>SKEB01000005.1_pt1 | contig 456430 bp, 471 predicted proteins | sample 4826561 | NCBI WGS metagenome assembly SKEB01 (sample SAMN11008820, study PRJNA524170) | human gut metagenome | biome: Human fecal sample; material: Feces; isolation source: fecal sample from pouch patient p17 | host: Homo sapiens | place: Israel: Tel-Aviv | collected 2016-03-29 | reverse complement strand
TACTTTTTGGTGTATAATAGTTTTGCATCTCAGAGTCTTTCTAATTGTTGTTGTGGTGATTACAATTATATCTCTCTGAGATGTTTTTTGATACCCTTAGGTGGCTAACTTCATTTTAGAACTTTCCATTTATTATTTTTTGTCCGTAAGATCACTTTTTTTGACTCAAGTCTTGATTTTTTCTGATTTTTTTGAAAAAATGGGATTAATTAGAAAGAAGGTTCCTTATGTCAAAATTAGATCAAATCCGCCCATATCTTAGTCAAGAAAAAGCTAATATTGCTGTTTTTTCCGACCCCGTCACTGTAAATTATTTAACTGGATTTTACTGTGACCCACACGAACGCCAAATGTTCCTTTTTGTGTATAGCGACCGTGAACCTGTGCTTTTCGTTCCAGCACTTGAAGTGGCACGCGCAAGCCAAATTGTCACTTTCCCAGTTTTTGGTTATATGGATTCTGAAAATCCTTGGCAAAAAATCAAATCTAGTCTACCTTCAACTGACAGCGCGAAAGTTTTTGCTGAATTTGACAACCTCAATGTGACAAAATTTCAAGGTTTGCAAACTGTTTTTGACGGACGTTTTGAAGACTTGACACCATTTATTCAAAAAATGCGTCTCATCAAATCACAAGATGAAATCGAAAAAATGCTAATCGCTGGTCAGTTTGCTGATAAAGCGGTTCAAGTTGGTTTTGATAATATTTCATTAGACAATACAGAGACTGATGTCATTGCCATGATTGAGTTTGAAATGAAAAAACAAGGTGTTGAAAAAATGAGTTTTGACACTATGGTCTTGACTGGAAATAATGCTGCTAATCCACACGGTATCCCTGGTACGAACAAAATTGAAAATAACTCACTGCTCTTGTTTGACCTTGGAACAGATATGCATGGCTATGCTAGTGATATGACACGTACCGTTGCCGTTGGTAAACCTGACCAATTCAAAAAAGATATTTACGAACTTTGCTTAGAAGCCCAATTAACAGCTCAAGAATTCATCAAACCTGGTGTTCTTGCTAGCGAAGTTGACGCTGCTGCACGTAATGTCATTGAAAAATCCGGCTACGGTGAATACTTCAACCACCGTCTTGGACATGGTATCGGTATGACTTGTCACGAATTTCCTTCAATCATGGAAGGTAACGATATGGAAATTCAAGAAGGCATGTGCTTCTCTGTCGAACCTGGCATTTACATCCCTGGAAAAGTTGGCGTACGTATCGAAGATTGCGGACACGTCACAAAATCTGGCTTTGAAGTCTTTACACACACACCAAAAGAATTGCTTTATTTTGAAGGATAATGGTATTAATATAGCTCAAAAAATTCCCAGTTCAATCTTGGGAATTTTTCTATTGCAAGGCAAGCCAAAACGACTACTGCTAAAATGAGCCTAAGAACTTTAAAAAGAAGCTTCTATGTTTTACAAAACAATAACTTATTGTCCCGAATGTGGACATCCTTTGGAGAAAAAATTTTTAAAAAAATGAGGGAGAGATTCCTTATTACTCATAATGTGCGAGTTTTCGTTTTCCAGTCTTTAATACAGCAATTAGTGCGATTTTATTTAATGAAAATCATGATAGGATTCTTTTGATTAAGCAATATGACATGACTGACTATATTTTACTGGGCTGGTTATGTGTTTCAAGGGGAAAATGCCGAGACAACTGTGGGGCGTGAGATTGATGAGGAACTTGGTTTAAGGGTTAAATCATTGACATTTAACACCTGTCAGTATTATGAACGCAGCAATTCACTCATAATTAATTTTGCGGCAACAGTTACTGGCAATGTGTCACCTAACCACGAAATTGACGATTGAGATTGGTTTTCAATTGAGGAAACTAAGACGTTCAATGATAATTTGCTGACGTCCGTCTGGTAAAGTTCCAGCATGGACTTTGGTATCATACTGCTTAGGAGCACTCGCTAGAAAAGCTTCCATTTTTTCTTCAGACTCAAAAATATCTTCATCAAACCAGTATAAATTACTATCAATAATCATTTTTACACCTACTTTCTTAAACAATCTTTATGATTCTATCTTAAAATATTTTGTTATCGCTTACAATTCTATTTTAACTACTATTTATCCTTGTTTAGAATAAATAAACCAACTGTCCAATAGACAGCTGGTTTACAAGCACATGACATTGAAAAGCAGATTATAGCCAACAAATACTGTTTTACAAATCTCGGTAATCAATGAGTTCAACATCTTGCTTTCTGAGCCATTGTTTGACATCAGGATTGATTAACATAGCAACTTCTTGTGTTCGAGGAATGGTTAGGCTAGAGTGCGTTAGAATGTCATCATCAAGATAACCAGGGTGAAAAACGGCCAACTGTACCACATGGTCATCGGCTTTTGCTACCATGCGTTTTAGCATGTCAAAAGGCTCATAATGCGGCGCCATTGATTCCATATTGAATTGCACAAGAGAGTTCCCAATTGTCAATGGTGCGCCACCTGTTGAAAATCCTGAGTATTTCAAGCCGTGCTTTTCTGCGACAGTTTCTAATCCCTTAAAGAAATTGCTTGACGCTACCGCATGCCCTTCAAAATAATCTGGCTGACGCCCAAATAAGGCTAAAAATTTCTGGTACTGCGCTTCAATTTCCAAGACAACTTCCTCAAAAACGACAAAATCCTCTTTCGCTGCTCGAAATTGTTTAGAAGATTTGAAATTACCATTCTCATCCACCAAGCTCGGAATAAGCTCAGGATTTGTCAAAGGCTTCCCAGCACAAATGTTGGTATGCACCCCAAGAGCCAAAGGACAATCTTTGATTAAATCAACGCCATGCTGCGTAGCAGGCATATTGACCATAACACCAAGACTTGAAATCAGCCCTTCCTTGACCGACTTTTCAATACCATAATTAATAGCCTCAGAATAACCTAAATCATCAGCACGCAAAAGAATTTTTTCATTTTTTCTCCTTCACAATATAATCATAAGTATCGCCAGCTTGAATAAATGTCACCGGAATATCTCTTCCTAAAAGTTCCAAAAGATAATCTGCCATTATTTCCATCCCTGGTTCTTCCATATTAAAATGTCCTATAGAAATTGATACTTTACTTCTTCCAAGTAAGCTAGCATCTTTAATATATTCAGCTAAACTATAATCTACCATTTCAAGTGGTAAAATGGCATCAAAATCTTCTTGTTCCATCTGCCTAATATCCTCATTTGCATCTCCAAAAACATGGAAGGGGATTTTTATTCTTTTAATTTCTGTATTACGATCACCAATAATTCTAACCCCGTTTAACTTCAATTTGCTTATAAGTGTGTGTGACAATTGCTCCGCAGTTATTTTAGGAATTTCAAAAAGTAGCGGATTCGAGATATCGTTAATAATACAATCTTCCCATCCAAGCTTTTTAGCTAGTCCATAGAAAATGCCATCGATGTAATGATCTTCAACCAACATTCCAGAGTGTATATAATCATGACAACGCCACACTGTAATTCCATAATCATCTAATAGTTTTTTCTTTTCCAAAAAAGTACCAATTTGATTTTCTCTAAACCATTCTTGATGATCCCCATGATTCCAGAAAAGAGCTTCATGACAGATAATTAAGTTAGCTCCCAAACTATGTGCCTTTTTAATAACTTCTACATTTGCCCATATAGTTGTCACTATTCCTGTACACTCTGAATCTGCCGTTCCATATAAAATTTGATCCCTAGTTTTAGAATTGTCAATATTATCACCTTTGTAAGAGTTTTTTATTTTTTCTATTATCATTTCTATTTTCATACTTTTTCTCCTAATTTAGTAAACATCATAATTAAGAAACCGCTTATTAACGAGACAGCGATTGTTATCCCAAGTGCAATATAATTTGAAGATGATCCTCCAAGAAAAGCTGCTAAACCATAGATTCCATTTGAGGTGTTAAGAACATAAGCTGTTAAGTGTACCATCCCAGCAACTAAACCAGTAAGTGCACCACTTATTATCCCAGCAAGCAAAGGGGTTTTATAAGGAATAAATAATCCATATAACATAGGTTCTCCTACTCCCCCAAAAAACCACGTAACTAAATAACCAATAGCTAAAGAACGTTCTTTTTGATTTTTTATTTTTACAATACATGCTAAAGCGACACCAGCGGCAGACCAACTAGCACAAAGAATACCAGGTAATAGAAAATTATCATACCCCATTGTGGGAAATGTCACAAAAAGATAAGCAAACAATACTGGATGCATACCAGTTAGAACAAAGAAAGTAAAGAAACCTCCAACCACTGCTAAAGCTAAAGGGGCTGCAACGCTATTTAAAGCAATAATTCCTTCTCCAATATATGTTCCAATATAGCCGCCTAAAGGTGCAAGAATTGAAAGCGATAATGGTAACATCACAAGGACAGTTGCAAAAGGAACTACAAATACAGAAAGCAAATCTGGTGTGTATTTCTTAAAGAAATTATATACATATTTTAGTATCCACACAACCAAAATCATTGGAATGACTGTACTAGAATAGTTCTGTGCTGTTGTTGGAATTCCAAACACACTAAAGCTGGTTCTCTCAGTTGCAATATTGAGAAAAGCTGGATGAATTAATATTGCGCCTAAAAATAAGGCAATAGGAATGTTCGTATTTAATTTTTTAGCAGCAGTATATCCTAAGAAGACTGGGAAAAAGTAGAATCCTGCATCCCCTACAAAAGTAAATAATGTATATAAGTCACTTGATTCTGATAGAACATTTAATAATGATGGACCTAGAATTGCAACCAAAGTTTTAAACAATGAAGCAGTTAACATTACAGGTATTAAGGGGGTTAAGCTACCCGATAAGTAATCCAAAATATTTGTTCCCACACCTTTTAATGTTAATTTTTCCTTTGGTTTATCCAGATTCTCGTCAACTTGTTTTTCCAATGTGACCCCTGCTAATTTAGCAAATTCAGGATAAACTTTTGCAACATTTTGCCCAATGACAACTTGATACTGTCCACCAGACTCAACAACAGCAAGAACACCTGGGATACTGGTTACCTCGTCTTTTTTAGGAACGGAAGTATCCTTTAAATTCAAACGCAAACGTGTCATACAATGTGTTGCACTCATCACATTTTCCTTGCCACCAACTGCAGCCAGCACTTTTTCTGCGATAACTTTGTTATTATCGACCATAACTTTCTCCTTTGCGGAGCTTCGCTATTTTTCTCCGCTATTTTTTTCATACAACCTGTTGATATGTATCATCAGGTAGAGTAACTCGTCATCAGATTGACTATATCTCATACTTTGATGAATATAATCCATGATAACGACTGCAACTTGATAGATATGAGGTTGACTTTCTTTGAGACTTTGTAAAATAGTCTCATTCCCATTAATAAATGATTCATTTTCACGTAGTCGTTTCAGATAATAACGAACATGTGCTTGAAACCTTTGGTAATTAAATTCCTCACGCTCAATACGAATTGCTAATTGATTTTCAATCATCTGTGTCATAATCTCAATCAATTCTTCGATAGCCTGACTTTCGTTGTCAATATCAAATTCAGCTTGGCTATTGATAAAATGCATGGCAATACTGGTCACTTCACTGTGTGGAAGATTAACACCTAATGAAGTATTTATCAAAACCAAGGCATCTTCTGCTAATTTCGTTTCCTTAGGATAGAGCTGGGCAACATCCTGTGAAAAAAGAATTTTCATTTCCTTAAATTCTTTCAATCGACGAATAGCAAATTGGATATGGTCTGCTAAGCTAAATATCAAAGTCGGATTGAGTTTTCCACACAACTCCTTCTGCGCATTTTGCACGATTTCCACACTAAGCAACATCAAATCTTCTGGAATTTCATCCAAAAGTAATTGAAAATGAGGATCCAATTTATAAAATGTCATATCAATTTTTGAAAGATCCCTTAGATCATAAGGCGTCTTTGGAAAACCAATACCACGTCCAAAGGCAACCAACGATTTACCATTATTGTCAAGACATTCTGCCACATTATTATTGATTTTCTTCACAACTCTCATCATATCTACCTTTTCTATTTATGCTATTTGTCCTGCACAAAAAAACTCTTCGAAGACATACCACACCCCTTTACTTGATGAACGGTAATGCCTCCCGAAGAGTAACAATCCTTGTTTAATTATAGTTTTATTGTAGTTGATTTTGTAAGCGTTGTCAAGTGAGGTTTTTAGAATTCTTATTTATTGCAAAGCTCCTTCGACACGTTTGTCACTATACATAATAAATTCGACGATAAAGGTTAATATCATGGCAATAGCAAGGCAGATGAGGACAATGAATATTTCACGCGCCTCACCAAATTACTCGAACTCACCAAGGCAACGTTGACCGATGAGGTTATGACTGATTTAGCAAGCTTTTTATCACAAAGCGAGCATTTATTTGCGGCTGGTGGTGCCAAAAGTTTTTTAAGTGCCAAATTATTTGAAACCTTGATGCGAAAAATGGGAGTTTATGTGTCATCTTATTCAACAGACTATCTTGATGATGCCGTTAACTATTTCAAAAAAGACGATTTATTGCTTATCTTTTCAGCAGGTGGCGATTCCACTTACATTCGCAAAATCACCAATTTGAAATGCAAAACACTTTTAGTAACAGCCAATCCAAATGCCAAATATCGCAAGCATTTTGATAAAGTCATCACACTCCCAACTCTTTCAGGAGACTGGGAATATGATTCCATTTCCCCAATTATGTTTGACATCTTCACAGAACTCCTTGTCACACACTATGCCAAACAAATGAAAAACTAACGCAACAGCCAAAAGCCACCCGATTGTTGAAATTGTTGAAAACGGGTGGCTTATTTATTTTTTCACTGAAATGGATTAAAAGGAGTTTCGTTTTTTTGAGTTGTATTTGTCTAAACTAGTTTATTGTTTGGTATTTTGGGTGACTGATTGGTGATTTTTCAATTTTTAACCATGTGCCAATCTTACTAGCAAGTTCTTTGGTCATTTCAAAAGCGCCAGCAATTTGTTCTTTGCTAATACCGTCAACATGGACACCTGAGGTGATCACACAATTTTGCGGCAACAGCTCTGCTATTTCTTCCAAAAGAACATCAGCCAAAACGTCATCTTTATGAAAACGCCCTGAATGGCTTGGAAAACGCACCACTTGCTTGTCCGCATTTTCTTTACAATAAGTGGTTACTGTGCCAATATGAGGGTGGCTTCCACCTGTCAATTGAATAAACAAGTCAGCGCCAATATAGTCAACCTGCACTTGAATAGAATACCCATATTCTGTCACTTCAAATGTTGCCATCTAATCACCATCCCAACGTCCAGCATAATCATTGCGAATGTGCAAAGCATCTAGCAATTTAGCAGTATTGTGGTCGATAATATCTTGCAAAGTCTTAGGATGATTGTAAAAGGCTGGTACAGGCGGAATGACTTGTACACCCATCCGTGATAATTTTGTCAAATTTTCCAAATGAATCGTATTTAACGGTGTCTCACGTGGGACAATGATGAGTTTACGTTGTTCTTTTAAAGCCACATCAGCTGCGCGACCAATAAGATTGTCTGAAAAACCGCAAGTGATACCTGCAACAGTTTTCATAGAAGCTGGAACAATCACCATACCGTCTGTCAAGAAAGACCCTGAAGCAATTTTGGCACCCAAATCCTTGTTAGGATAAAGCACATCACACAAACTGGCAAATTCATCATGTGACATATCGAGCTCCAGTTTTAAATTCTCATGTGCCCAGTCAGACATGACCATATGCGTTTCAATGTCAGGATATTCTTTTAGTTTCTTTAATAAATTGATAGCATAGATTGTGCCTGAAGCTCCAGAAATAGCTACCACAATACGTTTTTTGCTCATAAGCACCTCACTTTTGTAATGAATACTCACTGAAAATCAACATTAGACTAAACAATGCAAATGCAGATATAACCGAAATTCGTCAAAATAAGTCAACAAGCTCTAAGTCTGATTTTCAAAGCGTATAAGGACAATCGTTTTTTTAGCTTGCCACTTGCTTAGCTAGCGTATTAACGACTATCAACTTAAAAATTCTTAATTGAAGATGACCTAGGCTGTGCAGTGAAATCATCCACTGGATAATTTCAGCCCGAACCAAGAAAAGGGAGAGTGAGGGGGTGGAAATCTGTATCGTTAGCTAGTTACTACCAGCCGTAAACGACTGAAAACTTTGTCACCTTAACAGTCAACCGCACCTTTCTAGTCGTTCTGGCAGGGGTATGCAGAGGAAATCATAGATTTCTGGCTTACCACCATTTTTCTTTGCTCTTTAAACGCCCTTTGTCTCTTAAAATAAGAGGTTGGAAGATTAGCTCCAGCCTCTTATTCATGATTACTTTCCTTATCTTCTATCTCATTTTATCAACAGTTTTGTTATCTAAAATGAGTTAGCAATTAATCTAAATATTTTTTCCAATCAGGAACTTCTTTAAATTTAGCACGTTCAAATTGGTCTCTCATGTCAAATGGTACTGTACCGTCAAGGACAAGTTTAGATGACATTCCTCGTACACGGATGTGTTCTGGTGAATATTCTGGACGTTCTGATGGGTCAAGTGGGTGGTTACGCATACCTTCCAACGACATAATATCTTTGTGGGCTTGGAAGCGTGTATTGATGGTCCACATGACATCATTCATATCAAAGATATCCACATCTTCATCAACAAGGATAACTGTTTTGAGTTCTTTGAAAGATGAGAATGCTAGCAAGGCAGCTTGACGCTGAATACCTTCATCTGCAGGATTTTCTTTGCGGATTTGCATGATTGTCATCAATTTACCGCCACCAGCTGGTGGATTGTAAACATTAAGCACTTTACCAGGGATAGCTTTGTCAACCAAGTTAAAGATAGAAGCTTCTGTTGGAATACCTGCCATTGACACGTGTTCTTCAGAAGGCCCAATTGTTGTTTGCATAATTGGATTATCTTTACGGTGAGTGACCGCTTTAACTTTGATAACATTTAAAGCTGGATTGGCTGGACCATTGTAACCTGGGAATTCAGGCATGGCATGACCTGTATGCGTATTAATATCTTCTTGAATTGTTTCATTTGGAAGGATTTCACCTTCAATGATAAATTCAGAACGTGCAATACCAACTTCATCAACAGCGATAGAATCAACCAATTGAACAGGTTCGTTACGAAGTGCACCTGCAACCCAAAGTTCATTGTAACCAAGTGGTGTCGTTGGTGGTTCAAATGTTGCCCCAATCAAGATAGCAGGGTCAAGACCAATATTGATTGTAATTGGCATTGGTTTGTTAAGTTTTTGATATTCTGACAAGAAAGCACCAATATGACGACCACCAGGCATGATATAAATACCAATAGTATCTTTATCTTCCAAAACCATACGGTGAATTGTAACGTCACTCATTGATTTATCTGGCGTTGAACCATAAACCAAACCAGTTGTGATGTAAGGTCCTGCATCGTATTCTGTATTTGTTGGCGCAGCAATGAGCTTACGAATATCAAAATCATCATCAGTTGCTAAGTGAACAACTTCTTGAGCAGGTGCTTGGTCCTTAGAAACTTTAACAGGTTTCACTGGATTTTCAACGGCTTTGTTCAAAAGATGGCCAAGGTCTTTGTAATCATGATGAAGAATATGACCAACACGTTTACGGCTTGCCATTGTACCAATATTGACACGAACATTAGGGAATCCCTTAATGTTATTGAAAGTCATTGCTGGACCTTCTTGAGTTGGACGTTCTACGGTACCGCCAGCTCCGATATAACGGTAAACGCCAGAAATTTCAGCGTTTGGATCGATTTCAACATCCGTTTCATGGTATTGTCCTGGAATTTCTTTAAGTTCTTCCAAGACTTTACGCAAATCATAAAGTTGTTCTGACATAAGATTTACTTCCTTCTTAAAGATTTCATATTAAAAGTGTAAACCTTCAATCACCGATAAACAATTCAAGTTAGGCGTTTTCCTATTCCTGTTTGGAATATTTCTCTTGCATTCCTTTCCAGAATACATCCAAAGCTGGTGTTGTTTTCTTCTTACGACGGATTAAGTTCATTTCTGACACCATATCAACCTCCAACGGACGACAGATAATTGCTTTCGTTTTAAACGGTGCAACCAATTTTTCCATCATCACCGAAACACCCATTTCTTTTTCAATAAAGTCAATGATGAGATTGATACGATTTCCTTGATAGCCCATTTTCGGTTCAAAACCATAAGTATGACAAAGTTCTCGTACCTTTTGGAGCAACTGCGTTTTATTGCCAAGTTGGAAGAATGTCTCATCTTTCAATTCAGCCAAATCAAGTTTTTCCTTGTTGGCTAAGGGATGATTTTCAGGCAAAACCAAGACAAAACGGTCATAATCTAAGGTTAGACTATCATAAATATCAGGAGCAGCTTTGGTAAAAGAACGCGTAAAGACCGCATCGCAGATGCCATCATCTAAACTATGCATCAGCTGGTCAGCCTCTTCTTCCTCGACAACAACCGTGTAATCAGGATACTGCTTTTGAAAAGCTGCAATATCTGAAATAATAGGATAAGAAGACATACTTGGAATACCATGAATGGTTAGTTTATGTTTTTCTTGTTCAGACAAATCCTCTAATGTCTCGTGCATTTCTTGAAAAGTGCCCATAATCTTTTGAACATAAACTCGCACAATCTCCCCTTCTTCTGTCAGAGAAATTTGACGATGTTTACGATTAAACAAAATCACACCCAACTCTTTTTCAAGCGCAATGATTTGCTTTGAAATGCTTCCTTGCGTTGTATAAAGTTGTTCTGCTGTCTCGGTGTAATTCAACGTTTCACACAAGCTAAGAAAGACTTGAAATTTTTGGAAATTCATTTCTTGCTCCTATTCTTAATACTATTCCATTTTAGAATAGTATATCACAAAAATCTGAATTGTTTTTTAGAAAGTTGATGTTAAAATGTAACAGAAAAGAAAGAATTCACAATAATAGAACACGGTCTAGCAGTCAACACTAATGTTTTCAAACTGTTAATGACTTTGTTCTTATGAAGGAGGAAAATTGTATGCCTACTGGCGTCATCATTAATGCCCTATCAGTCGTTTTTGGAGGGCTACTAGGTGGTCTTGTTGGAAACAAATTATCAGAAGACTTCAAGACACAAATCAATATGATTTTTGGGGTCTGCTCAATGGGAATGGGGATTTCATCTATCGGATTGATGAAATACATGCCCGCTGTTATCTTTGCTATCGTTATCGGAACAGGGATTGGACTTGCACTTCATCTCGGTGATTGGATTAACAAAGGCGGTGCCCTCATGCAACGTAGCATGGCAAAAATCGTGCCAAACGACCATTCATCACTATCTCATGAAGATTACCTTGCTACCTTGTTAACTGTTATCGTACTTTTCTGCGCAAGCGGTACTGGTATTTATGGTAGTCTAGATGCAGGAATGACTGGTGATTCAACAATCTTGATTTCAAAATCAATTTTGGACTTCTTCACAGCAGCTATTTTTGCTTGCAATCTAGGTTATGTGGTATCACTTGTTGCCATTCCACAATTTATCATTTTCTGCTGCCTATTCTCCTTGTCAGCTTTCATCGTGCCACTTACAACACCTGATATGATTGCTGATTTCAAAGCCTGCGGTGGTTTTCTAATGCTTGCCACAGGTTTCCGTATGGTAAAACTGAAAATGTTCCCAATTGCCGATATGATACCAGCCATGATTCTCGTCATGCCACTTTCTTGGTTCTGGGTTAATGTTATTCTACCATTGCTATAATAGCAATTTTCAAAAATTAATACTGTAAGTAATTAGGATAAAACCAATCTTACAAAAGTATTTTATCCTTATATTGATATTGGCGAATAACTATATAACTCTTTTATTGTTATGTTCAATCATTAAACCATAGATTCAATTGCTCAACCGTATAATAATTTCATAAACGCAAAAATTTAAGATAGATTTGAAAATACAATAAAACTGAGATTATCTGACGACTAACCTCAGTTTTATTATTTCCATTAAGTTAAATCACTGCCCTGATTGGCAATTACTTTTTTATACCAATAAAAAGAATCCTTACGGCTACGTTTCAAACTTCCATGACCTTGATCATCACGATCAACATAAACAAAACCATAGCGTTTCTTCATTTCACCAGTTCCTGCTGACACCAAATCAATACAACCCCACATAGTGTAACCCATAAGCTCAATACCATCATTATTAATAGCATCAAACATTGAGCTAATATTTTGTCTTAAATAATCAATTCGATAGTTGTCATGAATAGAACCATCTGATTCTATTTTATCGTCCCATCCGATTCCATTCTCAACAATCCAAAGAGGTTTATGATAACGATCATAAAGAACATTTAAAGCAATACGAAGGCAATTAGGATCTGTTGCCCATCCCCAAGCATTCGTTTCAAGATAAGGATTCTGAACGCCCATCATCAAGTTACCACCTGATTTTTCCAAAATATCTTTGTGTGTCGTAATGGTACTAGAACCATAACAAGAAAAACCTAGAAAATCAGCTGAATAATCACGCAGTAAATCATAATCTTCAGGAGTATCTTCCAATATGATTCCTTCTCGATTGTATTTTTTCAAACGAGAAGCAGGATAAAAGCCACCCATTTGAACATCTGAATAGAACAAAGTTGTTTGTTCACTTAGTTTAGCTTGTAGCTGGTCATCGGGATCACACGTATATGCATAAATCGGTTGGTAGGCTAACATCATGCCAACTTTAATGCTTTTACTAATTTGACGAGCAGATCGAACAACTTTTGCTGATGCTACCAATTGATTATGAGCACCTTGGGCCTTTGCTTGAGGAGAAAAGTCAGTCATTCCTCCCGCCATAAAAGGATTCCACTCCATCATATTGATTTCATTGAAGGTTAGCCAATACTTAACTTTCCCTTGGTAATGTTTAAAAACTGTTGAAGCATAGTTTTCAAAATGGTCAATCAAAGCACGGTTCTTCCAGCCACCATAAGCATGCGTTAAATGAATCGGCGTTTCATAATGGGAGAGAGTTACCAGTGGTTCAATTCCATACTTAGCACACTCATCAAAAACCGCATCATAAAAAGCTAGTCCTTCTTCGTTAGGTTCTTTATCATCACCATTTGGGAAAATGCGCGCCCAATTCATTGATAACCGAAAAGTCTTGAATCCCATTTCTCCCATCAGAGCGATGTCTTCTTTAAAATGCCCATAAAAATCAGTTGCAGTATGGCTTGGGTAATAATAGCCTTCAACCACATCAGGAATAGCACCTTCTGGCAAGGATAGAGTTTGACCAAAAGTCATATCAATAGCACCAGTATCGCCTGTTTTAGGGTTACGCCAAGTAATACGACGTGGGCTTGTGTGTGAGCCACTTGTTAAAACATCAGAAGTGTTAACTCCCTTACCACCAGCAGAAAAACCACCTTCATATTGATTGGCAGCTGTCGCACCACCCCATAAAAAATGATCTGGAAAAGTCATTTATTGTTCTCCTTATTTCACTTAAAAATAAGATGTAAAGACACAATTTCGCTAATGTCAGCTGCATCTTATATCAAATACTTTACGCATTAGCAGCTTCTGCTGCTTCGATTTCTGCTTCTTTTGCAATCAGTTGTTTTTCATACGCTTTGAAGAATGGGTAATAAACAATAGTTGCAGGAATTAGCATGAGATAATCCCAAACAGCATTGAACCAATTCAAAGTTCCTAGATATTGGGCAAAGCCCATAGGTAGAAGAGCCGAAATAGAAATCCATGCAGGCATGAGCCAACCAATCTTATATGCAATAAGCGTCAGCAACATGACAATTGGAACATTGAGAACATAAGGGATACAAAGAATTGGATTGTACATGATTGGCATACCAAATGTCAATGGTTCATTGATACCAAACCAGCCTGGTATTGCTGAGATTTTAGAAATAGCAGAGATCTGTTTTGATTTTGAACGAAGTCCCATCAGAGCAAGAGGAAGCGTATTACCTGTACCACCTGCACATGCCATACCTGCAAACAATGCTACTGGATAGAAAGTTAGTGGATCACCTGCCGCATGAGCTGCTGCATTTGCTGCCGCTGCTTGCAAGCCAAGAGGCATGATAATTGGTACAAGAATCATGGTACCATGAATACCAAAACACCAAAGTAAAACAGCAAAGGTACAAAGAATAAACATACCTGGTACTGATGTTAGAGCGTTTAAAGGAGCACCAATCAGAGCCATGAATCCTGAAGGAATTGAATATGCCCCACCAGTTACTACTGAAACAATGCCATCAAGCCCTAAGAACAAAACAACATTAAAGAATAATGGCAAAATAGCAGCAAATGAATCTTGCAAGAAGGGAGGAACTACATCAGGCATCTTGATACGAATATTGTGGTCAGCGCAGAATTTCTCAAGTTGAACAACAATGAAAACAATGACAAAGCCGACAAACATACCTGTTGAACCAAGATAGGTCATGTCAAGTGCTGAAACACCTACTTCAGTTACCATAATAGGTGAAACAACTAAGAAGAACACTGCCAAAGCATCCACCATCGTAATCAATGGATTTTTCATTTTTAAGTTTTTGCCGTAGTTATAAGCAAAGAAAGCAACTACCCACACTGAAAGTAAGTTCATCGTGAAATTATAAGGTGAGTACAAAATTGCATAGATTTCACTATCAGCTGAAAATAAACCAAACATTGTACTCCCAATAGAAGTTATGATTTGGGATATAGCTCCAATCATGATAATTCCCATTAATGACATCATGGCTCCTTGCAGAGCGGATAAAAATTTGTTAGATCCTAGTTTTTGCCCAAAATCTTGAAGTTTGACCATAAAAGGACTATTGAATAAGGACTCCATGTGTTACCTCCAAAAATGATAATTTATAGATTTATTTAGACTTCTGCATAAAGTTGTTCAGCTAATTTCATAATTTTTGGACAGTCACCAATAGCATATTCAAAAGATGGAATAGCTGCTGTTGGCAAGCCTGTATTTTCTTTTACTTCTTTTAAACGATAAGACACTTGAGGGCCCATCATGACAATATCAAAATCTTTATAGACATTTTCATAGTCACCTAGTCCAACCGCTTTGATTGTAAGTTCTTGACCTTGTTCTTCCCAATATTTAGCCATTTTTTGCATAAGAATTGAAGTTGACATTCCGCCTGCGCATACGAGTAAAATTTTCATGATAATTTCTCCTTTTAGATGTGATTTATTTGTTTTTGTACAGAGTGATAAATTCGCGAATCATTTCGACTGCTAACATACTTGTCATAAGATGATCCTGAGCGTGGACAAGTAAGACGTTTAATTCAAGATGATCGCCATTTGCTTCGGAAAAGAGGAGTTCCGTCTGGGCATGATGGGCGATTTTGGACTTCTCATCCGATTCTTTAAGTAGTCTATCTGCTTCATCAAAATTTCCAACCTTAGCCTCTTCTAAGGCTTGAAAGGCTAAGGAACGTGCATCACCTGAATTAGCAATTAAGGTCATTGCCATCAATTCTGAAGAACTATTTTCAGTCATAACTTAACTCCTTTGTGTTTTGTTATTTGATGATTTTATTTTATCACTTCTGTAACCGCTGTCAAAATTGATTTTGAGCGCTTTTTAAGCTTATTTTATACACTTTCCATAGCTGTATAAACTCTATTTGAAAATAAATCCTCTCTAAAATTTTTCAAAAGTCGTAGTGTATATCTTTTGAGGCTTTATTCCTCTTTAGTGTATAAGCATTACAGCTATTTGTATAGACAAAACCAACTTAAAAAGAGTTTTGATGAATTCACTCATATCATCTTTGAAATATGATAAACTAAAGTCATGAAAATGATACGAACTTTAGATGTCACACAAGACGAATTTTACGATTATCTAGAGTCTGAGGTACGTGAACAGTACAGCAAAGCAAAAAATATGCTATACACTGGTGATATCAAGGAAGGAATGACGTATAGCACTGCTGTCGCTGAACATCAACCAATGACAATCACTATTGACCATTATACGCGAAATAAGCGTTATAAAGCCATCATCAAAAGTCATACGGATACTATTACCATTGATTATCAGACTGAAGAAGGCGACAAAGGACTTGACATTATCTTTATTCAAGAGATTGATAGTTTCAACAAGCAAAAGCAAAACAAGCTCATGCGTTGGTTTAGTGAAGGTGTTTATTACGGACGCATGTCAGACACCTTATTTGACATTCAGAAAAAAATCCATAGTCAACGTCCTGTTAAGGACTAAATCAAAGTTCAAGAAAACGCCTTAAATATCCTTGACTCGCACCCCGATCATTAGACACGACATCTAACGATCGGAGTGCTTTTTGTATGACATTAAGTTATGAAAACAAGGTTCAACTCTATGAGTTACGCCAAAATGGAGAGTCGATTAACTCCTTATCAGAAAAGTTTAGTATTGTTAAGGCTTATATCAAATATATGTTTCGACTGATTGATCGGTATGGAATAGGTATCGTCTAGAAAAGGAAAAATATCTATTACTCTCCAGACTTAAAGCAAGAAATGATTGCTAAAGTTTTGTTTAAAGGTCAATCCCAAAAGCAACTAGCTCTTGATTATGCCTTACTCAATTATAGTCATCTGGCAAAGTGGCTGGCACAATATAAGAAAAATAGGGGTACTATTGTTGAGAAAACTAGAGGGAGCCCACCAAAGATGGGGCGAAAACCAAAGAAAACTTGGGAATAGATGGAATCTTTCTTTGGCATTCTAAAGTCCGAGATGTTTTATACGGGAAGTCTTATCAGTCTCTTGATGCGTTTGAGAAAGCCATTACAGACTATATTTTTTTACTATAACAATAAACGAATCAAGACAAAACGAAAAGGATTCAGCCCTATGCAATATAGAACTAAATCCTTTCAATAATTAATTGTCCAACTTTTAGGGGCCAGTACAGTTGTCTAAGGGAGTTATTTTTTAGAGTTTGGTTGGATTTTAAATTTGCCTAATGATTTGGATTAACAATGCAACTTCATCATCACTAATAATAATATTAAAGTGCTTTTCAAGATTTTTTAGCATCCGTCGGATTGATTTATAGTCATCTTTGAAATGCTGTAAAAAATAGTCTGTATCAATTTTATAATTGACATCCGTTAGATTAGGACTGCGGAGACGATTTATCATAGCAGATATGTGCATTAAAAGTCCAACTTGTTGGTCTTCTGATAAGGTATAAATCAGCTCCAACTGATTGATAAAGTCTGGTAAATACGTTTTGATTTTATCAATCGGTGTGTATTTCAAATTCTCAGCAAGATTTTCATAAATAGGATCATAGTTAGCACGATTGGTTGCGATAGGAGAAAAAGTCAGCGTTGCATCAATATTATCAATACCATTATCAAAGACTGACCGTAATGGGATAAAAGGAATACCCAGCATTCGCGGATCATAAGTACCTACAAAACAATGAATATAGTAGGCTTTCTTTAGAGAATAAACCTCTTGATTGAGCAGGTCCCTATCTGAAATCGCCAAAGGGATAACCTTATAGCCCAGCCGAGAATTTTTATCAATTACCTGTTTCATCTGCAAGGCACCACCTTCTCCCGTGTGGCAAAGCGTGATAATAATTCTTTCTTTATGCTCTTTATTAGCATACCTATTCCATTCAAGAGCGGTATCATGGAAAACATCATCAATATCATTTTCCATTTGCAACCTTCTGGCAATATCAATCCCCAGCATAGTAATAGGAACTTCTAAACGTCTTATTTTTATATTCAGTTGCAGAGCAATCTCATTAAGCATAGATTTTATTGACCCCATATCATAAATAACGATAAGCCCTTTCCCCTGATGAATGTTCGCAATGTAGTCCTTCAGATCATCTCTTACATCACTAATATCTTGATTCAACTGGAGGTCATAACCATAGACATTATTTGCCTGAGTGAGTGTCTTGGTCGTTTCTGCCAATGACGTAGCTGTTCCTTCACCGTGTAAAATATACAGCAAAACAGTCTTTGAAACTGGTGTTACCATTTCTTCATTGATAAAAAATGCAGCAAGAATAATAGTCTCCTCAAAACTTAAATCAAGGTGAAAATCTGATTCCAAAACCTTACCTAATTGATTAGCATGGAGATACTCTTCTGGATAATTTTTAATCATTTCAACATAACGTTCTTGGGAAAGTTGTTGCTGATTGTGATTGTCTTTTAGGAGAGCATTTACATGCAGACACAAACCGTAAAACCGACTACGCTCAAGTTCGATGTGGTGTTGCTGCAAAAAATCACTAACGGTGGTAATCAAACGATTATCTACAATTTTCGACAGCTGCGCTAAACCATCCTCACTCCCTTTAAAATATTTGGAAAGGATCTTTCCAATATGCGAATGAACTTCTTTCAATAAACTATCAGCCTGACTCACATCTCCCATTTCCTGAAACTTCTTGTCCAGTTTATGATAGATATTGTGCTTGGTTAAATAACTGTCACCTTCAGGTAAGAAACTGACATAGTCAACATCCTCTAGCAGATTTAAAACTTTTTGACGATAGGACAACTCACGAATAAGCTTTTGATTATCTCTTAAAACCAAGTCATTTGAATTAACCTTGATAGGCTTTTCATTATCAATAACTCTCAAATAGGCCGTGGCACATGCCGAAGTTAGTTGGTAACCCAACTCTTTGATATTAAACTCAAAATGAGCTAAAAGAAGTTGTGACAACACTTCCTTGGATACTTCGATGCGTCTATTGGCACGCGCTGCTTCTTCCTTGAACAAAGATAACATGATATTATACTTTTCTTCCACACTTCGCTCATCTAGGGAAGGCAAGTTGATAATCATATTGACATGTTGATTAAATTGATTGTCTATATCTCCTGAGATACCTAAAATAAGTTTTAAATGCTGGCAATCAATGTAATCTGTCATGTCCTCGCTGTATAGACGCTTTGTCTCTAATAGCTTAAAAAGCCTGCTTTGTTCCTTTGCTGGTAAAATATCTGCATTATCAATAAACAAAAGACCATTATCTGCCTTGGCAAATAAACTATCTTCAAGACGTGAACCAAACAATTCATTGACCAAAGTTTGCATCTCTTTTTTGAAATGATGACAATTAAACTCAATATAGGGTGAATCGACTCCCAGTACATGATTTGAAGTCGCAAACGCATACATATTTCGAACAAGCTCCGTTTTACCTGTCCCCATTTCAGAAATTATCAGTACATTGATATTTTCTTTAGGATATAAAATCGCTGCCTTAGCCAGCTGAATAGCTTTACTAAGGCTACCATCATCCCCAATCATTTTTGGAAATTGCTTGTTTTGACTTTCAAAATGGTCATTGATGATATATTTTACAGGGCGTCCACTTTGCTTGACCAAGCGACCTTCTTTAACTAATTCATTGAGAAGGCTGCTAGCATTTGAACGCTGAAGTCCGAAAACTTCAGCAATTTCTTGTGTTACTACAGCTATCTTGCCGGTCTCATAAACATCAGTCATCAGATAATCATAAATTTTTTCTTTATTTGTTTTCATCAGCAGACCTCAAAGTTATTTATACAGATTAGTATACACTACTTCGCCTTATAATGTAACCCTTTTCAAAAAAATGAATCTCTCCCATTTGCCAATTTCCATTCTGTATGCTAATATGATTGACAGAAGAGAGGAATCCTATGTCTAAATCTATTCAAGAATCACTTGACTCTTGCCTATTTTTTACTGTAAAAAAGATGGATCGTGCCCTCAACAAATTGGCGGCGGAAGCTTTCCAAACAGTTGGAATGGCTCCAACTTATGCCTTTATTCTTCTTATTCTTGCGGAAGAAGATGGTAGGTTGCAAAAGGATATTGCACAAATACTTTATATTGCACCTTCTACCTTGACACGCCTTATCGAAAAATTGGTCTATAAAGGTTATGTCACAACACTAACTGAAGGACGTACTCGAAAAGTTTATCTTACAGTCAATGGCAGAAAACTTTTACCAGATATCCGAGAAGCTTGGGACAATCTGCATACCCGTTATAAAGCTATTCTTGGTGATGCTTACGCCAATGATTTGGCTTCTATCATCAATATCAATTCAGAAAAATTAAGATAATCGGAGAGCAAGTAACTCCCATTTTTATATTTTTGAGTTTCAATAATTGTGTGTACATCTTTTATTTGTTATACTGTTCTATTAACAAATAAAAGATGTATATTTGATGTTATCTATTAATTTTCCAGAAAATTCACACCAGGTTTGACTGATAACTTTGTTTCAAACGAGGGTATCCTTAAAGACCTTGACTTTGACAATATTCTCAACGGTCTGCTTGATGCTAGCAAATGGGAAACTTATTACGAAAATTCATCAGACGGGCACATGTATAGTCAAGAGCCTACTATTTCTTATAAACGACACACGCTTCCGTTTTAAAACATTTGTTTTTGACCGTTGAAGCTCAAATTGAAGCATATGACTTAGATACTGAAAATGGTGTTTTACGCTTAGCATGGTTGGAACGAAGCTGAAGGCGATGAATTTCTTGACGTTTACCATGCTTGGTTAGTTCAAAAATTGGGCCGCAACCGTGTTCGTATCTTGACACAAGAATCTCAAATCGTTACACCTGCTAAGGAGTTAGCAAAAACTGTTCCTAACACAATGATGCTTGGTTACCAAGCTTGGTTAGACGGGCTTGTTTCTTTTGCTAAAAACTAGCAAAAATAGCTTTTAAGTGTTACCATAGAAAGAAAACTGGAGAAAACTATGTCAAAAGAAGATATCAAAAAACAAATTCGCACTGCCTTTGACCACCGTGTTGCTGTCCGTGTTTACAACGACCAAGAAATTTCCCATGATGACATGGATTTTATTCTTGATACAGCTTGGTTGAGCCCTTCTTCTATTGGTTTGGAAGCTTGGCGTTTCGTTGTTCTTGACCGCAAACAAATTGAAAAACTTCGTGATGAACTCAAAGCCGTTGCTTGGGGAGCTCAGTACCAATTAGATACAGCAAGTCATTTTGTTCTCCTCATTGCTGAAAAAAATACACGCTATGATTCTGAATCGGTCAAAAATAGCCTTATTCGACGTGGTCTCGGTGAAGATGATGCTCTTAACAGCCGTTTAGCAACCTACGAATCTTTCCAAAAAAATGATATGAAAATGGCTGATAATCCTCGTGCTTTATTTGACTGGACTGCCAAACAAACTTACATTGCACTTGGAAATATGATGACCACAGCTAGCATGCTTGGCATTGACTCTTGCCCAATTGAAGGGTTTAATTACGAAAAAGTCAATAGCATTTTAGCTAGTGCAGGCATCATTAATCCTGACAACGAAGGCATCGCAAGCATGGTATCATTTGGTTATCGTCTACGTGACCCTAAACACCCACGCTCACGTAAGCCTCGTGAAAAAGTCATTACATGGCTCGATTAAAAGTTTAATTAGTAAAAATAGCTATATATCAATATTTGCGAATATCCAAAATGGTGTTTTGCAACATTTTAGAAATAATTTAGGGATAAAGATGAGTAACTCTTTATCCCCAGTACTGGCTAAACATTAATAATACCCCCATCTGATATTTGATAAACTTCTTAAATCTTTGAGTAATCTAGACTGCTCTTCAGTTAATCTAATTTCATTTTGAGTGAATACTCTTGAAAGCTCGATATTCATACGACTCAAAACAAACGATGTTGATGTTCTACCGTTTTTTAATTCACTCTTATACTTTAAGAATAAATCTGTCAAAGGCTGCACACCATAATTATTATGAAAACTGGCTATTAATTTATCAAGAATAATTAGAGCTTTGTCTCTTCTTTCTTTACCACCAGCAAACCATTTTAATCTCATTGAACAATCTCCTTTTTATCATAATATTGTGTAAGCTCTCAACTTAATTAAAACATAGGTGGAAAATAGATACCAAAATTTTTCTTAAATTGACCAACTGAATTTATCTTCATGTAAAATTTGTTAACTTTTTTACTCATGCTTCTGTATTTCGACACATTATCTAAACCTATTAAACGTAAGTGATCGGCTAATTTCATTAAAGCATTATCAAAGTCTAAACCTTTTTCAACCTCATCTTTAAAGATAACTAATTCTTTTCTTTCTGTATCGGTTGTTTCACTATCAAGAATAAGATTATAGACTTCAACTAGTATATTTTCTTTATTGAACTTTGGCATTGATTTTATCCTCTATAATCTGGAATAATAAAATAAGATTGCCCTATAGACTTTATCCAATCATTCGTAATAACGTCAGTCGTAGCTTGGAAGACACCCTTAGTTACTTTATAATCCCACTATCCGTTACTACAACAGCAGGCATAACCATTTGCACCTTCTATAACTGTTTTATAATAACCTAAACCGCCACTACTAACAGAAGCATGTTCTGTATCTGTCAATGTCTGAAACTCTTGTAACGTTTTTGCACTCATAACGAATACTTCCCCTTTACATTTACGGTGAGAGCTAACACGCTTTTAGTATAACACATTCGTAAGAAAATGATGGTACAAGTCATAAAACGTAAGAATTTAGTCGTAAACCGTTACTATAACTTTTACATACACAATAACACAAGTATATGCCATGCTATTTAGGCAATGCTTCCCCCTTGAGCAAGTTTACACTAGAAGGGAAGTGCTACTAGTGGACAAACTCTCAGACGTCGTCCTTGCTATCGTAGCTGTATTCTGCTCTATTTTATCAGCAAATCCGTTAACTTGAAAAGAACGTCAAAAAGCCCGCAGGCATTAAGATACCTTCGGGCTTTGGTGGTTTAATAGACAATTCTCAGTAGCTTAATTTTATACACTAAGACAATGCTTGTCAACTACCTAAGGCTAATACCCCCGTTTAGTTTGATAGAGACCTTTCATTAACACCGTATAACCAAAAACCAGTTCTGAATTTTGACGTTCAGAACTGGCTTTGTTTATAAAATCAATGACAAAAGGAGATGACACTCATTATTGATTGAATTTTTCTTTCTAAATTTCAGATAACTTAGCACCATTTGAGGCGATAATTTCTTTCATCCAAGCATAGGATTTTTTAGGAGTACGTTTCAAGCTACCATTACCTTTATCGTCCATATCCACGTAAATAAAGCCATAACGTTTTTTCATTTCTCCTGTTGAAAGTGAGACTAAATCAACAGGTCCCCACATGGTGTAACCTAAACATTCTACACCATCAATGATAATAGCATCAGCCATTGCTTGAAGATGATCACGTAAATAATCAATACGATAATCATCCTGAACAATACCATTTTCATCAAGCTCATCAATGGCACCCATACCATTCTCAACAATAAAAATTGGTTTTTGTATGCGATCATAAATCTCATTCATGACGTGACGAAGCCCTAAGGGATCAACAGGCCATCCCCACGGCGTCTCTTTAAGATATGGATTCGTAGAGCCACCAACATTAAACCAGTCATCTCCAGCTTTAGTGGTATTAGAGCGATAATAAGAAAAAGAAATAAAATCAAGTTGACCTTCTCTAAGGATTTCTTCATCACCTTCAGCAAAAACAATTTCTTTCACGCCTCGACGATGCCAGATTTCTTTTGCATAACGTGGGTAATAACCTCGCCCCATAATGTCAATAAAATACCAATTTTCACGACGTTCCTGCAAGCGATGAAAAACATCTTCGGGCTTACAAGTTGCTGGATATAGTTCACTCATGGCATACATTGCACCAAATTGGCTATTTGGCATCATTTCATGTCCAAGTTTAACAGCACGCGCACTAGCTACAAACATATGGTGGGCAGCTTGATAACGATCTTGCCCTTCTGATTGTCGTGTCCCACATGGACCAAAGCCTCGCACAGCATTGATTTCATTAAAAGTCAACCAATAACGGCAACGGTTGCCGTAACGTTCAAAGAGAGTTTTGCAATATTTTACATAACAATCAATGACATGACGTGATGACCAACCATCATATCTCAACGCCAAATGCATCGGCAACTCATCATGACAAATCGTAATTAAAGGTTCCATGCCATATTTTGCCATTTCATTAATTACATCATCGTAAAACGCTAACCCCTCTTCGTTAGGCGTTTCTTCCTCACCTGTTGGAAAAATACGTGACCAACAAATTGAAAATCTAAAAACATTAAATCCCATGCCAGCCATCAAAGCAATATCTTCCTTATAATGATGATAAAAATCAACTGCACGATGACTAGGATAATATTCATCTTCTAAAAAGACAGGCTGTGCTTCTTTCGGAACAGGATCGGCATAGAAAAATGAGCTACGCGGATTGATAATGCTACCATCTGGCATTTGCATGGTATGATGACGTGGATTTTCTTGTGAACCATCTGTTTCATAATCATGGGAAAGTAAACCACGTCCTCCTTCGTCAAAGCCCCCCTCATATTGAAAATCTGCTGTGGCTCCTCCCCAGAGAAACCCTTTTGGTAATTCGTATGACATTAGTTTTCCTCCTTATCCAAACGTTGCCCTTGCTTCACATCACCCATTTGAGGTAGTTCAATCGTTTTTCCATTAGCATTGGTAATAATTAACATAGTTGTTGTATCATAACCTTTTTGATTAATCCTGTCTCGATCAATTCTCACAATCGGTTGACCCGCGCGAATACTATCACCAGCTCTTGCCAAAACATCAAAGCCTTCTCCGTTTAGCTCAACGGTATTAATACCAATATGAACCAATAGTTCAACGCCATCAGGACGTGTTACACCAAACGCATGTCCTGTTGGAAAGACAGTTGTTAATTCACCATTAGCAGGCGCTGTGATAAAATCACTTGTTGGTTTGAAGGCAATACCATCTCCCATTAATTTTTGAGCAAATACTTCATCATTCACCTTTTCTAATGGAACCAACTCACCATTAGCAATAGCAAGGATAGCATCATCTGGTACAACCTGACGAACAGGTTCCGTGACAGTCAACTTAGCATCTTCTTTGCTAGTATCAATTCCAAGTAGATAAGTTACAACCGCTGCAACAACAATAGTCACAACAATCCCAGCAACAGCTGCTAAAACAGTTTTACCGAAGATTGGTAGAGCAAGAATATTTGAATACCCCATTTCATAGGCTTTAGCACCAAGAATACCAGCAACGATACCACCAACAAAACCACCAGCCATAACACCATACATTGGTTTCTTGTACTTCAAATTAACCCCATAAATTGCAGGTTCTGTGACACCTGCCACGATACAACCAATAGCAATCGATAGAAGCTCACCTCGTTTAGCTTTGTCCTTAGTACGTGCCGTAACACCAATAACAGCACCACCTTCAGCCATATTATGTAAAAGAAAGGCAGGACGAATCATGGCATCGTATCCAGGATTAGACAGTAACTGTGTCATAAATGGTGCTAATGCGGTATGCATTCCAGCCATAACCATCCAAGGAAGAGCAGCAGCCAAAAGCCCCACAGCAATTGGTCCCACAGTTCCTTCCAAGAACATAAACAAACTTGCGATACCTTGTCCAAACATATTTCCAAGTGGACCTAAGATAATAAAACCTAAACTTCCTGCTACAAAAATAGTCCCCATTCCGACAAAAATTGCCTTAAAAATATTTGGAATAATCTTGTTAAGAAATTTTTCGACATAATAAGCAAGAATAGCAATTAGTAGAGCAGGTAAAAGTGATGTTCCATACGAAAGCAAACTAACACTTATTCCAAATAACGTAATGGGGGCACCTGCTGTTACTAAACCTGTAAAATTCCCATGCAATAATGCTGCTGCCGAAGCCATAGCATAAATTGGTGTAGCACCTAATTTATTAGCCGCACCGTAAGCAACAAAAATTGGCATGAAATAAAATGGGGCATCTGCAATAGCTGATAATAACAAATAACTTGATGAAGTAGCAAAATGACTATCAATAAAGGTCACAATCAATAATAAGACAACCTTTAACATCCCTCCAGCAATCAGACCAGGGATCATTGGGGTAACTGAACTTGATACAAAGCCAATAATTTTACTGCCTGCATTCTTCCATGTCCACGGTTCTTTAGGGGTTAAGTCACCATCCAAATTTTCATCGATACTACCACCTGATGCAATGTTAAAATCATTCATTATCACATCATAAGTTTGCAATAGATGTTGTCCCAAGATGACCATATATTGACCACCAGCATAGACAACTCCAATAACCCCTTCTAAATTTTCTAAAGCTTCCTTATTAGCTTTTGAAGCATCTTTTAGTTGAAACCGCAACCGTGTCATACAATGAGATAAGGTTTGAATATTGTCAACATCACCAACATTTGTGACAATTTCTTGTGCTAACTTCTTATAATCCATAGCTAACCTCCTTTTGTAATTTTTGTCATTTTATTTTGTAAATTTTAACACAATCATTGTAGTTCTTTTCAAAAACTTTGTCAATGTTTTTTGACATTTTTTATAATTATTTTTGACATTTTTGTCAAAAATAATTAAAATACTTGATTAGAAAGGTATTTTTACTATGAATATTTTACAAAAAATGCAACTCCACGAACCAGAATACTCAAAATCTGAAACAAAAGTTTATCACTTTCTCAAAGAAAACTTTGAGAAAGTAGAAACGTTGACAATTACTAGAATTGCAACAAATTCACATACTTCTACATCTGCCGTCCTACGATTTTGCCAAATTTTGGGCTATAAAGGTTTTAAAGATTTTCGCTACGATGCTATCAATTATATTCATCAAAAGCCAAAAGAAGAAAATGAAGATATTCTTGACCAAATTGCGGATAATTATAACCTTATTCTAAATCAAATGAAACATTTAGATCGTCAAGCAATTGACGAACTTGTTGATTGTATTTTAAAAAGACAGCGTCTGCATATTCTTGGTATTTTTCTATCATCACTCCCTGCAAGGTACTTACATTTTGGTTTACAAGATTTAGGTATCGCTAGTCAATTAGCAAGTGATTTAAACAGCGGAAATCATCTTTCAAATATTATTGACGAAGAAGATACACTTATTATGTTTTCTATTTCAGGGTCGTCAACCAATTTCAATAACACATTAAGTGCTGTTTCAAAAAATATGCCACAGAATTCCTATCTGATTACATTAAATGAGCACGCTGCTGCCGCGAAATACTTTAATCATGTCATTACTCTTCCTGGAAATTCCATTTCAAAACAATCTATTGTAGATACGCAGGCTATCGCTATGATTTTTGTTGAGGTTTTGCTCAATATGGCCCACAAGAAATTATAAAAAGGCTATAATCTAGATTCCATAATTCTGTCTTACTGCAATTCTTTGACTGTAGAAAAAGCTCATATGATTCAACCTACAATGAAAAGTAAATGCATTCGCATCAGAGCAATGATAAGAAATCTGATGAAAACTAACATAGCTACCTAGAATACTACAATAGGATTCTGAGATTTTACTATACCAATATGTAACACTTTCTTTTTGAAATAAAAAAGAGAATGACTTTCATCCTCTCTGGGAGTGCCTACTTCATTCTCATCCACTCCATATAACTAACACCGAAACCAATTCCATGAAAAACTATTCAACTTTAATAATCCCTAAGCCCAATCGATGTTTTCGATATATACCAGGTGAAACACCATTTGCTTTCTTAAAGGCTTTTGAAAAAGATTGCACTGTTGAAAAACCTATCTTATCACTAATTTGCTGAATTGAATATTCAGTCGATGATAATAAATCATTTGCAATTGAAAGTTTAATCTCACTAATATACTCTTTTATTGATATTCCCATATCAAGCTTAAATAAACGAGATAGATAATTTTCATGTAATGATAGCATTGTAGCAATATCTTTTACAGATATTTTTTGATAAGCATTTTCGCGAATTATTTCTATCGCCTGACGTACAAAAGGATTCATCTTTTTGGTAACAATTCCTTCCTTCAAATGACTCGCTGAGCTCAATAAAAGTTCTAAAAATTTATAAACCTGTTTTTGTCTAGATAGCTCGCTAACTAGATTATCTTGATCATAAGATAAAGTTTCAAAAATTAATCCTTTAAATAAACTTAAATTATCTACTTTAAAGGTAAGGTGATCCTTTCCAACACCGATTTCTTTGAGATAATATTCGACAAGATCACCACTTAACCCCAACCATACATACGACCACGGATTATTTTCATCTGCCTGATAGAAAGTCGATATCCCTGGAGGAATCACAAAACCTTGACCTTTCCTCAAATAATATTTCTGATCATTAACTAAATAGTAGCCTTGGCCTTCTAAAACTATATGTATTAAGTACTGCTTTCGAATAGCTGGTCCAAAACTATGTCTCGGTTCTGTTTTTGAATATCCACAGAAATTAAAGTAACAATCTTTCAGATGAGTATTAGGTTCTTTCACTAAGTAAAGAGAATTTTCCATTATCTACCTTCCTATTTTTAGATTTTAACAATTCTCGTTATTTTCTGATTATTCTTAACATAACTATATTGCCTGTATCATAATATAAAACTGAATAAAAAGAGCTGTCCCTAACTTAACAAAACGGAAAGTCATTAACACCTTCCGTTTTGTTATATAAAAATTTAATCGTATTCTACCACAGTCATATTTTAATTGCAAGAAATGGATTAAGGAGCGTTAAATGGATAACTCAAACTCTTAGATTTCTTGATGACCATAGCAATATTCTGAGCAATCGTCCACAATATCAAGTATTATACCAACCTAAAATAATGAAAATGTCATCTCATAATGATTTTTTTATGCAACATTATTTTGATACTTCTCCTTTTTATTTAAGCCAAATACTTTTTCTAAAATCAATAAATCATCAATACTTTAATTAAACTAAAAAGTTATGAACGATAGTTCAGTATTTGTTAATCAAATTGAATTAGTCACTACCCTATCAGTTTTTCTCTTCGTCATAAAAAAGGTCACAAATAAAACAAGCATAAAGATTCCGGCAAACACATAAAATGGGGCTGTTAAGTGTGTACTTCCAGTCAGAAGTTGTGCCAATTCCATAACAATAGGAGCAATAAAGTTACCAATATTACAGCCAATAAAAATCAATGAAGTAGCAAAGTTAATGGTATTCTTTGTAGTTACTTTATCTAAGTTACTAAAAATAAATGGGAAACACCATGATCCTGTTATACTCGATAAGAACAACCCCATCAATAAAAACGTCATGTTACCATTTGACGTGGCAATTAATAGATTTGAAACGATATAAAATATAATTCCTAAATATAGTGTTCCTTTTCCTATCCATTTATTTACTGGTCCGAATATAAATCCTGCTAGTATTCCTAAAATAGGCATTAAAGCCAAATAATTACTAGCATTAAACTCTCCTCCTTTGATTTCAGTAGCAATAGATGCAAATCGTACTGAAATAGCAATGCTATTCATTACCAGTAAAATTGCAAATAAGACTAGAACAAAAACTATCGGATTCATTTTTTCTTTGACATCATTTTTGGAAATGTCATTTTGTTCATTTCTAATCTCGGGAACTTTCATTGCAAATAAGAAAGCTATAGGAAACGCTACTGCATAAACTAAAAAGGAAGCTGTCCAAGTAATATTCACTAGAAGTCCAGCTAAAAAAATAAGAATTGTTTGCCCTAAAGCTTCCATTGAATTTCTAATTCCCAATAGCGTTGCTCTAGTATCACCACTATATAGAGAGCTAATATATGTAACAGCCAATGAATTGTATAACCCCAAACCAGCTCCAAGTATTACTCGACTAATAAGTACTATTTGAAAATTAGCCATAAAAGCTGGTAGGATACCACCTACACCAGCTAACAATAATCCTAAAATTATTGTTTTTTTCATTCCTACTCTCTTTGCAAAATAACTAGATAACAAAATAAATATAATAACTGTCACACTTGGAACAGTACCTAAAAGTTCACTTTGACTTTGCGATATTCCTAAAGACTGTTTCATTTGTGGAATAATGCCATTTATTGCCTGAGAACTTGTTAGCATTAATGAAATACTTAAAATTGCTCCTTTTTGAAGTATACTTTTGTTATTGTTCATCGTCGCTCTCCTCCTGTTTTATAACCCAAACTTTAGAATCAAAGTCAAATGTTTCTGGACGTTGGTTCTGATCATTTATTTGTCCACTAGAAGCATCTGAACAAACTAAACCAGCTTTCATCAATTCTGCACCAGAATATAAACCATTTTGTTCCACTTGATAGAGCCTATTACTATCCAGTCCTTTTAATTTTAAACGTCGATAAGAGGCATTTACCTCATTTAATGTTTTATAATGAGCTACAATAGCAATTTTCTTATCGTGACTGACGACCATCCATGAGGTTTGATTGTCGTTATCAAAAGGAGACAATAATCTATAAAAAGTACCATTATGGATTAAATTTCTATATTTTTTATAAAAGCTAATTTGTTCTTTAACAATACTAAGATCGTCTTCATTCAATTCATTTAAGTCAAGCTCATATCCAAAAGCACCAAAAAATGCTACATTTCCTCTAGTTTTGATAGGTACAATACGGTTTGTTTGATGGTTAGGAACAATCGAAACGTGAGATCCGATAGATGATATAGGATAAAGCATGCTCGTTCCGTACTGAATTTTTAGTCTTTCAATTGCATCTGAATCGTCACTAGCCCAAGCTTGAGGAGCATAATATAGCATTCCAGGATCAAAGCGTCCTCCACCTGAAGAACAAGATTCAAATAATATGTTAGGATATTTTGTTATCAGTTTTTCATATAAACGATATACACCTAGTATATATCTGTGGAACACTTCTCCTTGTTGATTTGCTGACAAATGACTATCAAACACATCAGTTAACGGTCGATTCATATCCCATTTTATATAATCCAACTTAGATTCATCAATAATTTTACACATTTGATCAAAAATATTTTCAACAACTTCATCTAAACCAAAATTTAAAACATATTGATTTCTACCATGATGAGGTTTGCGATTTGGTGTCGAAATAATCCAATTTGGATGTTTACGATATAATTCGCTATCCTTATTCACCATCTCAGGTTCAAACCATAAGCCAAATTTCATACCAAAACTACGAATTTTTTCCGAGAGGCTACTAATCCCTTCAGGTAATCTTTTAGGATTTACATACCAATCCCCTAATCCAGCACAATCATTTTCTCGGTTTCCAAACCAGCCATCATCTAATACAAATAATTCTATACCAACATCAAAAGCTTTTTTAGCAATACTAACTAACTTATCTTCATCAAAATCAAAATATGTTGCTTCCCAATTATTAATTAAAACTGGCCTATCTTTTTCTCGCCACTCACCACGAGCCAAACGTTTTCTAAATAGTTGGTGAAAAGTTTGACTCATACCGTTTAAACCTGTACTTGAATAAACTAGAATTGCTTCTGGTGTTGTAAACGTCTCACCAGAATTAAGTTGCCAATTAAATCCAAATGGATTGATACCAATTTGAAGTCTGGTAACATCCCATGTATCTACTTCTGCTTGAATTAAAAAATTTCCTGAATAAACTAAAGCTGCACCAATAGCTTCTCCTTGATTTTCATCAGTATTTTTCCTTTTTAAAGTAACAAATGGATTATGTTGATGACTTGAGATACCTCGCGTAGACTCAATTGATTGAATCCCTTGTTGTAAAGTACGCGATTTAATGGTTCTCTCACGTCCCCAAGCACCAGAGAGTTGTTGCCATTCATAATCAGCATCTGGTAAATCTAATGATAAACTGCTAATATTTTCAATTATTTGACTCTCTTTTCCTTTGTTTATAATTCGTACACTACGAGTAATAACAGGATAATCTCTATATATTGTATATAATAACTCTACTTGAATGCTCGTAATAGCATCTAAAAGGTAAACTTTCAGTGTTTTACTTTCACTATCTCTATCAACGTAAGTCGCTGGTAAACCTTCTAATCTTGGCTTTCCATCTTCTATTTCATGGCCTATATAAACAAAATCTGTTAGACGAGATCCATTTTTCTGTAATATAGAAATAGCTGGATGTCTAAAATCAGTTGTACCATATTCAGGAAATTCTTGTCTTAAGTGTTCTAAAGAGTATAATAAATCATTTTCATTTCGATAAGTACTCATAGGTCTGTGATGCATCTCAATTAAATGACTATAGTCATTATCTGGTAAAGTTTCACCATAATATAAGTGTAGTAATTTACCATCTCCTGATACCCTAAAAATATAACTTATCTCCCCATTAAATAAATGAAATTGTTGGTTTTTGGACTGGTAAATAATATTCATTTCATAATCTGTATGCATAAGTACGCCTCCATTTCTTTATAAAAACATTATAAAAAACGCTTACAAAAAATGTAAGCGTTTTTTATAACTGTTTTTTATCAAAATTAAACATTCAATTAATTTTTATATACTTTAACTTCTTGTCAGTATTGTAAATCCATTTTACCTTGCATTGAAATTTTTCATTTGGCGTTTGATGTCGCGGTCTTGTTCACGACGTTTAATGGTCTCACGTTTGTCATAATCATGCTTCCCTTTTGCCACACCAAGCAAAACTTTAGCGAAGCCATTTTTCAAATAGACTTTAAGTGGTACAAGAGTCATCCCTGTTCCTTTTAGGTCATTTGATAATTTTTCGATTTCGCGTTTTTTTAGCAATAATTTACGGGTGCGCTCAGGGGCTTGATTCCAAATATTTCCTTGTTCAAAAGGTGAAATATGAACATTAATTAGCCAAGCTTCACCATTTTTGATTTGGGCATAGCCATCTTTGAGCTGAATACGTGCAGCGCGAACGCTCTTGATTTCTGTTCCTGTCAGAACAATCCCTGCTTCAATTGTATCAACGATGTTATAGTCATGACGCGCTTTTTTATTTTGTGCAACAACATTTCCGTCACCTTTTGGCATATTAGATACCTCTCTTGAAAATTAGTGATTATCTTAATTAGCAGTTTTATTTTTTAGCTTTACGTGATTTTTTCTTAGCAACTTCTTTGTAGAAAGGTTTCTTGCCTGACTTTTTAGAAGTTGAAGCGGAAGATTTACGATTTCGTGGTTTGTTTGATTTTGAACCTTTGTGGTTATCCGCTTTTGGACGACGTTTTTCTTTACCAGAACGGTCTTTGCGTGATTTTTTAACTTTCTCTACCACATCATACTCACTTGGAATGTATTCAAAGTCAATATCACCAGTTTCTTTATCAGCACGTGTTAATTTGATTTTAATCGGTTGACCAACACGAAAAACTTTTCCTGATTTTTCACCTTGAAGGGTCAATGTACGTTCGTTATAATTGTAAAATTCTGGCAGAGTTGTGATGTGAACAAGTCCTTCGATTGTATTTGGCAATTCGATGAACATCCCAAATTTCACGACACTAGCAACCACACCGTCAAATTCCTGACCAACGTATTCTTCCATGTATTCGGCTTTTTTCATAGCTTCAACTACACGTTCAGCATCAATAGCACGACGTTCAAGGGTTGAAGATGACGTTGCCAATTCTGGAATCACATTTCTAAAGTGTTCGATTTTCTCATCAGTGAGTTGTGTGTATTCGCGAATCATGCGGTGAACAAGCAAATCAGGATAACGACGAATTGGACTTGTGAAGTGAGTATAGTACTCCGCAGCCAAACCATAGTGTCCGTGATTATGTTCAGAATAACGTGCTTGTTGCATTGAACGAAGAAGCATCATGTTTAACACTTCTGCGCCTGGTTTACCTTCTACTTTTGCCATGAAATCTTGCAAAGCTTGTTGAGTGATTTTGTTAGCTGTACCATGGATTTGAACGCCAAAAATGCTAGCATAATCAAGGAATTTTTGTAATTTTTCAGCTTTTGGTTCTTCATGGATACGGTAAATAAATGGCAATTTACATTTTACAAAATGCTCTGCAACTGTTTCATTAGCTGCTAACATGAAAGATTCAATCATGCGTTCAGCAATACCACGTTGACGAAGCACAATATCAACTGGCATTCCTTTATCATTAACAATAATCTTGGCTTCGCTCGTATCAAAGTTAAGAGCACCGCGGCGCATGCGCATGGTTTCAAGAATATTGTGAAGAGCAGTCATATGATGAATAGAGTCAACGATTGGTTGATATTGCTCAATCAATTCTTCATCACCAGCAATAATGTCATTGACATTGCTGTAAGTCATACGGAAAGTTGTCTTAATGACTGATTGACAAATTTGGTGATTAACAACGTGACCATTGCGGTCAATTTCCATTAAACATGATTGTGTCAAACGGTCAACATTAGGATTTAACGAACAAATACCATTTGACAAACGTTCAGGCAGCATTGGAACTACACGGTCAGTCACATAAACTGATGTCCCACGAGCAACAGCTTCACGATTAAGCGCAGAGCCTTCTGTGACATAGTATGAAACGTCCGCAATATGAACACCGAGCTCAAAATTACCATTGCTGAGCAATTTAATATGAACAGCATCATCTAGGTCTTTGGCATCTGCACCATCAATGGTAAAGGTGATTTCATTACGTAAATCAACACGCCCAACCATGTCTTTCTCAGACGGCGCATCTGAAACTGCATTAGCTTCAGCCATAACATCTTCTGGAAATTCTGATTTGATGTCCATTGATTCAAGGACTTCAAGCACATCAATACCAACATCACCTTGGTGTCCAACGATGTCACGCACATGACCAACAAAATAATCATAGCCTCGTGTTGGGTATTTATCAATGTCAACCTTGATAATCTCAGTGCCGTCAAGCAGAACAGGCTCTTTCTTGATATAAATCTTTTGTTGAATTTTTTGATTTTTGGATTTAATGTAACCAGCGTATTTTGGTTTTTCGTCATCAAGAATAAATTTCCCAACAACCGTTTTTAAGCTACGCTCAACAATGCCGACAATGCGAACCTCAGCAGCTGTACCTTTCAAGTGATTAGCTGGCTTTTTAACAACCGCTTCAACCGTATCTCCGTCAACCGCATGACCAACGTCATTACGTCCGACAAACATGTCATCTTCATTTTCGTCAACCGCTAAAAAACCAAAACCAGCTTTGTTAGCACGAAAAACACCCGTAACGGTGATTTCTTTTTTCTTCTCTATTTTTTTACGAAGAGCAAGGTTCCCATAGTCATCAAAACGCAGTTTTCCTTGGCTTTCCAATTTTGAAATCTCTTTGATAAGCTTTGGAAATTTTTCAGCGCCAGCCATGTCTAGCCCAGCAGCCAATTCATTAATATTGACTTTTCCATGCTCCCCTAAATAAGCAATAATTTTTTCGTTCATAATTTGTGATTGTAAGTATTCCTAGTAAAAATCAGACATAAAATGCCTAGCTAGGCTTAACTCAATAATTTTCCTCTCGTATTCTACTTCATTCTAATAGGTCGTAAACAAGACTTTTACGACTTCATAATAAAAAATGAGCTGAGTGACCAGCCCATGAATTTTCGTACAAAATTCAAGATGCGCAGCCAACGTAAGCCACTATTTAGCCTCGTTAGTTGCTATCTATTTACTTGATAAAATCGCTAGCGCCAAAGCAATTGCTAGCCAAAAGAAAACTAGAACTGCTGTAAAACGTTGCATAAACGCTTCGAAGCCACGCGCTTTAGTACGTTCAAACAAAGCTTCTGAACCGCTGTTATCAAATACATTGCCACTTGGATTTTTTTGTGGTTGCAAGAAAATAGCAATTACAATAATAACAGATAATACCAGCAAAGTTGTCAGTAGTATATTGTACATCTTTTTCACTAAGAACGCGTCAGAAAGTTATTTTCAAATCAATTGAGTTGGTCATGATTTGGCACTTTCAGTCTGAGTTCTATTCCTTTCCTACACTATGGTCTTGATTATTCTAACATAAAAATCCCTAAGATTCAATATGTAAGGTCACTTTTCGCTCTTTCGGACAATATTTTAAACCTTGAATACGCTCTGGATGAGTTGTTTTATTTTTACTTGTCAAATAATTCTTACTGCCACAACTGCTACATTCTAAATTAATCTTTACTCTCACACAATTTCCTTAACTTTCAAGTATTTTCTAAAATTGATAAGGCTCCAAACAAAGTTTATAAAGACGATAAGACTAGTCACATAGAAAACCGAACGGTATCCCAAATCAGTTGCGATTGCTGACCCAATAAAAGGTCCAATAACTTGTCCTATATTCATAAACATTTGATTATAACTAAAAATACGTGAAATTCCCTCGCGTGGTGTGATTTTAGTCAACAATGAATTAATACTCGGCATCAATGCACCCGTACCAAAACCGTACAAAAAGCGGACAATGCCTAATTGTAATGAATTTTGAGCAAGGGCGCAAAGCACATACATACTAAAGCTATAAAACAGAGCAATCAAAAGTAATCTATGATTACCTATTCTATCACCAATTTTCCCAAGAGTCGAGCTTGAGAGCATGCTTGAAAATCCTAGTGCAGACACAATCAAACCCGAGACAAACATCAAGTTCTCCGTTTGACCCAGATGACGAATATACAAGGTCAAAATTGGAGCAATAGATTGTGCTGATACTTGGATAATCATACTAGTCACAAAAAGACCAATTAAAATTTGCTTATCCTTAATTGATGAAAATAGGTCACGTGTTGATAGAACTTCTGCCTTAGTAACTGGTTGGAAATCCTCTTTAACAAGAAAAATAGTCATCAGATTACAAATCAATAAAATAAAACCGACCAAAAGAAAAACTTGACGAATACCCAAGATTTCAGCAAGAACACCACCCAATAACGGTCCTACCAAACTACCACCGATAACACCAGTTGCTAGTGTTCCAAGTGCATAACCTGAACGATTTTTGGGAGCTTGACTGGCAATCAAGGCTGTTGAATTAGGGACATAACCAGAAAACAAACCGTTCAAGATACGCAAGACTAATAACCAAAAAACGTTAGGAACAAAAGCTAACCCCCCCATGGTAAAAGTCATCACCAAACTTGCTCTTACCATCATTGGTTTACGACCATAACGGTCTGCCAAACGTCCCCATACGGGAGCAATAAGAGCCGAAGTCAAAGCTGATAGTGACACCGCTAAACCAGCATACCATTCTACCTTATTTTGAGGTGCTCCAAGTTGTTCAACATATAAAGCCATAAAAGGCATAACAAGCGAAAAGCTTGCCCCGGTAAAAAAGTTACCAAGCCAAGCTACCCGCAAATTCTGTTTCCAATTAATTTCGCTGTTAATCATTGTTCACCCTCTTTTCTAAAAAACGTCAATTGATATTATAGCACAATATTAGTCAAATGAGAAAGACAGTTGCCTATACAAGTATTATGTTTTAATCACTAAAAATACAGCTAAAAATCAGTCCGATAATGTTTTTAACAATTGATCAACCTGCCCTTTTAGCGTTTGTAGATTACCACGATTATCTAGTAATTTATCAGCGTAAGCTTTTTTAGCTTCTGTTGACATTTGACTTGCAATACGTTGTTGTGCTTCAGAACGTGTGTAATGATTTCGCATCACTAAACGATCTAACTGCGTCTTTTCATCAACATAAACTAACCAGACCTCATCAAACCAATCCATATAATCAAGCTCAATCAACAGCGGAATATCCATGAAAAAGACTTCCTCTGTCTGGGCTAATTGATTGCGACGATTAGCTAATTCTTGGCGAATAATCTCATTTTGCAACCTTGACGATTTTGCCATCATCTCTTTATTTCCAAAAATAGCGTGTCCTAATTTTTGACGGTCAAGCTCTCCATTTTCTTGCAGAATGTCATGTCCAAGCCATTCAACTAAAGTTTGATACAACTTGCCACCTTTTTTTTGCAATTCATGCACAACTTGATCTGCATCAATAACCTGATAGCCCTGCTTTCGAATTTCAGCCACAACTGTTGATTTTCCTGAAGCAATTCCCCCAGTGATTCCAATAATTTTTGTCATCGTTTTTGACATGCAGGACAAAGATGTGTCCCACGACCTCCTACTTTGATTTTTTCAATCGGCGTTGCACAACGTGGACAAGGTTCGCCCGTCTTACCGTAAACTTGCAAAAACTGCTGCATATTGCCATCCTCACCAAAGGCATTATGATACGTTCTGATTGTCGTTCCACCTTTTACAATCCCTAGCTGCAAAATCTGAATAATCTCGTCATGCAACAAAGCTATTTCCGAATCTGTTAAACTCGAACTAACACGTTCTGGGTGAATTTTCGCTGCCCAAAGCGCCTCATCAACGTAAATATTTCCAAGCCCCACAACTAAAGTTTGGTCTAGAAGATAAGGCTTGATAATCTTCTTGGAAGCCTTCAATTTTCTAGTGAACTCTGATAAGTCAAATGTTTCCTTTGTCGGTTCAGGACCGAGCTTTTTCTTTTGAAAATAAGCTTCTATCTGATTTAGATACAACAATTCCATTGTCCCAAACTTACGAACATCTTGATAAACCAACGTTGACCCATCATCAAGTTGAAAAAGAACATGAAAATGTTTGTTATCAGGCACCTGTTCTGGAAAAAGCAAATACTTACCTTCCATTCGCAAATGAGAAATAATCACCTGCTTATTCAACATTAATAGTAAATATTTTCCACGCCTTCCAATATTCTGAAACGTTTGCCCCAAAATCCCAGTCTCAAACGCCACCAAATCTGTCTTGACAATCTTAGGCACACGAACATCAACAGCTACAATTTTTCGACCAACAATCAGACTCTCCAAACCACGTCTAACCGTCTCAACCTCAGGTAATTCAGGCATAACAATACGATACCAAGCCGTTAAGCGACTCAAAGAAAAATAGGAATCTTGACGAAGGTGATAAGACACCTAGGAAAGATTATCTTTTTTCAAAGAGTCGTAGGCGGGTTCTAGTCAACCAACCGCTTGGCACTCCTTTCTAAACAAAATTTAACAAATAAGGATGAGGCGGAAAATCCTAATTTTCCAGTCGCATCATCTTTTTCACTAGCTTTTCCGCTCGGGTTCAATTGAGAACCTCTATCCTTTCTAAAATTTATTTAATTCTTGAGTTAACATTTCTACGCTTATTATAAAACAGAGTGCTGCTTTTAAACAAGCACTCTGTTTTAGTGTTATTTTTGACAAAACTACCTAAGCTACGCTTAATATTCTTTCTCGTTGTAACCAAAGTCAGCAAGGTCAAGTTTTTTATCACGCCAATTTTTCTTAACTTTAACCCATGTTTCAAGGTAAACCTTGTCACCAAGCATGATTTCAATGTCACGACGTGCCATTTTACCGATCTTCTTGAGCATTGCCCCTTGCTTACCGATAATAATCCCTTTTTGGCTATCACGTTCAACCATAATTGTCGCACGGATATGCACTTTATCCGTTTCAGGGTCACGTTTCATAGACTCAACGATAACTGCAACAGAATGTGGCACTTCTTGTTCAGTCAATTTCAAGATTTTTTCACGAATCATTTCTGACACCAAGAAACGTTCTGGGTGGTCAGTAATTTGGTCCTCAGGGAAATATTGAAACCCTTCCTCCAAATTATCTTTCAAAATGTTCATCAATGTTTCAACATTGTTCCCTTGAAGAGCTGAAATTGGCACAATTTCTTTGAAATCCATTTGACTACGGAAATCATCAATTTGTTCCAAAAGTTGGTCTGGGTGCACTTTGTCAATCTTATTAATGACTAAGATAACAGGAATTTTAGCAGCCTTCAAACGCTCGATAATCATATCATCCCCCTTACCACGCTTTTCATCAGCAGGCACCATAAAAAGGACTGTTTCAACTTCTCGAAGAGTGCTGTAAGCAGATTCTACCATGAAATCACCAAGTGCATTTTTAGGTTTATGAATCCCAGGTGTGTCAATAAAGACAATCTGTTCCGTATCCGTCGTGTAAATTCCCATAATTTTATTACGAGTAGTTTGAGCTTTATCACTCATGATAGCAATTTTTTGCCCCATAACATGATTTAAAAATGTTGATTTTCCAACATTTGGGCGACCTAAAATCGCTACAAAACCTGATTTAAACATAATATATAAAGGACGTTAAACGCCCTGCTCCTTTCAATTCTCTCTAACTAAGTTTTGGCTATTCAGCAAAAATCAAGGCAATAATTTTCGGTACAAAAATAATCAATCCTGTTAAAACAGCATAGCCTGAAATTATTAAAACCGCACCCGCTGCCATATCCTTAGCATTTTTAGCTAACATTGAAAAATGGTAATTGCTAGCAAGATCGACCACATTTTCAATCGCCGAATTAATGATTTCAAACGTGATGACTAAAAAAATTGCCAGTAGCAAAAAGAGCCACTCAGTCACCGAAATTCGAAAAACAGTGCCAGCTATGATCGCCAAAATAGCTGAAATCATATGCTTGCGCATGTTTCTTTCTTCTTTGAAAGCTGTGATAATACCTGTAATGGCAAATTCCATACTCGCTACTAACGTACGATTTTTCCACTTTTTAGGTGAATTATTGTCTCTTGAGTCCATAGGCAGTTAAAATCTCTTCCTGTAAAGTAAACATTTCTTTTTCTTCTTCAGGGGTGTAATGATCATAACCATTGATATGTAAAAAACCATGTACTGCAAGGAAGCCCATTTCACGTTCAAATGAATGTCCATATTCTTCTGCTTGTTCACGCGCTTTATCAACCGAAATGAATAATTCACCGATGTATGCGTCAAATTCATCTAGCATTTCAGCCAGTTCAGGATTTTCTTCTAAGTCTTCTTCTGAAAATGACAGACTTGATTCTGGTTTGTATTCTAAGCTGATAACATCTGTTGGACGGTCTGTGTCACGGTATTCCAAGTTCAACTCATGACTACGTTCATTTGTCACAAAAGTCACGGCCATTTCTTTATTGTCTTTACCTGTCTTTTCAGCTGCAAATTGTAATAAATCAAGGGTTTGTTTTTTAATTGCTTCTGAAACTTGACCAGTTTCATCTATCATTTCAACGTACATATAAATCTTCTTTCAAACTAATTATATCAAGGCTATTATACCATAATAAAATAAAGCCCGCTACTGTACGCTTTACAACACTCATCCCCACTATCTCAAGAATTTAGCAGGTCAACTTTCATCGTTTTTCACTTTTTAACTGATAGCAAGATTGATCTTCTTGTGAAAAAGAAGTAGCTCAGGGTAAAGCTACTTCTTCAAGGAGAAGTGTTAAGGATTAGTTCTAATCATAAGTCTATCATCATTTCAAACCTCTTTGTTATAAACGTTAAACTGGCGTCCTGAAACTTGGTCTGTGTAAGTACCATCTGCCAAGTTTGTTTCAGAATCCAAATACTTGTCGCCGCTGACAAGGGTGACAAGAACAGCTCCCTTGCTTCCACGTTCAATCATAGCAACTTGTTCGTCTCCGTTAGGGTTATGGATGTATTCTAATTCACCAACCATAGCGTTGTGGAATTTATTGACAACTGCTACTGTTGCAGCTTTGTAAAGGTCATTACCTGCATCACCAATTTATGATTGACCTGTAACTGTCCCACTTTCTTTCTAATCATTATTTGCTTCTTTATCACTAGCTGGTTGACCAATTGTTTCATAGCTTGCAAAACCTGACTCAGCCACAGATTCTTCTGACACTTTTAGAGAATAGCTGCGCTGTTTTGGTGCAGCTTTTTCATAAGCATTGATGATTTCAGCAACAACTGGATGACGAACAACGTCATTAGCTGAAAAATGGACAAAATCAATCTGTTTAATGTGTTGTAATTTTTCAGTCGCATCAATCAGACCAGACTTAACTTTTTTAGGCAAGTCAATCTGGCTAGTGTCACCGTTAACAATCATTTTCGAATTGAAACCAAGGCGTGTCAAGAACATCTTCATTTGCATAATTGTCGTATTTTGTGCTTCATCAAGAATCACAAAAGCATCATCAAGTGTTCGTCCACGCATATAAGCCAGCGGAGCAATTTCAATAATATCACGTTCCATTAAACGTGTTGTTTGCTCTTTTCCTAAAATTTGGTAAAGGGCATCATAAACTGGACGAAGATAAGGGTCAACTTTTTCTTTCAAATCCCCTGGTAAAAAGCCAAGACTTTCACCAGCTTCAACAGCTGGACGCGTTAAAATAATACGTTTGACTTGTCCACGTTTGAGAGCTGTCACCGCTAAAGTTACTGCCAAGAAAGTTTTCCCAGTTCCTGCTGGTCCAATCCCAAAAACCACATCATGTGATTTGACGCTATCCACGTAAACTTTTTGTCCCAAAGTTTTAACACGGATAGGCTTTCCAGAATTATCTTTAATGATCTCTTCTTCGTAAAGTGCAACAAATTTATCAATTGAACCATTCTGTGCCATGGAAAGAGCTGTCACAACGTCTGATGTATTAACCAGCATCCCACGCGAAACCAAAACCAAAAGCGCTTGGATAGTCACACGCGCAAGCTCGACACTTTTCTCATCGTCTCCCAAAATCTGCACACGCTCAGTTCGTGCATGGATAATAACGCCAAGATTATCTTCAATCAGCTTCAAATGACGTTCATTTGACCCAAACAACGCCAATACATCATCAGGATGATTTAATGTTATCTCAACAGAATACTCTTGCAAATAGAGTCCCTCTTTCTTTTGTATTTGATAAGCCTATTATAGCTTATTTAACATAAAAAATCACGACTTGCGTGATTTCTTAACTATCTTTATTTCAAATCATTGCGCTTCAAAATGAAAAGCGGAGCTAAAAGCATTAATACAATACCTAAAAGTAGAAATGTTAGTGAAAAACCCAACCAGTCAATCAAAAAGCCAGTCATCGGAAAAATGACTATCATAAACAGACTGAAAAACATGGCAGTAACACTAAGCATTGTGGCTCTCACATCGCTTGGAATCATCACTTGAAGATCATTATTAAAGATTGGTAAAAAGAAAGCATAAAGCCCATCTGCCATCAAATAAATAATCATATAAATCAGAGGTAATTTCGTGATTGCTAAAACGTAAAGCATTCCCGTCACCCCAACTAAGATAGGAAGAAGAGCGACTGCTTTAAACCGTTTACCAATCTTACTTGCCAACCAAACAGCCCCAATATTGATAACACTAGAGATAAGCATCAGCAAACTAATCTGCCATGACGGGAAAATATCTAATTCATTTTGATAGTAAAAATAAAACATACACATCATGACACAAAAAACTTGACTAGTGATGAGCCAATAAAATAAGTGTCGATTCACTTTAAATTCCTGAACAACCGTTTTTAAAATACACGATAAACTTGCAGGCTCTTCTCGTTCTTTCTTAAACGCTGGCTCTTTCATCATAGTAATCAAAATAATGACTATCAAAGAGAAGAAAATTTGGATAACATACGTCATATCCAATAAACCATGAACAAAAAAACCTGCAACAACAGCGCCTAACGTTCTTGTTGCTTCAGCAACAGCAGACACAAAACTTGAAAATTTGAGAAACTTGTCCTCTAACCCTGCTTCTTTAGCCGATTCAAATAACATGGCAGTGCTTGTGCCAGAATCAAAATTGTATGCCCATGCGTTCAGTACCATTCCAAATGCATAAATCCAAAAATGACCTTGCCCAAATAGCATAAATAGACACGACAATATTGACATCAAACGTCCCAAATAAAGATTTGTACGGTAAGTAAAACGGTCAGCTAGGACACCTGAAGGCACTTCAGACAAGAGACTGGTCAGATGAAAAAGACTTTCTAAAATCCCAATTTGACCAAAACTCATGCCATGTTGACTAAGAAAGAGAAGCCAGAAGCTTGTGATTCCGAAAAAACCGAAAAATTCACTTGCTCCAACTAAAGCAATATTATGACGATACGATTTTTTAAACATAGTAAATTTCCTTAAAATATGTCAGACTCTCCATAGAGTCATAGATTATTAACAAAATAAGATTTTAAAATTTGATTTCTTTTAGACAGACCTATAAGTCAGTTAAAAGCCTATCAAATGCCAGTTATTGAGTTAAATCATTTGATCTACGTGCATATAGCCCACTCTCCCTTGAAATTTCTATGTTTTTGTATCGTAATTGCCATCCATTATAGCACAAAAAGTTTGAAAATAAAGCCGATTCACGCAAATTCACAGAGAATAAATTTCTTATGATATTGTACCAGCTTTGTTACACAAAAAAAGAGGTGATTCACCTCTTAATGCGCTAAGTATTCTTCCCAAATTTTGTCGAATTCGCTAAGATTAAAGGCAAAATCTGCTTCATCTTCCAAATAACGACTAATGGTTTCAAAATTGTCAGTATGTTTCGGAAAAGTTGTATCATCAAAAACTAAATCCGCTAAAATGGCTACTGGCTCATGACTTTTAGGATTACGTTGCGTCATTAACCAAGTATAAAATGATTTTCTCATTGCCAATTCTCCTTTAAAAATTGATGTCTAATGGTACTACTTTCGGCATAGTGCTCAGGATTTTTCTTGTAAAAACCTTGATGGTAATCTTCTGCCAAATAAAATGGTTGAACTGGCTCAATTGCTGTTACGATTGGCTCTTTAAAACGACCTGAAGCTTGCAAAGCTACCTTTGACTGCTCTGCTATTTGACGCTGACGCTCATCGCTATAAAAAATAACAGGGCGGTAATTATCACCACGGTCTTCAAACTGACCGAAAGCATCCGTTGGGTCCGTCTGTGCCCAATAAATCTCAACTAAATCCGCATAAGAAATCTTTTCCTCATCAAAAATGATTTCTACCGCTTCTGTATGACCAGTCTCATGCGCCTTAACCTGCTCATAAGTGGGATTTGCAACATGTCCCCCAGTATAACCCGAACGAACAGATAGAATCCCCTCTTGCTCTTCAAAAGGTTGTACCATGCACCAAAAACAACCACCCGCAAAAATCGCACGTTCCATTCTATGACCTCCAAATTATGGTGAATATATTATAGCAAAAAAATGTCCAGTGGACATTTTTTTCACGAGCCTGAAAATTGAAAAGCGAGTCGGTCCACTGAACATTTTTTCTCGAGTCCGAAAACTAAATAGCAAGTTTATTTAATTCCAAACCTTAAGCTTTTTTGGGCAAGCTTTTTTTATTGCTCAAAAATACTATTCATCACTTTCTAAAACATCAGGATTCTTTTTCAAAGCTATTTTTCTTCGTCAATTAATTCTGTTCCGAATTGGTCTTGTTTGACTTTTCGTGCTTTCATCAAGCCGCCAAGCGCTTTTTTAAACTGACCTTTTGAGATGCCAAACGTTGCTTTAATATCAGCTGGCGATGATTTGTCATTCAAGGTCATAAAACCACCATTTGATTGTAAATACGTCAAAATCATTTGAGAATCATTTTCCAACATTTCAAACGAACGTGGTTTCAATGACAAATTAAGCGTACGGTCAACTTCGCGAAAACCAATGACACGTGCTGTTACTTCTTCACCAAGACGTGGTTCAGCATAACGTTCACTTGGATGAATAAAGCCAAGCATGTTATTATCTGGGAGATAAACAAATGTTCCAGATAGTTTCAAACGATAGACAATGGCGCGCAATTTTTCATTTTGCATATTATTGTAAGCAGGTCCAGCCATTTTTTGGAAAACTTCTGGCTGCGCTGGAATTGCCCAGATACGGTCTTTTTTATCCACATCCAGATGAACATAGAGTTTATCACCTTTTTTAGGCCACAATTCCTTCATATCTGGCAACACATCAAGTGAAACAACAAACTGCTTATCCGCAAGTCCAGTGTCCAAAAAGACACCCAAATCACGACGTACTTCTGTCACGACACCCCAACCATAAGTCGTACGTGTTGTGGCAACGTCAGCTGTTGTCAAACGAGCTTTTTGGTGCACATCAGTATAAGCAAACCCTTTGACCATATCGCCAATCTTATGCTCACCTTCTGCCTTATCTAGCATAAAAGTCACGCCATCTTTTTGCACAAAATACGCTTTCGCATTCTCATCAATCACAAGACCTGTGATAATAGTGGCAAGTAAATTATTCATGTATTCTTTCCTTTATAAAAGGAGGTGGAAAGTCCACCCCCATACCTTCTTTTTTGATTAGACTTCAAGCAATTCTTTTTCTTTGTTAGCTGTCATAGCATCGATGTGTTTAACAGCTTCGTCAGTTGCTTTTTGAATATCTTTTTCAAGAACTTTCAATTCGTCTTCAGTGATTTCTTTAGCTTTTTCTTGTTTTTTAGCTTCGTCCATAGCATCACGACGGATATTACGGATAGCAACTTTAGCATTTTCACCAACTTTTTTCACTTCTTTAGCAAGTTCTTTACGAGTTTCTTCAGTAAGCGCAGGAATAACCAAACGAATCACTGAACCATCATTCGCGGGGTTAATACCGAGGTCTGAAGCATTGATAGCATGTTCAATATCTTTCAAAGATGATTTATCAAATGGTGAAATCAAAAGAACACGTGCTTCTGGAACGGTGATAGAAGCCAATTGATTAAGTGGTGTCATGGCACCGTAGTATTCTACTTGGATACGGTCCAAAAGAGATGCGTTAGCACGACCAGCACGGATAGCTGCAAATTCGCGTGCCAATGAACTGTGTGATTGTTCAAAGCGTTCTTTAGCTTTTTCGATAATAGCATTAGCCATAGATTTTATTAATCCTCATTTCTTATTTTTTGTGGTGTTCAGCTTTATTTGAAACAGTTGTACCAATGGATTCCCCAAAGACAACACGTTTAATATTACCAGCTTCATTCATGTTAAAGACAACAAGGTCAATATCATTGTCCATTGAAAGAGTAGAAGCTGTTGCATCCATAATTTTAAGTCCACGTTGAATGACTTCGCCATGTGTCAATTCATCGAATTTCACGGCATTAGCATCTTTCTTAGGATCGGCATTATAGACACCATCAACACCATTTTTCGCCATTAAAATAGCTTCTGCTTCAATTTCAGCAGCACGAAGGGCAGCTGTTGTATCTGTTGAAAAGTATGGTGAACCAATACCAGCACCAAAAATAACAATGCGACCTTTTTCAAGATGACGAAGTGCACGACCACGAATATAAGGTTCTGCTACATTTTGCATTGGAATAGCTGTTTGAACACGAGTATCAACTCCATATTGTTGCAAACTATCAGCCATTACAAGGGCATTCATCACTGTACCTAACATACCAGTGTAATCGGCTTGTACGCGATCCATACCAGCTGCAGCAGCTGGTTCTCCACGCCAAAGATTTCCCCCACCAATAACCAAAGCAATTTCAACACCTGAACTATGTACTTCAGCAATTTCTTTTGCGATAGTTTGAACGGTTGTAAGATCGATTCCCACACCTTTTTCACCAGCTAACGCTTCACCAGATAATTTAATTAAAATACGTTTATACTTAGGTTCCACTACAAGTTACTCCTTCTTTTATCTTTACTATTTTATCATAATTTACCTGTTTTACCTAGCAAAATTCTCTGAATTTTGAAAGATTCAAGGTTTCAAAATCACGATGTCACAATGACAAAACACTCCCTTTTTGTTTTCTATATTAATCACACAGTCCATAAAAAAATCCGTTTCAACGAAACGGATTTTCTGTTGTATCATCACATTAGAATGAACTTGGATCTACTTTGATACCTACACCTTGTGTAGTTGTGATAGACAAGTTAGTCATGTATGTACCTTTAGCAGTAGCTGGTTTAGCTTTAACGACAACTTCGTGGATAGCTTTGAAGTTTTCAACCAATTTATCTGCATCAAATGATACTTTACCGATGATAGCTTGTACGTTACCTGCTTTATCAGCACGGTAAGTGATTTTACCACCTTTAGATTCTTCAACTGCTTTAGCAACATCCATAGTTACTGTACCAGTTTTAGGGTTTGGCATAAGGTTACGAGGTCCAAGAACACGTCCAAGGCGTCCAACGATAGCCATCATGTCTGGTGTAGCGATAACTACGTCAAAGTCAAGCCAACCGTCGTTGATTTTAGCAACAAGGTCATCTTCACCAACGAAGTCTGCACCAGCAGCTTTAGCTTCTTCAGCTTTAGCACCACGTGCAAATACAAGAACACGTTGTGTTTTACCAGTACCGTTTGGCAATACCATTGCACCACGGATTTGTTGGTCTGCTTTACGAACGTCAATGTTAAGTTTGTATGCAACTTCCACAGATGCATCAAATTTTGCGAAGTTAGTTTCTTTTGCAAGAGCCACAGCTTCTTCTACGCTGTAAGCTTTTGTGCTGTCGATTTTTTCAAGTGCAGCACGCATTTGTTTGCTTTTTTTAGCCATTTAAAATTCTCCTTGTAATGTGGTCATATCGATTTGATTTAAAATCTCCCACGTCACTCATCAAATTACGATGAAGTCTTGCGGGTCTAACGTGAATTAATCTCAACGGTACAGTGTGGTTACCTCAATTAATCACAGATTGGGTTGCTATTGATTAGTCAACAACAGTGAATCCCATAGAACGAGCAGTACCTTCAATCATACGCATTGCAGATTCAATATTTGCAGCGTTTAAGTCTGGCATTTTAGTTTCAGCAATTTCTTGTACTTGTGCACGAGTAACTGTTGCAACTTTAGTTGTGTTAGGTGTTCCTGAACCTTTTTCAACACCTGCAGCTTTTTTCAAAAGAACAGCAGCTGGTGGAGTTTTAGTTACGAAATCAAATGATTTATCTTCATATACTGAGATAACAACTGGGATAATCATGCCAGCTTGATCAGCTGTACGAGCGTTAAATTCTTTAGTGAATCCCATGATGTTAATACCTGCTTGACCAAGAGCTGGACCAACTGGTGGAGCTGGTGTAGCTTTACCAGCAGGAATTTGAAGTTTAACAACTTTTTCGACTTTTTTAGCCATTTATAAAATCCTCCTGTTGTGGTTTTGGCGGTAATTAAGATTTTTACCTCCCACAGATATGCTCAATAGCATACCTTACCATTATACATTAATTTTTGGAAAAAGCAAGGAGTTTATTGCATTTATTTTCTTAAAAATCCTTGATTTGACAACTTTTATTAACTGTTATCAAATTTAAGCACTTTCCAGCTATTTTTTCGTCAGACACTATTGATTTTCCTAATAACCTATTTCCATTCCACGTTAAATTATTGATGTCCATTTTTACTAACAAAGAAAGTCAAACTAAATTTTAGGAAAAGCCCTCTAATCATTTACATCTTTTAGGTTTCAGTATAAAATATAAAGTATGATGATGTACAAATTATTTTCTTTCTCGTTTGTGTTTTTGACACCAATTTTTGCTTATATTTTAGTGACATTTTTCAAATTAAAACGTTTTGGCATTCTATTTACCGACATTGCTTTTCCGATTTTTGCTTTTGAAATCGGATTGGTGGGAAATAAATTTTTAGGGAGTAGTATTTTCTTTTATTATTTGATTTGTCTGTCACTACTCGCTATTATTTTAACGGTAACTTTTCTTAGAAGAGATCATTCTTTTTCTTACCGCCGTTTTGGGAAATTTTTCTGGCGCTCTGGTTTTATTTTGACTTTTCTCTTTTACATTATGGTACTGATTTTAATTTTTACGATTACATAAAAAACGCTAGCCAATTGAGCTAACGTTTTTTTATTATGCTTCTGGATTTGGGTTAGTCATCAGAACTTTACGTGGTTTTGTTCCTTCGGCTGGTCCGATGACACCTGCTGCTTCTAATTCATCCATTAAACGGGTGGCACGGTTAAATCCAACAGACAAACGACGTTGGAGCATTGAAGCACTTGCTTTTTGTGTTTCAAGTACCAAAGCTTTGGCATCTTCAAAGAGTGGGTCACCTTCTTGGGCGCCACCACCAGATTTCAAATCTGATTCAGAAACCTCACCTGGGTCAAAGCTATCATCATAATCTGCGTCAGCTTGGTCTTTAACGAAGCCAACAATGCGTTCCACATCATCATCAGAAATGAAAGAGCCTTGCAAGCGGACTGGATGATTTTCATCAATTGGTTTGAAAAGCATGTCACCACGACCGAGAAGTTTTTCAGCACCATTCTCATCCAAGATGGTACGGCTATCTGTCCCTGATGATACAGCAAAGGCAACACGTGATGGCACATTAGCCTTAATCAAACCACTAATGACGTCAACAGACGGACGTTGTGTGGCAAGAATCATGTGAATACCCGCAGCACGCGCTTTTTGCCCTAGACGAATAATCGCATCTTCCACTTCTTTGCTGGCAACCATCATCAAGTCAGCCAACTCATCAACAATAACTACAATCAATGGTAAAGGAATTTGTTTTTGTTCAGATTGCGCATTAAATTCTTCAACTTTAGCATTGTAGCCTGCGATATTTCGCACCCCAAAATGACTAAAGAGTTCATAACGATTTTCCATTTCATCAACCACTTTTTGAAGTGCTCTTGCTGCCTTACGTGGATTGGTTACTACAGGAATTAGCAAATGCGGAATATCATTATAAACTGACAATTCAACCATTTTAGGGTCAATCATCATGAATTTGACTTGGTCTGGGCGAGCTTTCATCAAGATACTTGCAATAATCCCATTAACGGCAACTGATTTACCAGAACCTGTTGAACCAGCGACAAGCAAGTGTGGCATACGAGCAAGGTCAAATGTACGTGCTGTTCCGTTAACAGCCTTACCAAGTGGTACTTCCAATAATTTATTAGGGTCTGTATTTGCTTGTTCCCAAAGTTCACGGAAGGTTACCGTTGCAATTTCTGAGTTAGGAACTTCGATACCGACCAACGATTTTCCTGGAATTGGTGCCTCGATACGAACATCTTTAGCGGCAAGTGCAAGTGCCAAATCATCGGCCAAATTTGAAATGCGGTTAACACGCACCCCAACTGCTGGTTTGACTTCGTATTTCGTAACAGACGGTCCAATCTCCGCACGTTCAACTTTGACATCAATCCCAAAGCTATTAAACGTATCTTCTAAGACTTTGATATTTCTGCGAACGAGATTTTTTTCCTTAGACTGATTTTTAGGTTTATCTGGTGCAAATAAGTCAATCGTTGGTAGTTTATAAAGAAGATTTGCTTTCGCCGTGAAATCAACTTCTAACGGTTCGCCGTCATCTTCTTCATCAAGTATAGCTTGCGTAGCTTCTTGCGACGGTGACGAATCCATTGTCGGATAATCTTCAAGTGGCGGTTCTTCTAAGCCATCCAAAGTGTGGTCATATGCCAAAATTTCAGGTTCAGTAGGTGAGTCATTTTCTGGAAGATTATCAAATAGCGAAGTCTCATTGTCAGTAGGATTCTCTAAAATTTCTCCTGTTTCTTGGTCAACAGTCATTTGAGCCAAGCGTTCTTCTTCCTCTTTCTGAGCTTTTTCCTGACGTTTTTGTTCAGCAAGTGCTTTTTTCTCTTCTCGTTTTACAAAGCGTTTTTGCTTTCTGATTTCGTTTTTAGCAGCCCATTCTTGGGATTTTTCTTTAAAAAATTCTACAATATCGTAAACTTCCCACGGACTCATCAAAAAGAGCCCCAAGATGATAAACAACGCCCCGATCAGAAATGTGCCAACATTTGAAAAAAGAAAGGCTACGGGTTTATAAAGAACAGCACCAAGCATTCCTCCACCGACAAACTTACTTACTTTAAAATTGATAATGTCACCATAAAGCAAGCGAGCTGTTGTTGAAAAGACTTCCTTGTCACGATAAGCTGTCAATGAAAATAGGTAAGCATGCCATTCAAGCAACAACCCAATCATTGTCACCACAAAACCACCGACAAGCCCTGTCTGTTTATGAAACCATTTAAATCCAATTAAATAGATAAGTACCGCAAACATTAGGAAGTAAGCCAAACTTCCCACCACGAATCTGACGATATTGTAAACTGTTATGCCAAAAATTCCTAGACGAGCAATCGCAAAGAAAAAAATAACAGCTGTCACAATTGCCAAAATAAAACGTTGCAGTGCTTTCTGTCTTTTTATTTCTGCTTTTGTTGGTTGCCGTGATTTACGACCTTTTTTTCTACTTTTTGATTTTGCCATAACCTTATTATAGCATTTTTTAAGCTTTTAGGTTATTTCGATAAAAATATGATAAAATGGAATAACTAATATCACTTCTATTACTATAAACTTGTGGATAAGTTGATTTCAAATGATGATTATGCACACGTGTTATCACCAGAATATCCACAAGCTGTTGATGATTTTGAGCTGTTTAGGAGGCAACATGAAAAAATTTTGGTCTTTTGGATTAATGGTATTATGCCTAGCTAGTTTATCTGGTTGTGAAAGCATTACACGCGCTATTCGTGGTGATGATTATGTCAATGCAAAAATAGCAGCGAGTTCTTCAGAAGCTGCTGCTTCTGCTTCAGCAAGCGCCAGCGCATCCTCATCAAAAGCTTACCAAAAAGAATTAAAGAAAGCTTTAAGTGCTGACCAATCTGCCTTTCCTCAATTATCAACAGATGTCGCAAATGACGAAGCAGAAGTTATTATGCACACTTCTATGGGAGATATTACCTTAAAACTCTTTCCAAAATACGCACCTTTGGCGGTCGATAATTTCCTCACACACGCCAAGGACGGCTATTATGATGGTCTGCTATTTCACCGTGTGATTTCAGATTTCATGATTCAATCAGGCGATCCTAACGGAGATGGCACAGGTGGTCAATCTATCTGGAATGGTAAAGACAAGAGTATCGACTCAGGGAATGGATTTGTCAATGAAATCTCACCCTACCTCTATAATATTCGTGGCGCTCTTGCCATGGCAAATGCTGGTGCTGATACCAACGGTAGCCAATTTTTCATCAACCAAAATTCAGATGACCAATCAAGTCAACTCTCATCAGATAATTATCCTCAATCGATTATTGATGCTTATGCTAACGGCGGTAACCCAAGCTTAGATAAAAACTATACTGTCTTTGGACAAGTTATTGATGGCATGGATGTAGTTGATAAAATCGCTGCGGTTGACACTGATGACAATGATAAACCAACGACTGATGTTACCATCACAAGTATTGAGGTTGTGAAAGACTACGATTTTGATTAATGAATTGATCCTCAAATAATTAAAAAATCAAGCTAGGATAACCTGCCTTGATTTTTTGCTTACCTTTTTATTAAAATCATTCCACTAAAACGCCAAATCTCCCAAGAAAAACAGATTTTTTGCTATAATATAAGAACAGAAAGCGAGACGATATGACGCCAAATAAAGAAGATTACTTAAAATGTATTCATGAACTTGGAGAAACCAGAACTAAAATCACGAACAAACGCATTGCTGAATTAATGAAAGTATCTGCGCCAGCTGTTTCTGAAATGATCAAAAAAATGATTGCCGAGGACCTCATTGTCAAAGATAAAGAGCTTGGCTACTACCTGACCAAAAAAGGCTTGCTTTTGGTTTCAGAACTTTACCGAAAACACCGTTTGATAGAAGTTTTTCTAGCCAACCATCTTCATTACAATGCTGATGAAATTCACCAAGAAGCTGAAGTTTTAGAACATACGGTTTCTACCATTTTTATCGATCGTTTGGAAGAAAATCTTAATTTTCCCGCATTTTGTCCACACGGTGGAACAATTCCAAAAAAGGGTGACTTTTTAGTAGAAATTCATCACCAAACGCTCAGTCAAATTGAAACATTGGGAACTTACAAAATCAGTCGAACACACGATGAAGCTCATTTACTAAACTACCTTGAAGAACATGAATTAGCCATTAATGATGTCGTCAAGTTGATAAAAGTCGATGATTATGCCAAAACGCACACACTCGCCTACCACTCACGACAATTGGTTATCCCAGAAAGAATTGCTGAACAAATTTATGTTGAACGAGTATAATCAGTCAATAACAAAAGGACTCCAAAACCTGGGTTTTGGAGTCCTTTCATTTGGAGCTCGCTTATTGGATAGAATCTCCTTAGATTCCCTCAATCTCAATGGTTTATTAGACATTAATAATTAGCGTTCAGATACTTTTTTAGCCAAAGCAAAGTTACCAAGAGTAGCAGAACCATTTTCAGAAACACCTGGTGTCACAATATATTCTGTTACATCTGGAACTGGTACGTAACCATTTAACAAAGCAGTGAATTTATCACGAACGCGTTTCAACATGTGTTCTTGAGCCATAACACCACCACCAAAGACAATAACTTGTGGACGGTAAAGAAGAGTAGCTTGAACTGCAGCTTGTGCGATATAGTAAGCTTGAACGTCCCAAACTTCTGAATTCAACTCAATCAATTCACCACGAATGCCTGTACGGCCTTCTAGTGATGGTCCTGCTGCCATACCTTCTAGACAACCTTTGTGGAAGGGACAGAAACCAGTATAGTTGTTCGCAACGTCTTGTGGATGTGGAGCCACATAAACGTGACCAGCTTCTGTATGACCGATACCACCGATGAATTCACCATTTTGAATTGCACCGGCACCGATACCTGTACCGATTGTGTAATAGACAAGGCTCTTAACACCTTTACGAACAATTGTTTCACCATAAGCAGAGCTGTTAACATCTGTTGTGAAATACATTGGCACCTTAAAGTGTTTTGAAATCAATCCAACCAAGTCAACATTAGCCCAGTGTGGTTTTGGAGTGGTTGTGATATAGCCGTAAGTTTCTGAATTTTCATCAATATCGATTGGACCAAAAGAGCCAATAGCAATTCCTGCCAAATCAGCTTCAAAACGTTTAAAGAATGCTACTGTTTTGTCAATGGTTTCATAAGGGGTTGTTGTTGGAAATTGTACTTTTTCAACAACTTGGAAATTTTCATCTCCAACGGCACAAACAAATTTGGTTCCGCCCGCTTCTACACTACCGTATAATTTAGTCATTTTTATAAATCATTCCTTTCGTTTCACTCAAGGCACAACACTAAACGAAAAAGAAGTGTTACGCTTTTTATTTTCATAATAACATTTTGAGAAGCTCCATCACTCCAAATCACTAGAAAAGAAGTAAATCATTTGTAACAGTAACAAACAATCAATAGATGGACAATTCTTAAATCTTATGAAAGAAGATGCCTCACACTAAAAATAATTTACCTTAATTGCAATAACATCCATAGTTCCACTCTATCACTGTTTATTTCGCCGGAAATGTAATAAGAACAAGAGTGGTCAACCTAAGTATAGCAAGTCTTTCAAAAAATATGCTGCTACTATGTTAAGATAATTTGTTTTTTTGTAAAAAATCAACAGTAGCCCCCATTAAGTTAGCAGCATTTTGAAATCGACATCTGGCAATATTTGGGACAAAAGGCGCAATACCAACGATTTGCTTCAGATTATTCAATTCTTTTGTCAAGTCGGGAATTAACCAATCTGCCTGAGAAACACCTCCACCTATTAAAATAATGTCTGGATCAAAAGCATAAGATAAATTAAAAATTCCTCTGGCTACCTGATGTACAAAAAAAGCTTTTTCCTCACAAGCAATGGTTTCACCAAGAAAAGCCCTTTCAAAAATCTCAACTGCATCTAACTTTTCCCCTGTACGTTTATAATAACGTCTAGCCATGCTAACAGTCGTTCCAACAGTTGAGAAAGTTTGAGTATCATCCACCAACATATAACCGAATTCCCCACCAAAAAGATGCTCGCCATGGTGAACCTTACCATCGATAACAACAGCACCTCCCACACCAGTTCCAAGAACTAACAACAAAGCTGTCGTACAGCCTTTAGCCGCTCCAAAAGCTACTTCTGCTAAAGCTGCGCAATTGGCATCATTTTCAATGGATACAGGAAGAGCAAACAGTGTTTCAAGTTCCGACTGAATATTAAATCCATGTATATAAGGTAGAGCGCTTGCTCCTTCAATAACACCAGTGTTTTTATTAACAGCACCCGGGGAACTAATCGCTACACCTTGAATAATGTGTTCCTTCTTTGCCTGTTCCACTATATTACTTAGGCAATGATAAAAAGATTCTAAATCTATCGGTGTTTTAACACTGGTAATATCTCCTAATTTTCCTTTATCATAAAGGGTGTATTTTATGGTTGTTCCACCGATATCAATAGCTAGTAATGACATAATATCTCCTTATACAGATAATTAGTTAAAAAATTACTATCAAGTTCGATACTTTTCTAAAATTTCTTCAGAAATATCTAGAGTAGACGTATCTGTTAGCTGTTTATACCAGTAAGCAGATTTTTTTAACGTCTTAATTTGAGTATGCGTATTTAGAGCAATTAATCCATAACGATTTTTATATGAATTTCGCCAACTCCAACAATCTATCGGAGTCCAGACATGATATCCTAAACAATTAGCACCTTCCTCTATAGCTTTATATAACCAAAAAAGATGCTCAGTCATGAAAATAATACGGTAATCATCGCAGATCATATTATCTGCATCCTTGAAGCGTTCTTCATTTTCAACTCCAATTCCATTTTCTGATACAAACCAAGGAAGATTTCCGTAATCATTTTGTAAACGTTTTGCAATAGCATATAGCGTCTGAGGATGAATTTCCCATCCTCTATCTGCATTCATACGTACTCCTCGTTTTTGATAAGAAGCATAATATTTATCTGGACGCCAATCTTGCGCTAAACTGTCACTTGAATACTCTGGTTCTCTAACACGATTTGGATGATAATAATTTATCCCTAAAATATCAATGGTATTATTCTGAATACAAGCCAGATCCTCTACATTAGAGTTCCAGATAATACCTTCTTTAACCAATAATTCCACAAAATCTTTTGGAAATTGGCCTTTAACTGAAGCATCTAGAAAGAAACGATTTTGCCAAAGATCTGCCATCTCTGTTGCTTTGATATCTTCTATATTGTCTGTCGCTGGATAGGCAGGCGTAACATTTAATATAATACCAATCCGTCCTTTGGGGTTTTGATTATATTTTCGGTAATTCGCAATAGCACACGAGGAAGCTAATTGAAGGTGATAAGCGACTTGAATTGCTTTTTTGCCATCAACTAGATCTGGGTAGTGAAAACCTAGAAGATAGCCACATTCAACCACTACCATCGGTTCATTGAAGGTAAACCAATCAACCACACGATCGCTAAATGCTTGGAAGCAAACAGAAGCAAATTTTGCGTACAAATCCACTACATGACGACTCTCCCAACCACCATACCGTTCCATCAACTCCATTGGTAAATCAAAATGATTTAAATTCAACATGGGGCGAATGCCTTGTGCCAAGCACTCATCAATAACAGCATTATAAAAGGCAAGTCCTTGTTCATTGACAGTGTTTTTCTCAAAATCATCTATTAAACGAGTCCACTGAATACTGGTCCTTAGTGATTTTAAACCAGCTTCTTTCATCAAACGTATGTCTTCTTTAAAATCATGAAAAAAATTGCTGGCAGTGTCTGGACCTAGCGCTCCCCAAAAACGCTCTTGATAGTGATCAAAATCATAGTCAAAGACGCTATCGTGCTTTTTCTTAAATCGTCCCTCGGTTTGCGGGCCACTCGTTGCTCCCCCCCATAAAAAATCCTTTGGAAATGTTACTAACATACAAAGCTCCTTTTATTCTGCTAATTGTTCCTCAACATGATTTCGCCAATCCTTGGTAACAGCTACACAATAGACCTGTAAAAGACCTATCATCCCAAAAAGAATTAATCCCTTAAATTGATATGTGAGAGCTAAAATCAAAACTAAGCCTACTAATAGTTTTAAATAGGTCATAAAATTAACAAAATTTGAAATAAAACTTAATCCTATTAAATTCTTTATACTTATCTCAAATTGACTATCGATCAATAAAGCATACTCAAAAGCTATTATGACAAAAATTAAAGCGAAGAACAAAATAAAATCAACTACTAAGAATAATAGACCTGAAATCTGCACTGATAAATATAAATTGTAGCTAAGTAAAATAAGTATAGCTGTATAAATCCAAAAAATTAGGTTCGCGCGTGCAAACTCTTTTCGAAAAAGTTGAAACGCTTCCCTTAACGTAATAGATTTATAATCGAAGTCATATGATAAATAAAGAATGGTAATAACTTTTAAAGCAGGTCCGATTCCCGCAACAATTAAACCAGTAGCCGTTAAAATCCAAAAGAATAGGGTCAATTTTACGATAACCCATATTCGAATAAAAAAAGTTTCTAATGCTTTTCCAATCATTTTTCACTATCTTTCTATTTGTGTTTTTCCTTATTGTACCACTTCTCTGAGGACTTAACTGTTTTTAAACAACGTTAATATCGTTTTAAGGTAAACAGTAAATATCAAATAGCGCTCAACGAAAATTAAAACTATACTAGATAATGAACTACCCCATATAACCAAGATTTGGTAAGTCAAGGAAGGTACAGTATCGTTTTAACTTTCGAAGAGTGTACATGATCCATTTTTCTCAGAATTACTTATTTCTAAAGGATTATTTTACTCAAATAAGAGTTGCAAATTCATAAATAATGATTCATTAAGAGATGCCGAAATATAAGGAAGTATCTTTTCTAAGTGAATTTTGTATTTATTTTAAACCTTGTACTTGAACTTCATACAAGCGAACCGCTGAGTCAGAACCTTGAGTTGGTTTTTTTGCTGTGATACGCACATAACGTGCTTGACATTGCTTAAAGGCGTGTTGTGTTTCTTCCGCCTTATTTTTTTTCACATTAGCAACTTCTGTCCAGTTTTGCTTATCTGCTGAGACTTCAACAATATAATCGGAAGTATTCATGTCCGCCGATTCTCCACCAGCTTCTGCATGGCTGATTGATACTTGGTTAATTGTTTCTGCTTTTCCAAGATCAATCGTCACATTATGTTTACGGGGGCCAACAGCACACCACTTCGTATCTAATTTACCATCAACAACCATTTCGCCTGCTTCTGATTCATTGGTAAATCCATCCACTTCAACTACTTTATTGAGAGCAAAATTTGTTAATTCCACTGTTTTATCTACGACAGTTATTAAAGCTTTTTGCGTCACTTTATTTTCCTTGCCCTTATTATTTACTGCTGTCAAACTAACTGAATAGGTACCTGCTTTTGCAAAACTTACTGTCGGATTTTTCGCTGTTGCACTTTCCTTATCGGCACCTTCGATTTTCCACTTGTATTTTACAGAAGCTAAGTTTGACTTATTTATAAAGTGCACTTTTTCACCAACACTAACCACTGTTTTATCTGCTACAAATGCTGCTTGTGGTAAAGAATTATCTGGCCAATCAACTGTAGTAGTTGATGATTTTCCTGCTTTACCCTCTTGGTTAACAGGTACAATCTCAAAGCTTGTTTTCTCTACATTTTTACCACGTTTTAAAGCGTTTACAAAGAAAGCATTAATATTGGAGCTACCTAAAAATTCCTTGCTTTTATCCGCATTAATCTGATAAATCTCATAGTGTACTTGATTACTCTCATCTGCATCTGACTTCCAAGTTAGTCTAAAACCACCAATAGTCCCTTCTTCTTCAAAGACTTTATCAGAGACTTTAGCCTCTGCTACAGAAATATTTTTAGCTTTGTCTCCATTTGTCAATGTCATTTCGCCAATATGAATAGATTGAGCCTCCATATCTTTATCTGCTGTCAAGCGAAGTCCAATTTTTCGAATGTTTTTTCCAACCAGTTTTTTGGTATCAAAAGTAATATTAGACCAATCACTATCTAAGCTTTTATCCCCAGATAACTCAATTTTTTTACCATCAGATAATTCAAAAATCGCTTTAACTTTAACTGATTGATCGGAACGCATCTTGACAGAAAAAATGGCATCTTTTTTGACGGTCAAATCTGTGGCAAACAAAGTAAGCGTAGAAGATTTACCTGCTGCAAGATAGTCTGCCTGCAATTTAAGAGAATTACCACCATTATAAGCATTAGCAAAATCAAAACTTGGAGTTATCTGATTATCGCCTTCATTGTCAATAATCCAACGATAAGTCGGTAGAATACCCGCCAAACTACGATCGTTCCAGTCTCTTTCGGATATTTTTTGACCGTCTTTAAAATAATTATAACCATTTCCTAGATTGAAATTAGTAGTAAACGAATCTCCTGTGATTGCTGATTTTTCCAGGACATATTTAGAAAGTCCGATCCAAGATTCATCATCAGAGGCATCGACTTTTCTTGGATCTGCTTCTTGATTGACCCAAAAAGTTGACTCGCGATTTTGGAAATCATCCCAATCAGTAGCATTGGTATAGGTGGCACTAGCAGCATACAAACCGATAGAAGTTTGGGTGCTATTGTCTCCTTGCTCCAATAAGTCCCATTTAACCGATGTCTGCACATCTTTTTCTTGAACATCTATCCCCGCATAAATTTGATATGGATCCAAACTATGTTCTTTAGCGTATTGATTTGATTTCTCAAGTAACTTTTGATCGGCTAGCTTATTAGTATTCCACCAAAAATTCAAGAACATGCTATCAGCTGCCTTATCTTCTATGAAGGTTGCATTTTGATCATTAAGTTGATTTTGCCAATCTACCTTACCATCTTTTGTCATGGCATCATACCACATCACTTGCAGATTAGGCTCTTCTTTTTTGACTTGTTGAATAAGGGCTTTCATATTTGCCGCATCTTCAGCGCTAAGTCCATCTGTTTCTTCATTGATAAACCAACCTTCAAATCCATATGCTTTTGCCACTTTTACCATTTGACTTGCAAATGGAAATTGACCATTATCATCCTTTGCAAGCATTTTCTTAACCCAATCTTCCTTACCACCATATTCATTAGGAGGTAGGAAAATCGTGCCCAGAACAGGTACACCGTTGATATGAGCTTCATCGATAACATCTGCTGATGGAGTCACAATCAACCCCTCTCCAGCTGAACCACCCCAATACACTAGTGTATCAATGTATTGCCAATAGTCGAAAGTATAAGTCGAAAATTCAGAACTACCACGTGATGGGTTCCCCGAAGTAGACGAGTTCATCATCGAAAGAGCTACAATTTTAGTCTTCTCATTTTGTGAGGAATTTGACGAAGTTAAATTCTCTGTAGCAACACGTTTTGCCAGAGGAACTCTTGATTGATTATAGAGTAAATCTTTATCTTTTTTAGCTGACCACTTCAAGAATTTTTCGGGCATCCAATAGGAGGAAATGGGGGTATTTTTACTTTGATAGTCCGCTATTGCTTCCGAGGTTACTTTATAGTTTGTCTCACTAGACATATTATTACAAGCTGCTAATAAAGTTGCTACTGTTAACACTCCTGTTGTTGACAGACCTAATCGAACGAGCATTTTCTTCGTTATTTTCATATCATTCTCCAATAAATAGTTAGTCTTCCCTAGTCACCGAATCGATTTCGATAGCAAAAGCTTGCCAAGGTTGGAGCAAAACCATACTCAGCGAATCTGGAAATGAGACATTACCAATAATAAGACGTTTTATAATAAAATCAGACTCAAAATTCTGTGGATAGGATGACAAATTAATGACCACAAGAATTGTCTGGTGAGATGTTTTTCTGAGATAGGCAATAACGCTATCAACACTATCTAGAAATAAAGTTTCTCCCGTAGTGACCCAATCTTCATCGTGTCTCAGACGAATCAGATTTTGATAAGTCGTAAAAATAGATTGAGGCTCTGCTAAAGCATCCTTTGCATTAATATTGACATAATTAGGATTTACTGATATCCAAGGAATCCCCGTTGTAAATCCTGCTTGGATATCACTTGTCCATTGCATAGGGGTTCTAGCATTGTCACGACTCATATCACGTAAGATATTCAAAATATCTTCTTTTGACTTCCCAATTTGTCGTTGTAACTTGTAAAAATCCCACGATTCTATATCTTTAAACTCCGACAAGTCAGTAAAGGGATAGTTGGTCATGCCCAATTCTTCTCCCTGATAAATAAAGGGTGTGCCTCGTAGCAAGTGAAAAAGAATAGCAAAAGCTTTAGCCGAACGCTCACGATAGTCTCCTTCATCACCCCAGAAAGATACTATGCGTGGCAAATCATGATTATTTGTAAATAAAGCATTCCATGCTTGATTTGGCTTTAGTGATTGCCAAGCAAGTAGAGCCTCTTTTAGTTTTGGTACATTTAAAGGAAGTTTATTCCATTTGTCACCATTTCCAGCTGAAGTCAAGATATGCCAAAAGCCAAAAACCATCGACAATTCCTTACGTTCTGGCGCACTGTAAAGCTTTGCCAACTCTGGTGAACTCGACCAAGCCTCACCAACGACAAGACAATCACGCTTTCCGAAGGTAGCCTCATGCATTTCTTGAAGATAATCATGAAGATGCGGACCATTTACTGTCACTTCCTTATCGACTTGCTTACCAATCAAATCAATCACATCCAAACGAAAACCGCTAATACCTTTGTCTAACCAAAAATTCATCATCTGATAAATTTGCTGACGAACTTCTTTATTTTCCCAGTTAAGATCAGGTTGCTGGGGACTAAAGAGATGGTAATAATACTGATTGGTCTGCGAATCATAGGTCCAGTTACTAGGATTTCCGATAGGCTGATCACGCCAGATATAGAAATTTCTTTTAGAATTATGCTTAGATTTACAAGATTCTTGAAACCAAGCATGTTGGTCCGAAGTATGATTTACCACCATATCCATAATCAGACGAATTCCTAGTTTTTTTGACTGATTGACAAGCTTATCAAAATCTGATAGCGTTCCAAAAATTGGGTCGATTTTACAATAATCCCCCACATCATAACCATTATCAACCATGGGAGATTGATAAACAGGAGATAGCCAAATAGCATCAATTCCTAAGTTTTTTAGATAATCTAACTTCTCTAAGATTCCACGTATATCTCCTATTCCATCACCATTACTATCTTTAAAAGAACGTGGATAAATCTGATAAATAACAGCTTTTTTCCACCAATTAGTCATCATATACTCCAAATCATTTTTTATTGTGAACAACTTCCAATGTAGCTTAAGAATAAGATAGATACAAGAGGAAGAAAATAAAATGTTGAGTTAACTTATTAGTAAATAAGACCTCCCAAGATGTTTTAAAAAAACAACAAGAGAGGTCCCGATACTTACTAATTTTTCTACCGAATTTCAGTCAAGTAGATTTCTGGTATAGCAAAGTTTTAATACGTTAGACCAATTAAACTCTAATTTTAAAAACGACTGTTGTTAACCATACCTTTAGTTAGATTCTTTACTTTTAAGATAATCATCATATTGTGCTTGCATTTCTTTTTGTACTTTATCAAAACCAGCTTTCTTCAAATCATCTTTTAGTTTTGGCAATGTTTCAGTCGGATCAACACTTCCTGTATTTAATTGGTCCAAGTACTGACTCATCACATTAGAAAGATTTGAAATCTCAGATTTTACTTTTGATTGATCGAAAGTAAAACCTAATAATGGTGAAACAGAAGCATTTTTAATAGACTCATCTCTTTTAGCAATCATCTCATCTGTAACAGCATCTGTAGTGTAAAGAAGGGCATTATTTCCAGTATTCCAAGCAGGCATGTGTGTTACACCTTCACTATAAGATTTCAATGTTTTAATCTTCTTATCACCCGTTTTTTCCCATTGTTTACCTTCAATACCATAAACAAGAGTATTAAGTAGCTTTTCGTTGCTGTTGATTAATCCAAGAACTTGCACTGCTTCTTTTTTATGTTTAGAAGTATTTGAGACAACAAAATTTGCTACACGTGCTTGGTCAGTTGTAATCAATGATTCTGTCAAAGGTTTTGAAACTAATTCTTGACCTGCAGCTTGCGTTAAGATGGTATCACCATAATCGTAAGGACCTTGAGTCTCAATTCGAGCAAACCAGTTGTTTGAGTTCAAATCATAAGCAGTACTAGAAGTAGCAGCATCTGCTGGAATAAGTCCTTTTGTATAATATTCATGCATTAGTTTTAAATTCTCAACATAAGAAGGAATATCATATACATTTTGAATTTTCTTTCCATCTCCAGTCACATCAACCGCAAATGGTAGGCCATTTCCTAATACATAATCAACATTTCCTGGTGTTTTATACCCTTGACCAACAGCTAGAGCTGCAATATTTGGCTCTTTTTCATGAAATTCTTCTAAAACTTTTTGAGCTGACGCAAAGGAATTCACATCATTAATTGATAAATTATACTTATCAAGATACTGTTTATTAAAAGTAATTACTTGTTGGGCATAAATATTCGCATTTACAGGAAAAGCATAAAGTTTACCATTAATCTTATTTCCTTCAATATAAGATGGATTGAGAGATTCATATGCAGTTTTAGCATACTTAGGTGCTAAGTCTGTCAAATCAGCAAACGCTCCCTTAGAAGCATTAGTCGCATAATCCTGAGCAAAAGCTATATCGTAATCCTCACCAGAAGAAATTATAACATTCATTTTTTTATCATAATCTCCCCAACCAATGTAACTAATTTCTAGTTTATATCCTGTTTCTTTTTCAATAATTTTATTAGCTTGAGCCATCAACTCTTCATAATTATCCGGCTTATCACCTTTTTGATACATGTGCAGGATTTTGTCACTAGAACCTTCTTTAGAAGATTTTGAAGTTCCACAAGCTACGAGAGTTGTAGCTGCCAATATCGACAGTGAAGCAAGAGCAATTCTTTGGTATTTTTTCATAAGATAACCTCCTTGGAGTTTCCTCCATTTTATTTAAATAACACATTAAAAAGTAAATAATATCTTAGCTATTCTTTGACACCGCCAATTGTCAATCCCTTAACAAAATAGCGTTGGAAGAAAGGATAGCTGATTGCAATCGGCAAAGTTGAGATAACGACAATAGCCATTCGAGCTGATTCTCCCGGAAGAGCCGCTAGACCACCAGCAATCTGTGATCCTGCTCCAGCATTTTGCGTCAAATATTGTAGATTATTTTGAATCTTCATCAATAAATACTGCAACGGTATCAGCTTATCATCTGATATATAAAGTAGAGCATTGAACCAATCATTCCAATAGCCAAGCGCTGCAAAAAGTGAGATAGTAGCAATACCAGGGACAGCTAGTGGAAGAACAATTTGAGTAAAGATTCTCATCTCGCTAGCCCCGTCAATACGTGCTGACTCAATAATAGAATCCGGAACCGAACGTTTGAAAAAGGTTCGCATAACAATAATATTAAATGGAGAAACTGCCATTGGTAAAATTAAGGCCCAAATTGTATCTTGCAGTTGCAAAAGATTGGTTACAACAAGATAGTTAGCAATCATACCAGGTGAAAACAGCATAGTGATAAGACAAAATACTGTAAAAAAGCGACGAAAAGGAAAGTTATTCCGAGAAATTGCATAAGCATATAAAGAAGTTGCCGTCGCATTAATCACTGTCCCAAGAACTGTTACAAGAATTGTTACAAATAAAGACTGCAACATCTTCTCTTTCATCTGATCAAACAAGAAAGTGTAAGCATAAAAGCTCCATTCCCTAGGAAAAAAACTATAACCATATTGCTGTAAAGCTGATTCTTTTGTAAGTGAAATAGCTAAAACAAATAAAAAGGGGAGAACACATGAAATCGCAAATAACGCAATCACAATATTGAAGATAAAATTGACCGGACGATTAAATCCCCTAACAGATAAAGATGCTATTTTTTTCTTTTTTTTCTTCACAATCAAATCTCCTCCTAGAATAAGGCAGAATCGCTATCTAATTTACGAGCGAAAAAGTTTGTAATCATTAACAAAATAAAACCAACAACTGACTGATAAAGTGCGGCAGCCGTCGCCATTCCTAAATCTCCTGTATTAGCCAAACCATTATAGATGTAAGTATCTAACACCTGAGTAACCGAAGTTAAGGCACCTGACTGACGTGGTACATTGTAGAATAATCCAAAGTCTGCTCTAAAAATATTACCCACTGCTAGTATGGTCAAAATGGTCATCAAAGGAATAACTTGTGGTATGGTAACATGTTTAATTTGTTGCCATTTTGTAGCTCCATCTACCATGGCTGCTTCATAATAGGTTGGATTGATTCCCATGACAGTAGCAAAATAAACAATTGAGTTATAACCAATTCCTTTCCAGACACCAATAAAGAGAATTATAGCAACCCAATACTTTGGTTCTTGGTACCAGTTAACAGGCACACCACCATTATTCATAATGAGTTGGTTGATAATACCTGTTTTTCCTGGTGCCAAAAATGCATAAACAAAGTAAGAAATTACAATCCAAGAAAGAAAGTAAGGGAAAAGTGACATTGTCTGATACACTTTTACAAGCTTTTTATTACGTAACTCACTCATAATAATGGCAAATGAAATCGAAATAAACAAATTCAGAGTAATAAAACCAAGATTATAAAGAATAGTGTTACGAGTAATGTCAAAAGCTGCTCCTGAAGAAAAGAGGAATTCAAAATTACTCAATCCTACCCAAGGGCTATTGGATAAACTAGCTAAAAAACCTGCTGGATCTAAATGAAAGTCTTTGAAAGCGACAACATTAGCAAAAACTGGGATGTAAAAGAAGAAAACCATCCAAACAGCACCAGGCAAAGCCATAGCTACCAAAGCTTTGTATCTCCAAAGATTTTTGAAAAATTTTGTCATTATTCTTCCTCCTTAATTAATAGAGTTTGAATATTGCATGGACCGACATGCCCCTCAAAAGGTGTATCTAAAGCTTCTTCCAATAAATTAAGTTGTAAAGCTCCATTAAATTTCAAATCAATCGATTGATTCGATAGATTAAAACCACGTAAGACGAGACCATTATCAGATATACGACGTTTTAAAGCTGTCACAGCAAAACGCTCATCATCAATAGCTACCATTGTTCCATGAGACGGCATCTTGGTAGATGTATTATCATCTGTGGATAAAATCTGAATCGCTGAAAATGGTACTTGACTAGCATAAGCATTTTGATAAGTCTTATAACGTTCCCTTGGTTGACCATGACATTCTAAGCTATAGCAAAATCTAAGCTTGCCCAATGTTTGTGCTTCCGGCGTTGGGAAGTAGCCCCAATCCCCCATCTCACCGACTCCCCTAAAGAGAGTAAGTGCAATAGTCGAACTATCTAAAATTTCATATTCATTCAAACCAAAGTTACCAACAGTTAGACCATATTGGTCATTACGTAAATTTACAAAAGCCTGCTGATGTTGTGGGTTTGTTGGATTCTCCCATGTTTTTGGTACTACATTTGGTCTAGTTACCACTTCATAAATACTATCTGCTTCATGAGTCGCTACTTTCATACCTGTTGGAAAGAGTACCCGAAGGCGATGATCTTTAGCTTGATTGTCCACATAAGTTTCAAAATCTATTTTTTTCGAGTATTGACGAACTGTTATGAAAGTTGTTACTTTCATCGGTATCATCTTCTCAGAACGGCCTGCCTTTCGATTACGGAATTCCAAAACTTTTTTCTGTTCTTCTTCCAACAAGGCATCTGCTGATTCAGGAACCATCATGACTTGCTCTAATCGAACTTTTGCTAATTCTGGTCTATCTATGACAACAGAGAAAGTAGTTGGTAAATCCGTTGACAGGATTGGCTTTGTGCCTGTTGGTTGGAAATAGATGTATTCATTCCCTATATCTCCTGTCTCTTCAAAAACAAGTAAATCATGAAAAACTTTTTGCGAAATCTTATCAAACAAACGCAGGCTACCGTTTTCTTGAACTTTCAATTGAATATATTCATTTTCAATAATTCGATCAAAAATCATACTTTCTTTCTGATAAGAGGCTGTATCTGCTCGAACTAAATCGTAAGTATCCCAAGAAAAAGCAGGCATATCCTTCAAGAAGAGAGTGACTTTAACAAAACGTTTCATATAAGGGATTCGGAAACGGTCTTTTGGTAAATCATAATCAAATAGAACTTCCTCATCACTAATCATAGCTGGAATTTCACAGCCATTTCGATCAACAACCTTATATTGACATTGAGGACGTGTTTGTAAATGATCATAGAGTTGATCCGGACGTCCATCCTTAAAGAACTTGCGTTCCAAAACCACCTCAACTTCGACCTCACCAGTTTTTGAATAACTTGCCGTATTAAATACTACAAAAGGATGTTCCCCTTCAAAAGTAATTGCTTTTGATAATTCCACTAAGGCATCCTCAGCAATAAAGTTTCCGACATCGTAAGCTTTCTCAAAACGTGTCATCATTTCACGATGTACTGCATCAACTGAACAACCACAAATGCTATCATGAGGATGATTTTGCAGAAGCGTCTTCCATGCATAAGTTAATTGATCATGTGGATACTGATTAGTCACTCGGTAAGCCAGACTCGCTAGTGGCTCGGCAACATTTTCCAATTGGCGTTCTACTTTTGTATTCCACTGTTTGAGATAAACACGGCTAGAAGCTGTATTGGCCAAAGTATACCAACCATCAGTCTCTTGAGAAGTCAATTCTCCTGTTACCGTAGAAAGCTCCTCAGGCAAATCCGAACATACTGCCTCTAAATAGGCTGGCCAGTTGCTATGAACAAAATGATAGTCTGGAAAAAGTTCATTGGCTAGTCGAATAGCCTTACTCAAATCTTTTTGAACTGGTTGATGATCAACTCCATTCATCATCAAAAGGTGAGATGTAGAAGCAAAGCGCTCCACGTCTGCTAATTTTTCTTTCCAAAAGCTTTTTGCAGCTTCCTTTTCTGAAGGTATCTCATTTCCATTAGAATACCAGTTAGCAAATAAAATCCCTAAAATCTTAGTTCCATCTGGTCCTTCCCACCACATTTCTGAAAACTGTGAGCTATAAGCTTCATCGGACTGCTCTAAAACCTGATTATCAAAACCAATAGGTTTAACCCCTCGACCAAAAGCTGCGGCATTTAGTTTTGCACCTTTCATGAGTTGTGGAGCTTGTCCCATGTTACCAAAAGTATCTGGAAAATAACCTAGTTCTACTGGCGAGCCCCAATGCTCAGAATCTTGACGTCCTATTAACATATTACGAACATTCGCTTCAGGACTAATTAAAAAATCATCTTGTAAAATATAAAAAGGTCCAATTTTTAATTTGCCTGCAGTAATCGCTTCAGCTAATTCTTGACGCCTTTCAGGTCTTACTTGCAAATAATCCTCTAGAATAATAGTTTGTCCATCTAAATGAAAACTATCAAAGTCTGGATCTGCCTTAAATAAATCCAATAAATCATCAATCAACTGAATCAGTCGCATGTGATGTTCTTCATAAGCCATATACCATTCCCGATCCCAATGACTATGAGAAATGATATGTACTGTTTTCTTTGTCATTCTTATAATACATTCCTTTCGTTTCATTCAAAGCATAACACCTCATGAGAAAGTGTTGTGCTTTGAGTTTTCTAGATTACAATTAAAGTGAGAAGCCTTGTCACTACTACAAATCACAGGGAGATGAGTAAGTGTGTGATTTCATCTACGACCTTGTATCCTTATAGGTGCCGTCTTTTCTATCAAGCATCACTAACTGCAAAGATGAGCACTAAACTTATACTTAGCTCGTTTATGTAGGGAGTAACCCATAGTAAAAATTGTCTATCCGACTTGTTGTGAAATCGATGTGCACAAAACCTTTGTGATTGCGGTTGTTGCTATCGCAAATAAGCAAAGAATTACGAAATATCACCGTAAACCTTTTTCGACTTTTACCAACGGGCTTCTTCAGCTAAAAGATTGGCTTAACTATTATTCCTGGTTGGATATCTGCATGGAATCAACTAGAAAATACTGGATTCCAGTCTTTAATATCCTTAAAAAGGACTACCATATTTGTTTGGCTTATCCTAAATACGTCAAAGCAATTCGAGGAAAAAGACAGATAAGAAAAAGACACAGTGGATAGCTGACCTCTTTCGTTATCGTATGAAATTAACGCAACTTCAAGTGAATGAAAAGAACCATTATCAAAATTGTCTGACTTGGTCTAATATTCAAGCGGCAAATGTCGTTTCTGATGTTTTCGGAAAAAGTGCTCAATCAATTATCGAAAGCATCCTTGACCACCCCGAAGAAGAATCAAAAATTGGAGAACTGGTTCATAAAAGTATGACAGTCAAAGCCCAAGCTTTAGAAATTACCATTGATAGTGAGATAACCACTGATTAAGGTTCACTACGATGAACTAGCCATTTGTAAAGAAGATTTAAACAAATAATTTTAGACTTGAGACAGAAGTTTCAAGAACAAGTATCAGTTATCCAAAGCGTACCTGGTTCGCTTATCAGCTTTACGTATCATTTCTGAAATTGGAGCTGATATGACAGCCTTTGAAACCGCTAGAAAATTATCCTCTTATCTTTTTACACGAATATCAAAATAATCCATAACTAATTCACAAAACATCATATTAGCCCAACTAAACCACTCTCGAGTATAGTGTTTCGGGTTATCAACATCAAAGCCTTCATGCATCAAATGCGTCCCTGCATCAGTTGCAACCAACTGATCTAAGATACGTCTTTTCTCTTTTTTATCTAAACTAGTTAGTCCTTCCATAGCCATTGCAATTGGCCACACATAGTTTTCAGGAGTATGACTGGAACCAATACCACACGCATATGTTCCTTCATAATAAAATGGATTTTCCTGACTTAGTAGTGTCTCTCGCGTTTGAAGGTAGCAGGCATCATCCATCTCACAAAATCCAAGATAAGGAGCCGCCATTAAATTAGGAACATTGCTGTCGTCCATAATAGATGCTTGACCAAGACCATCTACTTCATAGGCCCAAATAGTCTCACCTTTTTGATTTGTCGTCTTGGCATGGTTCTCCAACCCGTCCCGAATCACCATACATAATTTCTCAGCTCGACAAGCTAGAGTATCATTTGGGATAAGATTGGTAAAAATCTCCACAAGGTAATCTAACACTACTACTGCAAACATATTAGACGGAACCAGATAACCATATTGACAAGCATCATCACTTGGTCTAAAACCGGACCAAGTCATCCCCGTGTAAGCGACAGCTGTCCCACGTCCTTCTCGTGGTAACGTATCTTCCAAACGCTCCGTATCACGAACAAAACGATACTCAGACTTTTCATGATTTTGTTCTATTTCGAAGACATCTAATATTTTACTTGCTGCTTCTACAAAAACTTCATCAAAATGCTCTGTATAGCCCGTATTTTTATAAAGCAAATAAGCTAGTTGAACAGGATAACAAAGCGAATCAATCTCGTATTTGCGTTCCCAAATCCATCCTTTTGCACTATTAAAATTTGTGTGGTCACTCTGATGACCTGCAAAATTTTCGCTTTCATTAAAGGCATTTGCATATGGATCGAGATTGATATAATACATTTGCTTACGAACAAGGCCAGCAATTAAGTTCCGAATAGCTTCATCTTTTTCGGCTAATACAAGATAAGGACGCATTTGAGCTGTCGAGTCCCGCAGCCACATAGCTGGAATATCACCTGTCAACAAAAAAGTAGTACCATCGTCATGAACTTTTAAGGTCGTTTCTAAGGTATTTGAAAAAGAATGATTAAAATTAATCGCCCACTCTTTATGAGTTTCACCACAAAGTTCCGTTATTTCTTCCATAAATTTTTGAACCGATTTTGGAATAGTCATACTCACTGTCTTCCTCCATAGAATATTTGATATATCTTTTGAGTAGATTATACGTCTTTTTGATATTTTTTGCAAGCGCTTTTTTTGATATATTATAACTTTTTAATTAAAAAAATAGTTTTTTGGGCTTTTTTCCTTGTTTTTTTAATAAAAAATAGTAAAATATGGTATATCATATTTAAAAGAAAGGGATACTTTTATGACGTTACCTCTCTACCAACATATCTCTGACGATTTAAAACAAAAAATTGTTAGTGGTTATTTTAAAGTAGGAGACCAGCTTCCAACTGAAAAGGAACTTTCCGAAAGTTACTCTGTAAGCCGCATCACTGCCAAGCGAGCTCTTAATGATTTAGAGCATCTTGGACTTGTTAGTAGGACCAGAGGAAAAGGTACCTTTGTCCAACTCCCTCAAAAGCAACAAACCCACTCTTCGAAACAAATCCTCTTTCTCATTCCATTTGAAGGTGTCTCTTTTGGTAATTTCACCCAGGGACTTGTACCAACTTTAGATAATAGTGATATCAAAGTTTTTATTACCTATGCTAATTATCTAAATGAAAATACCGTCGCTGATATTACCAAAAGTTTTGATGGTTTGATTTACTATCCTCTATCGACTGCACAGTATCTAGATATCTTATTAGAACTTTCCCTACAGCAATTTCCTGTTGTATTATTAGATAAACCAATCTATAGTTTTCAATTTCCGTGTGTCTCTTCAGATAATTTTAATGGTGGTGAACAAGCTACACAAGCACTATTAGAACTAGGGCATCAGCGCATTGCCTTTCTTACTAGCAATGAAAAACATCATCCTCATACAACTAGAAATCGCTACTTAGGTTATATTAAAGTTCTCAATGAATATAATATTCCTTTTCATACTACATTAGATAATGCGCTGTATACAGAAGATTCGGTCTTAGAATTAGTGCGTGAGCAAAAGGTAACTGGTTTAGTTTGCGAAAATGATTTAGTGGCTCTACAAGCAATGAAAACATTACAAGATAATAATTTTTCTATCCCAAATGATCTTTCCATTATAGGGTTTGATGACATTCAGGCAGCGAGTCTTTCCAATCCACCACTTACTACAGTAGCACAAGATTTCTTTCGTATGGGACAGGTCGCTGGTCAACTTCTTCTAGACTGGATTCAAACAGGAGAAAGGCCAAATGATGTTAAAATCCCTGTCCATCTTGTAAAACGCAAAACTTTAAAGGAGCACACAATATAAAATGATTATTCATACTATCGACACACGTCATGGCACTGCAAATGATGCTACTTTTTCACATGGAAACTGCCTCCCTTACACGGGACTTCCTTGGGGGATGAATTATTTCGCCCCCTCGACTGCTAACAACCGGGGGGCTTGGTGGTTTCATCCAAACGATCGAACCTTTGAAGGGTATCGCATAACTCATCAACCAAGTCCATGGATGGGAGATTTTTCACATCTCACTATGACTCCTATTTCGGGCTTGGTAAAAGACCTTTCTTTATACCATATTACAAGTTCCTACCGACCAGAAGAAGCTATTTTTAATCCTACACGATTAAAAATCACTCAATGTCGCTACCAAATCACTTCTGAATTGATTCCATCTATGTATGGTGGTTTACTTGACATTACCTATAAAGACACTCAAGCAAGCGAAAATGGACTCGTGCTTCATCTTCCAGGTCAATATAAAGTAGCTCAAGAAGACTCTAATCTTCTCAGTCTTTCAGTTATTAATTTTGCCGACTGCGAAGATAAAAATTTCACTTTCTACTGCATTCTAAAAACTAGCCAACCTTTTACAATAAGTGAACAGAAAACGACGGAAGAAAATGGAGCTGTTCAGTTACATTTCGGCGATTCTCAACAAATTAGTATCCACTTTGCAACTTCTTTTATCTCACAAGAACAGGCCCAGCTTAATCTCAAACGTGAACAAGATTGGTCTAAAGAAGATTATCTTACCAAAGCTGAAGCCGCTTGGGAGGATTTACTTTCACGTATTCAGATTGAACACCATAACCAAGATGAAGTTTCTACTTTCTACCATAACTTCTATCGTACTTTCCTGTTTCCTCAAACATTTTATGAATACGATAAGGATAATCGGAAAATTCATTATGATACTACTTCTAAAAGCATTAAAACAGGACCACTTTACACCAATAATGGATTTTGGGATACTTTCAGAACTGTCTATCCACTATACAGCCTAATTGCAACAGAACAGTATAGTGATATGCTAGAAGGATTTCTTAACAGTTATCGTGAGACAGGCTTTTTACCAAAATGGCTCTCTCCAGATGAACGTGGCCTTATGCCCGGTACTTTAATTGATGCTGTCATTGCTGATGCAGCTAGTAAGGAAATCCGTCTTGACTTAATGCCTGAATTTTTAGATGCGATGATAAAAGGGGCAACTGTTCAATCAAGCAAAACAAATTACGGTCGACGCGGTACTAAAGATTACTTGCAACTAGGCTATGTACCACTCAATCACCATGAGTCTGTTAACCACACTCTGGATTATGCTTTCTCTGATTATTGTATTTCACAAGTTGCTAAAAAACTAGGAAAAGATGATATAGCTCAAAAATATGCCCAACAAGCCAAAAATTATCGTAATATCTTTGATCCTGTTACTGGTTTTATGCGTGCTAAAGATACTGATGGCAATTTCCGTCCTAATTTTCTCCCTACAAGATGGGGGAGAGACTACGCCGAGGGTTCTGCTTGGCAAACTTCTTGGTCAGTTTTACATGATTTTGCTGGACTTATTAGTTGCTATGGTTCCTCTGAAGCTTTTGAGAAAAAATTAATTAAATTATGTAATCAGCGACCAGATTTCAATGTAGAAGGGTATGGTTTTGAAATCCATGAAATGAGCGAGTTAGCAGCACTCGAATTTGGTCAAGTTGCTATTTCGAATCAGCCAAGCTTTCATTATCCCTATCTTTTTAGCTATATCGGAAAACCTTGGATGGCTACTCCTTTATTACGACAACTTATGACAGAGACTTTTAACAACGGTTATGAAGGATATCCAGGTGACGAAGATAACGGTACAACTGCTGCCTGGTACATTTTCTCTAGCCTTGGTTTTTATCCAGTTACTGCTGCTTCAAACCAATATGTACTCGGTATTCCTCTTTGGGACAAAGCTATTATCAACCTATCTTCTGGAAAACAACTGACTATTCTCGCTCAACCAAACGCTCCTCAACAACTATTTGTTGATCACATTGATCTTAATAAGAAAACTATCACAGAAACTTTCTTAAACCATGATGATATCATCAAGGGAGGGGAGCTGTCATTTGAACTAGGAATTGTACCAAATCCACGTTCTTATACAGCAAATGAACTCCCCTATTCTATGACAACTGATACCACTAACACCTCAAATGATTAATTAAAAAACATATTCTTAAATCGAAAAAGATACCGACAAAGCCACCAAAAACTTAGGGAGTTATAACTTTAAAGTTCATATACTAATATCAAGTTACTATGTGGTATAGGCTTTAATTCATAGTACTCAGGTCACTTCCAATTAATAGTTGAAACACTATTTTCTGAACATTGTGCATTGCATTAATCAGTATAAATAGACATCAAGTAGAAAACTAACTGAGCGACTATTAAAGTTTGAGTAGCTAATATTAGCTTGTAGTAAAAATATTTTAAAGTTAACTAAACACTCACGAGCCCAAAAAGAATGTCCTCAACTATATATTGAGGAACCTTAGACAAAAAATAAGTCTGAGATAAGCAGAATTCTCAGCTAATAAAAAAGAGAGAGTCATATTTAGTGTGAGTTTCTCTTTTTTATTAGTTAATTTCTTGTTGTATTTCAGTAAGCTACAGCGTTTGTAACCCAAACAAGCCTTGATCTGACCGAAGACTGATTCCACATCAACTTTGCGTTGTGCAAAAATCTGACTGCTTTCCTAAGATAACAGCGCTTTCTTTTACTTTTAAGAGCTGATATTCCCATTCACATAGAGTCCTTTTTGGGAAGGTAAATTAGCTGTACGGCTTGATAAACCTTGATTTCTTGTTCAAATCCTGTCTCTGTCCTCTGATGTTTAACAGAATCAAAATGATCTTCCAAACCGTCAAGATGAGGTAAATAACATTGACTTCATCATAACCTCAATTATCGAAATACCTTTAACATTGCTTCTGCTTTCTTTTCTAGTCTTTATTAAATAAGCCATATTTAATCAGGTGGCTGACTCCCATTTCTAAGGTTAGGAGGTTCTCTTTACTGCCATAACCTGCTTTGAGTTGACCACTATATACTCCTCTTTCATCCGCATAAAGGTAGCATCTGGATTGGTTTTAGAAAAGCTATTATGACCATCAAATGTTTCTTGATAGTTCTCATACTTTTCAGCCCGCACTAAAACTTTTTGAAGGACTTTCTTAAGCTGACGGCGTTTAAGTTTTCTTTTATCTTTCCATACCAGCTACTACTTGAAATTGATTGATAGTCCGCTAAGAGACGACAAGTTGACCTGTTCGATAGGGCATGCCAAGTTTTCAACCATCATTTTTTCGATTTTCCGTCCAGAAAAGACCCCTTGTGAGTAGACAAACAAGAAGCAATTTCTAATGGTAAGTTTGTTTGATTTGTGTTACAGTGAAGATACATGAGATAGTCTTGCTACAAAGCAAAAAGCAACAGTTTTGATGCTGTTGCTTTTTGCTTTGAGTTACTCTTGTCTCAGACTTATTTTTATTTTACTTCCATATATCTGATTTATTTGAGTAAAGTGTTAACTATAATAAATAATCCCTTAGTCACTGTTACTACGCTAATTTTTCCAAAAATGCCATTAAAATTTTGGCAGATTGTTTACCAGCTTCGATGATAAATTCATCAAATGTAATATTGGCATCATGGGCTGCTGTGTCAGACATGGCACGAACAACGATAAATGGTTTGTTCAAACTGTGGGCAGCTTGCGCAATCGCAGCACCTTCCATTTCAACAGCTTGAACTTCTGGAAATGCTGCTTTAATGGCATCAATTTTATCTTGGCCAGCGATAAAAGAATCCCCAGTTGCAATCAAACCAATTTTACTAGCGACGTTAGCTTTGTTTAAGACTTGTTCAAAAGTGTCAATAAAGCCTTTGTCTGACTCAAAGTAAAGAGGTTGCATTGACATTTGACCATAATCATAGCCAAAAGCTGTTAAATCAACGTCATGATAAACTAATTTATCAGCAACGACAACATCACCAATATTTAAACCCGTAGCAACAGCACCAGCTGACCCTGTGTTAATAAGAGCATCAACACCAAAATGATCGGCAAGAACAGCTACAGACATCGCTGACATCACCTTTCCAACACCTGATTGGACAAGAACAACATCATGATTTCCAAGTTTACCTTCATAATAAGTATTCCCTAGAACTTGATGTTCAACTTTGTTTTCCAAATGTTCCACAAGAAGCTTTAATTCCTGCTCCATTGCTGCAATAATTCCAATTTTCATCACAAAAATACAAGAGTTTTCAACTAAGATGATTCTCCAAGTTAGTTTTCTAACTCTTGCTTACTCCTTCTTAACTTTTTTAATTAGAGATTAAACACCGCGAAAAAGAGTGCAATTAATAAAACAATAACCACAAACATGATTAGATTAAGTTTTCGTTGAAACTTGCTACGTTTAGCATTTTCAATGCGACGACTTTTATAAACGTATTGGTCTTTTTTCTTACGATCTTTCCATTTATCCAGAAATCCTTGGGTTTCTTCTTCCTCTTCTTCATATGGCACAATGGTGTCATAAAGGTCTGTACGAATAACTTTTGTCTCCTCGTCATCCTCTAGATACTGGTCATCATAAAAAATTTCACCACGGTTAGCACGTTCGATTATCTCGTCTGTTAAAAGTGGTTTTCCCATTTTGTCTATCCTCCAAAATGCAGAGCATAATATTGAAGGGCTATGATTGTTTTAGCATCTTCAATAGCTCCAGATTTCACCAAATCCATACATTCTTGATAGGTTAATTCAAGAATTTCTAAGACTTCGTCATCATCTTGCGGACGTGGATTTGGCACTTTTTGCAAATGAGTTGCTTGATATAACTTAATTTTTTCATTGCAAAAACCAATAGCAGTATAAAACTCATGAATTTGTTTTAAATCGCCAGAGTATCCTGTTTCCTCTTCTAATTCACGCGCAGCGGCATCTTGTTCAGAGCCGTTTTCACCAATTTCGAGTTTGCCTGCTGGAATTTCGTAAGAAATTTTTTCGATTGACTTGCGATATTGCTTAACCAGAATAATTTTATTCTCATCAGTCACCGCTAAAACAGCAACAGCTCCTCGGTGAAGAATGAGTTCTCTTTTAGCTTGACCTAAACCATTTGGTAATTCAACATCGTCAACAACAACTTTAAAAATGTGCCCATCAAAAATTTCTGTTCGTTTGAGCGTTTTTTCTTCAAAAGCCATACTAAGCATTCTCCCTAAAAATATTCCCAAATAAATTTTACTACAAAACAGCAAGAAATGCCATTCTTACACGGTCAATTGCCATAATGTCCCTAAAAAATCATTAAAAAGAGGTCAAATCAAGTTGATACTGTCCCCTCTGAACAATAAGCAGAAATCGCCCATGTCATAATACAGCTTAATGATTTAAACCTCCTAAAATATGCTTACTTTTTATTGTTTGGGTGGTGTGGTTTGTTAAGCGCATAGCCTGCTTTATTAACTTGACGACCACGTCCAATCGCTAAAGCATCTTTTTCAACATCATCAGAAATCGTTGAACCTGCTGCTGTCAAAGCGTTATCTCCCAAAGTAACTGGCGCAATGATTGTTGAATTGCTTCCAACAAACACATTGTTGCCAATGGTTGTTTTAAATTTATGTTGACCATCATAGTTGGCAATGATTGTACCAGCACCAAAATTAACTTCGCTTCCAACGGTCGCGTTACCAATGTATGTCAAATGTCCTGCTTTAGTATCTTCACCAACGATAGATGATTTTACTTCAACAAAGTTACCAATGTGAACATTTTTTTCAAGTGTTGAATCTGGGCGAACATGAGCAAATGGTCCAATGGTTACACCATCTTTAACAACAGATTGTTCAATCATTGAGCTTGTGATAACGACATTTTCACCAATTGTTGCATCAACAAGATAAGTACCATTTGTCAAGACAGAGCCTGAACCAACTTTAGTATTTCCTTTGAGGGTAACGTTGGCTTCAATCATCACATCAGGTGCAATCTCAACGTCAACATCAATGTAAGTTGCTGCTGGGTTTTGGAAAGTCACACCGTTGACCATGTGTTTTTTGTTGATACGACGGCGCATAATGTCTTCTGCTGTCGCAAGTGCCACACGGTCATTAACACCAAGACTTTCATCAAAATCATGAAGCACGTAAGCTCCGACTTTTTCACCATTATTGCGGAAAATTGAAATAACATCAGTCAAATAATATTCCCCTTGGGCGTTGTTAGTGTTGATATTTTTAAGCGCTTCAAAAAGGCGTTTATTGTCAAAGACATAAGTTCCTGTGTTGATTTCTTTGACTTGACGTTCAAATTCAGAAGCGTCTTTTTGTTCAACGATTTTAAGCACTTCGCCGTTTTCATTACGAATGATACGGCCGTAACCAAATGGATTTTCGGCTGTCGCTGTTAAAATTGTGGCAACGTTTTTGTGGCTAACATGAAAATCAATTAATTCTTTCAAGCTTTCTCCAGTGATAAGCGGTGTATCACCAGCGATAACAAGGGTCTGACCTTCAAGACCAGCCAATTCATTTTCTGCCATCATGACCGCATGACCAGTTCCGAGTTGTTCTGTTTGCATGACAAATTCTGATTTGTCAGCTAAAACCTCACGAACCATTTCGGCTTTATGCCCAATAACCGTCACATTTTTTTCTGGATTCAAAGCTGATACGGCACGAAAAACGTGTTCTAACATTGTAATGCCAGAAACTTTATGAAGGACTTTTGGCAAGTCAGATTTCATACGTGTTCCCTTACCAGCGGCTAAAATAATTGCATAATTTGACATAACTAATTCCTTAAAAAATAGAGTAGTTCTGTGGGATAAACAAGGTTACATTCCTTTATTTTTCTCACACAAGCTACTCCATTATATCACATTTACTTATTTTGAGCTTAATTTTATGGCAATCAAGGTGCACATTCTAACCATTACAAGCTGTTAACGGCTGCATCCAAGACTTCCATAACGGCACGACTATGCTCAAGCGCCAATTTTGTAGCCGTCATGTCCTCTTGCTCGATAATGGCTTGGAAAGCAACAAATTCATCGTGCATACGGTGATTTAGGGTATTTTCATTAATCATTGTCATGCTTTGATTATTCAAGCTTAAAGCTAATTCTGGCAAGGTATTCGTAGCGCCGATAATAGCAATTGAGCCTTTATTGCCTTGAATCGTTGATTTAATCTCTGCTGCACAATCTTTGGCACCAATACAAGCAGCTTTAAAGTGACCATAATCCATGATTAGGATACCTGAGGTATCCACACCACGTTCCATATTTGCCAAATACTGTACTTTTTCAGGTTTACCAAATAAGCCAATTACCAAATGAATGTTGTAAATATTAAGGTCACGCAGTGCTCCGCCACCTTTTGCTGGGTCAAAGGCAGGCGCAATCTCGCCACGTTTGAAGGCGTCGTAACGTGAAGAATACTGTGAATAATTACATTCAACGATTTTAATATCACCAAGCTTAGCCAGATTGTCTTTAATAGCTGCAAAATTGCCAAGGTACTGATTGGTAATAGCTTCTAACAAAATACGATTGTTTTGCTCTGCTATTTTGGCCAAGTCTTCAAATTCTGCTAAAGTCAATGTAAATGGCTTTTCACAAATGACGTGTTTCCCAGCAAGAAGTGCTTTTTTAGCATAATCATAGTGCAAGTGGTTTGGAAGTGCCACATAAACGGTGTCAACGTCTGGATTTGCCAAAATGCTATCATAATCGCTACTTGCTTGAGAAATGCCGTAAATTTCAGCGAGTTTTTGTGCTTTTTCAAGACTTCGTGGTGTTGATAAAATAGCACTTAACTCAATGCCATTGATTTCTTTTAAAACCGGTAACACTTCGTCAACAATTTTTCCTGTTCCTAAAATGGCTAATTTCATGAATTTCCTCCTATCGTATCTTGCTAAACTGTGGGATAAACCACTTCAAATTCTTCTAAAACGATTAAGCTTTCTGGTGTGAATGTCAACCCACATTCTTTAAAATAGGGTTTGAAAAATGCTTCGTGAACATCTCGCCAGTAAGCAAGCGATTTATCACCCTCACCTTCTTTAAAAGCATGCTTCTCCGAGACTTCCTTAAAAGGTACAACAGAGACTTTTTTAATCTGAATAATGCAAACTGCTTGGTCTTTGCTATCTAAAATCACATCATAAAATCCAACTTCAGGTAGCGGGTCATTATCAACAGCATATAAGTCATAAGCTGATGCCGTCGCCGTTTTTGTGCCCTCAAGGACTAGCTTCGCTAACAAATCAGCTTCTAGCCCAAATTGCCAAGCGTCAATGACATCTCCGATTGATGGGTTGATTTTCTTATACTTGTTCCAAAGTTCTTGTGCGTTCATGGTTATCTCCTATTCTTTTCTGTCTTACTTCTTCTTACAATCCGTTTGACAGAATTTTCCACTATGGTTTTCTCCTCTTCATTTTGAAGCCTCCCTTTCATTGTTCTACCTTTGAAGCAATGCCGAATTGTTTATCTACCCGTTGCTAAAATCTCGTTTCTAAATATGCTATTTACTACGCTCGCAAATAACCAATAACTACTTCAAACTCCAGCCACCGTCGATTTTGATGATTTCGCCTTGCATGGAGCTTGCTTTGCCTGATGCTAAAAATTCTGTCAAATCAGCGATTTCTTCGGGATTACTCCAACGTCCGATTGGTGTTTCTTGGGCTACCCAGTCAGCTAATCCTCCTGGTTCAAAATCGCTAGCTGTCATGGCTGTCTTAACCGCACCTGGTGCGATACCAAAAATTTGAATCTTATCCTTAGCATAGTCAAGTGCCAGCTGGCGCGTGAAGCCTGCAAGAGCGTGTTTACTAGCGGTGTAAGCTGCTCCGCCACCACCTGCGATAAATGACGCAATTGAGCACATGTTGATGATGATACCAGATTGTCGTTCCACCATTTTGGCTAAGTAGTGGCGTGTAATTTTGACTGTCGCAAAGAAATTGGTCTGAAAAACACGTTCCAATTCGTCGTCTGATACTTCAAGCAAAGGCTTGTAAGCGTCGAGAATTCCAGCGGTGTTACACAAGATATCCACGTCCTGAACAGAATCGTACAGCGCAGCTAAATCCGTCGTCAAGTCCAACTGCAAGAAATGAAAGTTGTCATCTTGAATCTGAGGCGCTTGCGATTTGTCAACGCCATATACCGCGCAGCCATGTTTCAAAAAAAGTCGTGCTTGTGCGAGTCCAATGCCAGAACTAACGCCTGTGATGAGAACTTTAGTCATGGACTTCAACCCAATCAGTCGCTAGAACGTCACATGGGGTCGGCGACCACATGGAAAAGCCTTCACCGTCACCTGAAACGTTGATGAGAAAATACGGTGTTACTGGTAATGCCACGCCATTTTGCTCAAGCGTATCAAATAGCTGAACGTAATTTTCAGCGCCACCCCAGCCTGTGCGGACATATTTTTTCTTAGCCTTTAAACCAGGCAAAATTTCTTCAAAAGTCATTTCTCTCTCCTTGATTTTACTAAGTCTAGTATATCAAAAAACGAGCTCGTAAGCTCGTTATAATTATCGTCTTAGAACTTTCTTGATTATAGCTATGACTTTATGCAGTATTGGACGTGGATAATAACGGAATGTTCCCATTTTGCGGACAATATAGCCATTAAAGTTTTGTTTGAAACGAAGAACACCATCACTACCGTCGAAAATCCCTTGAATACCAAGGAAAGTATAAAAATGAATACCACGATTTAATGATTCTGTCATCACATGTTCTTGAAGGGCGACAGGCGCATAGAATTTGTTAAATTCCGTATAAGAGCCACTAAAGAGGTAAACAGCTTCTTGTGGTGTGTAAATAAAGAGACTACCTGCCAAAACCACATCTTCTGAACCATGTTTCTCAATAAGCTCTTTGGCTTCCTTGATACGAACATCAAAGGTTGCAATTTGTTTATCCAACTGCGCTTTTTGTTTATTGACCTTAGCTGAGTTAACACCGTCAGCAATTCTTTGATTTAAAACAGCTAGTTCAGAAGCAATCGTTTCATGGCTAGACTGAAGATTTTTAAGATAGTCTTGGAAATTAATCGTTGCAATCATAAATTCGCATTTATCACCAAAACTATCGTAAAAAGCTTCATAATAATCTAACGGTTTATCAACGTATTCGCGACGTTCTGAAGTTGATGCTGTAATTTCTTTAAAAATGTGGAGTTCATCACGCTCTAGACGACGCACTTTAATACCAAAAGAATTTGTTTTGTTAGCTAGCGGACGTCCTTTTTTGCTAAATGACTTGCGCAGCGTTTCAGGTGTCAATCCTGTCAAATCTTTGACATAATGCCAATCTGGTTCGCCACCAGGATAACCAGTTTGCAGACCATCAAAGTGATAGCCAAGTTCTGTCAGACACGTAATCAGTTCAGGCTTTTCGTCGTCATTTGGCTCACCGTGACTATCAAATGTTTGATAAGTATCGTAAGGCTTGACAATCAGTTCAAGCGCCCCATTTTCCTTGGCATAAGCTTGTAATTCTCTGTAAAATTCAGCCAGATAAGCCGTATCTGTCGAAGCAGGACCCGAATTAATTTCCATGTGAAGTCCGCCTGTCATCAGCATGCTGTACAAAACACCCGCCACTTGGATAGCTCCATCTGCTTCCAAACCTAGAAAAGTAATGTCAAACCCACGTTTTTCAAGCAAATCCGCCATTTCAACAGATTGCATAAACGAACGTTCTTTAAATGTGGCACTCACTTGTTCATAATCTTCTCGTGATAAGATTTTTAAAGTCATGTTTGTTTTTCTCGATTCTAATTCACCATAATAAAATTCGCCATTAAAAATTATCAAAGGAAACTTAAATGAAAATTAATTGTCATTTTTGAAATTTATTTTCATTTTTTGCGAATTTCTTTTCATAAAAAGACAAGTTAAATACCCAGTTACCATTATAGGTACTGAGTATTTTCATTATCTTTTGTGACAACTATTAACCAATTTGGCTACCGTTTGGTACGCTTGGGTCAATGGTTAAAACAGTCAAGTTGCCATCATGTTCAGCCGATAGAATCATTCCCTGACTAAGCAAGCCCATCATTTTACGTGGTTTCAGATTAGCAACGATTTGCAATTTTTTACCAACGAGTTCTTGTTCATTTGGATAGAATTTTGCAATTCCTGAAAGGATTTGACGGTCCTCCCCGTCGCCAGCATCAAGACGGAATTTGAGTAATTTTTCAGAACCTTCAACTTTTGATACTTCTTTGACTTCTGCAACACGGATTTCTACTTTGTCAAAGTCATCAAATTTGATAGCTTTCTTTTCATTTTTTAGCTCAACATCTGCTGGATTCCATTCTTTTTCTTCTGTCGCAACTGCTGCTCCACCCATGTTAGCTTTGATATAGTCGATTTCAGCTTCCATGTCAAGGCGTGGGAAGATTGGTGTTCCTTTGGCAACAACTTTAACACCTTCTGGGAAGCCTGCAAGGGTAAGATTTTCAAGGTCAAAGTCACTTCCTAGACCAAGTTGTTCCATAATAGCGTTTGATGTTGTCATCATAAATGGTTGAATAAGGTGAGCCACCACACGAAGACTAGCTGCCAAGTGAGCCATTACTGCTGCCAGTTCATCACGTTTAGCGTCATCTTTTGCAAGAACCCAAGGAGCTGTTTCGTCAATGTATTTATTTGTACGTGAAATAATGTTCCAAACCGCATCAAGTGCGCGTGGGTAGTCAACAGCATTCATTTGTTTATGGTATTCAGCGAGTTTTTCTTCGACAACACCTGCCAAATCAGCATCAAATGCTGTGACATTTTCAACGTAGGCTGGAACATCGCCACCGAAATATTTATTAATCATGGCAACCGTGCGGTTAAGAAGGTTTCCAAGGTCATTTGCCAACTCATAATTGATACGTCCAACGTAATCTTCTGGCGTAAATGTTCCATCAGAACCAACTGGAAGTGAGCGCATGAGGTAATAACGAAGTGGGTCAAGTCCATAGCGTTCGACAAGCATTTCTGGGTAAACCACATTACCTTTAGATTTAGACATTTTACCGTCTTTCATGACAAACCAACCGTGGGCAATCAAGCGGTCAGGCAATTTCATATCTAACATCATGAGCATAATTGGCCAGTAAATTGAGTGGAAACGTAGGATATCTTTACCAACCATATGGAAAACTGTTCCCTCGTTCCAGAATTTATCAAAGTTTGCGTGTTCTTCTTGACCATAACCAAGTGCCGTAGCGTAGTTAAGAAGCGCATCAATCCACACGTAAACAACGTGTTTTGGATTTGAAGGCACTTTAACGCCCCATGTAAATGATGTACGACTGACAGCCAAATCTTCAAGACCTGGTTCAATGAAGTTCTTGATGATTTCGTTCATACGACCATCAGGTTGGATGAAATCAGGGTATGCATGGAAAAATTCTACCAAGCGGTCAGCATATTTTCCAAGACGTAAGAAATATGATTCTTCTGAAACCCATTCTACTTCGTGTCCAGAAGGTGCAATCCCGCCAATGACTTTTCCATTTTCGTCACGGAAAACTTCTTCTAATTGGCTTTCTGTGAAAAATTCTTCATCTGATACTGAGTACCAACCAGAATACTCACCCAAATAAATATCATCTTGTGCCAACAATTTTTCAAAAACATCAGCAACGACTTTTTCATGGTAATCATCAGTTGTACGAATGAATTTATCATAAGAAATATCAAGCATTTCCCAAAGTTTTTTAACGTCAGCAGCCATACCGTCAACATAAGCTTGTGGTGTAATTCCTGCTTCTTCAGCTTTTTGTTGAATTTTTTGACCGTGTTCATCAAGACCAGTCAAATAAAAAACCTCGTGGTTCATCATGCGTTTGTAACGTGCTAAAACGTCACAAGCAATTGTTGTATAAGCTGAACCAATGTGAAGCTTACCAGATGGATAATAAATAGGTGTTGTAATATAAAATGGTTGTTTACTAGTCATTTTCTTTCCTTTCAAATAGGAGCTAATGAAACTCCTTTATTGATAACACTTTATTATAACATAAATTTATAGCTGATTATAGGTAAAATCGCATAACAATGCGAAAAAATCCTGGCAATCACGCCAAGATTTTAGTGACTTTATTAAAGCGATAAGATAGAAAAATAGCTCGAATGGCTAAATCAATTAGAATCGATAACCAAACACCTGCAATACCTAAACCAAGATATTGTCCTAAGAGAAATACACCAACCACGCGTATTCCCCACATGCCAATAACGGTGCTGTAAAGAGGCGTTTTGGTATCCCCCATTCCTTGAAGAGCTCCCGCTAAAATCAAACTAATCGCCAAAACAGGTTGGATAAAACCATCAATTTTTAAAGCAATGCCCACTTGGGCAATCGCAGAGCTATCAGAGGTAAAGAAAGTGGCAAAATAAGCTCCACCAAAAAACAAAAATAGCCCGAAAAATCCTAAGATAACAACGCCATAAAGGGTTGACCAAAAACCAACTTGACGAATTTTATGATAATCTTTTTCACCCTTTGCCATACCAACCAAAACAGCTGCTGCCGTTGCTAAACCATAAGCTGGCATGTAAACAAATGATTCAATTGACCCTGCAATATTATGGCTGGCGTATGTTTTACTACTAATCGCAACAATCAAGCTCATATAAACCACTTGTCCCAAACGCATGACCAAACGCTCTGCTGTCGCCGGAATGGTCAAGGAAATCAATTCCTTATCACGACTTCCAAACTTTAAATCCTCTCTTTTCAAGGCTAGTGCCGAAGATTGTAATTTTTTAAACAACAAAACCGTTCCAAAGATTCTGGCAATTACTGTTCCAATCGCTGTCCCCAATATTCCAAGTCCAGCAAACGACCCAATCCCAAAAATCAAAACATAATCAACACAGACATTCGTCACATTTGTGATAGCTGAAATCGTCATCGGCGACTTGGTATCACCAGTTGCACGAATAATACTTGCTAAAACAGTCATCAAACTATTAAAACACGTCAATCCGCCAACAAGGTAAAAATAAGTTTTGGCTGCTGCAAATTCTGTTGCATCAAGCCCCATCCAAAGTAAAAGATAATGTCCAAACAGTACCGCTACCAGTCCCAAAACCAAACTAACAATGAGTCCTAAATAAATCGACTGAACAGCAACGCTCTTTGCAGCTTTGCTATTTTTCGCACCAATATTTCGCGATACCAGTGCTGAACTTCCAACCCCAATGGCAATGTAAACCGCTAAGTAAACATTAAGAATTGTATTAGAAACACCTACTGCTGTCACCGCTGTCAAGCCAAGTTTTGCAATCATCAAGGTATCAATAAAGCCCACCAAGGTCTGTAAAATATTTTCAATCGTTGCTGGTATCGCAAGATTTAAAATGGATTTATGTAATGTATTTGTCATAAGATTACTTCTTTCTTTAAATTATCTCTATTATCTTAAACTTTTAACTTTAAAACCATACGCAAAAATATTATAATGTTCAATAATAGACAAAAAAGAAAAAATGTCCATTTTAGGAGAAATCTCATGACACGTCAGGAAGTCAAGACACAGGAAGCCATTTTTACCGCATTTTTTGATTTATTAGCTCAAAAATCATTTCACGATATTCGCATTGGCGAATTATGTCAGAAAGCTAATATTGGTCGTTCAACCTTTTATAGTCATTTTACGAGCAAAGATGATTTGCTAATCGCTGTCTGTCAACAGCTTTTTCAACACGTTTTTGTGACTTCTTCGCTTGCTGAACATCAAACCAACCAATCCTTACACAAAGGCAGCCTTGAAGAGCAGGTAACTCACCTTTACCAACACTTCAAAGAAAATGCTGATAAAGTGACAACCCTTTACCAGCTGGAAGACGATTATTTTAGTCGCAGTCTACAAGCAGAACTTCAAAAATATTTGGTTCCCATTCTTAAGCCCATTTACTTTAAAGAAAACGCGTTACCTGACCAACTGTTGGACCAATATATTATTGATACTTTTTTAACAACGCTTAGCTGGTGGCTACACGCCCAACCAGACCTCGAAGCTATTGAAATCACACATTATTACCTGAAATTACTTGCTTGAGTGACGACTAAGCACAAACGAATAAAGCACTGGCACAATAACCATTACACCAATAACACCACCCAAAACATAAGGCAAAGCAAGTTGGAAAAAACTATCAAATAAAAGAAGCAAGCCACCCAGCACCCAAATCTTACTAGCAAAACGGTGCGTTTTATACCAATTGCGGTCATCAGAAAGTGTCCATGGCAAACGAATGCCAATCGTATAATTTCGTTGTGTTTTAGGAAGGTAATTTCCAATAAAAATAAAGATGCTGCCCAGAAAAGCAGTTACAAGTGCCGGACTACTTTTGATAACTCCAAGTGCATTCGCATAAATCGATAACTGGACAATTAAACTAAACAAAGGAATGAGCCACGCATATATCTTTACCATACGAGCTGGCGTGGTAGCTTTAACAGAATCCTTTTCTAACGATACTAGCACAATCGATTGAAAAAGTAAGAAAAGTATCGGAAAAGCAAAGATGGCAAAAATTTTACTATTATAACCGTCGGCAGTTCCACTAATATCAAAATGTGTCGCCATTTGACTTGGCAATTGATTCCACAATAAAATTCCGATAAGAACTGGTAAAAGAATGACAAGACTTGTCTTAACCAAACTCTTTTTATTAATCTTCATTTCCTGACTCCCCCTTTAAATCCGCTAACCATGTCATAATATCTTCTAAAACTGACGTACTTAATTCGTAATAGATAAAATTTTTCTCACGTTTCTCAACAACCAAACCAGCCTTTTTCAAAATATTAAGGTGGTGAGAAATTGTCGCACCTGCAACGTCAAAATGTCCAGCAATATCACCTGCTGGCAAGCGTTCTGATTTTAATAACTCCAGAATCTCTCGCCGAATTGGGTGTGATAACGCTTTAAAAGTCTCTGCAAATCCCATAGCTGCCTCCCTTCGTTATTTAGAAAATCTATTTAGATATTTTTCTAAATAGATTATAACACTTTCTTCATATTTTATGGTAAGAAAAAACCACCTTTCAAATCATCAAAGTCGCGTACTATTTCTTTTTTTGTTAAAATAGGGGGTAACGATTAGATTTTTTTAGAAAGAAGAGAATCTTGTTTTCCTACAAGGTTCTGGTAGCTTAGTTATGAAACTTATTTCGTGGAATATTGATTCACTCAACGCTGCTTTGACTAGCGATTCCGCACGCGCTGTTATGTCTCGCGCTGTTATTGATACCTTGGTTACTGAAAATGCTGACATCATTGCCATTCAAGAAACAAAATTGTCAGCCAAAGGTCCGACCAAAAAGCATTTGCAAATTTTGCAAGATTATTTTCCTGAATACGAGGTCTCTTGGCGTTCATCTGTTGAACCTGCCAGAAAAGGCTATGCTGGTACCATGTTTCTCTACAAAAGTAGCTTGACACCAAGCATTTCATATCCTGAAATCGGTGCTCCTGACACCATGGATAGTGAAGGGCGCATTATCACCCTTGAATTTGACAAATTTTTCGTCACACAAGTTTACACCCCAAACGCTGGTGACGGTTTAAAACGTTTGGCTGAACGTCAAATCTGGGACGAAAAATATGCAGATTACTTAACAGAATTAGACCAAGTAAAACCAGTCTTGGCAACAGGTGACTACAACGTCGCTCACAAAGAAATTGACTTGGCACACCCAAGCTCAAACCGTCGTTCTCCTGGCTTTACCGACGAAGAACGTGCAGGATTCACCAACTTACTAGCAAAAGGTTTTACCGACACTTTCCGCTACATCCATGGCGATATTCCTGATGTTTATAGTTGGTGGGCGCAACGTAGCAAAACAAGCAAAATCAACAATAGTGGCTGGCGTATTGACTACTGGCTCACATCAAGTCGTATCGCAGACAAAATCACAAAATCAGAAATGATTGACTCAGGCGCACGCCAAGACCACACACCAATTGTCTTGGAAATTGATTTATAACCCACATAAAATCTCCTAAGTTTTTTAGCTTAGGAGATTATTTTTATTAAAAAAATTAAGCCTTCTTACTTTTCACTTGTAGGGCAGCTGAGAGCAAGTAGCAATAATATCAAAGCAAATAAAGACATGGCAAAGAAGCTGACATTCATGCCGTGGATATTAGCATTAACACCATAAGTTGCAGCTGAATTAGTCGCTACTGCTGTCATAATACCAACGAATTATCTCAAAGCAAATAAAAACATTTCTTTTGCTTCTTCCCTTTTTCACTCTTTTTCCTTCAAACCATGATGCTAAGACAATTCAGTGGTCCAGCCGATGCCTACTTTAGCTGGCTCATTACCATTATCCTAGGCTCCTGAGTTTTTTCAAGCCTCCTCATTTTAGGAATCACCATGATTATCTCAGGTAGGAAAAATAATCAATTATTGATGTGCAGTTCAATGCTACGGATGCTCTCGAACAATTGTTAAACAGGCAACTGGACATAGCACTGGCTATCACTTCATCATTGCCAAACATCACAGAATTGGAAGCAACTTTTTTATACCAAAGCCCGATTTACTTAGTTGTTGAAAATTCTCATCCCCTATCAACTTTGAAAACAGCTAAATCTACTGACCTCAACAATCAAACTTTAATGGTCAGCCAAATCAGCCCCAAAGAACTCAAAGAAGCTCAGGAAAAAGTAATCTCTAAATCCCAAGTAAAAACCTTTGATAGCCCAAATCACTCATCTACCATTACCAATATTTTATCTGGTCGTGGGGTTTGCCTCGTCCCAGGATTTTTAAAGGACAATACACCAAATCTCATGTGGATTCCCTTTGAAGAAACATCAGGAATCGCTTGCTCTATCGTCAAACGAAAAGATAATCACCGAGAAGTTGTCCAAGATTTTCAAAAATTACTAAACAAACTCCTGCAAGATAATTAACATTCGTTGGAAATCAAATTCAGACCTCACTAGCTTAATTTGAAAAAATAATCTATCAACATCGGCTCACCAGTCTAATTTTCATTGAGTAAAAATTCCCACAAAAAACCACTTTCTATACCGAAAGTGGTTGATTTTATTTTTCTAGCAATTCTGCATAGGATTTGCGGTGGCCAAGTTGTAAGACTTGATTATCTTTAACCAGTACTGGACGTTTGATGAGCATACCATCTGAAGCCAAGAGGCTTGCTGCCTCATCAATTGACAAACTATCGATTTTATCTTTTAAACCAAGGGCACGGTAGACTTGTCCGCTAGTGTTGAAAAAATTCTTGATAGTATATGTTGAATTTTCAATCCATTCTTCCAATTGTTCTGCCTTTGGGGTATCGACTGTAATATCGACAGCTACAAAATCAACACCTAATTCTTGCAATTCCGCCTTAGCACGGCGACACGTACTACATTTTGGATATTCATAAAAAGTAAACATTTCTTTCTCCTTCTAAAAATTAGCTTTCTCATGTTCCAATAGCCAACACTTTCGCTCTACTCCGCCAGCATAGCCTGTTAATTGCCCTTGATTTCCTAAAACACGGTGACAAGGAACAATGATAGACAAGGGATTTTTACCTACAGCTCCACCAACGGCTTGCGCCGAACCACAGTTAATTTTTTCGGCAATTTCTCCATAGGTCATTGTCTCCCCATAAGGAATTTGTACTAAGACTTTCCAAACTTTCCTCTGAAAAGCCGTACCATAAGGCACCAAGGTCAATCGACTCGGGTCGGGATTTTTACCAGTAAAATAATCATCCAACCAAACTTTTGCCTCATCTAAAAAAATGGTCGTTTCTTCAATAATTTTTTCGCGTTCATAACCATATTCAAAATACTTTTGTCCTAGAAAATAGCAACCTAAGAGCCCTTTTTCATTAGCTAATACGACTATTTCTCCTAACTCAGACTGATAAACCAACTTTCTTAACATTTTATCACTCCCACTTAATCCATATGCCTAATAGAAAAAGCAAGCTCTGCTGCCTTATCTATAACTGATGGTTCTGCCATTCTGTATTAATCTTAGGTGTCCCATCCGCATTAAGTAAAGGTGTTATCCCCGAAGGATTACCTAGACCAGCCGTCACTCCAAGATATTCTACTCCAATTTCACGGTCAACTAACAGAACCAAATTTTGTTTTTTTATTACCAAATCGAACACTGAAAAATCGTTCTCTTAACTGTTTTTGGTATTCTTTTAACTGCTTTTTATCCATAAACTATCTCCCTCCCCTAATTTTGAAATCGTTTTAACCATTATAGCAAAAAAAGAAAAAAAGAGCTGAGAAATACTCCCAACTCTTCCAATCTTTATTGTTATTTTTTCGTGATTAAACGTACACGAACGATATTATCGCTAGATTCAAAATTAGCAACTAAGTGATCAATTTTCGCCTTATCAGTTTCATCAAGGTCAAGTAGCGTATAAGCATAGTCACCTTTTGAGCGATTGATGATATTATCAATATTAATGCCTAAGTCAGAGACCGCTGTTGAAATTTTAGCGACGATATTTGGCACATTTTTATTAATCAATGTGATACGATATGGTGCAGTCAATGCTTGATGCACATTTGGAAAGTTAACAGAGTTAGTAATCTCACCTGTTTCCATGAACTGACGAATTGTCTTACCAGCCATAATCGCACAATTAAGTTCAGCTTCAGCCGTTGAACCACCTACGTGAGGGAAAACTGTGATTTTATCTTTGTTAAGCAACTCTTCTGTCCCAAAATCAGTAATGTAACGTTTCACAACACCAGCTGCAATAGCTTCAAAAAGTGCTGCATTGTCAACCAATTCACCACGCGCAAAATTGATAACAACCGTTCCTTTTTGCATCAAACCAAATGCTTCACTATCAAATGTATGGCGTGTTTCATCTGTCAAAGGCACATGAACAGTGATATAATCAGAATTCGCAAAGATTTCTTTAACATCAGCCACACGTTTGACGTGATGAGAAATATTCCAAGCTGTTTCAATAGAAACATATGGGTCATACCCTAGAACATTCATACCAAGACGTTGTGCATAGTTAGCAATACGACCACCGATAGCACCAAGTCCGATAACGCCTAGCGTTTTACCAGAAATTTCATTACCAGCAAATTGTTTCTTACCAGCTTCGACTTGTTTTGGAACATCATCACCAGAAAGGGTGTTTACCCACGCATTAGCAGCGATGTAGTCACGCGCTGACATCAAGATAGAAGCAAGAACCGCTTCTTTTACAGCATTAGCATTTGCACCAGGCGTATTAAAGACTACAATCCCTGCTGCCGTTGCTTCATCAATCGGAATATTATTTGTTCCTGCACCTGCACGCGCAATCGCTTTTAAATTTTCTGGAAATACTGTTCCATGCAAATTTTGACTACGAAGAATATAGGCATCTGGATTTTCCGCTAACTCACCATCAATTTGAAAATGATTTCCTAATTCTTTAAGCCCTACTTGATTAATATTATTAAACGTTTTAACACTATATACCATTTATTTCACACAAAGGCTACAAAAAGCCTTCCTTTTCCGTTATTGTTAATAACTATGATGATCAGCCTCATCAACTTCTTGATAGAGAGCATTCTCATCCTTAGTTTTAATTTTTTGATAAGCTAGACGTTCACCATCAATTGGCACTTTTCCACAATAGACATAACCAAGTTTCTCAAAAATGTGTTGCATGGCACCATTCTTTTCATGGGTGTCACAACGGAAATCATGTCCATCAGTTCCTTCAATCAATCCTTGAAGAAATGTTTGAGCAACCTTTCGACCAGTCACACTAGACAAAACAGCAACACGGTGAAATGTGATGTAACGGTGATTATTGTGTTTCCACTGACCATCGTAAATCTTGTCATAAGCAGGATCACCATCAGTGATAACAGCTGCATAGGCTACAATTTGCCCATCTAATAAGGCTACATACCCTTGACCAGTCAAAACGTCATCATAAATCGTATCCTCATCAGGATATTTCCCTTGCCATTGATTACTACCGCTTGCTGCCAATTGTTTTCGTGCGTCCTCAATAACGAGCATGATTTGGTCGACTTCATTTGGAAAAGCTTGTCTAATTTCCATATTATTACCTCTTCTAATGATTATGAATCTATTTTATAACAAATTCGATGCGAAAGTGGTAATAAAACAATTATTTATTTTCAGCTTCAAATTTTTTCATGAATTCAATCAAATCAAGTACCCCTTGACGTGGGAATGCATTGTAAAGACTAGCACGCATACCACCCACAGAACGGTGACCTTTGATATTTTTAAATCCAAGCGGTGTTGCTTCAGCAACAAATTTAGCATCAAGTTCTTTACTTGGTGTTACAAATGGAATATTAGCTACTGAACGTTCTGCTGGATTTTTAACAGGGTTTGTATAGAAGTCAGATTGGTCAATGAAATCGTACAACAAACCTGATTTTTCGCGGTTAGCAGCTTCCATTTTATCAACACCACCGAAAGCTTTCACCCATTCAAAAACAAGTTTTGCAATATAGATGTTATATGCAGGCGGTGTATTGTAAAGTGAACCCGCTTCTGCTTGGATACGGTAATCAAGCATAGCAGAAAGCGTTGGTTCATCATTCAAGAAATCTTCACGGACGATTACAACTGTAACCCCTGCAGGACCGATGTTCTTTTGGGCACCTGCATAAATCAAAGCAAAATCTTCAACGTTGTAACGTACAGCCAGAATATTTGAAGACATATCCGCTACAATTGGCACACCATTTGTATCAGGAAGATCATAAATAGACGTTCCTTCAATTGTATTGTTTGTTGTGATGTGAACATAAGCAGCTTCTGGATCAATATCTTTTGAATCAAAAGTAGGAATATGGTCATATACTGTATCTTCAGATGATGCTAGTAGCAATGGTTCAAAAGGAACAGTTTTGGACAATTTAACAGCTTCTGCATAAGCTTTTTTACCCCACGAACCACCAACTAGATAATATGCCTTACGTCCCTTAGCAAGGTTTAAAGGAAGCATTGTAAATTGCGTAGATGCACCACCTTGAAGGAACATCACTTTATAATTATCTGGAATAGCCATTAATTCACGCAATAATTGTTCTGCTTCTTTAATAATATTATCAAACTCTTTGGAACGGTGGGACATTTCTAAAACACTCATGCCGCTACCTTGGTAGTCAAGCATTTCACGCTGTGCTTGTTCAAGCACTGGTTTCGGTAACACTGCAGGACCTGCAGAGAAATTGTAAATTGTCATAAAAATACCTCCGTATAATAGTATAAATTATAACACAATTTTCTGAATTTTGTAAAGATTTTTGAGATTTTTTACTTAAAATATTTATAAATAATCATGATATAATAGTAAGTAGTAAATAATTAAGGAGTCCAAATGATTATCAAAGAATTTTGTGCTGAAAATACAACACTTCTCAATCAACTCAATCAGTCTGTTAAACGCGTTGAACTTTGTGATAATTTAGCCGTTGGAGGTACAACGCCATCTTATGGTGTTATCAAAGAAGCGGCACGCTACCTGCATGAAAAAGACATCGCACTAGCAACAATGATTCGTCCTCGCGGTGGTAACTTTGTCTATAATGATAGCGAACTTCGCATCATGGAAGACGATATTCTTCGCGCCGTTGAACTTGAAAGTGACAGTTTAGTTTTGGGATTATTAACAGAAGATAATCACATTGACCAAGATGGTATCGAACAACTTCTTCCCGCCACACAAGGACTACCACTTGTTTTTCACATGGCTTTTGACCAAATTCCGCTTGAAGAGCAAAAAGAAGCACTCGACCAATTGGTTAAATTAGGCTTTACACGTATTTTGACACACGGATCTACTCAAAATAATGATATTTTTGAAAATGTCGCTCACCTTAAAGATCTTGTTGATTACGCTGACGGTCGTATTGAAATCATGATTGGTGGCGGTGTCACAGCTGATAATTACCAAGAACTTATTGAAAAAACTGGTGCTCAAGCAGCACACGGAACAAAAATTAATTAAAAGGCAGAGACAAAAGTGTTCGGCTTCTTTGTTTATCCTGTTGTTAATTGCAAAACGCAGTAGTTGAGGGGTTTTTAATGCGCTGATAAATCAGCTTTTACAACCCTTTTTTGACATCAAGCTACGCTTGACTTCTTTTCCCACCTCGAAAGATTCCACAAATCTTTCGAGCCATACGGGGGTGAGATAACGAAATCGAATTTTTTCAAAATTACCGATTTCTGTCTCACTCCCTTTTTTATATCAAAAAAACCGAATCCTTTAAGAATTCAGGTTTTCTACCACTATTTTTGCTTGACTAAACTTCGGAGATTTTAAAACTTAAACGGCATCACCACCTCGTTCTCCTGTCCGAATACGGACAACTTCTTCAATCGGAAGAATAAAAATTTTACCATCTCCAACTTCACCTGTACGAACAGCTTTGCAGATGATATCCACAATTTCATCAACCGCCGCATCGTGTGTCACAATTTCAACTTTTACTTTCGCAAGCAAAGTTGGCACAATCTTTTGACCACGAACATATTCTGCAAAACCGCGTTGGTTTCCATAACCAAGCACTTGACTGACTGTCATTCCCTTGGTAAATCCTGCTTTAGATAAGGCATCTTTGAGATCTTCCAAACGGTCTGAACGGATAATCGCCTCTATTTTTTTCATAATACACTCTCTTTCTAAACGTTTCTATTTAGCTCAGATTTCTAACTATCCTTTAATTATGAATCAAGCCCCATAAATGTTGGGTAAGCTGTTTCTTCATGCTCACTATCATCAAGACCAATAGCTTCCGCACGATCCTCAACACGAATACTTGTGAAGATTGAAATCACTTTAATAATAACAAAAGTTGCTACCGCTGACCAAACAATTGTAAAAATGATAGCTGCTACTATTACTAGGAATAAATGCGCATTACCATAGATTAAACCGATATTGTTTCCGTCAAGAGCGAGTTCTGGTGTAGTGAAAAGTCCTGTTACCAAACCACCAAAGATCCCTCCGATACCATGACAACCAAAGGCATCTAAAGCATCATCATAACCGAATTTACTCTTAAGAACTGAAATCGCAAAATAACAAACTGGGCTAACGCAAAGACCGATGAGAAGAGAGCTCCACGTTGAAACAAAACCTGCTCCTGGCGTGATAGCGACAAGCCCTGCTACCAATCCTGTTGAAGCACCGACAAGTGAGAATTTTCCAGTTAACACTTTTTCAACAAGCAACCAAGACAACATTGCTGCCGCTGCTGAAATGTGTGTTGTGACAAAGGCATGGACTGCAAGCCCGTCTGCTGCAAGGGCAGAACCAGCATTGAATCCAAACCAACCAAACCAGAGAAGACCTGCACCAAGGAAAACAAATGGTACGTTATGCGGACGGTATTCTAAACGGTTATAATCTCGACGTTTTCCAAGTACCAATGCCAAAACCAAACCTGAAACCCCAGAGGTAATATGAACGACATCACCACCAGCAAAGTCAATTGTTCCCCATTGAGCCAAAAGCCCTTCATCCCAGACCATATGAGCAAATGGGAAATAAACCAAGAGAAGCCAGAAAATGATGAAAATAATCAAAGGTGTAAAACGCATACGTCCTGCTGCCGCTCCTGTTAAAATGGCAACCGTAATGATTGGAAACATCATTTGGAACGCTGCGAATAACGCATCAGGAATTTCTAAACCACGTGTGCTAGCCGTTTCGCTAACACCATTGAAAAAGAGATGCGAGAAATTACCAATTAGGCTTCCATCACCACCAAATGAAAGGGAATACCCACAAATCATCCACATTACTGAAGCAACAGCAATCGGAATCACACACATCATCATTGTATTAATGACATTTTTGCGTCTCCCTAAACCACCATAGAAGAATGCTAAACCTGGTGTCATCAAAAAGACTAGGCTAGCACAGATAATCATAAAAGCTATACTTCCTGCATCCATATCAAAAACTCCTTTTATATTCTAAGACTTTAAACCTTAAAGTCGACTTTCTAAAATACTACAACAAGTGTTGCGATATTTTATGTTAGATAATATAACATTATTTTGGGGCAGAGTAAAGTGTTTTTTGTTGAATTTTCTAAATTTTCTGTATTTATAACATAAAACGTCAGTCTTCTTCTACATTTAAAAACAATATTCTTCCTTTGATAATGCTCATTTTATTGATTCTATAACTTGACATAGAAATGTTAGCAAAGTCGCTAATTTTGATACAACTATCCTTGTTATGTTTTCTTACATAAAATTATAAAATATAAATAAAAGGAGTTTACAAGACAAAAAACTACCGATGATAATTCCATAATCATCGGTAGTTGTCTCAGCTGATTAGTAATGTTTAAAGTTGATGATAAGCATTGTAAACTTCTTGACGGTTTAAGCCGTAAGTTTTAGCAATTTTTTTAATGGCTTGATTTGGCTTGTCCCCAGCTTCGATTAACTGAGCAACGAGTTCAGCTGGATTAATATTTTCTGATATTTCTTCTAATGTCGCTATCTCATCTTGACCAGATACAACGATTAAACACTCTCCTTTTAAAGGATTTTGGGCAATGTATTCCAAAATTTCTGAGATGCATCCGCGCTGGTATTCTTCAAAAAGCTTTGTCAACTCACGAACCAAAACAATTTTTCTATCACCATATACTGCTAACATATTGTCCAATGTATCTGCGACACGATAAGGTGATTCATAAAAAATTTGTGTTTCAGGATACTGCTTCTTAGCTTCAAAAAATTCCTTCTGCTGCTTAGCTTTTCTTGGCAAGAAACCGTAAAAAATATGTGGTTGCGGTGCTAAGCCACTCGCAATAAGCGCCGTAATCCCAGCAGAAGCCCCTGGGATAGCAACGACAGTAATCTCTTCAGCTATAGCTGCTTTTACTAAATCATGACCTGGGTCAGAAATAGAAGGCATCCCAGCATCAGACACTTGTGCCAAAATTTTTCCTTCTTTCATCAGAGCAATCAATTCAGGAATTTTTTCATAGGCATTGTGTTCATGAAAGCTAATTTGCTTGGCTGAAATGTCAAAATGTTTCAGCAAAAGCCCTGTATTGCGAGTGTCTTCTGCACAGACAAAATCAGCATTTTTTAGTATTTCCACGGCACGATAAGTCATGTCTTGCATATTGCCAATCGGTGTTGGAACAAGATACAGCTGGCCATAGGTTGTCTGATTTTTAAAACTTTTTTGTACTTTCATAGGCAGTTACTCCCTATCTAAAACTTCCATACAAAACATACATTCTTCATCGTTTTCACGACGTTGACCATAATAATCATTGCAAATATGGAAACCATCATGGTAAATGCCTTCGATATATCGTTTTCCTTGCTTAGAAGATTTAGCTGGTGTATCTTGCTCAAGTTGAGCTAGACGCGTGCGAATTTTATCATTTTCAAGACGCAAAGCTGTATTTTCCTCTAGTAGTGATTGCACTTGTTTTTTCATGGCTTCAATTTCAGCTAAGGTAATCATTAAATTTTGTGAAAAACCATCAAAGGCATCAAATAATTCTTTTTTATCCACGTACTTTGACCTCCTCTAAAGCATAGGTTAAGAGCGTGTGTTTTTCTGGAAAACGAACTTTGACGGTATCAGAAAACACATCAATCCCTGCAATAACTCCCAAGCCATCAACTGTTTCAATCTCCGTTCCTACATCAGGGAATTTCCTCTTAGAGGCTTTATAAAAGTCATCTTCAAAACTCAAACAACACATCAAACGCCCACAGATACCTGATGTTTTTCCTGTGCTGAGTGACATTCCTTGATTTTTGACCATTTTAATAGACACAGGTGGAAATTCTCCCAAAAAACTTGAACAACAAAGGGCACGACCACACGGTCCAAGACCACCATAAACCTTAGCTTCTTCGCGGCTGTTGATTTGACGAAGTTCGATTCTTGTTTTGAAATGACCTGCTAAATCACGTAGCAATTGACGAAAATCAACACGTTCTTCTGCTGAAAACGTGATAAGCACACAGCTTCTTTCCAAAGGGAAAATAATATCAATCACTTTCATTTTTAGGTCATTAGCTAAAATTAGCTCATTAACCGTTGAAAACGAACGCTTCGCTAAATCAATATTTTCTTGGTAAGCTTGTTTATCTTTTTCATTGGCAAGACGTGTTACAGAATCCATCTCAGCAGGTAATTTGACCTCATCAATGACTTCGTTGCTAGTGACAACTTGCGCCAAACGACACCCTTTTTTATTTTTGACGACGACGTAATCGCCGAGTTTATATTTTTTATTTGGTAAAACATAGACAATACTGCCTGTTTCTTCGTATTTTACGCTCAATACTTCTGTCATGAAATCACCATATATTCTAGCGCATTTTGGAAACTCACATTACTTTTCCACATTTGTTGCGCCTTAAAACTTTTTTCTAAATAAACCAAACTTTCTTTTTGATTAAATTGCTTTGCTAAAAATAGCGGCAAGAGTTGAAAAACAAGTTCTTGGTCAGACTTTTCTAAAGCAACTTGAACCAAACGCCCTGTTTCTAAATAAGCCAGCATTTTTTCTTTAAACAGAACCGTGACAAAACGCTCACAAGTTTGAATGACATCCAATACTTTTTTATCTTGCATCATTTCATCAAGGTGCTCCGGTGTTTTTGACAATTCTGCTAATATTTCTGCTTGTATTTTCAAAACTCCAGCTTTTTCAGCTTGCTCGATCAACAGTGGCTTATTTTTCGGAAAACGGAAAATCTGTGTTCGACTTTTAATCGTCGGTAAAACTTTATTCTCATCACTAGTCAACAAAATCATGTAGGAAGAACTTTGTGGTTCTTCAATGAATTTCAAAAGGCTATTTGCAGCATTAACATGCATTTTTTCACAATTTTGAATAATGAAAACTTGTGATTTGCCTTCAAAACCTGAACGTGAGAAATCACGCATCAATTCACGAATCGTATCAGTTTTGATGACTTGCCCACTTGGTTTGACAACCTTAACATCCGAAAATTCATTTTCCGCAATTAACTGACATTCACGGCATTTCCCGCATGGCAAACTATCTTGGAGGTTTTCGCAAAAACGACTTTTAGCAAAGTAAAGAGCAAAATCAAAGCTCGCAAAATCCCCTGAAAAAAGATAGGCGTGGTTCATCCTATCTGATTTCAAAATTTGATTAAACTCTTTAAAAAGTTGGGGTTGCAAGTGCTCTAATTCCATCTAAATCCCTCTACTCATTTTTTGCTAACTGTTCAAGAATGGTATGAAGTGTCTCTGACACGACCTCTGCCAATTCACGTGACGCATCAATAGTCACAATACGTTTTTCTTGTTCAGTCAAGGCTAAATAACCTTCTCGAACACGCTTGTGCATGTCTAATTTTTCCAAATCAAGTCGGTTAACTTCACGCTCAGCATTTTTAGCAATTCTGGCTAAACCAATTTCTGATTCAACATCAAAATAAAGCGTCAAATCTGGTTTTCTACCGTCTGTTGCAAAGTCATTTAATCTCCTAATGATATCTTTATCCAAGCCACGTCCAGCACCTTGGTAAGCAATTGAACTATCAATAAAACGATCAATCAAGACCACCTTACCAGCCTCTAAAGCTGGCAGAACCTTTTCAACATAATGTTGACGTCTTGCAGCCATATACAAGAGCAACTCTGTCTTATTATCCATAGCAACGTGGTTAACATCTAAGATGACATCACGAATACGCTCTGCAATTTCGACACCACCAGGTTCACGTGTGGTTATAATATCATAGCCCTTTTCTTGCAAAACTGGAAGGACTTGTTCTAAAACTGTGGTTTTTCCAGCACCATCTGGGCCTTCAAATGAAATGATTATACCGTTTTTCATGAAAATTCCTTAAAATTCTTTCTATGTTTCTATTTTAACAAAAAACAGACAAAAATAACACTAGCAAATTCGCTAACTTATTGGATTCAAGCATAAAAAGTTGATAGACATAACTTTCCGTCTCGTCGCTCAAAAAAAAACAGAACCTAGCTTGAAACTAAATTCTGCTTTCTCAGTTAAATTAGCACTTAATCCAATGATTTTGCTTCTGTTAATTCAATCGCATCAACTTGAATGCCTTGGTTAAGCAATTTTTCTCGTAGATCTGCAACATCAGCTTTACCGTCGATTTGAATTTCAATAGCAACTTTTCCAGATTTACGAGTGGCAACAACGGTACGTTTGATATTGAGATTGTCGTTTGAAATCGTATCTACAATTTTTGCCAAAGTTCCAACCGTATCATCAGCCGAAATAACCACGCGAACACCTTCTTCGCCATAACCAGAAATTTCAAGAAAAGCTTTGAAAACGTCTTTATCTGTAATAACACCATAGACTTGGTCGCTTTCGACAACAGGAACAATTCCAACACGATTTTTCATCATGGTATAAATCGCATCTTCTAGACTTGCGTACGGTGAAACCGTCACAACATCGCGAATCATCACGTCACGAATTTTAGTTTTATTAAGCAAATAATTCATCTCATAAATTGACAAAGTCGTTGCTTTTGAAGGACTAGCTTCTGCCATTGTTCTTTCGGTAACAATCCCGACAAGCTTATCATTTTCGATAACAGGCAAGCGACGCAAGCCTTGTTCTCTCATCATATCAGCCGCATGTGCTACTGTTGTATCAGGAGACACATAAACAACTTTTTTAGTCATAAAATCTTTTACTGCCATAACAATTCTCCGCATTATTTTCTTGTTATTATTATACCACAAACCGCAAACGGTTTCACCAAAGATTGAAAAAATAATGAAAATAAAGCAGACGAGACTGTTGTTAATGATAAAAAGTCTAGGATAACAGCTATCCTAGACTTGGTTAAATACTAAATTCAGTTAACGGTTTGTTAGCCACCGAGGTAAGCCTTGCGGACTTCTTCTGATTCTAACAATTCTTTACCTGTTCCTGAAAGAACAATTTTTCCTGTTTCTAAAACATAACCGCGGTCAGCAATTGCTAACGCTTTATTGGCATTTTGTTCAATCAACAAGACAGTTGTTCCTTGTTTTTGAATATCTTGAATGATGTCAAATATTTCTTGGATAAAAATTGGCGCAAGCCCCATTGACGGTTCATCAAGAAGAAGTAATTTGGGTTGGCTCATCAAAGCACGCCCCATAGCAAGCATCTGTTGCTCACCCCCTGAAAGTGTGGCTGCATCTTGCGATTTACGTTCTTCAAGTCGTGGGAAGCGTTCAAAAACTTTCTTCAAATTCTTTTGATTTTCTTCACGGTCATTACGCAAGAAAGCTCCCAATTCAAGGTTTTCAAGCACAGTTAAGCCTGGGAAAACATGACGTCCTTCAGGAACCTGTGACAAGCCACTAGCAACGATTTTTCGAGCAGGTTCTTTTTGAATTTCTTGTCCTAAGAATTCGATTTTACCAGCACTTGGACGAACCAAACCAGAAATCGTACGAAGAATAGAAGTTTTACCAGCACCATTGGCACCGATAAGTGTGACAACTTCTCCTTCATTGACTTCAAAAGAAACATCTTTTACAGCTTGGATAACGCCGTAATGGACTGATAAATTATCAACTTTTAACATTGTCATTATCCTTCACCTCCAAGATAAGCTTCAATAACACGTTGATTATTTTTGATTTCATCAGGTGTACCGTGAGCAATTAAACGTCCATATTCAAGAACGTAAATACGTTCTGTCACTTCCATTACAAGACTCATATCGTGTTCGATAAGCATAATGGTAATGTCAAATTCTTCTTTGATTTGACGAATTAACTGTGTCAATTCTGCTGTTTCTTGTGGGTTCATCCCAGCAGCAGGTTCATCTAAAAAGAGAATTTTGGGTTCAGTGGCAAGGGCACGTACAATTTCCAAACGACGTTGCTGACCGTAAGGAAGATTTTTAGCTAGGGTATCTGCATCTCCATCCAAATTAAAGATAGCTAACAAATCCATAGCTTTTTGGCGCAACTCTTCCTCGCTTTGATAGAATTTTGGCAAACGAAGAAAGCTTGCAAAGACATGCGATTTATTTTGATTAGCCATGCCAACAAGTACATTTTCCAAAACGGTCATATCTTTAAAGAGACGGATATTTTGGAAAGTACGTGAAAGACCAAGTGATGCGATTTTATAAGGTTTCTTGCTATTTAACAATGTGCCATCCAAAGAAACTGAACCTTCGCTTGGTTCATAGACACCTGTTAAAAGGTTGAAAAGTGTTGTTTTACCAGCACCGTTTGGACCAATAAGACCAACTAATTCTCCCTCATTTAAATGCATTGTGACATCACCAACGGCTGTCAAACCACCGAAATTTTTGGTTAAATTTTTAACATCAAGAAGTGCCATTAATGATTGCCCCCCTTAGTTTTATTAAAGAAACGTGATAATGTGAATTCTTTTGTTCCTAAAAGTCCTCCTGGACGGAAAATCATTACCAAAATTAATGCCAAAGAATAGATAATCATACGGAGGTTTGAAACGTTTTGTAAGAACATGTTAAGAATGCCTAAAACAATGGCTGCTAGAATAGTTCCTGTGATAGAACCTAGCCCACCAAGAACAGCAATAATCAAGTAATCAATTGATTTCATGATAGTAAAGTCTTTTGGTACAACTGTTCCGATGTAACCAACGTAAAGTGAGCCAGCAATAGCTGAAATGATAGCTCCCATTACAAAAATCAAGACTTTCATTCTTGTGATGTTGACACCCATTGCTTCTGCTGCAATCTCATCTTCACGAACAGAAATAACTTGACGTCCAATAGATGAACGTAGGAAATTTAAAATCAAAATCGTAATTGCAACGACAAAGATAAAGATAACTGGCCATGTTGTGTATGGCAAAATTCCTGTCAAACCAGCCGCACCGTTGGTTAAATCGCCACCATTGACAATAACAATACGGATAATTTCAGCCATACCAAGCGTTGCAATCGCAAGGTAGTCACCTTTCAAACGAAGTGTTGGAATACCAAAGACAAGCGCTACAAGAACAGCAATCACAATCCCAACAAGCATTGAGAAATAAAAGCCACCGTAAGTTGGATTTTGTTGTGTGATAATCGCTGTGGCATAAGCACCGATTGCCATAAACCCAGCTTGTCCAAGTGTGAATTGTCCTGAGAAACCGAGCACAAGGTTAGTACCAAGTCCCATTAAAATACTAATCCCAATCCCCATGAGAATTTGAATGTAGTAAAGGTTCAAAATATTAGTTGTTGCTAGAAATTCTAAGATTCCAAAAAGAACAACAATCAAAGCAAGCCAAGAAAGATTGATTTTTAGATTCTTTTTCATTTTCTACACCTTCTCTTTCACGTTTTTGCCAAGAATACCAGCAGGTCTTACCAAAAGAATGATAATTAAGACACCGTAAACAATGGCATCACGATAACTTGAAAGGTTGAGCGAAATTGATAAAGTTTCCAAAATACCAATAACAAATCCACCTAAAGCTGCCCCTGGAATAATGCCGATACCACCCAGAACAGCGGCAACGAAGGCTTTAATACCAGGTGTCATCCCCATTAATGGTTCAATTGAGTTATAGTAAAGACCGATTAACACACCTGCGGCACCTGCAAGTGCTGAACCGAGCGCAAATGTGAAACTAATTGTTGAATTGACGTTAATTCCCATTAATTCAGCTGCATCGCTATCAACAGACACGGCACGCATTGCTTTCCCCATTTTTGTTTTCTTAACGATTAATTGCAAAGCTACCATCAAAGCAAGGGAAACAATTAAAATCAACAATTGAATGTTTGTCACTGTTACAGAGCCAATCTTATAGCTAACAATATCGATAGCTTGCGGGAATGAATGCGTATTTGCGCCAACCAAGAAAACCATACCATATTCAAGGAAGAACGACACACCAATCGCCGTAATCAAGGCTGCAATACGCGTCGAATGACGTAATGGACGATAAGCCAAAAACTCAATAATCATTCCCAGGCAAGCTGTTGCAATCATTGTAAAAATGAGGGCAATCCAGAAATTCATGTGAAGGCTACTAATAGCATAGTAACCGATAAATGCACCTAGCATATAAATATCGCCATGAGCAAAATTAATTAATTTAATAATCCCATAAACCATGGTATACCCAAGAGCAAGTAACGCATAGATACTTCCTAGAATAATACCATTAACCAGTTGTTGGGGGAGCTGTTCTAAAAACATATAATACCAAACTTTCTAGTTATGTGATATAAAGCTAAAGGAAAATGACCTCTAGTTATCTCCTGTAATTTCAACGGCTTCAGCTGAATCTTCAACACCATCTTTCATCTTAACCATCAAAGCTGTCTTGATTGGGTTATGATCTTCATCGATAGTCATTGTACCAGTAACACCTTCAAAATCTGTCAGATTTGCTAAGTTATTAGCAATATCAATTGAAGTTTCTGCACCTTCTGCTGCTTTAGCAATCATATAAACAGAGTCATAAGCAAGCGCTGCAAACATATTTGGTTCTGAACCGTATTTTTCTTTATATGCTGCAATAAATTCTGTTGCTTTATCTGAAAGTGCTGTTTTCGTTGAATAACCCGATACGTAATAAACATCATGCGTATTTGCTGTACCGGCCAAGTCAGCGAAGCTATCATCATTGAAACCATCAGGTCCCAAAATTGGAACTTCGATACCCATATCACGCGCTTGTTTTGTAATGATACCAGTTTCTGTATAATAACCTGGCATTACAATCGCATCATAATCCAAGTTTTTGAATTTTGTCAAGGCTGATTGGAAATCTTTATCCCCTGAAGCAAATGTCGCTGTTGCAACAATCTCTCCGTGATATTTTTCTTGGAATTCCTCAGCAATTCCTTTAGCATAGTCACTTGAGTTATCATAATAAAGAACAACCTTTTTAGCATTTAAATTGCTATAAGCGTACTGTGCTAAAACTTGACCTTGGAAGCTGTCTTGGAAAGTCGTACGGAAAACGTCTTTTTTCACACCATCACTACCCACTGTCAAATCATCCTGTGTACCACTTGGAGTCAACAACGGAACCCCTGTTTTCTGGGCATTCAAACTAGCGGCAGAAACCGCACCAGAAGTGGCTGGACCAATCATTGCATTAACTTGACTTTGAATAGCCAAGTTAGTCGCTGCAGTAGAGGCTTCCGCGTTTTCAGATTTATTATCTTTCGTAACGAGTTCAATTTTTTTACCATCAACACCGCCAGCTTTATTAATCTCTTCAACGGCAAGTTTAATACCGTCATTTTCTGCATTACCATAAGCAGCTACCGCACCAGTCAATTCAAGGTTAACACCAATTTTCAAGGTGTCACCAATCGTTGTTCCTGTGGCATTTGCAGTTACGTCTGGCGACTTACTACAAGCTGCTAAAGTAATTGAGGCTAAAAAAGTTAGCGCTGTGAGCGCAATCTTTTTATGCATAAGAATTTCTCTCCTTAAATTTCTAATAAAAAGTCACTTAAAATAATACTGAATTATCAGAAAATTGTCAATATTCTTTTCGTACTTCTTCATACAAGATTATATTATATCAAAAACGAGCTAAATTGCCTACAAAATTTTCATCGATATTATCAAACTCCGATAATAATACTTCTTTAACAAATTTCAATTCTGAAATTTCTTTTGCAATATCTTCTGCTTCTTCCTTGTTTACATACAAGATCTGATATCGCATTTTATGCGAATGGTATAAAACATCACCAAATTTATTTAACTTTCGAGCATCACGATTATAGTATAAATAAACAATAATCCCCTGACGTTCCTGCTTTTTAAACATGCTTTTTCCTTCCTCCTTTACTACAATTCCCATAATGTGATTTATGTGGTGCCAAAGGCAAACCTGTCTCTACAAAAATATCAGATGAAATAGTTGATGAGATCTTTTGTGATAGCTCTGCTAAATTTTTTTGAACAGCAACTTCACTTTGTCGCAATTGACTAACTTTTTCGTTAATGTCAATGCCCCTTTTTTCCTTAAAAAGTTGACGACGTATTTCAGCAACTTCTGATCGAAAAGCTGCATACGATTTAACATCTTCATAGCTTTGTTTCAAGGCTTGAAAATGCATAATTTTTTCCTGAAGCACAGTATCTGCCAAGAAAACCTCACGTGCTTTCCGATAGTTTTTAACACTTTCCAACTCAAGAAAAGATGCGGCAACCTCATCAATAGCTTCATCAATATCAAATAATTGTTCATCAATTGTCAACATAAAACGATTATACCACAATTAAAGTTAAATGTATCCTTGGTCAGCTCGCAACAAAAAACCCACCAAAGGCGGGTTTAATATATATCTTCAATTAGTTTAATTCGTTGTTTACCATGATTTCGTCGATGAAGCCGTATTCGAGAGTTTCTTGTGCACTCATCCAGTTATCACGTTCAGCATCAGCATGAACTTTTTCCAATGTTTGACCAGAGTTGTCAGCCAAAATTTGTTCCAAGTTTTGACGTGTTTTCAAAAGGTGTTCGGCAGCAATTGCCATATCTGTTTGTTGTGTACCGCCACCAGTACCACCCATTGGTTGGTGAATCATGTATTCAGCATTTGGCAACATGAAACGTTTACCTTTTGCACCTGATGACGCAATAACAGTTCCCATTGAAGCTGCCATACCCATAACAATTGTTTGAACATCTGACTTAATGAAATTCATTGTATCAACAATGGCAAGCCCTGCTGATACTGAACCACCAGGAGTATTAACATAAAGGTAAATATCTTTAGTGTTATCTTGTGCATCAAGGAACAACAATTGGGCAATGATAGAGTTAGCCATATTATCTTCAACTGGTCCAGTCAACATGATAATACGGTCTTTCAAAAGGCGTGAATAAATATCGTATGAGCGTTCGCCACGGCTCGTTTGTTCAATAACTACAGGAATCATATATTTTCTCCTTTATTAAGCTACACGGACAAATTGAAATGGTGACTATCACCTTCTTATCCATGTCTGGTTTTAATAATCAATCTGAAACTATTATAGTCAATTGGTCAAAAAAGGTCAAATAAAAAACGTTAATAATTGACTTTTTCCTGAAGTAAAATAGGGGTTCACTACACGTCAATAGACGGTAGAAACCTTGATTTCATGTGATTTTTGAAACATTGACTTTCATTACATTGCACTACAAATCAATTGAAACTCTACATTTTTTAGATAATAAAATAAAGTAGAACATGCAGATATTAAAAAGAGCACTTCAAATGAGGTGCTCTTTTTAATAGTTAAGCAATCAACTTAACCTTATTTTGTACCGAATAGTCGGTCACCAGCGTCACCAAGACCTGGAACGATGTAACCATGTTCGTTAAGTTTTTCGTCAAGAGTGGCTGTGTAAATGTCGATATCTGGGTGTGCTTCTTGGAGAGCTTTAACACCTTCTGGTGCAGATACGAGACAAACAAATTTAATGTTAGCTGCGCCACGTTTTTTAAGAGAATCAACGGCTAAAATAGCTGAACCACCTGTTGCAAGCATTGGGTCAACCACAAAAATTTGTCGTTGGTCAATATCTTCTGGTAATTTTACAAGGTATTCAACAGGTTGCAATGTTTCTTCATCACGATACATTCCGATATGACCAACTTTAGCAGCTGGAACAAGGCTAAGAAAACCATCAACCATACCGATACCAGCACGTAAAATAGGAACAATTGCTAATTTTTTACCAGCTAATTGTTTTTGAGTTGTTTTTGTAATCGGTGTTTCGATTTCAACATCTTCGAGTGGAAGGTCGCGCAACACTTCATAACCCATAAGCATTGCAATTTCGTTAACTAATTCACGAAAATCTTTAGTTGAAGTTGTTGTGCGACGCAAGATTGATAATTTGTGTTGGATAAGCGGGTGTGAGATAACTTGGAATTTTCCCATGATGTACTCCTTTTATACTGAATTTAGTTTAACCTTATCAATTATAGCAGAAAATGGCAAAATATGCTCACTAATTATGACGAATGTCATACTTTTTTAAAATTAGTCATTATTCTCAGTTTTATGAAAAAAACATCAGCCAATTGGACTGATGTCTTTACTTTCCAAAGACGCTAGCGATGCGTTTGCTGGCTTCTTTTACAGTTTCTAGTGGTGCAGCAACGTTTAGACGAGCAAAACTTTTGCCTTCTTTTCCGAAATGTGCGCCGTCATTTAACACCACTTTTGCTTCCTTTTGAAGTTTTTCATCTAATTGTGGTTGTTCAATGTCATAGGCTGAAAAGTCAAGCCACACAAGGTAAGTTCCCTCAGGCTTCATGACCTTAATCTTGGTATGTTCTTCAAAATAATCCACAACGTAATTAATATTTTCTTCGATAACTTTTTTTAATTCTTCTAACCATGGCTTGCCATAAGTAAAGGCAGTTTCCGTCGTAATCATTCCCAGAGTCGGAACTTCGTGTTGATTATTAGCCAGTTGGACACGTTTAAATTGCTTACGAAGTTTCGGATTTTGAATAATCGCAAAACTGTTTTTCGTACCAGCAATGTTAAATGTTTTCGTAGCTGATGACAGGATAAGTGTAAATTCTTTAAAACGGTCATCAACTGTGTTGAAAGAATGATGCTTATTGCCAAAAAGCGCCAAATCTTGATGAATTTCATCTGAAGCCAATATAACGCCATGTTTTTCACAAAGCTCACCGATTTTTTGTAATTCTTGTGCTGACCAGATACGTCCACCAGGGTTGTGTGGGCTACAAAAAACATAAAGTTTTACCTGATTATCAACGATATCTTTCTCAAGTTGGTCAAAGTCAATTTCAAAATGCCCATTCTTAATAATCAAAGAATTTTCCACTAATTTACGGTCATTTAAGCGAATTGTCCGTGCAAAAGGATAATAAACTGGCGAATTAATCAGCACCGCATCGCCTTTTTCAGTAAAGGCCTGAATAGCAACTGAAATGGCAGGAACAACACCGTCAATGAAAGAAATGTCATCTTTGGTGATGTTGTAGCCGTGTTCTTTTCTTTCCCAATCAATCACTGATTGATAAAGAGAATCCTTAAAATAATTATAGCCAAAGATGTGTTCTTGTCCATAATCTATAATCGCTTCTTTAATTTCTGGAACAGGCAAAAAATCCATATCAGCAACCCAAAGTTGAAGCAAATCAGGGTCATTTTCAGATGCCTGCCATTTATATGTGAAATGTGTTAGACGATTTGGTCTCGTTGTAAAATCATATGTTCCCATACTAAGCCTCCAATGCGTGTTTTAGGTCATCAATCAAATCTTCAACATCTTCGATTCCAATAGATAGGCGCAATAAATCATTGGTTAATCCGTAAGATAAACGAACCTCTTCAGGAATGTCTGCGTGTGTTTGGGTTCTCGGGTAAGTGATTAAACTTTCCACACCACCAAGACTTTCTGCAAATGTAATGATGTCAAGGCTATTGATAATATCTGGAATCTTACTTTCATCAACCACTCTGAAAGAAATCATGCCACCTTTACCCGTATAAAGCACTTCTTTAACAGCAGGTAATTTTTCCAAAAATGCAACAATCTCACGCGCATTTTCAGTTGATTTTTCCATGCGAAGTTTAAGGGTTTTTAGCCCACGCATCAACATATAAGAATCAAATGGTGATAAGGTTGGACCAGTCGTATTGAGATTGTAGAAAAGTTTGTCATATGTCTCTTTGTCGTTTGTAATCACAACGCCTGCTAAGACATCATTATGTCCTGCCAAATATTTTGTGGCTGAATGCACAACAATATCAGCTCCAAGTGGAATTGGATTTTGATAAATTGGGCTGTAAAAAGTATTGTCCACAATAAGCTTAGCGCCCTTGGCATGAGCCGCATTCGCCACTTTTTCAATGTCAAATTCAACCATTAGTGGGTTCGTTGGGGTCTCAATGTAAACAATATCCGTGTCATCAGAAATCGCTGCTAAAAGCTCTGCTTCTGTATTGGTGTATTCAAACGAAAAACGCCCTTCTTTTTCTTTATCATTGAACCAACGGAAAGAGCCACCATATAAGTCACGTGCGGCAACTACTTTGGCTCTAACAGGAAAAATTTCAAAGGCTAAAACAATAGCACTCATACCAGATGACGTTGCAAGTGCATAATCTGCTTTTTCAATCGCTGCAAGTGTCTTTTCAAGCGTTGCGCGTGTTGGATTTTTCGTTCTTGTGTAATCAAAACCTGTTGATTTTCCAAACTCTGGGTGTTGATAAGTTGTGGAAAAATGAATAGGTGCTGCTAACGCTCCTGTCGCTTCATCTGATTTTATTCCTGCATGTGCTAAAATAGTTGCCAATCTACAATCACTTTTCATGGTGTCTCCCCCTCAAAACATATCACTACCAGCTATCTGGTCTATTAAAATTTATAAACTATTCTATCATTTATTCGTTGAAATGCATGACTTTTTCGTTATTCTATTTCTTGATAATCAGCTATAAGTAAAAACTATAACTAAAAAAAACGTCCCTTGGACGTTTTTTTCACGAGCCCAGAAATAAGAAAGCGAGTCAATCCAGTGGACTGTTTTTTCATGAGCTTAAAAATAAAGAAGCGAGTTAGTCCACTGGACTGTTTTCATCGCTCTAAATGTAGTTTTTGGCGGAGTGCTTTTGCTCTGCCACCAATTAATTTATCAAGCAAACGAGTTACTAGGGCAAGGAAGCCGTAAACAAGAACACCTAAGGCACCTACAAGCACAATATAAACAACACTACCAACACGTGTCGTTGGGCTAACAATAAAATGAAGTCCAACGGTTGCTATAGCAACAATAACACCCATCATAGCTGTTAAAATACTAACAAGAAAAATTCCTCGCAACAAAGCTTTACGGTTAAAGCGTGTCACTTCATAAATGCGCTTATACATCAGAACAATCGGTATTGTTAAACCAATGGCTGTGGATAAAAGTGGGCCATAAGCGTGGAAGAAATAGATAAACGGAATTTGCAAAACAATCTTAATAATTAAACCGTAACCAAAATATCGAATAGCTTTGCGATTTTCAAATAAGGCTTGAAGCATAGGTGCTAAAAGGCTATAGAGTGCTAAGAAAATCACTTGCAGCAAGGCACCTACAAATAACCACAGGGCTGTGCTATTTGGCGCACCGTAGAAAAGCGTATAGAGTGGCTGTGCTAAAATAATCGCCCCAAGCATTGCTGGAAAAAGCACCATACACAGCATTTGCAAACTATTAATGACCAAATGAGCTGCTGCTTTTTTGTCTTTATTAACAAAGTTTTCTGTCAAAAGGGGAATACCAGCTCCACCGATGGCAGTAGCCAAAGAAATCAAAATCATCGTTACTTTATTTGGATTACTTGACAAATAAGCATATAAAATTTGCAATTCTTTGGTCGTATGCGACGTAAACAACTTCATTGTGTTGATAAATGACAACTGGTCAACAATCTGGAAGAGTTGAATCGCTGCTCCTGTAATGATAAACGGAATAGCTTCTTTTATCGTTTCAATGATAATCGCATTGGCATCAATATTAACATCATTATTTCCTGCAGAGAAAATAGCTTGCAATTTACCCTCGCGCCAAAGGAAGAAAAGGAGGACGAGGACACTAGCAATCATTCCGATAAAAGCAGCAAACGTTGATTGAACAACGGCTGAAACATAATCACCAGAGCCAATTTTCATAATCATGAAAGCTGTTAAAAGCATCCAAATAACACGGATAATTTGCTCTGCAATTTGGCTCATGGCATAAGGTTTTAAATTATTAAATCCTTGGAAAAAGCCACGTAGAACACTCATTGACGGGAAAAGCAAGAGTGCCCAAGATAAACTTTTCATAACACGAACCAAATCAGCTCCGCCACCACTCCAAGCAGCTAGAATCGGTGAGCCAATGTACATAATTGCCGCAAAAATAAGCCCCAATACCAAGGTCAATCTTAAAATTTTACGTAATAAATAATAACTAGTATCTTCTTGACCTAACGTATTATACTTCGAAACCTGTTTAGCAATGGCAACAGGAATTCCCGCGGTTGAGATGAGTAGGAAAACGGCGTAAATATTATAGCCCATTCCAAAAAGTGCATTGGCTTGCTCACCGTGAGTCCCCATCCAAGCATACCAAGGGATAATGTAGAAAGCACCCAAAAGGCGACTAATAAAGTTTGACGCTGTCAACCATGCCGCCCCGCGCACCATCTGTTGCTGCTGTGTCATATTTGTTTTGTTTTCAGACATAGTATTCTTCCTAATTTTTAAAATAAGCGTTACTTTTTATTATAAACTTTTGATTGTGACTTGTAAAACAAAGACATTAAGTCTAAAATAGAGAGTATGATTACACTTGAAAAAACCCTCGACATTCTGAAAAATGACCATAATTTTCGCGAAATTATTTTCCATAATCACTATTCTTTAGATTGGAAAGAAAATCCAAGTTTTTCTCAGATTAGTTTTGATAGTCGCGAAGCAGATAAATCAACACTTTTCTTTGCCAAAGGTGCGACCTTTAAAAAAGAGTATCTTGAGCAAGCAATTGAAAATGGCTTGACTTTCTATGTTAGCCAAGTTGATTATGAGCTTGATATTCCAGCGATTATCGTTACTGATATCAAAAAAGCCATGAGCTTAATCGCCATGGAATTTTATGGTCATCCAGAAAATGATTTGAAAATCATTGCTTTTACGGGAACAAAAGGGAAAACAACCGCTGCTTATTTTGCCTACAATATCTTGAAACAAAGCCACAGACCTGCGATGTTTTCAACCATGAACACAACTTTGGACGGCAAAACTTTCTTTAAATCAAAATTAACAACGCCTGAAAGTCTTGACCTTTTCAAAATGATGGCAACAGCTGTCCAAAATGGCATGACACACCTTATCATGGAGGTTTCTAGTCAAGCTTATCTGGTTGAACGTGTTTATGGATTGACTTTTGATGTCGGAGCGTTTCTCAACATCAGCCCAGACCATATTGGACCGATTGAACATCCAACATTTGAAGATTATTTCTACCACAAACGCCTTTTAATGGCAAATAGCAAAGCTGTTGTTGTCAATGCAGGTATGGATTATTTTAATGTTGTCGCACAACAAGTTGCCAATACTCCTCATGATTTTTACGGCAAGGATTCTGATAATACGATTGAAAATGGCAGAGCTTTTGACTTTGATGTGACTGGCAAACTAGCAGGACATTATGATATTCAGCTCATTGGCTCATTTAACCAAGAAAATGCGGTTGCTGCTGGTCTTGCTTGTCTGCGTTTGGGAACAAGTCTAGCTGATATTCAAAAAGGAATTGCCCAAACAAGTGTCCCTGGTCGCATGGAAGTCATTACGCAAACTAATGGTGCTAAAGTCTTCGTCGATTATGCGCACAATGGTGACAGTCTTGAAAAACTGTTATCTGTCGTTGAAGAACACCAAAAAGGCGACCTTCACCTGATTCTTGGTGCAACTGGTAATAAGGGAGAAAGCCGTCGTGCTGACTTTGCTCGTGTCATCAATGCTCACCCAAATCTTCACGTTATCTTAACAGCTGATGACCCTAATTACGAAGACCCACAAGCTATTGCCGAAGAAATTGCTAGTCAAGTGACACGTCCACTTGACATTCAAGTTGACCGTGAAAAGGCTATTTCACAAGCTATGGCACGCACTAATAATGAAACAGATGCCGTTATTATCGCTGGTAAAGGAGCTGATGCTTATCAAATCGTAAATGGTGAACGCACAGCTTATGCTGGTGATTTGAATATCGCTAAAAGCTACCTTAATTAGAACGATTTCAAGTATTATTTTGAACAATTCTAATTAATAATAAAAATATTTAAATAATATAAAAATATTCAAAAAAAGGCTTTTCAGAGGTCTTTTTTCTTGTTACAATAAAAAAACAATTCTCGATTTAGGGACTTGTTTTTGGGAAGAAAAATTCCCCTAAAATCATTTTGAAAGGAGGTCGATTATGTCAGATATTTACGCTGAAAACATCTCAGTAGCTTACGATGATAAAGTGATTATCAATGACTTATCTGTCACCATAGCAAAACAAAAAATCACGACAATTATCGGTGCCAATGGTTGTGGTAAATCAACTTTATTAAAAGCTTTAACACGCATTCATGCCCTTAAAGCTGGTCAAGTATTTGTTGACGGAGAAGCAATTGCTCATTTACCAACTAAAGAAATTGCCAAAAAGTTAGCACTACTCCCCCAAATGCTTGAAGCGACTGAAGGGATTTCAGTTTATGAGCTTGTCTCATACGGTCGCTTTCCACATCAAAACTATTTGGGAAGTTTAAGCGACACAGACAAGGAAAAAATCAACTGGGCAATGGAAATAACCAAAGTTGTTGAATTTGCCAATGAAAAAGTTGATTCGCTTTCAGGTGGTCAACGTCAACGTGTTTGGATTGCTATGGCTTTAGCTCAAGACACAGATACTATTTTTTTAGACGAGCCAACAACTTATCTAGATATGAACCACCAGCTGGAAATCTTGGAATTACTCCAAAAACTTAACCAAGATACCCAGAAAACTATTATTATGGTTTTGCACGATTTGAACTTATCAGCACGTTTTTCTGACGAATTGATTGCCATGAAAGCTGGCGCGATTAAATATCACAGTAAGGTTCAAGACATCATGACAGCAGACATTTTACGTGATATTTTTAATATCGAAGCCCATATCGTTCAAGACCCTATCCACAATCGTCCTATTTTGCTGACTTATCAGCTAACATAGATTTTTATTAGGAGAATAGACATGAAAAAGTTTTTCGCCGTTTTAACGACTTTTCTAGCAACATTTTTACTCGTTGCTTGCCATAATACATCATCAACTTCAGATAATACCGAGTTATCTAGCATGCCTAAAATTACTGGATTTTCTTATGAAGGAGATATTCCTAAAAATCCTCAAAAGGTCATTAATTTTGCCTACTCATACACAGGTTATTTATTAGAACTCGGTGTCAATGTTTCAAGTTATTCACTTGATTTAGAAAAAAATAGCCCTGCTTTTGGTGATCAATTAGCTGAGGCTGTCCAATTAACATCAGATGATACCGAAGCTATTGCTACCCAAAAACCAGACCTTATCATCGCTTTTTCAACAGATGAAAATCTTGATGATTTGAAAGCAATTGCTCCTGTTTTAGTCATTGAATACGGTAAAAGTGATTATTTGGAAATGATGACTAATCTCGGAAAAGTTTTTGATAAAGAAGATGAAGCCCAAGAATGGCTTGATAACTGGGAAACTAAAACTGCTGAAGCTAAAGAAGAACTGAGTCAATACATTGATTCATCAACGACTTTTACGGTTATGGATTTTTACGACAAAGATATCTACCTTTATGGTAATAACTGGGGACGTGGTGGTGAGTTGATTTATGATTCGCTTGGTTATGCTGCACCACAAAAAGTCCAAGATGATGTTTTCCCTGCTGGCTGGTTTGGCATTTCACAAGAAGTTCTTGGAGATTATATCGGAGACTACGTTGTTCTTAATGTTAGTGACGACACTAAAGAAGCGGCAGCTTCCCTAAAAGAAAGCGATGTTTGGAACAATATTTCTGCTGTGAAAAATAATCACGTTTTAGAAGTTGATGAAAGCCTCTTCTACTTCTCAGACCCAATGTCGCTTGATAAACAGCTGGATGCTTTTGTATCAGCAATCGAGCAAGCTAATAGTTAAACTCATTTACCAGCTGAGAACTGCCTGCAATCCATACGCTAGGCAGTTTTCGCTGATTTCTCTGAAAGGGAAAGACAATGAAACAACTGTACCTTCTTTTTCAAAAGAATAAACGTTTAAGAGCGTGGCTTCTTTTTTTCAGCCTATGTTTTCTTTTTATCCTTGGTTGGTATTTAAGCCTTCGCTTTGGTGCGGTAGCTTATTCTAATGCTCAATTAATGAGTGTTTTTAGACACCCTTTAACTGATTCTAACTTACAAGATGTGATTTTTGATTTGCGGCTTCCAAGAACCATTGCTGCTATTTTAGTTGGGGCTGCCATGGCACAAGCTGGTAGCATTATTCAAGGCGTTACTCGTAATCCTATTGCTGACCCTGGTTTGCTTGGCATTAATGCTGGCGCTGGTTTAGCCTTGATTGTAGGTTATGCCATTTTTGGTAGTATGCATTACAGTTTGATTTTAATCACTTGTCTGTTTGGTGCGATTTTAGCTGCTATTTTAGTATTTGGAATAGCTTATCATCCTCGAAAAGGATACCAACAACTTCGACTCATTTTAGCAGGTGCTATGATTTCAACCCTATTTTCATCACTTGGTCAGGCAATAACGCTGTATTTTGATTTGTCAAAAGCAGTTATCGGTTGGCAATCTGGTGGCTTAGCACAAATAAATTGGAAAATGTTGGGAATTATTGCGCCTTTTATTATCCTTGGATTGCTATTAGCGCAGCTTTTTGCGCGTCAATTAACCATTCTAAGTCTTGATGAAACAGTTGCTAAAGCTCTGGGGCAACGAACTTTTGCCATGACCATGACTTTCCTTGCTATTGTGGTTATCTTATCGGCTGCCGCCGTGGCTCTTGTTGGCAGCATTGCATTTGTCGGGCTTATCATTCCTCATTTTATCAAAATGTTTGTGGCGAAAGATTATCGGATTATCCTTCCTTTAACAGCATTTGCTGGGAGCACTTTTATGCTTTGGGTCGATTTGATTTGCCGTACAATCAATCCGCCAGCAGAAACGCCAGTTAGTGCGGTTGTTAGTATTGTTGGCTTACCATGCTTTCTGTGGTTGGTGCGAAAGGGGGAAAATTTATGACATCTGGAAAGAAAGTAGCTTGTCATTTCAGTGTTCTCATTTTTCTGTTATGTCTTATTTTCCTGCTATCCTTATCTCTAGGATATGCTAATTCCTCACTTCTAGAGGTTTGCAAGGTCTTTTTAGGAAAATCAGATGCAACCATGTCTTTCATTGTCACGCAAATCAGACTGCCACGCATTTTGGCTTGTATGCTCGGTGGCGGTTCGCTTGCCATGTCAGGTGTGTTGCTTCAAACACTCACTAAAAATCCCTTAGCCGATTCAGGTATTTTAGGAATAAATGCAGGAGCTGGGCTCGTGATTGCGATTATGGTTGGGCTTTTGGATGTTACCAATTCCATGATGATTGCGCTTATGCCATTTTTAGCCATGTTAGGTGGTATTCTGACCATTTGTACTGTTTATTTTGTTTCACGTCAGAAAAATCAGCCGATTAGTCCGACACGCCTTATCATTACAGGTGTTGGGATTTCTAGCTTGCTTTCAGGCATCATGATTTCAATCATTGCTAACCTTGATACGAGTAAGACGGATTATATCGTCTCATGGCTAAGCGGAAAAGTAAGTGGTGGCAATTGGCAGACATTGATGATTTTAGCACCGCTGCTATTAGTCACTTGGCTACTAACTTACAGTCGAAGTTATGCACTAAATATTATGAGCCTTAACGAAGAAACAGCTATCGCTTTAGGTTTAAATCTAAAACGAGAACGTCTCTACACACTAATACTCTCGACTGCCTTGGCGGCGCTTAGTGTTGTTCTTGTGGGCAATATTACATTTATCGGTCTGCTTGCTGGTCACATCACGCGCCAATTATTAGGAAGCGACCACCGCATCAGCCTTCCGTCTAGTCTGCTCATCGGAATGATTATCTTTTTAATCGCCGATACAATTGGACGTGTTTGCTTAGTTGGCACAGGAATTCCAACAGGACTTGTCGTTGCCGTTATCGGAGCTCCTTATTTTCTCTATCTAATGATAAAAACAACGTGAATTGTCCAATGGACTTAACTCGATTTTTAATTTTCAGGCTCATGAAAAACCTGTCCACTGGACAGGTTTTTTAAGCTTTACTGGTAAAAATCAAGTTTTCTTTGTCAAAAAGCATGTTCAATTCGTACTTCCCTTGGTCATTTTTTCGGATATAATCCAATTTTTCCAACGTTTCTACAAAAATATCTGGGCGTTTTTGGGCAACTTCGTCCTTACGACCAAATTTTAACAAAAATGTTGTCATATATTTCAAAGCGTATTGTGGATTGACGTCTCCAAGCAAGTCATACAAAGGTTCTTGCGCTTTAGACATTGGTAAATTATCTGCTAATTTGAAGAAATAATTTGACAAGGTTAACTCACTACGAGCGATACTTGTTTTTTCAACAAGCACCAAATCATTAGCCTCATTTGTCAAACGTGTTTCAAAAGTCAGAGCCATCAAGTCCTCATAGATAGCACTTTGGTCATCTACAAAAAGTTGACTGTCTAAACTAACATTTTCTAGGCTATCAAGCAAGTCAAAACCAATCGTATAGCGTTTATTGTCACGAATAATGTAGCCTGCTTGCACGTATTCCTCAATCAAACGGTCAATTTTGGGAACTTCTGGAAAGTTTGCCTTGATTTGGCGTAAGGTCACATCATCTGTTTGATAAAGAAAATTAATCAAGTCTTGAAAAAAAGCTTGTCTGGTTAATTTATCTGGATTACAAATGTTAATCATGTAATTCTCCTAAATACTGCAAATTCTCGGACTGTGCCAATTGACTAGGGTTAGTCCCAGATTGATTTAACGGAACAGCCACTCCAAGCTCATCATAATATTGCTGCCAAAACTCAGAAATCGTATGCTTGTCATCACCAAACTGCATGGGAATCGTTTCAAAAATCGGCAAAATATCCGCAATATATTGTGAGCAATAATAAGAACCATTATCTGGATAGAAACTGTGATTGTAAGGTCTGCCCAGCAAATGCTCCGCTGCTACCTGAACCTGATCAGCCTTAATCCTAGGATAACGGTAAACAAAAATCCTATGCTGCTTCGTTTTCAAAAATTCCCTTAACTGCTGTTTAATGACACCTTTATCCTTGGTCGCGTGATAAATCATTGAGTCAAAATAAATAGCAACGTGGCTATATTGTCCAGTTGCTTTCTGGATAGCTTGCGACATATCGGAAATTCCGTACATAAAAAGCAAATCGCCAGCTCGCAATTCTTGAATATTCATAGCTTTATTGTAACAAAAAACAAGAATGACTGCTATAAGAAGATAAACTTCACTTTTTAATAAGTTTTTATCTTTGAAGAATTTTTGAGGTCTATGCTATAATGCCAGTATGAAAATATTAATTCCTAACGCCAAAGAATTACATACCAACCAAGATGCTTTTCCAAGCCAACCATTATCTGCCCAGAGCCAAGCAGTGCTCAAAACCTTACAAGAATACCCCGCCGAAAATTTGGCTAATTTCTACAAAATCAATTCAAGTAAAGCTGACCAAGAATGGACACGTTGGCAACGTCTAGCGGATAAACAAGCCAAAACCTATCCCGCATGGCTATTATATGACGGTCTCATGTATCGGTATATGAAACGAACTCAGGTAACCGAAGCGGAGCGACATTATCTTGATAACCACCTTCGTATCGCTACTGCCTTATACGGTTTAATCAGTCCCATGACGTTAATCGCACCACATCGCCTTGATTTTCAAGGAAATCTCAAGATTGACAACACATCATTAAAACAATTTTGGAGACAACAATACAACGAAGAAGTCCAAGATGACGAACTCATCATTTCATTACTGTCATCAGAATTTGAGCAAGTTTTCTCTCCAAATATCCGCAAACGCATGGTTAAAATTGTCTTTATGGAAAATAGAAACGGAAAGCCAAAAGTTCATTCAACCATTTCTAAAAAAGGACGTGGTCGTTTGGTCTCACTAATGGCTGAAAAACAAATTGAAACCATTGAGCAAATCAAACACCTAACCTTTGACGGCTTCCAATTCTCACCAGAATTATCCAAAGACCAAACCCTCACCTTTATCCGTGATCAAGAATAACATCCCAAAAATAAAAAGCCAACCAATCAAATTAACGATTGGTTGGCTTTTGTTATGTTAGGATTTACCGAAATAACATTATTTCATCAAAAAATAAGTAATGAGTGCAATAAGAAGTCCTATTACACCTTCTATCTTTTCTCTTTTTGACGTTTTTGAAAGTGTAATCTCCCAATGGTTTCCTTTTTTATGATAGAGTATTTTTTCGTCTGTCATATTTCTTTTCCTTAACTTCTCCAAAAAAGACGACTCACGTCGCTTTTTTATTATCCCTTATTAATTAAGCGTTGAAGCTCTCTGTTAATTGTGGGACAACTTGTTTTTTACGTGAAACAGCACCTGCAAGGAATGCGTGGTTGTTTTCAAGTTTGAAGTTGAAGGCAGCTTCAACTTTGTCAATGTTTGAACCAAGTGCCAAGATTTCTGAGTTTGAGTTAAGAATATCAGTAATCATAAGTACAAAGTCAGAGTAACCATTTGCAGTATTTGCTGCTGTAATAGCTGCTTCGATTTCTGCTTGGCGTTCAAGAACTTCGTTAATATCAACTGTGTTAACTTGTGCTACACGAACTTGGTTTCCATTAAGTTCAAATGTTTTAGCGTCAATGTCAATCAATTCTTCAGCAGATTTTGTTGCCAAGTTTGTACCAGCTTTAAGCAATGCCAAACCATATTCTTCAAGGTTTACACCTGCGATTTCTGCCAAGTCAGCAGCAACAGCTGGGTCAGTTGAGTGAGTTGTTGGTGATTTAAGAAGAAGTGTATCTGAAATCAAACCAGACAAAAGCAAACCAGCCATTTCTTTAGGAATAACAACGTTATTTTCTTTGTATAGGCGGTAAACGATTGATGAAGCTGAACCAACTGGTTCTAAACGCATGTAAAGTGGGTTAGCTGTTTCAAAATTTGCAACACGGTGGTGATCAACAACTTCGATAACTTCAACGTCACGAATATCAGAGATTGATTGTTGGAATTCGTTGTGGTCTGTCAAAATAACTTGGTCAGCCCCTTCAGCTTTTGCTGATTCAACAACACGTGGTGCTTCTACGCCAAAGTAATTCAAAGCGAAAGTTGTTTCTTCATTAGGTGTTCCAAGAGCAACAGCTTCAGCATCAACACCAAGTTCACGTTTCAAATAAGCATAAGCAACTGATGAACCGATAGCATCAGAGTCTGGATTTTGGTGACCAAAAACTAAAATTTTAGACATGTTTTCTACCTCATAATAATTATTTATTCTTATTTTAGCAAAATTTAAAGGAGATAGCAAAGTCAGTAGCTGCTTTTATCGCAATAATAACACAAAAAGAGCACCTTTATCACTAATTATTGTTAATTACTGATAAAAATGCTTTTACTTTAGTCTTTTTCTGTCGTGTTTTGTTTGAAATCATTGCTGATGTTTTCGACATCTGGCATTTCATTATCAGAAGAATCGTCCTTAGCGGCTTCTGCTTTTGCAGTTTTTTCTTGCTCTAAGGCTAAGCGTAACAAGCGTTCTTCTTCTTCACGATTTTCTTGATTGCGGATAGCTTCTTGTTCTTTGCGATAAGCCATGTACTTTCGGCTATTATCCACAATATGCAATTTCTTCACACCTTTGACGAGCAAACGCCAAATAAATGTAATAAGCGATTCAATCAAGAGTAAGATTTCAATCGCAATGACACCAAGTAAACTCCAAGCCATAAAAAGCGTCACCAATAATTGAGAAAAAATTTTTTTCAGATTACCTAGGTCATTATTATGGATAGACAATGTTTCTAGAAAAAGGTTCAAGATACCTTGTAATAGCCCAGATTTTACAGACTTGTCATCATCTAAATCAAAAGTCGCCTCATCTTGATTTGGCAAGACAAGGACAATGTCCCCGTCTTGAATATAGTCAACCTTGTCTCCTAGTTTTATGTCAAAATCAAATAAATCACGCGCAAGCTTTTTTATTTTTCCGTCTTGCATCAAGTAAACGAATTCGTCGTCAAATTTTAAAACTTTGTAACTGTTCATAGATTCCACCTTATGCTAGAGCTTACCAAAGTTTCAAGCTAATGTCAATATTTTTACTGATGAATCCGTTTCATGTATTCGGTGTAAGATTCTGTATGCATCAGGTCTTTGGCATTTTGCACACGTTCCTTCGTTGGAGGTTTAACGCCCTCCAAAGTATATGGAATGCCAAGCTCATGCCATTTAAATTCACCCAAGGTATGATAAGGAAGAATTTCAAATTTATCCACATTTTTCAACGTTGCGACAAATTTACCAAGTTCAACCAAATCATCATCAAAATCAGTTAATCCAGGTACCAAAACGTGACGAATCCAAACAGGAATACCCTTATCAGATAAATAACGCGCAAATGCCAAAATATTAGTATTTGGCTGACGTGTCACAACAATATGTTGTTTAGGATTAATTTCTTTCAAATCTAAAAGAACCAAATCTGTTACTGCTAACAATTTATCCACAATTTCATGGTATTCTGGTGTGTCACGAAAAGCAAAACCACAAGTATCTAGCGTGCAATGGATTCCCAATTCTTTTGCTTTTGTGAAAAGTGCTGTGACAAATTCAATCTGTAACATGGCTTCACCACCTGATACGGTAATGCCACCATTGTTTCCCCAGAAATGCTTGTAACGCAAAGCTTCAGCCAATACATCATCAACTGTGCGTTCTTGCGATTTATTGGTTTCCATAGCCCAAGTGTCTGGATTGTGGCAATATTGACAGCGCATCTTACAGCCCTGCATAAAAATTACAAACCGAATCCCTGGACCGTCCACAGAACCAAAACTTTCTGTTGAGTGAATCATCCCAGTTACTTTTCCGTAATCAATTTCAGTCATTTTTTTCTTCCTTTGTAACCGTTTTTTCTGCTTTCATTATAACATTTTCTAAAGGAAAAAGACTAAGATTAGCTTAGTCTTCTTCAATACTCTGTTCTATATCAGAAAAAATAACTTTCAGTTTTGTAACACGTCCATCTTTAACTTTATCATTTGTCAAAGCAAGGTGTTTTTCTTTCGTATCCACTTCAAACGTTTCACGACTATCTTGGTCCGGAATATTTCCCACACCAGTTAGGTAGTAACCAGCAATAGTATCCACATCATCACTTTCAAGATCGACGTCAAAATAGTCATTAAATTCGTTGATGGTCATTGTCCCAAGAACAATATAAGTATGTTCACCAATTTCACGGACAAATTGCTCTGCTTTATCTGTTTCGTCGTCGATTTCTCCGACGATTTCTTCAAGCAAATCCTCAAGTGTGACAATACCTGCAACGCCACCATATTCGTCCAACAAAATTGCCATTTGATTTTGGGTATTTCTCAATTGGCGTAACAAATCGTCCACAAAAATCGTTTCTGGAACAAAGAGCGGTTCTTGCAAAATCTTACGCAAGACAATATTGTCAAAACCATCACGGAAACCAGCGTCCAGCAAGCGTTTGGTGTGAAGTACACCAACAATCTTATCCTTATCATCATCATAGACAGGAATACGTGAAAAATTCTGTTTGAGAATTTCTTGAATATTTTCTTGTGTATCATCATTGATGTCAATCATGAAAGCGTCTGTTCTTGGAACCATAACTTCACGCGCCATTAATTCGTCGAGCGAAAAGATACCTTGTAACATCTCAATTTCTTCAGCATCTAGAGTTTCTTCACTATTTGACAGCATGTATTCAATTTCATCACGGGTCATTTTTTCGTCCGCATCATCAAATTGCATTGGCGTAATACGTGAGAGAAGATTGGTTGACGCTGATAAGAGCCAAACAAAAGGACTAACAATTTTTCCAAGAAAAATGATAACAGGGGCAGAGATAACAGCCAGATTTTCCTTGAGATTCATGGCAATACGTTTTGGATAAAGCTCACCAAGAACAATGGAAATATAGGTCAAAAAGACAAGGGAAATAACACTACCTGCTGTCTGAGCCCAAACAAAATCTCCAAACCAAGACGCAATAACACCCCCAAGAGAGGCAGATAAGCTAGCCCCCTGTAAGAGACTGATAAAGGTGATACCAACTTGAATCGTTGATAAAAAATTATTAGGATTTTCCAAAACAGACAATAGACGAATGAATTTCTTATCGCCTTCTTCTGCTTTTTGTTCAACACGTGAACGATTAAGGGAAACTAATGCCATCTCAGAAGCTGAGAAAAAAGCATTTAGCAAGGTCAAAATTAATAATAAAACAAATTGCAAAATTAAATTCTGACTGGGGTCTTCCATATCAATTCTACTCCTATTCTTCAAATATCTATTATGGTAAGATTTTATTCTCCACGACAAAATAGTACAGTAATTACATTATAGCATATTTTTGCATTTATGTAATAGGCAAACAGCTCTATCAGCTGTTAAACTGAAGAAAAAGTCTTTTTGATACTTTCCTTAGATTCCTCGCTCTTCAATTTCTAGGCTTAAACCTCAACCATCCACTAGAGGCTTTGAACCATCGGCAGTCCTAACAATTCAGTAGACTGTTAGAGGAAACCAAAAAATTCCCAATCTGAAACCTTAAACAATCTCCCAGATTGTTTAAGCGGCACAAAGTATCGTTTTATTGGGGACAAGGATCGCAAATAATTCTGAAATTAAACGGAAGTAATAATTACTTATAACTTATTTCGGTTAAAAGTAGATTTATTTACATTCTGATAGCTATATCATCCATATTTTACATATGCCAAACTAAAATATCAAAATTTTCAGAAAAATGATATAATAATTATTAAAAACACATGGAGGTCTCCAGATGTTACAAGTAAAACTAAAAAATGTCAGCTTAGAACGTCAACATAAATTATTATTAAAAAATCTTAACTGGGCAGTTAACAAGGGGGAACATTGGGCTATTTTAGGATTGAATGGTTCTGGTAAGACAACACTTTTAAAGCTTATCATGGCTGAATATTGGAAAACAGACGGTGAGGTGGAAGTCCTAGGAACACCATTTGGTGGTACTGATATTAGCGATATTCGTACCAAAATTGGTATCGTTGGCTCATTTATTGCTGAGCGACTTCCAGCAAATATGCTTGCCGAAAAAATCGTTTTGACTGGGAAATACAAATCAAGCATTCTTTACAAAGAATACGGTGAAAAAGAACTTGATGAAGCACGACAAATGTTGATTTCAATTGGTGGCGAACATCTGCTTGGACGTATTTATGCTAGTCTGTCACAAGGTGAAAAACAACTGCTCCTTATCGCACGTAGTTTAATGGAAAATCCTGAAATTTTGATTTTAGATGAGGCTACAAGTGGGCTTGATTTGTTTGCGCGTGAAAAACTATTGACACAGATTAAGCAAATCACAAGCCTTCCTAATGCTCCAACAATTCTCTACGTAACACACCATGCCGAAGAAATTACACGATCAATAACTCATGTCTTGTTGCTGAAAAAAGGAGAAATCATTGCCCAAGGTCCTAAAAATGATGTTTTGACTGAGGACATTTTAACCGATTTCTATGACCAAACCGTCTCAATCATCCCACTAGGCGACGAACGCATTTACATCAAACCTGAATTTAAATCATAACAGTAAAACCCCTAGGACATTTTTGTTCTAGGGGTCATTTTATAATAAAGTAATTATATGGTAGTGTTCCATAGTCATCTTTTAACGAATAACTTTCGAGTTTATTGACATTGCGGCGTAGGAAGGTTGCGTAGCTTGATGTAATGTCTCCACGCATTTCATATTCAGCAATCACTTTACGCTCAAGATAATACCCTCGCAACATTTCATCAATATTATCAGGTTTCATATGAGCAATGACACGTTCAACAAAGACGCCCGATTCAATGATATTAGCTTCTTGTAGGCGTGACCTTTGAAGAAAGCCAATCAGCTCAGAATTATAAATGCCTTCCAAATCTTGTAACCCTTCTAACACCAGCTCCGTATTGCTTAAATAAAGCTCTGTCAAGCGGTCACGGTTATCTTCTGTCAATTTAATTTCGCGTGATTTTCCAGAAAGAAAGTGACGGATAGTCGGCCAAAAACTAAGGCTTTCACGAACTAAGCGACGAATCACTCGCATGCTAATCGTGAAGAAATAACTAAACGTTGAAATAAAACCGCGATTAATCTGACGTTCCAAATTTTGCAAATAACGTTGATACAAACGGTATTCAACTAATTCTATTTTGCCTTCTGAAAAAGCATGCTCTAAACCATCGCTTTCAATTCCAAGAATCATCAAGCGCAAGTAAGCCAATTCTTTTTTGACAATAGTCGGCTCTTGTTCCAAAATTAAGTGCTCAATACGCCCATTGTAATTATCAATGGCTGCATAAAGTGGACCTTTGTTCTTGACTTCTTTTAAATCTTGCTCCAATGTCTTAACCACTTCATTTAAAATAGCAATTTGAGTGACATAATCGGTAGTATCAGTATCATCAGAGTTTTGTGCCAAGTGTGGTAAAACAAATACTCCAATTAGAAAACTTAACAAAGTCACCGCTGCTACAGTAAATAAAATCAAGCTATAGGCGTAACTTTCAAACTGCGGCAATAGCAAAATTGTCGCGATTGATACCGTCCCTTTCACACCAGAAAAAGTTAACAGTAAAACCTCCCTCAATAGTGATTTACTGAAACGTTTTTCTTTACGATAATGGAGAATATAATAAAGCCCAACCATGACAAATCGAACTAAAAAGAGCAAAGCTGTCACGATTAACACAATCGCCGCAAGACGATAATTATTAACCAAAGGATTGGTCAAAGCAGGCTCAACAATACGTGTCAATTCATAGCCAAAAACGATAAAGACAAAGCCATTTAAGATGAAGCTGACCGTCTCCCAAATAATCTGGCTGACACGGTCCACCTCAGCATCAAATAAGCGAATTCGTTTGAAGCGACTGGCTTGTGATAATCCAGCAATCACGACAGCAATGATACCCGATACACCAAAAAGACTGGCAACAAAGTATGACACAATCGGCAATGATAATTCCAATAAGAGAGCCCCTGTCACATCAGCGACGTCAATTTTTTCAAGAAAAGCCATGACTCCTCGATTTAACAAGGCAAAAAATAGCCCGACCAACATTCCACCAATAATTGCCCAAAACAGACTAAAGCTCGCAGTAAGCAAAGAAAAGGCTCCAGTAGTCAAAGCCGTCACAGCAAATTGGAAAGAAATCAAACCGCTGGCATCATTCAAAAGCCCTTCTATTGTCAAAATGGATTCGACTCGCTTTGGAAATTTAAACCGTTTTGCAATTGATAAAAACGCAACGGCATCTGTCGGAGCAAGCGCTGCTCCCAAGGCAAAACTAGCAGCCAAGGGGACATCAACAGGCAATAACTTACCAGTCACATAACCAACTGTCAGCATTGTTATCAAAACAGTTGGCAAAATCAGATAAGCCACAATCGACTTGTATTTGACAAAGGTCGTCACATCACTTTCTTGCCCCTCTCTAAAATTAAGCGGTGCAATTACCAAAGCCAGAAATAGCTCTGAATCTAAAGTGAGTGTCGTCTCTTTTGCTAAAACACCCACCAAAATTCCCAAAACAATTTGGATAAAAGGTAAAGGCAATTTAGGATAAAGACGATTAATGACGTTGGAAACAATAAGCATTAATAAAAATGCTATAACAAGGATAGAACTCTCGATAAACCATCACTCCTTATCGTTGTTTTTGGCGGCAATAAACAGTAAAACGTTCTTTTTGCTTGGCAATTTTTTGATCAATAGCCGTAACATCTTTACGATCACGAAGTCGTACGCAACGTTCTTTTTCAAGACTAGCTAACTTTTTCTTAATTGTCAAGATTTTCTCTGCATCTTCTTCTGACAACTTGGCACACGGTTTAGTGTTTGCGTCATCTAAATATTTTTGATGCATTTGATGTAATTTTTCACGAACCGCTACGGTTTGCATAATGCTTAACTCTCTTTCGACTGTTTTAATTTTTCAATCATCACTAAAAATGGTGGTTGATTAATTTGGTTTAAAGGTTGATACAGCATGGCGGTAAAAAGCCTTTGGTCTAGCTGATTGACATATTCTAGCACAGCATCTTTTTCCATGTCGCCACCCTCATGTCCATAGTAAATCATGATAGCTAAGCGACCACCAACCTCAAGCTTTTCTAAAATTTTCTCCACAGCAATCAAGGTTGTGTCAGGTTTAGTGATAACCGTTTTATCAGCACTTGGCAAATACCCTAAATTGAAAATAGCTGCGCGAATTGGTTGATTCACATAATGGTCAATATGTTGATGCCCATCCAAAATTAAATGAGCGTTGTGAATTTCTTGTTTTTCTAAACGTTCTTTCGTGCTTTGCAAAGCTTGTTCTTGCACATCAAAGGCATAAACCTCTTTAGCATGTTGGGCAAGAAAAGCTGTGTCATTGCCATTTCCCATGGTCGCATCAACTGCGATAGCTTGTTCATCCAAAACTTCTGCTAAAAAATCATGAGATAAATGCAAAGGACGTTTTATCATAACACGACCTCCTTATTTTCTAGCTTACACCCTTGATAAGAACCACGGCGTTCCATTTCTTGATCAATGGCATTTAAGACTTCCCATTTTTTAAGACTCCACATTGGACCAATGAGCATATCGCGCGGAGCGTCACCTGTAATACGATGAATAATGATATTTTTAGGAATAATCTCCAGTTGGTCACAGATGATATTAACATATTCTTCCATACCCAGCAATTTTAAACGCCCTTCATGGTAATCACGTTGCATTTTCGTACTTGTCATCAAATGCAATAAATGAAGCTTAATCCCGTCAATTTCATTATCTGTCACACAACGTCTGACATTTTCAATCATCATGTCATGCGTTTCGCCAGGCAGACCATTAATCAAATGTGAAACAATCTCAACTTTTGGCGCTAACTGACGCAAGCGTTTAACCGTTTCAACGTAAAGGTCATAAGTATGCGCGCGATTGATGATTTTGGATGTTTCATCATAAGTTGTTTGCAAACCAAGCTCAACCGTTACATGCATACGCTCAGAAAGCGCAGCAATATAAGCAATCGTCTCATCTGGCAGGCAGTCTGGACGCGTACCAATATTGATACCAACCACCCCAGGTTCATTAATGGCTTGCTCATAACGCTCACGAATGACATCTACGGTATCATGCGTATTTGTGAAATTTTGAAAATAAACCAAGTATTTCTTAACATCTGGCCATTTGCGGTGCATGAAATCAATTTCTTTGTAAAATTGGTCACGAATTGGTGCATCAGGAGCAACAATCGCATCTCCTGAACCAGATACAGTGCAAAATGTACAGCCTCCATGTGCGACCGTACCATCTCGATTTGGACAATCAAAGCCCGCATCGATAGGAACTTTAAAAATCTTCTCCCCAAAAATCTGACGATAATAATCATTTAAAGTATTATAACGCTTTTTCATAGCTTATATTATAACACTTTCCCAAAAACAAACAAACTCTTATCACTTGTCGTAAGCGTATTCTTAGCTATAAAAGAAACTGGGATGACCCCAGTTTCTTTTATTCTCTCATTCTAATTTTTTCACTCTTGTTTTCCTTGAAAGCGCCATTCAAAGCGTTTTTTGTCATAAAATGGATAGGTTGCGGCTACGATAGTAAATGCTAGTAACCAGCCTCCCAAAATATCAGACGGATAATGAACCCCTAAGTAAATTCTTGAAAGTGCTGTTGTCAAAGCAATAACCACAACTAAAACTTGTAAGCAACGTTTAAGTATCATCTTGGTTAAGTGTTGTTCCATAATCACAACCAAACTCAAAGCAACGACCATGGTTGCCGCACAATGCCAACTAGGAAATGATGGTCCCATTGGCTTTGGAATAAAGTACTGGATACTTGGGCGCGGACGATTGTAAAGGTATTTAAAACCTGTTGAAAAAATACCCATTAACACTAAATTTCCAGCTAGCAAAATAGCCTCTGCTTTCCACTTTTTCCAGAAATAAAATACAAAAGCAATGGCAAAGACATAAACAAAGATAAAAACTTCGTGTCCAAAATTCGTTACGATTTTAAAGAAAGTTGTCGCATTGGCAGGAAGGTCGCCACGAACACTTGTTTGAATGCTTGAGTCAATTCCAGCCAAAGTCTCAGGAAAGAATTTGACCAAATAGCCTAACATCATAAAAATGACAAGGAAAAATGAAGCTCCTACAAAATAATTTTGTTTATGTTTCATATTACAATACCTTTTCTATCAAAATGTCGTAAGTCTATTATACCTTAGTTAGTTTTCAAATCCCAGATAAATCCTCGAAAAATCTGTGGCAAAATTGTAGGAATTTATCATTCTAAACAGTTTACAAAATCATCAAAAGGCTTCCAGCCACAATCAGCAAACACCCAAGCATTGACTTTAAAGTTAGCTGTTCATTTAGAAAAATGAAGGCTAAAATCAAGGTGATGACAACACTTAATTTATCTATCGAAGCTACTTTTGAAGCGTCGCCCATTTGTAAAGCGCGATAATAAAATAACCAAGAAACACCAGTAGCAAGCCCAGACAATATCAAAAACAACCAACTTTTTCGGCTAATATCACCAATACCACTCTGAGCATTTGTGATAAAGACTATTCCCCAAGCCATGAAAACCACGACAACTGTTCTGATAGCTGTCGCTAAATTTGAATTGACACCACTTATCCCAATCTTAGCTAAGATAGATGTTAACGCAGCAAATACTGCCGATAAAATCGCAAATAAAACCCACATCTATTTTCCCTCATTCCACTTAAACTATAACATTTTTGAGCGTAAAGCAAAAGCCAACACATTGTTGGCTTTTAGAGTATAGACAAACCACTTTTAATCCAAAATAGGTTACAAATAATTATTTTCTCTGTTTATTTTAGAATTATTTGCGAATTTTGCTCCCAACAAAACAATACTTTGTACCGCTTAAACAATCTGGAAGATTGTTTAAGGTTGCAGATAAGAGAAATGACGTCTCGGAAGTTTTAAGAATTCCTTGGTTTCCTCTAACAGTCCACTGGACTGTTAAACTTGCCGACAGCTCAAAGCATCCAGTGGATGGTTTGAGGTCTAAGTCTAGAAATTGAAAAGCAAGAAACCTAGGGGAAGTATTAAAAATTTTTCAACTTAATCTATTTTTAAAATTGGTTTAAGACAACTATATAAAATAAAGAATGTCACCGAAAAGATAATCCCTTCAATGAGGTTAAATGGAATGACCATGGCAAAGAGATAGTTTCCCAAACCTAAAATAGCAGAAATATCAAAATTCGCAAATTTGGCATAAAGTGGCACAGCGTAAACATAATTCAGCATAAACATTACCACAGTTAAGCCAAGCGTTCCCACGACTGATGCCAGTATGTAATTTTTCAAGCTTGGTTTTTGGTTCCAAAGAATAGCTAGCGCTACTACAAAAACACCTAGAGCAAGGACATTCATTGGCAAACCAATAATCGTTGAAATACCACCGTTATTTAGCAAAAGCTTTAGCAGAGTACGAAGAATTAAAATTCCCAAAGCACTCTTCAAATCAAACATCACAAGCCCAACTAAAACAGGCAAAACTGAAAAATCAAACTGTAAAAAACTAGCTGATGGAATCAGTGGAAACTGAAGATACATCAGCAAAAAAGAAAGTGTAGATAAAATCGCAATATGAGCGATTTTACGCGTATTAGTCATTGTTTCAGGCATAAAAAAGTTCCTCCAATTTTCTCAAATTGAAAGAAGGCGTTCGAGTATATGGTAGCACAACAAAAACAGCATAGCCAAACTCTTAGTCTTCTCCCATCCAGACTATACTGTCGGTTCTGGAATCGCACCAGATCAGCTGCCCTGCAGCTCGCGGACTTAAATCACTCTCGTTCTCTTACCAAACTAAGTTGTTGAAAATTTTCAGCAATTATTACCGCCGGTCGGGAATTACACCCTGCCCTGAAGACAATTCTAGAATAGCAAAAAAACAGCATTCATGCAATATTTTTCGCACAAAAACCTTGCCATTATCAAAAAAACAGCCATTTTGACTGCTTTCATATGAATTATTTTAATTTATCGTGTGCGTAAGTATGACTTAATTCTAAATTCGGAAAAGCTTGCTGACGAAGAGCTTCATAAACAATCATACAAACAGTATTTGATAAGTTTAGGCTACGAACGTGTTCATCATTCATCGGAATGCGAAGAGCTTTTTCAGGATTAGCTCGCATAAATTCTTCTGGCAAACCTTTATCTTCACGCCCAAAAAGAAAATAATGGTGCTTCCCGTCGTTATAATTTTCATCAGAATACACTTTGTTGGCAAATTTACTAATCAAATGAACCTCACCATCGCATTTTTCCATAAATTCATCCAAACTATCATAAAATGTCACATCAAGTTTTTCCCAATAATCCAACCCCGCGCGTTTCATTTTACGGTCATCAATTGGGAATCCCATTGGACGAATAATGTGCAAAGGAGCGTTTGTCGCAGCGCAAGTTCTGGCAATATTTCCTGTATTTTGTGGAATTTGTGGTTGAAAAAGAACAATATGATTCGTCGCTTTATTCGGTTCTTCGTGATAGTCAAGCTCTTCAATATTCATAACTTACCCTTTCATTTCGACATAAAAATAAACCACACTGCTCGGAGTCAAGCTCAGCAAACAATGTGGTTGGCGGCGATTCATTAACTTAAATCATAACAGGTTTGATTTAAACTAACGAATTCTTGATATTTATTATAACACTTTAATACCTAAAGTCAACGCATTTGACATGATTTTGTGATGTTTTTGCGTATTTTTTCAAGATTTTTTGACTCTTTTCCTAAAAATAACGGTTTCAATACTTTTTATTTCATTTTTTTAAAAAAACCCTGAAATTCAGGGCTTTATGTATTTATTTTTTCAAATGATAAGAATACGTTGCGATGATAATATCTTCATACCAGCGTAGGCGAGCACGCAAGCGTAAGCTCATTTGGTTGTGAAGAATATTTTGCCAACTGTGTTTTGGAATGAATTTTGGAATAATTACCGTCATGGTATGGTTGTTTTTCTTAGCTTCCCGATTCATTTTTTGAACGAATGACATTGTTGGTTTCACAACATCACGGTAGTTTGATTCGATATTGACAAACGTTACGTCTGGGAAATAGGTTTTAAATTCTTGTTCAATTTCCAAATCTTTTTCACGGGTTTCTAACGTTGAAACATGCATAGCAACAACGGTTTGACCGATACTTTTGGCGTAATTAATGGCACGAATACTTGCTTGTGTGATATTCCCAACTAAAATCAAAACCGTATTGCCGTCGTAATGAATATTTTTGACATCGTCTGTTAAACGTAACTGCATGGCAACATTATTATAATGGCTCTTAATTGAATAAAATAGAATCATCAAGACCACAATAATTGGGAAGAATGGCCAGATTTCACCGATTCTAAAAATCAATAAAATCAAGATAATCAGATAACAAATGATTGCTCCTAAAATATTAGCAAGCGAATGTTTCAAATACCCTTTACCAAATTTGCGTTTCCAATGGATGACCATACCAGTTTGTGAAAGAGCAAATGGAATAAAAACACCAATTGTATAAAGTGGGATAAGACGTTCTGTTGATCCATTGAAAATACAGAGCAAAACAATTGCTCCGCCTGCCAAGGTAATAATTCCATTAGAATAGCCTAAACGGGCTCCTTTTTCCATGAAAAGATGTGGCATGTATTTATTTTTAGCCATGTTGAAAGATAACATTGGAAAGGCTGAAAAACCAGTATTAGCAGCTACGGCTAAGATAAGTGCTGTTGACAACTGGAAAATATAGAAAAGTGCGTTTCCAATTGCTGAATCTCCAAAGACCTTTTGAGCAATTTGCGCCAAAACAGTCACATGTGCTGTTGGCAAAATGCCCAACCAATAGTTTAAGAAAGTGATACCTGCAAACATAACACCTAAAATGATTGACATGATAGCAAGCGTACCAGCAGCATTTTTTTCTTTAGGCTTTTTGAAAAATGGCACCGCATTTGAAATAGCTTCAACACCAGTAAGGGAAGCCGAACCGCTTGTGAAAGCTCTTAGTAAAAGAATCAACGACACCCCAGGAACAACTTTGCCAACATGTGCTGTTGCACTATAAGCAAGGTGCCCCGTTGCAATTTGAATGCCTCCGTAGCCAATTAAGAAAAGGATGCTGACAATGAAAAGGTAAACTGGAATCATCAGCGAGGTCGCTGATTCACGCAAACCACGCAAATTCATAAACATCAAAATTAGAACCAATACAATAGAAATTTCCAGATTAAATTCTTTAATAGCAGGAAAAGCTGATGTAATTGCATCGGCACCAGATGCTACGGATACTGCTACCGTCAACATGTAATCAACCAAAAGACTACCACCAGCTATCAAGCCCATGCTTGGCGATAGATTTTCAGTCGAAACCATATATGCTCCGCCACCTTTTGGATAGGCGTGAATAACTTGTTGGTAAGAAATTGTCAAACTAGCTAACAATACCAAAACCAATAATCCAATCGGTAGAGACCACCAAATAGCTGCCGCAGAAATCGTTGTTAAAACTAAGATAACTTGTTCTGGTCCATAGGCAATAGACGAAAGAGCATCACTCGATAACATCGCTAACGCTTGTGATTTAGACAATAAATGTTCTTCATCATACTCGCCAGCTGATTTTAATGGATTACCAATAAAAACATTTCTTAACTTTTCAAGCATTGAAATTCTCCCTAAAATTAGATAACGATTTATTATAATTCTCCCCTTCTCATTTAGCAAGTATTTTGTAAAAATGTTATATAATTTTAACAATCATTGTTAGCTTTGATAAATCAAGCTTAATCCCTTGTCAGCAGTTAGAATGGCTAGTATTTTTAGGAAAAATAGAGTAATATAGATACGATACATTTCGGAGGTTAAAATGAAAATAATTGTTGTCGGCGGAGGTAAGGTTGGTACCGCACTTTGTCGCTCTCTTGTTGAAGAAAAACACAATGTCGTCTTAATTGAAGAAAAAGAAGCTGTTTTAAAAAATATTACCAAACGTCACGATATTATGGGAATCGTTGGTAATGGTGCTAACTTTAAAATCCTTGAGCAAGCTGATGTTGCTAACTGCGATATCTTTATTGCTCTGACTGATAAAGACGAAGTTAATATGATTTCAGCTGTTCTTGCCAAACAAATGGGCGCTAAAGAAACGGTTGTCCGTGTTCGTAATCCAGAATACTCAAATACTTATTTCAAAGATAAGAATTTTCTTGGCTTTTCTTTGGTGGTCAATCCAGAATTGTTAACTGCACGTTATATTGCTAATACTGTTGACTTTCCAAATGCCCTTTCTGTTGAGCACTTTGTCAATGGACGTGTCATGCTGATGGAATTTGTGATTTCTGATGGCAGTAAACTTTGCCACATGAGTTTAAGCCAGTTCCGTAAAAAATTCGGCAACATAGTTATCTGTGCTATCGAACGTCGTGGAAAATTAATCATTCCTGATGGGGATGCAACACTACAAACTGCTGATAAGATTTTCGTTACAGGAAATCGTATTGACATGATTCTTTTCCACAATTCTGTAAAAACCAAATCTATCAAAAACATGATGATTATTGGTGCTGGACGAATTGCATACTACTTGCTCAACATCCTTAAGAACACTAAGATGAATCTTAAGGTCATTGAAAATAATCCTGAGCAAGCTCAGATGTTCAGCCAAGACTTTCCAAACGTCCATGTCGTTCAAGGTGACGGTACAGCCAAGAGTGTACTCCTAGAAGAATGTGTAGAAAACTTTGATGCGGTCGCAACACTAACTGGGGTAGATGAAGAAAACATCATCACTTCCATGTTCCTTGAAACACTTGGCGTACGAAAAAATATCACCAAAGTCAACCGTACTAGCTTGCTTGAAATTATCGACACTAGCCAATTTTCAAGTATTATCACACCAAAAAGTATTGCGGTTGATAGCATGATGCACTTCATTCGTGGTCGTGTGAATGCCCAAGACTCAAACCTTGATGCCATGCACCACGTTGCTAATGGTCGTATCGAGACCTTACAATTTGAAATTCGTGAAAATAATAAAATGGCAGGCAAGAGTCTCTCATCACTGAAATTCAAAGAAAATATTCTGATTGCTGCGATTATCCGCAAAGGTAAAACCATTTATCCAACTGGTGAGGATGTCTTTGAAGTTGGTGATAAGATTGTCGTCGTAACCTTCTTGAAAAACATCACGCGCATCTATGATTTGTTAGCGAGGTAAGTTATGAATAAAAGTATGGTTCGTTACCTCCTTTCAAAACTGCTCTTGATTGAAGCCTCTTTGATGTTGATACCTGTGATTGTGGCTTTCATTTATCATGAAGATATACGCGTGATTAACAGCCTGGTCATCACGATTGGAATGCTTGTCATCATTGGACTTCTTGGAGTTGCTTTCAAGCCAAAAAATTACCATGTTTACACCAAAGAGGGACTCTTAATTGTTGCTCTATGTTGGATACTTTGGTCATTCTTTGGAGCGCTGCCGTTTGTACTTTCAGGACAAATTCCAAGTATCATTGATGCTTTCTTTGAAATGGTTTCTGGATTTACCACAACTGGTGCCACTATTGTACCTGATGTTGCCGTACTATCACACTCACTACTCTTCTGGCGAAGTTTCGCCCACCTTATCGGTGGTATGGGGGTATTGGTGTTTGCACTAGCCATTATGGAAAATAGTAAAAATAGCCACTTAGAAGTTATGCGTGCTGAGGTACCTGGTCCTGTCTTTGGTAAAGTGGTTTCTAAGTTGAAAGAAACAGCGCAAATCCTTTATGTCATTTACCTCAGCATGTTTGCTATTTTAGTAGTTATTTTAATGGTAGCTGGCATGCCTGCCTTTGACAGTGTCATCACAGCAATGGGCTGTGCTGGTACTGGTGGTTTTGGAGTCTATAATGATTCGATTGCTCATTACAACAGTTCACTAATCACAAATATTGTCTCAATTGCTGTACTCCTTTTTGGGATTAACTTTAACCTGTACTACTTCTTATTACTTCGCAAGTTTAAAGCATTCTTTAAAGACGAAGAACTAAGAACTTATATTGGGATTGTTATGATTGCAACAGCCCTAATCTGGTTGAATGTTAGTGGCCTTTATCCAAGTACTGGAAAAGCTTTGGAAAATTCATTATTTGAAGTGGCTAACGTCATGACAACAACAGGATTTGGAGTGACCGATTTGACCGTTTGGCCTTTGTTTGCTCAGGTTATCCTGCTCTTTCTCATGTTTGTCGGTGGATCTGCTGGATCAACCGCTGGTGGGATTAAGGTCATGCGTACGCTTATTCTAACTAAAATCGCAAGAAATCAAGTGCTCTCAACCCTTTATCCACACCGTATCATGACTATTCATATCAACGAGCAACCACTTGATAAGGAAATTCAACACGGTGTCCTTAAGTATTTGACGCTTTATGTTTTCTTACTTCTAGGATTGACCTTGATGTTATCGCTTGATAATAATAACTTTATGGTTGTTGTCAGCGCAGCAACATCAACCTTTAACAACATCGGACCAATGCTCGGCACAAGCCAAACCTTTGCCATCTTTAGTCCATTTTCAAAATTACTCATGTCATTTGCCATGATTGCAGGACGCTTGGAAATTTACCCAATGCTGCTCCTCTTCATTCCAAAAACATGGTCTAAATATTAATACACAAAAAGAGGAAAGCTTAGCTTTCCTCTTTCTTTTTACGATAATCTTTATTGCGTCGAAGCGTAAAATAATCAGGCACTGGATCATCCCCACCTTCTACAAAGGGATGGCAACGCAAAATCCTTGCCACTCCCATAATGACACCCTTTAGCCCATGCTTTTCAATCGCCACAATCATGTAATACGAACAGCTTGGTCGATAGCGACATGATGGAGGGGTAATGGGGGAAATCCGTTTTTGATACCATTTAACAAGCGCAATAAGAAGTTTTTTTATCATTTTTGTTTGTTAACAGCTAAATTATGTAACTGGCTGATTTCTTTTTTACTCAAACGACGTGATTCACCTGGGCGAAGTCCTGATAGATCCAAAGTTCCAAAGTTCGTACGAGACAATTTATCTACCAAAAGTCCAACTGATTCGAACATTTTCTTAACTTGGTGATTGCGTCCTTCATGAATGGTTAATTCAACCACTGAACGATTTTTCTCAGGATCTACCTTAATGATATTGTAGCGAGCTGGTTTTGTCTTTTTGCCATCGATAACAACACCACGTGTCAATGGACGAAGATTTTCTTTTGTCGCAAGTCCTTTAACACGAGCTAAGTAGACTTTGTCAATTTCATTACGTGGGTGAATCATTTCATCTGTGAAATCACCATCATTTGTCAAAATCAAAAGTCCAGTGGTATCCCAGTCCAAACGTCCAACAGGGTAGATACGTTCTGTAACATTTGGTAGCAAGTCAACAACCGTTTTACGGCCTTTGTCATCTGATACACTTGAAATCACACCACGAGGTTTATTAAGAAGGTAATAAACTTTTTCTTCGTTATAGATTGGTGTCCCTTCAACTTCAACAACATCACCAGCTTTAACCGTTGTAGCTAGTTCTGTAACAACTTTACCGTTGATGGTTACCAAACCTCTTTTAATCAAATCTTCAGCTTTACGACGGCTGGCAATTCCCGCATGGGCAATGTATTTATTAATTCTCATTCTCTTTCCTTTACTACATGCTATAAAATACCAATTGATTTTATTGTTATTTTACAGTATTTCATTATTTTTAGCGACTGTCTAACCTTCTTCAGGCAAGCCAGAATTATCAAAAAGGGTCATTTCCTCATCAACCAACTCAATATTAGAAACGTCGATTAATTCACTCAAGTCATTAATGCCCATGAAATCCAAGAAATAATCAGTTGTCACATATAGATTTGGACGACCAATAACTTCTTTTTTCCCTGCTTCTGTGATCAGTCCTAAAGCCATCAATTTGCTAATAGCGCTGCTTGAATTCACCCCACGAATATCATCAACTTCAATACGTGTAATAGGTTGTTTATAAGCAATAATGGACAAAACTTCTAAACTCGCACGTGATAAACTTTGGTTGACAGGTGCTTTAGCAAACTCTCGTAGTAAGCCAGCAAAGATTTCCTTCGTTACAATTTTATAATTACCTGCGGTTTCAATCAGACAGAGGCTTGATGTCTCATCTACTTCATATTTTTGGGCTAATTTTTCCAATTGTTGTTGGAGAGCTGTCGGTGTTAAATTAACCATACTAGCCAAATGTCGCAAGCTCAATCCCTCTTCACCTGCCACAAAAAGGAGGGCTTCAATCTGAGCTAAATAGTTCATGTAACTTCCTTTCTTAATCTTCTTTTGCTAAATGCCTTCTACAAGATTTGACAGCTTAGCTAACACTTCGTAAAACAATGTCACCAAAATTTTTTTCTTGTTCAACCTCAACTTCGTGAACTTTGATTAATTCCAAGGTTGCCAAAAAAATGGTAATCATTTCAGGAAGTGTCTGGCATTCACGAAAAACGGTTGTCAGCACTAGTTTTTTTGTCGCATTAAGACGTTCCACAATGATTGTCATCATGTCCTCAATGCGATAATCATCACGTTCGATAACTGTATTGCTATTTTTTAATTCTTTTTGTTTTTCAGCCATGACATGCGAAAACGATAAGAACAAATCCATGACCGTCTTATCGTGTGTTAACACAGCATCTTCAAAAATTAATTCTTGCTTTGGTTTTGAATAAAATTTAGCACGTTCGTCGTGCTGCGCTGACAGTTCCTCACTAATCGCTTTAAAGCGGCGATATTCCTCAATTTGGGTCAGCAATTCTTGTTCAGGGTCATTTTCTTCTGGCTCTGCCTCGACAACTTTTGGCAAAAGCTTACGGCTTTTAATCAACATCAGCTGACTTGCCATAACCATATATTCACCAGCCACTTCCAATTTCATGGCTTGCAAGGTTGAAATATAAGCCAAATATTGCTCAATAACTTCTACAATCGGCACATCATAAATATCCATTTGGTACTTTGAAACCAAATGCAAAAGCAAATCAAGAGGACCTTCAAAATCTTTTAACTTAATATCCATTATTTATAAAATTTCTCTAAAGTCACTGGACTTTTAAGGCCCAGATTACGACTAACCTCCAATATTGATTTACCTGCTGCTTTTTGATGCAAAATGTACTGCTTGCGAATTGCCTGCGCAGATAAGTAATCTAAATCCAAGGTTGCTAAAAATGATTTTAGTTGATTGAAAAACCATTGACGTGAATAAGGTTGTCCTTGATTGTCAAAAAGATAAAGCTGATTCTCTGAAAAACTTGCTGCCACATAAGGCAATAATTTTTCAGGAAGCTCTAAAACCCTCACTAAGCCTGCTCTTTGCACGCGCAAAACAGCAAAAGTCAAATCAAAATCAGCAATTTTTAACTGTTGAATGTCACTTGGTGATAAACCAAGCTCAATCATCAAAAGCGCAATTAGCTGCCCTGTTTGACAATTCGTTTCCTGATAAAAAGAACGATAATCCAAAAGCGCCAGTTCAACTGGTTTTGTTGTGATTTTCTCTTTATTACTCAACTTGTAAAAATGGTCCAGTCGGTCTGTTTCATATAAAAAATACAGAAACTGATTGACCGCTGAAATTTTTCGTTTTTTAGCCGAAGCTTTTAAAAGTGACAAAGAGTGTTCATACAATGCCAGCTTTTCTTTGCTAACTTTGCCATCAATAGCTTCAACGAATTGTTGCAAATCATAAAAATAGGCATTCTTTGTATTTTCAGATAAGGGCTTGCTATCAATAAAATCTTGGATAAAATCAATCATCTTTCGGAGTAATCGTGTAATAATCAGTGAAATCGTGTAAAAGGCTATTCACCGCCTTTAGAATCGATTTACGAGTAATAATGCCCAAAAACTGGTCATTTTTATCTAAAACAGGTAAAAATGGATAATCTACCAAAAGATGCATAATATCCGTCAAATTTGACGTTTCACTAATCGTTTCCATTTTAGTATTTACCATTTTACCAATATCTGTTTGAGCTAATTCCCAGTCTGTCAACTGATTTTTGGCTTGATAAGACATAATATCCGCAATGCTAATGGTTCCAACATATTTTTTCTCTTTAGTAATAACCGGAACACGCGAATAACCATTGTTAGCTAATAAAAGCATAGCATGGTCAGAATTATGAGTATCAATAAAAATAGCTAAATCCTCTGCTGGAATCAAATAATGTTCCAAATGACTGAGAAGAAACTCTTCAAATTCTTTTGCTATCATCTGTCAAATTCCTTAGAAAGTACATGGAAAAGGTCGTGATTACGTGTGTAATAATTTACCTTAATCTTATCATCAGTAATGTCAATTTTGGCATAGAGTTTTTCTTTCACATCACCACGTGGTTGTAAAACACTACCTGGGTTGATAAAGATTGTTTTGCCATTGCGCCAAGCTGCTGGACGATGTAGATGACCATAAAGGCAAATATCAGCATCCGCTTCTTGGGCAAATAAATCCAATCTATCCCACGTAAAATTAATATTATAAAGATGACCATGTGTTTGTGCCACAACAACATCACCGAGATAAGTGATTAATCTTTCAGGATAACCATTGTCATAGTCACAGTTACCACGAACCACCTTGATACCTTCCCAAATCGTGTCCGAACTTGGCAATTCAGAATCACCATTGTGGAAAATAGCATCTACTTCCCCTTGGTATTTTGTCTTAATATCATTGATAATCTCACGGTCGCCATGAGAGTCACTCATTACAATTATTGTTTTGTTTGCCATACTGGGAATGCCTCCATTAATTTCTTAACAGCCAATCCTCTGTGCGAAATATTATTTTTTTCTTCAGCAGTCAATTCAGCTGCGTGACGTCCAGTTTCACCGACCATAAACAATGGGTCATAGCCAAAGCCATTATCGCCTTTTGCTTCCATTGCAATATAGCCTGGCCAGTCAGCTTCAACAACTAAACTGTCTTTGTCTGGTGCTGCAACCACCAAAGTAGTATGGAATTGTGCAGAACGGTCTTTATGGTCAAATACCATAGCCAGCTCATGAAGTAGTTTGGCGTTATTTGATTCATCTGTCGCATCTGGTCCAGAAAAACGAGCTGACCAAACCCCAGGAAGTCCGCCAAGAGCATCAACCTTCAATCCTGAATCATCTGCCAAGACCATTTTTCCTATCAATTTTGAAATGGTTTCAGCTTTCAAACGTGCATTTTCCTCAAAGCTCATGCCAGTTTCTTCAACTTCTGGTAAATCAGGATAATCATTAAGATTTTCAACCTTGATACCGATTTTTTCAAACATCTTACGGAATTCTTTGGTCTTGCCTTCATTACGTGTTGCAATCAAAATCGTATCACCAAAGTCAGCTTCAGAAGTTTGTCCAAAGAAAGCCGCTGCTTCAACACCGTTTTCTGGCAAATGAACCAAGAGCAATTGTTCAGCTTCCGTAACAATCACTGCTCCCGCACGTTGTGTCACTTCAAGCTTGCGATTTGTTTCTTGATTAATCATATCAGCGACAAAACGAATCAATTGAAAATCTGATGATTTTTTCACAACAGTCACATTATAACCATTTCTATCATCGGAATGACAATCTCCGTGGCAATTGCCACAACACTTGCTTGTGTTCAATTTAGCCAGTTGTTGACTTAATTCATACACGGCATCATCGCAAACATTTCCTAAACCTGAAATGGCATTAAATCCGCCCCATTCACCAAGAAACCAATTTTCCGCATCTTTATACTCATAAATTTTATCAGTCATTTATTACAATCCTATTTCTATTTGTTCAGCTTTTTCAAATCGACGTGTTGCACATCAATATCTTTAGCAAGCCAATTCACAGCAATTTCTTTGAAACTCTGGCTACTTGCTGTTGTGTAAAACGCATGAGTCACATCATCTTGTGTGCGACTGCGATTAATTTCAAAGTAATTTAACAAAACCGATACATCACGAATACATTCAGCCCCACTATCAATAAGTTTGACATTCGGTCCCATTACGTTTTGAATAATCGGACGAAGTAAAGGATAGTGTGTACATCCGAGCACTAATGTATCGACTTTACCAACAAGCGGTGCTAACGTTTCATAAACAACTTTTTTAGCAACACTTGATGTCATTTCGTTAGATTCTACAAGAGGAGCAAATTTAGGACAAGAGAGGCTTGTAACGTTCATTTGCGGTGCCAATGATTTTATTTTTTGATGATAAATATCCGACTTGATTGTCATCGGCGTTCCAATCACACCGATTTTTCCATTGCGAGTTGATTTAATGGCTGCGCTAGAACCTGGCAAAATAACTCCCAAAACAGGAATATCCAGTTTTTCCTTAACTGCTTCCCAAGCGACTGCTGTTGCAGTATTGCAAGCAAATACAATCATCTTAACATTTTGTGTCAAGAGAAAATTAACCAATTCCCAAGTGTATTCGCGAATCTGTTCAGCAGGTCTAGGACCGTACGGTGCTCTAGCAGAATCTCCAATATATACAATTTCTTCATGTGGCAGCTGACGCATTAACTCACGTACAACTGTTAAGCCACCAACTCCAGAATCTAAAAAACCAATTGGTCTATTATCCATAGAATCTTCTTTCTAATCATGGACTTAGAAAAAACTCAGTTGGTGAGCCAACTGAGTCATTCATTTCTGAGCTCTGTGCTCGAAAATCTTAGCCAAAAGACTGACTTTTTGGAATATCAACGACACCAATCACAGCAATTGACAATTATTTTTTCAAACCAAAGCTTAAAGATTATTTTTTAGCTTTGGTTGCAGCTGCTTTTGATTGTTTGATAATGTTACGATAAGTTTGTTGAATCTTAGCTTCGCTAGGTTTTTGACCCATTTGGCTCATCATTTCACGGATCGCTTCAGGCGTCAAACGTGGGTGTTCACCAATTTCCTTTTCAAACTGTTTACGAGCAATGAAAACGCCACCAACAAGGCCGCCAAGAAGGGCAACCAAAACTAACAAAATCCAAAGAAATGTTGTCATGAATAATTTTCTCCTAAGTTTTTCTACAACACTCATTATAGCAAAAATAGAAAGAGTTTACAAATTCTTGAATGGTTTTTGTCAAATGAATTGTAAGTCTTTTTAACTAAAAAGCTTACTAAATTTCTGATTATCTTTTCATAAGTTGATAAGCTGGCATTTACCAGCATGAAAATGCAACCAAAAGTAGTAAATGAGTAGTATATATAAGCTCCGATATTAACAAGCCAGTCTTTTCAGCTCCACTTTTTCAGACTGAAATGTACCGTGTGCGTCACAGCCAAGTGTCATGGTTATGTTAGCGTGTCCCATGAGATATTGGAGAGTTTTTGAGTTCATTCCTCTGTTTGTCATATTTGTACAGTAAGTATGTCGGAATAAATGTGGTGTGATGTTCAGTAACTTGTCCATGTGATACTTGTTAATCAGTTCTCGCACCAGCCCCTCATATCCAACGGGTCATTTTTCAGTAGTCCTCTTGATATTCTTTCCTTGACTGTTCTTCTTGTCATAGAGCTGGCAGACTGCCATTTTACCGCTGACTGTGTCGATACCATCGTTCCGCTTTTTATCTGTGCTTCTTTTTCCCTCAATGATATACCATCACGCTTCCCAGCATGTGTCTTTTTAAGGTCTGGTACGACATACCAAACACATACTTTGAAAAATCTTCCAACTGCTTTTCTTCATAATCGGCAGGGTTCAGTCGTTTCATTTCCTGCCATACCTTACGTTTGTAAGAGGGCAGGTCAGAAATATAATCACAGCCGACTTTTGCCTGCATATCCTTAAAAATATCATTCATTTCATCACTCCAATCTGAAATTTAGGTAAGAAAAAAGCAGTCAATCCTAAGACTAACTGCTTTCAATATCAACTACCGAACAAATTAAATTCTTTTTGCAACCAATTTTCTATTTGTTTTGCTTCTTTCTCTTTTAACCCAATCTCTGTTTGTTTTGGAATAATTACTAAAATTTTACTTTTTTCCCATTCAAGGTTATTTAGAACAAGAAATTCTTTTGCGTTCCATTTTGTTTTAGGAGCATATTTCAAATTTTTTGTAAAATTCACATCAGAAGTTCTATTAACTAATTTAGACTTTGTTTTTCCTGCAACAATCCCATATAATTGATTGTCCATTTTGAAAAATTTTATATATGCAAAATAATATATTCTCTCGTCAGCAAGTTTATTTTCAAAATTATTGCTAGGTCTAATTAGCTTTGGATTATCATTGGGTATGTCAGTATCAAACCATTTATACAAGTGTTTATAATCAGACTTCTTTAACTGTTCTTCAATTTCTTTATCAGTAAAAAAATTGAATTGTTTAGTATATTGAAAATTTTGGCTCATAAAATAGGTTTCTCCTTTGATATTTTATTAAGATATTTCAATTATATCAGCCCTATATAAACACTACAATAAGGTTTTACGCACCAATAATCTTATTGAACAGCTCTAACAGTACATCTTTCACACCGCCAGCGTTGAATACCAAGCCGACTGCGACAAGGGCAACTACCAAGAAGCCAATGAGCTTTGAAAATTCACGTTTGAACCCTAAGTAGATACCGATAACCACAATCGCCATAAGCACTAGGCTCTGTGCGTTGCTTAAAAACCATTGATACAAATTTTGCCCGAAATTCATTTAATTGTCCTCGCTTTCTTTTAATTGTTTCATTTTATAGTCAGCTTCTTTGCCAACACTCAAAATACACATCAAGACTACGCCGATACCCATTCCCATAGATACCAACAGGAAGTCTTTTCCTAATTCCCACATTTTTTATCACTCCTAACTTTCCACTAAATCTTTTGCAGGGGTCGTCTGCTGTTTGATTATCATTTTATGTTTTTCACTCAAGGTTGCCTGCTTTTCGATTGTTTCCATGTAGTCTGTACCGTTTCCCTTATCAATCTTTTTCAGCATTTTCAAGGTCGGTGCTACCTGCCGTTGTACCCAACGCAATGTGCGGTCTAAGGTGTAAGGCTCTGGCTTTGTCGTCAGTTTCATACTATTTATTTTCCAGTACCATTCTTGCCAGCTTTTGACAGTGTAGGAGCTTCTTGAAACTGTCGTAGCAGAAGCGATAATACAGAAAAGCGACCAATGTACAAACACCAGTCGCTATCAGTATCGTTATAAAGTTGTAAGGGGAAAGCGTCAAGCCGTTTTCTAACAAGCCGAAATGCTCCCAATCGGTACGCATGAGCTGTTTTATATTCAATAGCAATAGAACCGCCACGAATACAAACAGAAGCGTCCCTATGGAAAAGTGGTAAACAAGGTGCTTGTCGCTGGCTCTGATACGATGTCCTTTGTTCCAAATCTTACGCATAAATCAATCACTCCTTTCTGGATATGAAAAAAGCAGTCAATCCTAAGACCAACTGCTTTGTGTATGGATATGAAATTGCTTTCAATCTTGAATAGGTATCCAAATTTCAATAACTGAATTATCACTATTCCAATGAAAACGATAATCGTATTTTTCAAAGTGTAGGATAATATCTTTTATAGGAATATACGATGTACTAGGAATAATTTCTTGATAAATCTTGCCATAAGTTTCATATATTTTATCCATAGCACCAATATGCTCCACAACCAAATATTTATAAGACGGTATTTCTTTATACAGAAAGCCCTCTGGGGTAATGGTTCTTTGGGGAATAGAACAGAAATAATAAAGTTTTCCATTTCTTCTTTCCATAAAAGCATATTTTACCCAATTTCCCGATTGTGAAAGATACGCTTTTTTCAAACTACTGTTAAACTTTCTCCAAAACTGTGTACTAATCTGAATATTCTTTTTTTGATAATTAGTCAGTTCTACTTCTTGCCCAATAACTGCAAATGCGTTTAATTCCTTTATAGAAAAATTTATCATTTTACCTTGTGAGCAGTGATAACGGTATAACTGTACGCATTTACCGTTATAATACAATTATCAATCGTTATATACCAGTTTTTTCCTTTTCTTGTGATTTCCGCATTAGAAAGGCTAATTTTTTCTTTGCACCATTCAATTACATTTTCTACATTCAAAGATAAGTTCTTTTTAATTCTAATAACGCCAAGTTCAGTTGTGTGAAGTCTTCCTAAGTTTTCCAGTAATTCATTTTCCATATTTTGATACCTCATTTTTCAGCAAATTTATTTGTATGTTTTATATCCCAATTATAACATTCGCATATCAGTACCACAATAAAATTTTATGCTCCGATAATCTTATTAAAAAGTTCTAACAGCACATCTTTTCATCACTCCTTTCTAGGTACGAAAAAAGCAGTCAATCCTAAGACTAACTGCTTTGTGTGTATGGATATGAAATTGTCAAACTGGAATTTGTCATACAATCAATTTATTTGCAAGCTTGTAAACTTGTTTAATTTCTTTAGTTTCTAAGTGCCAGCTATCAAGTTCAATTCTAATTAACTCTGGGAACTTCTTACTAATATCCCTTAAAGCGTTCCCAACTGATTTTCTAACATATTCACTTGTATCCTCTTTTAAGCCGGAAATTCTTTTAATAGCTTCATTCGGATTTTCTTTGAAATATGGTCTACTTGTCCATATTCTCAATCCCTCTGTAACAGCTCTCCTTGTATTAGGATTACTACTTTTTAACCATTCATCTATAATTGGAAGTGCCTGTTTATATCCTGTTTTCTTGCAAAATTCATCAAACGCCTTTGCTAAAACTTCTTGAACTCTCCAATTATCGTCATGCGAAACCTCATCTCTCATAAATTCTAAAATATTTTCATCTTCTGATAAATAACCAAAAAGAAATACGCCGTACATTCTTACTTGATACACATCAGACTTATAGGCTAAAAATGCCAATGTTTTACTATGTTCACTATCATTGGATTTATAATCTAAAAAAGCTCTTTTTTCTTCCTCTTTGAACCCATTTTCTATTAAAGAAAATTCTTTTTCTAAAGTAGCAATATATTTTTTCAAACAGCCTCATCTCCTCACCAAATTCTAATTTGTCCGTTTCTTCATATCCATATTATAACAGTTCCATATATCCGCTACAATGAAAATCTATTTCGTAAGTTTATTTTTTCGGCTGTCCCTGCGGTGTAGAGTTCTGTGGATTACCTGCGTTCTGGTTGCCTTTATTCTTCAATACAATATCCTCTGCCTTTACATACCTGTCTACATCAGCACCAGTAAAAGTTTTTCTTGATACTGTATCGGCTGCGGGATTGACAAGCTCCACGACTGCATTGTACGGAAATTCCCTTAACGGCACTTCTGGCGGTACAGATACGGGGATAATTCCACCATGCAGACTGCACTTCAAATCATAGATACGCTTTTTAAGCTGGGTACTCGATGTCCTTTGTTCCAAATCATGCACATAAATCAATCACTCCTTTCTGGGTATGAAAAAACAGTCAATCCTAAGACTAACTGCTTTGTGTGTATGGATATAAAGTTTTCAAACTGGGCGTTTATTATTTCTTCTTTTTCGGTTTTGAATTTGGTAACTCATCATACATAGCATTAAATAATCCTGCTAAAAATTCCTTATTATCAACTTCATCTACCAACAACATTTCTTTTGCTCCCTCATAGGGTAATTCATACGGAGCTGTCGGCATATAACTAATTGCCGATTTCACTGGTTTAACAAGCAATCTATCATCATAGATACCACCTACAATCTTGCCACGATAATAGATAATAAATTCTCCCATCATAGCTCGATAAGTAATTTCTTCTAACTCAGATAACTGCCCTAAAATAAACTCTAAATATTCCTTGCTTGATGCCATATTTCCACCTCAAATTCAAATTTGCTCGTTTCTTCATATCCATATTATAACAGTTCCATATATCCGCTACAATAAAAATATAAGATGTTGGCTTATTTTTTGGCCTGTTCCTGCGTGTTATTATTCTGTGGATTGCCTTTATTCTTCAATACAATATCCTCTGCCTTTACATACCTGTCTACATCAGCACCAGTAAAAGTTTTTCTTGATACTGTATCGGCTGCGGGATTGACAAGCTCCACGACTGCATTGTAGGGAAATTCCCTTAACGGCACTTCTGGCGGTACAGACACGGGGATAATTCCACCATGCAGACTGCACTTCAAATCATAGATACGCTTTTTAAGCTGGGGACTCGGTGTCCTTTATTCCAAAATCATACGCATAAATCAATCACTCCTTTCTGGGTACGAAAAAAGCAGTCAATCCTCAGACTAACTGCTTTGCGTGTATGGATATGAAATATAAACTGTGGTAAAAAAGTAATTACATTTTAGCTAGTTTTCTAACTGTATTTGCTGTTCTTATTGTCAGCTTTCCACTAATATTTGTACTTGCTGTCTTAGACCACCAATTTGTTTTTTGATAATCCTTTCGACTAAAAGACCAGAAAATAACATCTTTATAATTTCTTATCTTTTCTAATTCTTCTTTCGGTTCTCCAATTTCATTGAAAACATCAGAAAACGTGGCAGGGGGCATAATAAAAATCAAATTGTCATAAATTTCTTTATTTTCGTTGCCCCACCAATCAGGAGCATTTTGTAAAATATTTTCAAGTTCTTCTTTGGACATACAAAAGATAGGGATATCAAATCCAAAATATTCCTTTATCATGGTTTCAATTTGAATTGTTAATTTTCCTATATTTTCTTCATCACTCAAAAAAATCACATTGCCACTATTTAGGTATGTTTTAACTTCCTCGAAACCAAGTTCTTCAAAATTCTTTTTTAGTTCTGCCATTGAAATTTTATTTTTTCCGCTGATATTTATACCTCGAAGAAATGCAATATACCTTTTCATAACACCACTACCTTTACATGAATTTAATTTGTTTTCATTCCATATTATAACAGTTCCACATATCCGCTACAATGAAAATCTATTCACTAAGCCTATTTTTTCGTCTGTCCCTGCGGTGTATGGTTCTGTGGATTGCCTGCGTTTTGATTGCCTTTATTCTTCAACACAATATCCTCTGCCTTTACATACCAGTCCACATCTGCACCCGTATAGTTTTTTCCTGATACCGTATCGGCTACTGGATTGGCAAGTTTTACCTTTTATTCGTACTTAAAATACTTTTCGCCAGCTTTGATTGTCAATGGATAGGTCATTTTATATCCTGCTAGCGCGGATAATTCCTTTATAGACTGTGTCAGTCATTACCTCCAAATCGTCATTCATTATTTTTTCAACGATAGAGACACGCTCATTGGATTGCGCCCAGTATTGTTTACTTTCCGCATGAACAGATGTACTCGATAAGGTGGTAACGACAGTCGCTAGGGCAAGTACGCCCGCACACAATCGTTTCAATATTTTTTCATAAATCTAATGCTACTTTCATTTTGGGTAATAAAATAGAGATGGAACGTCATTTTAGGTATTCCATAGTCTATGAGTTATTCAATTTTTCCTGTTTCAATACTGATATGCTGTACCATATCTAGGAAAACTTTGCGTATCAAGGCTCATTCAATGGTAGTAAATAAGTAGTAAGTTGATGTATTTATTTCCTTGAAAATGCTGATAGATACTGTGTTTTAGCGGATAATCAGATTTTTATTATATTTTTAACTAAAAAACACCCGCTTTATGCTAATCAATACTTTGATTGCACAAGCGAGTGCTTTATGGTGGTATGTTAGTTATCGAAATCAAATCCTTCGATAGTTGCGAAATAATCTTCTGGTGTTTCTGCACGGCGGATTAAGCGAGCACCACCGTCTTCTTGGTAAAGGATTTCGGCTGAACGTAGGCGACCATTATACTGATAGCCCATTGAAAAACCATGCGCACCAGTATCATGAACCACAAGCGTATCACCAACACGCGCTTCTGGCAATTCACGCTGTTTTGCAAATTTATCATTGTTTTCACAAAGTGAGCCGACAACGTCAACCACTTCAAGTTTGCCATTAGGATTAGACACGTTAGTGATATGATGATAAGCATCATACATGGCAGGGCGCATCAGGTTAACTGCTGACGCATCGACTCCAATATAAGTTCGATAAGTTTGTTTACGATGACGAACTTTGGTTACAAGTAAACCATGCGGCGCCAACATAAAGCGACCAAGTTCGGTAAATATTTTGACATCACCAAGTCCAGCTGGAATCAACACCTCATCAAAGACACGATGAACGCCTTTACCAATCACAGCAATGTCATTTGGTTCTTGTTCGGGACGATAGTTGACCCCAACACCACCAGACAAATTGATAAAGCTGACAGCTACACCTGTTTTTTCTTTAACCTCAACTGCCAATTCAAATAATTGACGCGCCAATTCAGGATAGTAATCATTTGTGACTGTATTTGAAGCAAGAAATGAATGAATACCAAAGTTTTTGACGCCTTCTGCCTTCAAATCTTTGAACCCTTGAATCAATTGGGCTTTAGTCATCCCAAATTTAGATTCTTCGGGGTTATCCATAATATCTGTTCCAAGAGCAAAAACACCTCCTGGATTGTAACGAAGCGAAACGGTTTCAGGAAGCCCAGCCGCTTCTTTCAAGAAAGCAATATGCTCATAAGCATCAAGATTAATCGTTGCTCCGATTTCTTTAGCATATCTAAATTCACGCGCAGGAGTATCGTTCGATGAAAACATAATATCGGTAAAACCAAGCTTGTGACTCATCAATAATTCCACTTCTGTCGCACAATCTACACCACAATCTTCCTCTTGAAGAATCTTCAAAATCGCAGGTGTCGGTGTTGCCTTAACCGCAAAATACTCCTTGAACCCCTTATTCCAAGCAAAAGCTTTGTTTAAGGCGCGAGCTTTTTCACGAATACCCATTTCATCATAAAGATGAAATGGCGTTGGAAATGCATCAGTAATTTTTTGGAGCTCTTCAGCTGAAATAAAAGGTGTTTTCATATTTATCCCTCGAATTTTCAAAATATTAGGACTATTATAACACAAAGCGCCAAAATCACCAATGGAAATCCCCTAAAAATAAAAGAAGCCGATACAGATTGAACTGCACCAACTCCTTTTCATCATATTAATCGTCATTTCCAAAAATACGAAGCAAACTCAAGAACAAGTTAATAAAATCAAGGTAAAGACTTAAGGCCATTGAAATTGCCCAACCATCACCAACATTACCACCAGTGCTCTCATAAACACGTTTAATCATTTGATTATCATAAGCAATCAAACCAGAGAAAATCAAAACTGAAATGATACTAATGATATAACTCATTGTGCCTGAACCAATAAACATATTGACCAAACTAGCAATAATGATACCAATCAACCCTGCCATAAGTGCCTTAGCCATTCCAGACAAATCTTTTTTAACAAAAGTTCCGATAACAGCCATAACACCAAAGACTAAAGCTGATGAAACAAAGGCTTGAACAACCGTTGCTTGCGTATATGCCACAATAACAAAACTAAGCGTAAAGCCATTTAATGCCGAATAAAATAGAAACAACGGCAGAGCAGCAGGCGTATTTTTACGAGCAGCATTACTAGCTAAGAAAACCAAAGCAAGCTCTAAAAAGATAGCAACATAATAAACAAATGGATGGTAAACAATAATATTAATCATGTTATCAGTAAACACATATAGCATCAAAAACGATACCAAAGCTGATAACCCAATTCCAACTCCGACCAAACCGTAAATCTTGGCAAAGAAACGATTCAGTGCACTATCTGTCTGTGTGTAAATAACATCGTTATGATTCATGAAATCTCCTCTCTTACTATTAGAAAATCCTTCTAAACTCAATCCATTCTAGCGATGATTACTAGGTAAAATTTTACGACTGTAACGCTTTCTCTTATTAAAACGATTACGAAATGGGGTAATGGCTTCTTTGACAGCCCAATATTTATCCACCATTGTCACGATATAACCTTCTTTATAACGCGGTGGAGCAATTGTTGCTCCCCACATATGTTTCAAGATAATATCTTCCTCACGTTTATTTAGTGTAGTCAATTTTCTGGCATTACGCACAGCAATTCTCGGATGTACCCAAGCATGGCCTTTATTAAATTTCGTTTCTCGCCAATCGTAATAAAAGAAATCGTGTAAAAGTCCTCCTCGCGCCGTGGATTTTTCATCCCAACCAATTTTTTTGGCAATCTTGTAGCTCGTATAAGCCACATTAATAGAATGTTCCATACGCGTCGAATAGTGATGCTGTGGAATATTATCTAATTTTTGAAAACGAGGGTGTTGGATAAGATGACCAACAAGCTCCATAAACTCTTTATCTTTTTTATATGCTTCCATGCAGAATCACCTTCTTTCGCTCTAATTATAGCATATGACCTTAAATTAAACTGAAAATAAGTTCTCAAAAATTACTTTTCCTGCACCGCAATTTTCAAATTAAATCAACTGAAAAAGGACAATTCCTGTTGCCACAGCAACATTTAAACTTTCTGCTTGCCCAGGCATAATAATATGTGCCAAAATATCAGCTTGCTTTGTCATTGAATCTGAGATACCATTACCTTCATTTCCCATGACAAGCGCAAAATTTCCATTGTGCTCAACGGTCTTGTAAGACACAGACTCTTTGGAAAGTGTTGTGGCAATCAGCGGTACATCAAGATTTTGTAACTTCTGACAAGCCTCATACACATTAGTACGCCAAATCGGTAAATGAAAATGGCTACCCTGCATGGAACGTAGCGTTTTTTGATTGTAAATATCAGCTGATTTTTCTGAAATCAACACACCGTCCAAACCAGCGGCATCTGCTGTACGAATCATCGTTCCCACATTTCCTGGGTCTTGAACATCTTCCAGTACCAAATATCGCCCTACCTTTAAATTCTCTAAAGGCAGGCTTGGCATAGCAAGTTCAGCAATGATCCCCTGCGGTGTCTTAGAATCCGTTAATTCTTTTAAAATCTCAGGTGTTACATATGTTACCATTGAAAAATGGCTGACGCGGTCAGCATAGTCCTCAAGAACAAAAATATTTAAAAATTCTGCCCCTGCTTTTTCCGCTTCTTCAAAAAGATGCCAACCTTCAATTAAATAAGAATGGTCACGATACTTTTTTTTCAATAACTTTTTAGCCTTTTTAATGAGATTATTCGATTTTGAGGTTATAACTACTTGCATGCTTACATTATAACAAAAAATCTCCTAAATAGGAGATTTAGTGTAGTGTTTAATTTATTTCCAAAGGTTGTCCATAAACATCTTGATCGTCCTTTTTTAAAACAAAGAAAGCATATATCGCAGAAATGAATACAATACCTGCCACAATTAAGAAAGTTGGTTGATAGCCAATTTTATCATGTAATAATCCAAATGGCGTTGAAAAAATAATCTGTCCAACTTGTGCAGCAATTTGAAACCCTACCATATAAAGTGTCGTCGAAATACGCGTGTCAAAGTGTAGGGTAAAATAACGGAACATTGCAAGAATAAAAATTGCAGTTTCTGGAGCATGTAAAAGCTTAATGATTGATACACCAAGAGGATTAGTTACCAAACCACAGCCACCAATACGTAGAACCATAATAACCAATCCAATCAATAGACTTTTACGAACCCCTGTCTTTCTCATCATAATTGGAATAATTCCCATCATAATTGATTCTAAGAATACTTCTAAAGAGTTAAGAACACCATAAGCTTGTTGACCTGCTGTTTCTGTTCCAAAGAATGTAGTGAAAAATTCAGGAAACATTTGTTGATCAAAAACAGTATAGAAAGTCCAACTCATACTGATGAAAATAACAATTTTCCAAAGATCAGGCATCTTGAACACACTCAAAATTTCTAGTAGCGATGGTGAATTATTGACATCTTGGTTATCAGATTTACTTTCATATTTTGTAACGATAGCTGTGTCATTTTCTGGTTTAACAAAAAGCAAAACAAGTAATAATACAATTGAAAATACTGAACCAATCCAAAAAATCAAATAGGCATTTAGTGTAAACATGAAGCCTGCGATTAAAGCCGCAACAGCATAACCAAAAGATCCCCATGCGCGTGCTTGACCATATTCAAAACCAAAACGACGACTCATTCGTTCTGCTAAAGCTTCAAAAGTTGGTGAAGCAGCAAGAAAAGCTACTGAAAGGTAAATAGAACCAATTAAAGCACCGACAATAAAATTACTTTTTAATAGAGGAACATAAACCCAAGTAAAGAAAGGACCTAAAAATACTTCACAAGCAACACAAAAAATTAATAGATTTTTTTTGATTCCAAGCTTATCCTGTAGTGAACCATACACAAACATTAAAATCAATGTTATAGCTGAATTGAAAGAATAGATTGTTCCAACTTGTGTTCCTGAAAAGCCTTGCTTAGTTGTTAACCAAATTTGAAAAAATGACCACCAAATTCCCCAACCTGTAAAGAATAAAAGAATCATCAAGGAATTGCTCATATAAAACGGATTAGCAGTATACTTTTTTAAATTACTCATAATTTACCTCTCAAATCTTAGTAACTATTTGCATTTCTTTCCAATTGATAGATACGTGATTGATTATCACAGTCTGCTAACAGGCTTAGGTTAATTTTATCCTGCCAATACATCCTTTCTGTAAAAGTGACACTTCCTTGATTCATGAAAATTTCAACAGAGCTACTATCTACATAAATATGTAAAGACAAGCTATCAGATAATGACATATGAGCGACACGTTCACCATCAGTAGTTGTTCGATTTAAAATAATTCGATCACCATCACGATCAACGGATATTTTTAAACTATTACTACCATCAAAAAGACTTAAGAATTGACCAGAATTAATATGTTGAGCATCAATAATAATTTCACTGCTATCTTCTAAAGTATAAGGCACATCTTTTTCAAGTTTTCCATCAAATAATATCTTTTCGCGCAAAGTTTTTAATTCTTTAATTGGCAACTGACAAAGTCGACCATCACGAATAACCAATTCTCTTGGTAATGTTAAAGCTCCTGCCCAACCATCTTCTTTTTCATACATCGGAGAATCCCAGGCATTCATCCAAGCTATCATAACACGACGTCCATCTGGTGTCAGTAAAGTTTGAGTTGCATAGAAATCATGACCATTATCAATCTCGAAAAACTCCCCACGATGGAAGACACCATTGTTGTCATCTAATTGTCCAAGTAAATAGCCTGTCTGATTCAGGTTACGGTATTTATCACCATCTTCTTGGACTCCTTGTGGCGACATTAGTAAAACATCTTCTCCATTTAATCTGAAGAAATCTGGACATTCCCACATAAAACCTTCTCTATCACAATCGATAGCTTGTGATAATACTGAAATAAATTCCCAATCAATTAAATTTTTAGAACGATATAGCAACGCTCTACCTAATCCATTCTCCTCTTGACTTCCCAAAACCATATAGAAATTATCACTATCTTGCCAAACTTTTGGATCTCTAAAATGTTTGGTGTTACCGACAGGTGTTCTCAAAACAGGGTTACCTTCATATTTTGTAAAATGGATACCATCAGTACTGTAGGCAAGATTCTGATCTTCATAAAATTGTTCTTGATCTGTTGGATCAGTATAATGGTGACCAGTATAAATCAACCATAATTTTCCATCATACTCAATCGCACTACCTGAAAAGCAGCCATCTTCACTTTCTCCTGGTGTTAAAGCAACTGGTAGTGTTTCCCAATGAACCAAATCTTTACTTCTAGCATGTCCCCAATGCATTGGCCCCCACTCAGAGTCATATGGATAATATTGATAAAAGATATGGTAATACCCCTTAAAATATGATAAACCATTAGGATCATTAATCCATCCTGATTTGGCCATTAAATGATAGTTAAGGCGATAACGTTGGTTAGTAACAGTCATTTCATTCATAATTATCCTCTTTTTATATCAACCGGTTAACATATAATGTAATCGTTTTCCTCTAGAAGTTAGTTATATTATAACGCTTACATTTTCATATGTCAACCGGTTGATATATTTTTTTGCAAAAAAAATAAAAAAATCTTAGCCAGTAGCACCATTGACTTAACCCAAATACTAACTTATTATTTTAGGAATAATGTGACATTTTATATACTTGTAAAAACAAGCAAAAAACTCTACATTCTCATATAAATAGAATGTAGAGTCTGTTGTAAAAAATATTAATTACTTCTGCTTATATTTAACAAGTTTTACCTTCAATCAGTTTCACCGGTAATGTATATGAAGTAGTTTCGTCACCTTTACCATTAATCCGATTATCTAAAATGGTTACTGCTAGTTCAGCCATCTCATTGATAGGCTGCTGAATAGTCGAAAGATGGGGGAGTAATAAGCGTACCATATCTGCACCATCATATCCAATAATTTTTAAATCATTTGGAACATTACGGTCAAATTCTTGTGCTAAAGATAACAAAATAGCTGCATCAGTATCATTAGATGCAAAAATACCATCAACTTCCGGATGTTCTACAAAAATGTGACGTAGACACTCCCTTTTTTCTTCCTGACTAATATTAAAGTCAAGATGATAAGTTATTGGTGTCAATCCATGTTCTATCATGGTATCTTCATAACCAATACGACGCTTCTGAGCTGGTGTCTGTAATTCTATAGGACCATTAGTATGTACGATATACTGACAGTCAGCAGAAATTAGTTTTTCTGTAGCTATCCTCCCACCTTGGTAATTATCCGAAGAAATAACAGGAATATCCTCATTCATAATTCTATCAATAGAAACAATTGGTAAGTTTCTGTTTTGATACTCACTTAACCCCTGGTTATGCGCCCCAACAATTAAACCATCAACCTGATGACTCAGTAATTGATTCAAATAATCTTCTTCTTTATCTGGATCATTTTGTGAATTACCAATTAAAACTTTATATCCTTTTTTGTACAAAAGAAGTTCCATTTCAGCTTCTAGTTGCGCAAAGAATGGGTTATTAATAGTAGGGAAGATAAGTCCGACTAAGTTAGTCTTTTGTGTATAGAATTGTCGTGCAATAATATTTGGCTGATAGCCTATTTCTTTCATTGCATCATTAACTTTTTGAATTGTTTCTTTACTTAAGTATCCCCTATTATTTAAAACTCTGGAAACAGTTGTTTTGGAAACACCCGCCAAAGCAGCTACATCTTCAAGTCTTGGACGTTTTTCGGACATATATTCCTCACTAATTTTTGAGTTAACAACTACCAATTCCAGTAATCATTAATCAGTAATCTTACTTAACTATTCTTTTTTTAACTTTATGACTATTATAACATAAGCAGTCATAAACTGCTTATGTTATAATAAAACTAGATAAAGTTAACAAGTATTTATAAGGAGGAAAGTGAGATGAAAAAAGTACGCTTAATTGTCTCAGGGCGTGTTCAAGGTGTTGGATTCCGTTATTCGACTTATGCCCTAGCCCTTGAACTCGGGGATATTTATGGTCGCGTTTGGAATAATGACGATGGCACCGTAGAAATTCTCGCTCAATCCGAGGACTCAGCTAAAATAGCTAAATTCATCCAAGAAATTCGCAAAGGTCCTTCACAATGGTCAAAGGTTACCTATGTTGATGTTAAAATTGCTAATTTCGAAGATTTCACTGATTTTCGCATTGTCAACTAATACACTAAAAAATAAGACTACAGATGTATTGAGAAATTGCCCAAAAAACAGTAAAATAGTAGGGTATTATAATAAAAGGAAATAATCTATTGAAAAAGAAACTAAATCGTGTCCTCTTTTCAGGACTCAGCTTATCGTTATTGTTCTTACTAACTGGTTGTGTCAGTCGTGATTCAAATGGTAATCCTACTGGTACTATCTGGTACATTCTTGGTGAACCAATGGCAAAACTTATCCAATATTTTGCTAATAATGTTGGACTTGGCTTTGGTTTAGCTATTATCTTAGTAACTATCATTGTTCGTTGTATTATTCTACCGCTCGGACTTTACCAATCTTGGAAAGCAAGCTATCAATCTGAAAAGATGGCTTATCTTAAACCAATCTTTGAACCAATCAACGAGCGTATGCGTAATGCAACAACACAAGAAGAAAAATTAGCTGCCCAAACAGAATTGATGGCTGCCCAAAAAGAAAATGGCATCAATATGCTTGGTGGTATGGGATGTCTCCCACTTCTCGTCCAAATGCCATTCTTCTCAGCAATGTATTTTGCTGCGCAATACACACAAGGTGTCTCTGAAAGTACTTTCTTAGGAATAGACCTTGGCACACGCAGTATCCCTCTAACAGCCGTTATCGCCGTCTTGTACCTCTTCCAATCATGGTTGTCTATGCAAGGTGTTGCTGAAGAACAACGTGCTGCGATGAAAGGTACGATGTACGCTATGCCACTTATGATGGTATTCTTCGGTATGAGCATGCCAGCAAGTGTTCTCCTTTATTGGTTAGTCGGTGGTTTCTTCTCAATCATCCAACAATTGATTACTATGCTCATCATCAAACCAAAACTTCGTCAGAAAATTGCTGCTGAATTTGAAAAAAATCCACCAAAAACTTACAAATCAAAAGTTCGTAAAGACGTAACACCAGCTGCTAACAATGCACAACTTAGCAACAAACCTAAGAAAAGCAACCGCAACGCTGGTAAACAACGTAAACGTAAATAATAAAACTAAAACCAAAAGGAACAGGAAGTTTAGCACTTCCTGTTCCTTTTTAATTTTTAACTTCAAGAAAAAGTCTTTTTCGATACTTCCCTTAGGTTCCTCGCTTTTTTATTTCTAGATAAGATCTCTAACAATCTCCCAGATTGTTTAAGCGGCACAAAGTATCATTTTCTTGCTCGCTTCACTCGCAAATAATCCTGAAAACAAACAGAGACAATAATTATTTATAACTTATCTCAGTTAAAAATAGGTTTATCTACATTCTAAAAGCCCTTTGTGGGGCTCTGACTTTATTAAGCTGTTTTTTCAACACTAACGATTTTAACGTCGTAGCTTCCTGCAGGTGATTCGATAGTAACAATATCACCTGTTTTTTTACCAATTAAAGCTTGCGCAATTGGGCTTTCGTTAGAAATACGTCCTGAGAAGATATCAGCACCAGCTGCACCGACGATATGGTAAACGTCTTTATCAGTTGTACCAACTTCTTCAACAGTAACAGTTTTACCAATCGCTACTTCATCTTTGGCAACAGCATCGCTGTCAATGATTTCAGCATAGCGAATTTTAGTTTCTAAAATTTGGATTTGTCCTTCAACAAAAGCTTGTTCGTCTTTAGCAGCATCGTATTCTGAGTTTTCAGAAAGGTCACCATATGAACGTGCAATTTTAATACGTTCGACAACTTCTGGACGACGAACTAATTTTAATTCTTCTAATTCTTGTTCGAGTTGTTCTTTTTCAGCGAGGGTCATTGGATAAGTTTTTTCTGCCATTTTCTATCTCTTTTCTAAAATTTATTTGGATAATCTACAAATACAAACATGATGTGAAGCACACCATGTTTGTCAGTATTTATTATTCATCTAATTGACTATTAACATATTTTTCAACATTTGCTTCATGCTCTTCATAGGTTTCTGAGTAATAAACAGCTCCTGTATTCACATCGGCTACAAAATAGTAGTAATCCGTTGAAGCGGGATTAATAGTCGCCTCAATAGCTGACAAGCTTGGACTATCAACTGGACCAGGCATCAAACCAGTATTGGTATAAACATTATACGGTGAATCAATGGATGTGTCAATACTTGCATCCGCTGATAATGTCGTTTCTTCACCAAGTTTGCCCATAGCATACAAAATAGCAATATTACTTTGAAGAGCCATGTTAGCATTTAAACGGTTGTAAAAGACACTTGCAATATTGCGACGGTCATCATCTGTTGAACCTTCTTTTTCAACCAATGAGGCTAGCGTAAGCACTTCATTGACAGTCATACCTTTTTCAGAAATCGTATCATAGTAACTAGACATATACGAATCCATTGTTGAAATCATTTGCTCAACCAAATCTTCCATGGTTGTATCTTCATAGTAGCTATAAGTAGCTGGGAAAAGGTAACCTTCTAATTGATACGTCGCCTCATCTGCACTTGGTAAATTCGCTAATAATTTCGGATATTTTTCAACCATTTTTGAAATGAAAGATCCATCTTGAACAACCGACAAAAAGTCATCTGCTGTGAAAGATGTTGATGAATCATCATCCGCTGTATTTTTTGTAACAGCTTCTGAAATTTGTTTAATGGTATAGCCTTCTGGCACCAGAATTTTTCCTAGAGAAGGTTCTTCTGGCTCTGCGGTCCCACCTTGTTTAAGAAGTTTACAGATTTCCTCTAAATCCATACTAGCTTGTAAGTTATAATAGCCACTTTGGAAATTACTATAATTTTTGAATTTTGTATAGTAATTAAAGACAGTTGCGCTCTTGATAACACCAGATTTTTCTAGAATTTGTCCGATGTATTTGTTTCCTGAACCTTCTGGAATTTCAACGGTAACGTACTCTGTTGATGTGCTATCAAGTGCTCCGACAGCGCTATCAACATATCGATAAACAAAAAAACCAGTTGCCAATAAAGCAATAATAATAGCTGTTATCAAGAACAAGGCAATACGTCGTGCCAAACTATCGGTTTTTTGGCGTTTTCTTTTGCGTTTTGTTCCCACGTTTTTCTCCAAGTCTATATTAGTCTCTGCTGAGCTATCCGTAATGCTTTCTGCAGCCTGAACGTTTTCATCGGCTTGAATATTAGAATCAGCAACTTGAGAATCATCACTTGTAATTTCTTCAGGAATATCTGGAATACCAGCAAAACCAACACCATCTGTTGCTCGGACAAGATAACTTTCCTGTTCGTTTTCAGCACTCCCCTCTGAAACTGAACTGTTGGGATTAAAAGTTTGATTAATAGTTTTCAAAACATCATTAATCTCTTTGTCATCTATCGTCGTTTCAATCTGGTTTTCAGCAATAGCTGTTTGAGCTTTTTCTTCAAGGCGGTGCTTTTCTTCATGAATTTCCGCCTCTTGGCGCTCTTTTCGTTCCTCAGCTTCGTATTCTGCCATTAATTCTGCGGTCTTACGTGCAAATTCCTCTGCTTCTCTTTCTTTCTGCTGAAGTTCTAAATCTTGTTGCTTACGCAAACGTCTGGCTTCCTCTAACTCAGCTAAAATTTGCTCCTTGAAACTTTTTTCTTTTTGAGTTTTTGGCTTATCGTCGTTAAATTCGGTCAAAGCTTATCCTCCTAATCTTAATCAATCGCCATTATAACCTAAAAATAGCGCAAAATCAACTGACGGGGGTGGTTTGTTATCTATTCTTAATAATGTCATCACTCAATCATTGGTGATTCCCAGACCATGTTATACCAACTAGAACCACCATGGGTAGATTCTGATTCACCTTCATCGCTAAAACCATTTCTTTCATAGTAAGAAATTAAATTCTCATGACAAGTAAGTGTAATCCCTATACGTTTTTGAGCAATTGCTAAATCTTTCATTGTCGCCAGTAAAGCCATTCCAATACCTTGTCCTTTGAAATCAGGAGCCACTGAAAGGCTTGTGATTGCAATAAATCCTCCGTCAACTGGATTTGAAACAACCTGATGGAATAAATCATCTGTTAAATAGCGTTGAAAAATGGCAGGTCCTTCAACATAGCCACAAATCTTTCCGTCAATCTCAGCTACTAAAAAAGTATCTGGAATAGTCAGAATGCGTTCCTTCATATCTTTTAGGCTTGCTGCTTCTTCTGCAGAGAAATTCTTGCGTTCAATATCTATAATATCTTGTAAATCCTCAAGACATACATTCCTTATCATCATAGAATCATCCTCAAAAGAAAAAGAGCTCTTTGCTCCTTTTCACCACATTTTTTATTGCGTATTATTAGCCAAATTTGCTAACAATTCTTCAAAAGCACGTTCATACATTTGGATATCACCAGCCCCCATAAAAACATAAATGGCACTATCATGGTCAAGTAGTGGTGATACATTTTCAAGACTAATCACCTTAGCTGATTTTTGGATTTTACTAGCTAAATCTTCAACTTTAACATCACCGTGGTCAACTTCACGTGCTGAACCATAGATTGGTGCCAAGTAAACAGAATCTGCTTGATTCAAAGCATTCGTAAATTCATCCAAAAGGGCAATTGTACGTGTGAAGGTGTGTGGTTGGAAAATCGCTACAATTTCCTTGCTTGGATATTTTTGGCGAGCAGCATCAAGTGTCGCAATGATTTCAGTTGGATGGTGTGCAAAATCATCGATAATAGTCGTGTTATTAATTACTTTTTCAGTGAAACGACGTTTAACCCCTGCAAATGTCTTCATATGCTCTGCTACCAATTCCATATCAATACCAGCGATATAAAGATTGGCAACAACGGCAGTCGCATTCAAAATATTGTGGAGACCAAACGCTGGAAGATGGAATGAACCAAGTTCTTCATCACCGTGTCTCACTTTGAAAACAGAACCGTTTGTTGTGCGAACAATATCATAGGCAACAAAGTCATCTGTATCTTTGAATCCATAGTAGTAAATGTCAGCATCTGACGTGATTTTACGAAGATAAGCATCATCACCATACAAGAACAAAGCTTTTTGAACTTGTTTTGCATAGTCATTAAATGCATCAAAAACATCATCGATGCTCTTGAAATAATCAGGGTGGTCAAAGTCAATATTTGTAATAATAGAATATTCTGGGTGATAAGGCATGAAATGGCGTTGATATTCATCAGACTCAAAAACAAAATAGTTGCTGTTAGCTGACCCACGACCAGTACCATCACCAATCAAATAAGAGGTATCTGTAATATTTTTTAATACATGTGACAACAAACCTGTAGTTGATGTTTTTCCGTGTGCACCTGCAACACCAAAACTTGTGAATTGGCGCATGAAATCACCTAGGAATTCGTGATATCGTTTGAATTTAAAGCCATTATTAACGGCATAGGCAATTTCAACATTATTATCTTCACGGAAAGCATTACCGGCAATTAATTCAACGTCTGATGTGATATTGTCTTCAGAAAATGGCAAGATTTTAATGCCTGCTTGTTCTAAACCACGTTGTGTAAAGTAATATTTACTAACATCACTCCCTTGAACCTTATGTCCCATTTGGTGCAACATTAAGGCAAGGGCACTCATACCAGATCCTTTAATTCCGATAAAATGATAGGTTTTAGACATTTTTTCTCCTCTATTTAATAACTGCTAGGCAGTTTAATTAGCGTCATCAAAGCGTGTCAAATTTAACTCTTGAGCAACCTTATGCTCCCTTTGGCTTTGTTGAGCTTCCTTATTGTAAATTTGGCTACGTTTCAAGAAATCATAGTTGTTTTTCTTTGGTTTTGGTACAGAAGAATTATCTGGCTCTTTATACGTTACGGGAATTTCTGCCAAGATATAGTCTTCTTGATGCATTTTTTCTGTTAAATGACTAAGTTTATTAGTCGGTTTAGCAGGAGTTTTAGGTAAAGTAGCCTTTAGTTGTTGTTGAAAAGTTGCTTTTGACGGCATCTTTTTAACGTCGTTAGATAAGTAAGCTTGACGCTTTTTCTTAATATCTCGTCTCGCTTCATCGCGCGCTAATTCCGCATAAGATTTACCTTCGCTAACTGTTTTTATGCGCTCTGCATCATTTTTTATATTTCCAACAAAGTTATCGTCTCTAGTGACGTTGTCGTAGTCCTTTTCATGATAAGTTCCATGAATATTGGTAATTAAATCTTCATTTTCGTATAAAGCCATTGCTTTTGATGGATTACTTACTGGCTCACCATCAGCAACTAAGGGAAAGCGTCTTACAGTTTTACTCACAGCATCACTTCCTTTCTCAACACACTATGCCAATTACTTATCATCACTCACTAAGAAGTCAAGGCAAATAGTCACTATCATGACCTACGTCCTAGTAACTCAAAGATTCCATCTCAAAATAAAGTTAGAAACCAAAATTAGCTCAAATCAAACCCCAACTTTGTAGCATTTTTATTATAAACTAATTCAGGTATTTTTTCAAAGTTTTCACAAAAGAAAGTCAGTCTTTCATAGCTGAAAAACTGACGTTAAGATTATTAATCGACACCTAAAATTTCTTTAATGTCTTCAATGGTCATACTAGCACGAGTTTCATTACCATCAAGTACCGTTGTTACAAGATTTTTCTTGCTTTCTTGCATTTCTAGAATTTTTTCTTCAATGGTTCCGCGTGTAATTAAGCGATAAACTTCGACGTTTGCTTTTTGACCAATACGATGAGCACGGCTAATGGCTTGCATTTCAACAGCTGGATTCCACCAAAGGTCAATCAAGATAACCGTATCGGCACCAGTCAAGTTAAGTCCTACACCACCTGCTTTCAAAGAAATTAAGAAGGTATCTTTTGAGCCATTATTAAAAGCTCGTGTCATTTCTTGACGGGCATTCGCTGGTGTTGACCCTGTAATCTTGTAGGAAGTTAAACCAAGCTCTTCCATTTCTTTTTCTGCAATATCAAGCATCCCTCTAAATTGTGAAAAGATAAGAGCACGGTGTCCATTTTCTTTAACTTGTATCAAGAGAGTGCGAAGACTATCTAGTTTGCCACTTTCACCATTGTAATCCATAAAGAGACTTGGTGTGTCACAAATTTGCCGCAAACGCGTAATACCTGATAAAATCTCAATCTTACGACGATTAATATCGGCATCAGATGCTCCTGCAATCGTTTCTTGCATTTGTCGAAGCTGTGCTAAATAAATCGCTTTTTGCTTATGATCAAGCTCATTAGGATAATTAATTTCAATCAAATCTGGTAATTCTGGAAGAACTTCTTCTTTACGGCGACGCATGATAAATGGCTTAATAAAACGTGCCACTTGCTTAGCTTCCATTTTGAGGAAACGTTTTTTATCTGGCAATAATCCTGGTAAAACAATTTGGAAAATTGACCAGATTTCCAATAATTTATTTTCAATCGGTGTTCCAGAAAGAGCAAAACAATTTTTAACCTTAAATTGGCGCAAATAATGAGCAATCTTCGTTTGTGTATTTTTCATCACTTGCGCTTCATCCAAAATCAAATAATCAAAATTCAATTGACTATATTCGTCAAAATCTTGACGGAAAGAGGAATAACTAGTAATCACAACCTGATGATTTTGCGAAATAATATCATCACGCACTGCTTTTAAACCGTAAGCCACAACGACATCAATTTCTGGTGCAAAGCGGGTAAATTCATCCTGCCAATTGTAAATCAAACTTGACGGCGATAAAATCAAAATGCGTGTTTCTGGCGTTAATTTAGAGGTTAGAAAAGCAATTGTTTGTAAGGTTTTACCGAGTCCCATATCATCAGCTAAAATACCACCAAATCCGTAATGGTCAAGCATAGATAACCAACGAACACCAGTCGTCTGATAATCTCGCAACTGCGTGTTTAATTCCGGAATCGTAACCTCAAAATTTTCTGGGTGTCTCAAATCGTGTGCCAATTGTTCAACTTCTTTTGAAAATGTCACACGATCATTGTCTTGGAATAAATCTGAAATTTGGAACGCTGAAATGGCTTCTAATTGTAAATGCCCATTTTTCAGCTGCTTAGCTCGTAATTTTTGCAAAGCATTGCTGACACGTTGTGTTTCCTCATCAAAAACAACTAATTTACCAGCATCATTCACAAAATAGGGTTGATTTTTAAAGAGTGCTTCTAAGGCAGCATCAATATCGTTTTCAAAAATAGTTGAAAAATCAAAAGAAATATCCAACAAACCACCATTTGTTTGAACAGAAACTTGTGGGCGCTCAAACTGACGCATTTCCTCAAGATCATCAGACAGGATTACCTTACCTAAACGTTCCAATTGTTCCAAAGTATTGGTAAAAAAGTCGTATAAATCTTCATTCGCCAAAGGTGCATGGTAAGATGAAAACGAGGCAGCAAAGCCATTTGCTTCTAAAGTCCTAAACACACGTTCTTCATGCTTAAAATGACTAGCAAATGGTAAGTCTTCGAGTTCACGTTTACTACTGACCTTAACCGTACCATAATCAAAAGTCACCTTTAAAGCAATCTCTTGGTATTCATTTAACATTAAATGGAAAGAAGGTACAAAGTCATGAATTTCAAAACTTTTCGGAGCTTCAACCACTCCAAGCTCTTTAAAATCAAGCAAACTAGCAGCTAATTTTGCTTGGTCATCCAAATCAAAGAACAAATGCTTCGCTAAATCAGACTCAATCGGCAGACTACGAACAGCGGCTAAGATTTTTTGTTGTTTCAAATTCAAACCGTAAATCATACCATTTGTAAATAAGAAAGTATTGTCAAAAAGTGGCTGAAATGTTTTTTCTGTAATAATTAGTTCAATTGATTGACGGTGAACCATGACTTTAAATGACAACAGCCCTTCTGAGGCATCTAATGGTCTAAAAACCAGTTGCCCATAATTTTGATGATTGTGTTCAAATGAGAAATCATAAAGCGCGTTTAACAATGAAATGCCTTCCTCAAATGTCCCACTTGTCAACGCAAGATTTCGACCGTGATTTGGCAAAATATACTCCAAATCAACACGGTCACTATCTGGCAAGACACGCCATAAAAATTGAATTAAGTCTTTACTAGCCTCATCAAATTGAATCAAAGACAAAGGTTCAAAATAATTTTTCCCAATTTGATAATAGCCTTCGCTTTTAATAATCGCTAAAAAGGCTTTAATGTCTCGGACAACATAAGCACGGTCATCAGGCAAACGATTAATTTTTAACGTCCACCAATAATCTGATGAATAGGGGCTCTGATTACCATAAGCTGCTAAACGGTATTTTGTTGTGTCGTCATCGTTGATAACCAAGCCGTCCAGAAAGACACTACCAAATGAGGTTACTTTTTTCGTTTCTTGCTGAATTTCTTGATGTGAACTAAGCTCATCTGACAACTCTTTGCCTTCTGTATTATTCTTTAGGAAGTACTCTAAAGCCGCCAAATGCTCACAATATTTTTTCTTGGCAAACAGATCACAATCACATCTCACTTGTTCATCTTCTAAAGCATACTGAAGATGATGTACACCAACTTTCGCTTGAATTACTTCTTCTTGTTTACTAACAATATCAACCAAACCTTGTTCGTAAAGTTCTATTCCCTGATTGCGAATTCGACCTGGAATCATTCTACCCACTCTTAGCCACCACCTTTTTCCTTATCCTTTTATTATATCAAATTCAGCCCTCTTTAGCTTGAAAAAATAATCCTTTTAATTTTATTTTTAGCGATATTTTCCAAATGCAGCAAAAAAAGCACCACAAACGGTGCTTTTAAATCTTATTTACGTTTGCGGGCAATCAAATTGATTGGTGTGCCTTCAAAGCCGAAAGCTGCACGGATTTGATTTTCCAAGAAACGCATATATGAGAAGTGCATGAGTTCTTCTTCGTTAACAAAGATAACAAACGTTGGTGGTTTAACAGAAACTTGTGTGCCGTAGAAGATTTTCAAACGTTTCCCTTTATCTGTTGGTGTTGGGTTGATAGCAATAGCATCCATGATAACATCATTAAGCACAGCTGACGGAATACGTTTGTTTTGGCTTGCGCTAATTTTCTTAATCATATCAGGTAATTTGTTCAAGCGTTGTTTTGTCGCCGCTGAAACAAAGACAATTGGTGCATATGACAAGAATTGGAATTGATCACGAATATCTTCTTCCCATTTTACAACTGTATGGTTGTCCTTTTCAATTGTATCCCATTTGTTAACAACGATAATGATTCCTTTACCAGCTTCGTGAGCAAATCCTGCAATACGTTTATCGTACTCACGAATTCCTTCTTCGGCATTGATAACCATAAGAACGATGTCTGAACGATCAATGGCACGCATTGAACGCATTACTGAATATTTTTCAGTATTTTCATAAACCTTACCAGATTTACGCATACCTGCGGTGTCAATCATTGTGTATTCTTGACCGTCGCTGTCCGTAAAGTTTGTGTCGATAGCATCACGTGTTGTCCCTGCAATTGGGCTTGCAATCACACGTTCTTCACCAAGAATCGCATTAATCAAACTTGATTTACCAACGTTTGGACGACCAATCAAACTGAATTTGATAATATCTGGATTTTCGTCCTCTTCCTCAACAGGCAGATTTTCAACGATAGCATCCAAGACATCCCCTGTACCAATACCGTGAACAGATGATACTGGATATGGGTCCCCAAGACCAAGTGAGTAAAAGTCATAAATATCACTACGCATTTCAGGGTTGTCAACTTTATTGACCACTAAAATCACTGGTTTATTAGTACGATACAAGATTTTTGAAACATATTCATCAGCATCTGTAACGCCTTCTTTTCCTGAAACCACAAACACGATAACATCTGCTTCAGTCATCGCAATGTCAGCTTGGTGTTTGATTTGTTCCATAAATGGTGCATCAACGTCATCAATACCACCAGTATCAATCAATGAAAACTTGCGGTTAAGCCATTCACCCGTTGTGTAAATGCGGTCACGTGTAACACCTTCGACATCTTCCACAATTGAAATGCGCTCACCGGCAATACGGTTAAACAAAGTCGATTTTCCAACATTTGGACGCCCGACAATAGCAACTGTAGGTAAAGCCATAATTCTTCTAGTACCAGCTTCGTTAAAACAGTCTAAACTATTTTAAGTGGATTTTTTTCCACACGAAAGACATTTTGATTTCTCAAGAATCCCTTTGTCGAATTTATTCCTTTCAAATTCTTTTATCTATTTTATCACTTTTAATGATTTACGATTAGCGACGATTATCACCTTGTAAATGAATTTCACGAGCCAAATAACGAATACGTTCCATGACACGCTTGGCTTGCCATGTTTCATCACCTGAACGTGATGCCGCAAAATGTTCTTCAAGTCCTTTAACATCAAGATTTGATGTAAAGAATGTCAAGAGATTTTCTTGCATGCGGTATTGTAAAATAACCTGCAAAACATCATCACGAATCCATGGGCTTTGTTGCTCTGCCCCAATATCATCAAGAACTAAAATTTCAGATTGTTTGATTTGGTCAATTTGCTCTTTCACCGTTCCTGTATTGATAGCATTTTTAATATCAACACAGAAAGTCGGAAAATGAAGCAAGGTCGTTGACTTGCCGTACTTGGCAGATAAACGATTTGCTAGATAAGCCATCAAATAAGACTTCCCAACACCAAAATTTCCAAAAACGTAAAGCCCTTTTTGAGTTCCAGTCTCAAGATTTTTTTGGTAATCGTTCAAATAATTGTAAATTTCAATACGATTTGGGTCTCCTAAATCAAGATCATCTGTTGAAATGTGTTTGAGACTAGCTGGCAAACCAATCAAAGTCACACGATTTTTAATATCTTGACGTTTTTTAGCCTCGACTAACTCGCGTGTTTCCAAATAAATGACATCTGCATAGCCCTCATTCATGCTAAGAGCAGGCTTGTAACCTTTAGCAATATAGGATTTATCCTGATTTTGAAATTTTTCACGCTCCACCATGAATTGATTAAACTTAGGTAAGCTACGGTTAATTTGCTTCTGAGTCAAGCCATTTGACGTGATAAAATCAGCAATTTCCTTATCTGCTAAAATAACTTGGGTCAATTCATTAAGGTCTGTGTGACTTTGGCGAAGCTGTTTAGCCAAGGTTTGTCCGATTTTTTCCATCATTCGCTCCTTAATCTTCTAACATGCTACGTTTGAGTTCTTCCAATTTTGCCTTTTCTTCAGCAGTAGCAACGTGCTTGTATTCTTTTGCTGTCCATTCAGGGACATTGCTTTTAGCAACCTTTGCTTGTGTTTTACGGTCTTTATTGCGTTGGGTAAAGCTACGCATTTTCAAAACAGCAGCTTCAGCAGTCGTAATATTTTGATAGGCAAAATCATTTGCTACCTTCATAATGTAAGGTTTATTGAGATTAGCTGACTGTGTTTTACTTAAAGTATAAAGCACCATAACGTTAATTACTTCATCTAAAAAGCTCATGTTGGCTAATTCTTCCAATAATTTTCGCTCACTCTCGGTAACTACTGCACGACGTGGTGCTTTGATTTTCTCCAAAAATTCTCTTGCATTAGCTTGCTTAGCTTCACGAATAATCACTTGTTCCTTGGCATCAAATTGCTCTTTGCTTTGATCTTGTGATGTCGTATTTTTTTGTTGTTCCAACTGAACAGTCATTCGTTGTGGTGAAATTTTACCATTAATAGCCGTGCTTTTTGCCAAATGATAGGTATCAAACCAATTCATTGTGTATTGGTCAGCAAGGCTGTAAATCGAAACAACATCTGCTTTTTCATCTTTAAATTGCAGGCCATCACGCAACATCAAACGCTCAAAGCTATCCAAATCAAAATGATTTTTTGACACATTTGCTTTTGGCTTTGGTGTCCCCTCTGCTGAAAAAATATCCGAGAATTTTTTGGAAATATCTCTAGCCTCTTGCGGAATTTTAATATCCAATTCCGCCACTGCAACATCTCCAATTTCCTGCTCTAACAAACGACGATAGATAGGATTGCTAAGAAAAGTTTCACGATTCAAAGCTGGCTGTAATTTTAAAACATAAGCATCACGTGTTTGGTACAAAACAAGCAAATCAACAGCAGTCAAAATTGCAAAAGCTTCTTCCGCCTGATGCATGCTTAATTGCAAATGATTGAGAATCTCACTAAATTTATGACGTTTAACACCATTATCAAAAAATGCCAATAAATAATCGTAAAGCAAAACCGCGTGATTTCCAATCACTGGGTGATACAACTGGCTAAGACTATCAGAATCTAATAAAACCTTATTATTTTTGATATAAGAAAACTCATCAATCGGTCTCATTTAAATTACTTCTTTTCTTCTTACTATGAACTCGTTTGGTAATTTGTTGTAGAAGTTCTTCAATCTCATCAACGTCCTTAAACGATTTGTAAACAGAGGCAAAACGCACATAAGTGATCTCATCAAGTTCAGCTAATTCATCCATGACAAGGTTACCAATGGCTGTACTCGGAACCTCACCCTCGTACTCACTACGAACTTTTTGCTCGATACGTGAGACAACTTGTTCAATATCATCGCTTGATACTGGACGTTTTTGAGCACTTTGGAAAATACCATTTAAAATCTTTTCACGAGAAAATTGTTCACGCGTTCCATCTTTTTTTATGACTAGTAAGGGCAATTCTTCAACACGTTCAAAAGTCGTGAAACGTGTATGACAATTTTCACATTCGCGACGACGTCTAATGGTATTTCCGTCCTCAGCTTGGCGACTATCAATAACACTTGATTTATTATAATTACATTTTGGACAACGCATGCAAACACCCCATTTTACCAATTAATTTAATACTTTATTCTAACATAAAATCAATCATTAGGAAAGTAATACCAGTTTGACCATATCAGCCAAAACTTTTCCCATTTTTTAAACCTTGTCCCTTTTCTAATAAAAAATTGACCGTTCAATTATGCTTTATTAGAAAAACGAACAGACCGAGAGAAAAACTCAGTCTGTTTTATCTTGTTTTGCCTTAATTATCGGAATAACCAATGTAAACTCCGTGCCTTCATCAACAACACTATTAACGCTAACATTGATCTCATAAGCATTAACAATCTGCTTAAGAATAGCTAAACCAATCCCAAGACCTCCTTGTGTCGAAACACAATTACGTGATTTATCTGTTCGATAAAAACGTTCAAAAATATATTTTAGGTCTTCCTGAGAAATACCTTCTCCTTCATCCTGAACTTTGATAATAGCATCATCTCCTTGGACGTCCAAAGTCACATGTATTATTTTACTTCCAGAAGAATATTTTACGCCATTATCAATTAAAATCAAAATTGCCTGTTCGAAATGATTTTTGTAAATTTCTGCAAAGACACATTCTTCCACACTTGTTGAAAATTGAAAATTAAAATCTGGGTGCAAAATACGGAAATTTCCCAAAACAAATTCAATTGATTTTTTCAAATCTGTTTTTTCACCTTTGTGTAAATCAAAACTTCCCTGAACACGAACCATATCTAGCATTTCATTAACCATAATGGACATTCGATCCGTTTCATGATAAGCAGCATCTAAACTTTCTTCAAGAATATGTTGGTCTTCTTTCCCCCAACGTTTCAGTAAACCAAGATGTCCTTTAATAACTGCAATCGGTGTTCGTAATTCATGACTAACATCACTAACAAAACGCGCTTGTCTTTTAGTATACCCTTCAATTTGGTCTAGCATTTTATCAAAGTTAGCAGAAATTTCTTCAATTTCATCTCCAGAATGAATAGCACTACGGACAGTCAAATCACCAGGGGTTTCGGCAATATTACTAACAACTCCTTGAAATTCTTCCAACGGACGTAAAAAGCGTTTTGTCGAAGAGAAAAGAACATGTGAAATTAACCCCATCTCAGCCAACTCTGTAATCAAAAGGATTGCTACAAGACAATATCGCATCCGATAGTAGGAGCTAAAGTGTTGAAAAAGCGTCACATAGCCAATAACTTCTTTTGTGTTTTTGGAGTAAACTTTCGCCGTTGAATAGTAACCTGTAAAAGCAGGTGCACGGTAGATTTTTATCTTGCCAACTGTACCTGTTTTAAAATTTGCAACTGACTTATCAGTCGTTAAAACTAATTGCTTATCCTTGTTAAAAATGGCGACATCTTGATTATCAGAAGTCAAATCATCAATACCACCACTTTTATCTAGGATATATTGGGTACCATCTTCCTCAACAAGTGACCTCGTAGCATTATATTCATCCAACAGCTCCAAAAGATTATCAACTGTCAGTGCACTTTCTTGAGACAAAAAATCTCTCACTACTTCGGCACCTTGCTCAACATCGTAACGTTCTCGTGCTAAAAAGATTTGGGTAGTCCCAAAGTAAACGATTAGATTAAAAATAGTTAACACAAGGAGAATCCGAAGCAAAGAGAAAATCGATATTTTTCTAGATAAAGACTTTTCTTCCCATTTTATCATTATTTTTCTCGAATAATGTAGCCCATTCCACGAACTGTTTGAATGTAAGATTCTTTACCTGGAATATCGACTTTTCCGCGAAGGTAACGAATGTAAACATCAACAACATTTGTCTCAATATCAGTATCATATCTCCAAACATTGGCTAACAGTTCTTCACGTGTCATTACACGATTAACATTCGACAAAAGAACACTTAACAAATCGTACTCACGTTTTGTAAGCGAAATTTCATCATCACCTCGAACCGCTGAACGATTTTGAGGATTTAAGCGTAGACCAAGCAATCCTTCTTTTCCTTGATTACCCTGTTCTCGTTTAAATTCAACATCTTGCCGACGAAAAACGGCACGAACACGAGCCAAGAGTTCTTCAATTGCAAATGGTTTGACAATATAGTCGTCTGCACCACGATCAAGCCCAGCAACAATATCCATAATAGAGTCGCGAGCTGTCATCATAATAATAGAAGTTTCTTTTTCCAATCGAAGACGACGCGTAATTTCAAATCCATCCATATCTGGAAGCATTAAATCAAGCAAAATCAAGTCAAAATCATCATCAAGAGCTGTTTGAAGCCCTAAACGCCCGTTTGTTTCTACAACTACTGAATAACCTTCATGTTGTAATTCCAAAGACACAAAGCGTGCAAGATTTTTTTCATCTTCAATAATTAAAATCTTTTTACTCATTGTCACCAACCTTTTATTATTTTATTATTCTAAAAATTATAAAATCTCTATTTTGCTAAAGTATACACTCTTATACAGAGCGCCTCCTTTGTTTATTGATTAAAAAAATATTATAGCATTATTGCTGATTTGTTATAATATCATCAAAGCAAATATTAAAGATAAGTATACTATAACACTTTAAAAGTATATCAAAGTGTTAACAATAATTCAAGAATACTTTATTTTTTTAATAAAAATATTATCAATCTTCAAACAATCCATTTAAAGCAGAAAACGGACTATTTTCTTTTTTCTTCTTATTCTGCAGGGCATTATATTGTTCTTCTGTCAAAACTGACCAGCTATTTCCTGATGGCATTGTGTCAGAATTTTGTTCTTCTTCGCTTAAAACTTGCATTGGAATCGTTAATAAAATATTATCAATAGCACTCTCTTCTAAATCAATATAATCTTCTTCAAGTACTAAGACAAGATTTTCTCTAACAAGATCTTCTTTTGCATGAATATCCGCTGCGTCAATAAAAATTTCTGAGACTTCTTCAACTTGATGTACATCTACAGGCAACATTGAGCGACTTGATGGTAACGTAATCGTATAATCAAGTGTATAATTTAACAGATATAAGCCATCATCGTAGGAAATAGTTCCTTGTACAAAAATCTCTTTAACATCTAGCACATCTTTAGTACGTTCTATTAATTTTTCTTTAATTTCTAAAACAGAATTAAAACTAATTCCATCTGAATTCTTTTTTATTTCCGAAATTGAAAACATCATTATTACCTCTTTTAAAATTTCTTTACTATTATACCAACTTTTTACAGTATTGTCTGTACATATTACTACCAATAATAAAGCTTATTGAATAACGTAGCAACAAAAAACTTCACACAAGCGTGTGAAGGAGAAAAATACTTACATTTGACGAAGACGTTCAATACGATCCGAAATAGATGGATGTGTATTGAACAATGATGTTGTTCTTTCTTCTTTTTTGATAGGGTCATTAATATAGAGTGCCGCACTTGCTTCATCAACAGGATGATGCATTGGAGAAGATTGCTCCAGTTTTTGAAGTGCTTTAATCATTCCTTCAGGGTTGCGAGTGAGTTCAACAGAACTGGCATCAGCAAGGTATTCACGTTGCCGTGAAATCGCTAATTGAACAAGAGTTGCAGCAAGTGGTGCTAAAATTAACGATAAAATCGAAAAGAGAAGCATCAAAATACCAAGACCACCCTCATCACGGTTATTTGATTGGCGACGACTGTTCCCACCAAACCACATCATGCGACTACCAATACTGGCAATCAAAGTCACTGCGCTGGCTAAGGCGACAGCAATGGTAGAAATGCGGATATCGTAATTACGAATATGACTAACTTCGTGTCCGATAACACCTTCCAATTCTTCACGATTCATCACAGCTAACAATCCTGTGGTGGCTGCGACGGCAGCATTTTCAGGACTCGAACCTGTCGCAAACGCATTTAAAGAATCATCTTCAACGATAAACACGCGCGGCATTGGAATTTGTGCCACCATTGCCATATCTTCTACAATATGATAAAGTTCTGGGGCTTCTTCCTCGCTGACTTCACGCGCATTGTTCATTGACATGACAACATTTGTAGATTGAAAAATCATACTAGCAGCATAGATTCCACCAATGATTAAGGCGATAACCACACCGAATTCTAGGCTATCTAACCAAAGATAGCCTACTGCGGCACCAATAGCTGACAAAATCAAGAAGAAAACAAGAATCAAAACAACCGTTCTTCGCTTGTTACTAGAAATTTGATCGTATAACATGATTTTATTAAGAAAATAGAAAGTCTCTTTGAGTTGTTAAAGTCACCAACCATTTCAAGAGACCTTCCATTTTATTCCTTTCTTTATTAAAGGTTGCTTTAAAACAACTTCTCAAAACACCATTTTTTAAAAGTCAAATGATACTTTTGGTGTTTCTTTTTCATCTTCAGGTGTTTCCAAGAATTGGCTTGGTTTAAAGCCAAACATACCTGCGATGATATTACTTGGGAAAGTTTCTAATTTAACATTATAATTTGCTGTTGTTGTATTGAACAACTGACGTGAATAAGAAATTTTGTTTTCTGTATTTGTCAATTCATCTTGCAACTTGATAAAGCTGTTATTAGCTTTAAGTTCAGGATAATTTTCAGCAACAGCAATCAAGCTTGAGAGTTGTTTGGTAAGAGCATTTGACGCGTGCATTGCTTCTGCTGGTGTTTCTGCTTGAGCAACTTGACTGCGCAATTCTGTAATCTTAGCAAATGTTTTTTCTTCATAAGCTGCGTAGCCTTTTACAGTCTCAATCAAATTCGGAATGAGGTCATTACGACGTTTGAGTTGCACATCAATTTGACTCCAAGATTCCTTAGTTTGCATACGACTTTTAACAAGACCATTATAGACAGCAATAATCCAAACTACTAAAACAATAATAGCGATAATAACAAAAATCATAAATTCCTCCTTGGGTATGACATACCCTTCCAAAATCAGTTGCTTTTTGTAACCTACCGCTACACAAAAGCTTTTGATAAACTACTAAAATAAATAGATAAAAATATACTTTCTAGGCTTATTATATCAGTTTTCTTTTAATTCTTAAAGTGATTACATAAGAAGCTGGGGGAAAATTAGTTTTTCGGATGTTATAACTATTTCTAAGAATGTTATTGGATGGGATTTTATGGTAAAATAAGATGACATATATTGGAATTGAAAGGATATTAAAGAAAGTTGTGGTGGTTTGTGTTTTGCAGGCTGCTAATGCTTTCTTTACTGATAATCATGACACCTGAAGAATTTTATAAGAAACTTAGTCAACAAGGTTTTGAGTTGACAGATACACAAAAAAAGCAATTTGAACGTTATTTTGAGCTTTTGGTTGAATGGAATCAAAAGATTAATTTGACGGCTATTACGGATGAAGAGGGGGTTTATTTGAAACATTTTTATGATTCTATTGCTCCCGTTCTTCAAGGAAAAATAACAAATCAAGCGATTTGTTTGCTAGATATTGGAGCTGGAGCCGGTTTTCCAAGTATTCCTATCAAGATTTTATGCCCTGATATTGATGTTACTATCATTGATTCGCTAAATAAGCGTATTAATTTTCTTAATTTATTGGCAGATGAACTTGGCTTAGAGGGCGTTCATTTTTACCATGGACGTGCTGAAGATTTTGGTCAAGATAAGCATTTCCGCGCAAGCTATGATATTGTAACAGCACGAGCTGTTGCTCGTCTCCAAGTATTGACCGAATTGACAATCCCATTTTTAAAAGTTGGTGGGCAATTAATTGCTCTTAAAGCTTCTGCTGCCGAAGAAGAATTGGCAGATGCCAAAAATGCCATGACAATTCTTTTTTCAAAACTCATAGACAATTATCATTATGAATTGCCAAATGGCGATAGTCGCCAAATCACAATTCTTGAAAAGAAAAAAGAAACACCAAATAAATACCCACGTAAGGCTGGGATGCCAAATAAAAAACCTCTTTAATATGTTATGAGCCGTAAGGCTCTTTTAGAAGGCTTTGAAAACCGTTTTGGAGTTTAGGAGGAATACTCTTTGAATAGCATTTTTAAATCTTTAACAAGTACGCGACGGTTAACGTTTAGTTTTGTCATCGTCATTTTTATTGGGAGTTTGTTACTCTCACTCCCGATAGTTCACTATGCCGATGCTCCTAGCACTACTTACCTTGACCACTTGTTCAATGTGGTTTCAATGGTTTGTGTGACGGGATTATCAGTCGTTCCTGTCGCAAGTGTTTATAATGGACTCGGTCAAGTGATTGCAATGTGTCTCATGCAAATTGGTGGACTAGGATTGGTTACTTTAATTGCAATCAGTACCTACCTTTTACGTCGTCGCATGAATTTATCAGAGCAGAGTTTGCTGCAATCAGCGCTTAGCTATGACAATAACAATGACCTTAGACATTACCTTTTTAATGCTTACAAAATCACTTTTATTATTGAGTCCTTGGTTGCTATTGTATTGCTCTTTGATTTTATTCCACGTTTTGGCTTGGGGCACGGTATTTTTAATGCTATTTTTCTTGCTGTCTCTGCCTTTTGTAATGCTGGGTTTGATAATTTTGGCGATGCTAGCCTTAAACAATTCGCTCTAAAGCCCTTGGTTAATCTGGCGGTTACCACTGCAATCATATCTGGCGGAATCGGGTTTGCTGTTTGGATGGATTTAAAAAAAGCTATCAAACACTTTATCAAAGACAAACCTTATCGCTTCTCTGCATTTTCTCGCTCATTAAGCAATCAGACACGTTTAGTGCTTGCTACAACGGGAATACTTTTACTGCTTGGAACAGCATTGACGTGGCTAATTGAATTTAAAAATGCTAAGACAATTGGGCACTACACCTTTTTTCAACAGATCATGGTCTGCTTTTTCCAATCAGTAACCATGCGGACGGCTGGATTTGCAACGATTTCTTATCTTGATACGCATTCAGCAACGAATGTTCTTTATATGATTCAAATGATTATCGGTGGTGCTCCTGGTGGTACGGCTGGCGGTGTTAAAGTGACAACAGTTGCAATTGCCTTCTTGCTTTTCAAATCCGAACTTGCAGGGCAAAATGAGGTCACTTTCCGCCACCGTGTTATTGCCAATAAAGCTATAAAACAAACACTTACCGTGTTAATCTTTTTCTTTACTATTTTAACTATCGGCTATCTGTTACTTTTGGAATTCGAACCACTTCATGACCCATTAGCTCTGCTGTTTGAAGCCATTTCTGCGATTGCTACGGTCGGAGTTTCCATGGATTTAACGCCTAAATTATCGCAAGCAGGGCGATTTGTCATCATGACACTTATGTTTATCGGACGTGTTGGACCGATTACTGTACTACTTAGTCTTTTGCAAAAGAAGGAAAAAGATATTCGCTACGCACAAACAAATATTAATGTTGGTTAGAGGAAATTATTATGACAAAAAAGATTTTTGGAGTTCTTGGATTAGGAATTTTTGGACGTACTGTTGTTGAAGAATTAAATAAATTCGAGCAAGAGGTCATTGCTTTAGATAGATATGAAAATCTCGTTCAAAATGTGGCTGATATGGCAACTAAGGCAGCTGTTGGTGATATGACAGATATTGAATTTTTAAAAGCCGTCGGCATTGCGCAATGTGATGTTGTCGTAATTGCAACTGGAAACACCCTGGAATCTTCAGTTCTTGCCATTATGCACTGTAAAAAATTAGGGGTAAAAACTATTCTGGCCAAAGCCAAAAATGCAACTTATGAAGAAGTGCTTTACGGCATTGGGGCGACTAAAGTTATCACACCAGAACGCGACTCTGGAAAAAGAGTTGCTTCAAATATGCTTCGACACCATATTAAAAATATTATTCACATCGAGGATAATATTGCTATGATTGAATTTTCTATTCCTGATTCTTGGGTTGGAAAAAGTCTAGTTCAGCTGGACCTTCGACACAAATACGATCTTAATTTAATCGGTATTCGTAAAAAATCAACGTCAAGTCTTGATACCCCTATCAATCCCAACCAAGCTTTTGAAGCCAATACTGAAGTCGTTGCCATTGCAAATGACAATACGTTTGAAAAATTTGATTATCTTGGTTATTTGAAATAAGAAAAAAACGTATAAACCGTTGAACAGCTAATTGTTCTGGGTTATACGTTTTTTTAATGCCAAGGATTGTAAAAACGTCCTTGGTTAAGATGGAAAAGCCACAAACTAATAATGACTAGTAAAATAGCAACCACAATAGTCAACAAATCCGCTGTTGTGAATTTTTGATAAGTGTACCAAGTACGCTTTTTATTTTTTCCAAAACGACGTAGCTCCATGGCTGTTGACACCGTATCAATTCGCTCAAGTGAGCTGAAAATCAAGGGAATGACAATTTGGAGGTTTCCTTTGATACGTTTCATTAGTTTTTCTTTTTGTGATAGTTCCAGTCCACGCGCTTCTTGTGACATTCGAATCATGTAAAATTCTTCTTGCACGTTAGGAATATAGCGTAGGGTCAGACTAACTGCATAGGCGACCTTGTAAGACACACCGATTTGATTCAGACTTGAAGCAAATTGACTTGGCTGCGTTGTCATAAGAAATAAGACAGCCAACGGAACCGTGCAAAAATATTTCAAAGCAAGGTTAAACAGATAAAATAATTCTTGACTGGTAAGATAAAATCGCCCATAGCCTTGTAGCAAAATGGTCTTAGTTCCATAAATTGTTTCGCCATAATTCGGCGCAAACAAATACACCATGACCACATTTAAAAAAGCAAAAAAGCCAATAAATTTGACGACAAAAGAAACTTGCTGCCAACGAATGCCTGCTATTTTAAACAAAACAAGGGAAGCAATACCAATTGCTGCTATCAAACGCGTATCATAGGTTGTCATACAAGCAACCGATACCAAAACAAAGAAAATTAATTTGCTGGCACCTGACAATTGATAAAGGAAACCACGACCACTCTGATAACCAATAAGATGACTAGCCATGAATACCTCCCTCTTTTTCAATGTAATAATGCGTCAAGGCAATTGGGTCAACTGCTAATTTTTCTGCTAATTCAAACAAGCTAGTCTTTTTCAAGTTAGCTTTTTCTAGGATAGTATTTTGATTGAATAATGCCACTGGCGAACAATCCGCAATGATTTCACCATTGCTCACTACAATACTGCGGTCAGAATACTCCAACATCAACTGCATATCATGGGTTATCATGATAATGGTATGCCCTGCTTTATTGAGCTGATTAAGGAAATTCATGATTTCAGTATAATTTCGCTTATCTTGACCTGCTGTCGGTTCATCTAAAAGAATGATTTCAGGATTCATTACCAGAACCGAAGCAATTGTCACTCGTTTTTTCTGACCAAAAGACAGCGCAGAAATAGGCCATTTTCGGAATTCATATAAACCACAAACTTTTAACGTTTCCAACACGCGTTTTTCAACGTCTTGCTCAGCTACTCCACGCAAACGAAGTCCAAGCGCCACCTCATCAAAAATCATCGTCTGACTAATCATCTGATTTGGATTTTGAAGAACATAACCGATTTTTTCGGCACGCTCTTTGATAGACTCCATCATAATCGATTGTCCTCTATAACGAATATCACCTTCTGGCGTGATAAATTGGCAGATAGCTTTTGCCAAAGTTGACTTGCCAGCACCATTTTTTCCCACAATGGCAATCCGTTCACCTTGATTAATCTCAAAATTGATATTTTTCAAAATAGAACGATTCTCTTGATAAGCAAAATGTAGCTGCTCAACCGTTAAAAGCTTATCCTGCGGTACTTCTTCTTGAATTGAACTAGGCGCCATTACAGTAATATTTGTCAAATCAACTTGACTTAGATCTGACAGATGTTCCATTGATGTCACATCAACACCCAAATCTTTTAAAGCCGTTACGTAAAGTGGCTCACGAATGCCATTTTGAATCAAAAGCTCTGTCCGTAATAGCTCATCTGGATGACCATCAAATAAAATCTGACCATCATTCACCAAAACGACTTTATCCACATGACGATAGAGCACATCTTCCAAACGATGTTCAATGATAATCGTCGTCGCCTTTTCTTCATGATGAATATGGTCAATCAAATCAATCATTTCTTGACCTGATTTTGGGTCTAGATTGGCAAGGGGCTCGTCAAAAAGTAAAATCGGACTCTCATCAATCAGAACCCCCGCTAAACTAACACGTTGTTTTTGTCCACCTGACAAATCTTGCGGACGATTGTCTAAAAACTCTGTTAAATCAAGCCTTTTTGCCCAATGAGCAACTTTTTCTTGCATTTCTTCCAAAGAAACACAGTCATTTTCAAGCGCAAAAGCCAAGTCCTCTGCCACAGTTAATCCAATGAATTGACCATCTGGGTCTTGTAAAACCGTAGAAACCAAATGAGACTTGTCGTAAATAGACAAGCCAAATGCTTCTTTACCATCAATAGTAAACTGCCCAGATTTCTCCCCATGGTAAATATTAGGGATAATCCCATTAAGACAGTGACCAATTGTTGATTTTCCAGAACCTGATGGACCTATGATGAGTACCTTTTGTCCTTTTTCAATCGTTAAATTAAGAGATTCTAACGTTGGTTCTGCTTGAATATCATATTTAAAAGTGAAATCCTTAAATTGAATAAAGGGCTTCATGACTATTCTCCTAAAAAATGATTAGGAGCAGGGAACCCCTGCTTCTACTTATGTATTAATCTTTGGTTAGGCTACCTGATTGCGTGCGTGTTTTAGAATATACTGCAAGCAAGAGGGAACCACCAATAGCGATTGTCAAACTGTTGATAGCTGCTGATAAAATACCTTGAGCAAAAACTTTGCTTGCTGGTTCGCTGTAAATCAAAATATCACCATAAGGGGCAATCAAAGCCCAACCAACAACATTAGCAATAATCTGTACAGCATTAAACCAAACATAATCTTTTACTGTCAAAGGACTTTTTTCAATATTGATTTTCTTAGCTAATAAGCCAATAGCCAAACCAATCAAGCCACTAACAAGCACCCATGTCCACCAAGGTGAACCATATTGAAGGGCATCTTTCAGGGCATGTCCAATAAAACCAGAAAAGAAACCAACCGTCGGACCATAAATCACAGCAAAAAGAGCAATTACGGCATATTGTAATTGAATATTGGTATTTGGGATAGGTGTTGGAATGTTAATCAAAGTTCCAACGATAATGAACAAGGCTGCGCCAATTCCTGTCGCAACAACGGTTTTTATCGAATTATTTTTCATAATGATACTCCTAATTTTTTAATCTCAATGCGCCAATTAGATCCGACCCCAACATTATAAGCCTTGGCAAATGACCCTTGGTTGATAGCAAGTCCAACACGATAAAGTGAGTTAATATAGATAATCGGCTGACCAATTCGCACATCTGCAAATGATTTTCCGTAAGTCACTTGATTTTGGTAAACCAACATATCGTTATTAAAAATGGTCACTTCAAAACGGTCACCAAATTCAGGCGATAACGTATAAAACTCTTCACGTTTAATTGATGTCCACAATGACCCAAAACGAACATCTAAAATATCGACTGCCCCACGCACAGCATTCTCCAGAATTTCTGTCTCAACGACAGGCAATTCCAAAACAGCTTCAACAGGTAATTCTGGTCCCACTTCTTCAAATGAAATATGACCGCTAGCTAGTTTTGCTCCTGTATAAGCATAAACATCACGTCCGTGGAATGTATAAGAATACTCTGTATTCTTGCGTCTATTTTTAACCTCTGAAATTTCTCGGACTGCCTTGATACCAACATGTGTTTTGATATAGGTTAAAGTGCCATTATCAGGTGTCACGATAAACTGGTTGTTCTCTGTTAAAGCAACAACACTTTTTCGCTTTGAACCAACTCCTGGATCAACCACTGAAACAAAAGTGGTTCCTTCTGGCCAATATTCCACCGTTTGAAAAAGGCGATAAGAGGCCTCAAAGATATTATAAGGAGTAATATCATGAGTTAAATTATGAATTTTTAAAGTTGGCTCTTCCTGCAAGGCAACTCCAACCATGGCAGCAACTGCCCCGTCAACCAAACCAAAATCCGATTGTAAAACAAGTAAATGATTGCTCAAAATGATATTTCCTCCTTTTTGATGTTGTTTTATTTTATCATAAATAAGGTTCAATTTAAAGAAGCTTATTTCTTGAACTAGTTATAAATACAGGTTATAGCAAGGGTTTTAATATAAAAAATAGCTGAGCAATTTGCCCAACTACGGTGATTAGTTATGTTTTGCTTTTTTGTTTTTACCCCAGACGGATTTTTCAGCTACTGCTGTAAAAAGAACGTCCGTTGATGAGTTAAGCGCTGTTTCACAAGAATCTTGAACAACACCAACAATAAACCCAACACCAACAACTTGCATAGCAATATCGTTTGAAATACCAAATAAACTACACGCAACTGGAATCAATAGGAGAGAACCACCTGCCACACCAGAAGCACCACAAGCAGATACTGCTGAAATCACACTCAATAAGAAAGCTGTTGGAAAATCAACACTAATTCCGAGGGTATTAACCGCAGCGAGTGTTAAGACGTTAATCGTAATCGCTGCACCAGCCATATTGATTGTTGCTCCAAGAGGAATAGATACTGAATAAGTATCTTTATTCAAGCCTAAATCTTCACAGAGTTTCATATTGACAGGGATATTTGCCGCTGAACTACGCGTAAAGAAAGCTGTCAAACCAGATTCTTTCAAACAACGAAAAACAAGTGGGTAGGGATTTTGACGGATCATCACAAACGCAATTAATGGATTAACCACCAGAGCCACAAAAAACATTGTTCCAACTAGAGTTACAATCAAGAAACCATAATTAGCTAAAATTCCGATTCCATTATCAGAAATAGTGTTAAAGACCAAACCTAAAATACCAAATGGCGCTAAATTAATAATCCAACGCACAACCTGCGACGTTACTTCTGCCATAGTTTGTAGTAAGTCTTTAGTTTGTTGGCTGGCATTGCGCATCGCAAGCCCAAAGACAACTGCCCAGGCCAGCACTCCAATATAGTTAGCAGATGCAATAGCATTGACAGGGTTATCCACAACTTTGAGTAAGAGGTCTTTGAAAACTTCTGCTACCCCTTCTGGTGCTGATAAATCCGATTCTGCTACATTGGCTAATGTCAATTTTAACGGGAAAATGTAGTTAACTAATATTGCTACTAGCGCTGCAGCCAATGTTCCAATAAGGTAAAGGCCGACAACTGTTGACATATTAGTCTTTTGTCCTGCTTCATGTTGTGATAAAGCATTGGCAACCAAAACAAAAACCAGTAATGGTGCCACAGCTTTAAGACCACCTACAAATAAATCTCCCAAAATGCCGATTCCTGATAATTTTGGAAAGGATACTCCCAGAATTAAACCAAGGATCACTCCCATAATGATACGTTTGATTAGGCTAGTTCTATTCCAAACCCCAATAAAATGTCTCATAGTAACTCCTCATATAGTAATAACTTTTTTATAATAATACAAAACCGCTACTTCGTCAAACATCCTTCTCACAAGATTTGTTAAATAACAGCACTTAAATACACTATTTCCCAAATATTTTCACAATTTAAATTTTTTGATGATACCTCTTTTGTCATTATTTACCGTATTTTGCGGCTTTAGGACACGGATTGCCAGCTTTTTATGAGCATTTGTTTATCATTTTTGAACTTTTCTTCTATTGACGACAGCTTGTCGGTTCGCTATAATATTTGTCATACAATTTTACTCAATTAAAAAGTAATTGTAAGCATTTTTCATTATTAGGAGGACATATGAAACCATTTAAAAATATTTATGTCATTATCGGTTTCATGTTATTTGCTCTATTTTTTGGAGCGGGTAACCTTATTTACCCTGCCTTTTTAGGCATTTATTCTGGAAGTAACTTAACCTTGGCTATTCTTGGTTTCTGCTTGACAGGCGTCACTTTGCCATTGCTTGGAGTCGTTGCTGTTGCTTATTCTGGTGCTAGCGACGTCGAGGATTTTGCACGCCCTGTTTCACGCCACTATGCCTTGTTATTTTCGATTGCCCTCTATTTGTCAATTGGACCTTTCTTTGCGATTCCAAGGACAGGTGCTACTTCATTCTCGATTGGGATTCAACCAATTTTAGGTGATAGCATTGGTGTAAAAATTGCTTACGGTTTGCTCTTTTTTGGTCTTTCGTACATTTTAGCCATTAAACCAAGCAAGATTGCTGATCGTATTGGGAAATATTTGACACCTGCGCTTCTTATCATTCTTGCAATCTTGGTGATTGCTTCCTTTGTCAAACCAGCTGGTGACATTGGTACTGCTTATAACGCCGCTAACGATATTAGTAATGCCTTTAAAGACGTCCCTTTTGTTGCGGGGCTCATTCAAGGATATGGTACAATGGACGCCCTTGCCTCCCTTGCTTTTGCCATTATCGTTATCAATGCTAGTAAACAACACGGTGCCAAAAATCAGTCAGAAGTCGCTCTTTTGACCTTCAAATCTGGTATCATTGCAACCATATTGCTTGCGCTTATTTACATTTTTGTGTCTCGTATCGGTGCAACATCACAAAGCTTATTTACACTTACTAACGGACAATTTACATTTAATGGCGCTGCTATTGATGGTGGAAACGTTTTAGGACAAGCAGCTTATTTCTATCTTGGAAACACTGGACGAGCAGTTCTTGCGGCAGCAATTTTCCTTGCTTGCTTAACGACAGCAACAGGGCTAATCACAGCCTGCGCAGAATATTTCCACAAACTACAACCAAAATTGTCTCACGTTGCTTGGGCAAGTATCTTTACCTTGATTGCTTTATTCTTCTACTTTGGTGGTCTTTCTGAGTTGATTAAATGGTCATTGCCAGTTCTTTACCTTCTCTACCCACTTACAGTCGTGATTGTTCTTTTGGTACTCCTTGATAAATTCTTCAATAATAGTCCAATTGTTTATCGCTTAACCATTGGTTTCACTGTTATTCCAGCACTATATGATGCCTTTTCAACATTATCTACAATGACTGGCTTATTCACACTTCCAACGAGCTTCGTTGAATTCTTCACAACAATTGTTCCATTCGGACAATTCTCAATGGGGTGGATTAGCTTTGCCCTCGTCGGCTTCATTCTTAGCATATTTATCACAAAAGTCAAAAAAGCATAGATAATATGATTACTAACAAAACACACTAAACTCAAATGAGTTTGGTGTGTTTTGTTATCTTATTTTCCAAGCAAACTAATGCGTTCTTGGATGTGTTTGCTATTTTCAATTTCATCAACAAAGCCAATAGCATAGTCTGCATAGCTGATAATACTTTCACCCTTATCGTTTGTAGTTAATTCTTCACCAGCAAGAATATATTGCCCTATACGGTTACCGTCAGCTTGAAAATCTGCTGCTGGGCTAACAAATGTCCATTTGACATCATTGCGTTCACGAATTTCTGCCAATGATTGACGTTGCGCATTAGCCAATGGTTTGAAAACAGCAGGAAATTCTGGTGTGTCAACCAATTGCACGGTATGTTCAGGATTGACATAAAGACTTCCTGCACCACCAACAATCATCAAGCGTGTATCTGTTCCTGACAACAAATCTGCTAAATGCTTTTGTGAATCGCTGTGAAGATGAAGTTGGTCTTCTGTCCAAGCCCCAAAAGCATCCACAACCACATCAAAGCCAGCCAGATCTTCTTTTGTTAAGTCAAATAAGTCTTTTTCAATAACTTTCTGAGCTTTTGATTTATTAGAACTACGAACAACTGCTGTGACATCATGTCCGCGATTAAGCGCTTCTTCAACGATTAATTGACCTGCTTTACCATTTGCGGCAACTACTGCAATTTTCATAATGATTCCTCCAAAATATAAATAATTTTCGTTGTAATATATTCAATTACAACTATATCTATAGTATATTCTTCTTCAGATGTAATGTCAATAGTTACAACTAAAAAGTTGTAAGTTTTTTAATTACAACAAAAATATGCTATAATACTCTTAACAAATTAGATTAGTACAAGGAGAAAAAATGCCTTACTCTGCACGATTAGCGACTTCTGTCCATATCCTATTAGCTATTTATCATTTTGAAAATAAAGAAAAAGTGACATCTACCTTTCTCGCTAACAGTATCCAGACCAATCCTGTGATTGTCCGAAATTTATTGGGGAAATTACAAAAAGCTGAACTCGTAAAGGTAGAAGCTGGTGTTGGCGGAGCGCATTTGACAAAAGCACCTCAAGAACTCACTTTTTGGGATATTTTTCAAGCAGTCGAAGATAAAAACAAGCCTATTTTTAAAGCTAATGATGATACCAACCCCAATTGCCCAGTTGGTCGCGTGGTGAACTCCGTTTTACAACCACGTATTGATGAGGTTCAAGAAAATTTTAAAGCTTCTCTCGAGAATATCACTCTTGCTAGTCTCATTACAGACATGGACAATAAAATAGCACAAAACAATCATTAAGCACTTCTGTTTTCACAGAAGTGCTTTTTTCTATTTATGACTTAGTTTTTTAGTGAGGAAGTCTCCGATAAATTGGATAATAAAGACTAGGATAAGGATACAGATTGTTGCAACGATAGTGACATCTGTTGCTGAGCGGTTATAACCGTAGTAAATGGCAATATAACCAAGACCACCTGCTCCAATCGCACCCGCCATAGCTGTTTCACCGATAAGTGAGATGAGCGTTACTGTTGAGACACGGATAAGTTCTGGCAAACCTTCGCTAAGGTAAATTTTAATAATATCCCAAAGGGTAGCTCCTGAAGCTTGTGCGGCTTCAATAACACCTCTATCCATTTCTGAAAAGACAACTTGAACCTGACGAGCATAGAAGGCAAATGTCGCTGCTGATAGCGGAATTAGCGCCGCTGTTCGACCTAGGTTGGTTCCAACGATAGCATAGGTGAAACCTTTCAAAATAGCCAACAAAATGATGAAAGGAATGGCACGAACAATTGACGTGAAAATATCTAAAATTTTAAACCCAATACGATTGCTAAGCACACCATTTGGTCCAGTTAGAACTAAAAATAATCCCATTAAAAGTCCTAAAATGCCACCAATCACAAATGACCAGCCAGTCATATAAAGCGTTGCTGAAAAGGCATCTGACCAAGAATTCGTTCCTTCCCAACCAATGCGGTAAACATTTGGTAAATTTGTCTCAATCCATTCAATCATTTAGGCACCTCGTTTCAATACAGTTAATTCAATTCCAGCTTCAAGAATAGCTGTTTGGGCAGCAGCAAGCGCATCGGCTTCACCAGATAGTACAACAATCATTTCACCAACTGGTGTATCGTCTAGAATTTCAATATTTCCATAAAGGATATTCGCTGTTACTTCAAATTGTTTGTAAATCTGATTTAAAATAGGCTCGTCTGTTGATGTTCCTGCGTATTTCAATTGAACAAGCAAATCGTCTTTTGGCAAATGTTGCACAAGAGCTTGCTTTTCAATTTTAACCAAAGCTTCATCAATACCAGTAGCTGTTTTGATAAATTCTTGCGTCAATGGTTCTTTTGGATTTGAGAAAATGTCCAATACAGAACCTTCTTCAATCAAGTGCCCATTTTGCATAACAGCAACACGGTGACAGATATCTTTAACAATTTGCATTTCGTGCGTAATCATAACCACAGTCAAACCAAGCTTTTGATTCAAATCTTTCAGTAAAGCTAAAATTTGTTTTGTCGTTTTAGGGTCAAGGGCAGATGTTGATTCATCAGAAATCAAGATTTCTGGGTCATTTGCAAGAGCACGCGCAATCGCAACGCGCTGTTTTTGCCCACCTGATAATTGAGCAGGATAATTTTCAGCACGATCTGACAAGTCTACTAATTCAAGCAAATCAGCAACTTTCTTATCTTTTTCCTCTTTTGATAATTTTGAATGACGAAGCGCAAAAGCCACATTTTGGCGCGCTGTTTTTTGTGCCATTAAATTAAAATGTTGGAAAATCATTCCAATTTTTTGACGTTTTTGACGTAAAGCTGCGCCTTTTAACTGCACCTTACCATTGTCAAATGTCACATCATCACCAATCGTAATTTTCCCAGAAGTTGGTGCCTGCAATAGGTTAATCGTACGGACTAAGGTTGATTTCCCTGCTCCAGAATAACCAACAATTCCATAAATTGTACCTTTATCAATCGTAATAGAAACGTCTTTTACTGCTTCTATCTCACGTTTTTTCTGATAAAACGTAATGTCAATATGTTCTAAATTAATAATCGGTTTTGTCATAACTCTTAATCAACTCCTCAATCATTTCAATGTGGGTGTAATAATCCGCCAAATTAACATTTTCATCTCCAGCATGGTCACGGCTATCTGGATTGCCAATACCAAAAGAAGCAATCGGAACTTCTAATGCTTCAAAGAATTGGTGCATTGGTCCAGTACCAGCAGTCGTAGGTAAAACTGAAACACCATTTGGTGAAAATACCTTTGCAATCTCAATCACATTGAGAATAGCTGGGGCAGACATGTCACTACGATAAGCCTTTTCACCCAATGTGTAAACCAACTCCACCTGCTCAAAGCCATATTGTTGCAAATGTTGTTCAATCTTCTGAAGAACATCTCTTGGCACAAGCCCAGGAACCAAACGAACTTCCATTTTAGCCTGAGCTTTAGCTGGTAGAATTGTTTTGACACCTTGCCCTTGATATCCTGTTGAAATTCCTTCAATCGTGATAGCTGGTTCAAAGAAAAGCGTTCGAACTAACTTTTCCTTATCCCTTGTCAACATCGGCAAATTCAAACCATATAGTGTTTTTAGGTTATCAGCATCAAGATTGGCATGTTCTAGTATAAGTGACAACTCACGCTCACTTGGCTCAATGACTTGGTCATAAATCCCGTCAACCAAAATGCGACCAGTTTCATCACGAAGGCTAGCAATTGCATTAATCAAATACCATGATGCTGACTCAATGACCGCACCAAATTTCGAATGAATATCAACCTTAGCAGAATCAACAATCATATCAAAGGTGACAATACCTTTTGTTCCACCAGAAATTTCAATCTGACCTTTGGCATTTGAAATACCTTGCTCCCACACCAATAAATCCGCGCCACGGAGCTCATCAGCGTATTTTTCAAGATAGGTTTCAAGACCCACAGAAGCTGATTCTTCCGAACCTTCCATAATAAATATAATGTTAACTGGAAAATCTCCAAACTCACGGCGATACTTCTGAACGGCTGTCAAGCGTGCTGTGATATGCCCTTTATCGTCATCAACACCACGTCCATACATGTAGCCATCACGGACGGTTAATTCAAACGGATTTGACGACCAAGGCTGGTCATCATCAGCTGGCACAGTATCATAATGGTTGTAAAAAATAATCGTCTGAGCATCAGGTCTATTGCTCTTAAAACGTGCTAAAACAAACGGAGCCGTACAAGTATCGTCAATCGTCACCTCAGCACCAGCTTCAGTGAAAATATCGCCTAGATAATTTGCTACTTCTGCTAACCCAATTTGCTGTGCAAAAATCGATTTTTTAGCAATTAACTGACGTAAAATCTCAAAATAATATTGAGCAATGTCATCATTTCCAAACTTCTGCAACTGATTACTATCACTTACTACCATTTTCTACCTCTCAAAATTCAAAACACATCGGTAGCACAGTTTTGAAAACTCTCCAAGTTACTATTCTACCATATTGCTAATTATTTTAAAATCCACTCCCGACAAAGAAGCAATTTAGAAGTTATTAACTCTCCATAAAATATGAAATAATGCTTTAGAGACTGGGAAGTTATCCCAGCCTCTAATTTTTCATTTTCAATAGGCTATATTAATCGTCATCAGAAGATGATGAAGATGGTGTTGCGCCATCCCATGCAGGAATATCAGCACCATCTGAAGCTTCTTCGATGATTTTTCCGACTTCGTTTGTTTGGTAAACAGAAACTAAAGTCTTGATAGCATCAGCTTTGTCTGATTTTTTCCAACCTTTTTGGGCTGCAATAACGTTAATCCATTGATTTGAGTTTTCATCAACAGCTTCTTTGTAGAGTGTTGTGTCATAGTCAACATCAGCAGATTGTGCATAAGAGTTGTTAATAACTGCAGCGTCAACTGATGTCAATGTAGAAGCAGTTTGAGCAGCATCAACTTCTTTAATATCTAAGTTTTTCGGATTTGATGAAATGTTTTTAATTGTAGCCAATTCATCACCAGAAACGTCTAATTCAATCAAACCTGCAGATTGAAGAAGGTAGAGGGCACGGCTTTCATTTGAAGCATCATTAGGAATTGAAATAGTCCCTTTATCTGGAATATCACTAACGTCAGTGTATTTTGCATCGCCGTCGCTGTCAGTTCCTGAGAAGAGACGAATTGGGCTAAGAAGCGTATCAGCAACTTCTACCAAAGTTCCATCATTTTCAGAATTCCAGTTGCTCAAGAAATATTTGTGTTGAAAAGCATTGACATCAATTTCGCCATTTTGAAGGGCTTCGTTTGGTTGATTATAGTCTGTAAATTCAACAAGTTCAATCTTAACACCTTTTTCTTCTGCCAATTCTTCAACTTTATCCCAAAGTGGTTCTGTTGCATCATCTAAAGTCATGACACCAACTTTAAGTGTTTTATCATCAGAAGATGATGAATCTGAAGAACCTCCACACGCTGCCAACAAAACAGTTGACGCCAAAGCTACACTAGCTAATCCAAATAATTTTTTCAATTTCATAGATATGTCCTCTTTCGTTTTAATAAGTGTTTTTATTTTATCCTATTTGATTCTAGGTTTCAAATTGTTATTAACAAGGTTTTCTTATAGTTTAAAACTATAACCAACACTTTTTAATCTGATGTTGGAACTTTCAAATCATTGGCAGAAGGTATGTAATCTCCACCAAGGTATTTTGCAGCAAGTTCTGTCAATGTACCGTCTTCTTGCAATTCTTTCAAACGTTTATTAACAAATTCTTGTAAATCTTCTTGGTCTTGTCCAAAGATGAAATAGATGTATGGTTGCTCTTCTGATTCCAAATCAATGGTTTTCAAATTATCCAAACTTTGATTCTTAATGACAGAATTAACAGTTGGGGCATCAAAAATCTTGAAATCATATTTGCCATCATTTAAATTTGTCAAGATTTGAGTGATGTTTTCATTTGTATAATTGATGTCAACAGTATTATCTGCATTTTCTTCATTATATTCTTCCAATTGAGCAGCGGTTGTCGTTCCTTGAACAACTTGTGTTGAATGACCACCGATATCATCGTAAGATGTTATATCACTGTCATTTGGCACGACAAGTACTGACGGTGTTGAACCGATAGGATATGAGAAAAGGTATTTTGCTGAGCGTTCTTCAGTATAGCTGATGTTATTACCACCCATTTGATATTTTCCTGAATCAAGTCCAGTAAAGATTGAAGACCACTCTGTTTTTTTGAATGTTACTTCGTATTTATCTGAATCTTTAAAGACTGCTTTTGCGACTTCAATATCATAACCTGTCAATTCACCGTCTTCTTCATATGAAAATGGAGCCGTTGTTCCAACTGTTGCAAAGACAACTTCTTCCTTTCCTGAAGAACTAGATGATGAAGATGAGCTTGATGAACAAGCTGCTAAAAAGGTTGTAGAGGCTAGTGCAACACCTGTTACACCAAGGATTTTTTTCATTAATGTCATAATTGTCTCCTATTTTTGAAACTCCCTTTCAAAGGTATGCTTACATCTTAACATCACCAAGCTCACTTAACAAATACTTAAAATCTATCACAGTGATAAATAAAACTTATCACACACGGCTAATCCTTTTTAGAACGGTAATAGTCTAGTAGATACAGAGCATTTTGTACATAATAATTAACAGCTGTTGGTAGGGCTTCATCTTTTACAGTAAAGGTATCATGATGTAAATCTGCTGCATTGTCATCACCGTTGCTGCCAATCAAGGCAAAAACGCCTGGAATATGTTCTTGGTAGGTCGCAAAGTCTTCTCCTCCTGTTAATGGAGCAACTTCTAAAACTTCCGCAAACTGTTTTGAATGCTCAAAAATAAGCGGGGTCAACGTCTCGTCGTTATAAGTCACCGTTGGTGTTTTTCCCCACTCGATAGTGACTTGTGCGCCAAATTGCTCGGCTGTATTTTTCACAATTTTGGTAAATCGCTCACGCAAATGCTGACGATTTTCTGGCGTAAATGATCGAATCGTCCCTTCAAAATAGCCTGAATCCGGCAAAACATTCCATGTCGTCCCAGCATCAATATGTGTCACCGATAACACTGCCGCATCAAATGGCGAAACCGTTCGACTGATAATCGCCTGCAAATTATTTACAATGGTCGTAATGGTCAAAATTGTATCAATGCCAAAATCTGGACGCGCAGCGTGACCGCTAACACCAGTTACCGTAACCTTAAATTTTTCAACCGCAGCCATAATTGCTTTAGAGCGCAAGCCAATTTGCCCCGGTTTAAGATGAGGGTTATTATGGTAGCCTATAATTGCAGACACTCCTTCAATACCACCTGCTTCAATCACCGCATCAGCACCAGTCCCCACTTCCTCAGCTGGCTGGAAAATCAAGCGGATGGTTCCCTTAAGCTCAGCTTCTTTTGCCTTTAATAATTCAGCTGCTCCCAGTAAACTTGTTTGGTGAAAGTCGTGTCCACACGCATGCATTGCACCGTTTTTACTTGCGTAATCAAACGTATTGGCTTCTCGAATCGGCAGAGCATCAATATCAGCTCGAAGCGCAATAATTGGCTCACCTTGGCCAATTTCGGCAATAAATCCTGTTTTTAAACCTGTTTCAACAATGCGAATTCCAAGATTGGAAATATGATTTTTCAGAAATTCTGTCGTATTAAATTCACGTTCAGACACCTCTGGATGTTGATGAATATCACGACGAATTTTGGTTAATTTTTCATAAAGTTCTGCTGTCATTTGTTCACCTCTAATGCTGATGCTTCTGGTAAATAGCTACCACCTAAATATTTTTGACTCAATTTGTCCAGAGTCCCATTGTTATACAATTTCTTCACAACTTTATTAAAAGCTGTTTGTAGATATTGGCTATCACTTGAAAAGATAATGTAGTTATCCGGATTATCATCTGTATTCAGCTCAATACTCGTCAAATCCAGATTCTTTTGTTTAATAATCGTTTCAACTGAGATTTTATCAAAAATCAATAAAACTGCCAATTCCAATAAAACTTTTCCCATTTTCAGTTCTCCTAAATATCTGGATACCAAAAAAACTGACTGACATCAGCTTTATCTATCTTATAATGTTTTTACCAAATAATTGAACAGCAAACGACTTTCACTTTTTTCTAGAAGAAGTTCTGGGTGCCATTGAATTCCCAAAATTGGCGCACCATGTTTACTTTCATAAGCTTCGATTGTCCCGTCACGAACATCACGCGCTGTCGCAATCAAATTAGGTGCCAAATCTTTGACACTTTGATGATGAAACGAATTAATCCATGAACCTGACTTCACCAAATGGCTAACGCGACTATTCGGCAAAATTTCCACTTTATGAGATGTACCCGAAATATCATCTTGCCAATGATTATCAACCTTTTGATTAAGTGTGCCACCCAAAGCAACATTAAGCAATTGCATACCACGGCAGACTGCAAAAATCGGTTTATTTTGACGAATGGCTTCTTTCACCAAAGCAAATTCAAATTCATCACGTTCTAAGCTGTAATCGTCACTATCAACTTCTTTTTCTTCACCGTAAAATTCTGGCGTAACATTTTGTCCACCTGATAAAACTAATTTATCAATCATACTGATATAGGTTTTAGCAAGGTCTGGTGTTCCCACAGGAATGATAATTGGAACCCCTCCAGCTACCTTAACACCATCTGATAAATGACGAGAAACCGCATCAAAATACATTCCTGACATAGCTGGCATTTCTTTGATATTTCCTGTAATCCCAACAATGACTTGTTTCATTTGATGTCCTCACTTTCGTTAGTTTTAAGGTTGCTTTACTGTGATAAATTTATTCTATCCTAAATTCGCACTAATTGCCAATAGATTTTTTTTATCACCAAGATAGCCTTAGCTTATCACCAAAAATAAAAAGGATACTCAGCTCAAAAAGGCTGAATATCCCATCATTTTATCAACGATATCTGATATTAGAAATCTGATACGTTATGGTAAACTTTTTGAACATCTTCGTCATCTTCAAGAACATCAACAAGTTTTTCAAAGACTTCAAGGTCTTCACCTTCAAGTGTCACTTCTGATTGAGGAATCATTTCAAGTTCAGTTACTTTGAATTCTTCAATACCGTTAGCACGCAAAGCTTCGATACCTTTGTGAAGGTCAGTTGGAGCTGTGTAAACAGTAACAACACCATCTTCTGCTTCAACGTCTTCAACATCAACATCAGCTTCTAGCAATTGTTCAAAAACGCTATCTACGTCATCACCATCAAAGACAATAACACCTTTTTTATCGAACATGTAAGATACAGAACCAGATGCTCCCATGTTACCACCGTTTTTACCAAATGCAGTACGTAAGTTAGCAGCAGTACGGTTCACATTACTTGTCAAAGTATCCACGATAATCATTGAACCATTTGGTCCAAATCCTTCGTAACGACCTTCAACGAAAGTTTCGTCTGTATTACCTTTTGCTTTATCGATTGCGCGATCGATAACGTGTTTTGGTACTTGCGCTTGTTTTGCACGTTCAAGTACAAATTTCAAAGTTGAATTTGATTCTGGATCTGGTTCACCTTCTTTAGCAGCAACATAGATTTCGACACCAAATTTCGCATAAACTTTAGAGTTAGCACCATCTTTGGCAGTTTTTTTGGCAACAATATTGGCCCACTTACGTCCCATGGGTAGTCTCCTTTGTAAAGATTATTTTTATTTTAGCATGATTAATTGATTTGGACACCGTAAATCTCCAAATCATTGAACTACTGAACTAGCAAAGCTAAATTCGTAATCCTTAATATTATAGCACTTTGACGAGGCTGTGTAAAATGGGGAGTTTAAATTCCTTACAATTGGCTAAATGAACATTTTTTGGAAAAAGAAGCCTTTTTACGGCACATAAATGATTAAAAATCAGCTCAAATCTCGCAAATATTGTGCCAAGGACATTGGTGCTTTTCCTAGCACACACTTAATATCATCTGATAAGCCTGCTTGTTCCCCTTTAGCGATTGCGGTATAAGTTGACACCCAAGAATCGTATTCCCATTGCTCGGCTTGCCAAATTTTGCGAGAGTCGTAAGCTTCCTCAACAGTTTCTTCAACGTACGTCACCGTTTTTCCAAGAGAATGACTGATTTGCTCTGCCATTTCCGATAATGTCAATTCTTCTGGTCCTGTCATATTTAAGGTTTGATTTGCCCACTTTTCAGGATTTTTAAGAATTTCTACCGCCACATCGGCAACATCCGAACGCACAACAGCAGAAACTTTTCCATTACCTGCTGGACCTTTGATTTCACCGTATTGGCGTGCCATATCAACAAAAAAATCAACATAAAAATTATCACGCAAAAAAGTGTAAGTCAATCCTTTTTCCTTAATATATTGCTCCGTTGCCGCATGGTCACGTGCCAAAGTAAAGGTTGAACTTGGACTAGCATTGTAAAACGAAGTGTAAACAATATGCTTAACACCAGCCGCTTTAGCAGCATCAATAAAAGCTATGTGTTGTTGCAAACGTTCAGGATTCTCCTTGGCTGAAATCATAAAAAGCACATCAATTCCTGAAAGAGCCGCGATAGCTTCATCAGAATACTCATAACTGCATTTTTTCACAGTTGCCCCTGCCAGTTTGGGAGCACGTTCTGGCGAACGCGCCAAGTGACGTGCCGCAACACCTGCTTCTGATAATTCCTTGGCGACAAAACCACCCAAATGACCCGTCACACCAGTAATCGCTAATGTCGTCATGTTTTTTTCCTCCGTTAGCTTTAATCACCTTCATTTTAGCATGAGCTCACAAAAACTGCTGACATTTAGTTTGAAAATGAAAAGCCAAGCTTTTTAAAAGCTTGGGCTACTTATAAATTATCCGTTATTTTTAACATATTCTGCAATGGCAGAACTGACAAAACTAGCTGTCCCTTGACCTGCCGCTTTATCGATAAAAGCTGTGAAACGATTATCCTCAATATACACTTGCCCCAGACCTGACAAAATCTCCATATCACATGGGTAAAAATGCTCACTAATATAGCTTTGTAAAGTTTCAACTTGTTTTTGAACCTTGCTATCAGAAAGAGAATGCTCTTTTAGCTTTGCAAAGTCTCTCATTATCGCTGCCATTTCTTCCGTAATGACCGAAAAATCAGTCTGTGGATTTTTTTCAAATGCTTGATAAGCTTCCGTCGTTCCCCAACGTTCTTTAGCTTCTCTTTGAAAAGCTTCCAACTCTGACTTGTCGTAAGCCGTAAATGTCATCATGTTTCCTCCATTTTCCTGCAAGGACTTGGCATGACAAATAACTTTTTCCAAATGCTCTTTTTTCAATTCGAGCCATTTTATCTGCTCGCATAAAGCTTCTTCTTTGTCATAGCTTGGGTCCGACAGGATTTCCTTTATTTTTTTAAGAGGAAATTCTAGCTCACGAAACAGAAGAATTTCTTGCAAGCGTTCAAATGCGTCCATATCATAAAAGCGATAGCCATTTTCCCCAATAAAAGAAGGAGTTAAAAGACCAATCTGATCATAATAATGCAACGTTCGCACGCTAATGCCTGATATCTGACTCATCTCTTTTACTGTTTTCATGTACTAGCTCCTCTCGATGATAAGTATAGGCTATAACGTTACGTTAGGGTCAAGAGAAAAAATGAAGTTTTCTGCTTATAATCGCTTACTTCTTTATTCTCACTGGAACTTTTCCCCAGTTTTGCTCTTGAATATGTGGATTTCCTAATGCATAGACTTGGTCGGCTTGTTGCGTTACCACATCCCACGGTTTTGCACCAATTCGAGCCACGATATCCACAGATCTTTTCACCGTTTTGAGGTGTTCCTGCCCTTTTGGCGTAAATCCCAGCACATGAACAGCTTCTGGCAAGGGCTTTTCCACAGCTCCCACCAAAATATAAGCCAAAATACGGCGCACACGCGCCTTTGTGTAGCGTTTCGTGGCAACTTTATCCACTAACTCGTCCACAGTCGCTACGCTCCTAATAGCAGAGCGAATACGGCTAGCTAGTTCTTCATTAACTTGGAAAATCCCAGTCAAATCAGCAGTTGTCAGGATTTGATATTTGAGCAAAGGGAAATAATCATCCCAAGTCACCTGAGAGGCGCCTAGGAAAAGGTCCGCATTTGGCATGAATTTATCCACAAAAGCTTTGTCTTTTCTGTGGACACGCAAATTTGTCGCGGACGCAAATGGTGTTTCTGTCTCAAGCGAGTGATAACCTGCTCCTTGACGCATGATTGGAGTCAGCTGAATAGCTTTTCCAGCGCAAGCTTTGGCATAAGAAAGCCCTAAAATATGATTCGGGGTATTTCCAGTAAAGTTCACACCAGCAAAAGTCTCCCACATTTTCTGCGTTTTCTGTGGATAAGACAAATTATCTGGCAAACTTTGCAAGTAATCCACCATTTTCTGTTGATTATCCTCATAAATCTGTGAAAAGTGTTGATAATCCAGATTTTCTTCCGTGCCAAATGCCAACTTATCCACACCTAAACGCTCTAAAATATCCACCGCACCTTGTGCAAAGTAATCCGCTGACTGAACAGCCACCAAAAATGGCAATTCAACCACCAAATCAGCGCCATTTCGCAGCGCCATTTCCGCGCGTGTCCACTTATCCACAATCGCAGGCTCACCACGTTGGACAAAATTCCCCGACATAGCAACAATCTTGACCCCCTCAGCCTGCGACAGCAAATACTTATGCCCATTATGAAAAGGATTAAATTCAGCAATAATACCAGTAACAGTCATGGAGTGCTCCTTTTTAAGTCTAATTCAATCAACTTTTCCCTAATTCTCTCAAAAATCCGCTCATTTTTAGTAAAAAAGTGCGCGAATTAATGAGCGGATTCCCCTCTACTTCTGACAGACAAAGAACCAGCGGTTTGATTTTTTGCGTGGCTTTTTGTCCTCAAAGTCGGCGTAGAGTTTGAGTGATTTGAAGCCTGCTTGTTCCAAGAGGATATCGTAAGTTAGGACTTCATAAGTGCGTTCTTCATGAACTTCGTCATAGCGTGTGAAGCGTCCATCCTCGTCTTGCAGGAAGAAAGTCAATTCATGCACAACAGAATGTGGTGCCTCATCAGCATAGGTATCCCAAACCATGGCAAATTCTTCTGCGTTTTCATGGTAAGAATAACCAGGAAAAACGGTATCAGTTTGGTAAGTTGAGTGCACGTCAAAGATGAATACTCCGTCCTCATTCAAACAGTCGTAAACTTGTTTAAAGACATCACCAACTTCAACTTCATCAGCCATATAACAGATAGAATCTGAATAACAGGTCACCAAATCGTAATTTCCTGCTTGCGACAAATCGAGCATATTACCTTGTTTGAACTCGATAGCTTCGCTAGCTGCTTTTGCACGTTTTCTTGCGATTTCAAGCATATCCTCACTCAAATCAAGCCCTGTCACGTCAAAGCCAGCTTTGGCAAAACGTACTGACTGAATCCCAGTTCCACAGGCTAATTCCAAGAGTTTTTTCTTATTTTTTGGAAAATGGCGGAGCGAAAAGTCAGTCCATTTATCATAAAGGGAGTCATCCATGATAGCATCATAAACCGATGCAAATTTTTCGTAGTTTTTGTTCATTGTTTTGTCCTATCAAACTTCTATCATTCTTAGAATGAAATAATCTGAGACAAGTGCCCCAGATTATAAGAATAATGCTACAAAATTAAGCAAGGTATTCTGATACGTCAACCATTGGTGCTTCGTGCCAAAGTTTTTCAATGTTGTAGTGTTCACGTTCGTCTTCTGAGAAGATATGGACAACAACATCATTAAGATCAAGAAGTACCCAACCTGTACGACTATCACCTTCAGCATGACTGGCATCACCACCAGCTTCTTTAACTTTTTCACGAATATTTTCTGCAATAGCGTCCAGTTGACGTGTGTTCATAGCGCTAACCACTACAAAATAATCTGTCACACTAGTCAATCCATAAAGGTCTAAGACAACCATGTCTTCTGCACGTTTTTCATCAGCTGCCTTGACAACCAATTCTAGTAATTCTTTTTTATCCATTTAATCCTCTTTTAAAATTTCTTCTAAATCAGCCACTTGGGCAAAACGTCCATTCCAAGTGCTTTCATAATGCTGTATTAATTTCTCTTTCAGCAAAGGTAGTCGTGCCATTTTTAATAACTGCCAAATTATAGCCAAACTCAAACGCCACCTTAACAGTCGTATCAATGCAATAATTCGTTGCCATGCCAATGATAATCAGCCGCTCAATAGCTTGGCTATCCAGATAAGTCTGTAAATGAGTTTCTTTAAAAGCACTATTATAATGCTTATCAAAGATTTTCTCGTCAACTTCTGGAGCAATAGCTTCGTAAATTTCCCAGCCATGACTTCCTGTTAGTAGTTCGTCGTCATTGTGGCGGACGTAAATCACCTCAATGTTTTTCTCACGACAAGTGGCGATTGCTTTTTGCCAGACAGACAAGCAGTTATCAACAGCATACGGTTTAGCCTCTATCAAGGCTGTTTGAATATCAACCACTAACAGAGCTGTTTTCATTTGTCATCTTTCATAAACCCAACATACGCATTATAAGTCTCAATGGTTTGTGGGAAGATAGGAAAGGCTTGGTGCGCTAGATGTTCTACGGTATGAACAGTTTCGTGGGCAACCGCCTTATCTAACGATTCTTTAGCAATCACGCGCGCTTCTTCCACCAAGGGAAAACGGCGATTTGGCTCGATATAGTCTGCCACATAAACAATCTTATCTAGCAAAGACATATCACTTGAACCAACGGTATGAGTCTCAATACTACGCAAGATTTCCTTGTCCGTCACGCCCAAATCTTCTTGAATCTTATAAATACCGACCATGCCATGCCAAACATTATTGCCCCATTTTTTTAGTTCTGGGTCAAGCTGATACTTATCAATCAAATCTAAAAATTCTTGGTCTGAAATCTCTTTGGCATAATCGTGGATTAGTCCAGCCAGTCCAGCTTTTTCCGTATCATAATCATAACGCTCTGCCAATTCAATGGCAGTTTTTTCCACGCCAAGGACATGGTTAAAACGTTTTTCACTCATAACTGATGCAACTTTGCCTAAAAGCTCAGCACGTTCAATTCCCGCGGTATAAGCCTCATAAGTCATGATAAAGTCCTTCTTTCTCAATGTAGTCAATAACTGTCTGTGGCATTAGGAAATTCGGACGGCAACCATTTTCAAAATGATGACGAATCATACTAGATGAAATATCCATCAGCGGCACATCAACCCAAATCACTGGATAAGACGTTCCAGCTTTGTATTTAGGACGTTGAACACCGACAAATTGCACCATTTTAATCAATTCCTCAATTTTATGCCATTTTGGCAAATAATCCACCATGTCTGCGCCAATGATGAAATAGTAATCAACATCAGGATTTTTTTCAATCAAAAGCTTCATTGTATCGTAAGTATAGCTGATGCCTTTACGTTCCAATTCAATGGTTTCAATCCCCAAACCATCAACACCTTCAATGGCTAATTCAAGCATTTTCAAGCGATGTTTTTCATCGATTGTATTTTTCTTATCAACGTGTGGTGGCTCGTATTCGGGCATAAGAAAAACCTTATCCAAACACAATTGTTGGCGAACTTGGTCTGCAACGACGAGATGTGCATTATGAACAGGATTGAAATTACCTCCTAGAATTCCAATCTGCTTACGATTTTTATCTTTTTCTTTCTTCTCCAATTCAACTTTGGTGAATGGAGTTAACAATTCTAATGCCATATTGACTACCTCCAAGCCAGGCGACTTCTTAAACGACTAACTCTTTAAACGACATTGTCAATTCGTAAACTTGACTTTATCGATTCAATTCTTTTACTTTTGGTGAGATTTTACGGTTTTGTTTTTTAGACGATTCTTTATAAAGAATAAGGATACGTCCGATTTTCAAAACAGTATCGCAACCAATTTCATCTTCTAAGATTTCAGCAACTTCGTGAATATCTTCATCGGTATTTTGAAGAAGCGTTACCTTAATCAATTCGCGCGCATCCAAAGCATTTCGGACACTTGTTTTAATTTGGTCATTAAGACCATTTTTCCCAATTTGCACAATTGGTTTCATTGAGTGTGCTTGTGATTTCAAAAAAGCACGTTGTTTTGATGTTAACATAATTATCATATCAGGCATAAAAATCCACTAAAAACACACTCAACAAAAAATCTTAATTTGTTCAGTCGGCTTTTCAGTAAATTTTCCGCCTCTGTTCAAGTCACTCAAAATTGACCTGAACTTCCTTTCTTTTTATTCTTTTAAATCAATGCCTTGCGAAGCAATACTGCCACCCCTTCGGGCGCCCAAGCAGCAATTTTAACAGAGCTATCTTGCGAAGCTTTAATGCGAATCCAACCCAGCCCAGAATAAACCACATCCATTTTAGCTTTAATGGTAAATTCATGACGGACTAATTTTGGAAAATCAGCTAATTCCTTGTCTATTGGTGGTGTTAAAAGACTACCAACGTGTTTGTCATAGAAAGCATCAGCACCAGCTAATTTGGTACGGTGCAATTTCAAATTATTGTCAAAATAAGCTGTAAAACCTTGCTTGTCTCCTGAGATAAAATCAAAACGTCCCAAACCGGCCAAGAACAGCGTTTGTTCAGGGTTGAGCTGATAAGTTTTCGGTTTAATTTCTTTCTTAGGACTGATGTATTTCAAATTTTTATCCCCAAGATAATGTGCCATTTGGTGACGGTGAATAATCCCTGGTGTATCAAAAATATAACTACCGTCGTCCAATGGAATTTCGATTTTATCAAGGGTTGTTCCAGGGAAGCGAGATGTCGTAATAATATCTTTTTCACCTGTTATTTCTTTGATAATAGCATTGATAAGGGTTGATTTACCAACGTTTGTAACACCCACGACGTAAACATCACGCCCACGACGTAATTTTTCAATTTTTTCAATCAAGTCCTTGATAGCCTGATGATTTTGGGCGCTCGTCAAAATGACATCAACTGGACGAAGCCCTTCTTCATGCGCACGTTCTGTCAGCCATTGTGTCACTTTGCTATCCTTAACTGATTTTGGCAAAATATCCTTTTTATTTCCGACAAGTAAGACGTCATTGCCAGAAACAAAACGTGGCAAGCCAGGGATAACTGAACCATTGAAATCAAAGATGTCCACAACATTAACCACAAGAGCATCACTATCTCCAACTTCGTGTAGAAGTTTCAAAAATTCATCATCAGTGATGTGCACATCGGTGATTTCATTGTAATGACGTAATCTAAAACATCTTTGGCAATACAATTCGCCACTCTCTAAACCTTTTTCAAGAGCAGCTTTTGGGGTATATCCTACCTTTTCCTTATCTTCTATTTGAATTTTAGCTCCACAGCCAATACATAATAATTCTTCCATTAAATTCCTTTTTGATATTGAATTTTTCCGTATTTTTCTTCAAGTTTAGCCCAAACACGGCGTTCGCGCCAACGATTAATCTTTGTATTCCAAGCATCAGAAGTCACTAATGGCTTAACCAAAACAGACTGAATACCAGCACGGTGTGCCGCACGAATGTCCGTCATTAACTGATCACCGACCATGATAACCTCATCACGATCAAAACCATAACGTTTGATTGCCATATTGATACCGCGTGTAAAAGGTTTCATAGCACGGCTAACAAAGTCCACACCAAATCGCGAAACCGCACGATTCACACGAGAATGCTTGTTATTTGATACGACCACAACTGAAATATCCGCCATAGTCATCTCATCTAACCATGCACGCACTTCAGGCGTTCCATCAGGATTATTCCATGCGATTAAGGTATTATCTAAATCCACTAACACGGCATGAATCCCACGTCGTAATAAATCATCTGCTCTTAAATCATAAACTGCCTCAACCACGAAGGTCGGCCTATAATCGTCTATACTCAAATCCTTCTCCAAAAAATATATTTTACTATTTATTTTAACATATTTGCCAAAATATGGCGAATTGAAAACCATTCCCACATAAGGAAATTTAATGAAAAAAGAGCAGCAAGCCACTCTCTATAAACTTATTTTTCTTTTCCGTCAACAACTCGTAGTAAGATAACAAGTTCGACAGCTGCTAGAATGAGCAAGACGATAAAAGCGTTGCGTGAACCTTGGGCTGTTGCTGCAGAGTAACTAAGGCTGCTGTTTGTTTGGCTTAAGGCTACAACCAGTGAAGCGATTGTTGTTCCAACAGCACCAGCAAATTGTTGTAGTGTATTAAAAATAGCATTAGCATCTGCACGCTCCTTAAGTGCTATTTGTTTTTGACCACTTGTCATGACATTACCAAAAGCAATTCCAGTTCCACCCATTGATAGGATGTAGAAAATTGTCAACCAAGTATTTGATAAATGCAAGCCAAAAATACTATAAAGACAAAGAGCAAAAACAAGCATGCTTACCCCAAAAATAATTGGCTTTTTAGCTCCCAAACGATCTAAGATACTTCCGCTAAATGGAGCAAAACAAGCACCAATAAACGCTCCTGGAAAAACCAGAAGACCTGCTACTGTTGATGTTGAATGATTAACCATTTGAATATAGTTTGGAATCAAGAATGATAGTCCCAAGTTAACAATTTGGAAAAGGAAAAATGCCACGACGTGTCCTGCAAATTTTCCATCTTTCAAAACGGATAGCTCAACAATCGGCACAACTAATTGAGCTGAACGTTTCACAAGTACGACAAGCCCTGTTATACCAACAAATAAACTGCCTAGAACAGGCAAGCTAAGCAAATCGTAATCAGCAAGATTATTAATTCCTAAAATCAAACCAATAAAGGCACAAAGAATCGCAATCACGCTAAGAATATCTAATTTTTCACGCGCTACTTCATCTTTTTGTTCAATAGACGTCACACCTAATGCCAAAGAAATTAATAACAGCGGAATTAACAGAACAAAAATAAAACGCCAACCTAAGTTTGAAGCGACCAGACCACCAAATGTTGGCCCAACTGCTGGAGCGACCGCTGTAATCAACGTTCCCACTCCCATCATTGTACCAATTTTACTCATTGGCACTTGGTCCAAAATGATATTAAACATCAAAGGGAGAGCAATTCCGACACCAATCCCTTGAACCACACGACCAAATAAAAGGAGGGCAAAACTTGGCGCAATAGTATCGATTAGAATCCCCAAAATAAACAACAAGTTGGCTGCTAAAAAGACAGATTTTGTCTTAAATGAACGTTTTAAATAAGCTGACAAAGGCACAACTGACGCAACAACCAAAAGGTAAATCGTTGTCATCCATTGAACCGTTGAGGTATTAATTCCAAATTCTGTCATCAAGGTTGGAAATGTGATATTCATAGCTGTTTCGACAACCACACCACAAAATGATAACATTCCCGCACCAACAACGGCTCTAATGACTTTAGGTGAAATTTTTTCTTCTGACATGTGTCCTCCTATTTTTCTTTCATGTAATACTTTAAAATTTTCTCAAAAATGGCAATATCCTCTTCTGAAAAGTTTTTTTCCAACTCTCTTTCTTGATTTCTGAAGTAAGAGCGACATTCTTCCACTAAACCTTGAGCTTTCTCCGTTAAATAAACGGATTTTTGTCTGGCATCCTGTTGCGATACTTGACGATAAATTAGTACCTTTTTCTCCATTCGTTGCAAAAGTACCGTCGTCGTTGAACGCTGAATGTTAAATTCTTTTTCAATGTCTTGCTGGAAATATTCTTCCTTTACACCTTGACTTAAAAAATCAATGATAGACATCTGCATACCAGTCAAATCAAACGGTTTTGCGAATTGGTCAAACTCTCGCCCCAATTGATTGCTTGCCTTTTTGACCAAACGTCCGATATTTTTTTCCATAACGTTTCCTCATTTTTGTTAGTTAGCTAATTATTAGAAAGCTAACAAATTATAGTTTAAGCCTATTTTATAAAAATGTCAAGGGACAAAACAAAAAACGTCATGGCAAGCAAATTTGCTCAACCATAACTCTTTGATATTGTGATTAATGCAATTGTTTACGCACAGCGATTAAGTCATGGAGAGAAACCGTTAAAACAGCTACGATGATGAAAATCATTCCCACAAAATCCATTGGGTAGAAAATTTCATGCATAATGGTTACCGAGAAAAAGACTGATGAGACTGGTTCTACCGCTGCAAGCAGGCTCCCTTTCACAGCCCCAATAATCGTCGTCCCTTTTAAGAAAAAAGTATAAGCAAAGACAGTTCCGATAATGATAATTCCAAATAAAGCTAACCAATTACCTGATGTTAACACTAGCGGATACTGCCATGAGCGTGTCATGATTGGAAAAACGATGCCTCCCATAAGCATGCCAAGTCCAATCACCGTAAAACTTCCAAATTTACGAATTAATTTGACAGGCAAAACAATGTAAAAAGAATAAGTTACTGCTGAAAATATCCCCCAGAAAAAGCCTTTCGGAGTCATTGCCAAACCGTCAAAATGACCATGTGTTGCAATGATAAAGGTACCTAAAATCGCAAAGAGAATCGCAAAGAATTCTGACAATGTCGGTAGTTGCTTATTTTTCAACGACACGTAAGCCAAAATAATAATCGGTGCCACATACTGTAAAACCGTCGCCGTACCAGCATTCGTGTAGTGAATTGCCATCAAATACGCATATTGATTCATCAAAAGCCCAATAATGGCAAAAACAGCGATACCGCCTAAAACTTTCAGCTGTTTTATTGCACGAAAAAAATGCTGTGGTTGCGAAATTATCGCCATTACAGTCAACAAAAGCCCAGAAACAATTAATCTCATGCTTGTCAGCAAGTTAATGTTCAGCCCATGTGTCATAAGATATTGCCCTGAGATGCCAGAAATCCCCCAAGCAATACCTGCCATAAGCACCATAATTGTTCCCTTTAAATTCTTATTCATCTTAACTCCATTCAACACATCAAAAGTAAATTCAGCTATCAGTATAACATATTTAAATCAAAGAAAACACACCACTTCTGATACTTTTGTCAAATAATCTTTCTAAAAATTCTGCCCTGCTGTACAAAAAATCACCCCGAAGGATGATTTTACTTATTATTAGTCTTCTTTTAATTTTGCCAACTCTTGTGCCAACAATTTAAGCGCAACTTGTGGGTTAGCTTTACCTTTTGTAGCTTTCATCAAAAATCCAGTGAAGGCTTTATCGGCATTACGTTTACCAGACTTGAAGTCAGCAACAGCAGCTTCATTATCCTCAAAAACTTGGTGGATAATCGGAATAAGCACAGCAGGGTCAGAAATTTGAACCAAACCAGCTTTTTCAACGTATTCACGCGCAGAACCACCATTTTTAGCCAAATGAACAAAGACTTTCTTGGCAATTTTTGATGAAATCGTACCGTCAGCAATGATAGCAAGCATTTCAACAAGATTTTCAGGTGTCAACAAGATTTCTGGAAGTGTCTTATTTTCGCTGTTCAAGAATTGAGCAACTTCACCCTGCAACCAGTTAGAAGCTTGTTTAGCATCACCACCAAGCGCAACTGCACTTTCAAAGAAATCAGATGTTGCTTTCGTTGCTGTCAATTGCGCAGCATCGTAAGCTGTCAAACCAAATTCAGTGACGTATTTGGCACGACGGTCTTTTGGAAATTCTGGCAATGTTTTGCGAACTGATTCAATCCATTCGTCTGACACTTCGTAAAGTGGTAGGTCTGGTTCTGGGAAATAACGATAATCTGATGACCCTTCCTTAACACGCATCAAAATTGTTTCACCAGTCGATTCATCATAACGACGTGTTTCTTGTTGAATTTGACCACCTGAACGAAGAACTTGTGCTTGGCGTTTTTGCTCATAGATAAGCCCTTTACGCACGTTGTTAAATGAGTTCAAGTTTTTCAATTCAGCTTTCACACCAAATTCTTCTTGACCATATGGACGAAGAGAGATGTTGGCATCCACACGCATAGAACCTTCTTCCATTTTAACGTCAGAAATACCAGTGTATTGGATGACTTCTTTAAGAGCTGTTAAGTAAGCATAAGCTTCTTCCGGGGAACGCATATCAGCTTCTGAGACGATTTCAATCAACGGTACACCTTGACGGTTAAGGTCAACATAAGAATAACCATCAGTACCGTGAGTGTTTTTACCAGCATCTTCTTCCAAATGAGCACGTTCGATACGAATTTTTTTAGTTGACCCATCTTCAAGCTCAATTTCAATCCAACCATTGTAGCCAATTGGCTCATCAAATTGTGAAATTTGGTAAGCTTTTGGATTATCAGGATAGAAATAGTTTTTACGGTCAAAGTGCATATTTTGGTGAATATCCATGTTAAGTGCCAAGGCTGCTTTAATACCAGCATCAATAACACCTTTATTCATCACAGGAAGAACACCTGGGAATGACCAGTCGATAACATTTGTATTGGCATTTTGTTCATTACCAAAATGTGCTGATGTCGGTGAAAAAATCTTTGAATTTGTATTTAACTCAACGTGGACTTCAAGCCCGATGACTGTTTCAAAGTTCATTATTTGTCACCTCCAAAAATAATCGGTTGTTGTTTATGATAATCAGTTGTTGCTTCAAAGGCTGCTGCAGCTTGGTAGATAGTTTCTTCGCTGTATTTTGGACCAATCAATTGCATACCAACTGGAAGCCCTTGGGCAAATCCAGCAGGAATTGAAAGCCCTGGAAGCCCAGCCAAGTTGACAGGAATTGTCAAAATATCTGCCAAATACATAGCAACAGGGTCATGATTAAGGGTATCCAAACCAAAGGCTACACTTGGAGCAGTTGGACCTAAAATCAAATCATAATCCGCAAAGATTTTTTCAAAATCACGAATAATCAATGTACGAACTTGACCAGCTTTTTTGAAGTAAGCATCGTAATAACCTGATGACAAACTAAATGTACCAAGCATGATACGACGTTTCACTTCATCACCGAAACCTTCGCTACGTGTATTAACATAAATATCTTCAAGATTGTTGTAGTTTTCAGTGCGGTAACCGTAACGAATACCGTCAAAACGTTGCAAATTTGAAGAAGCTTCTGATGATGCAATGATATAGTAAACCGCTACGCCATATTTACTGTGTGGAAGACTAACTTCCTCAACTGTTGCACCAAGTTTTTCAAAGTGTTTAGCCGCTTTAAGAATTGTTTCTTTCACTTCTGGATCGATACCTTCTCCAAGGTATTCTTTTGGCAAAGCAATTTTCATGCCTTTAATATCTTGACCAATTTTAGCTGTGAAATCAGCCACTTCGCGGTCAGAAGATGTCGCATCTTTAGCGTCATGACCAGCAATCACATTCAACAATTGTGCATTTTCTTTAACTGTTTGAGAAAATGGACCGATTTGGTCAAGTGAGCTACCAAATGCAATCAAACCAAAACGTGACACACGTCCATAAGTTGGTTTCAAACCGACAACACCATTAAAGGCTGCCGGTTGGCGGATTGAACCACCAGTATCAGAACCTAATGCCAAACGAACTTGACCTGAGGCAACAGCTGCCGCAGAACCACCAGATGATCCACCAGGAACTTTGCTATGATTCCAAGCATTTTTTGTTTTCTTAAAGTATGATGTTTCAGTTGAACCACCCATGGCAAATTCGTCCATGTTTGTTTTACCAACAACAATCATATCCTTACCGTAAAGTTTTTCAACCGCAGTTGCATCAAAAATTGGTTCATAGTTGTAAAGCATTTTAGACGCTGCTGTTGTTAAAATACCACGTGTTGAAATATTATCTTTAACAGCCAAAGGAATCCCTGACATCACATTATCAGCATCAATTCCTTTCTCATCAACGGCTGCCGCTTGTGCAAGAGCTGCTTCTTCAGAAACAGTGATGAAAGAATCAACAGCTGCTTCACGTTCTTTAATATCTTCAAGTGTTGCTTTGGTTAATTCAACCGCTGAGATTTCTTTATTGACAAGAAGATTATGCAACTCATCAATTGATTTTGTATTAAATGACATTAGGCATCTCCTCCGTCCTCTAAGATAGCAGGAACTTTAATATAGTAATTTTCAGATTGAGGCACATTTTTAAAGAGCTCATCACGGTCATCACCAGCTACTGCCACATCTTCACGCATAACAGTCTTACGGTCTGCCATTGTTGTCGTTACAGGGATACCCTCTGTATCAACTTCATTCAAGAGTTCTACCATATCTACAATTTTAGACAAAGTTGTCGCAAATTCTGCTGTTTCTTCTTCAGCAAAGGACAATTTTGACAAATCAGCCACATGACGAACTTCTTCTTCAGAAATTTTCATCTCTATCTCTCCTTGATTAAATTAAATCGTAACTTAAATTACAATACAGTCCTTAAAATTATACCATATTTTAAGCCTCTTTAACATGAAAAAAAGAAGTAGTCTCCCACTTCTTCCAACTTTTAAACAATCTTTGCACCTAAGACATTTTTAAAATGATTTAGTGCAAACTGATGATTTTCCTCTGTTAAGCTCGCGACTGCTTCCGCCGGAATCTCAATGTCATATCCTAAATTGTAAGCGTCAATAGCTGTATGAAAGACACAAATATCCGTCAAAACACCTGTCAATACAACAGTTGTCACACGACGTTCGCGCAATCGAACATCCAAATCCGTCCCTGAAAAGGCTGAATAATGACGTTTATCCAACCAAAAAACTTTGCTATCTTCCTTGATTTCTGCATATAAATCAGCTAACTGACCATATAAATCACGACCGCTTGTTCCCTTGATATTATGAGGTGGGAACAATTTTGTCTCTGGATGAAAATCATCACCCTCATCATGACCATCAATGGCAAAGAAGATATAATTCCCCGCTTCATAGGCTTCTTTGGTGACACGCGTAATAGCTTCTTCAATAGCTTGTGCTGGCTTTCCAGCCGTTAACTTGCCATCATTTGCTACAAAATCATAGGTATAGTCAATTGAAACAAGAGCTTTTTTCATTAATTATATTCCTTTAATTTATCGAAGATACCTTCATTGATGACTTTAAGGTAAGTTCCTTTCATCCCCAATGAACGGCTTTCGATAATCCCTGCAGATTCCAATTTACGTAGGGCATTGACAATAACTGAACGTGTAATACCAATGCGGTCAGCAATAACTGATGCAGTTAAGCGACCTTCTGTACCGTCTAATTCACCCAAAATAGCTGATACAGCTTTCATTTCTGAGTAAGATAGCGTGTTAATAGCCATATTAACAGCTGTTTGTTTACGAATGGTTTCTTCAAGATTTTCAGTTTGAAGATTAAGTAATTGGATACCAACTACTGTTGAGGCAATTTCAACAAGAATCAAATCATCTTCTAAAAATTCTTTATCATTACGCCAAATGATAAGAGAACCTAGACGCATACCGCCACCATAGATTGGTGCAATAGTTGTCAAGCCATCAGGATAGATGTCTTTTGATTCTACTGGGAAAATAGTCAATTCATTATCCACAGACAAATTTGCCTCTGTGTCGTAAACACGACTAGCCGCTTTAACATAGCTTTCTGGGAATTGTTTGGCATCAAAGAATTCCTCTACGCGGTCAGTATTTGTTTTATACTTCATTGCATAACCAAGAAGGTTACCCCCTCCATTAATGATGCAAGCGTTACAATCAATGATATCAGCTAATTGAGCAGCCATTGTATTATATGGCAATTCAGTGTCTAAGCTGTCAACGGAGCGTTGCAAAATTGATGTAATCTTTCGTGTTTTTTCTAATAAATTCGGCATTTTCTACTTCCTTTGCGTTATTTGCGTTACAATTATATCAAAGGAATTCTTATTTTGCAAACAATTATCTGAAAATTCCTTTATCTTCTGACATTTTTTGTAAACGCATTCTTTTTAGGCGGATTTTAATTAAAAAAAGCATTAAAACGTTCGGGTTTTAAAGTTGATTTTTCAATCAAACTGTAAACTTCCAACATTTTAATAGCTTTTTCCTTAGCGTCGATATTGATTTAATACTCTTGTTAACTTTTCTTGAACTTCTGCCAATTCTTCCACGCGTGGTAGATAAACGATACGGAAGTGGTCCGGTTCATTCCAATTGAATCCTTTACCAGGAACCAACATAACTTTTTCTTGTTTCAATAATTCCAAACAGAATTGTTCGTCATCATCAATCTGATACATGTCACGGTCAATTTTAGGGAAAATGTAAAGTCCTGCATCTGGTTTTACAGCTGAAAGCCCTGGAACTTCATTAACAGCTTTGTAGATAAAGTTACGTTGTTCATAGATTCGACCACCAGGAATCAACAATTCATCAACTGATTGGTAGCCACCAAGTGATGTTTGAACAACATGTTGACCTAAAACATTAGCGCAAAGACGCATATTTGCCAACATATTAAGCCCTTCAATGTAGCCTTTAACATTATTTTTAGGACCTGATAAGACCATCCAACCAACACGAAAACCACAGATTCGGTGAGATTTTGATAAACCATTCATTGACACACAGAAAACATCTGGTGCTAAGCTAGCAATTGCTGTGTGTTTTTTGCCATCCATTACCAAGCGATCATAGATTTCATCAGCAAAGATAATCAAATCATTTTGACGAGCAATTTCAACAATTTCTTTAAGAAGCTCATCAGGATACAAAGCTCCCGTTGGGTTATTAGGGTTAATCACAACAATCGCTTTTGTGTTAGAAGTGATTTTTGATTTGATATCATCAATATCAGGATACCAGTTGGCTTTTTCATCACAAAGATAATGAACAGCATTGCCTCCCGCCAAGCTAACACAAGCTGTCCACAATGGGTAATCAGGCATTGGTACTAAGACCTCATCGCCATCATCAAGAAGCGCCTGAAGAGATATTGAAATCAATTCAGATACACCATTTCCTAGATAAATATCATCAATATCCACATGTGGGAACCCTTTTAGCTGACAATATTGCATAATTGCCTTACGCGCAGAAAAAATCCCTTTACTATCTGAATAAGCTTCACTATTGCGAGCATTGGCAATCAAATCTCGAATGACTTCGTCTGGTGCTGTAAAGCCAAATTCAGCTGGGTTACCAGTATTAAGACGCAAGATTTTTTCACCATTAGCAATCATACGAGTGGCTTCGTCAAGAATTGGTCCACGGATGTCATAAGAAACGTGTTCTAGCTTTGAAGATTTATCAAATATTTTCATAGATTTTACCTCGTTTTAGATATTATAAACTTTCCCCTACAAATTTTCAATCCAAGAAAGGTTAGTTAGACGCAAAAAATAGTCAAGATAGCTATTATCGTTTGCTAAATATACTTCAATATCTCTCACCAAATCTGGATAATCGGTAATAATCCCGTCTGTACTGGTTTTGACGTATTTTTCAATATCATCAGTTGAATTAATCGTCCAGACGTAAATCTTCTTGCCATTTTTATGCGCTGTACGTGCTAAGAGCTCATTATATGAGAAGTCCTCAATCGCATAAAAATCCACTTTCTGGCTGGTGAAATTTCCAATTTGCAAAGAAATGGTATAACCTGTTTTGATTGCTGGGTCAAGTTTTTCAACCGTTTCAATTGTCTTTAGGTCCGCAGACATGGTCATATAAGATTTCTCAACACCCAGCTCTTTCATTTTATCAACAAACAATTGTTCATAATTTGCAGGTTCATTGCCTGTTGGTTTTAACTCGACTAACAATTTAATACCGAGTTGCTTTGCCTTAGCGACGTAATCCTCGAAAGAAATAATTTGCGATTGGTATCCATTTTGACTTGTTTTCAAACCAATGACGTCTTTAGCATTAGATTGTGAAATCGTGATATCCTTGCCCGTTAAGCGTTTAAGATTATCATCATGGCTAACGATAAATTGCTGGTCTTTTGATAAAATAATATCCATTTCAGCATAGTCAGCGCCAGCATTTGCCGCACCTTCCAAAGCCTCCAGAGAATTTTCAACCCCTTGCGAAACCATTCCCCTATGTGCAATCACTTCTAGGTGCTCTACAGGTTCGCCAGACACTTTCAAAACATTGTATATATAATTCATACCACCAATGACCAGAATTAGTCCAGCCAAAGCTAACAAACGATGTCGCCTATTTCCTTGATTAGCGGGTGCTAAAGTGCTACTGCTATTTTCTATCACTTGTAATAAGTAGGAAATCGATGCTAATTTGAACAGCAGTCGCCCTGCAAACAATACTCCCCAAACAAAGGATAAGAATAAAGTTTCAAACCAAAACGATTTATCTACACCATCAACCAAAGCCGCCAAACTGATGCCAAGGAAACTAAACACAGCAACAACAGCTATAACACTAATCAAAACAATAGCAAGCCCAAATAATTTAAAAATTTTCTTACCACGTGTTAGTTGCCAAGATGTTGCCATATGACGTCCAAAACGTTCACCTTTTCCAGTCACCGTCAAGGGCAAGGTGTATAAAAATCGAAGATTTAGGTAGCCTAAAACAAGGTAAAGCCCATAATAGAGTAGTTTTCCATTTGCCGTTTTCGAAAGCTCACCTGAGATAAATTTCGGAATATAGAGATTTTCTAACAAAGCTGATGAAAACATCACATTCAAAAACGGAATCGTTAAGATAAGATAAACCAAAAAGGCTAAGAAGTGCCAGCCTGAAATGGCTTTAAAAAAGTAAATTGCTTCTTCTTTTAACCGCATCCAAGTCAACCGTAATTTTGCTTCCTTATGCCGAACAATTTCAACGAGAAGCGAAAATTCTAGGTAAACTAAAAAAGCTAGCAAAAAAAGATAAATCACCAAAACACTTAATGTTAATGGATTGGTTAAAAAAGAAAAGATATTGTCGGTTGTCATTCCTGGAATGTCAGAACCAACCAAAACAACCCTAATTAACAGTGACAGGACATAAGCCCCAACTGTCGTGATTAGGAGTTGTAAAATCGTTGCTCGTAAAATGTATGTGTATTTATGACGATACAAATCTTTTAAAACAGCTATCATATCTTTTCTCATTACTTTTTTCCTCACTTTTTCTATTATAGCAAAATATATTCAGAAAAATACTTCAAACGCTTTCATTTTTTACATAAAAAGAGTATAATAAGTTTAGGGATGTTTTAACAATAATTGTAAGCGTTTAACGCTACTTGTTCATCCCGCAATTAGCTTATTAAACTTATTGATATGGGCTGAAAGTTTGGAATGCGGGATGCTTTTACCTGATGTAATAGCACACGGATAACTAACCTTAGGTCACTAAAACCAAGATTTCTTATTAATCCTACATTTTCGGTCACTTTTACGCTCTTGCTAGCATAATTAAGGAGGAGGCAGTTATGTCACATCATTATGAACGAATCCTAATTGCGATTGATGGTTCTTATGAATCAGAGTTGGCTTTTGAAAAAGGGGTAAACATTGCACTACGCAATAATGCTGAGTTGCTACTAACACACGTTATTGATACACGCGCACTTCAAAGCGTTGCTACTTTCGACACTTACATTTATGAAAAGCTCGAACAGGAAGCAAAAGATGTATTGAACAATTATGAGCAACAAGCACGCGAAAAAGGATTAACGAAAGTCAAACAAGTTATCGAATTTGGTAATCCTAAAACTCTCCTAGCACGAGATATTCCTGACAAAGAAAAAGTTGACTTGATTATGGTTGGGGCAACTGGTCTCAATACATTTGAACGACTTCTTATCGGGTCTTCATCAGAATATATCATGCGTCATGCAAAAGTCGATTTGCTAGTTGTTCGTGATAGCGAAAAGACTTTCTAAGTCTTGCGCCATATCGATACTCTTTAATAATAATTTTTAATCAATCTTCTATAATTACAAAAAAAGCCAAGTTAGTTTAATGACTAGCTTGGTTTCTTTTTTTACGATTTAATGATTTTTGAATTTGACGGTCAAGTTCACGTTTGATAGCAGGTTCAGGCGCAAACCGTTCTTCCCAGTCATCCGGTTTCAAAATTTTATGTGTTACAGGGTCAAAATGCGCTTTTCCGTCAGGAAAGATTTTTCCCATATTGGCTTCATGAACCGTATCAAAAAACGGTTTTGGGTCAACTCCCATCAAAACAAATGAACCATAGGTCAAATATAACAAGTCCGTCAAAGCATCTACCTGACCAACCAGCGGTGTTTCTAGATGTTCTTTACTTCGTACTTTATTTACTGCCTTATCAATGGCAACATGCAAATTTGATATTGATTTTTCAAACGTTTCTGGATTCCCCTTACTTGCCGCATGTAGAAATTCGACAATTTCTTCCACTTTAAAATCAGAACGATGTGTTGCCTCTTCACTGCCGTACAATCGTGGTGTTTCGCAAGTCTCACCGTCCATAAGATGATGAAAATCCTTAACTTTATTGAAATTCTCGTCTTGACTTTCAAAACTTTCTTCAACTTCAAAATGAATTAAGCCGTAATGAGCCAAAGCCTTTGAAATGCCATCATTGTTATTGCTGTCAGTTGTGTAGTGAGCGAGTTCTTTAACCGAACTTTTAGCATTTCCCATAGCCACACCAATACCGACACCTGATAACATCTCAATATCATTATCAGAATCACCAAATGCCATGACTTCAGCTAATTCAAAGCCAAACATCTCACCCACACGCTCAATCCCTTTTATCTTTGATTGTTCTTTTGAGATTAAGTCCGCAGAATAAGGGCTACTACGTGTGATTTTGATATAAGGAAAAGCTTCCTGAATCTTATCAGTCTCACCTTCAGTTGCAACAAGAACGATTTGGTAAATCGGCTGGCGCATAATGGTTAACAGATTGTTCAAATTTTGCGGTTTGAAACGACGAATCAAATACTTAAAGCTGCGCTCCACCGCTTTTGCCCAACGTTTTGGGACAATCGTGCTAACCACTTGTCCAAAACGGCTAGTTCCCATATCAATAATACGTGAACCAACTAAACCAGATGCCGTTCCCAGAGAAATTTCACGGCGCCTATCATTCGCATAACGAATAATACGATAAATGGTTGAAACAGGTAATTGATTATGATAAAGCACTTGGTCACGTGTAAAAATATATTGCCCATTATAGGTTACCGCAAAATCCAAGCCAAGATTTTCAAGATACGGTTGTACAAAACTTGGTCCGCGACCTGTCGCCAGACCAACAAAAATTCCTTGTTTTTTCAAACTTTTAATGGCTTTTTGTGTTGATTGTTGCACATTTTTTCGGTCATTTAAAAGAGTTCCATCAATATCAAAAAAGACTGCTTTTATCGCCAAATCGTTTCCTTGCCCTCCATCTTTATGTTAAAATAGATTATAACACATTTTTAAAGGAAGTTTTATAATAATGAAAAAAATCCTTGTTCTGCATACTGGTGGTACCATTTCTATGCATGCTGATGAAGCAGGTAATGTCTGCCCAGATACCGATAACCCAATGAATCATGTTGGGATTAATCTTGAAAACATTCAAGTGACGGCACTTGATTTTTTTAATGTTCCAAGCCCGCACATTACACCTAAACATATGCTAAAACTCTACCAAGAGATTAAGAAAAACGCTGATAACTATGACGGCATTGTCATCACTCATGGCACAGATACCCTAGAGGAAACGGCTTATTTTCTTGATACAATGGAAATTCCCAATATTCCTATTGTCCTAACGGGTGCTATGCGCTCATCAAACGAGCTTGGTAGTGACGGTGTTTATAATTATCTTAGTGCCCTTCGTGTGGCTAGTCATGACCAAGCTATCGGAAAAGGTGTTCTCGTTGTCATGAACGATGAAATTCACGCAGCCAAATACGTCACAAAAACGCATACTACTAACGTTTCAACCTTTCAAACACCAATTCACGGTCCACTTGGTCTGATTACAAAACATGACATTCTTTTCTTTAGAACGGCTGACCCACGTGTCCGTTTTGATTTGCAGGATATTTCAGGGACAGTTCCTATTGTAAAAGCTTACGCTGGTATGGGGGGAGACGGCATTATCAGTTTCCTAAATCCTAGCAATGTCTGTGGCGTTGTTGTCGAAGCCCTTGGCGCTGGAAATGTGCCACCACGCGCAGCTCAAGAAATCGTTGATTTAATCAAACAAGGGGTACCTGTTGTTCTCGTTTCACGTTGTTTCAACGGTATTGCCGAACCTGTTTATGCTTATGAAGGTGGCGGTGTTCAACTCGCCAAAGCTGGTGTCATGTTTGTCAAAGAACTCAACGCCCAAAAAGCACGCTTGAAATTGCTCATTGCCTTAAACGCTGGCTTAAAAGGACAAGCCCTCAAAGAATACATTGAAGGTTAATTAATACAAAAAGATCTGAAACATTGATTCTGCCAAACTGACAGACAGTGTCTCAGATTTTTTATTAATCAGGAATATATTCTAAAATGTCCCCAGGCTGGCAACCCAATTCACGGCAAATGGCATTTAAAGTCGTTAACCGAACAGCTTTAGCCTTTCCTGTTTTAAGAATAGAGAGATTAGCATTCGTAATCTCAATACGTTCCGCCAATTCCCCAGATTTCATTTTCCGCTTTGCCAGCTCAACATCAAGATTAATTCGAATCATATGCTTCCTCCTTTAAATCGTAAATTCGTTTTCTTCAGCGATGATATTTGCTTCTTTTAAAATCATTGAGAATACCCAGACTACAAAAGCAGCCACCAAGTATGCTACATTAACAAGGTTAAGCACCTCCGAACCAGAACATAAACTTTGGAACCAGCTATCCAAAAATGCCAAAGCGATAAAATTATATTCAACATAACGCGCTAGTTTAACATTGTCTTGAGTAAAAATGCGATTATCAATAATATTTTGAAAGAACATTTTAACCCAAACAAGCAAAGCAATCCAAAGAACAGAAACAATAACGGTCAATCCAATAAAAGCTGGCGAATGTAACAGTTTTTCTGGAATGTTAATATCAAATACGATGCCATTGCCTACTTGATTAGTCAAAGCTAAATGTGATTGAGTCACCGAAAGTCCAATAGCGATTATCGTTGATATGACAATAACAGCAATCACAATATTGATAAAAATATTAGCAATTTTCAAGACTTTATAGTTTGTTTTTTCATGATATTCTCCTTTAATCGTATCTTTTTTTATTGAGCTAAACGACGTGTGCGGAAGTATTTAACTGCCAAAGTCGCTAAATCTGTTTTGTCAGCTAAAACTTCCTTAATAGTGAATTCTGAAATAAATGCTTTTAATTGCGCAAGACCATAGATAATAACACTGTTTGTTAGAATGGTTAAAGCAGTCAACAACCATGTCTTTGTTTCCTTACCGATTGACCAATCAATGACACCATAGTGACCAACGTGGACAGTATCATAACCGTAAATATGTGAAACCAAATCAGCAATAATAGTTAAAGCTAGAACGATAGTTGTAAGATTGATAGCGACTTTAGCGACTGTTTTGATAAGGTTTCCGATAGTTTTTGTATTCATGATAAATCTCCTAAAAATTGTTTTCTTGAATTTATTGTGAGCTCAGTTTTTAAATCCGTTTTACAATATGTAATTATTCTTTTTCGAAAATATTTTATTGTTTTTCGATATTTTTTATTTTTTTGCAGGATTTTACCTTTTTGAGCTAAAAATTAACTTTAAAAGCACCCAAAAAGCCCAGCCATCATCAGCTGAGCTCGATATTTTCTATGGTCTTATGTGTCTTATCATGGGATTTTACCCTACTGCCATAGCGATTTATCAAAAAAGAGTACTCTTTTTTCAGCTTACTTTCCGTAAGCTGGTTTCACATGAATTTTTTTGGCAAAATACTTTTTGTAGGTTACTTTTACTGTCATAAGCTTTACCTCTCGTTTCATTTGATAGGGCCATTATAAGAAGCAAAGCTTAACCTATCCTTGCAGAAAACTTTCATAAACCTTAATCAAAAGTTCCTTTGTCTTTGAGATTTTGGCTAACAATTTGCCATTGTGGATTGTTTTGCCAATCTTTTTTGGAAACGATCTGACTTGCAACGCGTCTAGCTTCCTCGAGAATATTGTAATCTTCGACAATATCTGCCACTTGGAATTCTGGAATTCCTGATTGGCGTGTGCCGAAAATCTCACCTGAACCACGCATTTTAAGGTCGGCTTCTGCTAAAACAAAACCATCCGTTGTTTCTGTCATGATTTTCATGCGCTCTTTTCCTGTTTGTGTTTTGGGATTGGCGACTAAAATAGCATAAGATTGTTTATCTCCACGCCCAACTCGTCCACGAAGCTGATGCAACTGGCTAAGCCCAAATCGGTCAGCATCCATAATAATCATAATGGTCGCATTTGGGACATTAACACCAACTTCAATGACGGTTGTCGATACCAAAACCTGACTTTTTTGTGCCTTGAAATCTTGCATGATAGCTTCTTTTTCGTCATTTTTCATGCGACCATGCATGAGCGCTACGGTTGCACTATCCGCAAAATAGGCTGACAATTCCTCGTGCAAGGCAACAGCATTTTTCAAATCAAGTGATTCAGATTCTTCAATTAAAGGTGAAATCACATAGGCTTGTGCCCCTTTTTGCAATTCTTCTTTGACCCAATCAAGCACAACTTCCAACTGTTCATGTTTAACCCAACGCGTGATAATCGGTTTGCGTCCTGCAGGCAATTCATCAATAATCGAAACGTCCATTTCACCAAATGCCGTAATAGCAAGTGTCCGTGGAATTGGTGTTGCAGTCATCATGAGCACATCTGGATTTTCGCCCTTTTCACGGAAAACACGACGTTGATTGACACCAAAACGGTGTTGTTCATCAGTAATGACAAGCCCCAAGCGGTGGTAAGTTACCGCATCTTGAATCAGCGCATGCGTACCAACAATCATATCTACCGAACCATCCGCAATCGCCGAAAGTGCCGCTTGTTTGGCTGCTGTTTTCATCCCTGATGTTAAAATTGCAATGGACAAATCTGGAAAAAGCTGGGTCAAACTTTCAAAATGCTGCTCCGCCAAAATTTCCGTTGGCACCATCAAAGCTGATTGAAAACCTGCCGTATAAGTAGCATACATGGCAAGACTAGCCACAACCGTCTTACCAGAACCAACGTCCCCTTGCAAGAGACGATTCATATGACCACCAGAACGCATATCCGCCAAAATATCATCAAGACTCCGCCTTTGACCACCCGTCAAGGTAAATGGCAGAGCTGCAATCTTATCAGCAACTTTTTGCTCATCATAAGCAATCGCCAAACCATTAGCTTCTGATTTATTGTCTGCCTTTAAAGCTTGCAAATTCATTTGAAAATAGAACAGTTCTTCAAATTTTATCCGACGAAGTGCTTGTTTATACTCTGCTAAATCTTTCGGAAAGTGCATAGCAGCCGTTGCTTGAGCACGCCCTAACAAACGATACTTGTCCAAAAGCACCTGCGGTAAATTTTCAGGCAACCAATTCTGAGCACCAATTTCAAAAGCTGATTTGATAGCTTTGACTAGTGCATTTTGTGAAATACCTTGAGCAACACGGTAAACTGGCTGCATATCATCTTCAACTTGCGCTAAAATTTTCATACCAGTCACCGCTGATTTTAGGGCATCCCATTTTCCAAAAATCGCGATATCGCTGCCAATCTCGACTTTATCAGCTAAATAAGGCTGGTTAAAAAAAGAAATCGCAATAACCGCTTCGCCCTGCTTGATTTTAAACGACAAACGATTACGCTTATAACCATAATATTGCACATTTGCAGGTGTCACAACCGTTCCCGTAATGACAGCTTTTTCCCCATCAGCAAGCTCTGAAACACTCTTACTCTTAAAATCTTCATATCGAAAAGGATAGTACAGCAGTAAATCTTCAATGGTATAAATATCTAACTTATAAAATTTTTCCGCCGACTTAGCCCCTATTCCTTTTAATTCCACAATTGATGATTGTAAATTCATATAACCTCACTTTGCTACTATTATAACAAAAAATAGATTCTAAATCGCCGCAAGTTTCTTACAGCAAGTTAGAATCTTTTTATCATTTATTTTGAATAAACACGTGGAATACGGTCACTCAATAGACAAAGAACTTCGTAATTAATTGTGCCACGTTTTTGAGCCAAATCTGTCGCTGAAATAACCTTGTCGCTCTCTTGACCAATCAAAGTAACTTTCGTTCCGATTGGAAGTTTTTCTGGCAAGCGAATGGTAATTTGATCCATTGACACGCGTCCAACAATTTCACAAAATTCGCCATTCACAAGCACTGAGAAACCTTGTAAATCACGTGTCCAACCGTCTGCGTAACCGATTGGAACAGTCGCGATATATTCCTCTTTTTGAGCAGTATAGGTAGCACCGTAGCCAACCGTTGCCCCAGCAGGAATCGTCTTAACATGAACCAATGATGATTCCAAGCTAAGCGCTGGCTTTAGCGGATAAGGCAAGTCAAGCTCTGTTCCACTTGGATTCAATCCATACATGACAATCCCAAGTCGAACAAGGTTAAAAATGGTTTCACTATGCCAAATACTTGTTGCTGAATTACTGGCATGGACAATGGCAGGCTTGTCACTTAAATTGTCAACCAAATTCGTAAAGAATTCCAACTGTTCATTGAATTTCGTATCGTCAGCTTCGTCTGCTGTTGCAAAATGCGTAAAGATACCTGCAACGTTAGCCCCAGCTTTTTTCAAATTCGCAATCACATTTTCTGCTTCATCAAGACTGCGCACACCGATTCGCCCCATACCAGAATCCACTTTCAAGTGAACGTCCAAACCAGCTAAGCTAATACCTTGTTCATTTGCCAAATCAAGCCATTCTTGACTAGCAACCGTCAAAGTAACATGGTAATCACGCGCCAAAGCCACCTCATCAGGCATAATAACACCTAAAATAAGGATTGTTTCCTCAATACCTGCTTCACGTAATTCCAAAGCTTCATCAATATTTGACACACAGAATCCATCCACAAGATGATGAATAGCGTGCGCTACATTTGTGGCACCATGCCCATAAGCATTAGCTTTAACAACTGCAAAAGCTTTTTTATCTTGTGGTATATTGGCTTTAACCGCATCAATATTTTGACAAATGACATCTAAATCAATGACTGCCTTTGTTGGTCTGTGTAAACTTGAAATCATTTTATCTCCTCCAAAGCTAGAAAATTTTTTGAATGTTTTTGTTTCAATTTCATTGTTCAGGTATTATCTTCCAAAATAACACTGGCTTGAACAAGGTTTCCTGTATGAGAAAGTGAAATAAAGCACTTCCCTGAGAAAGGTGACTGGGTAATCACAGGCGCACCTAATTGGTTATTTAAAATTTCAATATCCTTAAAACCAAGTGTTCCAATTCCAGTCCCCATTGCCTTTGAAAAAGCTTCTTTTGCCGCCCAGCGTCCCGCCAAAAACTCCATCTGCCGTTTCGTACTTTTTTGCTCTGAAAAGCATTGGAACTCTTTGTCTGTCAACACTCGCTTAGCAAATCTGTTATTTTTCTCATAGGCTCGCTTGATTGCATCAATTTCCTGCAAATCAATGCCGTGACCAATAATCATACGTCTCCTTTATGAAAAACGATTTTTTTACCAATTCAAACGTTTTATCTGCTTAATCACTTAATGATTTCCAAAACTAAGGAGCTGAGAAAATTCCCCAGCCCCATAGGTTATTCAATTATTAGAATAGCAATTCTTCAAACGAATCACGACTTAGTGTGGCATGAATTTCACGAATAAGTTGTTCTGTTTTTTCCCAGCCAAGGCATGGATCTGTAATAGATTTACCAAATACTTCTGGTGCGTCTTGACGACCATCTTCTAAGTAAGATTCAATCATGAAACCACGAACGTACTTATTGATTTTATCATTCCAATCACGATTAATCAATGTTTGACGAACGATACGAATTTGTTCAAGATAATTTTTCCCTGAATTATCATGATTTGTATCAACAACAATAAATGGATTTTCTAAGCTCATTTTCTCATAAAGATCAATAGCTTTCAACAAATCATCATAATAATAATTCGGTTCATTTTCGCCGTGTTCATTCGTTGCTCCACGAAGAATCGCGTGTGCCAATGGATTTCCGTCAGTATCAACTTCAGCGCTGTGATAAATAAAGTTTTGTTTATTTTGTGCGGCATAGATACCGTTAAACATAACGTTCAAGTTACCTGAAGTCGGATTTTTCATACCTGTCGGAACATCAATACCTGATGCCACAAAACGATGTTCTTGATCCTCAACAGAACGTGCACCAATAGCATGATAAGAAACCAAATCATCTACCAATGGAAGATTTGCTGGGTAAAGCATCTCATCCGCTGTTGTTAAGCCAGTTTCCGTGATAACACGATAATGAAGATGACGAACCGCAGCAATACCATTGATAAGGTCAGGCAATTTTGAGGTATCAGGTTGATGCATCAATCCTTTGTAACCATCACCATTTGTACGTGGTTTTGCTGTATAAACACGCATAACGATAAAGATTTTGTCTTTAACTTCCTCTTGAAGTTTCGCTAAGCGGTTAGCGTATTCAAGAACAGCCTCTTCATTATCAGATGAACAAGGACCGATAACCAAAAGGATACGATTGTCCTCACCTGTGATGATTTTTGCCAATTCTGCATCACGCGCAGCTTTCTTAGCAAGAAAATCACCTTCTAATTTTGAAAGTTCTTTTACTTGTGCAATATCAATTTTTGCACTTTTTTGATGTATTCCCATATATTATTTACCTAATGTGTCATAAATTTCGTGAACAAGTTGTGCTGTATTTTCCCAACCAAGACATGGGTCTGTGATAGATTTACCAAATACTTCTGGCGAATCTTGACGACCGTCTTCTAAGTAAGATTCGATCATGAAACCACGAACATATTTGTTAATTTTTTCATTCCAATCGCGGTTAATCAATGTTTGGCGGACGATACGAACTTGTTCTAAATATTGTTTACCTGAATTATCATGATTTGTATCAATAACGATAAAAGGATTTTCTAAGCCCATGTTTTCATATTGCTCAATCGTATCGATAACATTGTCATAATAATAATTTGGTACATTTTTACCATACTCATTAGTTGCACCACGAAGGATTACGTGCGCTAATGGGTTACCTGATGTTTCAACTTCTTCGCCATTAAATAGGAAAGATTGCTTGTTTTGTGCAGCATAGATACCATTGAACATAACATTCAAATTACCTGATGTTGGGTTTTTCATTCCTGTTGGAACGCTGATGCCTGATGCTACAAAACGGTGCTGTTGATCCTCAACAGAACGCGCGCCAATAGCAATATAAGAAACTAAGTCATCAACCAACGGAAGATTTTCAGGATAAAGCATTTCATCCGCTGTTGTCAATCCTGTTTCTGAAATAACACGATAATGAAGGTTACGTACAGCTTTGATACCATTAATCAAGCTTGGTGCTTCTGACGTATCAGGTTGGTGCATCAAGCCTTTGTAGCCATCACCATTTGTACGCGGTTTTGCTGTATAGACACGCATAACCATAAAGACACGATCTTTAACTTCTTCTTGAAGTTTCGCCAAACGGTGTGCATATTCAAGAACAGCCTCTTCATTATCAGATGAGCAAGGACCGATGACCAAAAGAACACGGTCATCTTCACCTTTAATAATAGCTTCTAGCTCACGATCCCGTGCTTCTTTTTTAACTAAAACGTCACCTGTTAAGGCAGATTCTTCCTTGAGAGAATCGAAATTAATCTTTTTACTTGTTGCTTTAAATGACATGAATTTTCCTCTCCTGAATAGAAACTTTAGATTTTTTCTATTATACCATTTTCAGGTGGGTTTTCAATTGATTTTTCAGAATTTTCTATCGACTTTTTAAAATTGTTTACGACCGTGGCAATTTTTGAATTTTTTACCAGAACCGCAAGGACACAAGTCATTGCGTTTAACTTTAGAAAAATCAATATCGCTATCAGCTTGAGCACGAACAGTTTGCGCCGCAATATTCTTTTCTGCCATTGTTGTTGCACGTTGTGATGAATGTTCACGTTCTTTTTGGTGAATTTGAGCTTTCATCATGGTACGTGTGACATCAAATTCAATCGCTCCAATCATTGATTGGAACATACGGAAACCTTCAGCTTGGTATTCAACAACAGGGTTATTTTGGGCATAACCACGCAAACCGACTGATTGACGCAATTGATCTAGAGCATCGATATGGTCAGTCCATTTATTATCAACAACCATCAAAATCAAAACTTTTTGGAATTCGATAACAGCTTCTTGGTTTTGTAATTTAGCAATTTGTGTATCGTAAACTTTCAAAGCACGTTCATACAAATTTTCTTTGATTGCCTCAAAGTCCAAACCTTCTAAATCAGATAAGCTGATTGAATCTTCAGCAACCAGATTCACTTTGGCAAAGTTCAAGATTGCTCGGATACCTTCTTCGCGGTCTGCACGACTGTGAGCATCAACGGCACGATTGATTGTGCGTTTAATCATAGCTTTGATTTCAGGAGCTAAGTCGCGGTCTGCTGTGATAACATCACGACGTTCTTCATAAATAATTTCACGTTGTTCACGCATCACGTCATCATATTGCAAGACTTGTTTACGAGTATCGTAGTTATTACCTTCAACACGTTTTTGAGCTGATTCAACTTGGCGTGTCAACATTTTAGATTTGATGACTGCTTCTTCTTCCTCAAGATTCATGCGGTCAAGGAAAGCCTTGATGCGGTCTGAACCAAAACGACGCATCAAGTCATCTTCAAGTGAAAGGTAAAATTGTGATTCACCTGGGTCACCTTGACGACCTGAACGACCACGAAGTTGATTATCAATACGACGGCTTTCATGACGTTCTGTACCAATGACACAAAGCCCACCAAGTTCACGAACACCTTCACCAAGTTTAATATCGGTACCACGACCAGCCATATTTGTCGCAATTGTAACAGCGCCACGTTGACCAGCATTCATGATAATTTGTGCTTCTTTGAAGTGGTTTTTCGCATTCAAAACTTCGTGTGGCACACCAGCTTCAACTAATTTCTTAGAAATAAGGTCTGATGTTTCCACCGCAACAGTACCAACCAAGACCGGTTGACCTTTTTCATGACGAGCCTTGACATCCGCAACAACAGCTCTAAATTTAGAGTCGAGTGTTGGATATAGAAGGTCTGAATGGTCAATACGTGCCACAGGTTTGTTAGTTGGGATTGGAATGACACGCATATTGTAAACTTCGCGGAATTCTTCCTCTTCTGTTTTTGCAGTACCTGTCATACCAGCCAATTTTTTGTACATACGGAACATATTTTGGTAAGTAATTGAAGCACTTGTTTTAGATTCTTCTTGGATAGCCACGCCCTCTTTGGCTTCAATAGCTTGGTGCAAACCATCAGAGAAACGGCGTCCTTCCATTGTACGACCTGTAAATTGGTCAACAATCAAGATTTCTCCCATTTGACTAACCACATAATCAATATCTAAAAGCATGATGTAATTAGCACGAAGAGCATTATCAATGTAGTGCGTTAGAGCAACATTTTCTAAATCATAAAGATTTTCCAAGTGGAAGTATTCTTCTGCTTTATCAATACCATAATCAGTCAAACCGATTGTTTTTGTAGGTACATCAATAGCGTAATCAACACTTGTCAGTGTTTTTACAAAGCGATCCGCACGAATATAAAGTTGGCTTGTTTCTGAACTTACTTGACCTGAAACAATCAATGGCGTTCTTGCTTCATCAATCAAAACAGAGTCAACTTCATCGACCAATGCGAAGTTTAATGGACGTTGTACCATATCTTCTTGACGAACAACCATGTTGTCACGAAGATAGTCAAAACCAACTTCTGAGTTTGTTGAATAGGTCACGTCACAATTGTATGCTTCACGTTTTTCATATGGTGATTTAGCAGCCAAGTTAATACCAACAGATAATCCAAGCCAGCTGTAAACTTCACCCATTTCAGTAGCGTCACGTGTTGCGAGGTATTCGTTAACTGTGATAACGTGTACTCCTTCGCCAGCAAGGGCATTAAGGTAAACAGGCATTGTCGCTGTCAATGTTTTACCTTCACCAGTACGCATTTCAGGAACGTCACCATTGTGCATAACAATACCACCCATGATTTGAACACGATATGGATAAAGTCCTAATACACGTTTTGCTGCTTCGCGGACAACTGCGAAAGCTTCCGGTAATAATTGATCTAATGTTTCACCATTTTGATATCTTTGTTTAAATTCTGGTGTTTTTGCTTGCAATTCTTCATCAGACAAAGCTGCCATAGCGTCAGCATATGACTCAACTTTCTTTGCAGTTTTTTCTAATTTTCTTAATTCACCTTTATCGTTTTCGATAACAGTCCGTAGAATATTTGCCATCCCAATTCCTTTCGATAAACTTATCATCACATTTTAACACAAAAAGCGCTTGAATTCAAGAATTCACCGTTGAAGCAATGAGCTCACAGGCTCAAAATCAGTAAAAATTCTTTTTTTGATACTTTCCTTATAAGTAATGCAGACGGCATGTCCAACAGTCCAATGGACTGTTGGAGGACATAACTAGGTTTGTCTCAAAACTTCCGTGTGGCTGAATTAAGCAGTATTCAGCCACTTTCACTACAACAGAAAAGTATTGTTTTTTTATGCTCGCTTTGCTCCCAAAATTGAACGAGATTAATATAAAATTAAAGCGTATTTTAGGAAAAAAAGTAGCTTTGTCTAGTCTTAATTTAATGATTCCTATTTTTACAGTTTTGACTCGCTACGATTATACCCTTTTTTTGCCTCAACAACAAGAAAACACATTAAATCAACTTCATAAGATTTCAGATAAAAAAAGATTGAAGAAAGCTTCCTTAGATTCCCTCAATCTCAATGGTTTATTAGACATTAATAATTAGCGTTCAGATACTTTTTTAGCCAAAGCAAAGTTACCAAGAGTAGCAGAACCATTTTCAGAAACACCTGGTGTCACAATATATTCTGTTACATCTGGAACTGGTACGTAACCATTTAACAAAGCAGTGAATTTATCACGAACGCGTTTCAACATGTGTTCTTGAGCCATAACACCACCACCAAAGACAATAACTTGTGGACGGTAAAGAAGAGTAGCTTGAACTGCAGCTTGTGCGATATAGTAAGCTTGAACGTCCCAAACTTCTGAATTCAACTCAATCAATTCACCACGAATGCCTGTACGGCCTTCTAGTGATGGTCCTGCTGCCATGCCTTCTAGACAACCTTTGTGGAAAGGACAGAAACCAGTATAGTTGTTCGCAACGTCTTGTGGATGTGGAGCCACATAAACGTGACCAGCTTCTGTATGACCGATACCGCCGATGAATTCACCATTTTGAATTGCACCAGCACCGATACCTGTACCGATTGTGTAATAGACAAGGCTCTTAACACCTTTACGAACAATTGTTTCACCATAAGCAGAGCTGTTAACATCTGTTGTGAAATACATTGGCACCTTAAAGTGTTTTGAAATCAATCCAACCAAGTCAACATTAGCCCAATGTGGTTTTGGAGTGGTTGTGATATAGCCGTAAGTTTCTGAATTTTCATCAATATCGATTGGACCAAAAGAACCAATAGCAATTCCTGCCAAATCAGCTTCAAAACGTTTAAAGAATGCTACTGTTTTGTCAATGGTTTCATAAGGGGTTGTTGTTGGAAATTGTACTTTTTCAACAACTTGGAAATTTTCATCTCCAACGGCACAAACAAATTTGGTTCCGCCCGCTTCTACACTACCGTATAATTTAGTCATTTTTTCTCCCTCAATTACTAATTTTATACTCAATATTATACACAAAAGAAAGCGATAACGCAATAGTAAAAACAGCTTAAAACCTTGTAAAATCAAGCTTCTCTCTATATAAAAAGAGGTGAATATCCACCTCCAAAAATATACATATATATTTATTTGACTTTAAGTAAATCTGCACCTTCTTCAATTGTACCTTCTGTAACTGAAGTCACTTCTGAATAGTCAGCAGTATTTGTCACAATAATCATTGTTGTATCATCAAGACCCGCTGCTGCAATAGCTGCAGTATCAAATGTTCCAAGAACATCGCCTTTTTTAACTTTTTGATTAGCAGTAACCTTTTGTGCAAATCCTTTACCATTCATTGATACTGTGTCGATACCAACATGAATAAGAACTTCAGCACCATTGTCAGATTTAAGACCATAAGCATGACCAGTTTCAAAAGCGATTTGGACTATACCATCAACTGGAGAGTAAACTGTATTTCCGCTTGGTTTCACAGCAATACCTTTACCCATAGCTTCTGATGAGAATACCGGGTCATTTACTGCTGTAAGAGGAACTGTTTCACCAGCGAGTGGGCTAACAATTGTTTCAGCAGACACACCAGGTTGAGCTGATTCAGCGGCAACTTCTGCTTCTTTAGTGGATGGAGTTTCAACTGCTATTTGTTCAGCAGCTGCTTCCGCTTCAAAGACACCTGCAGCTTTTGTTTTACCGTAGAAGTAAGTGATTGCAAAAGCAATCGCAAAGCTAATTAATTCACACAATACATAGAATGGAATGGATGTTGCATTGATAGAAAGGAAACCAAGGAAACCTGCTGAACCAAGTGAGACAGCAACTACCTTAAGTAAACCTGCCACCGCTGCAGCAACTCCTGAACCAATTAAAGCGCAGAAGAATGGGAAACGATATTTCAAGTTAACCCCAAATAACGCAGGTTCGGTGATACCAAGAAGCGCTGATACCCCTGCAGATGAAGTAAGACCTTTTGTCTTAGAATTTTTAGTTAAGAACCAGATTGCAAATGTAGCGGCACCCTGAGCAACATTTGCCATAGAAGCAACTATAAATATGAAATCACCATATCCCACACCATTTGTCCATGCTGAAAGCAGTTGTGTTTCAATCGCTGGGAAAGATTGGTGAAGCCCAGTCATAACAATAAGTGAATAAGTACCACCAAAGATACCCATTCCAATAAATCCAGTTGTATTATACAACCAAACAATTGCATCTGTAATTCCATTAGATACCAATAACATTACAGGACCAATAACTGTGAAAGTTAGGAAACCAGTAATCATTACTGATAATAATGGCGTAAATGTAAAGTCAACAGATGACGGTAGTTTTTTGTGGAAGAATTTCTCTAATACTGATAACAACCAAACAGCGGCTAACACTGGAATAACTTGATAAGCATAATTCGTTTGAGCAACATGATAACCAAAAATATTCCAATATTCCGTCGAACCACCAAGATCTGGTGTTGTCATAATCATACCAATCGCAGCACCAAGGAATTGATTTGCTCCAAAACGTTTCGCAGCTGAAATTCCAACTAAGATTGGTAAGAACATGAAAGGTGCAGCTGACATAAGCTGAATCATTGCAGAAATACCCTTGATAGCAGGATACATTTCTTCAATTGACTTAGGTCCAAAAAGTCCAGCAGATGTCAAAAAGTTTCGCAATGCCATCAATAGACCACCTGCAACAAGAGCAGGAATGATTGGTACAAAAATATCTGACAGCAATTTAATCAATGCCATAATTGGATTGAATTTTTTACCACTGCTAGCAATTTGTTTTAAATCATCCGTCGAAACTTCTGAAAGACCAGTCTCTTTAATAAGTTCATCATAAACAAAGTTAACATCACCAGCACCGATAATAACTTGATATTGGCCATCAATTTTAAATGTACCTTTCACATCTGGATTTTCATCCAATGCTTTTTGGTCAACTTTTGTATCATCCTTTAGTACGAGACGAAGTCGTGTCGCACAATGCGCAGCTGCAACAAGATTGTCTTTTCCGACTGCTTTTACAACGTCGGAAGCTACCTTACCATAATCCATTACAGTAACTCCTTTTATAATTTTCTTTCGTGAAAGCGTTTCACTTAACTACATTTACATTCTAACACATTTTAGATATATGTCAAGCGTTTATCATATTTTTTATTTTTTTGTGTAAAATGATTGATTTTTAAGAAGAAAACGTTTACTATATTATTTGTATATAGATAAATAAAAGGAGAAAATTATGGATTTACCTAGAAAAATACGATATCGTGCTTATGCTGATTGGAGCAAAGAGGAGAGAGAAACAATCAATAAAAATGTAAAACAATCTCCTTGGCATGCTAGCTATCATATTGAACCTAAAACTGGATTATTAAATGACCCTAATGGTTTTTCTTTCTTTAACGGCAAATACACACTCTTCTATCAAAATTGGCCATTTGGAGCGGCTCATGGCTTAAAAGAATGGGTTCATACAGAATCAGATGATTTAGTTCACTTTTATGAAACTGGTACTGAGCTTCGTCCCGACACCAAACGCGATAGCCATGGCGCTTATTCTGGCTCTGCCTATGAAATAGATGGGAAGCTTTTCTTATTCTACACTGGAAATGTCCGTGACGAAAATTGGGTACGCTACCCATTTCAAATCGGTGCTTGGATGGATAAGGACTACAATATTACAAAGTGTGAAAATGTTCTTATTCACCAAGCTAATGATGTAACCGATCACTTCCGTGATCCACAGCTCTTTAACTACAAAGGTCAATTTTACGCAATCCTTGGAGCTCAAAATCTTAATGAATCAGGCTTCATTAAATTGTATAAAGCTGTTAATAACGATATTGAAAATTGGGAAGAAGTTGGTAACCTTGATTTTGGTGGTACAGGCTCAGAATATATGATTGAATGCCCAAACCTTGTTTTCGTAGACGATAAACCTGTTCTGCTTTATTGTCCACAAGGTCTTGATAAAACAGAGCTAGATTATAGTAATATTTTTCCGAATACTTACAAAATATGTCAATCGTTTGACACTAAACATGCAAAACTTGTTGATGCTTCTGAAATCCAAAACCTTGATTATGGATTTGAAGCCTATGCCACTCAAGGATTTAATGCTCCTGATGGACGTGCTTTAATTATTAGTTGGATTGGACTTCCTGATATTGATTATCCAACAGATAAATACGATTATCAAGGAGCAATGAGTCTTGTTAAAGAACTTTCTATCAAAAACGGAAAACTCTATCAGTACCCTGTAGAAGCTATCACGTCCCTTCGTGCGGCTTCTGAAACGTTTGCTAACAAATCCGAAACCACTAATACTTATGAGTTAGAATTGATTTTCCCCGAAAATCAAAAATCTGAAATTCTTCTTTTTGCAGATGAGAAAGGCAATGGACTTAGCTTGACTGTAGATACTAAAGACGGTAAAATTATCCTTGACCGCAGTAAAGCCGGTGTTCAATATGCTACAGAATTTGGTACAAGTCGTGAATGTTCGATTGATACAAAAGAAACAAGTGCTAATATTTTTGTAGATAATTCGATTATTGAAATCTTTATCAACAAAGGAGAAAAAGTATTTACTAGCCGCGTGTTCCCTGAAGAAGGACAAAATGGTATTAAAATCAAATCAGGCGAAGCAAGTGGAACGTACTTTGAATTAAAATACTAACATGATAGCAAAACTAACGGATGTCGCAGAATTAGCTGGAGTAAGTCCAACAACCGTCTCTCGTGTCATTAATAATAAAGGTTATTTATCAGAAAAAACCAAACAAAAAGTTCAAGAAGCTATGAAGACTCTGGGTTACAAGCCTAATAATTTAGCTCGCGGACTTCAAGGTAAATCAGCCCAACTTATTGGACTTATCTTTCCTAATATCAGCAACATTTTCTATTCTGAACTAATTGAATATCTTGAAATTGAATTATTCAAACATGGTTATAAGGTGATTATTTGTAACAGCCAAAATGATCCTGCTAAGGAGCGTGAATACATTGAAATGCTTGAAGCTAATCAAGTTGATGGTATCATCTCATCTAGTCATAATTTAGGAATTGATGATTACGAGCGTGTTGCAGCTCCTATTATTGCTTTTGACAGAAATTTAGCTCCCAATATCCCTATTATCTCTTCTGATAACTTTGAAGGGGGTAAATTAGCCGCTAAAACATTACAAAAAAATGGCTGCCAAAATATCATTATGATTACAGGAAATGATAACACAGATTCACCCACAGGCTTACGCGCTCTTGGTTTTTCTTTCCAAATCCCAGAAGGCAAGATTTTTAAAGTTCCTAACACCCTATCCACAATTCGTCGTGAAATGGAAATCAAGTCAATCATTGCAAGTAATAAACCAGATGGCATCTTTGTTTCAGATGACTTAACAGCAATCCTTACCATGAAAATTGCACATCAGCTTGAGCTGAAGATTCCTGATAACTTAAAAATTATCGGCTATGACGGGACATCATTTATTGAGAATTTCTTCCCACAATTGACAACCATTCGACAACCGATTGATGAAATTGCAAGCCTAATCGTGGATGTTCTGTTAAAGAAAATCAAAGGCGAAAAGGCGAGCAAAGATTACATTCTACCAATATCACTTCTGCCTGGCGGAAGTATTTAGATATAAAATCACCAACTATCACAAAGATAGCTGGTGATTTTACTAATGATTTCTATTGAAACAGAGCGAAAGCCTATAACTTTCACTCTGTTTATTATTCTACGACAAATTGGCTCAACAAGCCATTGACAAATTTTGCTGAAGTGTCATCTGAATACTTTTTAGCAATTTCGATGATTTCATTTACCGCTACACGTCCTGGAGTTTCTTCGAAATATTTGATTTCGTAAAGCCCCAAGCGAAGCAAGGCTCTATCAGTTAGTGTCAAACGTTCTAATGACCAACCTGACTTCAAATGTGTCTCAATTTGTTGGTCGATTTCAAATTTTAAATCTTGTACGCCTTTAACAAGATTTAAAAGAAAGACAGGAACATCAATAGTATCGTCTTCTTCGATTGTCTTGTCATAAGTATAGGCAAACTGTGCGGCTGCTAAATATTCTCCACCAAATTCTAGGCTAAAGAGCGCTTGGAAAGCACGTTCACGAAGGTCTCGTCTCGAATTTGTAAAATTATTAGTCATCCAAGAAATCCTCATCAAATAATGCTTTCAAATCTGGTTTTGGTGTTTTTTCAGGAACGATACCTTCAACGTGAATATTAACAGATGAAATTGTTACTTCTGCCATATCGTAAACAGCTGCTTTCACAGCTTGTTGGATTGCGATTGAGACAGCAGGAACATTAACACCATATTGAAGATAAACGTAAATGTCTGCATTAACTGTGCCGTCTTCTTCTGTTTGAAGGTAAACTCCTTTACCTAAAACTGTTTTGCTGAAACTATCTGTCATAGCTTTATTACGAAGTGAATGAACGCCATCGACTTTTGTTGCAGCAATACCTGTGATAACTTCTAGTACTCGTGGTGAAATAACAATATCACCGATATTTTCAGTTGTCATAAGCATTCCTTTCTAAATTAAAATATAAGGATAAAAGCAAAGAGAACGATGCTCTCTCTACTAGCAAGCTTAAGCACGTGATACGTAAGTACCTTCTTGCGTATTAATCACCAATTTTTGACCGATTTCGATAAAGTCTGGTACGTTAACAACAAGACCTGTTTCAAGAGTTGCAGGTTTACCTGAACCAGTAACAGTAGCACCTTTGATAGATGGTTGAGTATCAGTAACTGTCAATTCAACTGTTGTAGGAGCAGTTACACCGATAACTTCTGTACCGTAAAATTGGATTTTAACTTCAGAGTTTTCAAGGATGTAAAGTAATTCTTGTTCTACGTTAACAACTGGGATTTCATACTGTTCGTAGCTTTCAGTATCCATGAAGTATGCTGTGTCATCCATTTTGTAAAGATATTGTGCAGCACGTGTTTCGATGATTGCTTGTTCAAATTTTTCTTCTGGACGATAAGTAGTATCAAAGGTTGAACCAGTACGTACATCACGAAGTTTCATACGCATAACAGTATTACCTTTACCTGGTTTGTGGTGACTTGCTTCGAGAACTTTGATGAGTTTTCCATCAGATGTTACAAAGGTCATACCTGCTCTAAGCTTACTTGCTTCAATCATTTATTAATTACCTCTTATAAATTATTTATCACTTCATTCTACCATAAAATACGCTATGGCTCAAATGTTTTTAATCTTTTGAAAAGGCATTACTACATCTTTCTTGTCAAAGAAATTTCACTCTGCTAAAATGAATTATCAATTATTTATTCTAACGAAGATTTATGGATGACAGTAAGACTTAAAAATGCAAGCAGTCCAATCAAGGAAGTCAAAGGTGGCTTTATCTGGACAACACTTTTCTTTTTCTTATTTGTGCCATTGTTTCGCAAGGATTGGAAATGGCTGGAAATTGTAATTGACTCAATCATTGCAGGTTTGTAACGACAACTCTCAATATTGATGCTAATGCCAGTCTTGTTCTTAACATCGCCTTTGCTGTTTTATATAATAATTTTTATATCAACGATTTGCTAGCAAGGGTTGGGCCTGCTTCAGAAATTGATGACAAAATTTTAAATGATAAATTGAGATAAAAAATTTCATTTTTAGGCTGAAGAAAAAAGGCTTTTTGATACTTCCTCTGGGTTCCTCACTTTTCAATTTATAGGTTCGGACCTCAAACTATCCATTTGTTTCTTAAGTCCATTCAGCAGCTCTAACAGCCCAGTGGAGTGTTATCTAAAATCGAACAGAGTCAACAATTATTTATAATTTATTTTGAGGTAATAGTGGGTTTGTCCACACTCTAAAAAACGCACTCAAATGATGAGCGCGTTTTTTAACAAATAAAATTCATCTCCGTCCACTACTTCATAGGTATTTCATTTCCAATGTTAATAAGGATTTGAGTCAGAAACATCATCTTCTTCATAAATAAATTCCATATTGTAAACAGTATAGAGGTGTGCTGTTGAGTCACCTTGAATTAATTCACCCGTGCCATCATTTCTGATGTCATCATACATGTACGATGACAAAATCACTTTAATCACATCATGGTCATCTGACCTCTTAAATGATTTGATGACAGCTCGGTCAACACAAACTCTATCCAAATGATTAGCTATGTGATTATCAATGTACTCTTTCAACTGCATATTATGCTGATGGAAAAGACTCTCTATTTCTAAATGCCGAACGCGTTCCCAATCTTTGTCCATTCACGCATTTTGCAATTCTAAATACAATTCTTTAGTGTATGAAATAAAATCGTATTCTTCAAAATCTGGATGAACCAATTTGATAACTTCAATGGCTTTCTCGTCATTTTCAGGCTCTACTTTCCCATCATTGCCTGTTTTCCTGAATACATAGAGCATGACAAGTAAACATACAACGCCGAATAAATCGCCGTCTCCACTAGATGTTGGCATGCTACTGCTCGAGCTTGAAACGCTAGAGACCACTCGAAAACCACCAAAAGAGCCAAAGCCTCCGTCAGTCGTGACACTACCCCTACTTTCCAGTATTGTCAACTCCTGCATAGACTGGTTGAGAGAGATTAAAGAATAAAACTAAAATCCCTAATATTGCAAGAATGATTCCCTTATTTTTCATAAATCATTTTCCCTAAACTTCATTAATCTTCCGATTCATCCATTCCCAATTTAACTTCTGGAACGTCATGTTGAACGTATTCAACACCTTTTTGTTCCATTAATTCGATAGCAAATGGATGCATGCGATAGGCAGTCTTATAAGTAATTTTTTTAATTCCCGCTTGAAGCAGCGCCTTGGTACAGTTGATACATGGAAAATGTGTGACGTAAATTTCTGTACCTTTGGTTGAAATACCTTCCTTAGCACACTGAATAAGCGCATTCATTTCAGCATGAACGGTACGGATACAATGTCCGTCCTCCATTTTATGCCCAACTTCATTACAATTGTCAGTTTCTGACACACCACCGTTGTAACCAGTCGCGATGATGCGATTATCTTTCACCAAAACAGCACCAACAAAAGCACGGTCACAAGTCGAACGCTTGGAAATCAGCTCCGCATTTGCCATAAAATAATCTTGCCAAGAAAGTCTATCAGTCATCATTTTCCTCCTTATCTAACTCTACAACACAATCAATTCTTTTGGTGCTAAGGTTAAGACTTCGCAGCCATTTTCTGTCACAACCAAATCATCTTCGATACGGACACCGTATTTGTTATCAAGGTAAATTCCTGGTTCATCCGTAATAGTCATACCAACTTCAACCAACTCATCTGAATTGCCAAAGAACGGAATTTCATGAATATCAAGCCCAATGCCGTGTCCAATACCGTGCGTGAATTGCTCAGCATATCCCGCTTTTGCAATCACATCACGCGCCAATTTATCGTAATCACGGCGTGTCATTCCTGCTTTGACCGAATCAATCACCGCTTGATTAGCACGTAAAACCACGTCATAAATTTCACGCTCTTCATCAGTTGTCTCACCAATATGAATGGTACGTGTCATATCACTGACGTAGTGGTTGTAGTAGCAACCAAAATCAAGCGTCAAAGTTTCACCAGATTGGATGACTTTCTCACTGGCTACGCCGTGAGGCATGGCAGAGCGGTAACCAGAAGCTGCAATGGTTTCAAAAGACACACCAGAAGCACCGTATTCACGCATACGAAAATCAAGGAAATTCGCCACTTGTAATTCTGTTGTCTGATCTGGTTTGATGAAATCAAGCATGTCAGCAAAAGCGCGGTCGGAAATCGAGCAAGCCTTACGAATCGTTGCAATCTCAGAAGAGTCTTTAATCATGCGCAATTCTTCCATAAAATTCGTCATAGCTACCAAATCATAACCTGCAAACACGCCTTGTAAAGTCTGGTAATAAGCAAAAGATACTTGGCTGTCAAAACCAATTTTCTTTAGATTATCCGCCTGAATCACCTTAGCAATTTCTTGGAGAGCATCTCTACTTTCAATGATGTCAAATCCTTGAACAGACTGTTTAGCAATCAAGGTATAACGAGCATCCGTCACAAACAACCGACGACTTTTAGAAATAAAAACAGTCGCTGACGTTCCCCAGAACCCTGTCAAATAATAAATATTATTTTGACCAGTCACCAAAAACGCATCAACCTCTGATTGATTCAACTTAGCCTCAAACCTCTCAACTCTCGCTAGCATACAACTCTCCTTAGTAGATATTTTAAAATTATTATACCAAAAAAACACCAAGACAATCGTATTCTACCGACTTTTTCCAAAAAAGCTTAAGCGGTGAAGGAAAGTTGATGAAAAACACCCCGAAAACCAGATTTCGGAGTGTATTTTTTATTTCAATTTGTCTTTTAAATATTGTCCTGTGAAGGATTCTTTGACTTTGACGACCTCTTCTGGTGTGCCTGTGGCAACGATTTGTCCACCACCGACACCGCCTTCTGGTCCAAGGTCGATAATGTGGTCAGCTGTCTTAATCACATCAAGATTGTGTTCAATGACAAGCACGGTATTTCCATCATCCACGAAGCGTTGAAGGACTTTAAGCAGACGAGCAATGTCATCTGTGTGAAGTCCTGTCGTTGGTTCATCAAGGATATAAAGGCTCTTACCAGTTGAGCGTTTGTGAAGTTCACTCGCCAATTTCATACGCTGTGCTTCACCACCAGACAGCGTTGTGGCTGGTTGTCCGAGAGTAACATAACCAAGTCCAACGTCTTTGATAGTTTGCAATTTGCGTGCGATTTTAGGGATTGGTGCAAAGAATTCAACCGCATCATTGACTGTCATATCAAGAATTTCAGCGATATTTTTGTCTTTGTAATGAACTTCAAGCGTTTCACTATTATAACGTGTGCCATGACAAACCTCGCAAGGTACGTAAACATCTGGCAAGAAGTGCATTTCAATCTTGATAATTCCGTCACCAGAGCAAGCCTCGCAACGTCCACCTTTGACGTTAAATGAGAAACGTCCTTTTTTGTAACCACGAATCTTAGCTTCATTGGTCTTAGCAAAAAGGTCACGAATATCATCAAAAACACCTGTGTAAGTTGCAGGATTTGAACGCGGAGTACGGCCGATTGGGCTTTGGTCAATGTCAATCAAGCGTTCAATGTTCTCAATACCTTCAAGTGCCTTGTGTTTACCAGGTTTGGCAGAATTGCGATTTAATTTTTGAGCAACAGCTTTTTTCAAAATACTGTTAACCAAGGTTGATTTTCCAGAACCCGAAACACCTGTCACCGCAATGAATTTACCAAGTGGGAAAGTCACATCAATATTTTGCAGGTTATTTTCAGAAGCACCTTTGACACGAAGCACGCGCCCATTTCCTTTACGACGTTCTAGTGGCACAGGAATTTCTTTTGCTCCAGACAAATATTGCCCTGTAATTGATTTTTTATTTTTGGCAACATCTTCTGGCGTTCCAGAGGCAACAATTTGCCCACCAAAATCACCTGCACCTGGTCCGACATCAATGAGCCAATCAGCTTGGCGCATGGTATCTTCATCGTGTTCAACGACAATCAAGGTATTGCCCAAATCACGCATTTTTTTCAAGCTTGAAATCAAACGGTCATTGTCACGTTGATGAAGCCCAATCGAAGGTTCATCCAAAATATAAAGGACACCTGATAGGTTTGAACCAATTTGCGTTGCCAAGCGAATACGCTGACTTTCACCACCAGATAAAGTCCCCGCAGAACGCGACAAGGTCAAATAATTCAAGCCAACATTATTTAAGAAGGTCAGACGGTCTTTGATTTCCTTAACAATCGGCATTGCAATCGTCTTTTCATTTTCAGAGAGTTCTAGGTGAGTTAAAAGTTCCAAGTGGTCAGCAACTGACAAATCAGACACTTGCCCAATATTTAAGCCATTTTCGCCACCAACACGAACACAAAGTGCTTGATTATTTAAACGATAACCATGACAAGTTGCACATGGCAATTCATTCATGTAACCACGCATAACATTACGTGTAAAGTCACTATTTGTTTCATGATAACGGCGGTCAATATTATTGACGACTCCCTCAAACGGAAGGTCGATATTACGTTCACCACCAAAGTCATTGATATAGTGGAAATGGAATTCACGCTCGCCTGAGCCATACAAGACCAAGTTTTGTTCTTCTTCTGTCAAATTTTCAAATGGTGTATCCATATCAATACCAAAAGAAGTCATGGCTTGTTCTAGCATGGCTGGGTAATAGTTAGATGAGATTGGATTCCACGGTGCTAAAGCCCCTTCACGAAGCGTTTTACTACGGTCAGGAATCACCAAATCCAAATCGACTTCCAATTTGCTTCCCAAGCCATCACAGGTTGGGCATGAACCAAACGGTGCGTTAAATGAAAAAAGACGTGGTTCCAATTCTGGAACGGTAAAACCACAAACAGGACATGAATAATGCTCTGAAAAGAGCAATTCATTACCATCCATAGTATCAATAATCACATAACCATCAGCCAATCGAAGCGCAGCTTCCACCGAATCAAACAAGCGCGAACGGATACCGTCTTTATTAATCAAACGGTCAACAACGATTTCGATATTGTGCATTTTGCTCTTAGATAACTCAGGAACTTCTGAAATATCGAAAATCTCGCCATCCACGCGCACACGCACATAACCATCTTTTTGAATACGGTCAAAAATCGTCTTGTGTTGTCCTTTTTTACGACGCACAACTGGCGCTAAAATCTGCATTCGCGTCCGTTCTGGCAATTCCAAAACTTGGTCAACAATTTGCTCAACAGATGATGCCGTAATGGCACCATGCCCATTGATACAATACGGCGTCCCCACGCGAGCATATAAAAGACGCAGATAATCGTTAATTTCTGTCGTTGTCCCTACCGTAGAGCGAGGATTTTTACTAGTTGTTTTTTGGTCAATGGAAATAGCAGGGCTGAGACCTTCAATCGAATCAACATCTGGTTTTTCCATATTACCAAGAAACATACGCGCATAAGCTGACAAACTTTCTACATAACGACGTTGCCCTTCTGCGTAAATCGTATCAAATGCCAAACTTGACTTTCCCGAACCAGACAAACCAGTCACAACAACCAACTTATCCCGCGGAATGTCAACATTGATATTTTTTAAATTGTGGGCACGTGCCCCACGAATAATTAATTTATCTTGCATAATCTATTCATCAGCAAAATGAATAACCTATATTGATGATCCTTCATCCGATAGGTTCACTTTTTACCAATGTCCTAGTCCTTTCTTCATAGCTACTTCTAAGATTCTTACCTTATTATAACAAATTTTCTACTATTCTTTATCCCAAAAAACTGCTAATTGTAGTATAATAGATTAGTATGTAAAATTTTCTCCTCTTGAAAATATCAAGCTAAGGATTTTAATATGACATACAGCAAAAATAAATGGAACAAAATCCAATGTTATACGTTTAACTAGATTTTGTATCTTAGAGTAAAAGGAGGGGTTGTTTTTATGGAACAAATGTTTCTATCAACAGCGTTAGAATTTAAAGAAATCAATACATTCGAGCCCGGCGCTTGGATTAATTTGGTCAACCCCTCCCAGGAAGAATCTGTCAAATTATCTGAGCAATTCAATATCGATATTACAGACCTTCGTGCGCCACTCGACCTTGAAGAAACATCACGTATTGCCGTTGAAGATGATTATACATTGATTATCGTCGATGTGCCAACCTACGAAGAACGTAATAACAAAAGTTACTATGTCACTATTCCGCTCGGTATTATCGTGACAGACAATGCTGTTATCACAACGTGTTTGCAAGAATTGACGCTTTTTGATAATTTTTTCAATCGTCGTGTGAAAAACTTTTACACATTCATGAAAACACGTTTTGTATTCCAATTGCTTTATCGCAATGCAGAACTATTCCTAACAGCCCTTCGTTCTATCGACCGCCAAAGCGACCGAATCGAAGCTGAATTGGAAAACGCCACACGTAATGAGCAATTAATTGACATGATGGAGTTGGAAAAATCTATCGTCTATTTGAAAGCCTCATTGAAATTCAACGAACGTATCGTTAAAAAGCTTTCAAGTAGCACCAGCTCTTTGAAAAAATATATCGAAGATGAAGATTTGCTTGAAGACACTCTGATTGAAACGCAACAGGCGATTGAGATGGCTGGCATTTATGAAAATGTCTTGAACGCCATGACAGAAACAACTGCTTCAATCATCAACAACAATCAGAATACAATCATGAAAACCTTGGCATTGATGACCATGGCTTTGGATATTCCAACTGTTATCTTCTCAGCTTATGGCATGAACTTCCAAAATAACTGGTTGCCACTAAATGGTCTACCACACGCCTTTTGGTACATTGTTTTTATCGCCGCTGCTATGAGCGCCTTCGTTGTTATCTATTTCTTTAGGAAGAAGTGGTTTTAACCTGCCAAATTCTGTTGCGACTAAGGTCGCTAACAGAATTACGGAAGAATCCTATTAGGATTCTTCCTAGGCAGCTTACTAGTTTGAAAGGTGACTATTATCAAGCCAATGTTTTTGCATTATGACATTTGATATGTTAAGTAACGGAAGTTTAATATTTTATCGGCAGTGTATTTATGGTGATTATTAATTAGAGAAAGTAACTGTTTTATTTTCTCTCACTAGTAATTCATCTTAATCATGGGCTTTACTGGATGTTCTTAGCAACACTTCTATTTCACAAAAACAGGAGACTATATATTATGGATTTAACTAAACTTACTAAAAAGAATCAAGAATTTATTCACATTGCTACTAATCAATTAATTCAAGATGGCAAATCTGATGATGAAATCAAAACGATTTTAGAAGAAGTTTTACCAACAATTGTTGAAAATCAGAAAAAAGGATTGACTGCACGTGCTCTTTTCGGTGCCCCTACCGTTTGGGCTGCTTCATTTACTGAAAAAGATTCAGATAAGAATGCTGAGCAAACTGATAAAAATGACAATCCTTGGTTAATGTGGCTTGATACATCACTTCTTTTCATCGGTATTGTTGCCCTCCTTAATACTGTCATTGATTTCTTCAATTCAACGACAACAAGTTCTGGGTTGCTTTCATTGCTTGCCCTTGGTTTTGGTGGTGGTGCTGCTATGTATGCCACTTATCACTTCATCTATCGCCACTCTGGTAAACCAAAAAGCGAACGTCCAGGTTGGACCAAAACTATCTTGGTGCTTGGTTTGGCAATGCTTGGTTGGGTCCTCCTTTACACTGGAACAGCATTCTTGCCAGCAGTTATCAACCCACAATTACCAGCCATCGTTATGTTAATCATTGGTGCAGCTGCACTTCTTGGACGTCATTTCCTTCAAAAGAAATATAATATCCTTAATGCCATGACACCGAAACAATAATTTCAAACATTAAAAGTCCTGCTAGGTAACCTAGCAGGACTTTTTTAGGCATTACGCAATGCCACGATAATTTTCTTTGACCAATCTGATGTAATTTTCACCTTATCAATATCTGTCACATCAATTTTCTTAACCGAAAAATACGTCTTATTGTTATACCTAATGTTAAAATCATCGTCACTATTTTCTTTAACAGCCGTAAATGGAACGTCATTTAAAGCAAAATCGACATCAGAAGATAACTTCTGCAAGTCCTCTTTGGTAGCCATGATATAAAGAGTACCCGAAAACTGTGCTGATAATTGTTGTTCCTCATCGCTCTCAACTGAAATAATATCCATAATATTCATTTCTGACAACTCTGATGAATAATCTTTGTTAATCTCCGTTTGAATGTCTTGCGACACATCAGTTAATTCTGAATCAGCACCACATCCTGCCAAAATAGTTAGCAACAGCACTGACAGTCCTAGCAAAAATTTTCTCTTTTTCATCTTAGTCTCTCCTATATTTTAAAATATCTCCTGGTTGACAGTCTAATTCGCGGCAAATATTCATCAACGTATTAAACCTAACACCTTTTGCCTTTCCAGTCTTTAAAATCGATAAATTTGCCTCAGTTATCCCAATTTTTTCAGCCAATTCTTTGGAGGTTATATTTCTCAACTTGAGCATTTTATCTAAATGTACTTGTATTTCTGCCATAGCTAAATAATCTCATCATAATCTTTTTGAAGTTGAACGCCGTGTTTTATCACAAGGATACCAATATAATTGACAACAAGTAATACAATGTTGAGCCAATAATCTTTCAATGATAGCTCAAATAAATCACTAACATGTTCAAGATTCAAAAAATTAAAAATAAGGTTAACAGCCAACTGAATACCTGTCGCAATCAGCAAGCAACGCAATGTTTTAGAAAGATAAGTGATATTTTCAGAATTGAAATAAGAGTCTTTCTGAAAATTCATTAGTAGTTTGTCTAACGCTCGCATAATCATAACGACCATATAAAAAATAGCAGCCGCTAATAGCAATATAAGCATCGGAAACCAAATCGGCACTTGAGCAATTTGCGAGTTATAATCTAGTGTCAACATTCCATTTTGATTCCAGCCGTCAAGAACAACACCTAGAATACCTAAAAACATGACAATAATTCCAATAATTGCTAAATAGCGTATAATTTTGACAACTTCCCTACTAACCTTAAAAACAATCTGTTTCATTTTACACCTCGATTATTGTTTTACAATAATTATCTCTTCAAAATTATTATAAAACAATAATTTTACTCTGTAAAGTATTTGCATACACAAAAAGACCCCTCGCGGAGTCATTTTTTCTTATTTAAAGTAACGAATTAGTCTTCGTTTACGAATGGCATAAGAGCCATAACGCGAGCGCGTTTGATAGCTGTTGTTACTTTACGTTGGTTTTTAGCTGAAGTTCCAGTTACGCGACGTGGAAGAATTTTACCACGTTCTGAAACGAAACGGCTAAGAAGCTCAGTATCTTTGTAATCAACATATTCAATTTTGTTAGCTGCGATGTAATCAACTTTTTTACGGCGTTTGAATCCGCCACGACGTTGTTGAGCCATGTTTTATTCTCCTTTATATTATTGTTGTTTCAAGTTTTTCACTTGAGTTGTCCATATCCATTAGAATGGAAGATCGTCATCTGAAATGTCCATTGGATTTGAATTGCCAAATGGGCTTTCATCACGACCAAAGTTAGGTGTTTGTGATTGTGAAGATTGTGATGAGAAAACACCGTCGTTTGATGAGCCACCAAATGATGAATTGTTATTGTTGAATCCACCGTTATATGAACCACCTGATTGACCTTCACGTGTAGCACGACTTTCCAAGATTTGGAAATTATCTGCAACAATCTCTGTTACGTAAACACGTTGACCTTGTTGATTTTCATAATTACGAGTCTGGATACGACCTGTAACACCAATCAATGTGCCTTTTTTAGCCCAATTAGACAGATTTTCTGCCTGTTGGCGCCAAATCACACAGTTAATAAAATCAGCTTCACGTTCACCATTTTGATTTTTAAAGTTGCGATTTACAGCAAGTGTAAATGTGGCAACAGCTTGATTAGATGGTGTGTAACGGAGTTCTGCATCGCGAGTCATACGACCGACAAGTACTACATTATTAATCATAAAATACCTTCTTACGCGTCAAGTTTAACGATCATGTGACGAAGAATGTCACCGTTGATTTTTGAAAGACGGTCAAACTCATTAAGAGCTGTTGCATCTTCTGTTTCAACGTTGATAACGTGGTAAAGTCCTTCACGGAAATCTTGAATTTCGTACGCAAGACGACGTTTTTCCCAATCTTTTGATTCAACAACAGTTGCACCGTTGTCTGTCAAGATAGAGTCAAAGCGTGCTACCAAAGCGTTTTTAGCTTCTTCTTCAATGTTTGGACGAATGATATAAAGAATTTCGTATTTAGCCATTGATATTTTTCCTCCTTTTGGTCTAATGACCCGTGACCCTCGTCACGAGTAAGTGAGGGATACTCACAATAAATTATTATACTATACGTAGAGCGAATACGCAAGAGATTTATGCATTACAGAAAGATTTTATTTGTCCATTATGTACATTGTTAAAATGACATTTTAAAAAATTAACATTATCTACTATGTAGAATAAGACAATAAAAAAGCACAGCCGTGCTTTCTATATAAAAATTAAATTAAAATTCACCTTTATTAGAGACAGGGAGATTCGTTTCATAAAGCTCTGTTGCAATCTCTAAGCCTTTTCTAAAATTATCCGCTTCTTCGCGGGTTTCAAACATTTTCTGTGCTTGTACATATTGTTGACCACTACGCCAATACATTTTCCGAACAACCCACATATCCCTACCTCGCTTTTCGCTAGTTTGAGATACATTATAGCATAAATTGTAAAAAAATTTTGTCTTGTCTTTAACTTTTAATATAATATTCAAATTGTTTTAACATATTTTTTGAGTGTTATAACACGAAAATCAGTTAAATTCCTGTTAAAGTAATATTTTCTATCAAACACATCTTCTTACTCTAGAATGACTATAATGAAAGTCATCTTAAACTAAAAGAGTTAATTATTAAAATGATAGTTTCTTAGTTTTATCATCATTAAAGTTATAATAACAGTTAGATCCGAATCTACTAAAAAAATCAACAAGTGAACTAAAAAATAGTATATCGTGAAAAACTTCAAATTTTCCATAAGATACTAAAAGAATAAGTGTTTTGTATGTTAAGCCGAATAAGTAAATAAATAACAATCATATCAAATTCTGTATAAACATATTAGCAAAGGTTACTACTTTCTTTCCTAATAGTTTCTCTACTTCAGCTTGAATAAATGGTAATTTCCAAAACTTAGTCTCAAAATATATAATATACCACCACCCGATGCAAAAACAGGTAAGCCGAATATTCCTAACAAAAGATAAATAAAAAGAGTTAAGAAACTATGGTATTTTCCTAAAATAGGATATAACATATACACAATAATTATCTGTATTGAAATAAAATCTAACAACGGCAATGGAATAATTAGCTTTGAACTAATTATTAGTAAAGCAAGCATAATTGACATCAAAACAACTTTTTTTGTTTTCATCACACTCTCCAATTTTTTATGAGTCTATTCTTGTCATTTTCTGACTTCATTCTTTGTTTATAATCGTTCAAATAGGGTATGTATCCTAATATCGGCAACTCAGTTAAATTTTTTATATATTCATTGCTATCTGTGATTATCCCTTCTACTGTCCTCACTTGATTAAATATTATTCCAAAAATATCAATCCCTTCAGATTGTAAAACTTTTAATGTTAGTAAAGTATGATTCAGTGACCCAAGGTATGAAGATACTACTAAAATAACAGGAAGATTAACAGCTTTAACAATGTCTAACATTGATTGTTTTTGATTAATTGGAGACATTATCCCACCTGCCATTTCTATAATAACAGGTGATAAACTATGAGATTCTACTTGTTTTATAATCTGTTGAACAATGTGTTCTAATTGAATATTTTTTTGCTCAAGCAATGCAGCTAGATGAAGTGAAGTTTCTGATCTATAGGTTTCAAAATTAATAATATTTTCCTGTGGAATCCCGCAAGAAGTATAAAAATCAGTATCTAAAGTTTTACCAGTTTGAAGAGGTTTAATGATGATAGAATTCTTATTCAACTTTTCTTTGAAATATTGATGTAGTAATACTGACGCTGTGGATTTCCCACAATCAGTATCTATTCCACAAATTATAAATTGATTATCCATTACATTCACCTTCTACTGTTAATCCTAAACCCTGAATTAGTTTTTGATCTTCAGAAATTTTTGCTCCTTTTTCTGTCAAATAATTTCCCAGAAAAATAGAATCCACAATTAATATTGCTAATTGCTGCATCTCCCCTAAGTGATATTCACGACCAGCGCTAATACGCAATTCGGTATCTGGAAAAAGCAAACGCAACATCACTAGAATCTTTAAACACCTCATAGGAGTTAATTCATTTCTTCCTTCTAATTTCGTTCCTTTAATAGGCAACAAGAAATTTACTGGAACCGAGTAAGGTTCTTGACTTTTCAAATCAAAAGCCAACTCTATTAACTGTTCATCCGTTTCTCCCATTCCACAAATAAATCCCGAACAAGTATTGATATTATTTCTTCTTAAAACTTCTAGCGTATCTAAACGATCTTGATAAGTATGTGTCGTCGTAATTTTAGGATAATTATCTCGTGGCGTATTCAAATTATGATTAATTCTATCAACACCAGCTGCTTTTAATTTTACTAGTTGGTCATCACGAACTAAACCAATAGATAGACAAATTTCAATAGTCATAATACGCTTTATTTCCGATATAACATCACATAATATAGAAATTTCCTTATCTGTTGGTCTTGTACCACTTAATGCAATACAAAAAACGCTGGAATTATTTCGTTTGGCAATAATAGCTTGTCTAATAATTTGATTTTTAGGTAATAATCCATAACGCTCAATGTTTGACTTACTACCTTTAGCCTGAGAGCAATAGCCACAATCCTCAGCGCACAAACCACTTTTAGCATTCAGTAGAGTATTTAGTCTAATCCAATTCCCTGATCTACTTTTTCACTACAATAGCTTGCGCATAATATTCCCACCAATTTCTGTCACTTTGTAAAATATTTAAACAGTCTCTTTTTGAAATCATAGAAAACCTCCTAAAAACAGTTAATCAATTATGACATTTGAGTTAACTGTTTTCTAACAAAATTTTCTTTTCATCTTGTAGCGACATTATTAATCTTTTATAACATTAAACTATGATAAAATAAAAACCTTTAAAACTAGTAGACATTAGTTACCAATAACAAAATTCTTATAATCCTTACAACAGAAATATCGCCAAAGTTTATATTTTTTGATTATAAGATAAAAAAGATTGAAGAAAATAATCCAAAATAGGATTTTTCTTCAACCTAAAAATTAATCATTCATTCTGATAAGGTAGTCAAATGCCCCTAAGGCTGCAGTAGCTCCGCTTCCCATAGAAATAATAATTTGCTTGTATGCTTGATCTGTACAGTCGCCAGCTGCAAAAATACCTGAAACAGTTGTACTCCCTTGATTATCCACAATAATTTCACCACGATTATTAAGGTCAATTCCAGAATCTTTTAGCCAGTCAGTATTGGGAACGAGACCAATTTGAACAAAGACTCCCTCTAAGTCAAGTGTTTTGTCCTCGCCAGTTTCTCTATCCGTATAAATTAGTCCAGTAACCTGCTCATCACCCAAAATTTCTTTTGTGGCAACATTTTTCAAAATAGTAATATTATCATGTGCTTCTGCACGATCTTGTAAGACTTTATCAGCTTTTAATTCTGGTAAAAATTCAAGAATATAGACATGGCTAGCAAGTCCTGCTAAATCAATGGCAGCTTCAAGCCCTGAATTACCACCACCAATGACAGCTACTTTTTTATCTGTAAAGAGTGGTCCATCACAGTGAGGACAGTAAGTGACTCCCTTATTTCTAAATTCAACTTCTCCCGGAACATTAATATTACGCCATTTGGCACCAAGAGATAGAATGGCTGTTTTAGATTTTAGAATCGCACCATTAGCTAGCGTAACCTCGATAACATCCTTTTTATGAATAGCTATCGCTTTTTGAGCTTTCATGATATCGACATCATATGATTTGGTATGCTCTTCTACTTGGGACATAAGCACTGGTCCCTCTATATAAGGTGTTCCAATCATATTTTCAATTCCGACGGTTTCCATCACTTGTCCACCAAACGTTTCAGCTAATAAGCCTGTTTTGATTCCTTTTCGTGCAGCATAAATAGCTGCGCTATTTCCAGCCGGTCCGCCACCAATAACCAAGACATCAAAAATTCCCTTATCTGCAAATGTCGTTTCTGACACTGGTCCTGCAATCAAATCAAGTAATTGCTCAATGTTGGTACGTCCTGAAGTCAGTATTTCATCATTGTGAAAAACGGTTGGAACGGACATAATCCCCTTAGCCTTGACCTCATCTTGGAACATACCTCCCTCAATCATGGTATGGCTAATATTCGGATTAATCACAGCCATAATATTAAAAGCTTGTACAACATCCGGACAATTATGACAACTAAGGCTGACATAAGTTTCAAAATGAAGAGGAGTATCAATAGCTTTAATTCGGTTGATGACTTCCTCATCTACTTTTGGTGGTCGTCCAGAAACCTGTAAAAGTGCCAGAATCAATGAAGTCAACTCATGTCCCAGTGGTAAGCCGGCAAATTCAACACCAGATTCTTGTCCTTTTTTAGCAATTCGAAAAGCAGGCATACGACTAAGCTTCTTTGATTCAAAACCAATCTTATCACTCATTGAGACGATTTCATCAATGAAATCTCTGACTTTTTTAGAATTTTCATCTGTTCCAAGATTAGCCTGAAAAACAATATCAGATTCAATTAATGCAAGATATTGCGACAATTGTGTTTTGATTTCTGCATCTAATGCCATATAAAACCTCCTTAGATTTTACCTACTAAATCCAAACTTGGTTTTAATGTGTCTTCTCCTTCTTTCCATTTTGCAGGACAAACTTCTCCTGGATGTTTTCGGATATATTGTGCAGCACGCACTTTATCTAAAAGAGTACTTGCATCACGTCCAATGCCATCGGCATTAATTTCAACGGCTTGAACAATACCATCAGGATCCACGATAAATGTGCCGCGCTGTGCCAAACCATCTTCACCAAGAACCTCAAAGCCTTCTGATAAAACATGGGCTGGATCACCAATCATAGCGTAAGTGATTGTTCCGACAACATCAGAATCATCGTGCCAAGCTTTATGAACGAAATGCGTATCTGTTGAAACAGAATACACTTCAACACCAAGTTTTTGAAGCTCTGCATATTGTTCTTGTAAATCACCAAGTTCCGTTGGGCAAACAAATGAGAAATCAGCGGGATAGAAACAAAAAATCGCCCATTTTCCCTGTAAATCATCATTTGATACCTTGATAAACTCTCCATTATAATAAGCATCTGCTGAAAATTCAACGATAGGTTTTCCAATAAGTGACATGTGCTAGTCCTCCTATTATTTTATTCATTATAGTTGATTAAAAATGTCTAAAATAATTAAACACTTTCAATCCCCTACATTATATGTAAACCTTTGCACAATGTCCAACAATATGTTCTATAGTTGTATAACAATTTTATAAGTGATACCAAATATCTATTAATTTCAATTCCAAACAAAAAACTGAGAAAATCAATCGATATTTTCACCCTCCTGACAAATGATCTGGAGAATGATTCGCAAAATCCGATAAACCAACAAGGCTTAAAAGCTCATCAACTTCTTTTGTCATGCGGTGCAACACAAAATTATCCTCACCAGCTAAGCGCATAAAACGGTGTAAAAGTCCAACTTGCTTAAACTTTCCTGTCGTCCCAGACGTATTCAAAATCCAGCCTAAGGTATCTTCAGTTGGTGTCATTTCTTTATACGTATTATCATTGTCCTTACGACTTAGCAAGACCAAATCTGGAAATGTTTTAAGATGTGACACTTCGTAGTGCAATTCAGCATTTTCTTTGAAAGCAGCTGCTTTTTCCTGATTGAAAATCATAGCAAGATACTGATTCTCATCATAATCGGCTACCAATTCTGCAATCGGTGTTGTACTTGCTACAGAATGTGCGGTAATCCCATAACGCCACATTGCCTGATTCATCGGAATATAAACCGCTGAATTTTCCAGAGCCATAAAAACGACATCATCTTTTCCAAGACCATTCCGCCTAAAAGCCTCTTGAAAAATAGCAATATCATCTTCCACATCTTGCCCCGTAAACCAGTAATTAAGAGAGATAGCTTTAAAAAAGTCACGCTCCGCATTTTCCAACAAACGTGCCTTTAAATCATCAACTAACTATGTCATGAATATCTTAATTTCCTTTCTTTATATGATTTGGACGACCAATTAAAATGCCAAACGGCGATACTTTGTAGCAAAAATAAGAAATTAGCCACGCACCACCCAACACCAAAAGATAACCCAATGGAAAACTACATCACTCAAATACGGATTAATCCAATCAATCACTAAGCCATAAATGGCAAGAGAGGCTGTTTGCGTCAGATAAATCCCAAATGATAATTTCGACGACAAATCAACTGAGCGACGTAACCATTGGAGACTTGGTTTTTCACGACTTTTAGCGTAATGCAAACTAAGCGCAAATATCGTTACAATCATGAAAATCGCATAAATCATCATGTAAGACTGATGAACCAAATGCGCATAATGACGACTTAACCCAAGAATCTTTGTATTGTAATAATAAAGCCCTATCGTCCCCAGACTTAGACAAGCGGTTATCGCATAAATTCGCTTTTGATAAGTCACCAAAAATGTCATGACTTTATCGTAATGACATAAGTAATAGCCATAAAGTAAAATTGATAAGTCCAAACAAACATTCCGTAAGAACGGGAAAAATATAGCCAATTCGTATGGTCTTCTTAATGTGAGAAAATGTATTTGATATAAAAAAGAAAAGCCACTGAATAAGTGCTGAAATGGAAATAATAAAGTTACGTCGATTCACAAATTGATTATACAACCAAAGCATGATTGCAAAAATAAGGTACAATATCCAAATGGCCCTTTTATAATTTCCTAAAAATCGCACAAGTCCCGTGACAAACATAAACCGCATACGTGTAAAATGGGGCACTAAGTGAATAATTCATAAGCTCCTGAACTTTTACGGCGTTGGTAAATAGAGAACTAACTTGATTAATCAGCACTCCAAAAATAAAAATACAGCGCGTGAGGTCAACCTCATAAAGATAGCTCTTCTTTTTTCGCTTCTGTTGGTAAAATAGCTACTCCTTCTGTTAAATTTACTTGGCAACCATTATCCACCTAAAAACTTAAGTCTATCTTAGGCCCGGCAAAAGAAAAAAGTGATTAGAATATTAGTCACTACGAATTTTCCTTTAAAAATAAGCTAGAAAAAACAAAAAATCTGGAACACTTAGGTGTTCCAGATCCTTTTAAAAATATTGCGTATGTTTTACCAACATACCAATCTCATAAGGAGTTAGGCTGTTGGATTATTATCTCCATTTTTATAGCGACTTAAATTCATTTTCAGCATTGTACATACCTCCACGACTTTTTTATCACTACTTTTTACATTGGTTTCACTCCTTTAGCTATTTTCTGCAACTAGCTAAGGTATCACCATTTTTATATCTTGCTACGTTCATAAGATACCTCCATTAATCTGAAAATACTCACATAACAACGATAATAATCACCTAATTTTTAATTTATTTTTCTGTTGTTTGATTGATACAGCGACTGGCTCGTCGCCATATCTGTTTAGAGTCTCCATTTTTGTAACGGCCTACATTGATTGCTTTCATATCTATCACAACTTTCTTTAAAAGCTTTTTTTAAACATGGAAGCAACATGATTAGAAGCCCTTTCGATTACTACTGTTACTAGCAACAAGATCAACCGACAATATTTCTTGCACTAGCCATTTCTAACCGCTTACTTCCAATAATATTTTTTCACCTAAAATGTGACATCACTCCTTTATCGCTATTTTCTACAACAAGTCGTTAGTCTCCATTTTTGTAACGACCTACATTAAACATCAACATAAGGCGTTCCTCCGATGTACTTTGTTACAAGATTTGGTTTTCAAGGCTAAACAAGATGCTTAATCACCATCTTTATAGCGTCCTAAGTTAAAAGCTAACATAAGCGCCACCTCCGTAAAGTCAACTGTGCCTACTTACCCCGACTAGGAGACCAATCACCATTTTTGTACCGAGCGACATGTGGTTTCATCATAAGAACTGTTACCTCCTTACTTCGTTACTTTTGTCATCCTTCTTTACACCTTTATTATAATGTAACCGCTTACTTTTGTCAATACCTAAATACTCATTTTTCTAAAAAATAGTCAAAAATCTCATTTTTGATGAAATAAAATAATAAGCGTTTTTGTTATTCAAAGAAATCATTCTTTGCTAAAATAGAGTTATGATTAATTTTACTGATTATAGCATTGAGATGTGGGATGATGAGAAAATTGCTTCTTTTCGTCGCACGCTGCTTGCTTGGTATGACAATGAAAAACGGGATTTGCCTTGGCGCAGAACCAAAAATCCTTATCACATTTGGGTGTCTGAAATCATGTTGCAACAAACACAAGTTGTTACTGTTATTCCCTACTATGAACGCTTTTTAGCTTGGTTTCCAACCGTTGACGCTCTCGCCAAAGCTCCTGAAGAAAAATTACTTAAAGCGTGGGAAGGCTTAGGTTATTATTCACGCGTGCGCAATATGCAAAAAGCTGCGCAAGAAATCATGGACGATTTTAATGGCGAATTTCCTAGCACTTATGATGATATTCTCTCCTTAAAAGGAATTGGACCTTATACGGCTGGTGCGATTGCAAGCATTGCTTTTGACCTTCCCGAACCAGCTGTGGACGGCAATGTCATGCGTGTTATGGCAAGGCTTTTTGAGGTCAATTATGATATTGGTGACCCTAAAAATCGCAAAATTTTTCAAGCTATTATGGAAGTGCTCATTGACCCTGAACGCCCTGGGGATTTCAATCAAGCACTTATGGATTTGGGCACAGATATTGAGTCTGCTAAAAATCCTCGCCCAGATGAATCACCAATTCGCTTTTTCAGCGCAGCTTATTTACACGGCACTTATGACAAATACCCTATCAAATTGCCAAAGAAAAAGCCAAAACCGTTGCAAATTCAAGCTTTTATCATTCGCAACAGCAAAGGTGATTTCCTATTAGAAAAGAATACTGACGGACGCTTGCTCGGTGGTTTCTGGTCATTTCCAATCATGGAAACTGATTTTATTGGGCAACAGCTTGATTTATTTGAAACAGATAATGCCAAAAACACTCTCAAAACAACGTCGCAAAAAACGTTATTTAAGGAAGATTATCAACTAAACCCAACTTGGACAAATAAAACCTTCAATCACGTCAAGCATACCTTTAGCCACCAAAAATGGACAATCGAACTCATCGAAGGCTCAGTCAACTCAAATGAATTTACCAAAGATAAGGAACTCCGCTGGGTCGCACAAGACCAACTTTCCACCTACCCCATGGCAACCCCACAAAAGAAAATGTTAAAAGAGTATTTAGGAAAGGAGACTTAGACAGAATTGGAAATAAAAAATATTTTAGTAATCGGTAATGGTTTTGACCTTGCAATCAAGCGTAAAACCAGCTATGAAGATTTTATTAAGTTTGCTTGTCAAATAACAGGATTTCCCAATGAATCAATTTCTCATTCTTTGTGCGATAACTATACCTTATATGGTAAAGAATCTTTTATCGATCAATATGAACTATTTCAAAAAAATCTTGTTTTAGAATTTATTAATTTTTTAGTAAAAAAATATAGTGAACAAAATAATTTACGTAATCTTACCGAAGAAAAGTTAAAATATTTGGATAAGTACTACGAATATTTTCAATGTGAAGTTTCTTTCCAAGGAAGAGAAAAAACATTTAATAACTTGTATAACTCCTTTTACGGACATGGCATTCAGTACCCACCAGGTGAGTCATTTGAAGAGTTATTTATAAAATCCCTAGAAGAAAAACTTCAAAAAGAAATTGAAAAATGTAATCCTATTAACCTTAGTGCCCTTTTAGATGTAGTGGAAACTAATAGTGGATTTAAAAAAATGGCTTCAAAATCCGATTACATAATCAGTTTATCTTACTATGAATTCTTTTTAAAATTTAAAAATCCTATTTTAGACTTTATATTGCTCAATAGAGATTCCCTCGATAACTGGTCAAGTCTCGAACAACATATTTCTCATTTAATTAATGGCTTTGTAGAATTAAAAGGAAAAATTGAAGAGTTAGAAGAAGAGTATACCAAACTATTTATTGACAATTACCTTACCGATAACGAACTCAAGACACTTACCAAAGAAATTGAAAAACACTTTTCTTTTTTGCCAAACAGTACTCATATCAACTTTTTAATTAAAGACATTGGATATACATTTCATCCCAATTTAAGACCCAACAGCAATTATCAGCCACCACAGCCTATGCACAGCAACCTAACCACTGCTTTTGAAGAATATCATAGTAAACTAGTTAAAGCGCTAAATTCTTTCACATTTCTACTTGAATTATATTTAACATACCTTGATAAAATTGAGGACGAAAGTAAATTTGAAATTCCAAAAATTTTATCACCTTTTGAACAAGTCGATGATATACTAACATTTAATTATACCGATACTGCTCAACAACTTTATAATATTCCAGATAATAACATTCATTACATTCACGGAAAGCTAAATTTCACTAAAGATACAATTGAGACATCAAACTTGGTACTTGGAATTGAAGATATTGACCATAATATCATTGATGATGATCTAATAGATTTTCAAAAAACATTTCAAAGAATCGTTAAAAAAACAGGTTCAAAATATCGTTCATTTTTCAATTTAGATCATTCTAATAATCTTGTTCGTGTTATAATTTATGGTCATTCACTAGATGTGTTAGATCAAGAAATTTTCAAAAAAATATTTGATGAATTAGATAACATTACAAACACTTCCTCATCCCCATTACGTATGGAAATAATCATTCTACACTACGGCAAGACAGAGATACAATCTACTATAGATTTAAAATCAAAAGTTCGTAATTTATCCGCTATCTTAGGAAAAGATAAGTTAATTGAATTAACTGCTAACAATCTTGTACATTTTATAGATGCCTCTAAATTGGACGAAATTGAAACAATTATATATGAATCTAAAAAGCGCACCCAAATAAATACATTCTAGACCCTTGACACCGCTTTTCACGAAATATTATCACAATCCCCCATGGCAACCCCACAAAAGAAAATGTTAAAAGAGTATCTGAAAATGGAGAAATAAAATGATTACTGGTTCCTGTCTCTGTTACACTGTCACTTACCAAACCAAAAAACTGTTAGGACCTATCGTTTGTTGCCACTGTTCTTAACGTCGTAGCTGATTGGATTCTCTTCGTCCCTTGGACTATGACAATCCTAATCATCCTGACGGGGGTGTGTCAACGAAATCATAGATTTCTGACTTACCGCCTGCCAAAAAGCTTCGGCATCGGCTTTTTCGGTTAATTCTTTGGTCAACGTTGAAGATTTTCAAATCTTATTTGGTGCAGATGAGATTGTGACTTATGAATCCTCTAAAGGAAAATACCGCTATTATTGCAAGAATTATCACAGCCAAATTTACCACATCAAAGATGATATGCCAGATAAAGTTACTTTAAAACTGGAAACAATTGACCGTTGCGAACAAGACTTAACCTTACTCGAACGCAAACACATTCACAACAGCCAGAAATTCCCATGGCTTGAATGATTGAAACAAAATGGAAGTGAAACAAATAAAATCTCCAGTGGAGACTTTATTCATGAGCCTAAAAATTAAAAAGCGAATCAGTAGTTTCACAGAAACTTGATTTCTCAGCAAGTCTTAATTTCTTGTTGCTGACCTAAAACAGTTCACTGAACTGTTTTACTCCCACCCCCGCATGGCTCAAAAGGTTTGGGGAACCTTTTGAGGTTGGAAATGAAGTCAAGTGCAGCTTGATGTCAAAAGGGTTGTAAAAGCTGATTTATTAGCACATTAGAACCCACTCAACCACTGCGTCTTGTAAATAATAACTATATAACCAAAGAAGCTGAGCACTTTTTGTCTCAGCCTTATTTTTATTTAAGCTTTTTGGCTAATTTTCCCGTATAGGAAATTGAGCAAGAGCCCTGCAAGTGCTAATATGATAGCAATGTAAAATGCAATTGAGAAGCTGCCATTATTTGCTACTGCTATATTTGAAGCGATACTTGGTGCAAAATAAGCTGCTACTGAATATCCTGTAAACACGATACCGTAGTTTACACCTTGATTGGCGGGACCATAATTTTCCATAACAATTGACGGAAAAACTCCCATGACACCCCCAAAACAAATGCCAAGCCCAATAATACCAACAGCAAAACCAGCTTGTCCTGGAACAAATGCCAGAACCGCGAGCGCTAAGACAATAACGGTGAAAATAATATAGAGGGTATTTGAACGCCCAATCCTATCTGAAACAGTTCCCCAGATAAAACGTCCACTCGAATTAGCAATTGAATAGAGTGATACATAAAGAGCGGCGACCGTTGCCGAAAGCCCAAACATTGACGTGCCAATCGTCCGAGCATTTGAAGCAATCATAAGTCCTGAAAAAGCTCCGACAAAAAACATCGCAATAACAACGTAAAAAACTGGTGTCTTTAGCATGTCAATCCATGTTTTGTTAACCACATTTTGCGCTGACGAAGTCGGTGGATTCCAACCGTCAGGCTTATATCCTGCAGGTGCTTTTTGGACAAAGACACTTGCCACAAGAACGATGACAATATAAGCTAGACCAATTGTCCGAAAGGCGTACTGAGCATCATGAGATAAAATCAAGCTATTAGCAATCGGTGAAGCAAAAACAGCCGCTAAACCCATACCGCCTGTTATTATCCCAGAAGCTAGGCCACGCTTATCTGGGAACAGTCGTAAGGTATTGGACAAGCAACCAGAATAAGCAAAACCTTGACCGAGCCCTGCAATCAAACCGTAGTAAATATACAACTGCGCTAAACTAGTTGCCGTACCAGTGAGATAAAAACCACTAGCAAAAAGAATCGCACCAATCGCAATTGACCACTTCACCCAGCCTTTATCCGCAAAATATCCGCCTAAAATCATCGGAATCGGACCAATAGCTGAATTAATGGAAAAAGCTAACATGATTTGGGGCATTGTCCAGCCTGTCTGTTCACTCAAAGGCTGCGCAAAAGTTGAAAAAGCATAAACTGCACCCGTACATAGCAAGATAGTAGTCGAGGCTACCAGCACTAGCCAACGATTTATTTTTTTATCCATAAGGAACCTCCTTTTAGATTATATTTGCCTTATTTTGACAAAGATAATAACAAAATCGCCTCAAAATGTCAACGCTTACATTATAAAAAATAATACTAAAATACTAAAAAAATCAGAGAATTGTATTATAGCATTGAAATCTGATACTATCATAGGTTATCTATAAAAACGTTTACATTTTGTTTAAAAAAGGAGTATGATATAGGTAATTATTTGTGTAAAAGAGGTAAACTATATGAAATTAGTTGCTATCGTTGGAACGAATTCAGACCGTTCTACCAACCGAAAATTATTAAAATTTATGGCGAAGCATTTTTCTGATTCAGCTGATATTGAAATCCTTGAAATCAAGGGCTTGCCAGCTTTCAACGAACCAGAAGATAAGCTAGCTCCTGCTCCTGTCGCTGATTTTTCTCAAAAAATTGCTAGCGCAGATGGTGTCATTATCGCAACTCCAGAATATGACCATACGATTCCTGCGCCACTTGCCTCTGCACTTGAATGGATTGCCTACACTAGCCGTGTGCTTATCAATAAACCAACCATGATTGTTGGGGCTTCTCTTGGTGCTCTCGGTACTTCACGCGCACAAGCTCATCTCCGTCAAATCCTTGATGCCCCTGAATTAAAAGCACGCATCATGCCAGGAACAGAATTCTTCCTCGGACATTCTGAACAAGTTTTAGATGATGATTTTAATCTCAATAACCCTGAAAAAGTCGCCGAACTTGAAGACAATTTCAAAGAATTCCAATCATTTGTTGAGATTAGTAATCAAATCGTTAGCCAAGCAGACACAGACCGCAAAAGAGCATTTGCTTGGGAAGCCAAATAGGAGGTGACAAGTTATGAAATTAGTCGCTATTGTCGGAACTAACGCCAAAAAATCATATAATCGACTGCTATTACAATACATGGCAAGACATTTTGCCAAAAAGGCAGACATCGAGATTTTAGAAATCACAGATGTACCAATGTTCAATGAAACAGATGACCAGACCGAGTCAGCCATTATCCAAGAATTTAATAGCAAAATCACAGAAGCGGACGGTGTTATCATTGCCACACCTGAACACAACCACACGATTCCTTCAAGCTTAAACAGCCTTCTTGAGTGGCTTTCTTTCAACATTCATCCTTTAGCTGGCAAGCCAACCATGATTGTTGGAGCCTCTTATGACATTCAAGGCTCATCTCGTGCGCAATTGCATCTCCGCCAAATTTTGGATGCACCAGGTGTTAATGCTACTGTCATGCCAGGAAGTGAATTTTTACTAGGACGTGTCCAAACTGCTTTTGATGAAAATGGTGACCTTAAAGACCAAGGAACTATTGATTTTCTAGAATCATGTTTCTTCAGATTCCTTCGCTTTGCAACCATTGCCAATCAACTCAATGAACCAGAAGAAGTTCGTTTTGAACCTGGTACTTATCAAGTCACGACAGTTGGGCACAACGGAGATTTGCCAATGTCCGTAACCCTTTCAGAAGAACGTATTGAAGCTATTGACATTGATTCTTCTGGTGAAACAGGTGGAATTGCTGACGTTGTCTTTACTCGTATCCCAAGTGAAATTATTGAGGGACAAACTTTAAATGTCGATGCGGTGTCAGGTGCTTCGGTGACATCAAATGGTGTTCTTGACGGAGTTGCTCGTGCTGTTCGACAAGCAGGGGCCAATCCAGATGCGCTCCGCTCACGTCCAAAAGCACCATCAGCGCTTGATAAAGAAGATAAAACTTACAATACTGAACTCGTTGTTGTCGGTGGTGGCGGAGCAGGACTTGCTGCTGCAGCTCGCGCCCTTCAAGCTGGTAAACAAGTAGTTGTCGTTGAAAAATTCCCATCTGTTGGTGGAAACACTGTTCGTGCCGGTGGACCAATGAATGCTCCTGACCCTGCTTGGCAAAATACATTTGCTGCTAACCCTGGTGAAGCTAATACGCTTCAGGAATTGCATGACATTGACGAAGCAACAATCGACCCTGAATTTATCGATGACTTCCGTGCTTTAAAAGTTGAAATCGAAGAATACCTCAAAAACCCCACTTATCTCTTTGATTCAAAATTACTCTACCGTATCCAAACTTATCTTGGCGGTAAACGAAAAGACCTTAAAGGCAATGAAATTCACGGAAATTATCAATTAATCAGTATTTTAACCGAGCGAGCTCTCGAATCTGTCCGCTGGCTGGAAAATATCGGTGTTGAATTTGTCCGTGACGAAGTCACCATGCCAGTTGGAGCTCTCTGGCGCCGCGGTCATAAACCAAAAGTTCCAATGGGCGTTGCCTTTATTTCTGTTTTGAAAGACTTTGTTTTAAAAAATGGTGGCATTATTTTAACAGATACACAAGTCAAAGAATTGCTTATTACAGATGATATTGTCACAGGTGTTAAGGGAACAGGACGCAATGGTCAAACCATTACCGTAAACGGGAAAGCTGTCATTCTGACAACAGGTGGTTTTGGGGCAAATACTAAAATGCTTCAACAGTACAATACTTATTGGTCAGAAATTGATGACGACATTGCCACGTCTAATACCCCAGCAGCCACTGGTGACGGCATTTTACTTGGTCAATCCGTCGGTGCTGACTTGGTTGGAATGGGATTCAGCCAAATGATGCCCGTATCAGACCCAGTTACTGGTGCTCTCTTCTCAGGTCTCCAAGTTCCACCAGCTAACTTTATCATGGTCAATACCAAAGGAAAACGATTCGTTGATGAATACGGCAGCCGTGACCAATTGTCCCAAGCGGCAATTGATAATGGTGGACTTTTCTACTTGATTGCTGATGAAAATATCAAAGAAACAGCTTATAATACAAGCCAAGAAAAAATTGATGCTCAAGTAGAAGCTGGAACGCTTTTCCGCGCTGATACTTTGGAAGAATTAGCAGAGCAAATCAATATTGACCCAGCCATTCTGGTAGAAACAATCACCAATTACAATTCATACGTTGATGCTGGTCATGACCCCGAATTTGACAAAGGTGCCTTCGACCTCAAAGTCGAAAAAGCACCATTTTACGCGACACCACGCAAACCAGCCGTTCACCATACCATGGGTGGTTTGAAAATTGATACCAAAGCCCATGTTATTAACGAAAACGGGAAAACGATTAAAGGGCTCTTTGCAGCTGGCGAAGTTGCAGGCGGACTCCACGCCGGTAACCGCCTCGGTGGAAATTCTCTAACAGACATTTTCACATTCGGTCGCATCGCAACCGACACCGCTATCGTAGAATATCTTGGTTAAGCTAAAAACAAGGTGAGAATTTCTCATCTTGTTTTTTATTTTCAGATAACAAAAGAAAACCCCAGCTTCTTCAAGCTAGGGCTCTCTAGGAGATTATGAAAAAGAAAGTTTATTAGGATTGTTTATAGTATAGAGCCGCTTGCTTAACTAAACCTAAATTTTTTCTTACAGAAAACTTAAACTTTTTTCTTTTCAATGTCCCCGCTTTTTCTGATGACGCTTTTCTTGCCTAAGCAAGTATTTTCGTTCCTTTTCTAGCTCACGCTTCACTTTTTGCTTAGACTTTTGAGCTTTCTTGACTTCCTCACGCATTTCCTGCATAGCAAGCTGAGCTTTCGTTGACACCACAGGCTTACACTTTGCCTTATTGATATCACGTTGCACTCGTTTTGGATTTCGTTTTTTCTGTGAAATAGCTGGCGCTGAAAACTCAGAGCTTACTTCGACCTTATCATACCTGCGCAGCCATTTTCCCAAAGAAACATCAATAAAGTTTAGAATATCATCATCCTTTGGTTCTTGGCCAAACACGTAACGAAAAGCCTTGTAACGTTTCTTCGAATCCGTAAATTCAATCAAAGCCGACCAAAATGCCCCATCAAAATATACTGTCATTTTCATAACAGCCCCTCCTTAAAAAATTGACAATGGACGACCTCGGAAGGGGAAGGTTACTGATACATGTTGTACTCACAGACTACCAACTGCGATGTGTTTTTATGTCAGCTTTAGTATATCAGATTTTACTGATTTTGAAAGAGAATACCTTGATAACCTAGAAAACTTGGCAAATCTACCGTAAAGACATTAGCCACCACAAATTGATATTTCCCTTTAAAATGTCCCAAATGTGTCATGGTTCTGATGTTGTATTTCTTGGCAAATTTCTTATAAGCAACATAATCAATTTTCTTAGTATCAAGAAAATAAATTGTTTGTTCTACAGCCTCAAGCCGTTCCAAACCTCTCTGCGTATCCACATTATCCAAACGACCAACAAAAAGGAAAAATTCCTCTTTAGCCGCCATTTTTTCTTTCACCGCATCAAGCGTAACAAAACAAATATTATCAGCCGTTTCAGCCTTAACATCACCACAATAAAATAAAAAAGATAGGAGTAACAACCCCAACACACTCACTACTCTCATTTTTCCCTCCTACCTATTTATTCGAAAAAAGAAAGAAAAACCTCCCGAAAAATTTCGGGAGGAAAAACTCACCAAATTTGGTAAGTTTATTCTTCTGAATAAGGTACTAAGTATAATTCCTTGTTTTGATATTCTGCTAAAAAAATCTCCTTTGGGGATTTAATCCCTTGCTTATTAAGTTTTTTAAATAACCACTCTTCTTCATGGTCAATCAATTCAAGAACATCATAGTTAATACGTCCATTACTGATAAGTGGAAATTTAGGAGTTTCAGAATTTTTATCTAAAATTGTTAACTTACCATTTGGTTCCATAATAGCACTTTTAACATCCTTGGTAGAGTTCACACCTTCCATTCTCAAATGAAGCATCAGTTGATCTGCTGATAAGCCAACTTGAGCACAATTTTCAACATTAACCTTACCATTTTTTATCAAAATCACAGGATTTCCAACGACAATAGCTTTGATTATTTTATTATTAATTAGCAGTTTTACAATAATTACTACCAACGACCAAATCAATAAAATAATGAGAAAAGTTAAAATTGAAATAGAATTATTATAGATAACCCCACCAATAATGCCACCAAGAACATAATTTTGAATCTGATTCAGTGGAGTGTTTACCGAAAATTCATATTTTCCTAAAATGTTAATTTGTAAAATCATGACAAGAATCCCCAAAAGAAATTTAATGCTTACTAAGAGATACATATTCATCAATTATCTTCCTCCGTTAATATAGACATGATGATCAATCACATGTGTGCATTCAAGTGTATAAGAATTATTATCGTTATTAAGATGAACAGTGTAGTCCTCCTTATTGTAACGTACAATAATACCATCCTTTAATACTGTAGAATTAACTAAAATATCTTCTGGCAAAATATCATTATCGGTAGCAACACTTTCAATAAATTTCACCAAAACCTGCGATTGTGAAAAATCATGATTATTTTGCATATAGTCTTCGACTTGTATACCTAAAAGAACTAACATTAAAACCACAATTCCGATACTAATATCTCGCAAACGCGTCTTAAGTCGATTACGCATATAATGGAGACTTGTAAGCATGACAATCACAAGTAACATAATCAAAACTACCGAACGAAACACTAGATTAAATGATTGATTTTGTGTAATATACTCCAAATTATAAAAATTCATACTTCTTATCCTTAACTATCTCTAACTTAGTTCATCATTATACTATTTCTAATTGTCAAAATAAAGAAGTATGTTTGTCTTTTAAACAATAAAGCCGGTTTTTAAAATTATTTTAAAAACCAGCTTTATTCGGTATTTAACAGTTAATTAATAACGATTTTCTACTTTTTGCAAAAAATTATACAGAGCACCATAGAGATTAGCATCATTACCAAATTTCGTTGCCATAATCTCAATATCTTTTGGTATATTAACTTCTAGGATAGGATTAGACTTAATAATAGTATTAAATTGACGATTGATTTCTTCAACCAGAATTTTTTGAGCACTAATTCCTCCACCAATAACAAATCGTTTTACATCCAAGATTCCTTGAATGGAAAGAATTTGATTAGCGATAACATAGCAATAATCTTCAAAAATTGAAATAGCTTGTTTATTACCACCATGAATAGCTTCAAAGGCTGCCTTGCCATCTGTTATATTATCATTTCCAAGCATAGTATTAATACGCTCAACCATACCAACAGCAGAGCTTGTAAAACCAGCACATGAATAGTCATCAGCACTATAATCAGATGACATAAAGCTAAACTCTCCTGCTTGGAAATGTGGTCCAATACGAAGTTGACCGTCTAGAATAATTCCTCCACCGACACCAGTTCCTAAAATCATTGCCACACCGTTGTCAATTCCTTTAAGATTTCCAAGCCAAAGTTCTGCCAATGCTGCTGCTTTACCATCATTTTGAACTGAAATGCGTTTACCATAAGTTTCTAATTCGCTTTCAACACAAAAACCATCTAAATAAGTTAGAGCTCCCCCAAAATAAATCGTTTCTGTTTTAGTATCAATTTTTCCCGGAACACTAAAAGCGTAGCCACAAACTTGCTCATAATATTGATCTATCAAGGACTGAATAAGTTGTGTGAATTCAGCTAAATTATCTGGTGTTGATTGCTTCTTACTCTCTTTTAGATGGCCATCTGCGGTCATCACCCCATACTTAATATCCGTTCCACCAACATCTACTGTCAAATATTCTGTCATCACTTATTCCTCCCTATGTAAATATTTCGAAATCAGATAAACCGGTGTACAACTCCAAGCATGGCAATAACTAGAAATAATCGGACTACCATATGGTGAATAATCAGGCTTATCCGGATCAAAAGCTTCCCAAAAAGTATCTGCACCTAGACGAATCATCTGTCCCCAATAGTTTTTCATTAGCTCAGTAGCTTCTTCTTTTAAACCAGCAACAAACAAAGCTTCTGTCACATGATGATACATATACGGTGTCGCAATATTTTTTATTGGGAATAATTTTTCTATTGTAGTCATCATAATTTTCCGATTCATTTCTTTAGGAAAAACACCCGCTAAAACCATCCAAACTTGACTAGCTATATTATACTCAACTTTTTCCGTCTTGAATAGATTTTTTTCCGAATCAAATAAATTATTTTTAGAATAATTTACTAGCTTATCTAAAACAGATTCATAGTACTCAGTAATACCAAAATCTCCTGCTTTTTGAGCTAACTCTATAAATTGTCGTAAAACATAAATCATGATAGCTTGTAAACAAGTTGTTTTATCAAATTCAGTTGACCAGTCTACAAAAACAGGATAACTTTCATCAGCACAAACCTTACCATCCTCTTGTATGTACGTCAAACTGGTATTTATTTGCTTCTTAGCAATAGGATATAAATCCCCTAACAACTCTTCATCATCCTCTTGAGCTAAATAATCGTGCAAAACACTAATAAAAAATAACGAGTATTCAAACAAAAAGGTGTCATCTGGAATAGGATAGGGTTTCGTAAAAACATTCGCAGAAATACGACCATCTTCTGTAGTCATAGCTCCAAAAAGATACAAGCAGCGTTTAACTAAGTCATTTTGTTTAAAACTTTCATAATTTGCCAACGCTTGTAAACGAAGATCACCCAACCATAAACGCCTATCACGCTTAGGACCATCTTCAAAAACATCAGTCATGCAATCTTCCAAAGTTTTCAAGCCAACTTGATAAATAGCTGCTAACTCCATATCCTCAATTTTGGGAAAAGGAAGATTATCACTATCAACACAAGATTCAGTTATTAATCTTGGATTAGAAAAGACAACTGACCATTTTGGAGAGGTATCCAATACTTTGATTTCAACGTATCGAAAAGCATAACGTCTAGGAAGTGAAAGGAGAGTTGGTAATTCATCTAAATGAATAAATTCTTCCTGAATCCAACCTCTAGCTAGCCACCCATCATATTCTTCCGACTCATGTGATAGTTCTGCTGCAACCTCTGCAAAACGGAGTCGAATATAAAGTGGAGCGTCCATAGGTGATCCTACAGAGTTAATATCAATAGCAAATCGTCCCACATAATGATTTCCAAAATCTAAAATCAAACTATCATCTTTTTTATACTCTTTATCATCTATTTTCATATCAAGAGTTTTGATAGTCCATCCTTCAAATTTTGTGATATCTTTAGTCAATTCGCCCAATCTTACCAACTTTTTTTCTTTGTTAATCAGAGGAGGGGTTAGTAACTCTGCCTTCTTTAGCAATCCCTCATCATGGTTAAACTTAATTGAATGATTCATTTGAAATGTAAAAGCCATATATCTACTCCTTTTCCTGTCCACTTAAACCGTATTTCTTTTGCAAACGAATTTGTATATAACCAAATCCGCCAGCAACGGCAATTAAAACCGCAAATCCAATCATAGTGCTGCGAATATTCTCTGGTAAAATAAGTACCGGTGTAATCAGTGCAAAAGCGGCACAGCATAATCGCGAAAAGCCATTAATAAATCCTTGAATACCTGATCGGTAATTATCTGGAAAAGATTCTTGTGTCCATACCTTATAAATGGCTTCACCAGCAAACGTTGATCCGATATTTTGGAAAGCAAGCCAAACAACAATCATTATTAAATTGCTACCACTCATTGCAAGACCTAATAAAGCGGCAACCATGATGACAATACCCCAGAAGAAAGCAACATTTCTGCGATGCCCACCAGCAATTTTAGAAAAAATCATTGCAATCACTAAACAAACCATTGTTAAAATGAGTCCTGACCCTGTAGCAAAAGATTGTGAGGCATTAGCCTTAACTAGCATATATGTTTGAAACTGGCCAAAAGTATTAGCTAATAGATTCCAGCCACAATAAAACACTAAAATACAAATAAAGAACATTAAATATTTTTTATCTTTTCCAAACAAAAGTTTAAATACCGAAACTTTTTCTTTAACTGTTTCTTCACTCTTTTCTATATACTGTGCTTCAGTATGGATCTTTTTAAGTTTAGCGTTATTGTTTCTCATAAAAAGTGTTAAACAAGCAATAATAAGCAAAACTCCCATAACAATCTGTGCAGACATTGCGCCAGGCAAAGTTGAAGTGAGAAATGCTACAATAGTTGCAACCAACATACCAACTGTCCAATACACTTGAGTTCCTGACACTAGTTCAGCGCTAATTTTTTTATTTGGAGCATCATGAGAAATCACTGTCAAAGAGATAGGTAAATCTGCTCCTGAAATAAACCCTGCAATAACTGTGCCACAAACAAGCATCACAAAATTATTAGCAAATAAAACTAAAAGTGTGCCTATAATAAAAAAAATATTTAAAAAGTTAAATGCACGAATAAGACCAAATTTTTTACTAATATTTCCTGCTAATAAAGAGCCTGCTGCAATCGAAAATGTTAATAAACTAGAAATCAAACCTACTTGACCCGCACTTAGATTTAAAACCTTTTGCCAAACTGTAATCGTTGATGCTATTCCAACAATAATTCCTGAACCTAAAATTGAACCAAATCCAGCACTATAAAGTAATGGACGATAATATGAGACTGTTTTTTCTTTCATAATACAATCTTCCTTTCTGATAACTCTTTTTGAATTTGTGGATGTAGATAGTCAAGTTTATAGAATGACATAATCAACATTGATATTAAAATCATAATCATAGGAATATAAAGATACATACTTGAAATTACAAACAACGCTGAATCCGTTTGGGTCATACTTCCACCTTGATAACCACCAATAGCAATTAATATTCCTGATAGACCACCAGCTACTGCTTGTGCTACTTTTCCTATAAAACCATTAATAGCCGATAAACTTCCAGCAGTATCTATTCCTGTTTTCCATATTCCATAGTCAACTGGATCAGCTTGCATTGAGAAATAAATTGACATTTTTATTCCCATACCTATCCCTGAAATAATTGCTCCAGTAATGATACCGATATTATTTTTTTCAGAAAATAATATTAATAGAATTCCTAAGACTTGAATTAAAGACGAAATCATAAATAGATTACGCTTGATTGTTAGTTTTGATAGAAATGGAACTGTTAAATTTGATAATACGGGAACTATAGATGTGATAGTTGCTACTACTACTGATAACTTCTTATCTCCTACTACAGAAGTAAAATAATAAACTAACGCACCCGATTGAAGATAATAGGCACCAAACATAAATAAAATATTCAAAGCAAAAATTTTCCATGGCTTATTTTGCCATAATGCACGGATAGATGCTCCAAAACTTATTTTTTTATTTACCTTCACTTCATTTTCTCTTACACTAAAAAAAGTAAAAAAGAAAATTAATGTGCTGATTACTCCAAATAGCAACATAACGTATCTAAACCCCAGCGCTTGATCACCCTGCCCAAAGGAATCAACTAATTTTAATCCTAAAGATGACACAACCGTCGCACCTAAAAAACCAAAGAATTGTCTTATCGTTGCCAGATTGGTCCGTTCTTGTGCATCATCTGCCAGTGCAGGTAAAATAGAAGCCATTGGAATATTAACAACCGTATACATGAATGATAAGCCGATGTAAGTCACATAACAATATATTAATTTATGAGTAACACTAAAACCTAATGGCACAGAAAACGCTAAATAAGCAAATACTGAAAAAGGAATTGCACCCCACAAAAAATAGGGTCGAGATTTTCCAAACTTTGTCTGAGTTTTATCAATTGCATATCCAATTAACAAATCAGTAATTCCATCAATAATACGGCAAATAACAAACATAGTAGCTATCTGGAAGCCAGATAAACCAGCAATGTCTGTATAATAATAAAGAAGATAAAGTGATATCATCTGCCATACAAGATTACATGCAAAGTCAGCAGCACCATATCCAACTCTCTGTCGCCAGAGAAAAACTTTTGAAGTCTTGCAAGTAGCAGTCTCCATATTGAAACCCCTTTCACTTTGATGGTTTCAGTATATTATAAAAAAACAAAAATAAAAATGATATATAATATCAATTTTAATTGATTAATTATGACTTCTCAAAGAAGAAAGAGTATAATATTTGTAAGCAGATGCATCGTTAGTATCGTCTATTTTTGATTTAGGAGAGAAATATGAATCGTGAGGAAATCATGCAAAAACTTAAAACGTATGAAGAACATGAAATTTTTTATAGAGAATACTATCTTGCTAAACAAAATCTCAATTCAAAAAAATCATTTTTAAGTCAATTTGACCCTAACGAATTATATCAAAAACGCCTTATTGTCCCGGATATTAAAGGAAGCTGGAGACCAACTTTTATGAATGAGGAAATCATGGATCAACGGGACCTTATCAAAGAACTAACAGTCCTCAAACATTTTCGATATACCCCAACTTTTAAGCACGAACACTCATTTTATGAATTAGTTTATTGCGTATCCGGTTCATGCCAAGAGGAAATAAATGATTTTAAATTTACGTTAACCGAAGGACAGTTTTGCTTAATTCCTCCTCGTACAACACATAGTATAGGCGTATTTGATGATAGTATCGTCTTAAATATCATTATTTGGAGACGAACTTTTGAAGATATTTTTTACAATCTTTTGAGAAAGTCTAATATTATTTCAGATTTTTTTAACCAATCACTTTATCTCTACGAACAAAATAGTTATATGCTGATAGACACCCTCAAGGATAATGAAATCAAAAATATTATTTTAGATATGTATGGCCAAACCCTGGAGCAAAAACCATTTTATGAGCTTGTTAGAAACGCACAGATTATTCATGTCTTCTCACTCATTCTACAAAATTATGAACACTCTATTTCATTTCCATATAAACCATTCCAAGGTAATCATATTATCATTCAAATGATTGCCTATATTGAGCATCACTTTAAAGACATCACTCTAAAACAACTAGCAGAACATTTTAATTTTTCTAGTAACTATTGTTCTCGAATGATAAAAGAATTAACTAGTGAATCTTTTACAGAGATTGTTCTATCAATCAAATTTACCAAAGCCAAAAATCTTTTAGAATCAACTACTTACCCTATTTCTCAAATTGCTACACAATGTGGTTTTAACAACATTGAACATTTTAATCGACTTTTTAAAAAGAAATTCTCAAAAACCCCTGGGCAATATAGAAAAGAGTTGTTATTATGATAGTTTACATAAACTTCCTAGAAAATAAGACACTTCTGAGATAAGAAGAATTCTCAGCTAATAAAAAAGAGAGAGTCATATTTAGTGTGAGTTTCTCTTTTTTATTAGTTAATTTCTTGTTGTATTTCAGTAGGTTACAGCGTTTATAACCCAAACAAGCCTTTATCTAACCGAAGACTGATTCCACATCAACTCTGCGTTGTGCGAAAATCTGACTGCTTTCTTAAGCTGACGGTGTTTAAGTTTTCTTTTATCTTTCCATACCAGCTACTACTTGAAATTGATTGATAGTCCGCTAAGAGACGACAAGTTGACTTGTTCGATAGGGCATCCCAAGTTTTCAACCATTATTTTTTCGATTTTCCGTCCAGAAAAGACCCCTTGTGAGTAGACAAACAAGAAGCAATTTCTAATGGTAAGTTTGTTTGATTTGTGTTACAGTAAAGATACATGAGATAGTCTTGCTACAAAGCAAAAAGCAACAGCATCAAAACTGTTGCTTTTTGCTTTGAGTTACTCTTGTCTCAGACTCGTCTCCAATAATAATTGTTGCACTAAACATTTTTAAACAAAGTGTTCCTGACTATGATTAATCCACGACAATCATTGATTTAATGGTTTTGCGGTCTTGCATATCTTTGTAGGCTTGGTTAATGTCATCCAAGCGATAAGAATAAACGAATTGAAAAGTACAAGTCTAAGTGGTATGCATAAAAAAGGTCAGTAGCACATTTATTTGTACGACTGACCTTATAAAACAAACACTATTTTTAGATATAACCTGTCTACTTGACAGGGGGCATATCAAGATCGAATGGGATTTACTTAATTTTACCGTATTAATACTATTTTTGTCTGCTACTTCAAATCTCTTTATTGCAATATTTTTGACCTGCTGTATTATCTTTCTAGCTGTAGTTTTTGCAAAACCCAATCTCATTAATTCTTTATAAGTTATTGTCTTCATAGAATACCTCTATTCTATCCGAAATTATTCGGATGCATGTTACTCAGAACTAAGTTTCACGACATTAGTTGATTTGGAAATCAACATAGGAGTCTCACCTGCTCCTTTTTCGACTAGAGCCTGAACATTCAGAAGTATCGTTAACATTATTTGTGTCATGGAAAATTGGTTTCCAGTCAATTTTTGAATTCGGTATTCCCCCGCTCATTCCATCGTGTATCTGTTTCAGCTGCTTGACAAACAAGTCCCTCCTTGATTTATTCAATTTTCGAAGGACTTAAAGAATACATAGAGTGAAAAAGTTCTCGGTCTGTTTCACACTTTATGCGAATCTTCAAGCATGTTTTTTAACTTACTACGAACTTTATCTCTTAATCTAGAACTTTTAGATGGACTGTTTTTTAACTCTTCAGCAACTTAGCGTAATATTTTTTCCTGAAAGTATATAGATTCTATCAAAAGCATCTCACTATCATTCAGTCTCGGAAGTGATTCTGATAGTAGCTCTAATATAATTTTTTTCGACAATTTTTTCACTATCTATAGTCAAATCAAGCAATATATCTTCCAATCTAAAGTTTTCTTTTTCAAACAATGAAGACGGAAGTACGGAAAATAAAATCTCACGTCTTCGTAAATTATTTTGATGATTTACTAGATTCCAGTAGCCACTGTATACCGTTTTATCAACAATAATCTTCCGCCCTCATACAATTAAATAATATTCCATAGTATTCCTCAATTGCTATATACTTTTATGACCAGTTGGAAGGCTCCGTATCCTATTCATACTTGAAACTCTCTTTATTTCCTCCCTACAAAGATTTGAATTTTGTTGCTCCAATGTTAGAAATGTCATGACTGATCGTAGAAGGATTTGCCACAACGGTTCCAATTTCTTTCTCAAATTCTCTGATTGAGCCATCTTTCATTTTTTATGAAATTTTAGTCTCTATTATTGAACTAGGAATGCTGATCCGATTATTCCGTTATTTCCACTATCTATTTTTGAGATGATAATATTATTTAAAATATGTTTCTGTTCATGATGCAAAGATAATCCCAAAACGGTCTTTATATCTTCTATAAAATCTGGGTTATTTTGTGCGACACTACCACCCAAAACGATTATTTTAGGATCCAGTAAACAAATCATATTATGAATCGCTTGAACCATACCATCTCTCGCATTAGCAATAATAGCCGATGCTGTAATATCTCCTTTACGCCAATTATCAAACACTGCCTTGGTTGACAAATCTTCACCATACATTTGCTTCCCTTGGCGTTCAATAGCTGGTCCTGAGCAGGAGATTTCTAGACCACTTGTTCTTCCGAAACTCCGAACTGGCATAAAACCGATTTCGCCCGCAAAGCCAGAGCCTCTTAGAATTGTGTTATTTATGATATTGGTAGCTGCAATACCTGTAGAAATAGTAATATAACCAAACATATCCTCTGCTTTTAGAGAAAGCAATCTATATTCTGCATAGGCCGCTACTTTCACATCATTGTCAATTTTTATTGGAATATTTCCAAATTCTTCTTGAAGTTGCTTCACAACAGGAAAATTCTCCCATGGAATGTTGTTTTGAAAAACTGCAACTCCATTTTCAACATCAACTTTTCCTGGCAAGCCAACTCCAATACCTGCAATATCCTCAATATTCAGTTGCTGACTGTTTAGTAGTTCTCGAATAGCTGTACACACGCATTGAAATAAGGTTTCTGACGACTCTTTATTGCTTGGTACTTTTAAACTATAAGCCACATGACCTGTATCATCTACCAGTCCCACAGCAACTTTTGTACCACCAATATCTACACCTAAAGCATATTTGACTGCCATATGACCCTCCTAGTTTCTCTGCGCAATCAGAATTGTATATGGAGCTAGTTCATACTCTGTTTCTGACAGGACTTTATAGTCACCTTTAACCAACTGATACTCAGAAAGATTGATCTTATCTAACTGGATAGTGGCTGAATGACTAGCTGGGTTCCGAAGCGAAAGGATTTCTTTCCCTGCTTCTTCATCAATACATCTGTAACCATAAATTTCAAACGCTGACGGTTTGCCACCAATCATTTGACTGTGTTTTAGAGTTGAGTAATTGTTCTCTATCCACTTGACAGCACGAGCATTGGCCTCCCAACGTTCCTGATCAAACATTGTATAGGAATAATGGAACTCCCAAAAAGCATTTCCACGAGTGGAAATAAACAGGAGATAGTCTTCAAACTCTTCTACACTGGCATACATTTGATGGTCCATGTACCAGGTATGAGCCGTACTTGCATAGACAGGTTCATGGTTATAAAGACTCCAAAGTGGCAATTGAATATCCCGTTTGGTTAAGAATTCTTCATATTGGCAATCACGGTAGGTAATCATCCGTTGAATATCATTCCCAGCATTTTCTGTAAAGCCAACATCCTGCGAAATTTGTATCCAAAGGCTGTTAACCCATTGTAAGAACCATGGGCTTGGATTGACATAAGAAGTCAAGTTTAGCCAGCAATCTCTATCTCCACGCTCTGCCCTCAAATCTTTTAACAAGCCAATCAAGAATTCATAAACAGGCGTCATGGTGTGCATGGAAAATTTACCACTAGAATCTGTTTTTTCTGGCTTCAGCAACCAACCATCAATTTTCCAATAGCTGATATCATATTTTTTTTGGTAATCCAACATTTTTTGCTTCATTCGCTCCAAATAATTAAAATCACCAATATTAACATCATTTGACAAAGAATTCTTACTACCGAATTCTGGATGAACCTCCAACCAGTCACTCATGATAACTTCTGTTCCGTTATAGCCTCCACGTGGCCCAATCCAAAGGCCAAGACTAGCACCCAGATTATTTACGAGAACTTTTACCTTTGTTAGACCGTTAGGAAACTTTTCATTAAATTCCCAAACACTTTGGTAATCACACCAGCCATCATCAACGACATAGGCATCCAACTTCACACCATTATCTTCAAATCCGTGTGAAATTTCCTCAAAACTCTTTACAATAATCCCTTCATCAATGGCAGTCATATGGTCATACCAAGAATTGTATTGTTTTCTGAAGTAACTTGGCTGAGCAATTCCACTAATGTAGGTAAAGAAATCCTGTTGAATGCTTGACTTCTCAAATCCAGAAGCCGCACCAATAACAACTGGCCAGATTTTTTTCGGCTCTTTAATCTCATATCCGACATAGTAGCGAGAAAAATAGATCTGATCTACCAGTCTGTTTTCTCCCATTGGAAACTCCATACCAAAGAAGAAAGACTTTGCATAAATCGGTTGCCCCAACTCTACATAATAGCCAGAAAATCCAGCCATTTCTTTAATATCTTCTTGCTGTTTCGGAATATATACCTGCTCTAAATTTGCAAAACCAAACTGCTCCGCATCCATATAATTGATTGTTTTAGAAGATGACAGAATAGTAACCTCTTTAGCAAGTACATCTTCTCGTCCTGAATATAGAATGGTTAACTGGATTTCTGAATGATAGAAACTCACCAAAAGAGTTTCATTGGTTTGTTCGACAACATGAGCTGTAAAATCCTCAGAGCTGAGCTGGCTTCCATCACAGAAAGAAACAACGAATTCCGTATTTTTTTCGTTTCCAATGGGTTCATCAAGCTTTTTATTCAAGAGATGGGAAGTATAAAACTTCCCATCTTCTAATTTAAAATAGCGTGCCATATGTTTATTTTCAATCTTCACTATCATCACCTACTAATTCAATCTTAATCACACTATCTACGCTGTCTGGCAAAGGATAAGTAAAGTGAGGAATATCACCGTACTGGGCAAAACAAATCCCTTCGTAAGCATTAGTTGTCCAGCTCTTAGAAATCTTCACTTCACTACCATCATGAAGGAAACTCATCCTTTTTACTTTGCTTTCATCGATACCAATCAAGGCAAGTGGACCAATTGGCTGTTCGAAGACATGGGCATAAACCGTATTCCCTTTTTGAGTATAGTAGCCCCATTCTGGCTTAGGTAATGAACTAACGCCACAACCATAGATAGATTCACCATTCTTATCCAGCCATTTTCCAAAATCATTTAGAATTTCCTGACTCTCTTGATTGATAATACCTAGTGCATCTGGACCTACATTCAGAATCATATTCCCATTTTTACTTACACACTCAACCAACTTACGAATAAGTGTCTTGGACGATTTGTAGAGATGATCCGTAGGATTGTAGGCCCAGTTATTATTCATGGTTAAGCAAAGTTCCCAAGGAATCGGCTCACCATGGATATTTCGAATTCCTTCATGCGGAACAATCTGCTCTGGACTGACAAAGTCTCCAGAATAAAGATTGATATTATCCGTTACAATACTTCCAAATCCTTCTCCTGATGTTTCTAAACGATTGTCAACAACTACATCTGGTTGATGCTTACGTACAAGCGTAATCAAATCTGTTGCACGCCACTTCTCACCGAACATTTCTCCATAAGAGTAGTCAAACCATAGAATGTCCAGTTTGCCATACTTAGTGACAATTTCTTCTACTTGATTGTGTAAGAAAGCCAAGTAGTTATCAAAGTCAATCTTCTCACCTTTGAAGGCTTCATTCTCGCGCATGGGGTGAATCATATCGCCATATTTCGGATAATCTGGATGATACCAGTCAATCAGACTGAAGTATAGACCTACTTTTAATCCTTCTTCTCGTACCGCTTCAACAAACTCAGCCACCAAGTCCTTTCCAATTGGTGTGTTTGTAGCCTTGTAGTCAGTATAGGCTGAGTCAAACAAGCAAAATCCATCATGGTGCTTGGCGGTCAAGACCATGTATTTCATACCTGCCGCCTTTGCCACTTTTGCCCACTCTCTCGGATTGTATTTGACAGGATTAAATGCCTCAAAAAATGGTTGATAGTCCTCAATAGATAATTGCTGGTGGCTACGAATCCATTCCCCTTTTCCAGGGATAGAATAAAGTCCCCAATGAATGAACATACCAAATCGATCTCTTCGGAACCATTCGGTCCGTTTATTTATTTCTTGTAAATTATTTTTTGTCATCCTTTAACTGCTCCTCCTCCTAAAGCTTCAATAAAGTATTTACTTGCAAAAGCAAAGAGTAAAATTGGTGGTAAGATAATCACAACGATAGCTGAGAAAAGACCATTATAATTGGTATTAAAGCTAGTAGTGAACTGTCCAAGTAAGGCTGGAACCGTCAACTCATCTTTATTGATAATCAGCATAGAAGCCCAGTAATACTCATTCCAGTTGTTAATAAAGGCTAGAATCGCTGCCGTTAAAATACCCGGTCTAGCAATGGGAAGCATGACTTTCCAAAATGTCTGAGCATAGCTTGCTCCATCAATCTCAGCAGCTTCTTCCAATTCTTTAGGGATGATTGCAAAATAGTTTTTTATGATAAAGAAACTCATAGCAATACCGCTACAAGAGTAGACAAAAATCAGAGCTACTGGTGTATTATAAATCCCCAGAACATTTACCAAGCGATAGACTGGAAATGTCATAGCTGTAGCAGGGATAAAAAGAGTTGAGTACAACATGGCAGTTATCAACTTTTTGCCACGGAAATCCATTCGAGCTATGACATAAGAAGACATGGAAATCATGATGATGCTGATAATAACGGAAATTGAAACCACTTTAAAACTGTTCCAAAAGTAATCCAATACATGCAGTTCTGTAAACACCTTGATATAACCATCAAAACTTAAATCAGTTGGCAAGCTAATACCAGGATTTTTCATTGGATCTGCTTTTAAGGAAGAGAGGAAAATCCATAAAATTGGAAACACTGAAATCAAGCAAGTAATAACCATATAAGTATATATAATCAATTTTCCTGTTTTGGAAAGACTATTCAAACGACTGTCCATACGCTCTCTCACTTTCTACGTTTACTTTCTTTGAATATCAGATTGATAGACAAAATGATTAACATCCCGCCTAGAATCTGAACCACACCTATGGTGTTAGCTCTGGCGTATTGTGTCCGAGAGCTGGATACTGCCAACTCCCTGATGATAAAACTGATACTTTTTGTTCCTGCTGCACCATTTGTTAGGAAAAATACTTCGTTATACAGTAGGAAACCTGAGGTTGCGGCCATAATCGCTACCGTTTTTAATGTATCTTTTATCATTGGAATGGTGATATACCACTCCCTTCTCCAACCTGTTATATTATCTAAAATCGCTGCTTCATGAATTTCTTGTGGAATGGCAAAAATTTGACCTAAAATCATAATGGTTGATGTTCCTGCAAAGAAAACATAGGCACAGGTCATCGCAATAATATTCCAACCAGGTGTCAATAAAATGGCATCCGAAAATTCAGGGTTAAAGAAACGAATAACTTGGTTAACGACTCCATAATTTGGATTGTAAATTTGGAGAAAAATTAAGCCCATGGCTGCACTAGAAATAATACTTGGAATAATGTAAAGATTCCGTGATAGTTTCCACCCAGCTAATTTTTTAGATAAGGCGATAGCTACTGATAATGCTAATGGAACTTGAATGACTACACCAATAATTGCCCATGTAATTGAATTTTTCAGTGCTTCCAAAAAGAAAGGATACTCACTAAAAATGTACTTATAATTGGCAAAGAGATTGCCAAAACCTAGAAATTCTGGGCTGGTTAAATTCGTGTAATCCCACTTAGTAAAGGAGGTTGCAAAAATAGTTACCACCGAATAAAAGTAGAAGAGAAAGAAACAAACTAATGTTGGTAGTAAAAATAGAAAAATAAATCGTTGTTTCTGTGCCTTCCTATTTTGTAATGTCATGGTTTTCTTTGCCATAAAATACTCACTTCCTAAAACAGGGCTAAGGAATCCATCCTTAGCCCTGTTACATTAGCCGATAAGGGCTTTCAAGATGTCTTGTGTTTCTTTTACTTTCTGATCAATATCTACACCGTCAGAAGCACTTTCAGTCAATGCGTTGATAATGGCAGTACGAACATCATCACCCCAAACTGATGCAACAGTAGGGACAGTTACATTTGCATTGTTTGCCATTGAAGTTGCTTCACCTAAGAGTTTTACAGTAGCGTCATCAGAGCCACTTGCAATTTGTGCAGCATCAATCGCCTGGCTAGCTGGGTTGGCACCAACTTTTTCGAAAATGGTTGTCTGAACTTCATCACTAGTCATATATTTTACAAACTCCAAAGCAAGTTTTTCTTCTTCTGCAGAAAGGTTGCTTGAAATTGTAATACCACCACCAGCTGAACTAATCGCAACATTACCAGCATACAAACCTGGTTTTAAAGCAGTATTATCTTTCAATCCACCTGCTGCCCAAACACCATTAAAGAATACAGCTGATTTATTTTCTGTAAAATCAGTAGAATAGACATTGGCATCACCGCCTGCATTGGCTGAGCCATTTGCTTGAACTTCTGTCGTAACCAATTTAAGCGCTTCAGCAAATTCTTTTGAATCTATTCCTTCAATAGTTAGAGGTCCTTCTAACAGTTTACGACCTGCTTCAGATGAGCCAAGTACTGTGTTAAAAAGACGAATTGCTGGTTCCCCTGCACCAAAGGCATAGACTCCTTGTTTCCGAACCAAAGCCATAGCTTCAGTAAAGTCACTCCACTTGGTCCATTGGTCAGGAGTTTTAGCTCCAGCTTTTGAGAAAATATCCGCATTATACCATAGACCCAAGGTCAACAATTGGTCATGTACTGTGTAGATTTTTCCATTTACATCATTTTGTGTATAGTTTAGACCAACATTTTTTTCTAAGCCATTTTCATCAATATATGGTTTCAAATCTAGAACTAAGCTTTGTTCAATCGCCGCCAGGGAAACATCACTACCAGCCAAGTCAATCATATCTGGAAACTCACCACTTGCAACCTTGTTGTTCATGATGTCTGTCAAACTTCCGTTCACAGGAATCGGTTTAAATTCAACGTCACCAGTTGCGTGTCTTTTAGCAAATTCATCATAAAGATCACGCATGACTTTGGCTGCTGGCCATTCTTCTTCACTATGGTGACAGCCATGATAGAACTCTAGAACAGTATCGTCACCACTTGCAGCTTTTTCAGTACTTGAACTAGTTCCTGATGACGACCCGCAAGCAGCAAGAATGACTGAAGCAAACAAACATAATGCACCGCATTTCAACAAACTTTTTTTCATTTTATTTTCCTCCGAAATTATTTCCTTTGTCCGTATGTTTTAAATTTTTCAGCCATCAATTCCATTTCTTCATCTGGAAGGATCACTGGTTCTCCTATACTTTTGGCAACACAATAAATTTTTGAACAGTACTCAACCTCCTCAATGATATTGAAGGCATTCAGTAAATCCTGAGCACCTGCCAAGATACCGTGGTTAGCAAGAAAGACTGCACGTCTATCTTTCATAGCCTCAGCAGCGTTTTCAGCTAATTCCTTAGTCCCATATGTGGCATAATCTGCTACTCGGACATCCTTTCCTGCTACAGCAATCATATAGTGGCTAGCTAGCAATGGTTCTCTTAGCACTGACAGAACGGTTCCGTAAGTGGTATGGGCGTGAATGACTGCATCAAGGTCCTCTCGTTGCTGGTATTGAATCAGGTGCATATACCACTCGCTAGAAGGAAGTTTTTCACCTTCGACTACTCTCCCTTCCAAGTCCATGATAACGATATCCTCTTCCTTGATTTCAAAGAAATCAATTCCAGATGGAGTAATTGCTATTAGACCTTTTTCACGGTTAAATACGCTCAAGTTCCCACCAGTACCTTTGGTTAAGCCTTCAGTAACTAACTTTTTACCGTACTTTATAAGTTCCTTTCTTTCTTTTCCCATAAACATAAAGTATTCTCCTTTTATTTACTATATAGCGGTCCTAAAACCTCACACATCTTGAAATCCGCTGCTTCTAAATCTTTAGTACCAACACCGTCAAAAATGCTTGGACGGAAAATTCGTTCTCTTGGAATATTGTGGAGGGCTACTGGGATTCGCAACATACTAGCCAGAGTGATAACTTCCGCACCAATGTGTCCATGAACAAAGGCACCGTGGTTAGAACCCCAATGATTCATAACATCATAAACCGTTTCAAAACCAGATTCTCCAAGATTCGGAGCAAACCAGGTTGTTGGCCATGTTTTATCTGTTCGCTCATCCAAGGTATAGTGTACTTCATCATCCAATGGGCAGGTGTAGCCTTCGGCAATCTGTAGACTTGGACCAACACCCTTGACTAAATTGACACGAATTAAGGTTACAGGTAACTCACCTTGAGTTTTGAAGTGAGAAGAATAACCGCCGCCACGGAAATATTCGTAATTAGCTCGACACCAGTCTGTAGCTTCCAGACAAGCTTTGATGTCCTCCTCCGTCATATTCCAAAATTCTTTCATGGTTGGCTGACCAGCTTCATCGCGTGCTGCTGCACTTCCATCAAGGGCTGAAGCACCTGAGTTGATAAGGTGAAGAATACCATCTTTTGCCCGACCTGTTAGTTTTTGACCAGTTACTCGTTTGACCGCCTCTGGGCTCCAATAAGTCCGAACATCAGAGAAAATTGGAGCCTTGTTGGTTAGAAGGGTTCCAAATAGCATGGCAATCGCATTCAAGGTATCATTTTCTGTTGCAAAGGCAGTAACAGGTCTTGGACCATTCCAGTCAAAGGTAGAAGCCAGAATCGCTTCAGCGAAATCTCCATTAGGCAACCAGTCTGTCCATTGACGTTGACCTTGGAAACCACCTGAAATAGCATTTCTTCCACGAGCTTCCTCTTCCCAACCAATCTCTGCCAAGCGAGGATTTCCAAAGAGAATATCTCGAATAATCAAGGTTTGCTTGGCAATAAATTCCCAATCCTTATCAGCTGGAATCACCTTAGACTTGGTAATCACGTCTGGAAATTCTTTTCCTGCATTGATGTCAACACCCTCTTTACAATATTCCTTGATCCAAGCAAGAGCTTTTTCATATTCTTCTTTATCGTAGATTTCCAACTCCATACGGCGAAGGATTTCTGTCATATCCACAAATTCGACCAACATTCCCAGATAGTCTTCAAAGAAGGAAGTGGTAACCTGAGAACCCGCAATCCCCATTGAAGAAGCTCCAATGTTGACATAGGACTTGCCTTTCATCTGACCAGCAGCAATCGCCCCTTTGGCAAATAGCAAGATTTTTTCAGCCACATCAGCAGGAATGCTATTGTCATCCAAGTCCTGAACATCATGGCCATAAATCTTGAATGCTGGGTACCCCTTTTGAGCATAGCCACTCATGGCTGCGGCTAGATAAACTGCACCAGGCCGCTCTGTCCCATTAAAGCCCCAAATAGCTTTAATCGTGTGCGGATCCATATCCATGGTTTCTGTCCCATAGCACCAACTTGGTGTGACAGATAAGGTAGCAACTACATTGTCACGAGCAAACTCATCGTAGACAATACCTGCATCGCCCTGACCACCAATGGTTCGACTGGCCAGTAAACACTGAACAGGTGTTCCATCTGCATAACGCAAATTGGACTCAATCAAATCCTTAGCAGCTAGGGCCATCTGCATGGTTTTTTCTTCTAAGGATTCCCTTACACCGCCCTGTCGACCGTCAATGGTTGGACGGATTCCAATTTTAGGATATAGTGTCATTTTCTTCCTCCTCTTTTGGGTAGAAATAGTTAAATGTTATAGACTCTTTGACAAGTTTCTTGGCTTCTTTCATATCTTTAACACAGCCAAGAGCCTTAAATTGAACGAGTGCATTACCAATTGAAGTTGCTTCATACAGACCAGTAACCACAGTCTTTCCTGTTACATCTGCTACTAATTGTGAGAAATAGTTCGACTTAGAACCACCGCCTATCAAGTCAATCCTCTTATAGACATTTCCAGTTATTTTTTCCAATTGTAGAATGACTTCTTGATATTTTTCGGCCAAACTTTGATAAACTATTTTAAATAGAATTGCTGGATCTGGTGATATTGTTATATCTTCATCTGCAAAATAATCGACAATCTTTTCAATCATGTTCCCTGGACTTGAAAATGTCGAAGCATCCGTATCAAATGTTGGGACACAACTTCTCGTATTACTCACCATTTCAGTAATTTCGTCATAAGAAAAGTCATTGCCTAATTTAAAGAATGATTTTTTTAATTCTTCAAGAATCCAGAGTCCAGTACAATTTTTCAAAAATCTAGTGGTCCCATCATAGCCCGCTTCATTTGTAAAATTATACTTCAGCGCACTATCTGTAAGTATAGGAGATTTCAACTCTGTTCCGATTAATGACCACGTTCCACAAGAAATATATAGTAAATTTTCTTCTTCATGTGGTATCGCTGCTACCGCACTTGCTGTATCATGTTGACAGACATTGACTACTACTATTTCATTCTTTGAAATTTCTTTAGATGTTTTACCTAGAATATTTCCTTCGGATACTAATTTCGGTAAAAGTAATTCAGAAATTTCAAATGTTTTTAAAACCTCTTGGTTCCAGTCTTTTGTCAAGGGGTTAACCATTTGCATTGTAGAGGCTATACTTCTTTCAATCGCAACCTCACCAGTCAATGAATAATTCAAATAATCAGAAATCATTAATAGTTTATTTGCTTTGAAATATTCTTCAGGAGTCTGAGATTTACATGCAATTAATTGAAATAGTGTGTTAATCTCCATTAACTGATTACCAGTCTTAAAATACAAATCATTTAAAGAAGAGTATCTAGCAATCTCATCTAATATTGATTCTGTTCGACTATCTCGATAACTAACAGGTTGAGTAATGATTTCACCATTAGTATCCAAGAATACAAAATCTACTCCCCATGTATCAATTCCTATAGAAGATAATTTTGACTGCTGTTGAGAAACTTTAATACATTTTTTTATATTTTTTTCTAGGTTATCTATGTTCCAACATAATCTTCCCTTAACTTTATGAATTGAATTTTTAAATCTACTAACTTCTTTCGAAATCAATTTTCCCTTTTCAATAGAATACAGGATTCCTCTACCTGACGTAGCACCAAGATCGATTGCCAATATAGTTTTCATTAGACTCCTTTTCTGTTACCGCTTTCATGATTTTATTTTAATATATCTACAATTCCATTACAATACTTGAACGATAGATTGAAAACTATTCAAAATATTGATACAAAATCGCCATTTTTGTTCAAAATATGTTATTATGTACTTAAGAGGTGTTAGCATGAGTAGAGATAAACGATTACAGGAAATAACAGATATTCTTCAAAATAGAAAGAGAATCGATGTAAAACAACTTGAAAAATTAACTTTTTCAAGTACTTCTACACTTCGTAGAGACCTAATTTTTCTTGAAGAACAAGGACTCATAAAACGAAAACATGGGGAGGTTATATTAAACTCCTTTAATACTGTTGAGCTTGCACATAGTATCAGGGAAACTGAAAATAGATCTGAGAAAAAAATAATTGCTGACCTTGCAAAAGATTTTATTGGTCCAGGGATGTGTATTTACTTGGATTCAAGTACAACAGTTTATGAATTATGTCCTTTCCTATCTACTATAGACAACTTAATTATTTTTACGAATGGACTTAATACTGCTCAGTTGCTTTCTGAACTTTCTAATCCAACAATGAAAATTTTCATTACTGGCGGTGAGGTTAAACACCACTCTGCCTCCGTTGTAAATCATAGTATGGAAAATAGTCTTCTTGAACATTTTAGTATTGACCTTGCATTTTGCTCCGCAAGAGGAATTGATGGAGAATATGTTTATGAAGCTTCTTTCAGTCAAGCAAGTGCTAAAAAAACTATCATTGATAAAGCTAAAGAGACTATATTACTTATTGATAGTTCAAAATTTCGTATATCTGGATTTTTCAAAATTAATAATTTAAAGCAGTATAAAACTATTATCTCAGACAAATTTCCTGATGAATCACTATTAACTTCTGCAGAAAAATATGAAGTTGAATGGATTGCCAACAGATAATATCTTAGCTTACCGCTCTACAATATTAAACTGTTGTGACGAGCTCAGTAAGTGGGTACCCACTTATGATAAAATGTAACGAAAAAAGCAGAACCTTTGGTATCTGCTTTTTTCGTTACATTTTACTTTTTAGGGAGAAACCTAAGACCCCCAATATAAAGATTTTCTTAATAGAAAAACGTACTAGACCAAATCAATTAAAATTCAACTCTCTGACAAAGGGAGAGAATTGCTCATAACCCTCCTATGCCATCAATTTCTGTACCTGTCTATACTCTTCTACAGAAAAATTTACTTCCTTACTAACTTATTCTCCCATCTGATGTCCTCCGTAACCGTTATTATCGGTTCATACCCGCCCTCGTAACAGACTCGGCGCCACAATATTATCATATTTTGGGGTCTTCGCGAGCTCAGAGATGATATAAGAATAGCAGGGAAGATTTGGAAAAGAAGGTAAGAAAAAAGAGAGCCTGAGCTCTCAATACTATATTTAGGTCAAACTATTATTTCGATTAACTAGTTCTTCAAAAATAATTTTACATATATACTTATCTATAAAACTCCTTAGCATTCTTATATTTTCAAATCAATCCTAGAGAATATAGGTAATCCAAGTTTTTCTACTATTTCATTATCATTACAAAAATTTGTTGTTAAAACAAATATACGTTAGAAACATCTACAGAGTAATTTATATCTTCCAACTCCCCTTCATCAAACATTTGATAAAAAACGTTGTATAAACCAATATTTACTTTGTCAAATTCATCAATTAAGACAATGTTTGTTTCTCTTGACAATAAATCTTTTACCAACACCTAAATTTCCGTAAAATAAGATGACAAGTGGAGATTTATCAGTAAAGTTGAGGTTCTTTAATAGACCAATTGAAACATCTTTTTATCAATCCTCTTGTACTATGAGTAGATATCTTCAAATTAAACTCTCAATGAGGATTTAATTCTTTTAGGTGGATTTTGTATCGGTCTTGGAAAAACTACTGCGTCCTGCAAACGTTTCTTGAAGTTTAAGAGAGAGGCTAGCAACAGCTTTCTTCTAAACAAAGCCATATTTATTGGTATTAACTTCAATCTTAGTGCATCAATGTAAAGACACTCTAGAGAGACTAATTCTTCCATTTTAAGTCGAAGATTAAGGTCGATAAATAAGTTTCTTATCGCCTCTATCATCCCATTAGCAACACAAAAACGATTGATGGTTCGATAACTGATAACAAGTTGGCCGGTCAAATAATGCATGACTAGATTTTTAATCATGAGTTTCTCTATTTTTCGTCCAGAAAAAATTCCTTGAGAATAAGCCAATAAAAGAGCTAACAGTAGCAGTTTAGGATGATAAGATGGACGATCGAATTCATGATAAAAAGTAGTAAAATAATCCTCATCTAACTCATTAACCACTTTTTCGATGTCAATCTTCACTTGACTCTATCTCCCACCTCGAAAGATTCCCAAATCTTTCGAGCCATGCAGGGGTGAGTTATAAAGGTTCGGGGAACCTTTATAATTGGGAAATACAACTTACGAAGTAAGTGTCAAAAACGGTCTGGGGATAGACCGTTTTAGATCAGCAACAAGAAATTAAGACTTGCTGAAAATCAAGTTTCTTTGAAACTACTGATTCGCTTTTTAATTTTTAGGCTCATGAATAAAATCTCCACTGGAGACTTTATTTGTCTCACTCCCTATCATTAGCTTAATTCAGCAACGATTTCTTTGATTTGTTCTTTTGTGTGCACACCAGCCACTTGTTTCACAACTTCGCCGTCTTTTTTGAACAGCAATGTTGGAATTGACATGATACCAAATTTTTGTGCGGTATCTGGATTTTCATCAACATCGATTTTGACGATTTTAAGTTCGTCTTCATCGATTTCTTCTGACAATTGTTCCAAAATTGGCGCTTGCATCAAACATGGACCACACCAAGTTGCCCAAAAGTCAATAAGGACAAGCCCTTCACTTGTTTCTGCTTCGAATGTCGCATCTGTAATATTATGTGCCATAATAAATTACCTAGAACTCTAGAGGTTACTGGAAAATACCTTATTAAAAAGTAAACTACGACCAGCTAAACAATCCTAAAGTTCATTTCCTTTTCTATTAGTTTATGAGCCTATTTTACGAGAAAATTGTTGATTTGACAATTAATTGCTACGGAAAACAATTTTTTGAAAACTTCTCATTTTCCATATCTGTCTGACTTATATGCTATAATAAAGCTATTCTCACATAAAGGACTGCTATGAAAAATTACGATATATTTTATAACAAGCTGACACGAAGTTTTCAGAATAAACCGACCGCCATTCGTTGCCTGCAAATTGTCAATAGTTTATTAACAAAAATCATGTATTTGGTTTATCCGCTAATGCTAATTTACCTGTTTTGTAAACAGCCAAATAGGTTGATTGCTTTCATTCTTATCCCAGCTATTTCATTTGTGTTAGTATCAGTTGTGCGCAAGCTACTCAATGCCCCTCGTCCTTACGAGACTTGGAACATCACACCACTTATTTTAAAAAATACCAAGGGACAATCTATGCCAAGTCGTCATGTCTTTTCGGCAACCATTATCAGCATGGCTATTTTACGGTTGAACCTTATTTTGGGCATTTTCTTTCTGATATTATCCCTAGTGATTGCACTTTGCCGCGTTTTAGGCGGTGTACATTATCCTCGCGATGTCATGGTGGGTTTTCTCGTTGGAATCGTCTGTGGATTACTGCTTTTCCTTTTTTAGTTGTCAACCTATAATCCCCAACTTTTAAAGAGCTGGGGATTTTTCAAACCATAATTTTTGCTTTTGGAAATTCATCAACTCAGTTATCAACAGGATGTAGATTTTTAAGGGATAAATCCAAAATTTTAGCAGAATGAGTAATTGCTCCACTTGAGACATATTGGACATTCAAATCAACATAAGAAGCCAGATTTTCCTTAGTCACATTTCCAGAAATTTCGATTTCTGCCTTGCCATTAACCACAGCAACTGCTTCTTTCATTGTGTCATGGTCCATATTATCAAGCATGATAATGTCAGCACCTGCTTCCACAGCTTCTTTGACCATTTCAAGCGTTTCAACTTCGATTTCAATTTTACGAACAGACGGAGCATAATTTTTAGCAGCAAGAACAGCCTCCTTGACACCACCTGCTGCGCCAATGTGATTATCTTTCAACAGGACACCGTCTGATAAATTGTAACGGTGATTTTTACCGCCGCCAACTTTAACAGCGTATTTTTCAAAAATACGATTATTTGGCGTGGTCTTACGTGAATCAAGAAGTGTAATCGGACTGTCTTTCAACAGCTCTGCCATTTCATGCGTGTAAGTCGCAATGCCACTCATACGTTGCAAATAGTTAAGAGCCGTACGTTCGCCTGACAGTAAGACACGAATATCACCATGAACGGTTCCCAAATGTTGTCCTGCCTTGACAGCTTCACCGTCTTTCACCCAAACGTCAAAGGTTGTCGTTGGGTCAAGCAAGTAAAAAACGCGTTCAAAAACAGGTAAGCCACAGATAATCCCATCTTCTTTACAAATCAAATCAACTTGACCAGCCACATTTTCAGGCATAACACTATTCGTTGAGACATCTTCATTGTTAATATCTTCAGACAAAGCACTCAAAATGAGCGGGTCAACGTTTAATTTTAGGGTAATTGGGTCTAACATCATTATCCTTTCTTTTCTCAATTCTGACTATACAATACAACTAGCCAGTTGATTTTGCTCGGTTAACTTTTCAAGCACCATTTTCTTGTAGTCCTCTTCGAGACTTTCTTGGTCTTGATAATCTTCCAAATCTAGCTCTGACAAGCTTTCTGGCAATTTAGCAACTGTTTCATAGTGAGCCACCAAATCTTTAGCCGCACGTTTCGCAAAAACGAGACTTTCAAGCAGCGAATTACTTGCCAGACGGTTTTGCCCATGCACACCATTACAAGCTGTTTCACCAACCGCATACAGAGCATCCATGGTTGTTTTGCTGTGGTGATTAACCTTAATTCCACCCATGAAATAATGCTGCGCTGGCACGACAGGAATACATTCTGTGAATGGGTCATAGCCAGCCTCACGACAATGTGCCAAGATATTTGGAAAATGCTCTTCCAATTCTTTTTTGGAAATGGTGCGTAAATCTTCCCAAACATGGTCTGTGCCGTCTTTTTCCATTTGTTTTAAAATAGCTTGTGCTACAACGTCACGAGGCTGCAATTCATCCACAAAACGATTCATATTTTTATCGTAAAGCAGTGCCCCTTCCCCACGAACGGATTCAGAAATCAAAAATAAGCGTTCTTTTGGATTTTCTTGATAAAGAGTGGTTGGGTGAATTTGCACATAAGACATATCCTTGAGTTCAATGTCATGTTTTAGAGAAATAGCTAGCGCATCACCTGTCAAATGTTTGAAATTGGTGCTGTTTTTATACAAACCACCAACACCACCGCTGGCAAGAACAGTCACGTCAGCTGTGATTTTTTCCAAATCACCATTTTCAAGACGCACCACGCCACCGTAACAACGATTATCTTCTTCTAAAATATCAAGCAAACAGGTGTGTTCCATCAACGTAATGTTTGGACGCTTTTTAACCGCAGCAAGCAATCTACTTGTGATTTCTTTTCCTGTTGTGTCTTGATAAAAGAGAATGCGTTTATCCGAATGCGCACCCTCACGTGTAAAGACTAGATTGCCATTTTCATCACGTTGAAAATCCACACCAAAATCAAGCAAATCTTTGATAACATCAGGTGATGACTTAATCATCAAATCAACAGAAACCTTGTCATTCTTATAATGACCAGCTCGCAAAGTGTCCTCAAAAAACGATTCATAATCCGAATCATCTTTTAACATACAAATGCCACCTTGAGCTAAAAAGGAATCGCTATTTTCTAATGTATCTTTAGTAATAATAGTAATTTGAAGTTCTTGTGGCAAATTCAGCGCCGTATAAAGCCCTGAACAACCACTCCCTACAATAAGTACATTTGTTTTCATACAAACCTTCTTTTTTTGACAATTACAAGTGAACTAAAACTGTAACCGTCACTTTTATTAACACTATTTAAAATAGGTTAGTTATTAAATCATACGACTTAGGAAACATTTTACCACTAAACTTTACACCTGACAAGACATCTAAGCAAAATTCTTTACAAGTGTCTTGACACTAATAGATTACAGGACTATAATATATAACTAAGACAATTCAAGGAAGGATACCACAATCTACAATGAATACAAGAGAGATGCAAGATGAGATTTTACGTCTCAAAAAGGAAAAAGGGGTCTGCATTTTAGCCCATGCCTACCAAAGTCAGGATATTTGGGAAGTGGCTGATTTTGTCGGTGACTCTTTTGCCTTGAGTAAATACGCTGCCAAAGCACCACAAGACACAATTATCATGTGTGGCGTTCGTTTCATGGCAGAAACTGTCAAGGTTCTATCTCCTGAAAAAACATCTATCCTAGCAAATCCAATGGCTGGCTGTCCAATGGCTGCGCAAATTGATAAAAAGTTAGTCAGCTGGTTAAAGGAAGCTCACCCAGATTACACCGTTGTTGCTTATATCAACACAACATCAGAAGTAAAAACACTTGTTGACGTTTGTGTGACATCTTCTTCTGCTGTCAAAATCATCAGTAACATTGACAATGACAAAATCCTTTTTGTTCCAGACCGCAATCTTGGACAATGGGTCGCTGAACAATGTCCTAATAAGCAATTTGAATTTTTCAAAGGTGGCTGTCCAACGCATATGCGCATGCGTAAACGTGATGTCATTCGTGCGCGTGAAGAACATCCAAATGCCAAAGTTCTTGTTCACCCAGAATGTCTAGCAGAGGTAACCGAATTAGCTGATTTTGCAGGAAGTACCACAGAAATCATGGCTTACGCCAAAAACAGTTCTGAAAAAGAATTTATCATCGGTACCGAAAGCAGTATTGTCCAACATTTGCAATTCGAATGTCCAGACAAACGTTTCTATCTGTTATCAACCGAGTGCGTTTGCCACAATATGAAAATGACAACACTAGCCGATATTTATAATTGCTTACTCGGTCAAGCAGGCGAAGAAATCACCCTAGATGAAGAAACAATCAATGGTGCACGCCGCTCTATCGACCAAATGATTCTACTCGGACAAAAATAAATTTTATGTGCATTTTCTACAAACAAAAAGCTCTTCCATTTTTCAGGAAGAGTTTTTTGGTAGTTGTTCTGAATTGTGAAAAAAGACTTTTTCTATCTTCACCCTAGATTTGCAATGGTGCAGCCGCTGCCACCTGCATTTTGTGGGGCATAACCAAATGATTTGACGTGTTTGTTGCGGCGAAGGTATTTTGTGACACCTTCACGGATAACACCTGTTCCGATACCGTGAATAATATCGACTTGTGCCATGTTATTTAGCAAGGCTTGGTCGATAAATTCATCCAATTCTTGCATGGCTTCTTCATAGCGTTTACCACGAAGATCAAGGCGGGCACGTGGACCAGCTGATTTTTTGCTTTTCTTGACCACATTGACTTGTTTTTTCTTCGGTTTTTGGGCTTCCTCTTGAACTTTAACAAGGGTAAATTCGTCCTCTTTAAGTGTCATTTTAATAAGACCAACTTGCACTTCCCATTTCCCGTTTTTCCCTTGGTTAACCAATGTTCCGCGTTGTCCGTAAGCTGTGACGACAATGTCATCACCCACGCGCGGTGCGCGCAATTTTTTAGCTTTCTTGAGGACTTTATTTTTCGACAAATCAACTTCAGGCGCCAATTTTTTCAGCTGACTTTTGGCTTCAATAACTTCATGCGGTTTAAGGCTTGCTCTATCATGAAGATTTTTGAGAATTTCTTCACTCTCTGTCATGGCTTTATCCACAATTTCTTGCGCTTTGGCGCGAGCTTTTTCAAGTTCTTTGTCCTTGGCATGTGAAAATTCGTTATAAAGTTTCTTGACCGCACGATTGAATTTGAGGTTATCTTGTTCCACTTCTTTGATATGGTCAAGTCGTTTACGACTTTCATGGTTTTGTTCTTCCAAACGCTCGATGATATGGTTAACATCCGTATCAGAGTCTGTCAAACGCTCTGCTTCATTGACAATAATCTCTGCTAAACCAAGACGACGAGCAATTTCAAAGGCATTTGAGCGCCCTGGTACACCTTGCATAAAATGATAAGTTGGACTTAATGTCTCTGTATCAAATTCCATACTGGCATTTTCCACAAATTCTGTCTCAATACCGTAAGCTTTCAATTCTGGATAATGTGTCGTTGCCATGGTTTTAATTTCCATGAGACGAAGGTGTTCAAGAATGGCAATCGCAAGACTGGCACCTTCTTGTGGGTCAGTTCCTGCTCCCAATTCATCGACCAAGACAAGACTATCTTTATCTGCTGCTGCCAAAATCTCAACAATATTTGTCATATGGCTTGAGAATGTTGACAAACTTTGTTCGATAGATTGCTCGTCGCCAATATCTGCAAAAATCTCATTAAATACGGCGATTTTACTACCTTTGTCAGCCAAGATTGGCAAGCCTGATTGCGCCATAAGCTGCGCTAAGCCTAATGTTTTCAACATGACTGTCTTACCACCAGTATTTGGGCCTGTAATAACAATAACGGTCAATTCGTTAAGAAAATGAAGGTCATTGGCGACTGGATCGGTCAAAAGCGGGTGGCGAGCTTGTAATAGTTGCACGGTTTTATCTGCTGATAATTGTGGCACGATTGCGTTGTTTTCCTGCATGAAGAGGAACTTAGCACGAACAAAATCCAAATGCCCTAAAACCCACGCATTGTTACGAATAATATTAGTATGTGGGCGAAGCATATTTGACAATTCACGTAAAATACGTGCCATTTCGTGACGTTCATCTGCTCGCAATTGCGTGATTTCTTCATTAAGTTGCACTACTGCGCGCGGTTCAATATAAACCGTACTTCCTGATGCCGAAATATCATGCACAACCCCTGAAATACGGTTGCGGTAGCTATTTTTCACAGGCAAAACCGCACGACCATTACGACTAGCAATCAAAGTCTCTGTCAAATGATCAGCTTGTTTTTTCAAAATATCCTGCAAAATTTGACGAACTCTACCTTCGTCATGATTGATTTGGCGACGAATACGGTCTAATTCTGAACTTGCAAAATTTTCAATGAAACCACCGTCATTAATCGCTTGTAAGCTACCTTGCAGACTTGGCAACAATTCAATCTTCTCAAAAAGAGTATTTAATGCAGACAACTCTACATTTTCCAAATCATTATAAAAATGCTTGATTTCAGCTGAGACTTGCAAGACTTTCTTGATGTCGATAATTTCTGAAATATTAACGTCAGCATCCAATTCCAAGCGACGCATACTTTCAGAAATGTCACGCAAACTCCCCATTCCAAAAGAATGGTGTTCAATGAAAATCTGTTCCATGTCCGACATTTCATCAAAGGAACGTGAAATGCGGTCAGGCTCAGTCATTGGCTCAAGTTTACGTAACTCGTCTTGGCCTTGCTCAGTCTGTAAATAGCCAGCAAAAAGTTGCTTGACTTTATCAAATTCTAACTGTTCTAAAATTCTGTTGTTCATATCTTTATTATACCAAAAACCTAACTTTTCTCGTGCTTCCTAGGCACGCTGATGCTTTTATTATATATTGAACAAGTCTGAGGTGATTTACCCCAGACTCCTTTATTATCCTAGAATCGCTGTTACCCATAACGCTTTTATAATATTCGATAAAGGTGGCAAATCATTGACAATCACGCGCCCAAGAAAGCTGCCTGATAGAATATTTTGCACCGTCGTCATAGGAACAGTCGCTAATATTGTAAATACAAGATTGAAAAATATCAATGTGACTAAAATCGCTAAAACACCACTGACACAATTCATTTTAACATTATCAAAGTGATTGATTGGCGCCAAATGCACCAAAATACCGATGAAACGAAAAAGCAAATAAACCACCACATAAATGGCTGTAAAAGCTACTCCCGCATAATAAACTTGATCTAAATCAAAAATATTAACGTCCGTAAAAAAATTCACCGTTGCTCCCTGACTAGCATTAGAATAGGGAATCCACAGCGTTATTTTTTCAGCTAATGTTTGATAAAACTGGCTAGCAATCACAAGTGAGACAATACTTGCTATGAAATAGTAGGTTTGCAAAATAATCCCACGTGAATAACCGATATAAAAATGCCAGATTAAAATCAATACAAGAAGAATTGATAACATAATTAATCCTCATCGGAATCAGACTTGCTGGCTTTCTCCTTAATATCTACAATCGCTTCAGCGCGAAGAGCCGTCAATTCTTTTTCCATCTTTTCAACTTCAATCTCACGACTAAGCTGAGTAGAAAGCGAATTGATAGCCATCAAAATAGCAATCGTTTCATTATCAGCTTGTGGTAATTTTTCCTTGATAGTATTATATTTTTCTTTGGCTACACGCTCAACCTCTTCCATGAAGAGATTATCCTTATCCGTTGTCAATGTGAGTGGTTTATCACCAAAGACGAATCTATAACGATTTTTACTTTTCATATAGTCACCTCTTTGACATTATACCTTAAAATAAGCATTTCGTAAAATGTAAGCACGGAAAAATCTCACTTTCTGCCAACTGTTTTGCCCTCTTAGAGCGTTTTTATGATAAAATAAAATCATGAATACCATTGTTATGAAAATGGGTAAAGATGATTTGCAAAATCTGATAAAGGCACTAACTAGCCAGCAAGTCAACAATAACAATCCCTATGTCACTTTTGCGGCAAAAGTAAAAGGGGTTACGGTTCTTGTTTACACATCTGGCAAAGTCGTCTTTCAGGGTGCAAATGCGGAAACTATCGCTGAACAATTTGGCTATCAATCAGCTAGCCAGTCAACAAGTGACACCGTTAGTGGTCAGAATATACCCCTTATCGGCTCAGATGAGGTTGGTAATGGGTCTTATTTTGGTGGACTGGCTGTTGTTGCTAGTTTTGTGACCCCTGATGACCATGCCTTGCTTAAAAAGCTTGGAGTAGATGATTCCAAGAACTTAACAGACAGCAAAATCCGTCAAATCGCCCCAATCTTAGAAAACAATATCAAGCATAAAGCTCTGCTATTGTCCCCACAAAAATACAACCAAGTCGTCGGTAAAGGAAAAATGCACAACGCTGTCTCTGTCAAAGTAGCTCTTCACAATCAAGCTATTTATCTGCTTCTCCAAGACGGTGTCAAGCCCGAAAAAATTGTTATCGATGCTTTTACCAGTCGGCAAAATTATCAAAAATACCTTAAAAATGAAGCCAACCAATTTGCTAATCCGCTGACACTCGAAGAAAAAGCTGAAGGAAAATATTTGGCAGTTGCCGTCAGCTCAATCATCGCTCGCAACCTTTTCTTAGAAAATCTCGATAAACTTAGCCAAGAAGTTCAGTACAAACTCCCAAGCGGTGCTGGTAGCCAGTCAGATAAAGTTGCGAGTCAAATTTTAACAGCCTATGGCATGTCTGGCTTAGAACATACTGCCAAGCTTCATTTTGCAAATACCCAAAAAGCGCAAGCATTATTAAAAAAATAAAAGTAGAGGAAGATTTATGAAACACTTTATTAAAGAATGGGGACCACTAATCCTTTTCTTTCTTATTCTTATACTTAGTCGTGCCTTTATTTGGCAACCTGTAAAAGTTGACGGTCATTCAATGGATCCAACGTTAGCTGACGGTGAGCGTCTTATTGTCCTATCAACCACATCTATTGACCGTTTTGATATCGTTGTTGCTAAAGAAACCGAAAACGGTAAGACAAAAGAAATTGTTAAACGCGTGATTGGGATGCCAGGCGATACCATTACTTATAAAAATGATGTCCTCTACGTTAATGGCAAGAAAGTTGACGAGGACTACTTAGATGAATACAAAAAAGCCTTTGAGGACGACCAACTGCAAGATACTTATTCGTACAATACCTTATTCCAAGAGTTAGCTGAAGACTCAGATGCTTTCACAACTGATAGGGATGGCAATACCGAGTTTACAGTCAAAGTTCCAAAAGGACAATATTACCTTCTTGGAGACGACCGTATCGTTTCAAAAGATAGTCGTGAAGTGGGAACTTTCTCTAAATCAGATATCGTCGGTGAAGTCAAATTCCGCTTATGGCCACTCTCAAAAATCGGCGTTATTAATTAATAAAATAAGTCTGGACTCTTTGGTCCAGACTTTTCTTAACTCTCACTACCTAAATAGATTAAAAGTTTGTTTATCTGATTAGCAATGATATAATAAAATCATTATAGTAATCAAGTAAGGACACGTTATGGAATACTTCTTTTCTGGCACAATTGACCGTATTATTTTTGAAAATGCCAGTAATTTCTTTAAAATTGTATTACTCGAAATTGAGGATACTGATTCAGACTTTGATGATTTTGAAGTCATTGTTACTGGAACAATTGCTGATATTATCGAGGGAGAAAATTATACGTTTTGGGGTGAATTAACGCAACACCCAAAATATGGCGAACAGCTCAGAGTCACACGTTACGAGCGCAGCAAACCAACTTCTTCTGGTCTAATTAAATATTTTTCAAGCGACCATTTCAAAGGAATTGGTAAAAAAACTGCTGAAAAAATTGTGCAGCTTTACGGTGACAATACCATTGATAAAATCCTAGAAGACTCTAGTAAATTAGACAGTATTTCTGGGCTTTCTAAGGAAAATAAAGACAACTTTTTAACCAAACTCAAGCTTAATTATGGTACAGAGCTCATTTTAGCCAAGTTGGCAGAGTATGGCTTGACTAATCGTGTTGCCTTTGACATTTTTAATCAATACAAGGAAGACAGTCTTGATATTATCCAAGAAAATCCTTATCAATTAGTCGAAGACATTCAAGGGATTGGTTTTAAAATCGCTGACCAACTCGCTGAACAATTAGGAATCGAAGCGGACGCTCCTCAACGTTTTCGTGCCGCTCTCGTACACAGTCTTTTTGAAACTTCTATTGAGCGAGGAGATACTTACGTCGAAGCGCGTGATTTGCTTGAAAATGCCATTACTACCCTTGAAGAAGCTAGACAAGTTGAGTTAGACCCCGCAGCCGTTGCCAAAGAATTATCAACACTTATTGCTGAAGATAAGGTGCAAAATGTCGGTACCAAAATTTTTGACAATACTCTTTTCTATGCTGAATCAGGTATCAAAAAACACTTGACACGTATTCTTGATACACCACTCGACCAAAAGTTTTCAGATGATGACTTGCAAGAAGAAATCGCTGACGTTGAGGAAGCTTTCGGCATTTCTTACGACGATGTACAAAAAAATGCTATCAAAGAAGCGCTCAAGAGCAAGGTGTTTATTTTGACTGGTGGTCCTGGGACGGGAAAAACGACTGTTATCAACGGTTTGATTGCTGCCTACGCAGACCTTCATCAAATTGACCTTGAGAAAAAAGAGATTCCTATCATCTTAGCAGCGCCAACAGGACGTGCTGCCCGCCGTATGAATGAATTAACAGGCTTGCCAAGTGCGACTATTCACCGCCATTTGGGGTTAAATGGTGATAACGACTACCAAGCTATTGATGATTATCTCGACTGTGACTTGATTATCATTGATGAATTTTCGATGGTTGATACTTGGCTTGCCAATCAACTCTTTAGTTCCATTTCGTCCAATACTCAAGTCATCATCGTTGGAGATAGTGACCAATTGCCGTCTGTCGGTCCTGGGCAAGTATTAGCTGATTTATTAAAAATTGAAGCTCTTCCTCAACTAGCATTGACTAAAATCTTTAGACAATCAGAAGATTCAACCATTGTTACACTTGCTAATCAGATGAGACTTGGAAAATTACCAGCTGACTTCACACAAAAGAAAGCTGACCGTTCTTATTTTGAAGCAAGTGCACAATATATCCCAGAAATGATTCCTAAAATTGTCAGCGCAGCTGTTAAGAGTGGAATCGACCCACAAGAAATACAAATTCTTGCCCCAATGTACCGTGGCGCAGCTGGGATTAATCGACTTAATACCATTATTCAGGATTTACTTAACCCGCTTAAAGATCAACTCTCGTTTGCCTTGGGTGAGATGAATTTCCGTAAGGGTGACAAAGTTCTCCACCTCATCAACGATGCTGAACTCAATGTTTTCAATGGTGATATCGGCTATATTACAGACCTTATTCCTGCTAAATATACCGAATCCAAACAAGACGAGCTTTACATGTCTTTTGACGGCACTGAAGTTACCTACCCTCGTAATGAATGGCATAAAATCACCCTTGCTTACGCCATGTCAATCCACAAATCACAAGGGAGCGAATTTCAGGTTGTCATTTTGCCGATCACTCGCCAAAGTCACCGACTCTTACAACGTAACCTCATTTACACAGCTATCACCCGCTCTAAGAGTAAATTAGTGATGTTAGGGGAAATTGCCGCCTTTGATTACGCCATAAAAAACGAAGGCGCTAAGCGCAACACCTATCTTGTTCAACGCTTTACAAGCTCCGCTCAAGAAGAAGAAAGTATTGATTTACAAACTGAAATTTCTCAACAAACATCACCTAAAACAGATAATGAAGCTGAGAAAATCACCTCTCCAACTTCTCCCAAAACAAATATTTCTAAAGAAGAAAACATTCAACTGACACTAGATATTGCCGAAAATGAGCAAACACAAACAGAGCAAGAACCAAAAATCTATCGCTTGACAGAAGAAAACTTGGCATTTATCAACCCAATGATTGGCATTACCCAAGCCGACATTGAACAATTTTTTAAGAAATAACAGCCACCCCATGATGCTCACAATCATGGGGTTATTTATAACTCAGAGTGTAATACAAATGTTTCAAAGCTTCTACACTTAAAATATTTTGATGTTTAAAACAGTCCAATCCCTTGAAACGACAAGCTTTATCAAAATACTAAGTATTGATAAAAAGCTATTTACAGAGAGAAATTTTGTGTTATAATATTTGTACTATCACATTAGTATAATCATTGTTTTAGGAGGTTTGATATGGTTTCTTATGAAAAAATTCGTCAATCATTGTGTTCTTGGACGCTCTTTATTGCATGGGTAAATGTTCTTGCAGTCCTTGCAAAAATCTTTACTATTATCAGCTACTTCACGTTACTTAATAATCTTGACACCATTAAAAGTACTTATGATGCCGATACTTACCAAACAATCGTGGCAGCTACAAATGTCTGGAACGTTATTATCATGATTGTTGCTTTGATTGCAAATATTGCCATTGCCTTCTTAGCGTTCAAAAATTTACCTAAAATCAAAGAAGATGCTCCAAGCTTGACACCTTACCGCCTTGGTTTGGTTTACACAGTTGTCTATAATGTAACAGGCATTATTCTTGCAGTTGTTTTAGGTAGCACATTATCAGTTACAACCTTCCTTCTCCCAGTTATTTTCCTAGCTCTTTATGGCTATGTCTATGCAAAAGCAGGGCAATTATTAGATAAAGACGAAGAGGAAAATGACGAGGCTGTCACTAAAGCTGAATAAGTATTATAATCTATAAAAATCAATACCGTCTCAGCAACTTACTAAGGCGGTATTTTAATTGTCAAATAAATTCAAGGGTTGGATATTATCCTCTAAACCTGTGACGGTCACCCCCAACAAGCGAACACCCAATTTTGACTCGTCTAAGCTATCGTAAATCGTTTTAGCAACTTGGTCAATCACTTCAAAATCATTGGTGACATCATCAAGGGTTATTCGTTTGGTTAAGGTTGAAAAATCCGAATAACGCACTTTTAAGACAATTGTCCGACCAACTTTATGATTACGTTGAAGCGTGTCAACCACTCGCTGGGCATTCTTTGAAATTTCCGATTTGACATCATCTTCTTCATATAATAATTTACCATAAGTTCGCTCACTTCCAATTGATTTGCGAATGCGGTTAGACTTGACTGGCGAATTTGAAATGCCACGCGCCTTACGATACAAATCATAGCCAAAGCGACCAAAAAGATCGATCAAGGTCATTTCAGGAATTTCCAACAAATCTGCTCCCGTAAAAACACCCAGTTGATGCAATTTTTCAACAGACCGTTTTCCGACACCGTAAAATTTTTCAATAGGAAGTTTTTCTAGAAAATCTTGGGCATCTTCTGGTAAAATTAAAGTTAATCCTTTCGGTTTTTCAAAATCCGAAGCGAGTTTAGCTAAAAATTTGTTATAAGAGACACCTGCCGAGCAGGTTAAATGGACTTCTTGCCAAATATCATATTGAATCATTTTGGCAATTTTAAGAGCTGATTTGATGCCGAGTTTATTTTCAGTGACATCTAAATAAGCTTCATCAATGGACATGGGCTCAACCAAATCCGTATAACGCTTGAAAATCTCACGAATCTGCATACCGACTTTTCGATATTTTTGATAATTACCTGAGATAAAAACGGCTTGCGGACAACGCTCATAAGCTTCTTTTGAGGACATGGCTGAATGAACACCAAATTTTCTGGCTTCATAATTGCAAGTTGAAACAACACCACGTCCACCTGTCTTTCGTGGGTCAGAACCGATAATGACAGGCTTACCTTTCAAGTCTGGATTATCCCGCTCTTCTACCGACGCAAAAAAGGCATCCATATCAATATGAATAATTTTTCGAGAAGTGTCATTAATTAAAGGAAAAATCAACATAAGCCTGTCCTTTCTGATTGTTTCTGAATCTATTATAACAATTTTCATGGTTTTCAACCAAACTTACAAATTTCTAGTACAGTTAAGTGTTTTTTATGGAACTGTACTAGAAAAGATTATCGTTTTTTGCGAGTTTTCTGCTTTGGAAAACGCTTCCTTTGTGATAAACTATACTTGTAAATGTAACAGATGGTCTGTTACTAGAATTTAAGGAGAAATCTCATTATGGCGACTGTTAAAACTAATACAGATGTTTTTGAAAAAGCCTGGGAAGGCTTTAAAGGTACTGACTGGAAAGAAAAAGCCAGCGTTTCTCGTTTCGTACAAGCTAACTACACACCTTATGATGGTGATGAAAGCTTCTTAGCTCCTGCTACAGAACGTTCACTTAAAGTGAAAAAAATCATTGAAGAAACTAAAGCTCACTACGAAGAAACACGCTTCCCAATGGATACTCGTCCAACATCAATCGCAGATATTCCTGCCGGCTATATTTCAAAAGACGACGAACTAATCTACGGTATTCAAAATGATGAGTTATTCAAACTGAATTTCATGCCAAAAGGCGGAATTCGTATGGCAGAAACAGCTCTCAAGGAACATGGCTATGAACCTGACCCAGCTGTTCACGAAATTTTTACAAAACACGTAACTACAGTAAATGACGGTATCTTCCGTGCTTATACATCAAATATCCGTCGTGCACGTCACGCACACACTGTAACTGGACTTCCAGATGCTTACTCTCGTGGGCGTATTATCGGTGTTTATGCTCGTCTTGCTCTTTACGGTGCTGACTACTTGATGAAAGAAAAAGCCAACGACTGGAATGCAATTACTGAAATTGATGAAGAATCAATTCGTCTTCGTGAAGAAGTTAACTTGCAATACCAAGCACTTGGTGAAGTTGTCAAACTTGGTGACCTTTACGGTGTTGATGTCCGCAAACCAGCGATGAACGTTAAAGAAGCTATCCAATGGGTAAATATCGCATTTATGGCTGTTTGTCGTGTTATCAACGGTGCTGCAACTTCTCTTGGACGTGTGCCAATTGTTCTTGATATCTTTGCAGAACGTGACCTTGCTCGTGGTACATTTACAGAATCAGAAATCCAAGAATTCGTTGATGATTTTGTCTTGAAACTTCGTACTGTAAAATTCGCACGTACAAAAGCTTACGACGAACTTTACTCAGGTGACCCAACATTCATCACAACTTCTATGGCTGGTATGGGTGCTGACGGACGTCACCGTGTTACTAAAATGGACTACCGTTTCTTGAACACACTTGATAATATTGGTAATGCTCCAGAACCAAACTTGACAGTTCTCTGGACTGACAAATTGCCATATTCATTCCGTCGCTACTGTATGAAAATGTCACACAAACACTCTTCAATCCAATACGAAGGTGTGACAACAATGGCTAAAGACGGTTATGGTGAAATGTCATGTATCTCATGTTGTGTATCACCACTTGACCCAGAAAATGAAGAACAACGTCACAACATCCAATACTTTGGTGCTCGTGTAAACGTCCTTAAAGCTCTTCTTACTGGTTTGAACGGTGGTTACGACGATGTTCACAAAGACTACAAAGTCTTTGATATTGACCCTGTCCGTGACGAAGTTCTTGACTTTGAAACTGTCAAAGCTAACTTTGAAAAATCACTTGATTGGTTGACTTCAACTTACGTAGATGCCCTTAACATCATTCACTACATGACTGATAAGTACAACTACGAAGCTGTCCAAATGGCATTTTTACCAACAAAACAACGTGCTAACATGGGATTCGGTATCTGTGGTTTTGCAAATACTGTTGATACCTTGTCAGCAATCAAATACGCTACTGTTAAACCAATCCGTGATGAAAATGGTTACATCTACGATTACGAAACAACTGGTGATTACCCACGTTGGGGTGAAGATGACCCTCGTTCAAACGAATTGGCAGAATGGTTGGTAGAAGCATACACTACTCGTCTTCGTAGCCACAAACTCTACAAGGATGCAGAAGCTACTGTATCACTTCTTACAATCACTTCAAACGTTGCTTATTCAAAACAAACTGGTAACTCTCCAGTCCACAAAGGTGTTTACCTTAACGAAGATGGCACTGTGAACCTTTCTAAACTTGAATTCTTCTCTCCAGGTGCTAATCCATCTAACAAAGCTCGTGGTGGTTGGTTGCAAAACCTTAACTCACTTGCAAGCCTTGACTTCTCATACGCTGCAGATGGTATCTCACTTACAACTCAAGTTTCTCCACGTGCCCTTGGTAAGACATTCGATGAACAAGTTGATAACTTGGTAACTATCCTTGATGGTTACTTCGAAAACGGTGGACAACACGTTAACTTGAACGTTATGGACCTTAAAGATGTCTATGACAAGATTATGAGTGGTGAAGATGTTATCGTTCGTATCTCTGGTTACTGTGTCAACACTAAATATCTTACAAAAGAACAAAAAACTGAATTGACACAACGTGTCTTCCACGAAGTTCTTTCAATGGACGATGCTGCTGAAGCCATTGCTGGAAAATAAGAGTAGAAGAAAAGACTTTGTCAGTTGACAAGGTCTTTTTTTGTTTTTAAAATATAGCTATGAAAATCAAACAGACACGAAATACATTATCAGATACTTATTTAGATGCTGTCAGAATCCGACAAGTAGTCTTTGTTAAGGGGCAAGGCGTGCCAATGTCACTTGAAATCGATGAGAACGAGGCTTATTGCCTTCATTTTGTCCTTTATGATGAGCAAGGTCAAGCAGCCGCTACCTGCCGTATTTTGCCAAATAAAGACCATAGTGAAGCGACACTACAACGCATGGCGGTACTCCCAGCCTATCAAGGACAAAATCTTGGAAAACTTCTCTTAGAGGATGTGATTCAATTCTGTCAAAAACGAGGCTTTAAACGCATGGTATTACACGCGCAATTAACAGCAAAAGGTTTCTACGACAAGCTTGGCTTTACTTGCTCCGGCGAAGAATTTGAAGAAGCTGGTATCATGCATATTAGCATGGAAATAAGTCTTTAAATCCCAATTTGTAAAATTAAGTTAGACATAAAAAACCATCTTAGCACAAATGAGCTTGTTATAATAGAGGTTGGAGAGGGGTGAGATTTATCCAAACTTCCATATAGAATTCGTTTATTTATAAGGGGTATTATCATTGATGAGAAGAGTAAAAGTGTGATGCTTACTTTGGCTGAATGCTTGTCAAAAGCCATCACCTTTGATTGTAGTAAGGAATTTTCTAATTGGAAATCTCTTCCAATGCACATGACATTGATATTTTCTTTGCGGATCTAGGTTGTCCTGGGCAATATAAACTAAACGAACACTCAAACGGCTTATTGATGAGGTGGACTGCTGCAACAAATGGGGTTCTCAACTCTCTCAAGAATTTTTATCAGCTATCGCTGGTAAACGCAATTGTATCCCTAGAAAATCTCTTGATTACCAAACATCCTATCAAGTGTTTCTGAACTACTGTAAGATGGACAATTTAATTTGACAAATGGGAATAAAAGAATAAAAATTTTCACTGCTGTAACATTGCCTAAAAAACTGCTAAGAATAATAAACTTAGCAGTTTTGTTTTTTTATAGCTCGATATTTTCTAAACTCTTACCATTAGTCTCAATAACCTCTTTATACCAATAAAAACTATCTTTTTTATATAAATTACCAGAACCGTTGCCGTAATCATCGTAATCCACATAAATATATCCGTAACGTTTAGAAATTTCTGCCGTACCGGCACTAATAATATCAAATGGCGCCCATGAGCAATAAGCAAAAATATCACACCCATCTTCAATAGCATTTTGAAGAGCTTTAATATGCTTACCTAAGTAATCAATACGATATGTATCGTGCACTTTATTCCCCTCTTCTAATACATCAACATATCCGAAACCATTTTCACCAATCATCATTGGTACATGGTAACGATCATGATAGTTTGACATTGTGCAATATAAACCTTGAGGATTAATAGCCCAGCCCCACTCATTTGCTTTTAAATATGGATTGTCTACTGTATCATCGGCATCCATACCATTTTTATTTGCATCAACGCAGCGAGAATAATAGTAACTTACACATAGAAAATCTACTGTATATTTTGCAATTAATTCTAAATCCCCTTCTTCAATTTTGATATTGAGATCATTTTTATCAAAATATTGAATAACAAATTGTGGATATTCTCCTAAGATTTGAACATCTCCAAAGAAGTATTGCATACGATTACGACGTAATGCTAATTCAATATCCTTAGGATTGCATGTATATGGATTAATGATACAGTCTGCTAGCATTGTCCCCATTTTAAAATTAGGATTAATCCTTTTAGCTAATTTAACTACTTTAGCCGAAGCTACAAATTGGTGATGAATACCTTGAAATTGTGCTTCTAAATAGTTATCGGTTTTATCTTTTAAAATACCAAGTGAACCAAAGCATTCATATTGAATTAAATTAATTTGGTTAATAATAATCCAGTATTTGACTTCGTCTTTATATTCTTTTAACACTGTTCCACAATATTTTACAAATAAATCAATAACTTCTCTGGAACTCCACCCATTGTATTTTTCAACTAAATGTAATGGCATTTCATAGTGGCTCATTGTCACGATTGGTTCAATACCATATTTCTTTAACTCTTGAAAAACATCATGATAATGTTTTAAACCTGCTTCATTAGGTTTATCTTCTTCACCTGTAGGAAAAATGCGAGTCCAAGCAATTGACATACGGAAACATGTGAACCCCATTTCATGTAACAAAGCAAAGTATTCTTTATACCTATAAAAGAACTCGACTCCTTTATGGTTAGGATAATAATAATCATCATTACCTTTAAATTTTTCAAAAATCTGACTATCCAAGTGATTAAAATCCAATTCTTTGCGATTTAAGTTTGGTAAGTATGGATGAATATCGGCCGTACTCATCCCTTTACCATCTACATCCCAAGCACCTTCACATTGATTAGCGGCAATAGCCCCACCCCACATGAAATCTTTTGGAAAACCATGTCTCACTTCTTTAATCATAATTAAACACCAACCTTTTTAAGACGTTCATCAATTGATTCAAAAATTTCGATCAATTGACGGGCTAACTCATATTCACTTTTTATAGTCATAAGTGTATCTTGTGCATGAATAAATAATACATATAATTCATGTTTCATTCCGTTAGCTTCTTCTTGAAGAACTTTTGTTTGAGTTTGGTGAGCTTCTATTAATTCTTTCTCTGCCTGAGCTATTTTTTCTTTAGCTACTTCAAAATTAAATATTTTGATATTTTGTAAAGCCTCTACTATATAAGTTCTTGCGTCTCCAGCATGCAAAATCATTTGCATCGCTACTGTAGTCATTTCATTATTCATATTTATAATTCATTCCTTTCGTTTCACTCAAGGCACAACACTGAATGAAAAAGTGTTGTGCTCTTTATTTTAGTTTATAATTAAAGCGAGAAAGCCTATCACAACTACAAATCACGGGGAGGAGAGTAAGTGAGTGGTATAGCCACTACCTCGCATATTTATAGGTGTAGTTCTTCCCATCAAGCACAACTAACTGTGACTGTGAGCACGTAAACTTATAATTGAATAAGCGACTCGTTTGTGAAAGGGAAGAGCAGTCAAGGGATAGGCTCTTCTCAAATTTTTGTGAAGGGAGACCCCTCATGTTAAAAATTGTTTACCCAAATTGTTGTGGCATTGATGTGCATAAAACTTTTATCGTAGCGGTTATTGCCATCACCGACAATCACGGAATCACTAGCTACCACCGTAAACGTTTCTCTACCTTTACGAACGGACTTCTTCAGCTACGAGATTGGTTAGAATACTATTCATGCTTTGATGTCTGTATGGAATCTACTGGTAAATACTGGATTCCTGTTTTCAATATCCTCGAAGAACACACCAATATCTATTTGGCTCATCCTAAGTATGTCAAAGCTATTCGAGGCAAGAAAACCGACAAAAAAGATGCGCAATGGATTGCCGACCTCTTCAAGCATGACCTCGTTGCTTCTTCTTTTATCCCTCCTCTCAAAATCAGGCAACTTCGTGACCTCTTCCGCTACCGCATGAAGCTGTGTGAGCTTCATGCGGTAGCGAGAAAAATCGTTACCAGAACTGCCTCACTTGGTCTAACCTCCAGATTGCAAGTGTCGTTTCCGATGTTTTTGGAAAGAGTGCTCAAAAGATTATTAGAAGCATCCTTGACAATCCAGACGAGAAACCAAACATTGAACAGTTGGTTCACAAGAGAATGATGGATAAAGTTCAGGACTTAGAAATCGCTACACAAGGAGACTTAACCTCTGAACAAGCTGAGAAAATCAGAGTTATCAAAGCCCACTACGATGCTCTCGCTATCTGTAAAGAGGATTTAGAACAGATGATTCGTGAACTGGGGCGTGAATACCAAGAACAAGTCAAGCTCATTCAAAATGTACCTGGTTTCAAGGATGAACTCTCTGCTCTCAGAATCATTTCTGAAATTGGAGCAGATATGTCTGTTTTTGAATCTGCCGGGAAACTCTGTTCTTGGGCGGGACTAGTCCCTACCAACAATGAGAGCGCTGGCAAGAAATACTCTACTCGCATTTCCAAAGGTGGCAGATACCTCAAACCATTTCTTGTACAAATCGCTAACGCTGTTGTCAAGTCAGATAAACATCCCGAGTTTCGGAACAAATATCTCAAGCTCAAGAAGCGTCGTGGACACCGAAAAGCGATTATCGCCATCTGCCGTAAACTTCTAGTAGCTATCTACCAAGTGCTTCTTAAGAAAGAAAACTATAACCCAATCTTGCAAGGCTTAACCGAAATTAGAAACCCTGACAAGACAATGTCTGTTCAAGATGCTATTCGATTTGCACAACAACATGGATTCAATGTTAGTTAGGTTTTTAAAAATTAAGGTTTAAAACCTCTTTTTAGTGTGCCCAAAATTGGGGTAAATAATAAATCAATTAACTTTTATTTTTTTCAAACTTCTCCTTTTTTAAAATCTAACTATAGTTCTAAAGATAAATCTAAATCTTCAATTTCTTCAGATTCTTCTTTTAAACATTGGTTTTCGTAAGCTTTAAAGAACGGAAACCAAATTAATGAGTTAATTACTACAACCAATACAAATAAGACTAAACTTTGAATTTCAGGGCATACTAACCAAGTAGCAATTGGTAGGGGCATTTGATATAAAGTGAATAATTGAGATGGGATTGACACTAAACCAGCCCTTAATACACAGTACACGATAATAGGGATGATTAACGCATTTAGTAAAAATGGGATAATTAAGGTGAAGTTCCAAGCAATTGGAGCACCAAAAATGACTGGTTCATTAATATTAAAAATTGATGGAACAATTGTCGCTTTACCCACAGAACTTAGTCTTTTTGATTTAGATTTTAACATCATGAGCACCAATGGTAATGTACCACCTTGCCCTCCAATAAATACCCACCCACAATAAATGACTTCAAATGTCGTAATATTGGTAGCAGGCAAGCCAGCAGCAACAGCTTCTGCATTTGCTGCGATAGCCCCTAAACAAATAGTAAATGTAATCGGAGTGATAATCCAACTTGAAATACCAAATGAATATAGTAGTACTGGTAAGAAACAAACCAATACAAATCCAGGTAATGTTTGAGCTATTTCAACAATTGGGTTGAACAACGTAAGAATTATCGCAAAAAAATCGAAGTTTAATGCATAAACTAAAATATAACCAACAATTAGAATGATTGAAATAGGAATCATATTATCAAACCATTGCTGTACAAAATCAGGAATCGGGCTATTTTTACCAAACAATGAGAATTTAACAGAAATACTCATGATAACTGAAGAAACAACACCAGAGAATAATGCAACTAACATACCTGCTGCACCAAATCTGGAAAAATCAAATAATGCGCCAGTATCTGTGAACTCGGGACGAATTAACATCATGAATAAACAAAGTGAACTAAAACCAGCTAAGATCTTCTTTTTGTCGAGCTTTTTCTTCTCCATAATTTGGTATGGTAATAAGAATGCTACGAATAGTGAAAACAGCCCAAATGAAAATTGATTAATTGGATTTAAATCAGGTAATGCAGGAATGAAGTTTCTAAATAAAGATACTACTGAAATCAAGGAACCAACAAAAATCATTGGAAGTGATAACATAATTGCATTTTGAATTGATTGAATCCAAATATTTTTGCTAACCTTATTAACCCTTGGCGTTAAGCTACTGTTTAGCCAAGATATAAACTTATTCATCATAGTTTTCACTTCCCTCTAGATGCTTTATATAATTGAATGGTTTCCGCTAATGCTCTTTTACCATCCAATACGCCATATGCTTTTTGTGAAATACAAGCAACCGGTATCCCATAAACTGCTGCTTTAGCTTTTAATTCCTCTTCTAAATATCTGATATGTGGACCTAACATGATAACATCAACTTTGTCCATATACGCAGGAATTTCCGAATCGCTAACCGCATGAATATCAGCGTTTACGTTGTTTTCTATGGCAGCTTTTCTCATACTACTTGCCATGAATCCCGAACTAGCTCCAGACCCACAAGCAAGCAAAACCTTTAATTCTTTCATACTGTTTCTCCTCGTAAAATTATTATAATCTCGGATTTTTTGTGCACGTTTACCGATGACATCTATACTATCCCATATAATAAAAATATCTTCAAATTATTGTTTTCACCATAGTGGTGAAGCAAAATAAATACAGCATCTTTCACCATATAAGTGAAATTCTATATCCTCTATTCTATCAAGTGATATGTTATACTTATGTTAATAAAATTTAGCAGTTAGGAGGATAATGCGATGAAAGAAATTAACCGTAAAATCATTGCGTTTTTAAAACAAAGAAATGATTGGACTACTAGCAAAGATTTATCTAATGAATTTCAATTATCCACCCGTACAATTAAAAAATATATATCAGAAATTAATGACGAAGCCAATTATTTAATAGATTCTTCACGGCAAGGTTATCGAATCAATATTCAAACTTTAGAATTAGTGAAAGAAAATTTAACCCAAAATAATACCATTCCACAAACACCAGAAGAACGTTTTAACTATATTTTGACGTCACTATTAATCGAGAAACGTTCACAAAACCAAACTAATATATATGATTTCATGGACAAACTATATATAAGCGAATCAACTTTTAAAGCTGATTGTCAAAAAATTAATACAATCTGTAAACAATATCATTGCTCATTGCAAATTGCTAAGGAGATTGTATGGATCGAGGGGAGCGAGAAAAATAAAAGGAAATTTTTAAACTCATATATCATTAAAGAATCACAAAATTACTTTGGTTGTGGATCGTTTCTAAATACTATATTCCCAGATCTTGATTTCACACTCATTCAACAAACAATTCAATCTACATTTGAAGAACATCAATATTTTATCAATGATTTTTCACTTTCCAATCTTGTACGTCATGTTGCAATCACCATTAAACGTATTCAAAATGGTTGCGTTGAAAAACATAGTGATCAACAAATTAGCAATAGTTCACATGAATATATTATCGCTCAAGATTTATCTGCTAAATTTGAAAAATATTTTAATATCACCTTCACAAATACTGAAATAGGTGAATTAGCATTGTTAATCATATGTCGAGGAATTTCTATTAATAGCACTAAATCAACAAAAAGTGAGGTTGCATCCTTTGTAGGTGATGATTTAATTAACTTTGTAACTCAACTAAGTCTCAATATTAAAAGATTATTCGCTATTGATTTAGATACACCAGAATTCATTGATCGATTCGCTATTCATTTACATAATTTATTAATTAGAAATGATAATAATTTATTAAATAGTAATCCTTTAAAACATAAAATTAAAGTTCAATGTCCATTTATTTATGAAGTGGCTGTATATATAACTAACAAATTAAAAAAACATTATGATATTGATTTAAACGATGATGAAATTACATATATTACTTTTCACATTGGTGGCATTTTAGAATTACAAAAGTCACTACAATCTAAGCTATCAACCATCTTATTAATTCCTGAATATTATAACCTAAAGAACTCCCTAAGCACTAAAATACAAAACCAATTCCAGGGTGATCTCGTTATTTTAGAAATTTATACATCAATTGATGATTATTTATCTTATGCACCTCATCATGATTTATTATTATCATCATATTCAATTGAACATTATATTGATGTTCCTAGCTTATATATCACACCATTTTTAACTCAAAATGATACTAATGAAATAAGAAATATCATCAATTTTGTTAAAGAAAAGAAAAAGAAAACTAGCTATATCAAGAACATTTTTAAAAAAGAATTCTTTTCTACTGATAAGATTTATTCTAATCCTATCGAAGCAATAGAAGATATATGTGATATCTTATATAAACACGAATATACAACAGCAACATATACCAGCGAAGTGAAAGAACGAGAAAAATTATCATCGACTGCATTTGGTAATTTTGCAATTCCTCATTCGTTGCACAATAATTGTTTAAATACCACAATTTATGTACATATTCAAGAAAAACCTATTAAATGGGATGAGCAATATGTGAATGTTGTATTCCTTCTATCTATTTCAAATGATGATAGAACTAGATTTAGAGAAATATTTGAACATATTACTGATACTATCAATTCAAAAGACAACTTAGCTAAAATAAAAAAATCTAAAACGTATGATGAATTCGTTGAAATATTTATTAATGCATAAATACAACGTCTTAGATTAATATGGTTCTATAAATCAATTAAGCCGTTTAAATAAATATCTAGCAATATAACCTCATAGTATCAAAATGTCAGCATAGTCTACTATTTCCCATAAAAATAGCAATTCATGAAAAAACTGCATTGTTATATAACAAATGCAGTTTTTGGTTTTCTATTCTTAACATCCTTTAATCATTTCGTTGAATCCATCGTGAAATTCTCTGACGTTCCTCAATCCACAGAGGTCTATCATCATAAGCATATGTACGATTAGTCAGAAAAATAGCAGCCTTTTGCTCCTTACGATTGATTGCCACATAAGTGCCTGTGTAACCAGTATGGTCAAGCCAATCGCCCTCTTTATTCCATGCCAGCGAACGTTCTTTATTCGCTTGACTGAAATTTTGCCAAATATCACTCGCAAAATCATCTGTTAGATAATGCTGACAAAACTTTTCTAAATCCTGCAGGTTTGAAAATAACCCTGCTGAACCAGAATGAATGCCAAGAACTTTGGCTTTTGGATCATGAACAACTCCATCACCGATGCCAGCAACCGTAGGCACCGCCTTTTTTACTGGACCAAAACCAGTATTTGTCATGCCAAAAGGCTGAAAGACTTCATCTTTAAAAATCACATCAAGTGACTTGCCATAAATCTCTTCCAGCATAAAGCCAAGCAAAAGAAAATTGATGTCTGTGTAAAGAAAAACTTTCCTTCCCTCCACAGCAATGTGATTAATGGCTTCTTTCAACTCAGCTGCATTCAGATTATCACGATTAGGGATAAAAGGATTTATCCCACTACTATGTGTTAAAAGTTGTCGTAAGGTTACAGATGACTCGTGAAAATCAGGATAATACCGCACCAAAGGCGCATCCAACTCTAATCTTCCTTGATATAAAAGAGAAGTGATAACTGTTCCAACGCCAACTACCTTGGAAACGGATGCCAAATCGTAAATCAAACCAGATTTTATAGGAGTGACACCGTCAATCGTACCAATATAATGTTCTGACCATTGACCATCTTTAAAAAGAGCTAAACTAGCTCCATGATAAATATTACGATTGATTTGATTATTAATAATTTCTAGCAAATCTATCATTTGATAAACCAAATTTCAATATTACTAGGGTCAGAAAGTACTAAGACACTCGCTTTTTTATCCAAATAAACAGTTTGCCCTTTATCTTCTAAAAAGCTAGCCAAGGCTTTCAAATCATAATTGTCAGGAACTTGACATTCTAAAATTTCCACATCCCAAGTTTCAAGCGGGTCAACGGCTAAATCTGCACCTTGCGCTTGCACAAATTGGATATCAAGCGGAAATTGTCCTTCAAAAACATCATCGTAAAAGGCACGCGCAGCTGCTTCATCAGCCACGTTAAGTGTCATACTTTCGAAGCTAAAATCAGAAACTTCTTTTAACTCATCATTTTTAGGGAAATTGACACTATCGATTTCAGTTAATTGTTGAATATCATCTTCAGAATGTAAAAGAAAAAGGTCACCTTCTGGTGATAACGTTTCAAAGGCATATCCATTTTTACCTTTAAAGAGACGCTCAACAGCAACACTATTTCCTAAGATAGCTGTCACTTCATCGGCATTCGGAATTTTAACAACAATCTTATTAAGTTTTTTTGTTCCCTCAACAGCATGTGTATAGGGCGATGGTGATTCCTCAATAACAAAACTAGCTTTTTTTTGTTTGGTTGAAAACTCAGCAATCGCATTTTCTTCGTTAACTAGTTTAAAACCTAATTTTTTATAAAACTCAATGTTGTGATCACGATTATTGATTCGCAAAACGGGATGCCTAAACGTAACTTCGTCAAATAAAGTCATAACTGTCTCCTCACAATGTTTCATTTATTAAATTTTCAATACAGTTCCTACAAAATAAGGACTAGGTCTTTTCTATTTTAGAAAAAATTATTTAGTTTGACAAGAAATTATGCGTTTTTTAGAAATTTTTGTATAAAAAGTACCCAACTGCTTTATTTATACAGTGATAATTAACAAGATACAGTGATTTGAAGTTCAATAGATTCAGGGGAAAATTGTTGAGGATTACCTCAAAAACATAAGAATAGTGATGAGATATTTTATTAGTGTCAATCAAAAATAAAAAAGGAAACCCGAAGGTTTCCTATATGTCTCATTATTATAGGTACAAGAGTTTGAATAAGGCTACTGCTGCAATACCTGCAAGAATTGGAGCGATAACTGGTACCCATGAATACCACCATTTAGAATCGCCTTTGTGTTCACCAAGAACTGATTTAGGAAGCAAAGCATGAACGATACGTGGACCAAGATCACGTGCAGGGTTAAGACCAGGACCAGTAGGACCACCAAGTGATGCAACAAGTGTCATTACAAGGAAACCAAGTCCTAAGTGAGCAACAGCAAGTGAACCTGTTGTGTAAGGTGCAACTTGGCTTGCTGCTGTAGTAGCATCATAACCGTAGTTAGTCAATTTTGCAACTAATTCTGCACCGAAGTAGTTTTTAGTAAGTGCCATAGCACCGAAGAAAAGTACGAATGAACCTAAGAACTCATTCAAGAAACCGTTAATCCAAGCGGCTTTGTGACTTTCTTTTGTGCCGTCGTCAACAGCTGAAATAGTTGAGAATGAACCAAGGATAGCATTTGGATTTTCAGTTTTAAGGTAGTATGGCTTGTGTGTCATAACGACAAGCAATTGACCAAACATTGCACCAAGTAATTGAGCAGTGATGTACTGTGGAACGTGTGACCAGTCAAACAAACCTGAAACTGCAAGTGCAAGTGTGAAGGCTGGATTAATGTGGTTACCTGAAACGTTACCAAACATGAGTGCAGGAATCATAACACCAAAACCATACCCAAGTGCGATGATAACCCACCCAGAGTTATTCCCTTTTGTCCCCTTAAGTTCCACATTAGCAACTGCACCATTACCAAGAATGATGAGTAAAGCTGTCCCGATAAATTCTGTGATATATTTCACAGTCCATGTAACATCCATGTTTTTTTGTTTCCTCCGAGAAAATATAGTTTAGACATTTAACATTCTATCAAGTATAATAAATAATGTAAAGGTTATCCGTAAAATTAAAACGTTTACTTTTTAGAAGGGAAAGTTTCATGAAATATAATCAATTCTCTTTCATTCCAAGACCTATCGCTATTGCAGAGCAAGAGTTGCAAGCCTTAGGATTTGATATTACCCACCAACAAGCTGATAAAAAAGCTCTGGAAAATTTCTGCCGTAAGATTTTCTTTAATTACAAAGATACGGACTACCCACTTCGTCATTTAATCGCTGATTTTGAGACAGATTTATTAACATTTTTTAATTCTGAACGTCCATTAACAGCGGATATTTTTTACACTATTTCACTACAACTTCTCGGATTTATTCCGCATGTTGACTTTACAAATACAACTGACTTTTTAGAAAAAATTGCCTTTCCGATTAATTATCAAAAAGGACACATCCTTGAGGCGCTTTATCATTTGCTAGCTAGTCGCCAAAAATCAGGTATGACCTTGCTTGATGATTTAATTAGTAAGGGGCTTATTCCAGTAGATAATGATTATCATTTTTTCAATGGCAAATCACTAGCAACGTTTGATACAACTGATTTGATTCGTGAAGTTGTTTATGTGCAATCACCGCTTGATACTGACCAAGACGGACAACTCGATTTGATTAAGGTCAATATTATTCGCCCTAAAACAAGCCACCAATTGCCAACCATGATGACAGCTAGTCCTTATCACCAAGGAACAAATGTCGTTGCTAACGATAAAAAACTTTACAAAATGGAAGGTGATTTAGCTGTAAAACCAGCACGAACAATCAACGTTGAAACACGTGACTTTGAACCGTTAGCTGCTCCTGATGTTGACCTTCCTATCGGAGAAAGTGAAGAACGTTTCAATTTTATTGACCCCTACACGCTCAATGATTATTTCCTTGCACGTGGTTTCGCAAGTATCTACGTTTCTGGGGTTGGAACTGCAGGCTCTGACGGTTTTATGACCAGCGGAGATTATGCGCAAGTGGAAAGTTTTAAAGCAGTCATTGATTGGTTAAATGGCAAAGCAATCGCCTTTTCTAGCCACCGTCGTGACCAAAAAGTTGTTGCTGATTGGGCGAGTGGACTGGTTTGTACCACTGGAAAATCTTATCTTGGAACCATGTCAACCGCTCTAGCAACGACAGGTGTTGAGGGGCTGAAAGTTATCATCGCTGAATCAGCTATTTCATCTTGGTATGATTATTATCGTGAAAATGGGTTGGTTTGCAGCCCTGGTGGCTATCCTGGTGAGGACCTTGATGTGCTGACCGAATTGACTTACTCACGTAATTTGCTGGCTGGCGATTATTTACGCAATAATACACATTACCAAGAACTCCTTGACGAGCAATCTGCACAGCTCGACCGTGCTTCTGGTGATTACAATCAATTTTGGCATGACCGTAATTATCTGCCACACGCTGACAAGGTTAAAGCAACCTGCGTATTCACTCACGGGCTCCAAGACTGGAATGTCAAGCCACGTCACATCTTCAATATTTTCAATGCCCTTCCAGATACTGTCGAAAAACACGCTTTTCTTCACCACGGTGAGCATGTTTACATGCACAACTGGCAATCCATTGATTTCCGTGAAAGCATGAACACTTTACTTTCTGAAAAAATGCTTGGACAAGATAATCATTTCGTTTTGCCAACACTTATCTGGCAAGATAATAGCCAAGAACAAGCTTGGACAAGCTTAGCTGAATTTGGCAGTAACAATCAATCAACTTTAGCCCTTGGTACAGACCAAAAAATCATTGACAATCATTACGCCAAAGCTGAATTTGAACGTTATAGCAAGAATTTCAGAACTTTCAAGAGTGAGTTATTTACTGGAAAAGCAAATGCCATTTGCCTCGATTTACCGATTGAACACGATTACCATATCAATGGGCAAATCACTCTACACCTAACCGTCAAATCTAGTGAAAATAAAGGAATTCTGTCTGCCCAAGTCTTAGACTATGGCGAAAAGAAACGTTTTAAAGATGTTCCTTATGTACTTGATTTATACGCTATTGATAATGGACGCAATTTCTCACGTGAAGCTCTCAAAGAATTGCCATTTACCAAAACCAGAGAACGTGTCATCACAAAAGGTGTTCTAAATCTTCAAAATCGTACAGATTTGTTAACAATTGAAGATATCCCTGCCAATGAATGGATGACCATTGATTTCACCCTTCAACCAAGCATCTACAAATTGGAAAAAGGCGACACTCTCCGCGTACTTCTCTACACAACAGACTTTGAGCACACTATCCGTGACAATAGCAATTACATTTTGACAGTTGATTTAGACAAATCAAATTTGGAGATTCCTATAGAGAATAACGTGGGTCTTTGACACATAAGCATCCTCCTATCATTCTCAGAAGAAAAAATCCTTTCTAATCTATCACATAAGTTTACAAATTTTAATAAGAACCCTGCTTACTTTGAAAAATCAAAGAATATCATCTCATACAAAAACCTCCTCTATGTCTTATGAACAAGAGGAGGTTTTTGTGTTTTTATACTCAACGAAAATCAAAATTAGACTAGGTGACGTAGATTCAGATAGAACTCCGTTATTTTATAATTTGGAATAATAAGCTAAAAACTTCCGTTGAAGATTTTCACACCTCAAATCAAGTCACAAACGTCTGAGTTTAATTTTCAAAGAGGGTTACTTATAAAAGGTCACAGTCATTTTAGTTCCTAATCCTAGCTGACTTTCCACCTTAATATCAGCATGATGTTGATTGACTGCGTGCTTAACAATGGAGAGCCCCAAACCAGTGCCACCCAACTTCTTCGAGCGACTCTTATCAACTCGATAGAAACGCTCAAAAATGCGTTCCTGCTCATCTTTGGCGATACCAACTCCAGTATCCTGTACTGTCAGAACAACATCGTCCTCATTCGAGGTGACATTGACAGTCACATCCCCCTTATCACGGTTATAGATAATAGCATTATCACAAAGATTATAAATCAAAGAATGAATAAGGGCATGGTTACCAGTAATATAAGCTGGTTCCCCTAATAAATGCAAGTTGATATGACGTTCATTTGCCTTAGCAGATAAACTATCTAAAACTTCCTCTGATATCTGATAGAGATTGACGGGTTCCATAGCTAACTCTTCTGACTCATCAAGATGTGACAGTTTAATAATATCTTCTACCAACTGGATCATACGTTGAGACTCACTGTGGATTTTCTCAGCGAATTGTGGAACATCTTTTTGCGCAACAACATCACTAGCCAGCATTTCAGAATATCCAGAAATCAAATGTAACGGTGTTTTCAGTTCATGAGAAACGTTTGCCGTAAATTCGCGGCGCAGCTGCTCTGCCTGAAGTTGCTCTGTAACATCAAAGAAAAGAATTGCTAAACCAGTCACCTTATCCTCAGAGTGAATAGGACGTACCATAACTTTGTAATGCGCATCATCTAATTGCAAAATCCCTTCTTGTTTGCGACCCTGAAGACCTTTTTCTAGCCAATTATTTAGTGACAGGTTACGGAGAATTTGCAACATATCTTTACCCAAACAAGTTTGATCAGTCTGCAAAATATCCTGTGCTGCTTGGTTGATACTGATGATACGACAGTTATTGTCTAACAAAATCATGCCTTCTTTAATTTTAGAAATAATGGTATCAAATTCTGATTGACGTTGTTCTATCAAAACTTCTCGCTCAGTAACTTCCTTTTGATGTCTGGCAATCCGTCTTAGAAGGGGTGAAATTTCTTCATAGGCATCATTTTCAAGCGGATGGTCAAGATCCAGTCGATTCAATGGTAACACAATACTCTTAGCAATAGAGTGTGAAAGCCACAGAGAGAGTAAGAAGGCCAATACAAGAATAAGGAACAAAGGCTGGAACATCCGAAACAAAAGCACTAAAATACTGTGTCTAGTAACAGATAAGCGAATAACGGTTCCATTATCCAAGCGCTGAGCAGAATAAAGTGACTGAGTGGTTAAGGTTTTAGAGTATCGAACACTCTCACCATAACCATCTTTCAAAGCTTCTTTGATTTCTTCTCTATTAGCATGATTGTCCATGATCTGTGCATCAGACTCATTATCATAGAGAACTTTTCCTTGATTATCAACCCAAGTGATTCTGACATTTGACATCTTGAGCTCATTAAAATAATCTTGGCCTTCCAGAGAAACCCCTTGAGCAGCTAAGGCTGTCTCTGTCTGCAACTGTTCCTTTTGTACTTGAGTAAAGTAGCCATAAAGCAAGCCAACAACCATAAATAGAGTTACAAGAAGAACGCCTAGCGTGGCAAAAAAAGTTGAACGAAAGATTTTCTTAATCATCTGTTACCTCCAAACGATAACCAACACCACGAACTGTCTTAATCAGATGACTAGCATCTCCAAGCTTCATGCGAAGGGTTCCAATATGAACATCAACTGTCCGTGTTTCTCCGATAAAGTGTTCTCCCCAAACTTTATCCAAAAGTTCTTGCCGCGTAAAAACACGGCCAGGATTTAACATCAATAAAGATAGCAGATCAAATTCTTTCAAAGTTAATTCGATTTTTTGTCCATTATTTCTAACCGTGTAATTCTTTGCATCCAGAGAGAGGTTTTTTATTGTCAAATGAGTTTCCTGTTCCTGATTTGATGTACGTCTGAGAACTGCTTTGATGCGAGAAATCATTTCCATCATACCAAACGGCTTAACCAAATAATCATCGGCACCCAAATCTAATCCTTTGACTTTATCAAATTCTGTTCCTTTAGCAGTTGTCATGATTACTGGAATATCTTTTGTCATGCCATTTGATCGTAGGGATTTTAAAATGGTCAATCCATCATCTACAGGCAACATGATATCTAACAGTATAAGCTTAGGTTGCTCTTCTTCCATGGCTTTCCAAAATAGAACGGAGTCAGGAAACCCCTGAGCCTCAAACCCTGCTGTTCGTAAAGTATAAAGCATCAGTTCTCGAATATCATCATCATCTTCAACGCAGTAAATCATGTTTCTTCTCCATTCAGTTCACCAGTGATTGAAAAAATTACCCACTTAGCGACATTGACGGTATGGTCACCAATTCTTTCCAAATATTTGGCAATCATCAAAACATCAATAGTATATTCACCATCGTTTCCAAGTTCAGCAATATGGGCAATTAAACTTGCCTTTATTGTATCAAATTCTTTATCCACTGTGACATCTTTTTGGATAACTTTTAAAGCTAAAGTCTCATCATCATGGACAAAGGCATCCACACTATCTGTTACCATATGGACAACGTGTTTGACCATTTGCTTGAGATGACGAAAATCAGCTCCTTCATGAACATGACCATCACCAATAATATCAACAATTTCAGCAGATTGAGCACCAATACGCTTCATATCATAAACCATTTTCAAAGCAGCTGAAATACGTCGCAAATCCTTGGCAACTGGCTGTTGACGAAGCAGTAACTTAAGACATTGTGATTCAATATCTCTTTCCATCTGCTCAATTTTTTGATAAGTTTTGCCAACATCATTAACCAGATGCTGATTATTTTCACTGATGGGCATTAATGATTTTGAAATAATTTCCTCACATAACGACCCCATCAAAATTAAATTGGTATTGAGTGCATGCAGTTGATTTTCAAAGGCTGAGCGTATCATCCGAATCTCCCTGTTATATAATTTTCTGTGCGTTCGTCTTGTGGCATTGAAAATAGTTGGCTTGTTTTATTGTACTCAACAATTTCGCCCAATAAGAAGAAGGCTGTCTTGTCGGAAATCCGCACAGCTTGTTGCATGTTGTGGGTCACCATGACGATAGTATATTTTTTCTTGAGTTCAATAACCAAATCTTCAATTTTTGCTGTTGAAATCGGATCTAAGGCACTTGTTGGTTCATCCATGAGGAGAACTTCAGGTTCAATGGCCAAAGCTCTAGCAATGCAAAGCCGTTGCTGTTGACCACCAGACATACCAAGAGCAGATTTATTGAGGCGATCTTTGACTTCATCCCATATAGCGGCTTGTTTTAAGGAACGCTCCACAATTTCATCCAATTGAACTTTATTGTGAATACCGTGAGTTCTAGGCCCGAAGGCAATGTTGTCATAGATGCTCATCGGAAATGGATTGGGTTTTTGGAAAACCATACCTACTTTTTTACGAAGGACATTGATATCTAAATCGCGGTAAACATTTTCTTTATCTAATGTGACCTCTCCGGTAATACGGCAATTTTTCACCAAGTCATTCATTCGGTTAAGACTTTTCAGCAAGGTCGATTTTCCACATCCTGATGGACCAATGAAAGCTGTAATTTCATTGCTGGCAATTTCCAGATTAATGTTTTTTAAAGCTTTGAAGTCTCCGTAGTAGAGATCCAAATTTTTAATTTCTATTTTATTCATCGCTTGTTTTACTTCCTAATCGTCTAGCAATCAAACCTGACACTAGATTAATGATAATAACTAATACTAAGAGAACCACTGCTGTAGCGTAGGTTTGATTGACATAAAGTCCCTCTCCTGAGATAGCATACATATGTACAGCCAAAGTCCGTGACGAACTGAAAATACTTTTCGCCACTTCAGCAACCGTACCTGCTGTAAAAATCAAGGCGGCTGATTCTCCCACAATTCGCCCAATCGCTAAAATAATTCCTGAAAAAATTCCTGGCATGGCGCTAGGAAGGACAATTTTAAAAATTGTCCTAAGTTTACCCGCCCCAAGTGCAAAAGCCCCTTCACGATAGGAGTCTGGTACTGAAAGCAAAGCTTCTTCTGTTGTTCGCATAATCAGTGGCAAAATCATGATACTAAGTGTAACAGCTCCTGACAGCAAGGAAAGTCCCATGTGAGCGAACTTAACAAAGAAAAGAGCGCCAAACAGTCCATAGATAATGGAGGGAATCCCAGAGAGCGTTTCAGTTGCAATCCGAATAACACTAACAAAAGGGTTATCACGACGCGCATATTCTACCAAGTAAATAGAAGCCCCTATACCAATAGGTACGGCAACACTTAATGCTAAAATGGTCATAAAAATCGTATTGATTAAGGCCGGTAACAACGATACATTCTCACTATTGTAAGTCCAAGCAAACAAACTCATGTTTAAGTTGGGCAAGCCTTTGACCAGAATATATCCGACCGTGAAAGCAATTCCGACAAATGTTATCAAGGCAGCACCATAAACTAACAAATACAACATTAATGATACCAGGTCCCGTCGGCGTGACTGCCAATCTTGCTTGAAGCTACGGTGATTGATATTTTCCATGTCTACTCCTCTTTATGTAACAACGAAAAGCTGATGTTAATGATTAGGACAAATATAAAAAGAACAACAGCTGTCCCTATAAGAGCCTCTCTGTGAAGACCACTAGAGTACCCCATCTCCATAACAATATTGGTTGTCATAGTTCTGACCCCTGATGTCAAGGAATCTGGCAAGACAGCTTGGTTACCTGCAACCATGATAACTGCCATAGTTTCCCCGATTGCGCGTCCAATCCCTAAAATGACAGATGCCAAAATTCCCCGCTTAGCTGCTGGCAGTACTGCAAAAAAGATGCTACGCTCATGGGAAGCCCCCAGAGCTAAACCACCTTCATAATAGGATCTAGGAACAGCACGAATAGCAGCCTCAGAGACACTGATAATAGTTGGTAAAATCATCAAACCAAGCAAAATTGAAGCGGTAAGTACTCCCATTCCAAAGCCACCGATGTTATCACGAACAAAGGGAACTAAAACAACCAAACCAAAGAAACCATAAACAACCGATGGTATCCCTGCCATGAGGTTAATAGCCGCCTTGAGCGGTCTATAGATGGCTTCTGGACAAAAAGAAGACATAAAAACCGCTGTCAAAACTCCAACAGGTACCCCAATAATAAGCGCCCCTGCTGTCACATAAAGTGAACCGACAATCATTGGAAAAATACCAAAAAGGTTGTTAGCCGGTCTCCATACAGTTCCGAAAAGAAAGTTACCTAAACCAATTTGATGAATAGCAGGAATCCCACTCGAAAACAAAAAGATGCAAATTAGTAGCACGGATAGAACAGAAATGCAGGCGGTAAGAAAAAATACCGCTTGCATCATTTTTTCTTTTGTATGATTCATTCATGACCCCTTAGTCTGAAAGACCGTCCCAACTTGTTGTCTTACCTGTAAAAATAGTCTTGACTTGTTCGCTTGTTAAGCCATCAACTTTGTTATCTTTATTAACAATAACAGCAATACCATCTATCGCAATAACTGTTGAGCTGACTCCTTTAGATGTTTCTTCATCTTTCAAATCACGTGACGCCATTCCAATATCAGCTGTTCCCTCGATTGCATTTGTGATACCTGTTGAGGAGTCGCTTTGTTGAATCTCTACTTCAACCTTAGAGTTGACTTTGCTATAAGCTTCTTTTAATTTTTCCATAACTGGTGTGACAGAGCTTGATCCTGAAACAACAACCTTGCCAGAATCAACTGAAGATTTATAGGCTTTGGTATCGTCAAGTGGAATGTAACCATTTTCTTCTACGACAGCTTGACCATCAGAACTTAAAATAAAGTTGATGAAATCTTGAGCAGCCTCACTTATCTTATCTTTAGTCACAATGTTAAATGGTCGAGAAATCTTGTAGCTTCCGGCTTTAATATTGGCAACACTTGCCTCGGTACCATCAATTTTCAGAACCTTGACGGTATCATCCAAAGAACCTAGCGAAGTATAGCCGATAGCTGACTTATCTCCAGCTACTGTCGTTAGCATAACAGAGGTCGAGTTAGTAACAATGGCTTTGTCCGTTGTCAAATCAACTTTTTCACCATTTTGCTCTTGTTGAACTCCGAAAAGTTCAACAAAAGCACCGCGTGTCCCAGACCCATCTTCACGGGAAACAACGCTGATGTTACCAGATGCAGATGAAGAGTCCCCGTTTGATTTGCTACAAGCTGAAAGTCCCACTAGAGCTGTTAAGCCAGCTAGGGCCAGTACCGAAAACAATTTACATTTTTTCATGATGTTCTCCTTTAAATTCTTTACAATGACCATTATAGAAAGCCAACATCAAATCTATTACCATACTTTTGTAAAGTTTTTGTAAAATCATTACCAAACGCTCACTCTTATCACACAGTTAAAATAGGCAGTTACTTCAAAAAATGCTATAATAAATAAAGCTTTAAGAAATACTCAAAAAGAAACATAAGGCAACGAAAATTTAACAAGAGGGTCTAAACCCTTGCTACGAAAGGAATCTTAAAAATCTTATGATGAATATGCAAGACTTGTTCCACAATTTTTAAAGTCTTGTAATCGTTCAAAACGTTGATTTAAAGCCTTTTATGATTCTTTAAAAAACAGCAAAAACGAATAAAATTATCTCAATAAGACCAAAAATAGACAATGGCAGTATCTTCTTTGTAATCTAAAAACCGCTTTACTTGATGAAGTAAAACGGTTTTTGTTTTGTTAATTTATTCCTCATATTTATATATCTGAATACAAAACTTGAAAAATAAATACTAATATTGTGATTATTGGTTTTACATTAATAATAGTTCACCTAAAAATTAAGTCCGATATACTTTAGCTCACTCTCTATATGATTCGGACAGCATAATCATCAATCAATCCATCTAAACCATCCGAAGAAAACTCTTTAACTAAGCAGTCTTGAGGCAGTATTGATGGATAGCCATTGTTAACAACAATTAGTTGAAAATCATTTTCACGCTCTCGTCCCAATTTTATAAAATATTTAATGATAGATTCATATATTCGCTCATCTCTAAATTCTGCACTTTTTGAAGATGAACCTAAATTTTTCCTAGGTGTATCAATCATTAATAATCCTATATGGTTGCCAGACTGTTCTTCTGAACAAATCATGACTGATAGATAGTAAGCCATCGTTATCAGTGTTACTGCACCCAAACTACCTAAATCACTATACTTCACACCCCTAACATAAGGTAAGTAACTCCTGTCTTCTATATATGCAGAATGCAGATTCGGAAAATCAAAAGACGATAGAATAATTGAAAATATTTGTGTTAATTTTTTTAATTTATTGTCTTTAGCAACTTTACTTTTCTGCTTTTCAATTTTATCCTTAATTCCTTCAACTTCAATCCTTTTTTCAGAAAGCAACTTTTCTAAAATAGTAAGCTCTTCGATAAACTTTAAACTTTCTTTTAAATTTTTTTTTGATTCATAAAGTTCCCCTACTTTTATTGACAATGAACTAATTTCGGTTGAAAGTGGACTAATATACTGTCTAGTTAGCCCATCCAATTTTTCTTCATTCCAATCAATATTATCCTGTATATTACTAATTTCTGATTCCAACCTCGCTCTTTTTTCCACTTCCGATTCAATATACTTATGAAGTTCGTTTTTCTTTTTTGTAAGTTTTGTTCTCTCTTTCCTTAACTCTCCTACCTCAACAATAACACTATTCATATTTTGGTTACACAACAAGCAATTCGATTCATCATGAAGAGATAAAGGTTGCAAACAATTTGGACAATTAATATACTCATACTTATTAATAGCCTTAATACCTACCAGTTGTTCAGAAATCTTTTCTATATCAGCAAAATATTGGTTCTCCAATAATTGTAATTTTTGTATATACTGTTCCTGGTCTGAAAATTTATTTCTCAACGTACGTAGTTCTTCCTTTTGTCCATCAATATGAAGCACTAAATCGTTAATATCATTTCCTAATTCTGCACTTATAATATCAAGTTTATATTTTTCAAGTTTAGAGTTAATACTATCTATCTCAAAATCAATTTCAAAAGATTTCTTTTGTACAGTCTCATAATTTTCAATCTCTGCTCTCTCTAGAAATCCATGTACAGCATCATATCTAATATTTTTTTCCTTTAATACTTCTTGTTCAATTTTAAGACTTTTTTGTAAATCACTCAACAAATTATCATATATATCTAAAATGATTTCAAAAGTCGCTTTTTCTTTTCGATTACCAGCCCAATTCTGGGTATCTAGAATATTCTCACTATCAATTTTTGTTTGTTTTAAATATGAAAATTTAAATAGGTCTCTAAAACTAAAACTATCACCCATAACGGTTAAATTGTTTAAATTAAGCTTTGATAACAAGAAGTATGATAAAGAATTCTCTTTTGAGGGATTATCAATCGTCAAAATACGATTTTGAGAAAATTGTTTTTTGATATTATCATAAGTCTGTAAAAGAACCGGCTCATTAAATGCTGATAGCGGTCTCTTAATTTTATATAAATTCTCCAATATATAAAACTCTAGCTCCACATCAGTACAACTTTCCCCAATCTCAATATATGCTTTGTGCTTAGCTTTTCCCAAAGCATAATCTATCAATTCTAGGATTGCTGTCTTACCAGTCGAAGTTGGACCTGATATATAATTCAACCCTTTATGAAAGTGTACTTCATAGTTTTTTCTTACACCGATTAATCTAAGTGTTTTTAGTAACAATTTCATCTAATTCCTCCGTATTCTATCCAATCTATCCTGTATCATAGCCTGACCAGCCGATAAAGATTTATTTAAAACTTTAGTAACTATAAACTCGCAAGAATTCTGTATTTCACCCCAATTTACCTCTTCTTCACTAAATAAATCCATAACGAATGCATTTCCTCTATCCGTAACTAAATATCTATTATTTACAGGATTGAGAGTGATAAGCCCCCTAGCTGACAAATCAGCTAAAACTGCATTATATAACTTATAATTAGGTTTCCAATGGAAATATGAAAATTTTGTATCAAATTTACTTAACTCTGTTTCATCCAATACTAACTCTGGAAATTTTAGAAAGAAGTCACTGATAATCAACTTATCCTTAATTGTATCCTTCTTGTGCTCTTTTCCCAAAAAATTTAACAATATTGTAACCCTATTTCGAGTCAAACAATATTCTTGAAAACTTATACCTTCAATTATCTCTATCATTATTTGCCTCCATATACCTATCCAAAACCTCTAAATAATTATCAACCCATCCTAGCTTCTTATCATCAGCAAGCTGATGTAAGATACCTTTTTTAGCTAACAAATTAAAGCTACTTATTTGACTTTCCAATGTGCTAGAATCTAAGTCCTCAACTCTAAGATAAGTCTGATCTATCAGAGTGTTTCCGTCACTAGAGTGTTTATACTGTCTGTATTGGGTCTGCCAAATTGAGTATATTTTCTTTCTTAAATTTGCATATTGTCTTTCTCCGTTAATATTATCTTTACTGCGTGCCTCGTGTCTAGCAATTTCTGCATTATAAAAATCAATCTTAAAGTCCTCCACTTCTATAATTTGTGCACTTTTCAACATCGAAATGAATACCGTATCATTGTACATAGCTGAAATACCATCTATATCATCTTCACCATATAAAACTTCTTCATAGGCCCTTCTATTTGCATCTTCAAGGGAAATTCTAACCTGCTCCAAATCATTTCTGATATCATCATCAAATGTTGAGTTATAACTACTACATTTTTTGAATTCTTTCAATAGAAATGCCCCATCACACAATTCTATCTTTATTTTATGCTGAGCTTTCGTTTTACTTTTCCATGTTGACCACCATTGTAATTCTTGTATATTTAATCCTACTGGTACACATAAGAACCATGAAGAAATATTAGGATGACTGGTAATCACTGTACTAAACGAATTCCTGATTTGTTGTTTCTGCGATTCTCCTATCCCATTAATAAAAAATTTACATTGATAAACCGACGGCCTGTCAGTTAATTCACCAACTAAGATATCAATCCCATCATCTCCTTGCGAAACCGCAACTTCTTTAGCCTTCGGACCAAATTTTTCTTGAAATGCTTCGATACATATTTTTTCAAATTTCTCCCTTGCTCCTGCTTCCCCATATTTACCAACTAAATATCTGAAATCATATTCCATATCGCTCTCCTGCCAATTCCTCTAATAAATAACCAACAAAAAAATAAAGAAAAGTTTCCAACATCTACTTCAACTCTATATCCAATATCTTGTTAAAAATTTCAAGATACTTTTCTTCGTCATCCACTAATGACAATTTAGCAATTAATTTAGCTACCTCATTGTCACTATCAGTAAAGGCAAAGAACGTTTGATAATCTAACTCTAAGGCTTCAATTAGCTTATTTAGAGTTTCCAATTTAATATTAGAATTTTGTCCTCTTTCAATTCGACCAAGAGCATTGACATCCATCCCCGCCTTATCAGCCAACATCTCTTGAGTTAGTTGCTTTTTTATCCTCAATTCATAGATTCGGTTAGATACACTTTTTCCTAATGACATAGCACTGCTCCCTTTTCTAATTCTATACACTAAGACTATGACTTATCAGAAATTATTTGTAGGTTTTTAGTGTATTTTTTATCAAAAAAACAATACTCAAGATATGTTTTTGTGGTAAAATAAAAGATAACTAAGTATTATTTTTGAAAATAATAATACTTAAAATACTAAAGGAGACTTTTCAAAATGAAAAAGCGAAACAAATATCTATTAATAGGTGTAACCTTTTTAGCCTCGACAACAATTCTCTTAGCCTGTTCAAATACCAGCAAACCCTCCACAAATACTTCTCACTCTCAAGAGAAAACTTCTTCTGAAAAAACAAAAGAAGTCAGTATCGGAAACTATATAAATCAATCCAAAAAAGCTCCCCAGCTCTGGTATGAAATCGACGGAGAAAAAGTTATCAAGGGAGTATACGCCTTTGAAGATAATCAAGTAACTTATTATGATACTTCTTATGAAGCTACTACAAATACTGAAACAACCATTTCTTCTGCACAATTTAAAGCTGACTATGTTGGAAAAAATGTTTACTCGGCTGGTGGAAATGTTCAAAGCTTCTTTGATAGCTTTGATGGAAAAGATACGGCAGAAAAAATTTCTGAAGAAATGCTAACTGATATTATCAAGAAATACGATACTGAAGATGGTAATGCTGATGGAATAATTGATGTTACAATTCCAGATGCTCTTACTCTTGAAAGCATTTCAACTTTATCAGATGATGAAATTATTGAACAAGCTAAAGCATTTGAAAAGGCTAGTACCCATAAACAAATTATTTTTGAAAAAGTATCACTTGCGCTTAGACAATTGGTTGATGGAAAAGATACTACTTCAGCAATAGACAAGTTGACAGAAATTGAAAACCAATATAACCAAAAGGTAGCATCAGATTATCAATTGAAAATTTTACCTGATGAGGACTTGGCAGAAACACTAGAAGAAACCCTAACAATTCCTATCAAAAAACTTAGCTATGATAATGTTATTGATTATACCTATGTTATTAAGGACGAATCTTTCTCTGCACATTTAGCCTATTCTCAATTTGCTTCAAAATCAGTAGATGATGTGAAATATATTGGCTTCCCATCGTTTGTCACAAAGCAAAAAGACGGCGAAAATGTGACTCTAGTTTATGATACCTACGATTTGAGACCTGACAATGTTCAAGTAACTTCAGATAGCGTTGACGATGAAGAATAATTTTTAGGAGAAAATAATGAAAAAATTTAAAGCACTTTTATTGACACTTATAGCCGTATTGTTCCTTACTGCATGTTCTGCTAGTAACCAAAGCTTGGATGGAACATATACTTATGAAGAAGGCGGAAGTAGCATGACGATTATTATTGATGGTCAAGGTGGTTCACTTAGCATTGAAGCAGGTGATGGCTCAGGCTCACTATTCGTAGACAATATTAGCACAGATTTTACAGTGGACAAAGAAAGCAAAACATTTAACGTAGAAGGAGAAGAGCTTGAATATTCTCTTTCGGGAAACACATTAACCGTAAGTGGAGATGGCTTCGGAACTGTTAAATTGGAGAGAGAATGATAAATGAAAGACGAGCTTTAAATAGCTCGCCTTTTTAATATTAATTTGAATCAACTTCTGATATACCATACATATCCCATAATCCTTCCGGAATGTATTCCTTTGGCATACAACCCTCCCTATTTGCATTAGTTGGTAATTTTATAGATGTGAGATTGCCATCTCTATTGTATTGTTGACACAGCTTTGCTATTTCACTATACACCATATTTTGCCTTACCTGAATCTTAGTTGGCTCATGTAACATTTTTCTATTCCAATATTGAACACGACTATATTTTTCATCGTCATCCAAAAAGAACAGATTCACTGAACGAAATACACTATTAATTTTCCTTCTATCATTTTTAACTTCAATATACAGATATTCTTCTGTAAAAGAATTAATGATATTGGAAAACTTCAGTTGATTTTTACTTCCTCTAAAAAGTTCAAAAACATTAGTTAGCTCACTTGATGATAACACTCCAAATTCTCTCAAACTAGCCTTGGCACTTGTGAACTCTTTTCGAAAAGATTCTGTTTTTGCTAAAGCCATACACTGAATAAAAGTGTAAATACGCTCAATATCTAAAAGCACTTTCTCTCTATCAATCAGCATATAGACTTCATTAGATTGCTGTTTAATATTATTCAAGATTAAGTCACAATATCTCTCACTAATTACTAGAGTTGGATTATTACTCATTTCTTCTAATAAGTTTTGAAAAATAAACTGTTGGATTTCAGCATAAATAACAGGCAGGTATAAATCGGAAAACAGACTGTAAACCTTTTTTTCCACCTCATTTTTATCAGATTTAAAATCTGTAAGTACTTTAGTAGCCTTTGAAATGGTATTGACAATATCTTCTGAGATAACTGTTTCTATCGAAAGAATAGATAACCTTCGCAACTTGCGACTTTTTTCCGCTATTAATTTAATTATCTTTTCATCATAAAAAGTTTTTCCATTTTGAACCGCTTTCTCAAGCAAAAGGGTATCCATCTCATCATAAATCTGCCGAATAATACGGTCAATGCTTTGACGACTAATATTTTTATTCGGAAAATCATTGTTTTTTATATAATATCCTATTGGTAGAAAGCCATGATTGAAAAAATATAAAATATCATCAACTGAATAATATTTTTTAGGATTAACTAATTCTAGTGTTAATATCATCGCATTCTCAATATATACTTTATACTGACTCTGTGTATAGCCATCTTTTGAAAAGTCATCATTGATAGGTTGAGAAGATTGTAAGAATCCATTTAGCCTATCATATAAACTTAAAACGGTATTTTCTAATAAGCGCCTATTTTTCTTGTTCACCTTGAATTTTGCAAAACATTCTTGTAAAAGTTCATAAATCATTTTTAATTCCGTAACTGAATTTGAAGAATTAATATGGTATTCTAAGCGCTCAACTATTTCTGAAATCTCTAATCCTTCATACAATTCATCTGTGAATATTTTCCAAGGATGATTATCAGACCAGATTTTTCTATTGACTACATGACACTCATAAAACAATCTGCTTTCTTCTCTCTCAGCTAAGATTTTATAAAATTCATCTCTATTCGAACAGCTATTCATAATATTTTTTGTGGATAGCTCAATTTTTTTATCAAAAATTTCAAATAACATAGTTCACTTAACTCCTTTATTTCTGTGAAAAATTTTTATCCACTTTTCTTCAAATCACGCTCAAACCCTTTTCAAAAAAGGACTTGTGGCTATACTCAAAACTCGTTCAAAAACTCATATCTTTTGTTTTTTAAATGTCTTATACTAAGACTCAAGAAGTACTTCAATAAGCGAAAGAGAGGTTTGAATATGAAAAGTAAAATTGTATAACTCTATAATAACATCATTTCAAATTAAAAAAAGATGATGCTTTTTAAAAGAAAAAAAGAAAGGAGACATCTTATGCTTATTTTCACAGAGTTGGATGGTATTCATGAAAAAATCGTTCTGTTCGACTTGGATGAGACTCGTAAAACTCGTTATGGTATTGAAATCAAACCAGATGAAGATTATCAAATTGTTGGTTACTCTAACGAGAATCACGCACCTATCTTTTTAGGCCTTGTGGTCGGTAGGGACAAAAACACCTTACATGTCGCTAGCACAAACACAAGACTCGATTCATTCTTGAGTGAGTTTGTTTCAAAAAAGAATAAACTCATAACAGAGATTGCTTCTCTTGAAACTGAGCTTGAACGAGAAGTTGATTTGAAAGAACGTGCAATTAACGATTTAGATGTTGAAATTGACGAACTAAACAATCAACTTAAAGAACTACAGCAAAGATACAAAAAGCGTAAAAAATTAGTTGATGCTGAACTCAGAAAAAATTTTTATAGCTGGATTGACAGTCATTGGTTTCTTAGAATCTTGTATTCGCTTTATGAAAACTTATCATAAGTTGAGTCTGCTTCAGATTTAATCAGTTAATTTTATAAAATTGAAAAAAGCTGAAACTAATGCGCCGTTTGAAGAAAGTATAGATTGTGAAGCGAATGAATCTGCTGCGCAGATAGCGTTATGCATCAAGTCTGAACAATCGTGAAGACGCAGAAAATAACGCGTTAGAATGAGTGTAATAAGCTGTGCTTTCTAGAACTCGCATTATCATTCAGTGACACCTTCAATTTTATAATTACGATTAAACGAAGTATTCAACTTATGACGTTTTCTTAGCATACAAGATTTAAAAACCTGCTGAAATACAGCTAAAATTTTAACTGTTCAGCAACTAATTTTACAACTTTGTATTTAGATGTTTCTGTTGATTTTTTATCGTCAAGAAAGTCTAGATATTATTCACGCTTGAAATTACACTCGTACTCTCATCAAGAGAAAATGTCTTTTCAATTTATCTAATTAAAAAATAACAAATAAATAAAGAAAGAAGAATATCATTATGACACAAAAAGAAATTATTAATGTCGTTGCTATTAGTGTGAAGGAAGAAAAGAGAGACGGCTGGTTAGCCTGTGTTAAGGCCAACACCCCATCATGGAAAACCTTGCTACTACCGTTTAACAAAGAGATTTTTACCTCTGTCTTTAGTAAGCTAGGTGTGTATGAGGTCGAGCTAAAGAATCTGTCATCGGCTTTCGGAAGTCGCCCTAGATACGAAATCACCGAAGCTAGGCTAATCGTATCATTTGACGAAATACTTAAGGCTTACAAATAAGTTATTACTTCTAACCAGTACAAGCTAGAAAACAACCATGTGTTGGACAATAGGTTGGGCTGGTTAGAAGTCCACCTGCGGTAGGCAACCAGCGCTCATCTGGGTAATGTAATAACCCAGATTCCAGTACAAATACTGTATTACAGGAGAATAAACCAATGACAAACGATATACTTCAAAACATAGATTTTACCAGCAAATATCTTCATGTCGGCGTAGATGAGTTAACCATAGTAATTCAGCCAAATGAAGAGACAATTGGTGAATGGCCAAACCATTGGAATCAAATTACTACGGAACTTTCTGAAATCATTGCAGAAAAACTTTCCCTCCCTTCATTATTTGGAGAAATGGTTCGAGAACAGATTTCTCCTCAAGGTTATACCACTTCTTACAGTTTTGAAAATATGCCTTATTTTTTAAGAATTGCCTTTCATGAAGGCTATTTAAAAATGGGAATCATTATTAAATTTTCAGCATCGGCTCTAAGCCTATACAAACAAGCCTATGAAAATTCCTTTAAAGAGCCCATCGGAGTCTATGAAATACTAAAAAAGTTGGACGAACCATATTGGAATATGCATCTAAGTAGGATTGACTTTTGTGCAGACTACCTTAACTTTCCTTTATCGGTTAATGACATTTATAATAATTTAAAAAGTAAAAAATTTGAGATTATTAATTACAAAGGAAATCGTAACCATAAGAAAATGTCTGCTATCGAGATAGATGCTGAAGCTAAGACAGTGACGATTGGCTCACGTAAGAAAGGCTCAAATAGTTTTCTCAAAATTTACGACAAACTCACCGAACAATTAGAGAATAACGGAAGGTATGCCCAAATTGCTCAACAATTTCAGTCTTGGGTACGATTTGAAGTGACTTTTAGAGGGCAATACGCCAAACAACTGACCAAGCTAATTCTTTCTCTACCTTCACGCGATATGTTTCAACAATTTATCGCCAATAAAATTTTGGAAAAATATTGTTTGATTGATGCAGAGACGGGACAACTAACAGAATATAGCGAAGCATTGATTAACTTTTCAACCTGTGCTCCCCCTCTGGTAGTAGTTAGTCCAAGAAATAATCAGCTAATGCAAAGCATACACTATATTTTAAAAGGTAGTGGCTTCTTCCCTATGTTAGAAAAGGTCAAGCAAATTTGGGGTATCCCAGCTGTAACAATACTTCTAAAAAGGTTATTGTTCGAATATGAGTACAATTATAAACCCAATGATGATGTTGCTAATTGGTTAAAGAAAAATGCTCTTGAATTACAAGTACTAGAATTTGAAACTTACCTTGACAGTGTAATCGAAATTTTTTATATAAAAAACGCTCCTTCTTCCCCAGAATCCGCCAAGAAACCAGGAAGAAAGAACGCTGTATAATTGTGAAGATAAGGTAAGCTTATCCCTTGCCTATTATCTCACATATTTTATTTGAAAGAAAGTATGAGAGGCAAAAAATGATTAGCATTGTAAATAAAGATGATGTCATGAAACTAACTGGATTTTCTGATTCCCAAGCAAAAAAACTCATTAGGGAAGCGAAAGCAAGACTAGTTTCTGAAGGTTTTTCTTGGTACAAGAACAAACGTATCGGACGAGTCCCAATCAAGACTATTGAAGACATTCTAGGTTTTGAGTTATCCCCAAAACATGATATAATTACTAACGTACGAGAAGATACTGCTCTTGAAAAAGGAGTTTCAAATGGCAGTAACTAGACAACAAAATAAAAAATGGAAGGTGGATATTAGTGACGGTTATGATGCCGTAACTGGCGAACAAAAACGTCACAGAAAAACAGATTTTAAAACACGCAAAGAAGCTGAACGATATGAGGCAGACTATCGTATCAATAAGCTGCATCAAGTCAGACATAAAGATAAAGTTTCGGTTTCCTATCTCTACTCGCTCGTTCAAGAAGAAGATGAACTTCGAGGCAATAAACGAGGGACAATAGATAGTCAAGAATCTTACTATCGAGTATACATGTCCAAATACTTCAAAAATGCGGATATGCGAGCTGTCTCTGTTACGGACATCAAAGAATACAGAAATTGGCTAAAAAACCAACCTAGTGTAAAAGGTGGGACTTTAACCAATTCTCATGTTAATCAGCAAATGATTTTTGTCCATAAAATGTTTGATGTTGCAATTGCCAATCGTATTCGACAAGATAATCCTTGTAATGGATTGAGACGATTGCCACATCAACATAAAGAAATGGCATACTATACACCTGACCAGTTCAAACAGTTTGATTCACTTTTTGAAGAGCATGAATACCCTTTTCAACTCTTGTATCGTGTACTAATGTATACTGGCATGCGTATTGGCGAAGCATTGGCTTTAACTTGGCAACATGTCAACCTTGAAGAAAGTTATATTGATGTTAAATACTCTGCTTATTATCGCAAAGGTCAAGTCCATATCGGTACAGTTAAAACCACACAATCCAATCGTCGGATTTATATCCATCGTGCCTTCGTGGAAGAATTGAAACACTGGAAAGAGAAACAACACAAGCTACTAAATGAATTTACTGATAATCCAAATAGCCTGCAACTCTTTCAATCAACTCCAGAGGTATTGACTAGTCCTAATGTTTCAAATTTTCGGGTTCTTCTAAAAAAAAGAATGCCCAAAAATTTAAAACTTATTCGTAACCATGATTTCAGGCATTCTCATGCTGCCTTCTTAGTCTCCCAAGGCTTACGTAATGGAGAAGGTAAAGACTATATTTTCTTTACTTTGATGAAACGATTAGGTCATTCCTCAATCAACACTACAATAAATGTATACTCGCATTTATTTCCAACCCAACAAAAAGAAATTGCCTCTGCCTTTGAAAATTTTTAACAATAAGGCAAAATAAGGCAACGAAAATTTAACCAGAGGGTCTAAACCCTTTGTACGAAAGGAATCTTAAAAATCTTATGATGAATATGCAAAATATGATGCGTCAGGCTCAAAAACTCCAAAAACAAATGGAGAAAAAACAATCTGAACTTGCTAGTACAACTTTCACTGGAAAATCAGCTCAAGATTTAGTTGTTGTTGAGTTTACAGGTGATAAAAAATTGGTGAACATCACTTTTAAAGATGCTGTTGTTGACCCAGATGATGTTGAAACACTTCAAGACATGACAACACAAGCAATCAACGATGCACTTTCTCAAATCGATGATGCCACACAAAAAACACTAGGCGCATTTGCAGGAAAATTACCATTTTAATGACATAATCAAAAAAGCTCGAACCTTTTAAGGTTCGAGCTTTTTAAGCTTCTTTTGCTGTTTCTAAACAATAAGATTTTTCATGACAATGTGGGCAAGTTAATTTTCGCGTTTTAGGAGTATGACGAGCAAATACGAATTCCCTATACGTTGGTTGGAAAAGTTGGTGGCAATTGGGACAGATATAAGCTATTTTACGTGAAAAACGATAAGACAATGTTAATAATGTGCCAACATACACCAAACCAATACCGATACCAACACCTTGCCAAACAACAGATTGTGGACGACTTGCAAGCCAAGCAACACAAAGAACAAAAATAAGAATCGTTGCTAGATTACTAATCCACATCCGTTTTTGCAAACGACGCCAAGCTAATTGATTTTTCATGGTAAGAGAAATGTCTGATAAAAATTCTAGCGACTGACCTGTTTGATTTTTTACCCTGTCAAGCAAGTTGACAGTAGTGTCAAGTTTGGCTTTCTTCTCAGCAAGCTCACGCTTTGTTTCCTTGATATGCTCAACAAGCAGTAACTCTAAAACTTGCCTTGCATTTTCCTCAGCAAACAACCGCTTTATCTGTTCAATAGAAAAATCTAACTCTCTCAAAAAACAAATCATGCGCAACTGTTCCAAATCACTATCCACATAAATCCGCCGTCCACCTTCTGTCAAATCAGATGGCGACAAAATACCACGTTTATCATAATATTGGACCGTGCGAACTGAAACACCTGCCAACTTCGCCAAATCGCCAGTTGTATAAGAGCGAGACATTCCTTTCACCTCCTTTCTGTCCTTATTATAGGACATGCCCCAACGTCACAAGCAAGGGGTTACCCTAGATGATTTTTTATTTTTTGAAAAATAGCAGAGCTTTTAGCTAAAAAAGCCACCTAAAGCTGCAAAAGGATTGTCACCATGCTCTTCTTCTTGCTGATTCAAATAAGATTTATTCTCATCAAATTCCATGAACTTTTCATAAACAAGCGCAGTCATGCGAGCATCTTCAAGTGAATTATGACCATGTCCTGAAATACCTAAAAATTCAGCAACACTTGTCAACTTGAGACTGGCAATTCCATTCAAGTCTGTGCTACGACGTTCAAAAGCCTCATCATATAAATCAACCTTGTAAAGCTCTGTCAAGTCTAATTCATTTTCAGCAAGTAAGGGCAGGTCTGATTTTAGCGCATTGTAACCAACCAAAGCAGTCTCTCCAACGAATGTTTTAAAGTCAGCCAGCACTTCATCAAGCTTTGGAGCGTTAGCAATTTTTTCTGATGTAATACCCGTCAATCCATTAATGAATGACTGCAATGGCACATCGGTGTAAACATAAGTGTCAAAGCTATCAACTTCGTGACCTTCTTTGAATTTTACTGCTGAAACCTGAATAATATGACTTTTCTCAGCAACCGTATTAAATTCCAAATCAAATGCAATGTACTCCGCTAATTTTTCCATGATACCTCCTAAAAATGAGTTTATAAAATAAAGCTGGAACTTTTGTCCCAGCTTCCGATAAATTTCGAGTTCTTATTTTCCACCAAAAAGACGCGCTAGGAATCCCTTCGGAGCTGCTTCTTCTTGAATTTTTTCTTCTGACTTCGTTTGAATTTCTTCGACTTCAGCCTTAGCTTCATTAAGTTCAAGCTGAAGGCGTTTTGTGTCTTCCATGGCAGCAAGCGTCAATTGTTGTTGCTGATCAAGCTGCTTGTCTTTTTCACTAATTTGCACATCTTTAACACGAAGCTGTTCATCTTTTGAAGCAAGCTGTTTATCCTTAGCTTTGAGCTGCTCATACAAACGTGTAATTTCAGTATTTTTTTCGTCCACTAAAATTTCTAAAAGTTCGCGTTGTTTTGTTTCTTCATCAATTGGCTCATCTTCAAAAATGGTTGTTTTGTAGATTTCTTCCAATTTAATCAAGCCACTTCGGTTGACAACGGTAACTCCCTTTTCATTTTTATCGACATCTTCTTCTGGCAGACTCTTGACACGATTGTTAACCGCTTGGCGGCTAACTCCTAGAATCTCAGCCAGCTCGCTAACTGTTTTCTCAATTGCCATAATATCCTCTTTTACGTTGAAATTTCTTATGAAAAGGATAACATAACAGTCTATGATTGTCAATTTTCACCAAGTTTCTGGTGTGCTTTTTACTTGATATCAACTTTTTTTAGAACTGCTGTCACGTTTTTGTTATTTTCTGTAAACATCCTAACTTTCTTTTCACAAATCCCATTACTTGCTTATCAAGATAGCAATATTTTATGCTACAATAGCTATATGAATACATACGATACAATTATCATTGGCGGCGGTCCCGCTGGTATGATGGCTGCCATTTCAAGCAGTTATTATGGTAACCAAACATTACTTATCGACAAAAATAAACGACTCGGCAAAAAACTAGCTGGAACGGGGGGGGGACGTTGTAACGTCACTAATAATGGTACCATTGATGACCTCATGGAAGGCATTCCTGGAAATGGACGCTTTCTTTACAGTGTCTTTTCACAATTTGACAACCACGACATTATCCGATTTTTTGAAGAAAATGGCGTTGCTTTAAAAGTTGAGGACCATGGGCGTGTGTTCCCAAAAACTGATAAATCAAAAACGATTATTGATGCTCTTGCCCATAAAATCAATGAACTCGGTGGCACCGTTTTAACCAATACTGAAGTTGTTTCTGTCAAGAAAATCGACAACCTTTTCCACGTCAAATCTGCGACAGATGAGTTCATCTGTGGAAAACTCATTGTCACAACAGGTGGTAAAGCCTATCCTTCCACAGGGTCAACAGGTTTTGGTTATGAGATTGCCAGGCATTTTAAACTCAATCTTACAGAACTTGAAGCGGCTGAAAGTCCATTATTAACAGATTTTCCACACAAGGAACTTCAAGGAATCTCTCTTGATGATGTTTGTTTGAGCTATCAAAAACACTATATTACGCATGATTTGCTCTTTACGCATTTTGGTTTGTCTGGACCTGCCGCACTACGCCTATCAAGTTTTATCAAGGGTGGCGAAACCATTACACTTGACCTTGTCCCCAAACTATCCACAGAAAAGATACACGCATTTTTAGCGGAGCAGCGTGAGAAATCCCTCAAAAATGCTCTTAAAGTGCTTCTTCCAGAACGATTAGCAAGCTTTTTAGCACAGCCATTTCCCGAAAAAGTCAAACAACTAACGCCACAACAAGAAAAAGAACTTGTGGATAACATCAAAGAGCTGCCAATTAAAGTAACCGGAAAAATGTCACTGGCAAAATCTTTTGTGACTAAAGGTGGCATTGATTTGAAAGAAATTAATCCCAAAACCCTTGAAAGTAAGCAAGTCCCTGGACTTTACTTTGCTGGTGAAGTGCTTGATATTAATGCCCACACAGGTGGTTTTAACATCACTGTGGCGTTATGTACAGGCTGGGTCGCTGGAAGTTTACATTACTAACAATTGTTGAGAAATCCTTTTGTGGGTTTCTTTTTTTGAAAAAAATATTTAACTAGTTAAGTTTTTCTCTTGATTATTTCCTCAAAGGTGTTATAATAAATATCGTTAACCAGTTAAGTAAAAGGAGACATTATGGCTAAAAAATCAAAAATTGCTAGATACAACCGACAACTAAAACTCATTGAACAATATGCCGACTTACGTCGTGAATTGAAGGCAAAAGGCGATTACGAAGCGCTTCGTAAATTACCACGCGACTCAAATCCAAATCGTTTGAAAAATCGTGACCGCATTGACGGACGCCCACACGCATACATGCGTAAATTCGGCGTTAGCCGAATCAACTTCCGTGACCTTGCTCACAAAGGACAACTTCCTGGCGTCAAAAAAGCCAGCTGGTAATCCTCAAAAAAATAGAAAGACAAAAGTTTTTATCACACAAAAAGCTGGGATATCCCCAGCTTTTTTAGTTAATAACATAAGTATAGAAACGATTATCCACAGCTAAACGTGGAAAATCAGCAGGTAAATTTGACGATTCAATTGCTTGAAAACCAAATTTTCGGTAAAAGTGCTGAGCAGCCTCAAAATCTGTTGTTGTTCCAAGAAAAATAGCCTTCTTCTGCTCTTTTTGGCAATAAGCTACAAAAGCCTTCAATAATTCTTTTCCTAAACCTGCTTTTCTGTAATTTTTACTTACAAACATTTTCTTTAAAGCGACATTGTCTTGTTCAAGAGCCACTAAGCCAATACACCCTAGCACTTCTTTCCTCTCATTTATAGCTACCCAGAATTGACCACCTTGTTTTTGATAAGAATTTTCAATGTCCAATAAATCAGGTTGTTCCGTTAAGGAAATAGGAAGCAAAAATTCTTCTTGCTGGATAGTTAGTATCAAGTCTATCACCGCCTGATTAAACTTTGGTTCAAAAATAGATATCTGCATACCTTACCTCTATAAAACCTCTCGTAATTTATCAATATCTTCTTGCGTTGTTGACCAACTTGTTGCTAAACGAATAACCGTATGAGTATCGTCATATTTTTCCCAGAAGCTATAAGCAAGGACTTCACCTAAAGTGGCTAATTTAGCATTTTCAATAATGATAAATTGTTGATTTGTTGGTGATTCCAGATAGAAACGATAGCCTTTTTCACGTAAAATGGCTTTTGACTGCTCTGCCATTTTAATAGCGTGCTCACCAATTTCAAAATAAAGATTATCCGTAAAGAAACGGTCAAATTGCACACCAATCAGCCAACCTTTTGCCAAAAGTGCTCCATGCTGCTTGACTGTTGTCACAAAATGTTTTGGTGTATTTTGTTTTGTAAACACGACGGCTTCACCAATAAAGGCTCCCATTTTGGTACCACCAATATAAAAGACGTCTGATAATTCAGCAATAGTTGGTAAATCAACATCTGTCTCCTTAGCTGCCAAACCATATCCTAAACGTGCGCCATCAATAAAGAGTGGCAATTGATATTGACGACAAACATCTGAAATGGCGGTTAATTCTTCTTTGGTGTAGAGCGTGCCATATTCAGTTGGGTGAGAAATGTAAACCATCCCTGGAAAAACCATATGGTCATGGTTGCCATCACGATAAAAGTTATCCACATAAGCAGCAAGCTCAGCCGCCTGAATTTTTCCTTGATGAGAAGGAAGTGTTAGTACCTTGTGTCCTGTAAATTCAATAGCACCAGCTTCATGAGTGCTAACATGCCCCGTTTCAGCAGCGATAACACCTTCGTAAGAGGTTAACAAGCTATCGATAACCACTTGATTAGTCTGTGTGCCACCTGATAAAAAGAAGATTTCAGCTTCAGGGCAATGGCAAGCTGCTTTCATCTTTTCTGCAGCCTGTGCACAATAACTATCCATGCCATAACCAGCAAAACTTTCTTGATTACTATCCACAAGCGCTTGGAGTAGCTGTGGATGAATTCCTTTATTATAATCATTTTCAAAATGTAACATATTAGCACCTCTTTTGATTGCATTTACAATAATATCGAGATTATTATATCACTTTTTATTGTAAATGCAATATTTTTTTGTTAAAATTTTTAGCAAGGAGAAACTATTATGTTTGATATTATTCGTACTATTGGCGCTATCACGCGCACCATTCAAATTGACTCTAATAATCATTTTAAAGAACTTGGACTAAATAACAATCTATTCATCTATATTATTCGTGTCTGTGAAAAACCTGGAATGTTTTTGGGCGAGTTGGCAGACAATGTCCAAATTGACCGTACAACTGCCTTTAGAACGATAAAAAAATTAGCTACGCTCGGCTATTTTGAACTAAAGAAAGATGCTGTTAACCAGAAAATCAAACGTGTTTATCCAACAGAAAAAGCCATGGACATTTATCCACAGCTTCACGAATATGAACAAAAGCAATCTGATTTTCTTTTATCAAACTTATCCACAGAAGAAATTGCTCAACTCAAACAATTAATGGCAAAATTAAAATATTAACCGTAAAATCGCCATGCTAACAATTCCTGTAATGACGGCATATAATAAATTTTTAGATTTTAAGGCGACATAAAAAGTGGGAAGACTGACTAGAACTTCCAAGTCCTTTACTTGTGGCAAATGCCCAATTTCAACGTCAAAAAGGCTTGAAAACGTCAAAGCAAATAAAATGGAAACGGGTAAATATTTCAAAAAACGAATGACAATTTCGGGCAAGCCTTTATATTTTACCAAGATAAAAGGGGCAACTCGCGGAACCCAAGACACAACAAATCCTAAAAGAATGGCTACCAAAACATAACTACTAACGCTCATCCAACATTACCCCCACACTACAACCAATTAACGTTGACACTAAAACCGCTAAGGCACTTGATAGAAAAACAGCACAGACTAAAAAACTAATAGCCACAGCTGCTAGTACAAGCAATAGTTTTTTAATGCCTTCACTCAATATCGCATCAAATTGAAAGACAAGTAAACCAATAAACATACCAATCAGAGCAAAATCAAGCCCAAAACTTTCTGGATTAGGGATAATACCTCCTAGGAGTGTCCCTACAATTGTAGATAAAACCCATGCTGCATAACTCAGTAGATTATTACCATGCATCCAGCTAGCTGCAATTGATTTATTGTGAACATTTTCTCCCAGCAAAACACCATAACTTTCATCTGTAATTAAGCTAGCTATCCCAATGTTATTGAGAAAGCTTGTTTTGGTAAAAATAGTTGTTGCATGCAAACTCATCAACATATTACGCAAATTAACTAAAAAAACGGTCAACGTTACTGAAGCCAAATCAGCATGAGCAAGCAACATGGCACACATGGCAAATTGAGCTGAACCACCATAGACCAAAAGACTCATCAAGCCAACTTCTAAAGCTGATAATCCTGAAGCAGATGCCACAATTCCAAAAGCTAAACCAATCGAAATATAACCCAAAGCCGTTGGAAGTGCAGCTTGAAGCCCCTCTTTAAACCCTTTTTCCTGCATACAAACTCCCTAAATATTCAATAAGCAGAGAACCCATATGAAGTCTCTGCAGCTACTCATTGTTCAAACAATTTTTTCCATTATAGCACATAAAAAGACTCCTGAAAATAAATTTTCAAGAGTTCTTCTATTACCTTTATCCCCTAATCCAAACTATCAAAAGCTAAACTTGGTTTAGCGTTTAAGTCTAAGTCAGCAAAGTGCCCTTTATCGTATTCAATCGCTGCTGCTAGCGAAATCATGCCAGCATTATCGCCGCAAAGACGTAATGGCGGAATAACAACTTCTGCTTCTGTAATTTCATCTGCCAAACGTTCACGCAAGCCTTGATTAGCAGCCACACCACCAGCTACAACGAGTGTTTTGACAGGATATTTTTCCAAAGCTTTTTTTGTTTTCGCCATCAAAACATCCAAAACGGCAGCTTGAAATGATGCTGATAAATCTTCTTTTGAGAGTGTTTCACCTTTTTGCGCAGCATTATGGTGTAAATTAATAAAAGCTGATTTCAAACCTGAAAATGAAAATTCGAGGTTATCTTCTTTAATCATGGCACGCGGAAAATCATAAATATTCTTTCCTTGATGTGCCAATTGGTCAATTTCACGTCCAGCAGGATAAGTCAAGCCCATGACACGACCAACCTTGTCATATGCTTCACCAACAGCGTCATCACGCGTTTCACCGACAATTTTATAATCGCCAGGTTCAGACACATAAACCAGTTCTGTGTGTCCGCCAGAAACCAATAATGCCATTAATGGATAGGCTAATTCTTTGACTTGACGAGCTGCCATCAAGTGCCCAGACATATGATTAACAGGAATCAATGGCAAATGGTTCGCCCAAGCAAAAGCTTTAGCAGCAGCCATCCCCACTAAAATCGCTCCAACCAAGCCAGGACCGTAAGTTACAGCAACCGCATCAAGGTCACTCACTTCAATTCCTGCCGCATCCAAAGCATCTTTGAAACACGTTGTAATCACTTCGACATGGTGACGACTAGCAACCTCTGGCACCACGCCACCAAAACGCTTGTGACTTTCAATTTGACTAGCAATAATATTGCTCAAAATCTCGCTTTCATTTTTTAAAACGGCAACACTTGTTTCATCACAAGAGCTCTCCACAGCTAAAATATATCTATCTTTCATTTATCTTTTTTACCTCTCATTACCTTCACGCTTCATGATAATCGCATCCTCAATTGGATTATGGTAATATTGCTTACGCTCACCAATCACCTTAAATCCAAATTTTTGGTACAAAGCTTGCGCAGAAGTATTTGATGCTCTCACTTCCAAGAAAATTGAAAAGTCAATCTGGTCTAAATTGGTTAATAACTGACTGCCTAAACCACAACCTTGATAAGCTTTCTTAACCGCAATATTTGTGATTTCTAATTCGCCAACAAGTTGCTGAATTGCCAGAAAACCAACCATTTCCTTGTCTTTTTCCACAAAAAAATAATCCACACTATCCTGCTGCATATCTGCTAAAATTTGCTTTTTTGTCCATGGTGACACTTCATAGACATCAGACAAGATAGCATAAACAGCAGTCACTTTTTCTGATAAATCTTTCATGTTAGATACGTTTGACATAATCTGCAGTTGAATCTTCTTTATGCGTTTTAAGCCAGTTTTCCTCTGCTTCCACACGTTTGAGATAATTTGGTACAAAACTGTCAACATCAGCTGGTTCAAGACTTTGACCATATTTTCCAATAGCATAAGCTGATGGCAAAACAGGTAAAATAACAGCTTGTGGTAGAGCTTCTTCAATCTGGTCGCGGAAATTATCCACTTCACCAACAAACATAACCTTAGCTTCAGCCTTAACGGCTTCTAAAACAGCTGTAAAACTCATGTGTTGGTCTGCTTTAACAGACTGACCATTTTTATAAAACCCAGCATAAACATTATTACGACGGGCATCCATGATAGGAACAACCAAGCCATCAAAATCAGCTGCCGCAGCAAGTGCATACAGACTTGACACCCCTACTAGCTCAATATTTAACGTATATGCCAATGTTTTAGCTGTCGCAACCGCCACGCGCAAACCAGTATAAGACCCTGGACCTTGCGCTACAACAATTCTATCTAAATCACTTGGTTGCAAATCCACAGATGTCATCAAAAAATCAATCGCAGGCATTAATGTTATACTGTGATTTTTTTTAATATTGACCGTTACATCGGCTAACAAATTCTTGCCATCTAAAATAGCAACAGACAAAGCCTTACTTGAAGTATCAAAGGCTAAAACTTTCATCATTTAAATTCCCTCACTTGATTCTACCTCTTATTTTATGATATAATTTTAATAATTGCAACGAATCAAGGTTAAATCAATTACTCGTAAAAATTTCATAGATGTTTGTCAAGTAGATATAAAGCTATTTGGCAGGTTTTTTGTAGTTTGATTAGCCACAGGTATAAAGAAAGGAAAACTATGATTTATAAAGTTTTTTACCAAGAAACAAAAGAACGTAACCCACACCGTGAGCAAACTAAAGTGCTCTACTTAGACGTTGATGCCACAACTGAACTCGAAGGACGCATCAAAACACGCAAACTCGTTGAAGAAAAGACACCTTACAACGTTGAATTTATTGAGCTTCTATCAGATAAACACCTAGCTTACGAAAAAGAAACAGGTGTCTTTAAATTAACGGAGTTATAACATGTCACAAATCAATTTAAAACCCGAAGAAGTTGGGGTTTACGCAATTGGTGGTCTTGGAGAAATCGGAAAAAATACTTACGGTATTGAGTACAAAGATGAAATTATCATCGTTGATGCTGGTATCAAATTCCCTGAAGATGACCTTCTCGGAATCGATTATGTCATTCCAGATTATTCTTATATCGTTGAAAATATTGACCGTATCAAAGGGCTCGTTATTACCCACGGTCACGAGGACCACATTGGTGGAATCCCATTTCTCTTAAAACAAGCTAATATCCCAATCTACGCTGGACCATTAGCTCTTGCACTTATCAAAGGAAAATTGGAAGAACACGGACTTCTCCGTGATGCTAAACTCTATGAAATCAACGCTAACACAGAATTAACATTTAAAAACCTTAGCGTTACTTTCTTCCGCACAACCCACTCAATTCCAGAACCTCTTGGAATCGTTATCCACACACCACAAGGTAAAATTGTCTGCACAGGGGACTTCAAATTTGACTGGACACCAGTTGGTGAGCCAGCAGATATCCACCGCATGGCTGCCCTTGGTGAAGATGGCGTTCTCTGTTTATTATCAGACTCAACCAACGCTGAAATTCCAACCTTTACAAATTCAGAAAAAGTCGTTGGACAATCTATCATGAAGATTATTGAAGGTATTCATGGACGTATTATTTTTGCATCATTTGCTTCAAATATTTTCCGTCTCCAACAAGCTGCCGAAGCTGCCGTTAAAACAGGACGTAAAATTGTTGTTTTCGGACGTTCTATGGAAAAAGCCATTGTCAATGGTATCGAACTTGGTTATATCAAGGTTCCAAAAGGAACATTTATCGAACCAAGCGAACTCAAAGACTATCATGCTAGTGAAATTTTAATCATGTGTACAGGTAGTCAGGGGGAATCAATGGCTGCGCTAGCACGTATTGCCAATGGTACACACCGCCAAGTCACACTACAACCTGGTGACACCGTTATCTTCTCATCTAGCCCAATTCCTGGTAACACAACAAGCGTTAATAAACTAATTAATACTATCCAAGAAGCTGGTGTCGAAGTTATCCACGGTAAAGTCAACAATATCCACACATCTGGTCATGGTGGTCAACAAGAGCAAAAACTCATGCTCCGCTTGATGAAACCAAAATACTTCATGCCGGTTCACGGTGAATACCGTATGCTAAAAATTCATGCTGGTTTAGCAATGGACACAGGTGTGCCAAAAGATAATATCTTTATCATGGAAAATGGTGATGTCCTAGCTCTCACAGCTAGTTCAGCTCGCCGTGCTGGACACTTCAATGCTCAAGACATTTATGTTGATGGTAATGGTATTGGTGACATTGGTGCTGCTGTACTGCGTGACCGTCATGATTTATCAGAAGACGGTGTCGTTCTTGCTGTCGCAACTGTCGATTTTGACACACAAATGATTTTAGCAGGTCCTGACATTCTCAGCCGTGGATTTATCTACATGCGCGAATCAGGCGACCTCATCCGTGAAAGTCAACGTGTTCTTTTCAACGCGATTCGCATAGCCTTGAAAAACCAGGACGCAAGCATTCAATCTGTTAACGGTGCTATTGTGAACGCCCTTCGTCCATTCTTATACGAAAAAACAGAACGTGAACCAATCATTATCCCAATGATTCTCACACCAGATGAAAAATAGAATTAACGAAGCTGAGACAAAAGTGCTCAGCTTCTTTGTTTACGAAATGACAAAGTGCAGGAGTAAACGTAAATCATTTTAGGTTAGCAACTAAAAACGAAGACTAGCTAAAAAATCAAATCTCTTTAAAGTTACCGATTTGCTTTTGAATTTTTAGGCCCATGAATAAAGTCGTATGTTCTCCTTTTCCACAAACCTAAAGACTATCTTGAATCCAACCAAAAAACTCGCCATAACAGCGAGCTTTCTTAGTTTTATTGTGCAACCATGACACGAAGACCTTGGTCGATTTTCTCTGCGGCTTTGCGTCCTTCGCGGATTCCCCAAATCACAAGACTTGGACCACGACGCGCGTCACCAGCAACAAAGACATGGTCATTATTTGTTGAATAATCATCATAGACACTTTGAACACCAAATTGTTCAAATAATGATTTTTCAGCACCTGTGAATCCCATTGCTAGTAAAACAAGGTCTGCTTTGATGATTTCTTCAGTTCCCTCAATTGGTTTGAAACCAGGACCAACTTTGATAGTCTTAGCAGCAATGACTTGACCACTATCAGCACCGATAAACTCAGTTGTTGATGTAGCATAAGTTGTCAATTCTGTATCTTGTACGAAATTGGCTTCTTCTTGCCCATAACCGACACGTTTAATCATTGGATATTGTGGCCATGGATTTGTTGGTAAGCGTTTTTCTGGCGGTTCTGGAGTGATCTCAAGTTGTTTAACACTTGCTGCACCCAAACGAACAGCCGTACCGATACAATCATTACCTGTATCACCGCCACCAATGACAAGAACATGTTTGCCTTCAAGCGTTGGACCAAGTTTTTTATTATCAGAAGCAAGGACATTTTTAGTCGTTTCAGTTAAGAAATCAACCGCAAAACGCACACCAGATAGATGACGACCTGGGACATCCAAATCACGCGGAACACTTGCACCAGTTGCAAGAACAACACGGTCATATTGTTTCAACAATTCATCCGCTGTTACATCACGTCCCACTTCCGTATTAGCAACAAAATTGATACCAAGTTTTTCCATCAAATCAATACGACGTTGAACAATTTCCTTATCCAATTTCATATTTGGAATACCGTACATCAATAGTCCACCAAAACGATCACTACGTTCATAGACAGTTACTGTATGACCTAGTTTATTAAGGCGCCAAGCAGTTGAAAGCCCTGCAGGTCCAGAACCAATAACAGCAACTTTAAATCCTGTACGATAGGCTGGACGACCTGACTCCTCTACCCAACCATTTTCAAAGGCTGTATCGATGATAAAGCGTTCATTATCATGGATAGTGACACCAGAGCCATTAAGGCCTTCTGTACAACCTTTTTCACACGGCGCTGGACAAACACGTCCAGTCATTTCTGGGAGAGGATTTGTACGTGAGAGACGCTCAAAAGCACGTTTGTAATCGCCTTTATAAAGCAAATCATTCCATTCAGGAATCAAGTTGTCATTTGGACAACCTGAAACCGCGCGTCCGCCACCGTAGAATTGTCCAGAATGACAGAAAGGAATCCCACAAGCCATACAACGTGCAGCTTGTTTTTGACGGTCCTCTTCGAACAATGGAACTTGTAATTCTTCAAAGTCCAAGATGCGTTCAGCAACAGGACGAAACGGATTATCTTTACGTTCATATTTCAAAAATCCAAATGGATTAGCCATTTTATTTACCTCCTGTTACTTGTGCAAGAAGTTCTTCTTTCTCGGCAGCAGTTTCTGCACCACCTGTGGCAATTTCGAAGGTACGCAATTCAAGTTCATCACCTTCTAAACCAGTATTAGCAAGTGCGTATTCAATATTATTAATTTCATGGAATTCAGTTGGATAAACTTTAATGAATTTATCAACTTCTTGTGCCCAGTTGTCAAGCAAGCGTTTTGCTTTAGCGCTACCTGTGTATTCATAGTGTTTTTGAATCATATCAACCAAGACATCATCCCCACGAGTTTCACCGACTTTGTAAAGGTCAACCATTTCTTGGTTAACTTTTTCGGCAAAATCACCGTCCACATCATAAACATAGGCAACACCACCACTCATACCAGCAGCGAAGTTACGTCCTGTTGTTCCAAGGATAACAGCAACACCACCTGTCATGTATTCACAACCGTGTGCTCCGACACCTTCAACAACAACTTTAGCACCTGAATTACGAACACAGAAACGTTCACCTGCGCGACCAGCGAAATAAGCTTCACCCTTAACCGCACCAAAGAGAGCAACGTTACCAACGATCGGTGAATTTTCAACATCATAAGCGGCATCATGCGGCGGCTTCACAATCAAACGTCCACCTGACATTGATTTGGCAATGTAGTCATTTGCTTCACCAACTAGCGTTAATTCCATACCTTGTGTGATAAAGCTTGCAAATGATTGACCAGCAATACCAGTATATTCATATTTAATCAAACCTAGTTCAACGGTATCATTTCCATAACGTTCAGCCATCCAGCCTGCCATTCGAGCACCGACTGCACGTTGAACATTGTTAATTGATTCTTTAATCGTCACGCTTGCACCATTATCAACAGCAGCTTTGGCAAATCCGTCCAATTCTTTCCATTGACGTGCTTCAGCAAATGGATCTTCTGTCTTGCGGTCAATTGGATAAGCTATACCAAGCATACGTGAAAAATCAAGCGATTTTACTTTACCTTTTGGAATGAATTTCGCTTTCAAGATTTCTGAATGACCAACCATTTCGTCAACAGAACGGAAACCAAGTTCAGCCATATATTCACGCAATTCTTCTGCCATAAACATCATCATGTTAATCACATGTTCAGGTTTACCTGCAAAATGTTTACGAAGTTCTGGATTTTGAGTTGCTACACCAACAGGACAAGTATTCAATGAGCAAACACGCATCATCACACAACCAATAGAAATCAATGCTAGACTTGCAAATGAATATTCTTCCGCTCCAAGAAGAGTGGCAATGGCAACATCGCGACCAGTCATTAATTTACCATCAGTTTCAAGAGTCATACGTTGACGGAGACGGTTAAGTGACAATGTTTGGTGTGCTTCAGCCAAGCCCATTTCCCATGGAAGCCCAGCATCACGGACAGAGTTACGTGGAGAAGCTCCTGTACCACCATCATAACCAGAAATAACAACCTTATCAGCACCAGCTTTTACACAACCCGTAGCAATTGTACCAACACCAGTACTTGAAACCAATTTAACATTGATTTTAGCATAAGGATTAATGGCTTTAAGGTCATAAATCAATTGCGCCAAATCTTCAATTGAGTAGATGTCATGGTGAGGTGGTGGTGAAATCAAGCGTACACCAGGCGTTGCACCACGAATTTCTGCAACCCAAGGGAAGACTTTTTGACCAGGCAATTGACCACCTTCACCAGGTTTCGCACCTTGTGCTAATTTAATTTGAAGTTCTTCAGCAAACATGAGGTATTCTGCATTGACACCAAAACGTCCAGAAGCAACTTGTTTGATTTTAGAGTTCAAATTACGTCCGTCTGGTTGCACTTTGAAACGATTACGATTTTCGCCACCTTCACCAGAGTTTGATTTCGCTCCGATTGAGTTCATGGCTTCAGCAATTGTTTCATGTGCTTCTTTAGAAAGTGAACCAAAACTCATGGCACCAACTTTGAAACGTTTAACAATAGTTTCTACTGGTTCTACCTCAGAAAGGTCAACTTTTGGACGGTCAGATTTAAATTCCCAAATAGAACGAAGTGTTGTCGGCGTTGACAATGCTTCTTTGTCCAATTCAGCTGTGTATTCTTTAAAGAGTTTGTAGTCCCCTTTACGAACAGCTTGTTGGAAATTATAAATGGTATGTGGATTGAAAAGGTGATACTCGCCATCTGCTTTAAATTGATAAATACCACCACTTTGGAGATAATCTCCACGACGAGAACCAAAAGCATCTTCCATACGTTGAAGGTATTCTTTTTCAATTTGGTCAAGTGACAAACCACCAATACGAGTTACTGTACCTGTAAAGTATTTGTTAACAACAGAGTCAGATAAACCAACGGCTTCAAATAATTGAGCCCCTTTGTAACCAAGGATTGTTGAAATCCCCATACGACTCATAACTTTGACAATACCTTTTTCAGCAGCTTTACGATATTTTTCAAAAGCAAGCTCGTCTTTGCCATATTCTTTCAATGTCGCATAAGCGCCATAAGGGTGAACCGCAGCCGCACCATAACCAACCAAGGTTGCAAAATGATGAACTTCAATAGCTTCCGCTGTATCGACAACAATTGAAAATTGGCTAGCTTTTCCTTTGACAACCATGTAGTTATTTAAACCAGAAACAGCTAACAACATTGGAATAGTTGTCTGATTTTCTTTAACATTACGGTCTGAAAGAATAATAATCTTACTACCATTATCAACGGCTTTTTCAGCAGCTTTGAAAAGATTTTCTAGCGCACGTTGCAAACGATTATGTGACGGCTCAACCACGTCATAAACCGTAGATAGGGTTGTTGCACAATAACGGTCATCTTTCAAGTTAGCAATTTTCGCAAAATCTTGACTTGAAAGAACTGGGCTGTCAATTTTTACTTTGACACAGTTATCAGCACCATCAGCTTTGAAATTCCCATCACCACCAAGGTAAACACTAGTTGACACAACGATTTGTTCACGAATGGCATCAATTGGCGGATTAGTAACCTGCGCAAATTGTTGCTTGAAGAAAGTGAAAAGCGATTGGTTCTTATTAGAGAGAACCGCTAGTGGGCTATCAAATCCCATTGAAATGACAGGTTCTTCACCTTTTTCAGACATTGGTAGAATGACCGTACGAATAACTTCTTCATTGTAGCCATAAGCCTTCCACATTGTTTCAATGTCATTTGTTTCTTGAGTCAATTCAGCAGCCTCAAAGTCGTTAAGATGAGCAATGTTTTCGTCAACCCACTCTTTGTATGGATGTTGTGCAGCATAGTATGCTTTCACTTCTTCATTGCGCATTAATTTTCCTGAAGTCGTGTCAATCAACATCATATTACCAGGTCCAAGCACACCTTTTTCAATAACGCGACTTGGTTCAAGATCGACAACACCAGATTCACTTGAGCAAATAAGGAAATTATCTTTTGTCAATGAATAACGGCTAGGACGCAATCCATTACGGTCCAAACGCGCACCAACCATATCACCATCAGTGAAAACAAGCGCTGCTGGACCATCCCATGGAGCCACAAAACTTGACGCATATTCATAAAATGCCTTCAAATCATCTGAAAGCCCTGATTCATCACCCCAAGCTTCAGGTACCATCATTAAAAGACTTTGTGGAATATCACGACCATTACGGTAAAGATATTCTAGACAGTTTTCCAACTTGGCAGAGTCCGAATTTTCTTCGTTATAAACTTCAATCTGGTGACTGTGCATCCAATTTTCAGCACCACGGAGAGTATTAATTTCACCATTGTGAGCCAAAAAGCGGAATGGCTGTGCACGATCCCAAGATGGGAAAGTATTTGTAGAAAAGCGTGAGTGTGTCAACGCAATATGAGACTTGAAATGTTCATCTTGCAAATCAGGATAAAAAAGCCCAACTTGGAAAGCATGCAGCATTCCTTTGTACACAATTGTCTTACTTGAAAGTGAGCAAATGAAAAATTCATCAGCTGAAAAACTCTTTTCAAGTTGGCGACGTAAGCGGAACAATTTATCCTCAAAATCACGGCCAGCTTTTGTGTCATCAGGCTTCTTAACAAAAACTTGTACAAAACTTGGCATAATTTCTTGGGCTGCTGGACCACAATTATCGTAATTAAATGGCACATCACGTGTCATCAAAACATGAAAACCTGCTAATTTAATTTCAGCATTAACAGCTTCCAAAAGACTTACCTTAGCTTCAGTATCCTGAGGTAAAAATAATTGTGCAACGGCGTAATCGCCTTTTTTAGGCAAAACATAACCTGCTTCTTTAGCTTTTAATTGGAAAAATTCATCAGGCAAAGTAAGCAACATTCCTGCACCGTCTCCTGTATCAGGTTCTGCACCTGTACCTCCACGGTGATTCATACGAGTTAACATGGTTAAGGCATAATCAATCAAAGTATGGCTGGCTTTACCATCAAGCTGTGCAACAAACCCCATACCACAAGCATCCGATTCAAAAGATGGATCCCAAAGCGTTGTCTGTTGCGCTCTCAAAGCACTTTCATTCATAGCTTCTACTCCTATCATTAGTACAAATAGTCAAAAACGGTCTAATTATTCAGAATATTTACTTTAAATTATACCACTTTATGTTAGATTAGAATAGTTCTTATTTGAACTTTCTAATTACAAATGTGGTAATTTGGGGTAAAAAAAAGACAGCCAGAAGCTGTCTCCTTCACTACTTCTTAGTATAAGTCTAGATAGTTATCAACTTCCCATTGCGAAACAAAGGCCGCATAGCTTGACCATTCAATTTTCTTAGCTTCCACAAAGTTTACAAAGATATGTTCACCAAGCGCTGCTTTGACAACTTCATCTTCTTGTAAAGCTTTAACAGCATTGTGCAAAGTAGAAGGAAGGTCACGGATACCTGCTTCTTTACGTTCTCCTTCAGTCATGACATAGATATTTGATTCAACTGGAGCTGGAGCTTCAATTTTGTTTTCAATACCGTCAAGACCTGCTTCAAGCAGGACAGCAAGTGCAAGATATGGGTTAGCAGTTGGGTCAACAGAACGAAGTTCCAAACGGGTTCCCATACCACGTGATGCAGGAACGCGGATAAGTGGTGAACGGTTGCGTCCAGCCCATGCAATGTAAACTGGTGCTTCATAACCAGGAACCAAACGTTTGTATGAGTTTACAGTTGGGTTCATGATTGCAGTGTAGTTATAAGCATGCTTCATCAAACCGCCAAGGAAATAATATGCTGTTTCTGACAATTGCATACCTTTTGGATCTTCAGTATCGTAGAAGGCATTATTGCCATCGTAATCGAACAATGACATGTTACAGTGCATACCTGAACCGTTGATACCAAATTTAGGCTTAGCCATGAATGTAGCGTAAAGACCATGTTTACGAGCAATTGTTTTAACAACAAGTTTGAAAATTTGAATGTTATCACAAGCTTTCAAAACATCAGCGTATTTAAAGTCAATTTCATGTTGGCCAACAGCCACTTCGTGGTGACTAGCTTCAACTTCAAACCCCATTTCAGTCAAAACATTAACAATTTCACGACGAGTGTTATCTGCAAGGTCAGTTGGTGCAAGGTCGAAGTAACCACCACGGTCGTTTACTTCAAGAGTTGCTTCACCTTTTTCATCCAATTTGAATAAGAAGAATTCTGGCTCTGGACCAAGATTAAATGATTTGAAACCAACTTTTTCCATATGACGAAGAGCACGTTTCAAGTTTCCACGTGGGTCACCTGCAAATGGTTCTCCTTCAGCAGTATAGATGTCACAGATCAAACCTGCAACAGCACCATTTTCACTCCCCCAAGGGAACACTGTCCAAGTATCAAGGTCTGGATGTAAGAACATATCAGATTCGTTGATACGAACAAAACCTTCGATTGAAGAACCGTCAAACATTGCTTTGTTTGCCAATACTTTGTTAAGTTGTTCATCAGTTGCTGGAATTTCCACATTTTTCAATGTCCCAGCGATATCTGAGAACATTAAACGCAAAAAAGTTACATTTTTTTCTTTGACTTCGCGACGAATGTCAGCTGCTGTAATAGTCATGAATTAAGGTCTCCTTTTTAAAACCGAAATAACCGAGCGGCGCGTGTTTTTAGATGCGCCAGTTGCCAATGTACTGTGATGGGGCCGAAAAACGACCTTGGTTACGGAGTTCATCTTGTAAGATACGACGAACATCAGCATCAGTTAAAGATTTTTGTTTCTGATGTGCTTTATCTTGTCGCTCCGCATATTCACGCTTAATAGCCGCAATATTAAGCCCCTCATCAAGAAAATCTTTAATTTCGAGCAATCGATCCATATCATTTAACGAATACATACGACGATTTCCCGACGTCCTTTCTGGGGTAATTAAACCCTGATCTTCATAATAACGAATCTGGCGTGCTGTTAAATCCGTCAATTTCATTACTGTTCCAATAGGAAATACCGCCATTGAACGTCTGAGTTCTTTTTCTTTCATGATGACCTCCTTCCGACACTTATTATAGTCTGAAAATTCTAAACCGTCAACCCCTTATGTAAGAAAATATAACATAAATGAAAAATTTTTAGTTTTTTTGGCGTAAAAGTCCCTTAATCTTATCAACATCAGAATTAACAAGAATAGCTACAAAGACCCCGCAAAATGTTTCAAACACCCTAGCAAATACATATAAAATGGTATCACCAGCAGGAATTGATAGAGTAATAATCAAAAGTGCCGATGTTCCACCAATGATTCCTGCTTTGTTATTAATTGAAACATTAATCATAATTCCTAACATGGTAAAAATTGGAACAAAAATCAACGTTACCCAAAACTGATTATGGAAAAACTGATTGATAAAAAAGAAGAGCAGAGATAGCAAACCACCAACACTATTTCCAACCACACGTGAGAAGCCAAAATGAACGCTCTTGTCCAAACTTTCACGTAAACTGAAAACAGCTGTCAGCGTTCCTATCTGCAGCCCTTCCCATCCAAATAAATGGAAAATTAATAAAACCAAAAAAACAGCTAAACCAGTCTTAAAGGTGCGCATGCCCAATTTAAATTTACTCGGGTCAAACTTATAATTCGATAAAAGATTTTTTAAATAATTCATAACTCACAACCAATTTGCATTTTCTTTATTTTAACATATTTTCAAATTGATTTGCGAACGTTCTACTGATATGAATGCGTTTACCACAAAATATCTCTCACTTGCATTCCAAAAACCAAAATAATAGTACCACTTTCATGCAATAAAATATTTTCTTCCCATTTACGGATTTTATACACAAAAAAGGACGGTAACACCGTCCTCTTTAAATCTTCTCAACGAAGAAATTATTATTTATCAGTAAGTGCTGCAAGACCTGGAAGTACTTTACCTTCAAGAAGTTCCATAGAAGCTCCACCACCAGTAGAAATCCATGAGAATTTGTCAGCACGACCAAGGTTGATAGCTGCGGCAGCTGAGTCACCACCACCAATGATTGATTTAACGCCTGGTTGTTTAACGATAGCATCCATTACACCAATTGTACCAGCTTGGAAATCAGGATTTTCGAATACACCCATAGGCCCATTCCAAACAACTGTTTTAGCACCAGTCAATTCTTCGTCAAATTTAGTGATAGATTTTGGACCGATATCAAGACCAAGGAATCCAGCATCTACTGCTGCACCTTCAGTATCTTTAACTTCAGTATAGTCAGCAAAAGCGTTAGCTTCTTTTGAGTCAACTGGCAAGATTAATTTACCGTCAGCTTTAGCCAAAAGTTCTTTAGCAACATCAAGTTTGTCTTCTTCGACAAGTGAATTACCAATTTCGATACCTTGTGCTTTAAGGAATGTGTAAGTCATACCACCACCGATAAGGACTTTATCAGCTTTTTTCAACAAGTTTTCGATAACACCGATTTTATCTGAAACTTTTGAACCACCAAGGATTGCGATAAATGGACGAACTGGTTTTTCAACAGCTTCTTGGATGTATGCAATTTCGTTTTCAAGAAGGAAACCTGCAACAGCTTTTTCAACGTTTGCAGAGATACCTACGTTAGATGCGTGTGCACGGTGTGCAGTACCAAATGCATCGTTAACGAAGATTCCGTCACCAAGTGAAGCCCAGTATTTACCAAGTTCTGGATCGTTTTTAGATTCTTTTTTACCGTCAACATCTTCAAAACGAGTGTTTTCAACAAGAAGAACTTCACCGTCTTTAAGGTTGTTGATAGCTTCTTCAAGTTCAGCACCACGTGTAACACCTGGGAAGACAACTTCTTGACCAAGTTTAGCTGCCAAATCAGCTGCTACTGGAGCAAGAGATTTACCTTCTTTATCAGCTTCTTCTTTAACACGTCCAAGGTGAGAGAAAAGAATTGCACGACCACCTTGTTCGATGATGTACTTGATTGTTGGAAGAGCCGCAGAAATACGGTTGTCGTTAGTGATAACGCCATCTTTCAAAGGCACGTTAAAGTCAACACGGACAAGAACTTTTTTGCCTTTCAAATCAACGTCTTTAACAGTCAATTTAGCCATTTGATAGGACTCCTTATTATTTTTTATACATGCTAATTATATCACAAAACCTGTAAAAGAGATAGCAAAATCAGTACATTTTGTACGCCAGCCACTACTAAACGAGGAAATGTGTGAATTTCTGTATCATTTTACAATATATAAAAAAGAGAGGAATGAATCCTCTCTTCTTCAGCTAACTCATTGATTATTTAGCAATTTTTGCGAAGTATTCAAGAGTACGAACAAGTTGTGAAGTGTAAGACATTTCGTTGTCGTACCATGCAACAGTTTTAACCAATTGAGTACCGTCAGTTGCTTCGGTTACTTCTGTTTGAGTTGCGTCAAACAATGAACCGAATGAGATACCTACGATATCGCGTGAAACGATTGGGTCAGTATTGTAACCGAATGATTCAGTTGCAGCAGCTTGCATAGCAGCGTTAACTTCTTCAGCAGTTACTTTTTTGTCAAGAACTGAAACAAGTTCAGTAAGTGATCCAGTTGGAACTGGTACACGTTGAGCATGACCTTGAAGTTTACCGTTCAATTCTGGGATAACAAGACCGATAGCTTTAGCAGCACCAGTTGAGTTAGGAACGATGTTTTCAGCAGCAGCACGTGCGCGGCGGAAGTCACCTTTACGGTGTGGTGCGTCAAGAGTCATTTGGTCACCAGTGTAACCGTGAACTGTAGTCATTGTACCAACTTTAAGACCGAATGATTTGTTCAAAGCATCAGCCATTGGCGCAAGACAGTTTGTTGTACATGAACCAGCTGAGATAACTGTTTCAGTACCATCAAGAATTTCGTGGTTAGTGTTAAATACGATTGTTTTAACATCTGATCCACCAGGAGCTGTGATAACAACTTTTTTAGCTCCACCTTCGTGCAAGTGTTTTTCAGCAGCAGCTTTAGTTGCAAAGAAACCAGTTGCTTCAAGAACGATTTCTACACCATCGTTAGCCCAGTCGATTTGTTCTGGGTCACGTTCTGCAGAAACTTTAACGAATTGACCGTTAACTTCAAAACCACCATCTTTAACAACAACGTCACCGTCGAAACGACCTTGAGTTGTATCGTATTTCAACAAGTGTGCAAGCATAGCTGGGTCAGTAAGGTCGTTAATACGAGCTACTTCAACACCTTCAACGTTTTGGATACGACGGAATGCAAGACGACCGATACGACCGAAACCGTTAATACCAACTTTAACTACCATTAGTGATTTCCTCCTTATGAAAATCAAAAAAATTTTTATTTTAAAAGGTTTCCCTTTTAGACAATTGTGAAAAGATTAACTTACGTAGGCACAAATCAACCTTTCAACGTTAGTATTATATAACTATTTCACCAAAATTGCAAATATTATTACCGTTTTCATAATAAAAAAGGATGCTCTTTTGAGCATCCTTTCTATCAGGAATTATTCACCAGAATTCTTCTTGATGATTTCTTCTTGTACTGATTTAGGAACGTCTTCATAGTGGTCAAATACCATCATAAATGTACCGCGTCCTTGAGTTGCAGAACGAAGAATTGTTGCATAACCGAACATTTCAGCAAGTGGAACAAAGGCACGAACGATTTGGCTGTTACCATGAGCTTCCATTCCATCAACACGTCCACGACGAGCTGTAACGTGCCCCATAACGTCACCAAGGTTTTCTTCTGGAGCTGTGATTGTAACAAGCATCATTGGTTCAAGAATAACTGGATGTGCAGTTTTAGCAGCTTCTTTAAGTGCAAGTGATGCAGCAATCTTGAAGGCTGTTTCAGATGAATCGACATCGTGGTATGAACCATCGTAAAGTTTAGCTTTAACGTCAACCATTGGATAACCAGCAAGAACACCGTTAGCCATAGATTCTTGAAGACCTTTTTCTACTGCAGGGATAAATTCACGAGGAACGACACCGCCGACGATAGCATTTTCAAATTCGAATCCTTTACCTTCTTCATTTGGCGTAAATTCAATCCAAACATCACCAAACTGACCTTTACCACCAGATTGGCGTTTGAAGAATCCACGTGCTTGAGTAGCTTGACGGAATGTTTCACGGTACGATACTTGTGGAGCACCTACGTTTGCTTCAACTTTGAATTCACGTTTCATACGGTCAACAAGGACGTCAAGGTGAAGTTCACCCATACCAGAGATAACTGTTTCACCAGTTTCAACGTTAGTTTCAACACGGAACGTTGGGTCTTCTTCAGCAAGTTTTTGAAGAGCGATACCCATTTTATCTTGGTCAGCTTTAGATTTAGGTTCAACCATCAATTGGATAACTGGTTCTGGAACTTCAATTGATTCAAGGATGACTTTAGCTTTTTCATCTGTCAATGAGTCCCCAGTTGTAGTGTCTTTCAAACCAACGGCAGCAGCGATATCACCAGCGTAAACTGTTTCGATTTCGTTACGGTGGTTGGCGTGCATTTGAAGAATACGTCCGATACGTTCACGTTTACCTTTAGATGTATTAAGAACGTAAGAACCACTGTCCAATACACCTGAGTAAACACGGAAGAATGTCAAACGACCTACGAATGGGTCAGTCATGATCTTGAATGCAAGAGCTGCAAATGGCTCTTCATCTGATGCTGGACGTTCTTCTTCTTCGTCTGTATCTGGGTTAACACCCTTGATTGCAGGGATGTCAAGTGGACTTGGAAGGTAGTCAATAACTGCATCAAGCATCATTTGAACACCTTTGTTTTTGAAAGCAGAACCACAAAGAACTGGGAAGAATTCAACGTTGATAGTTGCTTTACGGATAGCAGCTTTCAATTCAGCTTCAGTGATTTCTTCACCTTCAAGATATTTCATCATCAATTCTTCATCAGTTTCAGCAACTGCTTCGATCAATTTTTCACGATATTCGTTAGCTTGATCTACGTATTCAGCTGGAATATCTTCTTCAAGAATATCTGTACCAAGGTCATTAGTATAGATTTCAGCTTTCATTTTAACCAAGTCAATGATGCCGTTGAAGCTATCTTCAGAACCGATTGGCAATTGAATTGGGTGAGCGTTAGCTTGAAGACGATCGTGAAGTGTGCTTACTGAGTAAAGGAAATCAGCACCGATTTTGTCCATTTTGTTTGAGAATACGATACGAGGAACACCGTATTCAGTAGCTTGGCGCCAAACTGTTTCAGTTTGAGGTTCTACACCTGATTGTGAGTCAAGAACTGTTACCGCACCATCAAGAACACGAAGAGAACGTTGTACTTCAATTGTGAAGTCCACGTGCCCTGGTGTGTCGATAATGTTTACACGGTAGTCTTTCCATTGTGCAGTTGTAGCGGCAGATGTGATTGTGATACCACGTTCTTGCTCTTGTTCCATCCAGTCCATTTGTGAAGCACCTTCGTGTGTTTCACCGATTTTATGGATTTTACCAGTATAGTAAAGAATACGCTCAGTTGTTGTTGTTTTACCAGCATCGACGTGAGCCATGATACCAATGTTACGAGTTTTTTCAAGTGAAAATTCGCGAGCCATTTTTTTCTCCTATTATAAATTTAATTTACTACTCTATTATAGCATATTTTTAGAACGGATAGGCAGGACCTACCCGTTCTAAACATGCTTTATTAAATTTGATACATGTCAGTAAGCAAAACACTTACTAAACACAGCCTGAACACCCGTAGTAAAAAGCTTTAATTGTATTCGAAGCTTTGTATCTGTATATCGCAGATTACCAGCGGAAGTGTGCGAATGCACGGTTTGCTTCTGCCATACGGTGTGTGTCTTCGCGTTTTTTAACTGAAGCACCAGTGTTGTTAGCAGCATCCAAGATTTCTTTTGCAAGACGATCTTTCATAGTGTGTTCACCACGAGCACGTGATGCAGTTACCAACCAACGAAGTCCAAGAGTTGTACGACGTTCTGGACGAACTTCAACTGGGACTTGGTAGTTAGAACCACCAACACGACGAGCACGTACTTCAAGAACAGGCATGATATTTTCCATAGCTGTTTCGAATACTTCAAGTGCATCGTTTCCAGTAGCTTCTTTGATTTGTTCAAATGCATCATAAACGATTGATGCAGCTGTACCACGTTTACCATCAAGCATAACACGGTTGATAAGACGTGTTACAAGTTGTGAATTGTACAATGGATCTGGCAATACTTCGCGTTTAGGCGCTCTATTTTTACGACTCATTTTTTCTTATCCCCCTTCTATTATCCTTTAGGACGTTTAGCACCGTATTTAGAACGGCTTTGTTTACGATCAGCAACACCTGCAGTATCAAGTGCACCACGAACGATGTGGTAACGTACCCCTGGAAGGTCTTTTACACGTCCACCACGGATAAGAACAACACTGTGTTCTTGAAGGTTGTGTCCGATACCTGGGATGTATGCAGTAACTTCAATAAGGTTGCTCAAACGTACACGAGCAAATTTACGAAGGGCTGAGTTAGGTTTTTTAGGTGTCATTGTTCCAACACGAGTTGCAACACCACGTTTTTGTGGTGAAGATACGTTAGTTTGAACTTTTTTGTGGCTGTTGTAACCAACGTTAAGTGCTGGTGATTTAGATTTTTCAACTTTAGATTTACGTGGTTTACGTACCAACTGGTTGATTGTAGGCATCTACTTTTCTCCTGTAAGATTTTTTATTTTGGTTGATAAGGTACTTGGTGACAGTCCTTATCTAAAATGTGTACTTTGCAACATTTGTCAGCACGTCTCTGTACACTCTGGAGAGACCAAAAGTAAAAAGTACCGTTCATTATGATAACATAACTTTCACCGTCTGTCAAATGATTTAGTCGTATTTTATAGCTTTTATAAAATTTTTGGTAGCTACTAAATTCGTTATAGTCCCAAAAAAGATTAAACGTTCTTGAACAATATAACTTTTAAAGAAAAAGGGGAACTCCCTCTCTTAATCGAAAATATTACCAATTTCTACTTTGACATGGTTGTTTTTAACATCAATTTCTGAAACTTTTAGAAGTGATTTGTAAGTCATTCGGTCACGTTTTTCTTGGGCATTTTCAGCAAAGACTGCGACACCTACAAGAGTACTATCGAATTCCTTCAAGAGACTGACCATACCAGAAATCGTTCCCCCACCTTTAAGGAAGTCGTCAACAATCAAGACACGACTATTCGGTTTCAAGCTGCGTTTAGACAAGAACATCTTTTCAATACGGTCACTTGAGCCACTTGCATAATTGACAGAAACGGTTGAACCTTCCGTAATTTTAAGGTCACGTCGAACGATGACAAATGGAACATTCAAGATATTTGCAACGGCATTTGCCAAAGGCACACCTTTGGTTGCTACTGTCATAACCGCATCAATTTTATTTCCCTTGAAAGCATTAGCAATGATACGTCCAACACTTTGTAAAATTTTAGGGGTACTTAATAAATCTGATAAGTAGATATAACCTCCAGGAAGAATACGATTGCTTTCTGAAAGGCGGTCACGTAATTCTTCGATGACTGCTTTAGCTTCTTCATCAGAGATTCCTGGTGTAAAAATGACACCTCCGCTCGCCCCTGTAACTGTTTCAATTTCGCCGATTCCTGATTCTTCAAAAGCTTTTTTGATAATGGCGATATCTTCAGAGATTGAAGATTTTGCTGCTTCATATTTTTCAGCAAATGTGTTTAAACTTGTCAATTTATAGGGGTTGTTAATCAAATAGTTGGAGATGACAACCATGCGTTCACTACGTCGTAATTTCATAATTTCTCCATTTTCATATCTGTTTTTTGTCATTATATCATAAGAAGGTGAAAAAAACGAACATTTTAATAAAAAATGTCCATTTTTTTGTGCTTTTCCCTAATGTAAAGAGGTCTTCGAGTGAGTAATGTTAAAATATTCTACTTCTTATTGCCTCTTATAATTTTGGTTTATAGAATGAACGATTATCCATTGCAAAAATACGATTTGTCATTTCGCCCTCGTCAATACGACTCAATGCCGTTGTCATCATCATCATTTCGGCGTCGATATTATCAATAATATGAATAATCTCTGCTTCCATCACACGTGGACGAACTGGGCTGCCGTATTCAAGCAAGCCATGATGACTTAGGATAACATGGCGTAAAATGATAACATCTTCTTTGGTGTCATCAATGTTTAATTCTGTGAGAACTTTTGTGATTTCTTCATCAATCAAAGCAATGTGACCGATTAAATTGCCACGTACAGTGTATTCGGTATTGTCTGGACCAGTTAACTCAATAACTTTCGCCAAGTCATGAAGCATGATACCAGCGTAAAGCAAACTTTTGTTGAGTTGTGGATAGATATCACCAATTGCATCCGCTAAACGCACCATGGTTGCTGTATGATAGGCTAATCCAGATTTAAAAGCATGGTGATTTGTCTTAGCTGCAGGATAAGTGAAAAATTCCTTGTCGTATTTGCGATAAAGCGCACGAACAACACGTTGCCAAACAGCATTTTCAATTTTGAACATCATTTGCTCAAGATAATCTTTGACATCAACAACGTCGACTGGTGATTTTTCTCGGAAGTCACTTGGGTCGTTTGGCTCACCCTCACGTGGATTACGAAGGGTAATTTGATTGACTTGAGGTGTTCCATTATAGACCTCACGACGACCTTTCATGTATACTACTTTGCCAGCGACAAATTCTTCAACATTATAGGGTTGAGCATCCCAAAGATTACCAGAAATTTCACCAGTATCATCTTGGAAAGTAAAGGCAATATAATCCTTGCCCGCTCTCGTCTTACGAATCTCTGCGGATTTTATTAAGTAGAACCCTTCAAAGAGTTCATCTTTTTTCATTTGATTAATTTTCATGATTTTCCTCATCTTCTAATGGTGGGAGGTTAAGTAAACTTGCCGTTGCTTGGTCTTGATAAGATTCAACAGTATTTAAAGCTCGGATAATCGCATTTGTCCTTGTGTAAATGAGACTATCCAAAGTATTATTAGCGGTATTGATTTGTTTTTGAGCTTTAACCAACATATTGCCAAATTTTTCAAATTCTACCTTAACATTTCCTAAAACTTTGCTAATATCGTTTGCATTTTTCTGAATATTGAGAGTTTTAAAGCCGACAGCAAGCGAATTTAATAGAGCTGATAAGGTTGACGGTCCTGCTACGACAATATTTTCATCACGTCGCAAGCTATCAAAGAAACTAGCATTACGAACCACTTCTGAATACAAACCTTCTGTTGGTAAAAACATAATTCCAAAATTAGTTGTCTCAGGTGGATTGAGGTATTTTTTATTAATATCTTTAGCAAAGCGTTTGATGCTGTTAAGAAGCGACTTGCGGTAAAGCTCAACTTGTTCTTTGTCACCACTTTCGTAAGCATCTTCCAAGCGATAGTAATCTTCCAATGGGAATTTCGAATCAATTGGCAAATAAACATAGCCATCATCATCTGTTCCTGGAAGCTTTATGGCGTATTCAACACGCTCACTAGAGCCTGAAATGGTCGGAAATTCTCGTTCGTATTGGTTAGGCGTCATAATATCTTCGATAATTTGCCCCAGTTGTAACTCACCAAGAATGCCACGTGTCTTAGTATTTGAAAGCACTTTGTTTAAGGTGCCAACATCTTGTGCGACATTTTTCATCTCACCCAAGCCTTGATTGACAGACTCTAGTTGCTTAGAAACTGTCTCAAATGAGGCTTTCAAACGATTTTGCAAGGTTTGTTCGAGTTTTTCTTCAACTGTTTGACGCATTTCTTCCAAACGTTTTTCGTTTGATTCTTGCATTTCTTTGACAGAATTTGTTAAATTGCGGTTGATGATTTCTAAACGCTGGTCAGAACGGTCACGATTTTCATTCAAACTTTGATGAAGAACATCGCGAATATCATTTAATTGTGTGTATAAATCATTTTGCAAACGATTTATCTGATTATTCAACGCTAAAACTTGGTCTTTTTGCGCTAAATCAAGCTGATATGAGACTTGGTCAGATAAATTATCAGCGTTGTCGTCCATTTTTTGTGAAACATCTTCTGTCAGCTTTGCCATTTTCAGCAAAAGATAAATTAACAAAACGACACTAAGAAGTCCTAATAATAATGTAATAATTAACATTTTACCTATCCTTACTTTGAATAACGATAAGATAGTCTGATTTTAAGTTAACTGTAATTGGTTGGTCAAGAAATTCATTGCTTGAATAGATTTTTTTCTTGAAAAAATTACTGGCGTCAAGCTCGTATTTGGCACCTTTAATGGTCAAATCAGCGTCACCATCAGCCATAAAGGAAACGTAAATCATTTCTTTTTCTGGCAAAACTTGATTAGAACCTGCAGGATAAAACTGCACGGTATTTTGCTCATCGCGTAGGGTTATCTGACGCATGAAGGGTGCTAATTCTGGGTCGCTTGGTAGAAAAAGATTAGACATCATGTGGTCAATACGACCGCCAAAAGCGCCGAAAATCGTCACTTGTGCTTGTGGGTATTTTGAGAAAATCGCCTTTAGGGCTAACTCTGTATCCGTGTCGTTTTTTTCTGGAGCAGCCTTGATGAAATCGCCAGCTTTTTCTTGAATCATTTGTAATTCTTCTTTGCTGACAGAATCAAAATCTCCCACTGCCAAATCTAAAGGTAATTGATTTTTTAATAGGAAAAGACTACCACGGTCAACACCTACAAAAAGCTCAAAATCAGTCGAAAAACCTGACAAACGACCGCCAGTAAAGACAGCTATCTTAGTCATCTAACGCCACACGCAATGTTTCTACTTGTGCAGCTAAATCACTTGCTTTGAAGAGATATGAACCAGCAACAAAGACATTCGCTCCAGCATCATAACAAGCTTTGATAGTCTTATTATCAACGCCACCGTCAACTTCGATGTCAAAATCATAGCCTTTTTCATCGCGGAGTTGAGCAACTTTTGCCACTTTTTCAAGCGTTTCAGGAATGAAGGCTTGTCCACCAAATCCTGGGTTGACTGTCATGATAAGCACTTGGTCAACCAAACTCAAGACAGATTCAATAGCTGAAACTGGTGTTCCTGGGTTGATAACAACACCTGCTTTCATGCCTGCAGCTTTAATTTTTTGCAAAGCACCATGAATATGAAGAGTTGACTCCGCATGAATTGTCATAATATCTGCACCAGCTTGCGCAAATGCGTCAACATAACGTTCTGGATTAACCACCATAAGGTGACAATCAAAAACGAGTTTGCTGTGTTTACGCATGCTAGCCACGACATCTGCACCAAAACTGATATTTGGTACAAACTGCCCATCCATAATGTCGATATGAACATATTCTGCACTTGTTTCTTCGATACGTTTTAATTCTGAAGCGAAATTTGCATAATCAGCTGCTAAAATTGATGGTGCGATTTTATTGTTTGACATAAGTACCTACTTTCTTTTTATAACTTTCTTATACGTTTCACGACGGTTTTCAATTTCACTGAGAAATTGGAGATAATTATCATACCGTGACTGCCAAAGGTCGCCTGATTCCAAGGCTTCCTTAACCGCACATGATGGCTCATGCGTATGCGTACAGGAACGGAATTTGCAGTAATGACTAAAGTGCCTTAGCTCTGGAAAAGATTCGTTGAGATCTTCGGCATTCGTAATTTCATAATCAAGCGATGAAAATCCTGGCGTATCTGCTATTTTCCCACCATTAACATTGTAAAAACTAACTGCACGAGTGGTATGGCGACCACGTCCAAGACTATCCGAAATTTCACCTGTTTCTAACTTGAGTTCTGGAGCAATTTTATTTAACAATGTTGATTTACCAACACCTGTTTGCCCCATGAAAACAGTCACTTTGTCGGTCAATAGCGGAAACAATTCTTCCAAAGACGTGCAAAATTGATAACCGATTTCTTGATATTGTCTTTGAATTGTCCTTATCTCATCAGGAGTTGTCACTAAATCCATTTTTGAAATATAAACAATCGGTTCTATCGCCTTATGCTCTAATAAGACCAAAAAACGATCCAACAAATTGGCATTAAAGTCTGGTTCTTTGGCTGACATGATGACAACCGCTTGGTCAATGTTGACAATCGGTGGTCGAACCAAACTATTCTTTCGGTCATGAATCGCTAAAATGTAGCCCTCTGAATGGTCATCTGCTGAAAATTCAACAAAATCGCCAACATAAGGTGTTTGACCTTTTTTTCTAAAATTGCCACGCGCACGTGTCTGATAAATGACTCCGTCAGATTCAACATAGTAAAAACCTGCTAGAGACTTGATAATTCTACCTTGCAAATGTACTTCCTTTTTATAATTGATAGTCTCATTATAGCAAAAAATGCCCTTTTATTCAGTACCTAGCTCAAAAGATTTCTTATGTTTGTCTTTTTTGATTAAAAGTCGTATAATGACTTTGTCTTTTGCGGAAATGGTGGAACGGCAGACACGCATGCTTCAGGCGCATGTGCCCAGTATGGGCGTGAGGATTCAACTCCCTTTTTCCGCATGGTATTTTGAGCAACATTATCATTTGACATCAAACAACGCTTAAATACGACATTTGGAAAGGTGGCTCAGCTTGGTACGGCACCAGACTCGAAATCTGGCAAGTGGATGTTATTCACACGCGGGTTCAAATCCCGTCCTTTCCTTACAATAACAAATAAAGCCAACTTCAACAGAAGTTGACTTTCTCATTTTTAAAGAGTACGTTTTTAAACGTTAAGGTTTTAAAAATGCCCTATTGAGCATTGAATAACACAAGTTTTTTAAAAATATTCACAATAAGATCAGCAGCTACTGATGATAGGATAATACTTATAAGAGCTCCACTCCATAAACTATCCAAAAGAAATGGTGACGTATTTTTGTTACCATGTTTTTTTCTGTTGTCAAACAATTTGTAAGCTGTAAATAATTGATAACCAGCTAACAATAAACAAGCAATACCAGCTAAAACTTCCAACATAAAATACCTCTTTTCATTCGGAATTTGTTTATCGTGTATTCAAATAAAGTATATACCTTAAAAGATGATGCAAGTTTTTTGTTAAATTATCAGAAAAAACATAGTGTTTCTAATGCATCAATTTTCAAAATTTATCTAAAGAGGTGATTTGAGCTGCTTGTTTCAATGGGTAGCTTGCCATATTCTTGATGAAATTCAATAACTGTTGCTAAGCCAATACTACGATTATCACCTTTGCTTGAATAGCCTTTTTGATAAACGGTATCAATCGGAATACTATCTTCTTTGGTTGAATTTTCAATCATAAAAACAAAGTTATCATCTTGATAAAAATTCGCTACGGATATTTTAGGAACATCTGATAATACTGCGGCTTCAATCCTATTATCAAACAGAATAGCAAGGTTATGAATGTAGGTAATACGTGGAATTTCGAAACAATCCATAACTGTCCGATAGCATTGATTTTTGTGGAAAATAGCGCTACTAATGAATAAGACACCGTCCTAAGCAAAATATCCCCTACTGCAACTGGAAAAAAACCATAAAAATATGATACCTTGGTAGCAAGAACCTATCATGACGGTAAGATAAAGTGATAAACCACAACAACACCACAATATTTTTAATCATGACAATTTTGAAACTGTCCATATCCGAAAAGCACAAAAGCATGACAACCGTAAAGCCTAATGCAAGAATTGGCAACACCAAAACAGATACTAGCCATTCCCAAACGGCAAGGTCGGTGCTTGGTGATGCTCTTAGACAGGATAGCATACCCTAAAAACGTGACAAAGGTTTCTAAAAACGCAATTAAACTCCTTAAGTCCAAAACTTCTCCACTCTAACTTTCTAGTTTAATTTTCAATTCTTTCATGGATTTTTTGGAAACGTAACAAGATTTTCCACCTACACAATAAACAATCCCTTCTTTTTTATCCAAACTGACGCCATTATCAGGATTAATCAGATAGGATTTTTGGCATTGAAATAGCTTATGATTTGCATTTTTAACTTCTCTGATTGTTCCGTAAAAATTACGCTGTCCTGTCCATGTCACCAACATGAAATAGTGCTTGCACCGTTTCAAAATAAAGAATATCTTCAAACGGTATTCTGATGTTTTGAAGTGCTCTTAACTCTTTTAGTTTCGCCGATTGTTCCCTTGTTGGGTGAATAGCATTTTCCACCAAAACAGTTGATAAATCAACATTTAAACGACTTAAAATATAGGGCGTTGACGTCCCTCTATTTTTTAATTCTTCATGATAAGATTGCAATAATTGTCGTAACGGGTTGATTTTCACATTATTATCAAGAGTTGCTAGCAACTCATCAATGATGATTAATGCTTCGTCTCTTCTTTCTTTTTCCTCAGAAAACCACTTTAAATTCGGCATAAATCTCCCTCCAAATACCTGCTTATTAGCTCGTTGTTAGGCAATATTAGTTAGTCAAAAGAAACGCTACGAATAAAGGTGACAATGAGTAAAGCGACTACGTAATATGGCAGAAAGCGAGTACCGAGCAAAGCCGCTACAACACCAGCTCCCATTCCTATTATCAAGCTATTTAATATTGGATTTTTAACTATTTTTTTCATCTTTTCTCCCTGAAAGTCTAAATCATCAAGAACACTTGGCAAACTGTCCAAGAAAAATTTTTCACATCTCTCCACGATTCCCTCACATCAGAAAGTTATTTAATAACCACTAATTACTATAATCCTTTTTGAGTGATAATTTCATTTAATGTCATGAAATGACCAAAAATAGTCGTGAAAGGTCAAAATTATCAATTAAGAGTTTTCTTATGACTTGCCTGTCTTTTTGGCACAGCAGTAACAATTTTGAAAATAAATACTTACAATCATCGTTTGATAATTGCTGTATTGACAAGTTTTCCCAAGTGTCGTGACGATGTTTTCTATTATTTTTTTATACTAAAGTTATCAATGACCACCGCCCACGACACCCATAGCCATAAGACCACGTCCGAGATTTTTTTCAAATTCTCCATATGTCGCGATTTTTTGATAAAAAGTGTTCACCGATGCGCTCATTTTTGTTTTCTTGGCAATATTTGCAACACCGATTCGACGTAAATCAGATGCCAAAGACATCACAGCTCTATCAAAATCCTGACCTGCTTCTACCGCATTTTTGAAAGTTAGTAATGCTTGACGTTCTTCATCTTTGATGTCAACAGACAAGACAAGGTCATAAATCTCATTTAACAACTTTTCTTTTACTAATTTTGTCATAATGTCTCCTTCTAAGGCAATAAAGCATTGACAAGACTACGACCAAAATCGCGTCCAAACATGTAAATCATTTTTAAATCTGCGAATAAACGGTTAATAACAAATGATGCCAATAACCAAAACCGCTGTTTTATACTGTGAAAATAATGTTTTTATCATAAATACTCCCTATAACCCCAATATTTCAGAAAATGGCAGGTAATCCGTCGTAAATTCTAACTTTTGAGCTTCGTCAGTAGAGACTTGAGCTTGTTGAATGAATTTTTTTGAAAGTCATCCAACGCCAACTCAGAATGACAAAGCTAATGATTTCCAGTTGTGATGTACCATTTCCCCAAAAATTTCAACGTCGTCGAAAACTGCAACTCTTCTGTCAGATTTGTCTGGTCGATAACATAGATTTTTTCATGTGTATAGATTGAAAAAATAATCTTTTTAATTCATTATTTTACTGATGCCACTGACATGACAATCACCTACTTTCACTTATATTTCCTATAATACGCCTACATTATACTCCTTTTCAATTCATAACGAACACTCAAGTCGCAAAACGTTGTTTTTCAGTCGCGAATGGTTATTTTTTAATACTTGCCGTTCACGACTGACTTTGACATCTTGTGATTTTAAAATGACATAAAAATGATGATTTGGACTTTTTTAATACCGTTTACGACCTAAAAACGACGTTTTATGACTTAGAAAAAGCTTTTAAGAACTTTTCTGCTACAATTAATTACTAAGGAGGTTTATAAAAATGATGACAGAAAAAATGTTTAAAGAGTTAGATCAATCTGAATTAGAGAAAACGATTGGTGGAAAGAATAAGGATTTCTTAATTGTTGGACCTTTTGATTGGTTAAAGAAAAATCATAAGCCTACTAAACACGCTTAAACCAAAAATCATTCGACTATTTCAGTCGAATGATTTTTTGATTCGTATTGTTTGTCTGAAATGATAATTCTTGCTTGATGTTTGTACCGACATATTTGGATACTTTTTCAACATCTGGTTAACCGTTTTAAGACCAACACCTCGTCCAAAGCCCTTACTTGAATAATTCTTCTGGTAAATCAATTCCACAGGAACTCGCTCTTCTTTTGTGGTGTTATCTATAATTAGTAAATAGTCATCCCCTTGATAGAAACAAGCAATAATCATGGCAGGCTTTTCAGCTTCAATAGCCGCTTCAATCGCATTGTCACATAAAATGGAGACGAGCCGCACATAATCTAACAAAGGAATATCTGGAGTTCCAATTTTATCTTTAACTTCTAATTCTACCTCAATATGATGAGATTCCGCTTCTAAAAATTCAGCTGATAAAAGGCTTTTTATCGCATCATTATCAATATTAGTCAATCGTCCAATATTGAAGCGACTATGCTGAATAAACTTTCCAGAATCCTCTAAAACGGCATTATAAATATTCCTCACCATACTCATATCATTTTGGTCGATTCCCTCTTTTAAACTCGCTAAGATATTAGCATAATCATGACGAAAAGCTCTTAGTTCCTCATATAAGCCTTCGATTTGCTTGCTATATACCGACAAAGAATGCAGTTCTTGCTCCCGCGCTAACGATACTTCTTTCTCCAGCCAATTTTGATAAGAGCGATTCATATAAAACAACATTAAAGTGAAGAAAGTGAAATAGAGAACCACCAACCATTGGCGATAAACCAAGTTTGGGACACCACCATAAACTTCCATACCTGTTAAAAATTCAATCATGACATAGTAAAACATCATTGTTAAATCTGTAAATATTAGTTTCTTTCGTAGATTTTTTATCTCACTTAGTGCAATAAAAGTTTGAAAGTTAATTTTAAACAACTGCACCATCATAAAATACATCAGAATTATTGAAAATTCTACAATGACAAATAATAAATTATTTTTATCTAAATCGGTATAACTAAAATTAAAAAATGGAATAATGAAGAAACTAATAATTCTTTTAAAAGCACTCTCTATAACCCATGGAATACTCCCATAAAATACGTATAGAGAAAAGGGCAAGGTTTTATCTCTCAAATAAGATAGAAACATCAATATTAAAATACGACCGATAATAGTATAAAACCATGTAAAATCAATGACGAAGAAAGCAACAGCTATCGTTACTATTTCCCACAATTTCAGTTTTTCTCCTCTAACATTAGAGTAAATCAACATAATCACAGGATAGTAAGCTAGTTCACTTAGATAATCACTCATTAGCTTCTCACCTCATCTCATTCAATAGAGGTTTTATTTTATCCCTCGAAACTAAGCAAGAGTCCCCAGTTTCGAAATAAACACTTCGTATCGCTTTATCAAATCTGACCACATTATCCACATTAATGATAAAAGAACGGTGACACTTGAAAAGACGTTTATCTGATTTAGCAATCTCTGCAATCGTCGCATAAAATTCCACTCTTTCATTTCTCGTATGCAAAATCACACGGTGCACGGCAGGAGATGTTTCGAAATAAAGAATGTCACTATATAGAACGCGCACACGTGCTTTAGGAGTTTCAAACAAAAAGGAATTTTCGCCGAAATTATCATTTTGATGTTTCATGGCTTCCTTTAGGCACAACTCTATGCGTTCACTAAATGCTTGGTCATTCAGGTTCTTATCAATAAAATCAATCGCCCCTACTAACGCTTGGTAAGTCAGCAGCATAAATTCTGAATGGGTTGTTACAAAAACAATGATAGCCGTTGCATCTTGTTCACGAATGGCTTTAGCGACATCAATTCCTTGTTTTTCGTCGTCTCTGATTTCTAAATCAAGAAAGAAAATTTGATGCTCTCCTTTTTCAGTTGCCTTAGCTATAATCTCATTTGCGGAACTAAACACCTCTATTCTCTGATAGTCCCAATTATTTTTTGCCATAATGGTCGCAATCTCGCGTTCCATACGAAATTGCTGTATGATATTATCCTCTAGTACATAAATATCTAACATAAATCTCCTCTAAAAATCAGTCATTTGAAATGATTTCTTTTAGTTGACTTCCTTTACTTCGTGCATAATGTACAGGTCGTTTTTCATCTCCAACATATAAAAGTCGCTGCTCTCTATCCATTATCCGTATTGTATCCCTATTTACCAAAGTATCACGGTGACACCTAAGGAACTGATGATATTCTCTTTCAATATCTTTTAATTGATGATAAATGTGATATTCCTTATCGGTGGTTACCACCTTGACCATATGAATTTTTTCTTTAGAGACTTGAATAAAAAGGATATCGTCAATAGCCAATTTATAATCTCTCCTGTTAATTGTAAATTTAAAATATTTCATAAATCATTATTCCCTCCAATAACATTATAAAGGAAATATTGATAAAAAAATCTCCAAGTCATAAACAGACAAAATAAGGTCACGAACGGTCACTTTTTATTGTAACATAGTAAAATAATATTCTGATATACTAAAAAAACAAAAATTAAGTACACTAACAACTAGTGAATAATTTTTGTTTTTCCATATTAGAGAAGTGATTAAAAGACATTGAGTAACAAACCTAATCCAAGAACAAAAAGAATAATCCCAGATAGGCCGCCGCTCCATAAACTAGCCAACAGAAACTGCGATGTGTTTTCATTGCCATCTACTTTAGTGTCAGTAAGTAACTTATAAGTGTTGAACTCTTTTAAAGCTGGGGAAAACTGACGACAATAGTAACAAGTCGGACGTCCAACATAAATCACGTGCTCTTTTCCGTCCTCTGTAAACATAGCATAAACATCTGTCATTGGAACGTGATTAAAGTCTGCGACATTTTCTTCATATTGGGGAATGGTGACTTCAGCTTCTTCTGGCTCATCTGATGTGTCTGATGCTATGGTTGATTCCATTATAACTGATGAATTATCAGCCGTTTCAATTGATAATACCTCCTCAGTTTTTTCGGATTGACTTTCTGAAATATCATTTGATGGCTCAATAATATCTGTTGCTAGATTCTCTGTAACATTATCCCCATTATCCACAACTTCTGTCGTTTCAGTTGTAGGCACAAGCTCATCATCAGCAAAGACAGAAACGGTAACCATTGATAAAACAGTTGCAAATAATAAAATTGTTGATTTTAAAACATTCTTTTTCATAAAATCTCCTTTTAATTAAGATTGTCACCGCGATTGACCAGTTCAGTTTAACAAATTCTCTTGGAAATAAACGTCCAAGTCGTAATTTGTCATTTTTAGGTCATAAACGGTAAAATTTGATTAAAACAAAAGCTGATAGGCAATCTATCAGCTTGAAAATAAATGTTTTATCTAATAACCATATCTAATATTTGATAAACTTCTTAGTCTCTTTAATTGTTCTGACTGTTTATCAGATAATTGAAGTTTATTTTCTATCAGAATGTTAGATAACTCTACATTCATCCTACTTAATACCAATGGCGTAGAAGTTCCACTTGACTCTAATTCCTTACGATAAAAAAGGAAAAATTCTTTAAGCGGTATATATTTTGAATCCTCACTCAAAGATACTAATAATTCATCAATAATAATTACTGCTTCATTTTTTCTTTCTTTTCCACCCGAAAACCACCTTAAGCCCGCCATTAAGCTCTTCCTCCTGAATGCCATCCAGCATTTCCGCCTGTTAGGCCATTCATTACTGAATTATTTGCAATCGTTGTAGCTGTTTGTGACCAATTCACCCAACATTTATTTGCATTACAGTATAATCCATTACCATAATAAATTGTCTTCCCACTTTCCACAGTAGAAAGTTCTGCATCCGTCATTACATCAAATTGGTCAAAAGTTTTTGTATTCATTTGAATACCTCCCAATAATTTTTGTCATCGCAACTGACAGATTTTAGTTTAACAGATTGTGCGGTTAATGCATGTCCAAGTCGTAATTTGTTGTTTTTATGTCGTAAATGGTAATTTTTTCATATTTTCATGATTTTTTGACCGTTTGCGACCTATTTTTAACGTTTTATATTCATACTATGTGACTATTTTTATTGACCAAAGAAAACAAAGGTAATAAGGTGCCAGCTCAGATAAATATTCCATGCCATATGAACAAGAATTGATGGGGAAATTGACCGTGTTTTTCTGAAAAGAAGGGCTAAAATCAAGCCGAAACAACATATTTCTCAAATAAATCCAGTCTAAAACCATAGGAAAGCAAATGTGCAAATGAAAATAAAATAGCAGATAACAAGCAATCGAGGAAATACTTTGATTTTTCAAAAAAGCTAGTCATTAAAACGCCACGGTAAAGTAATTCTTCTAAGATTGGATCAACAACCAAGGGTTGTAAAGCCACCAAAAACTCCTGAGGTGAGTGACGGAAAAACACCAAATCAAAATCAGGATTAGCCCCAACAAATAAAAGTTTGCCATAGTAGGCGTATATCAACCAAAAAGCAAGCAGAGTTAGTAAATAATCCAAAGGTTTTAGCGACGTTATTTGAAACATTTCTGGTCTTATTCGTTTTAGGTAAATGACTATACTACAACAAAAAGAATGGTTAAACTATTAAGAACAAGATAAAAATAATCTGTTGTTGATAAATCAAATTGCCAAAAAATAATACTCATTATTTCAGCAACACCAAATAGTTCGAAAACGATAAAAAATAAAGCTAACAATTTTGGCACGAGCTTGGTTTTTAGTTTTTCTATCATAGATACTCCTTTTAAAAAAAGAAAGAAGCCAAGTAAGGTAGCTTAACTTCTTCCAGAATAAATTATTATTTTTTACCGCGATTTTCTCTGCAAATATAAGGGAATGGGGTAATATGAATGGCATCTCTATTATGCTGCTTTAAACTGTAGTTTTAGATATAAATGAGAATTATAGAGGATCCTCCTCAATAATTTGATAATGTTTATGAAATTGTTTTTTTGAAACAACACGATGGTTAGTAATATCTAAAAAATCTCCGATATACCCCACAGGATAAGAGGCGTAACCAGGATAACTCAATAAGCTAATTTTCAAATTAAATTTCATAGACGGATTTATTCCGCTCATAGAAATTATTAATTTATTATCGTTCCATTTCAGATAATTTTGTTTAAAGGCTTGCTGAACCCATACTGGTTGAACATTCGTCTTACTTATTTCCCATACATCAGACAGACGACCATTATATAATGCTTTCATAATTTACATACCGTATTTCTTTTTTACTAAAAAAACTTCTAAATTATCTTTAAAATAACATTATTTAGAAATTTCTACAGACAAATTATCAACAAGCATTAGGTGTTCCTCCAGTTCCTCCAGGAGGGCAAGAACGAACAGAACCACGACGTGGATACTTTCCATTTAATTGATCTACCACTTGACGAGGGTTAACAGGATGCGCAGCATTACCTATAGCACCCAATACATCTCCAATCCATTCCATGCCTCCACCTTCAACTTTAGCAAGTTCTGCGTCTGTCATTACATCAAATTGTTCAAAAGTTTTTATATTCATTTGAATACCTCCTTAAATTATTTTTTAGGGTTGTAACCTTTACAATCTTAGTATAATACTTTTTCGAAAAAATAAACGTCCAAGTCGTAATTTGTCATTTTTAGGTCGTAAATGGTAAAATTTTTTGTATTTTCATGATTTTTTGACCGTTTGCGACCCATTTTTGACTTTTTACGACTTGGGCGTTTTTTAATCTTGTTTTATGGCACAATAGTTCTAGTTTCATTTTTAAAAGGGAAAGGTTATGAGAAGATATAAATATGTTAGTCAGATTGATTTGCGAGACTGTGGTGTGGCAGCTTTGGCATCAGTTGCCAAACATTATGGATCAGATTTCTCGTTGGCTCATTTGAGAGAATTAGCCAAAACAACTAAGGAAGGGACAACAGCATTAGGGATAGTTGAGGCAGCTAAAGCAATCGGCTTTGAAACACGCGCCATTCAGGCTAATATGGAACTGTTTGATATGGCTGATATTCCCTATCCTTTTATTGTTCATGTTAATAAAGAAGGCAAACTCCCGCATTACTATGTTATCTACAAAGCCAAAAAAGATTATCTTATTATCGGTGCCCCTGATTCGAGCGTTGGGGTCACTAAAATGTCCAAAGCGCATTTTGCCAAAGAATGGACTGGGGTTGCTATCTTTTTAGCGCCTGCTCCGCATTATCAACCGCATAAAGATAAGAAAAATGGCTTAACAAGCTTTTTACCAATTATTTTCAAACAAAAGGTACTGCTAACTTATATCATTCTGGCAAGTTTGCTTGTGACCTTGATTAATATTGTTGGTTCTTACTATTTGCAAGGAATCTTAGACGATTATATTCCTAATCATTTGCAATCCACTCTTGGCATTGTCTCGGTTGGGTTGATTGTAACCTATATAATGCAACAAATTATGAGCTTTTCACAAAATTATTTACTTGTTGTGCTGAGCCAACGGTTAACGATTGACGTGATTTTGTCTTATATTCGTCACATTTTTGAATTGCCCATGTCCTTTTTTGCCACAAGGCGGACAGGTGAAGTTATTTCACGTTTCACCGATGCTAACTCGATTATTGATGCACTGGCATCAACGATTCTCTCTTTATTTTTAGATGTGAGTATTTTGTTTGTTGTCGGAAGTGTCTTAATTCTGCAAAATGCCAATCTTTTTTTCATCACCTTAATAGCATTGCCTATCTATGCTATTATTATTTTGGCTTTTATGAAGCCTTTTGAGCGAATGAATCACGATGTCATGCAAGCCAATTCTATGGTTAGCTCTGCGATTATCGAAGATATCAATGGTATTGAAACGATTAAATCTTTGACTAGTGAGGAAGTCCGTTATCAAAATATTGACCGTGAATTTGTGGATTATTTGGATAAAAGTTTTACGCTTAGTAAGTATGAAGCTGTGCAAACGTCGTTAAAACAGGGAGCACAGCTGATTTTAAACGTCGTCATTCTCTGGTATGGTTCACATTTAGTCATGGCTGGGAACATTTCAGTAGGACAATTGATTACTTACAATACGCTTCTGTCATACTTTACAACGCCAATGGAAAATATTATTAATCTGCAAACCAAACTACAATCTGCCAAAGTAGCTAACAATCGTCTCAACGAAGTTTACTTAGTGTCATCTGAATTTGATGGCAAACAACTCTTAAATGACAGCCATTTTCTACAAGGAGATATTGTTTTTGATGATGTTTCTTATAAATATGGTTTTGGTCGTGACACGCTGAGTCATGTGAATTTACACATTAAGAAGGGTGAAAAAATTAGCCTAGTTGGTATCAGCGGTTCTGGTAAGACAACCTTAGCTAAAATGATTGTCAATTTTTACACACCTAACCATGGACAGATTACCCTTGGTGGCTACGATTTAAAAACCATTGCTAAAAAAGCCATTCGCCAATACATTAATTACCTACCACAACAGTCTTACGTCTTTTCAGGGACGATTTTAGAAAATTTAACCTTGGGAGCACCTGACAATATCACGCAAGAAGAAATTTTGAAAGCTTGCGTCAGCAGGAATTGACACAAGCTGAAACACAACTTACGCAAATTACTCAAGAAAAAGAAAATTTGCAAGCGCAGCTTGACCAGACAAATCTCTCCAAAGCTGACACCGTTTTAAAAGCTAGTCAAAGTGGCATTTTACATGTTTCTGATGAATTTGAAGGGCAAACGCTCTTGCCGCAAGGCAGTCAGATTGCAGAGATTTACCCAGATATTGCCAAAACACAGCAAGTCGCTATCCGCTATTACGTTGACTCCACTCATGTTAGTCAATTGAAAAAAGGACAGACTGTTCGCCTAACCCTTGAAAAAATTAGCAATCACGCCATTGTTATCACTGGCAAAATCAGTAAAATTGCAAGTTCTGCCACACAAACCAAAGAAGGAAATATCTTTGAGGTGACAGCACTAGCCACCGTTGATAAACAAGATAGCTCCAAACTAAAATATGGTTTACAAGGCAAAACAATCAGCACTATCGGCAAAAAAACTTTCTTTAATTATTACAAAGACAAGCTATTAAAAGATTTTTGATATTTTGATAAGAATAGCTCATAATTACTATAAATAAATTCTCTTAAAATTCATAGTAATAAAAAATGGATTTTTATATCAAATAAATAGTAGATTATTTAACCCCAGCCATAATAATGACTGGGGTTCATTTTTATAATCCGACTTCTTTTAAGGCGTCTGCTAGTTTGGCAAATTTGGAAATTGAGAGGGCTTCTCCACGAATGGATGGTTTGATTTCTGCGATTTCCAGCGCTTGTTCGAGTTTGGCTTTGGTTTCGTCTGCTTTTCCAAAATGGCTTGTTAGGTTGTTCCAAAGGGTTTTGCGGCGGTGAATAAAGCTAATTTTTGAAACACGGAAGAAGAAATCTTCGTCTTTGACTTGAACGAGTGGTTGTTCACGGCGAGTCATTTTTAAAATCGCTGAATCCACATTTGGTGCTGGTACAAAGACTGTACGCGGTACAACAAAAGCAACTTTAGCGGTCATGTAATATTGCACCGCAATTGATAACGAGCCGTAAGCTTTGGTGTTTGGTTCTGCCGAAATACGATCTGCCACTTCTTTTTGCATCATCACGACAAATTCCGCAAATGGGATTTTTGATTCAATCAAGTGCATCAAGATTGGTGTTGTGATGTAGTAAGGAAGATTTGCCACGACCTTAATTGGAAGGCCTGGGTTAGCAAATTCTTTGATACGACTTTGTAGGTCTGATTTCAAAATATCCTCGTTGATAACTTTTACATTATCAAAATCGCGGAGCGTATCAGCTAAAATCGGAATTAAACGGTCGTCAATTTCAAATGCCATGACTTCGGCAGCATTTTCAGCCAAAAATTCTGTCAAAGCACCGATACCAGGACCGATTTCGATAACATTGACGTTCTTGTCAATTTCAGCAGTATCCACAATCTTTTGAAGAATGTTTGTATCTGTCAAAAAGTTCTGTCCAAATGATTTTTTAAACGTAAATCCATGACGCTCAAGGACAGCACGCGTCACGCTGTAATCTGCAATTCTCATAATTAATAATCCCAACCGATAATGTCATTAGTTAAGGGATGTCTTTCCTTTCATTTCTATCAATGCAAGTTACTATTGTATCACATCTGGCTCAATCGCAAAATACTGCGACGTTTTCGCATGGTTGCTGTGATATGTAACTGTTTTTCAAGGTAATTGGTATTCAGTCGCTTTTTCTTTGCTTCTCTTGGTAAATAGAGGTACAGGCACTCACTACCAGCTTTCAAAATTTCAGCACCAAAATCCGTCTCTAGTAGTTCATTTAATATCTCTTGGTTAAGCTGGTCATTGGTAAATACCAAGTGAACACGTGAGGCATCGTAGCTTTCATCAAAGGGACTTTCAGCAAGAGCCGTCGTAAACTGGGCTTGCGTTTTGAGGATAACCGATAAATCAGCACCGATTTTTGCCTGAATCGTGTCATGAATCAATGCATAAACGTCATCGTCAGACAAGGTTGTCTCAAAAACAATATTGCCACTTTGAATATATGTCTTAACATTTTCAAGACCTGCTTCTGTTAAAATCTCTGCCAGATAAGCCATTTTAGGAATACAATTCTGCCCAACTGGCGTAACTCCCCGTAAAAGCGCAACTTTTTTCATCCCTCATATCTCTCCATAGCTTCTTCTACTTCGGCTAAAGTGATACCAAAGAGTTCTAGGCGTTTGAGAAGTTGTTTGCCGTTGCTGTAACCAATGCGGAGCTTTTCGCCCAAATATTCACGGCGCCTGCGGCTATCATTTCCCATTAAAAGCCCCATACGCATTAGGTCAGCTCTTGTGATGTCGAATTGATTATCATCATCAAAATTTCCTAATACGCCAGAAAGGGCTTTTTGCAAATCTTCGAAACTTGCGTGCTCAACGCCGAGTGAACGCCCTTTACTTTTTGATTTTGGCGCAGCTTCATCACGATTTAAAAAAGCGTGTTTAACATTTGGGATAGCATTCATGATGATTTTGCGAATGCGTTCTCCGTTATAATCTGGGTCCGTAAAGACAATGACCCCACGAAGGTCATTTAATTTTTCGATACGTTCAAGGTCGTCATCATTGATAGCTGACCCGCGGGTTTCATAGGTATCTACATCATAAAAACGGCGCAAATTTTCGGTATCGTCTTTCCCCTCAACAACAAGCACTTCTTGAATTTTGATTTTTTCAGTCACAGTTAAACAACCTCTTTGCATTATCTGATGTCGCTTTTGCCACTTCTTCACTGGTCAAACCACGGAGCTCTGCAATTTTATCTACAACATAGCGAGTATAAGCGGTGCGGTTTTCACGACCACGTTTTGGAACGGGAGCAAGGTAAGGCGCATCCGTTTCAACTAAAATCTTATCAAGCGGCAATTTCTGCGCAGCTTCTTGAACATCAAGTGCTTTTTTAAAGGTAACAACCCCTGAAAATGAAATCATCATGCCAAGCTCGATAAAACGCTCTGCCATTTCCAAAGAGCCTGAAAATGAATGAATAATCCCGCCGCGAGGTCCAACGCCTGCTTCTTTGATGACAGCGTAAGTATCTTCAAGCGCATCACGAGTGTGGACAATAAAAGGGAGGTTGTGATCTTTTGAAAGCTGAATCTGACGTTTAAAAACCTCAATTTGGACGTCTTTTGGGTCTTCCATCCAATGATAATCTAGTCCAATCTCACCAAGACCAATCACTTTGGGGTGTGATAGATGGGCAACAATCATATCCTCAATTTCTTGAGTATATGAACCTGCTTCCGTTGGGTGCCACCCAATCGTGGCGTAGATTTCAGGGTATTTTTCAGCTAACTCAATAGCACGTTTAATAGTTGGTGCGTCAAACCCAACAACGTTATGTCGAGTGACGCCCATTTCTTTAGCAAGTGCCAATTCTTCTGCTTCACGCCCAGCAAAATCATCGGCGTTTAAATGCGTATGTGTGTCAAATATTTCCATGATTTTATTATAACACAGACCACAAGAGAGACCAAAACCAAGTGCGAAGAAAATGGTGAAATATCAAAGATAAATATGATAATAAAATTCAAAAATGGTTCTTTAGTTACTTTATCTCTTACCTTTAACTCTTTCTCTCTTCCCCTCCTTTTATGCAACCGCTTGCTTGATAGCGTTTATTTTGTATAATAAATATAAACAAAACATTAAAAAAAAGAAGAGCTGGATGCCTATGTTGACATATCTATGGAAATTTAAAAAAGAAAATCTACTTTTGCTTGCTATCATCATTTTCTGGGTTATTACTAATGTCATGAGTTCGCTATCCTTGACATGGATGTTGGATTCATTGATAAAAAGTAGATGGGATAGCTTTGTTTTTTGGAGTGTGATTGATATTCTTTGTTGGGGAGGATACAGTATTTTTCAGATTTTGAAAGATTCCTTGAAAGAAAAGCTGTGTCAGGAAGAAGTCAATCTTATTCGTAATGATTTATTAGATTCTTTAATTAGTCATTCATATGCAGGTAACTCTCATCATAGCAAGGACGAATACAATTCATGGTTAATTAATGACATGAATTTATTAAAAGATAACGGTTTTAATCAGTTATACAACACCATTGAAAGTATTATAACTGTGCTATTTAACGCTTTTGCTATCATTTATTTTCATTGGCTACTACTTGCGGTTAGTATTTTAATGACTGCTTTAGTTTACTTTCTTCCTAAAATTTTTGAAAATAATATTGCACAAGAAACGGAGGTTGTCTCATCTGATTTGACTGTTGCTTTAAATCGTACAAGTGATTATTTAAGTGGTTTTGACATTTTTTTCCACAATAATCAAACTGCTTACTTTAAAAATCGCATTTTAGCAGACTTTTCCACAGTGATAAAATCCAAGGTTAAGTTGGCAAGAAGCTCTAGTACGGCTAATTCTCTTTCATTGATGTCAAGTGTTGTGGCACAAGTAATTATTTTTATGGTTACTGGTTATCTAGTCATTAAGGGGGAAATCACTACGGGGGTTATTTTCTCAATTGCCAATCTAACCAGTTGCCTATTCAACTACACCAGAGGAGCTGCTTATAACATTGTTACCTTTAAAGCGACCTTTAAATTGCTAGAGAAATATCCTAAAAAAGTAAGTATTGAGAATCTCGATACTGTAACTAACTTTAATCAAGAATTGGTTATTCACGATTTGTGTGTCACTTTTGAAAATGGCAATAGCATCACCTATCCTAATATTACGATTAAGAAAGGAGAAAAGGTTGCTATTGTTGGCGGATCGGGCAGTGGAAAATCAACATTAATCCGAGTATTAACAGGAGAGTTGACCCGCTATGATGGTGACATTGTGATTGATAATCATCATTACAAAGATACGCTGCTAGAAAGTTTACAAACTATTTTTGCCTTGATTCCTCAAAAACCACATATTTTTAAAGAATCTTTACTTGATAATCTGACACTTGGTCGTTCTGTGGATAAAGAGCAGTTTGAAAAAACTTTATCACTGTCACATGTGGACAACTTTATTGAGGGACGTTTGAATCAAATCTACAACGATGACTTGTCTGGTGGACAAAGAGCAAGAATCTCTATTGCCCGTGAATTAATTGGTAACAAACCAATACTCATCATGGACGAGGGTGTTTCAAACCTAGACAAAACGACCGCTATTAATATTGAACGACGTCTGCTTCAGACCAAAGAACTAACAGTTATCATGATTACTCATCATCTCTATGACGAAAATAGAGCACTATTTGACCAAATTATCGAGATATAGAATCTATTTTACGAGGAAAGCTAGTAGAAAATACAGCTTTTATACCGTACAAAACAGGTACTTATTAGTAACTGTCAGATTGAAGAAAAGTCCATTTTGGATATTTTTCTTCAATCTTTTTTCTTTTTGTTAAAAAATAAAAACTCTTAGAAACGCCGTTATATCAGCATTTTTAAGAGTTTGTTCAAATCGGTAGACACACTCTAAATTTACAATATTTATACTGCTGAGAGAGTTTGCCTACGCTCTGCACTACAACTATGGTTATCAACTAGCTGACAGTACTTGGTAATTCTAAAAATAAGGTATTTCTGAACTGATAGTAATTAATATCTTTATTATTAGCACATACAAACGTATTTCTTCATATTCCAGATACTTAAGCGTTTAGACTTTTACAATAAAATAGGTTTTAATTTCTATTAGGATGCATTGTTTATCTAATGTCACTTCATAAGAGATTGTTTTGGAGATATGAAAAAGCTAACTAAGAAGATAAAGGCTGAGGTTAAAACGATACTAGAGCCTACTGCTATATTAAACGTGTAGCCTAAAAATAACCCTACAATCGAAGTAATCGCTCCAATTCCTGATGATAGGAGTACCATCACCTTAAGACTATTCACATAAAGATAGGCTGTTGCTGCGGGGGTAATCAGCATTGCTACAATTAAAATAGTCCCTACGCTCTGCATCGCTGTTACAGAAACTAAAGTTAATAGTACCATCAAAAGATAGTGAAAAAATTTGACATTCATCCCCATTGATTCCGCTAAAATTGGATCAAAAGAGGTTACTAACAATTCTTTGAAAAAAATAATAAGAAGCCCTATTACAATTCCTGAAATAACTATGGTAACCCATTTATCACTATCTTGTACGGCTAAAAGATTTCCAAATAGAATATGAAAGAGGTCTGTTGAACTATTGGCTACTCCTATCAGAATAACACCCAACGCTAGAAAAGAAGAAAACGTAATACCAATAGCTGTATCCCCTTTAATAACACTATTTTCTTTAATAAAAGTTATGATGAAAGAAGCTAACATACCGAAAATAACTGCTCCAATAAAAAAGTTAATTCCTAAAATAAAAGATATAGCTACTCCGGGTAATACTGCATGTGAGATTGCATCTCCCATCAGTGACATTGAACGTAAAATAATAAAACAGCCAATAGCTCCTGAAACAATTCCAATAACAACAGCCGTTACCAAAGCATTTTGTAAAAAATGATAGGTCATTAAATCGTTAATAAATTCCATAAATACCCTCTTATAATATAACAATCGAATCCCCATAAGCTTTTTTTAAAGCATCAGGAGTAAAAGTAGTAGCTACGTTCCCATAGCCTACCAACTTTTTATTCAAAATGACTACTTTATCAAAGTAATCCACTACCTTACTTAAATCATGATGAACAATCACAATTGTCTTTCCCTCTCTTCTTAGTGATTGCAATAAATTCATAATAATTTGTTCACTCACTAGGTCTATCCCAACAAATGGTTCATCTAGAAAAAGAATATCTTGCTCTTGAATCAAACATCGAGCAATTAACATTCGTTGAAATTGTCCTCCGGATAAAGTGGAAATAGGGTGATTACTAAATTCTTCTAACTTTACTTGCCTTAAAACATTCTCAACCTTTCCCCACTCTTTTTTGCTTAAATGTCGAAAAAGTCCAACTCGTTGATAAGTACCAAGGGATACGCACTCCTTAACAGTAATAGGAAAATGATAGTCAACATGACTTTTTTGCTCAACATAAGCCACTTTCCCACGTAAACTATTAACTCTTTCGTGTGAAATAGTAATCATTCCTGTACAAGAAACCAACCCTAATAGTGCCTTCATAAAAGTTGATTTCCCTGCACCATTTGGTCCAATAACACCAATAATATTTCCTTCTTCTAAAGTAATTGACACATTAGCTAAGGCTTGATAATCATTATTATAAATAACATTTAATCCTTGTATCTCTATCATTTATTTCCTTTCATAGTTTCACCAACTTTATCATACATATCATCACTGAGATAATCCTTCGGCTATTTTATCTAAATTCCACTTCATCATACTATAATAGCTGTCCCCTTCTTCACCTTTATTAGCAATAGAATCCGTAAAAATTTTTGAATAGATACTAATTCCTGTTTCTTTAGAAATTGTTTTCATTGGACGGTCATCAACACTTGACTCCACAAATAATGCTGACGGCGTTGGTCCCTCTTTTAATTTCCTAACTAAGCTAGTAGTCTGCTCAGGTGTTCCTTCTTCCTCAGTATTAATTTCCCAAATATAGGCTGATGGCACGCCATACGCTTTAGAAAAATATTTAAAACATCCTTCACTTGTAACAATTAATTTTTTATTTTCTGGGATTTTTGAAAATTTTTGCTTAGCTTCCTGATCTAATTTATCAAGTTTATTAATATAGCTAGTAAGATTTTTGGTATAAAATTCTTTATTTTTAGGATCTTTAGCTATCAACTGTTTCGCAATATTTTTTGCATAAATAATACCGTTTTCTAAGTTTAACCATGCATGTGGATCTTCTTTTCCTAAGTCATTCTTTCCCTCAAGATATATGACATCAATACCATCGCTTACCGCAAAATAGTCTTTATTAGCCTCTTTATGAGCATTTTTAACTAATTTGGTGAACCATGCATTTCCACCAGTCTCTAAATTGATACCGTTATAAAAAATAATATCTGAATTTGTTGTTTTTTTAACATCTTCAGGAAGTGGCTCATATTCATGTGGATCCTGACCGATAGGAACAATACTGTGTAGGTTTATTTTATCCTTACCAATGTTTTGAGTAATATCAGCTAATATAGAATTAGTCACAACAACATTTAACTTACTCTTTTCTGATGTCTTTGTAGTAGCACATGCTCCCAAAATACATATTATTAGTAATAAACATATGAGTGATGTTATCTTTTTCATTATAGAACTCCCCTTAAAATATTTATATTCACAAAAATTAAGTGTGCTTAATTTTATATTTAATATAACTTAATTAAATTACGGTGTCAAGTATTATTTAAAAATAAGTTGATCAAAATTTAGAGCTTAAAAAAATGACTAGAACTTTCTAGTCATTTTTCAACTCACTACAGATAGCTTACATGGTTCTTATATCATCTAAAAAATATTCAATCTTGCCAAAGAACAAGGATGAATATTTTTCCAGAAGTTGTTGAATTAATGTAAAAATTGGATGAGGATTCCTCCTAAAATGAGGACAATTGCACCACCTAGACGATTTGCCATTTGGGCAAAGGCAATCATTTCCATGCGGTCCGCCGCAGAAAGCACAGCGATATTTCCTGTACCGCCCATGGAATTGTTAATCATCCCAGCACCGATAGCTGTTTCGACTGGATACATACCGAGAACTTGTCCCAAAATCCAGCTAGCAAGTCCCATTGACACAACAGATGTTAAACTGATAAGGACAAATTGCCATGTCATGGCTTGCGCTAAGGAACTCAAATCGATCATTGAAAGCCCGATACCTGCCAAAACAGCGTGTGTCAAGTTAGTCATAATCACACGATTAAACATGACCACTGCTTCTTCTAATGGTTTTGGTACAATATCAAGCGCTTTGAGAACGAAGACAATAATAATCATAAAGGCATAGCTATGCACTTTTGGAATAAAGGCATTTAAGATAACGCCGATAAGGAAAAGGGCAAAGGCAAGCATCATTCCGACACCGATTTTTGTAGGGTCAAGCGGAGCTTCAGATTTTTTCAAATCGTCTTTATCAACAGGAATGAGCACACCATTCCCATTGAATTTGGTGTTAGCAAATCCACGCGCCAACACAATGGCACCGATAATGGCAAAGATATTTCCTAGCGTGGTTGCTGGGGCTAATTGTGACAAGATTGATGAGGCATCTGTGTGCAATCCAGCCGCATAGATTTTAGATAATGGCACGATTCCTGCACCCATCCCTCCTGCCATTTGGGCAAATGAAATGTACATGACAGAATGTCCAAAGCCTTGACCAAGCCAAGCTCCAACAGCACCAGTGGCAAAGAAACCGATAACCATTGATAAAAGAGCGACAGGAATGAATTTAGCAGAGGCTTTCACCAAAAGTTTGCGGTTCATTCCTAGAATTGAGCCACAAATAAGCGCTGCAATATAAAAATCTAGAAAGCCCCAATCACTCATAAAACTAGAAGTGGCTGAGACAACTGATTTTGGAATCAACCCTGTTGAAGCTAAGATTGCGGCTAACAGCAAGGTAAAGACTGACCCACCACCAAGGTAAGTATTCCAAAATGGTAATCGTTCACCAAGGAAGTAGAAAAGATGTCCTAAAACGACCAACATGAAAGTAATTCCAACCATGTTAAGCGGTAGTTTCCCCATTGCAATAACAACAGCTAAAATAATAACCAGAGCCGTATAAAGCGGAAGAGAAAGCCCCGCGATTTTGATATTAGATAACTTTTTCATACGAATGGTTATCCTCCTAAACTAATATTTTGGATACCATTTAAGCTCGCGAACAGCTTTAGCCATGTCTTTTTCTTCAGCTTGAGCTAAGCCTTGTTCTTGAGCTTTTTTAGCAACAGCTTCCGCAACTTTGATTGACACTTCAGCAACGTATTGGAATGGAGGAAGAACAGGTGCTCCTGGTTGACCTGGATCTACAAGACCACTAAGTGAGTGAGCTGCAGCACCAATCATTTCATCTGTAAGAAGTGATGCTTCAGAAGCCAACATACCAAGACCAAGACCTGGGTAGATTAGGGCGTTGTTTGCTTGACCAATTTGGTAATCAACACCTTTGTAGCTTACTGTACCTGAAGGCACACCAGTCGCAACGAAGGCTTTACCGTCTGACCATTCGATAACTTGTTTGGCAGTTGCTTCTAATTTCTTAGTTGGGTTAGAAATTGGGAAGATAACTGGGCGTTCAGTGTTTTCGCACATTGCTTCAACGACTTCTTTAGTGAAAGCACCAGCATCTGTTGATGTTCCCACCAATATTGTTGGTTTAACAGCTTTGATAACGTCAAGAAGTTTAGTCATATCACCGCAATTTGCAAAATCTTCACGTTTTTTAGCAAATGGTTTTTGGGCAGGTGTCAAATCTTCCATATCGTCAAAAAGGAGACCTTGTTTGTCAATCATGAAGAAATGTTTGTAAGCTTCTTCTGATGAAAGTCCTTCTGAAACCATTTCAGCGTGAACACGGTCAGCAATACCAGCACCAGCAGAACCACCACCGTAGCAAAGGTAAACTTGGTCAGTTAATTTTTCACCTGTGATGTCCATAGCACCAAAGATACCGCCAAGAACAACGATACCAGTTCCTTGAATGTCATCGTTAAATGTTGGAATTTCTTTTTTGTATTTGTTAAGAATGTTGGCAGCATTTGAACGACCGAAGTCTTCCCAGTGAAGGTACAATTTAGGGAACATATTTTCAGCAGTTTGAACGAATTTGTCGATAAATTCATAGTATTTATCACCAGTAACACGTTCGTGACGGTTCCCAAGATACATTGGATTTTCCAAAAGTTCTTTACGGTTTGTACCAGCATCGATAACAAGTGGCATAACTGAAGCAGGGTCAATACCAGCAGCAGCTGTGTAAATCATCAATTTACCAACAGAAATATCCACACCTTGGACACCCCAGTCACCAATACCAAGAATTCCTTCGGCATCTGTCACAACGATTAAACGAATGTCACGGTCACCAGCAGCATTTTTTAGTGTTTCTTCGATGTTTTCTGGGTGATTAATATCAAGGTAAGCAGCGTATTGTGGGTCAACATACAATTCGCTATATTCTTCAATTGTTTCAGCGATAACTGGGTCATACACGATTGGGTTAAATTCAACGATGTGTTGGTTGAATAGGTAGTAGAAAAGCGTACGGTTTGTATTGAAAATTTCCATTAAGAAATGGCGTTTTTCAAGATTTGATGGTTTACGCAAGAAATGTTGATAAGCTTGTTCAGCTTGTTCTTCGATTGTTTGAACGTAAGGTGGTAAAATACCAAGCAATCCTAGTTCTTTACGTTCTTCCATGGTAAAAGCAGTACCCTTGTTTAAGAATGGGTTGTTTAAAATATCATGTCCACGCATGACGTATCCTCCTAAAGATGTATTTAAATAAGATGAAATTTCTTACGCGGGTCATTATAAACTGTTCCAGTTCTTATAGTCAAACACCTTAGTTTTAATAAATATTATTTATGACGGTATACTAACAATAATGAATATGGGTAGAACAAACGTTATTATATCAACGTTTATCACTATTGTTGTTAAAATATGTAAACATACAAAATCACTAATTTAATGTACCCAACACATTAAAAAACAATAAAAAATTTTTACGAGTTCAGCAGGCAGGAAAGTAGCACCTTAACGGGTGCTTTTATGATATAGTGAAAATGTTCGGGCTGTTTTTTGAGGTTCTTTTTTTGTTACCATTCTTTTAGCTCTTCCAAAACGTCTGCTACTCGTTCAGTAGTAACTACCTCATAGGGCTTTACTGGTTCGTTAGGGAGAACATAATCAAATACTATCCCATTCTTTCTCACAATTTGAACAGTATCACCCTTTATAAAACCTCTATCGATTGCCTCTTTTAGTTCATCATAATATAACATAACTTTGCCTCCTACTTTATTATTCGAAAAACAAAATAAAAAGCATCTTCTATATTTAATTTTAAACTAGCTAAAGCTAGTTTTTTCTGCGCACAAAAATGAAACGTCGGAAAAACTAAAAAAACCCTAGCACAAGCTAGGAAAATTAATTATCTTCAGAAGATTTAGAATCAATTGTTTTAACGACCAGTTGAATGAAGTCTTTCAATACCGAACTTTTCTCATCAAATAAGTATTTGAATATAATAATTATTAATCCAACTAGATTAACAAAAAGACCCGAAATGAGATACTTAGCTACTTTCGCTTCTTGCTCAGAATACCCTCCAATACAAAATACAAGTAACAGGATAAAAACAGCTATCGTCACCCGATAAAAATAAGCAGAAAAAATTTTTAAAGCTATCTTCCTATAACGAATTTTATCCTTTTGTTCAGCGGTTAACGGTTCAGTTAACTTAGTTAACAAATCATTAATAATTTTATGACGATGAAGAATTTCCTTTTGCATATCATCGTAATTTTTTGACTTATTCCTAACCTGGTTTTTAAGAGATTTATCAAAATCCGATTTAGTACCTTTGGGACGTTCTATATTTTTTAACAAATTTAAACTACGATTTAATTCCTCTATTCTATCAGAGTCTATTTGATTACTATTACGCATCCGATAACTCTCCTAATACAAGAAGACGATTTTTTGCGGCTTTTTGAGTAACCTTGAATACTGCGCTGACTTCTCGTTTCTTTTCTTCATCTGACATTTCACTCGAAATGATATCTTCTACAGATTCTTTAGGCATCAAAAACGCACCAGCAAATTGGTTAGCAATGCGCTCCGAATTTTCCATCGTATCTGACTGTTTGTCTTTATCTCGGAAATTGACAGATAGAATCGTCTCCCTAGGCTCGTTTTTTAATTTAGAACTCGGATTCCATCCTAAATCAATAAATAAATGACCTAGCTCATGAGCAAGTGTAAACAATTGTCTATTTTGACTCTGATTCACATCAAGATAAATTTGTGGCTTATGTGTTTCCTTGTTCCACATAGAAATACCATCATAATCTTTGTCAATCATTCCATATAATTCAATACCGCTTTTTTGTACTTTATCAAACAATAGCAAATTATCCTTCTCACTTCCCATGATAAGAGAGCGAGCAATTTCCGCAATTTTATCAACTGTTTCAATGATTTCAGGTTCTAACATTCGCATTGCTTTTACCTCCTTTTTAGTACAAAAAAGCACAAGTACCACATCTGTCACCTGTGTTAAAAATTTGTATATCTTATATTATGATACAACAATTAGAATTTACAGTCAATCACTTTATATTATTTTTGTCAAGGCTTTTAGTATATTTTTTTGCTATCATAGATTTCTCTTCCGCTCAAATTTGAGCAAAAGTACACCCATGAATACTTTCTCCCAAAAATAGAAAAAGTACAAATTTTTACCACATTCAGCGCCTTATATTAATCATTTCAATAACCCATTATGTTATAATATTAGTGTACTTAGATAGAATACTTTGTGATTTTCTTCCGTGGTTTATTCCACGGTTTTTATTTAGATAAAAAACACCCTTAATCTTGGCGGATAGGGTGCTTTTCTTATGCCTAGAATGCTATTCTAAACATTCTCCTTGTTGTTGACTACATTGTAGCATGAACTAACTTTTATTGCCAAAGAAATACGCTTAAACCATAGGGGATAACTGTTCAAGGGCTTTTTTATGTACTTTGTATAAATACACTCTAGAATATCCCAAATTATCGGCTACTTTATCCCACTTATAACCATGGCTGTAATGTTCTATAAGTACTTTGCGCTGTAAGTCATTATCTAGGCTATTAATCAAGCTTTCAATTTCTAGCTTTTGACGCTTTAATTTTGTAATTTCTTGCAAGCTATCTTGCTCCAATCCCTCTAACAGTTCAGGAAAGTTCTTAAATTCTTCTCTATCACATTCCAAAAATCTCTCAAGGCTCTCAATCAGCATATTTATAGAATGTAAGTTCTTAAGTTTGTCTTTGATATCCATGTTCTTATTGTAGCACTGTAAGCGATTGTGGTATAATATGAATAAGTTTTCTATGTGTATTGTCCTGCTTGCCTGAGCGGGCTTTTTTTGTTTAAAAATGGTATAATAATTACATTGGCACAAAGCCAAAATAAATATAGAAAATGTTATGATATTAGTAGCGTTTCATATTTGAGGTTTGTGTGAGCAGGGCTTTTTCTGGGTCTATAGGTTCATCCTATAGGCTTTTTTTATGCAATCTAAAAGCGGAACAAATAGAAAGTTAACTGATAAACAAAACACAATCAAAATAAGACTTTTCAAGGTTATATGACACCCCTTAAAAATCTGAAAAAATGGCGCGTGATACAAGCTAACACCTTGTGGTGGCTCTCCTTGTCTCAAAATAGGGGGGCGGGGGTCGTTTTTAATAGCGTCTAGGATTTATTTATACCACCCTTATTATAAAATCGTGCTACGGGCTTTTTAGAGGGGTTTTATACCAACATTCCCCAACAATTAGGCGTTTTATATCAAGTTTTTTCAGCAATTAAAAAAACGCTAGGATAAACCAAGCGCTTGAATTTTTTATGAATGAATTAGTCATATCTTGTTTTTCTAGTACACGTTAGAACACTTACACAGGAGCAAATTATAGTGATTATAACACAATTTTGTTTAATGATAAATGTATTTTTAAAAAAATCAGTTTCAAAAATTTGACCTCATAAAAATAAATTGGTAAACTAACAATAGATGGGTATGGTGCACACCCGAAACCGTTTCAAGAAATAGCTTGAATCTAATGGCGCCTACAAAGCAAAGTCTTTTTTTGCCTTGTAGTCTGCCATTTTTTCTTTGACCTACAAGGCATTAAAGGCAAAGAAAAGGAGAATTATTATGACAGTCACAATCGAAAACATCCACGCAAGAGAAATTTTTGATTCTAGAGGAAATCCAACCGTTGAGGTAGATGTTAGATTAACAGATGGAACACTAGGACGTGCAGCAGTACCCTCAGGAGCATCAACCGGAGACCGTGAAGCAGTTGAATTAAGAGATGGCGGAGCCCGCCTTCAAGGGAAAGGCGTTTCTAAAGCCGTCGCAAATGTCAATGGCGAAATTTATGAAGCATTGAAAGGACAATCACCATTTAATCAAGCAAAATTAGATCATTTGATGATTGAGCTTGACGGGACAAAAAATAAATCTCGTTTAGGGGCTAATGCAATTTTAGGGGTTTCAATGGCCATTTCTCGTGCGGCAGCGAATAGTGAAAAAATTCCACTCTATCGCTATCTTGGTGGAGTTGATTTGGAACTTCCACAACCATTTTTCAATGTCATTAATGGTGGAGTACATGCCGATTCAGGAATTGACGTTCAAGAATTTTTGATTACACCAGTCAAACGGGACAGCTTTCGCGATGGTTTAGAAAAAATTGCAAATATCTACCATACTCTGAAGAAAATTTTATCTGACAAAGGGCTAGAAACAGCCGTAGGTGATGAAGGTGGCTTTGCCCCTAAACTTGGTTCTACTGAAAATGCAATTGCTACACTTTATCAAGCAATTGAAAGTGCAGGATATGTTCCTGGTGAAGAAATTGCGATTGCCATTGACCCAGCTTCAAGTGAATTTTATGATGATAAAGAAAAAGTTTATCGTTTTGAAGGGCAAAATTTGACTTCTAAAGAACTATTGACTTACTATGAAAATTTAGTTGAAAAATATCCAGCACTTATTTCCATTGAAGATGGATTTTCTGAACATGACTGGGAGGGCTTTGCAGCTCAAACGAAAGCTCAAGGTCAAAAAATTCAATTAGTAGGTGATGATATTTTTGTGACAAATCCCAAAATTTTCAAAGAAGGAATTAAAAAGGACGTAGCAAATGCTATTTTGATTAAACTTAATCAAATCGGAACAGTAACTGAAGCGATTGAAGCCATTAGTTTAGCGAGAAAAGCAGGCTATAAGACAATGATTTCTCACCGTTCAGGTGAAACAGTTGATAGCTACATTGCCGATTTTGCCGTAGCCATGCATGCTGGTCAGATAAAAACAGGTTCAATGGCTCGAAGTGAACGGGTTGAAAAATATAATCAATTCTTGCGAATTGAAGAAGATTTAGGAAAAGATGTAGCTCTTGCTAAATTTCCAGGATAGATAAAAATAAAAAGGGGCTGACCCATTAGTCCCTTTTGAACCAAAAAATCGAAGGCACCCGTGAAAGATGTCTTCGATTTTTGTTTTTTTTGGATGAAATATAGAGGATTTTCCCCCTATATTTGGTTTTGTATGATTGTTTTTCCCTCATATTTCCTTACTCTAGTTACTAATTTCCTAAAATTGTGCGCAAGAAATACAAGTCCCATTTCCTTAAAAATTTTTTCAGCTCCTCGGACATGGAATCTTTTAAATTTCATATTTTGTTTAATGTTTCCAAAAACTGTTTCGACATCTATCTTTCGCTGCGCATAGTATGAGGCTGTTTCTTTGCTTTCTATCTTTTCATTCGCTTTTATTTTTATATATTCCCAGGTTGGATTAATATTCAAACGTCGATTTTTTCCTTCTTTTGCTTTGGTACATTTCTCTCTCAATGGACATCCTGTACAATCTTCACATTCATAGATTTTGAAGTTTCGAATAAATCCATTTCTATCTTTACGTTGTGAATAATGTGAGAACACTACTCTTTTCTGCTTGGGACAAATATAGTAATCATCCAACTCGTTGTAAGCCCAATTATCTCGATCAAACTGATTTTGTTTATGGGCGCGTTTCTTCTCTTTTAAGTAACCTTGATGCGGAATGCTGGGGGTGGATTCTGTTTCGTCTAACACATAACAATAATTTTCTTCACTTGCATAACCGGCATCTGCGACAATATTTTCTGGTAAACCTATTTTTGATTCAATCTTTTCAAGAAATGGGATAAATGTTCGTGTATCTGTTGGATTTGGATAACAATCATAAGCAAGAGCAAATTGATTTTCTGTCGCAAGTTGAATATTATAACCTGGTTTTAGTTGGCCATTAAGCATGTGATCTTCTTTCATTCGCATAAAAGTAGCGTCATGATCCGTCTTTGAGAAACTATTGCGTACACCCATAATCACTAATTGTTCTTCGTAGCTCATTTTTCTTTGGGCAAAATCATCGAATCGCTTCTTCTGCTTATGAACTTCAGATTTTTCTTTACGAAGTAATTTTCGTTCTTCTACTGTTTCGGTTTGGTCAATCGCTTCAATTAATTGATTTTCCTTTTCTTCCAAAGATTGACGAATCCTTTCAATCTCTTCTATAGAAAGTTCATCCTTTAAATCATCTATTAACTCAGGTAAGATTTTTGTTTCCACCATTTGTTGGTAGTTTTCAAGGGCTTTTTGATCAAGGCTATCCTTATACTTTAAAATACTTTTTTTCCAAACGAAAGAGTATTTATTCGCATCCGCTTCAATTTTTGTACCATCAATGTATAGAGCACTGCCACTGATTAAGCCACTTTGAACCAGTAGCTCACGAAATTGAACAAATGAATGATCTAGAATATCGTTCATAATCGGATGAACGCGAAAACGATTAATAGTACGAAAGTTAGGGAATTGCTCTTGAGATAAGTAGCGCATCCGAATACTATCTATCAGCATATTTTGTATTTGGCGGCCCGAATAAACCCCTTGAATATAGGCACAAAGAATAATGGAAAGTAGCATACGAGGATGATATTGGGGTCTACCCATAGATTGATAATAAGGAAGAAAGACTTCATCGGGAATAGAGTCAACAAACTGCACAATGGCATGAGCAAAATCATTTTCTTCTAATTTAATTTCAAGATCTATAGGCAAACAAAGTTGGTTTATGGTATAATTTTGATACATGATAAAGCACCTCTCTCAAATGGATTAATCACCTATATTATAGCAGAGTGTGCTTTATTTTTGTATTCACTTTCAAAAGATAAATAGAGATCTTTCCACTACTATCTAAATGGAAAGACCTCTATTTTTTTCATACAGGAGCTACTTTTGGGTCAGCCCCATTTTTTCAATTTGTATTTATAATAGGCAATCCAACTTTCAATACCTCATCAACAAGATGATGTATATGAATTAGTTCCTCATCAACAGTAACAACCGAATATTTTGCTGATTCCCCAAATTCTCCTGCAAAATTTAACGTTTGAGCTATCAGCATTCCAAATTCATGTATGTGAATACCATGAGGCAAATCACAATCTATTAGAAGAATACTACCCATATCGCTTCCTGAGAAATCAAGAGTTATATCTTGAGCAAAAATCTTATAAAATTTGCTCACAACTGTGGAAACATCTTTTTCGATACTAATTATATTATCATTATTCAAAACAAACAAATCAATACCGCAAATTGCCCTATATAGTAGATGGCAAGAAATCTTTAACGAATTCTTCAATGCTAACATCAATACCGAAAACGCAAACATCACATCAGTAATATCATTCAGTTTTGTGTGCAACTTCATCGAAAAATCTTTTATATCCTTAGAAATTTCTTCTCCAAGGCTTTGATTAATTTCTTTTTCTAATATACTAACTAACCCACGCATAGCATCGATATCAATTTTTTTGAACATTTTTATAAAATTAGCATCCATAAGAACTTTATAGACTCTACCATTCTTGAACTCTGATATTGCAGGAATTAACTCCTCATCTGAGAGTAGTGTGCTTACATTTTCTGAAACACTGACTTCTTTATATAGAAAATACGGATTCATTAAATCTGCTACTTCATTTGATTCAGAAGCAATTTCAGACAAACATAAATCAATAAATCGAGTAAGCGTTTTATGTCCTTGCTCAATCAATATTCTTTCTGCTGATGACAAATGCTCTACATTGAAAAAATTGGGGATATCTATTTTTTCAATGTTTTCATCAAGAAATATAAAACCATGAAATTCAGTATTACTATGTTTTGCCATATAAGCAAAATCATTACGGGAATCTGTAAACTTTTCACCAATTTCATTTGATTCTATAACAACTGACATGTCATAAATCATTTTTCCTATTTTTTGTGAAGCTTCATCCTTTTGAAGCTTTTTACATAACTTAAATACTTCTGTTCTAAAATTTGTTGACATCATTTTATCTCCTAAATTATTATATAGAAAGAAATTTTATCTTTTCTCTTTAAAGTCAATGTGTTGTTTCTCCAATTCATTCTGCACTTTTCTTTCAATCATCTCTTGCACCTGATGTTCACCTACTAATTTAACAGTATCAGTTGCTGTATATCTGCTCGAACTATACTGTATAGTATTTTCTAAAAGATTATTAAGTACATAATTAGGAACGAGCCTTCTTGCATAGAACATAAATTTTTCAATTAAAAGTTTTTCACCAGTTATATCTTTAAGCACAAAAGGACTCCAACGTTCCGGAAAATAACGGCATAGTGAAGATAATGCAAATAAACTGATGTATATATTAAGTAATGTTGGGATAGTTATCAATTTGCTATTTTTTATATGCCCTGCCTGTAAATATGGTTGTCCAGAATAGGATTGTTTACTGATATCCTCACCTGTCAATTTATGGCGAAGGACAAAATATTCTTTGCCCGTTTTGAAGTCTGTAGCAGAAGTAAAGCGCAAATATGATTTTTCAAACCCTTCAACTTTTTTCAATAATTCAATCAAATGATCCTTGTTTTCTTCCGAAAAATATATTTTTTCAGCCTTTCCATCTGGAGTATTAAAAATATCAAGCATAATAGTACAGCCAGTTTGTACATCATAGCATTGTGTAAAATCATATTGTATTTCTGCAATCGAATCTAAAAACTCTCTCAAACTCCAATCACCAAATCCTGTTAAGTCAGAAGTAACACCTATCGCTCTTGCAACTACATGAACTCCACCATCTATTGGACTAAGAAATCTGATTTTTGTGTCTGCAATGAAATTCATTTGATCAGGAATGAAAATCTTCATTCCATGGTTACTAATCTTATTGATACTGCCACTTAAAAGGTTAACCATTCCATAAAGAAGATTTGTTGAGCCATAATATAATAGTAATGGTGAAATTTGAAGATTAGCTTCTTTAGCAGCATTATAGTATTCATTTGCTTGTAAAAACGAACCTGCGATGCAATTTATAGTATCTTCGTCTACCTTATGCCCCTTTTTTGCTAAATACCGTTTTATATTAGCCTCATATGTAAATTGTAATAATTCTCTCCAAAGATCATTTTCGGGGTTTTCAGAAAAAATTATAGTCATAGAATCTCACCCTCCCATTTATTATACATTATCCCTAAATTTCGTAATAGTACATCACAACAAATGTAATACATATCTTGTATATAAGTCCACAATAACAAAAATATTTCATTTATGCATACATGTAACTATTCTAAAACAAAAGCCAATTTACCATTTATAATTTTCAACAAAAACCTCCCACCAAAATGATGGAAGGCTTTCTTAAATTTTTTATCTACCTTATTGCCCTTCGGTCAATAAGTATCACTCGCAAGCTCGCTTAATTCAACAACTCCCTTTCAGACCTGCTTTTTCTTACTTTTAGTATCAAAACAGTATCATTTAGAGAATTTTACTACATCAAAACCGCTCAACTCCTGTATTTTTAAGCCTTTTATAGCAGTAACATATTCGCTTCTGTTACTCCCACTCAACAGTTGCAGGTGGTTTAGAAGTGATATCGTACACGATGCGGTTGACATGAGCGACTTCATTAACGATTCGTACAGAGATTTTTTGTAATACATCCCATGGAATACGGGCAAAGTCAGCAGTCATTCCATCAATTGAAGTCACCGCGCGGATACCCACTGTGTAATCGTAAGTACGGCCATCACCCATGACACCGACTGAACGGATGCCTGGTAGAACTGTGAAGTATTGCCAAATATCACGGTCAAGACCAGCTGCAGCAATTTCTTCACGTAAGATAGCATCAGATTCGCGGACGATTTCTAATTTTTCTTCTGTGATTTCGCCAAGGACACGGATTCCTAGACCTGGGCCTGGGAATGGTTGACGCCAAACGATACTATCTGGCATACCAAGCTGTGTACCTAATGCGCGCACTTCATCTTTGAATAAAGTGTTTAATGGTTCGATTAATTCAAATTGCATATCTTCAGGTAGTCCACCGACATTATGGTGAGACTTGATTGTTTGGGCAGTTTCGGTTCCTGATTCGATGACGTCGGTATAAAGGGTGCCTTGTGCTAAGAAAGAAATGCCTTGTTCACCAGCAAGTTTTGCGGCTTCATCATCAAACACGTAGACAAATTCATTCCCGATAATTTTACGTTTTTGCTCAGGATCACTCACGCCAGCTAATTTATCTAAGAAGCGGTCTTTAGCATCAACTTTAATGATGTTCAAGCCAAATTTGCCACCAAGACTTTCCATGACTTGATCCGCTTCGTTTTTACGTAATAGGCCATGATCAACAAAGATACAGGTTAACTGATCACCAATTGCTTTTTGTAGTAACACCCCAACGACACTTGAGTCCACACCACCAGATAAACCTAGTAGGACTTTTTTATCGCCGACTTGTTTTCTAATATTGGCAATTTGCATATCAATGAAGTTTTCCATGCTCCAATCGCCTTTACATCCACAGATTTCTAAAGCAAAGTGTTTTAGTAAATCATTACCGTATTCTGAGTGACGAACTTCTGGGTGGAATTGGACACCATACATTTTGCGTTGTGCATTTTGAATAGATGCAATTGGGCAGTCTTTGCTTGTAGCAACTACTTCAAACCCTTCAGGTGCTTGGGTCACTAAATCTCCATGACTCATCCAGACAACTTGTTTTTCTGGTGTGCTAGCAAATAGTTGTGCTTCTTTTGTAGTGACTTCTAATTCAGCTTTTCCGTACTCTTTGTTTACAGCAGGCTCAACTTTACCACCTAATTTATGTGTGATTAGTTGCATCCCGTAGCAAATCCCTAAGACTGGAATTCCTAAGTTGAAAATCTCTTCATCAATACCAAAAGCAGAGTCATCGTACACACTGTTTGGTCCACCTGAAAGAATAATACCTTTAGGATTGATGGCTTTGACTTCTTCAGCAGTGATTTTGTGGCTTAGCAATTCAGAAAAGACGCCAAATTCACGAATACGACGTGTAATTAATTGATTGTACTGGCTACCATAGTCTAGTACAATAATTTTTTCAATGTTTGGCAAATTGTCAACATTCTTCAAAATCATATACCCCTTATTCTATTGATTTAATATCCGGCCTTTTTGTTCAAAAGCTTTCTATTAAGTACTAATATTAATCGCTTTGACTAGATTTTACAAGTATTTCTGAAAATTTCCTAGAATTCTCATCAAAAATTTACTTCAAATAGTAAGAAATGTCGGTCTGCTAGTATTTCTTCAAGTAGAGTTGGTCAATTTCGTGATTATCGGTTTTGTGCAAAATAATATCGGCACGGTTTTTGGTTGGTAAAATATATTCTTTGAGGTTCTTTAAATTGACCGTTTCCCAAATATGCTGGGCGGTATCCAAAGCTTCCTTACGATCACCGATAGCAAACTTATAGTAATAGTTATTTGGTTTTTGGAAGGCAGAATCAAGTAACGACTCAAAACGTTCAAGGTACCATTTTTCGATTAATTTTGGATGCGCATCTACATAAATGGAGAAATCAAAGAAATCGCTCACATAAATTTGTTGATTCGCCGGTAATTGCAAGGTGTTAATTCCTTCAACAATTAGGATATCTGGTTGGTGAATGGTTTGATATTCATTTTCCAATACATCGTAAACTTCATGGGAATATGTTGGAATTTTGATGTTTTTCTCACCGGATTTTACCCGATTTAAAAAGTCAAGTAAACGGACCATATCATAGCTTTCAGGGAAGCCTTTACGATTGAGAATCCCTTTTTCGATTAAGACTTTATTTGGGTGTAAGAAACCGTCAGTCGTAATCAATTGGACGCTTTTTCTTGGAAATAGTTTGCTTAATAAATGCTGAAGCAATCTTGCGGTGGTGCTTTTACCGACAGCCACACTTCCGGCAATCCCAATAATAAAAGGTGGCGTTTTCACATAGCGGTGTAAAAATAAGCCCTTGGTTAATGTGATGGACTCAGCAGCTTGCATATATAATTGAATTAAATGACAAAGTGGAATATAGACGTCTTCTACATCCTGCATTGAAATTCGATCGTTTAAACTTTTGATATTATCTAATTCGCTTTGGGTCAAGGACATTTTGCCATTAGTATAAAATCCTTGCCATTGTTCACGAGGAACTTGATAATAGTTGGATAAATTTTCCATTGAACACCCTCGATTCAAATAAGATTACAGACTTCAGTTTACCATAAAATAAGCCAAGATGATATGAAAATTACTTACCAATATATGAAAGAAAATAACTTTACATGGTCTTTTGAAAATTTTGTATTTTACACAAAAGTCTAGTATGATAAAAGAGAAAAAGGTTGTGAAGCAACTTGCCCAGACATGAAGAAATTCGTGTGCTTACCTTCCGCAGAGAAAATCGGATGAAAGGAGATTTTCTCAAGCGGGAGGGCGAATTTCACAATGTCTAGCTGCCGAACACCGTCAAAAAAAGGTTATGAAGCGACTCGAACAGCTACGAGTCGATATACAGCTTCACGAATAAATCAAACAGATAGGAATAGATGAATGAATCATTATTATAGTAATAACACAAATCTAGAACATGAGTTTCAAAACTTCACTTTTACTTTAAAAGGAAAGCAATTTAAATTTACGACAGATAGTGGTGTGTTTTCAAAAGCCACGATTGATTACGGTTCACGGGTGTTAATCGATACGTTTAGTGCTGAAGATTTACCAGCAGGAGCGCTCTTAGATGTTGGCTGTGGCTATGGTCCGATTGGCTTATCTTTAGCTTATGCCTGGCAGCGAGAAGTCGAAATGGTAGATGTCAATGAACGAGCTTTAGCGTTGGCACAAAAAAATGCAGATCAAAACCAAATTGAGAATGTAGATGTTCATTTATCCAATATTTACGAAAATGTCCATCAAAAACAGTACGCAGCAATTATCAGTAATCCACCTATTCGTGCTGGAAAAAAAGTGGTACACACAATTTTAGCGGATAGTTATGATTTATTATTGCCTGGAGGAACTTTGACCGTCGTTATTCAGAAAAAGCAAGGAGCGCCGAGTGCCCAAAAGAAAATGCAAGAAGTCTTCGGTAATGTGGAAATCTTAAAGAAGGATAAGGGGTATTATATTATTCAAAGCGTAAAATAGGAAAAATGTTTTTACAAGCTGACAATGGGAGATAAGTGCGTCATTGTTAGCGTTTATAATTGTAAACGTTTAAAAAATTAGTGAGCAAATAGAGCGTTTTCTAATAAAAATACGAACATTCTCAGAAAAAATCCGAATATTTCTCATTTTAGTTAAAAATACTATAAAAGATTTGTGGGCAATTTTTGTTCTTTTTGCTACAATTTTATTAACGAGGAGGAAGGGCAATGAAGCTGACCATTCGACAAATTGCAGAAATGGCAGGAGTATCCATAACAACAGTATCACAAATATTAAATAATAAGGGTAGTCGTTTTAGTGAGAAAACAAGGAAGCGCGTTTTAGATATTGTTAATGAATATCAATACAAGCCAGATTTTTTTGCTTCCAATTTAATCAATCGTCATTCAAAAACAATTGGGATGATTGTTCCTGAAGTGACTGACCTCTTTTTTACGAAGATTGTTGAAGGGGCCGAAAGTTATTTAGATCCTTTGGGATATATGTTGGTATTATGTCATAGCCAACAAGATCCAGATAAAGAAATCAAGTTTTTAGAAGAGTTAGCACATCGTTCGGTTGATGGGGTGTTATTAGCAACGCCGAATTTAATTCCTGAGAATATCCGTAAAAATAACCGTTATAGAGATCGAATGCCGATGATTTTGATTGATCGTGGCATCAACCGACGTGATCATGGAAGAATAATTATTAAAGAATATGAAGCTTGTTACCAGACAATTGTATATTTATCACAACAAGGGCATCAAAAAATCGGCATGTTACAAGAACAAACGGGGTATTATCAATTAGAAGAACGTCTGAATGGCTATAAAGATGCTTTGAAAGATTTGAATATACCATTTCATAAAAATCGTACCGTTGCTGGTGAGTTAACAGTTCGTGGGGGCTATTTAGCAACAAAACAGTTATTGGCTCAAGACGATGAAATAACTGCAATCTTTTGTGCGAATGATGCGATGGCGATGGGCTGTTACCAAGCTTTGTACGAGTTAGGTAAGAAAGTTCCAGAAGATATTTCTGTGGTTGGGTTTGACGGTATGAGTTTGACGGAATCGATGGTACCACCATTAACAACAATTGCTCAGCCTATTTTTGACATTGGATATACCGCGGCGAAATTTTTAGTTGATGCGATTGAATATCCTGAGCGAGAAATTCCCAATAAAGTTTTTAATACTAAATTAATAATTCGTGAGAGCGTCCGTCCGTTGACAAAAGAATAAAAGTAGTCTATATTGAGTTTGCAAAGGCTTTCATATTTTTGTCAAAATACGTAAACTGTTTTACTCAGGTGGATGAAGCCTTGTTCTTTTTGTTGTATAATAAAGTGTTGTGAAAGGACGGAGAATTTATGCGAATGGTTGATTTAATCGCCAAAAAGCGTGATGGTCAATCTTTATCAAAAGAAGAGATTGAATGGATTGTCATTGGTTATACAAACGGTGAAATTCCAGATTATCAAATGAGTGCGTTGACGATGGCGATTTTTTACCAGGATATGACTGACCAAGAGATTACTGATTTAACCTTGGCAATGGCAAATTCTGGCGATGTCGTGAATCTAGAGAATATTGAAGGTATTAAAGTAGATAAACATTCTACAGGAGGTGTGGGTGATACCACCACTTTAGTATTGGCGCCTTTAGTAGCCAGTGTCGGTGTGCCTGTCGCTAAGATGTCTGGTCGTGGTTTAGGCTATACTGGAGGCACGCTTGATAAATTAGAGGCCATTCCAGGTTTTCAAATCGAATTAAGTGAAGATAAGTTTGTGGAACTAGTCAATGAGAGTAAAGTAGCAGTTATCGGTCAGTCTGGGAATTTAGCCCCAGCCGATAAAAAGTTATATGCTTTACGCGATGTGACAGCCACAGTTGATTCTATTCCATTGATTGCCAGCTCGATTATGAGTAAGAAGATTGCTGCTGGAGCCGATGCGATTGTTTTAGATGTCACGACTGGAGACGGCGCTTTTATGAAAAATCTAGAAGATGCCAAACGCCTAGCTTCTACCATGGTTCAAATCGGGAAACTAGCAAATCGTCAAACGATGGCGGTGATTTCTGATATGTCACAACCTCTGGGAGAAGCAATCGGTAATAGCTTAGAAGTAGTCGAAGCCATTGAAACGCTCCAAGGTAAAGGACCGAAAGACTTAGAAGAAATGTGCTATGTTTTAGGAAGCCAAATGGTTGTATTAGCGAAAAAAGCTGATACTTTGGAACAAGCACGGGAAATGTTGGAAGAAGCGCTACATTCAGGTAAAGCTTTTGCTAAGTTTAAAGAAATGGTTGCCAATCAAGGTGGCGATGTGAGTGTCATTGATCACCCAGAAAAACTATTAACGGCTAAATATGAAATTGAACTACCAGCCAAACAAAGTGGTGTGATTACTAAATTAGTTGCCAATGAGTTAGGAATTGCAGCTATGATGTTAGGTGCTGGTCGCAAAACCAAAGAAGATACAATCGACTTTGCGGTTGGATTGAAATTACGTAAAAAAGTCGGTGAGGCCATTCAAGAAGGTGAAAGTGTCCTAACGATTTATGCAAATCAACCAGCAGAAGAAATTCAAGATGTGGTGGCATTGTTGTATCAAAACATTGAAATTGGTCCATCAGGTCAAGAACCACCATTAATCCATGGAATTATTACAGAATAGGAGTCTATCATGTCATTTAATCAATATATCGATCATACAATTTTAAAAGCAGAAACAAAAAAAGAAGATGTATTACGTATCATTAAAGAAGCAAAAGAAAATCATTTTTGCTCTGTATGTATTAACCCAACTTGGGTGAGTTTAGCAGCTAAAGAACTAGCTGATAGTGATGTAAAAGTCTGCACAGTCATTGGTTTCCCTTTAGGTGCCAATACTACGGCAGTGAAAGCCTTTGAAACAACAGATGCCATCAATAATGGGGCAGATGAAGTGGATATGGTTATTAATATTGGGGCTTTGCGCGACGGTAATGAAGAACTTGTCTTAAACGATATTCAAGCAGTCGTGGATGCAGCCAAAGATAAAGCTTTAGTCAAAGTGATTATCGAAACAGCTTTACTTACTGATGAAGAAATCGTCAAAGCTTGTCAATTAGCCCAAAAAGCTGGGGCTGATTTCGTAAAAACTTCAACAGGTTTTTCAACAAGCGGAGCAAAAGCAAAAGACGTTGCATTAATGCGCCAAACAGTTGGTTCAGATATGGGTGTCAAAGCTTCTGGCGGTATCCATACAGCACAAGAAGCACAAAGTATGCTTGATGCTGGGGCAACACGTCTTGGTGTAAGTGCAAGTATGGCAATTATTGCTGGTGAAAAAGGAACTGGCTATTAAGAGGGTGTATCTATGAAAGCTAAACAAGAATGGATTGATTTAGCAACGCAAGCCCTTGATAAAGCCTATGTCCCTTATTCTCACTTTCCAGTAGGGGCGTGTCTTGTCTGTGAAGATGGCACACTTTATCAAGGAATTAATATCGAAAATGCTTCTTACGGCTTAACAAACTGTGCCGAAAGAACTGCATTCTTTAAGGCAGTCTCAGAAGGAAAACGCAACTTTAGCCATTTGGTGATTGCTGGCCATACACCTGAACCAATCTCTCCTTGTGGGGCTTGTCGTCAAGTGATGGCAGAATTTTGTACACCGGATATGCCAGTCACATTAATAGGCGACGAAGGTGTCATCAAAGAAACAACGGTGGAAGAATTATTACCTTACTCTTTTTCCAACCAAGATTTACATGTACATTAATTACGGTTATCCAGCATATGGCTGATAACATATAAGACTTATCTAATTTAGGGGGGCTTTACAGAAGTGAAAAAAGCAAAATTATTCAGTTTAGCTACAGTTGCTTTAACTAGTACATTAGTGTTAGCTGCATGTGGCTCAAGCAAATCAAATGACGGCGCGAAAAAAGACGCTGCCAAAGACAACAAGAGTGTAGCAATTGTTACTGACGTCGGTGGGGTTGATGACCGTTCATTTAACCAATCAGCTTGGGAAGGATTACAAGCTTGGGGGAAAGAAAATGGTCTGAAAAAAGGTGTAGGTGGCTATAACTATTTCCAATCTGACACAGAATCAGCTTATGCTACTAACCTTAACTCTGCTGTACAAAATGGCTTCAAGACAATCTTTGGTATTGGTTTCAAACTTTCGCCTGAAATCAAGAAAGCTGCTGCTCAAAACAAAGATAACAACTTTGGTATCATTGACTCAGTCATCGAAGGTGAAGATAATGTAGTATCTGCTACTTTCAAAGATAATGAAGCTGCTTACTTAGCTGGTGTTGCTGCGGCTGCTACTACTAAGACGAATAAAGTAGGTTTCATCGGTGGTGAAGAAGGGGTTGTTATTGACCGCTTTGAAGCTGGATTTGTGAAAGGTGTAGAAGAAACTGCTAAGAAATTAGGTAAGACAATTACAGTTGATGTACAATATGCTGGTTCATTTGGTGATCCTGCAAAAGGTAAAGCTGTTGCTGCTCAAATCTATGAAGGTGGCGCAGACATCATCTTCCATGCTTCAGGTGGTACTGGTCAAGGGGTATTCCAAGAAGCTAAAGCAATTGATGAACAATTAACTGAAGCAGAATTAAAAGACAAACAAGTTTGGGTTATCGGTGTAGATAGCGACCAACAAGCAGAAGGTGCCTTCAAAACTAAAGATGGTAAAGATGCTAACTTAACTCTTTGCTCAACTCTTAAAGGTGTAGGTGCTGCAGTTGCCGATATTTCTCAAAAAGCTGCTGATGGTAAATTCCCTGGTGGTAAACACTTAGTATACGGTCTTAAAGATGGCGGGGTTGATTTAACAGATGGTTTCTTAAGTGATGAAGCTAAGAAACAAGTTGAATCAGCTAAGAAAGATATCTTAGACGGTAAAGTTGAAGTACCAGAAAAACCAAGTAAATAATTAAATGTAATGTATTCTGTGATCTTATCCTTTGTGATAAGGTCACAGTTTCTATCAAGGTTACAATTAAGGAGACTAATTTAATCTCTTTAATTGTGGGAATTGATTTTTCACAAAAAATGTTGATGCATCATGTTTATAAGTAAGGAAGTGAAAGAAGTTGACTCAAGGATTTGAAAATGTCGTTGAGATGCGAAATGTAACCAAAATTTTTGGTAGCTTTGTAGCAAATAATCAAGTAAATCTACAAGTACGTCGTGGAGAAATTCATGCCTTGCTTGGAGAAAATGGTGCGGGTAAGTCAACTATGATGAATATGTTGGCCGGACTTTTGCAACCAACTTCTGGAGATATTCTCTTAAATGGAGAGGTAGTACAGATTACAAGCCCTACAACTGCTAATAAATTAGGAATCGGAATGGTTCACCAGCATTTCATGTTAGTCGATGCGTTTACCGTAACTGAAAATATTATGTTAGGTAGCGAAATTAGTCGCTTTGGAGTATTAGATCGCAAAAAAGCGAAAGAAGAAATTGTAAAAATCTCTGAACAATATGGCTTGCAAGTCGATCCAGATGCTTATGTTCGTGATATTTCAGTTGGGATGCAACAACGTGTTGAAATTTTAAAAACACTTTATCGTGGTGCCGATGTCTTAATTTTTGACGAACCAACTGCAGTATTGACTCCTCAAGAAATTGAAGAACTTATTATGATTATGAAAGAATTAATTAAAGAAGGGAAGTCAATCATCTTAATTACCCATAAATTGGATGAAATTAAAGCAGTTGCCGACCGTTGTACTGTTATTCGCCGTGGTAAATACATCGGTACAGTCGATGTCAAGGATGTAACCAGTCAGCAATTAGCGGACATGATGGTAGGACGTGCGGTATCCTTCAAAACCCCTAAAAAGGATGCAAATCCCCAAGAAGTGGTCTTGTCTGTGCAAGATTTGGTGGTCAAAGAAAACCGTGGCTTAGAAGCGGTGAAAGGTCTATCGCTTGAAGTGCGTGCCGGTGAAGTATTAGGAATTGCCGGGATTGATGGGAATGGACAATCCGAATTGGTTCAGGCTTTAACTGGGTTGCGTAAAGTCGAAAGTGGTAAAGTAACATTAAATGGGGATGATATTACCAACCAACGCCCACGTAAAATTACTTTAGAAGGTGTAGGACATGTCCCTGAAGACCGTCATAAATATGGTTTAGTATTGGATATGACTTTGGCAGAAAATATCGCACTACAAACTTACTTTACTGATCCATTAAGTAAAAACGGTATTTTAAATTACAATGAAATCAATGAGCATGCGCGTGATTTAATGCAAGAATTTGACGTGCGAGCTGCAAGTGAAATCGTTCCGGCTAAAGCTTTATCAGGTGGGAACCAACAAAAAGCGATTATCGCCCGTGAAGTTAGCCGTGATCCTGATTTGTTAATTGTTGCAAATCCTACGCGTGGTTTGGACGTTGGGGCAATTGAGTTTATCCACAAACGTCTGATTGATCAACGCGATAAGATGAAAGCTGTCTTATTAATCAGTTTTGAATTAGATGAAATCTTAAATGTATCTGACCGAATCGCTGTTATTCATGGTGGTAAAATTGTTGGGATAGTGGATCCAAAAGAAACTAATGAACAAGAATTAGGTCTATTGATGGCAGGTTATTCATTAGAAGAGGCCAGAAAAGAATTAGCAAATAGCGAGGTAGGTGAGGCAAATGCATAATAAATCTGAAAGAATTCAAAATATCATTGTGCCGATTATCGCTGTTATCCTAGGGTTCGTTCTAGGTGGTTTAATCATGTTAGGTTTTGGGTTTAATCCGATGGAAGGTTATGGACAAATGTTTAAAACAGCCTTTTTAAATCCATTAACTGGTGAAGTCAATCCGCGTAATATCGGTGAAATCTTTGTATCGGCAGCACCGCTAATCTTTACGGCATTAGGTTTCTCGATTGCCAATACTGCTGGTTTCTTCAATATCGGTTTGTCTGGACAAGCCTTATGTGGTTGGGTGACCAGTATTTGGATTGCTTTATCCATGCCTGATGCGCCGCGTTTGGTGGTGTTACCTATTGCAATTATCGCTGGGGTATTATCTGGTGCGATTGCTGGTGCGATTCCAGGATTTTTACGTGCTTTCTTTGGTACGAGTGAAGTTATCGTAACCATTATGATGAACTATATTTTACTTCACATCGGTAACCATATTGTGAATAATGTGATGAGTCCAAAAATCATCCAAAGTAAAGGGATGACAGTGGCGATTAATAAGAGTGCTTCTTTACAAACACCTTGGTTAGCTGCCTTAACCAATAATTCTCGTTTGAATTTAGGAATTTTCTTTGCAATTATCGCTTTGGTGGTTGTTTGGTTTGTCATGAAGAAAACGACGCTTGGTTATGAAATTCGCGCTGTTGGTTTGAACCCATATGCTTCTGAATATGCGGGTATGTCAAGCAAACGTACGATTATCGTTTCAATGGTCATTTCTGGTGCTTTAGCAGGTATGGGTGGCGTTGTCTTAGGTTTAGGTACCTTTGAAAACTTCACTTCACAAAGTTCTTCACTAGCCATTGGTTTTGATGGAATGGCGGTATCGCTACTTGGTAATGGTAGCTCGCTTGGTATTTTTGCTGCTGCTTTGCTATTTAGTGTTTTACAACTAGGTGGTCAAGGGATGCAAGTTGTCGGTATTCCATCTGAATTAGTGAATATTGATATTGCAATTATCATCTTCTTTGTTGGTATTAGCTTTGTCATCCGTTATATTTTGGCTAAATTTACTGGTAAAAAGGCCGCAATCGTTAAAGTTGAAAAAGATTCAAAACCAAATGAAGAAAGTCAAGAAGGAGGGACCATCTAATGAATCTAGATGCAATTGCTACAATTATCACGCAAACATTGATTTATGCAGCTCCGTTAATTTTGACTGCGCTAGGTGGCGTTTTCTCTGAACGAAGTGGGATTGTTAACGTTGGTTTGGAAGGTATCATGGTTATGGGGGCCTTTAGTTCAGTGGTCTTTAACTTAACGTATGCCTCTCAATTCGGCAAATTAACCCCTTGGCTTGGTTTGTTAGTCGGTGGGCTAGTAGGTTGTCTATTCTCATTACTACATGCGGTGGCAACGATTAACTTCCGCGCCGATCATATTATCAGTGGTACGGTAATGAACTTAATGGCTCCAGCTTTAGCAGTCTTTTTAGTGAAAGATTTGTATGATAAAGGTCAAACAGATAGTATCCAAGAATTCTTTGGTTATTTCCATTTTCCAATTTTAGGCGATATTCCTGTTATTGGTAAATTATTCTTTGCCAAAACCTCATTAACTGCGTATATTGCGATTTTAATTTCTTTTGTTGCTTGGTTTGTTGTATTTAAAACAAAATTTGGCCTACGTCTACGTTCTGTAGGGGAACATCCACAAGCAGCGGATACTTTAGGGATTAATGTTTATGCGATGCGTTATGCTGGGGTATTAATCTCTGGTTTCTTAGGCGGTATGGGTGGTGCTTTATTCGCCCAATCAATCGCTGGACGTTTTGCGGTAACTACTATTGCTGGTCAAGGTTTCATTTCGATGGCAGCCATGATTTTCGGTAAATGGAATCCAATTGGTGCGATGGGAGCGGCTCTATTCTTTGGCTTCTCACAAAACTTAAGTATTGCTGGTAAGGCGATTCCATTTATTGCTTCAATTCCAGATGTTTACTTATTAATCGCGCCTTATGTATTGACGATTATCGTATTGGTTGCGTTCTTTGGTCAAGCGGCTGGTCCGAAAGCCAATGGTACCAACTATATTAAATCTAAATAATCTGATGACAAGAAGACATTTGTCCTTTTGTCGAGGTTCAAAGCTTGCTATAATCACAATGTAAGCACAACCAAGATTGAATAAACTTAAGGAGGACAATCGGATATGTGCTGATAGTTCTCCTTATTTTATTAAGTAAATAGAGTCGAAAAGCGGCTTTAAAATGAATAGAAAGCAGGGATAACATGTTCAAACGTGTACACTTAATTGTTTTAGATTCTGTAGGGATAGGTCAAGCACCAGATGCGGACAAATTTAATGATGTCGGTGCGGATACTTTAGGGCATATTGCTGAAGTAGCTGGACTTACAATTCCTCATTTAGAAAATCTAGGACTAGGTACCATCGCGCCATTAAAAGGAGTCAAAGCGGTTGAAAATCATCAAGGTTATGCCACAAAACTTGAAGAAATTTCAGTGGGTAAAGATACAATGACTGGTCACTGGGAAATTATGGGCTTAAACATCAAAAAGCCTTTCCGTGTCTTCCCAAATGGTTTTCCACAAGAATTATTAGATAAAATTGAAGCCTTTTCTGGACGTAAAGTAGTCTGCAATTTACCATATTCAGGTACCAAAGTTATTGATGATTATGGGAAGCATCAAATGGAAACGGGTGATTTAATCGTTTATACTTCAGCTGATCCAGTTTTACAAATTGCCGCTCACGAAGAAGTCATCCCATTAGAAGAATTATATCGTATTTGTGATTATGTTCGTGAAATTACACGTGATGAACCTTATATGATTGGTCGTATTATTGCTCGTCCATATGTGGGTACACCAGGTAACTTCACACGTACCAGCAATCGTCATGATTATGCGTTAAATCCTTTTGGTCATACGGTCTTAAATTCACTAAAAGATGCCGGTAAGGATGTGATTGCTGTTGGTAAGATTAATGATATTTTCAATGGTCAAGGAATTACTGAAGCGATTCGTACAAAGAGCAATATGGATGGTGTTGATCAATTATTGAAAGTGATGGCCAAAGATTTCGATGGTTTAAGCTTTACAAACTTAGTTGATTTCGATGCACTATTCGGTCATCGTCGTGATGTACAAGGATATGCTAATGCCATTGAAGAATTTGATGCGCGTATTCCAGAACTTATCGATGCGATGCGTGAAGATGATTTATTATTAATTACTGCTGACCACGGAAATGATCCAACCTTTAGCGGTACAGACCACACCCGTGAATATGTGCCATTACTTGCATTTAGTAAGAGTATGAAAGAACAAGGTGCCCTTCCTCAAGGTTTCTATTCAGATATTGCTGCAACAATTGCCGAAAACTTTGGCGTACCTGCTACTGAAAACGGCAAGAGCTTCTTAAGTTTATTAAAATAATTAACACTTATTCGAGGTGAAAAAATGACTTTACAAGAAAAATTAACAGAAACGATTCAATATATCCACAATCAAGGGGTGCAAGAAGTCGAATTTGGCTTGATTCTAGGTTCTGGTTTAGGTGAATTAGCCGAAGAAATTGAAGATAAAGTCGTCATTCCTTATGCAAATATTCCGCATTTCCCAGTTTCTACCGTTGTTGGGCATGCCGGACAACTTGTTTATGGTACTTTAGCAGGGAAAAAAGTATTGGCGATGCAAGGTCGTTTCCATTATTATGAAGGACACAATATGCAAGTTGTGACTTATCCAGTACGTGTGATGGCTGGCTTGAAGGCTCATTCCTTAGTAGTGACCAATGCCTGTGGTGGAGTGAATGAAAGTTTTACACCAGGTGATTTAATGTTGATTACGGACCATATCAATTTTATGGGTGCGAATCCATTAATTGGTAAAAATGAAGATGAAATGGGTCCACGCTTCCCAGATATGTCTAAAGCTTATGATGAATCTTACCGCAATGTCGCTAAAGAAGTGGCTGCAAGCAAAGGATTACATCTTAAAGAAGGCGTTTATATGGGATTTTCAGGTCCAACCTATGAAACACCTGCAGAAGTGCGCTTTGCTCGAATTGCTGGCGCGGATGCAGTAGGGATGTCTACGGTTCCAGAAGTAATTGTTGCTGTTCATAGTGGTTTACGTGTTTTAGGTATTTCGTGTATTACGAATCTTGCTGCTGGTATGCAAGCGAATTTAAACCATGAAGAAGTCGTTGAAACCACTGAACGTGTCAAAGCAGAATTTAAATCTTTAGTCAAAGAAACATTAGCCAATCTATAATTGTACGGTAACCAGCCCAATTTGATTGATAAACCTTAGAAAAATTAAAGGAGAATTTTCATGAGTGTTCATATTGAAGCCAAAGCAGGCGAAATTGCTGATAAAATTTTATTACCAGGCGATCCATTACGTGCCAAATACATTGCTGAAACCTTTTTAGAAAATCCTGTTTGCTATAACAATGTTCGTGGGATGTTAGGTTTTACAGGTACTTATAAAGGTGAAAGAATCTCAGTTCAAGGTACCGGAATGGGGATGCCTTCTGCGACGATTTATGCCCATGAGTTAATTAATTCTTATGGTGTGAAAACCTTGATTCGTGTGGGAACTTGTGGTGCGATTTCTAAAAATGTGCATGTGCGTGACTTAGTTTTAGGTCAAGGTGCAGTGACAAGTTCTTCAATGATTGCTAAAAATTTCCAATCCTTCCACTTTGCTCCAATCGCGAACTTTGATTTGCTAAAAACAGCTTATGAAGTGGCGCAAGAAATGGGCACTACTACCCATGTCGGCAATCTCTTGTCAGAAGATAGTTTTTATAAAGATGATATGACTGAAACCTTAGCCCTTGCCGATTTAGGGGTTATGGGGGTAGAAATGGAAGCTGCGGCCCTTTATTACTTAGGTGCCAAATTCAACGTGAAAACATTGGCGATTTGTACGGTTAGTGATCACATTATTACCGGCGAAGAAACAACGGCTGAAGAACGTCAATTAACTTTTAACGATATGATTAAAGTCGGCTTGGAAACAGCGATTCGTGCATAAATGTAAAAAAAGTTCTAGATTGATTTCTAGAGCTTTTTTTCATGGGTTTTGGTAAAATAAAGGTAATAAGTAGAGGAGGGAAGTCTGATGGAAAATTTTAATTTTAATGTCTCCACCGATATTCGCTTTGGGAAAGACTGCCTAGACGAATTGCCTAGTGTATTGAATCAATTTGGCAAAAATGTTTTATTGGTGTACGGTGGCGGTAGTATCAAGCGCAGTGGCTTATACGAAAAAATCAAGACCTTGCTAAAAGAGAATGGTTTAAAGATGTTTGAATTAGGTGGGGTTGATCCAAATCCGAAAATTGAAAGTGTCCGTGAAGGTGTGATGCTTTGTAAATACCATAAAATCGATGTCATTTTAGCAGTAGGTGGCGGATCGGTTATTGATTGTTCCAAGGTGATTAGTGGTGCCGTCTTTTATGAAGGAGATCCATGGGAAATGGTGTTATCCCGTCGTTATGAAGGCCCTACAATTCCTTTGGTGACGATTTTGACTTTAGCAGCGACTGGTACGGAAATGAATCGAGGGGCTGTCATTTCAGATTTAAATGCCAAACAAAAACTTGGCATTCACGGCACAAACTTCTTGCCTAAAGTTTCATTCCTAGATCCTAGTTTGACTTTTTCAGTAAGTAAGTATCAAACATTAGCTGGTTCGGCGGATATCTTGAGTCACTTGATGGAGCAATACTTCAATTTAACACCAGGAACCGAAGTACAAGATTCGATTGCAGAAGGATTAATGAAAACCGTCATTCAATGCATGCCAGTTGCCCTACATGAACCTACGCATTATGATGCACGGGCGAATTTGATGTGGGCTTCGACTTTAGCTTTAAACGGTTTGATAGGCAGTGGTCGCAAAGGTGCCTGGTCTTGTCATGCGATGGAACACGAATTAAGCGCCTTTTATGACATTACGCATGGTATCGGCTTAGCAATCTTGACGCCTCGTTGGTTAGATTATATCTTAAACGAACGAACTTTACCGAAGATTGAACGCTTTGCTCGCAATGTGTGGCAAATTCAAGAACCAGATAGCATGAAAGCGGCGAAGATGGGGATTCAAGCTTTGTATGATTTCTTTGAGGAAAATGGCGTGCCAATGACCTTGCCAGAAGTCGGAATTTCAGATGACCGTGATTTTGCAGCGATGGCCCAACAAGCAATAGATCATAGCAGTTTGTTGACGGATGCTTTTGAAGTACTTGGAGTCAAAGATGTTGTAGCAATTTATCAAGCTTGCTTAACTAAATCAAAATTTATCTAACAAAAAAACGCGTGAAGGCCGAAACTTTCACGCGTTTGTCTTTTTTTAGATTATAAGTAGTATTTTTCAGCTACTGATAAGTCATCGTTTAATTCATAAACTAATGGTTGACCTGTTGGGATTTCAAGGTCCATGATATCTTCATCAGAAATACCTTCGATGTGTTTAGCTAAAGCACGTAATGAGTTACCGTGAGCAGCTACTAAAACAGTTTTACCATCTAATAAAGCTGGTGCGATTTGATCTTGCCAGAAAGGTAAAGCACGTTCTAGCGTTACTTTTAAGTTTTCTCCTCCTGGTATGTCACGAGGGTCTAACATTGCATAGCGACGGTCGCCAGCGATTGAACCTTCATCGTTTGCATCTTGTAATGGAGGTAATACATCATATGAACGACGCCAGATATGAACTTGTTCGTCACCATATTTTTCAGCTGTTTCTTTTTTGTTTAAGCCTTGTAATTTACCATAATGACGTTCGTTTAAGCGCCATGATTTCACTTGAGGTACCCATAATTGATCTGAGTATTCTAAGATTAAGTTACATGTTTTGATTGCGCGAGTTAAAACTGAAGTGAAGGCAATATCAAATTCGATGCCTGCTTCTTTAATTTTACGTCCGCCTTCTTTGGCTTCTTCAACACCTTCTGGAGCTAAATCAACATCAGCCCAACCTGTAAATTGGTTTAATTTGTTCCATTCACTTAATCCGTGACGTGAAAAAACTAATTTTGGCATAAAAAACTCTCCTTTAAATTGGTTTTCTGAAATTTTTTCATTCCTTCCATATTGTACACTTTTTTACAAATAATTTCCATAAAAAATTTAATACAAATGCGCAATGATAGGGATACGGCTATTTTTGACTTTCTAGCACTTCCACACCATTTTCATGCCCGATAATGACAGTATCTACCATATTAAGGAAAAGTCCATGTTCAACAACGCCAACTGTGTGGTCTAACTGGCGAGCTAACTGTTCGGGTTGTTCAATTTTTTCAAGGTGGAGATCAATGATATGGTGTCCACAGTCGGTAATTAAAGTACTTCCATCTTCTTTTTTACGTAGTGTTGGTTGATATCCTAGCGCTTCAAATTTTTTGAATACTTGCATGCAGCCATAAGGAATCACTTCAACAGGTAAAGGAAAGGCGCCTAGATTTTTAACCATTTTTGATTCATCAACAATCCAAATAATTTTTTTAGAATAAGTAGCGACAATTTTTTCGAATAAAAGTGCAGCCCCGCCACCTTTAATACCACCAAAGTTTTCATCGATTTCATCTGCACCATCAATTGTTAAATCAACATGATCGACTTCATCAATGGTTTTAACCGTAATCCCTAAACCTTCTGCTTGTTTTTTTGATGCGATAGAAGTAGGTACGCCGACAATTTGCAAGTTTTCCTCTTTGACACGACGACCTAATTCTTCTATCATATAGTAAGCAGTCGAACCAGTACCTAAACCGACAATCATGCCATCTTTTACATATTCACTAGCTTTAATTCCAACCATTTGTTTCAAGTTCATCAATAATCACTCTCCAACGATAATTTACAACTAACATTATACTATTTCGCTTTCAAAAAACCTATGAAAACTCAGAAAAAAATCAAAAAAATTGTATCCCAAGTAGTTGACAGTCATGAAATATCATGCTACTATTACAAAGGTGCTTTAAACAGGTCTCTAGTAGACGTGCTGACTGTGAAAAGCTTTGATAAAGGTGCAGAAAATCTGCATTATTTTTTATCGCAAAAAAAGAACCACCTGGATGTGTGGGACTATACAGCGAATCAAGGAAGGAGGAAAACAAGGAATGCCTACAATTAACCAATTAGTACGTAAGCCTCGTAAATCAAAGGTTGAAAAATCAAATTCACCTGCATTAAACAAAGGATATAACAGTTTCAAAAAGACTCAAACGAATGTGAGCTCACCTCAAAAACGTGGGGTAGCAACTCGTGTGGGTACTATGACACCTAAAAAACCGAACTCAGCTTTACGTAAATATGCCCGTGTTCGTTTGTCAAACTTAATCGAAGTTACAGCTTATATCCCAGGTATCGGACATAACTTGCAAGAACACAGCGTTGTGTTACTACGTGGTGGACGTGTAAAAGACTTACCAGGGGTACGTTACCATATCGTTCGTGGTGCGTTAGATACAGCTGGTGTGAACGATCGTAAACAAAGTCGTTCTAAATACGGTACTAAACGTCCTAAAGCTTAATTTTTAGATTTGAAACGAAAAAATATAAAATAATCATATTACGAAAAGGAGGAGTTACGGATGCCTCGTAAAGGTCCTGTTGCAAAACGTGATGTTTTACCAGATCCTATTTATAACTCAAAATTAGTAACTCGCTTAATCAACCGTGTCATGATCGACGGTAAACGCGGGATTGCTGCAAGCATCATCTATAATGCATTTGATATTATTAAAGAATCTACAGGGAATGATCCATTAGAAGTTTTTGAACAAGCAATGAAAAATATCATGCCTGTATTAGAAGTTAAAGCTCGTCGTGTGGGTGGTTCTAACTACCAAGTACCAGTTGAAGTTCGTCCAGAACGTCGTACAACTTTAGGTTTACGTTGGATTGTTAGCTATGCACGCCTACGTGGTGAACACACAATGGAAGAACGTCTTGCAAAAGAAATCATGGATGCAGCTAACAACACTGGTGCTTCTGTGAAAAAACGCGAAGACACTCACAAAATGGCCGAAGCCAACCGTGCATTTGCGCACTATCGTTGGTAAGATCCTCTTGCAGCATTTATTTGCTGACAGAAGGTATAGCATGAAACAACCGATTTAATAAGAGAGGAGAAAAACCTACAATGGCAAGAGCATTTTCTTTAGAAAACACTCGTAACATCGGTATCATGGCCCACATCGATGCCGGTAAAACAACTGCGACAGAACGTATCTTGTACTACACTGGTAAAATCCACAAAATTGGAGAAACTCACGAAGGTGCTTCTCAAATGGACTGGATGGAACAAGAACAAGAACGTGGGATTACTATCACATCTGCCGCTACAACTGCTCAATGGAAAGGTCATCGTATCAACATCATCGACACACCAGGGCACGTAGACTTCACAGTCGAAGTTGAACGTTCATTACGTGTATTAGATGGTGCAGTTACCGTCCTAGATGCACAATCTGGGGTAGAACCTCAAACTGAAACTGTATGGCGCCAAGCAACTACTTACGGAGTTCCTCGTATCGTATTTGCTAACAAGATGGATAAAATTGGTGCGGACTTCTTATATTCTGTAAGAACATTGCATGATCGCTTACAAGCAAATGCACATCCAATTCAAATACCAATCGGTGCTGAAGATAGCTTCACAGGTATCATTGACCTAGTGAAAATGAAAGCTGAAATCTACACTAACGACTTAGGTACTGAAATTGAAGAAACTGAAATTCCAGAAGACTACCGTGAGTTAGCTGAAGAATGGCATGAAAAATTAGTTGAAGCTGTTGCTGAAACTGATGAAGAATTAACAATGAAATACTTAGAAGGTGAAGAAATCACTGAGCAAGAACTTAAAGAAGGAATTCGTCGTGCAACTACTGCAGTAGAATTCTACCCAGTTCTTTGTGGTTCTGCGTTCAAGAACAAAGGGGTTCAATTATTATTGGATGCCGTTATTGACTACTTACCTTCTCCATTAGATATCCCTGCAATTAAAGGTATCGATCCTAAGACTGATGAAGAAGTGACTCGTCCAGCTGACGATTCAGCTCCATTCTCAGCTTTAGCCTTCAAAGTTATGACTGACCCATTCGTAGGTCGTTTAACTTTCTTCCGTGTGTACTCTGGTGTCTTAGAATCAGGTTCATACGTACAAAACGCAACTAAAGGTAAACGTGAACGTGTTGGACGTATCCTACAAATGCACGCAAACTCTCGTTCAGAAATTTCTGAAGTATATGCAGGGGATATCGCTGCAGCTGTTGGTTTGAAAGACACAACTACTGGGGATACACTATGTGATGAAAAGAACCTAGTTATCTTAGAATCTATGGAATTCCCAGAACCAGTTATCCAAGTTGCTATCGAACCTAAATCAAAAGCTGACCAAGACAAAATGTCTATCGCTTTACAAAAATTATCTGAAGAAGATCCAACCTTCCGCGCTGAAACAAACCAAGAAACTGGTGAAACAATCATTGCTGGTATGGGTGAGCTTCACTTAGATATTATCGTTGACCGTATGCGTCGTGAATTTAAAGTAGAAGCTAACGTTGGTGCTCCACAAGTATCATATCGTGAAACATTCCGCTCAGCTACTCAAGCTGAAGGTAAGTTTGTACGTCAGTCTGGTGGTAAAGGTCAATACGGTCACGTATGGATTGAATTTACACCAAACGAAGAAGGCGCTGGTTTCGAATTCGAAAACGCAATTGTCGGTGGTGTGGTTCCTCGTGAATACATCCCAGCAGTTGAAGTTGGTTTGAAAGACGCTATGGAAAATGGGGTATTAGCTGGTTACCCAATGGTTGATATCAAGGCTAAACTATATGATGGTTCTTACCATGATGTCGACTCAAGTGAAACAGCCTTCCGTGTAGCTGCATCTATGGCTTTACGTGCTGCTGCTAAGAAAGCTAACCCAGTTATCCTTGAACCAATCATGGCAGTTGAAGTTGTTGTTCCTGAAGAATATCTAGGAGATGTTATGGGACATGTTACTGCACGTCGTGGTCGTGTTGAAGGTATGGAAGCTCGTAATAACTCTCAAGTAGTTCGTGCGATGGTTCCACTTGCTGAAATGTTTGGTTATGCAACAACTTTACGTTCAGCAACTCAAGGTCGTGGTGTGTTTACAATGACATTTGACCACTACGAAGATGTTCCAAAATCTGTTCAAGAAGAAATTATTAAGAAAAATGGCGGAAAAGCTGAATAATATTTGATATTTTTTAGGAATTTCTGCAAAAAACTATCTTTTTTGAAGATTTTTGGGTAAAATAGAAACGATGATATGGGCAGGAAGGAGTTTTCCTTCCTACCTATCAGATATACAAACTAATTAAATTTTTAGGAGGCATATAATAAAATGGCAAAAGAAAAATTTGACCGTTCTAAAGCCCACGTTAACGTTGGTACAATCGGACACGTTGACCATGGTAAAACTACATTAACAGCTGCTATTACAACTGTATTAGCTAAACAAGGTGGAGCACAAGCTATGGCTTATGACCAAATCGATGGTGCTCCAGAAGAACGTGAACGTGGTATCACAATTTCAACTGCACACGTTGAGTACGAAACAGCTACTCGTCACTATGCACACGTTGACTGCCCAGGACACGCTGACTACGTTAAAAACATGATCACTGGTGCTGCTCAAATGGACGGTGCTATCTTAGTAGTATCTGCTGCTGATGGTCCTATGCCACAAACTCGTGAACACATTCTTTTATCACGTAACGTTGGTGTTCCATACATCGTTGTTTTCTTAAACAAAGTTGATATGGTTGACGACGAAGAATTATTAGAATTAGTTGAAATGGAAGTACGTGACTTATTAACTGAATACGACTTCCCAGGAGATGATGTTCCTGTAATCGCTGGTTCTGCATTAAAAGCTTTAGAAGGCGACCCATCTTACGAAGAAAAAATCTTAGAATTAATGGCTGCAGTTGACGAATACATCCCAACTCCAGAACGTGACAACGATAAACCATTCATGATGCCAGTCGAAGACGTATTCTCAATCACTGGTCGTGGTACTGTTGCTACAGGTCGTGTTGAACGTGGACAAGTACGTGTTGGTGACGAAGTTGAAATAGTTGGTATCCATGATGAAATTTCTAAAACAACAGTTACTGGTGTTGAAATGTTCCGTAAATTATTAGATTACGCTGAAGCTGGAGACAACATCGGTGCATTATTACGTGGTGTGGCTCGTGAAGATATCCAACGTGGTCAAGTATTAGCTAAACCAGGTTCAATCACTCCACATACAAAATTCACTGCTGAAGTGTACGTTTTAACTAAAGAAGAAGGTGGACGTCATACTCCATTCTTCACTAACTACCGTCCACAATTCTACTTCCGTACAACTGACGTTACAGGTGTAGTTAACTTACCAGAAGGTACTGAAATGGTTATGCCTGGTGATAACGTAACTATGGAAGTTGAATTAATCCACCCAATCGCTATCGAAGACGGAACTCGTTTCTCAATTCGTGAAGGCGGACGTACTGTTGGTTCAGGCGTTGTTACTGGTATCTTAGCTTAATTTTAAGCTTTTAAAACTAGTAGATAAATAAAGACGATGAGTTTTTGCTCATCGTCTTTTTTTGCGTAAAAAAATTCAAATTAATTTATCACTATTATTTAATGTAAAAATATTGGTTTTTATGGATATTTTAAATCTATATATTTTGTTTTGGTTATTAAAAAAGTGTGTTTTTAAATTGATCAACTGTTAGTTTATTAAAGAAAAATGAAAAAAGTCGATACTATTACTATCATGATCAAATGGGGTGGAAAAATGAAAGGCAAACAAAGAAGTATCGGCTGGGTTATTGTGCTAGTCTTGATTAGTATGGCATTATTACCGGTTTTAATCTTATCTGTAATTAACTTTTTTAGCACAATCAATTCATTAAAAACAAATGTCCAAAATACACAAGATGGTACCGTTTCAGCAATTGTTGTTGCACAAGATGAACTGTTTATAAATACAAACAGTCAAATGAAAGAAATGGTTCAATTTGAAGTATTGCAAAAAAATTTTGATTTAGGACAAATTGAAAATGCACTTATTACAGCTAGTAAAGGTGATCGTAATATTTTGAGTATGACTTTTGCAACGGAAAATCCGGCAGAATGTGTATCGACCTTACCTATACCTGAGGGATATGATGCAACTAGTCGTCCATGGTTTAAAGATGCAGTGGCAAAAATAGATACTTTAGTCTGGTCTGAACCTTATCAAGATATCGATAGTGGGAATTTTGTTTCGACGGTTTCTTATGCGTTTAAAAATTCGCAAGGACAACTTGGTGTGTTAACCGCAGATGTTTCGTTTAAAGCGGTTAGTGATTTAATCAAGGCGTTAAATACTAGTGAAGGTGCGCAAGTTTCGTTGATTGCTAAATCAGGGATTGTGGTAGCCTCTTCTGATAAAGCGCTAGTGAATAAAAACTATCCTTTTGCGGCATTATTTAAGACGGTTGTACAAGCCAATAAAGAGGCCGATATTTTAAAGCTTAAACAAAAGGAATTTGCTTCTGTTTATTTCAATCGTGGCACTGCGGCACATCCACTAATTGTCCTTGCTACGATGGATAAAGCGGTGATGCAAAAAACGCTATGGTTCCAAGTGCTAATTACAGTGGTTTTAATCTTAATCATGTTAGTAATTATTTTGATTAACGCACTGTTCATTACCCGGTTGATTAAAGGGGTAGTCGCTTTATTTACGACCTATTTCAAACGAGTAGGCTCTGGACATCTTAGTAAGATTGATACGAAATCTGGGCAGGCAACGAAAACCGGTCAATCAATACCACGTTTATTGTATCGGGCAGTTCATCCTGATGAAAAGGGCAATGAACTGCAACAAATGAGTGCACAATACAACATAATGATTGATTCGGTGGCCCAATTAATTCAAGAGGTTCAAGCTGAAAGTAATGAAGTTTTCCAACGTTCAGCTTCTCTATTAGAGCTTTCCAAGCAAACCAATATGGCGACTGAAGAAGTGGCTGAGACCATCACTGGTATTGCACAAGTCACTGGTTCACAAGCCAACGAAACTGAGCGTAGTGTCAGTCAAATGAACGAATTATCAACGCATGTAAATGAATTGATGAATAGTGTGGAAGTGATGAGTCTGCAATCAGCTGAATCGGCAAGTATTAATCAATCAAGCATGCAGTTGATGGGTAAAGTGAATGGTAGCTGGCAAGATGAAATGCAACAAATGGAAGAATTGATGCGCAGTATGGATGAAATGAATGATATGATTCAAAATATTACGCAGATCATTCAGGTAATCAATGACATTTCTTATCAAACCAACTTACTAGCCTTAAATGCTTCTATTGAGGCGGATCGTGCTGGTGAATCAGGCAAAGGGTTTGCGGTGGTCGCTTCTGAAATTCGCAATCTAGCTGAACAAAGCAAGGAATCTACCAAAGAAATTGCTGCAATTATCGAGCAAGTTCAGCATCGTTCGACAGAAATGGTTGAACAAACCTCGCGTTCATTAGCTGGCGGGGAAAAACAAACCACTTTAATTCATCAAGCGATTCAGACTGTACAGGAGGTTTTTGATAAGAATCAGACTTTATTGAACAGTATTACCAATGTTCAAGCTACTGTCTTAGAGAATTTAGAAAATATCTCAGCTTCAACAGAAGAAAATGCTGCCGGAACACAAGAAGTTTCAGCAAATGCTGAGGAGGTCTTGGCTACTTCTGAGGAATTTACGCAACATGTGAGTGATTTACGTCAGATTGCTGCTCAATTACAGCGTTCCGCAAGTAAATTCACCCTTTCATAAAATATAAAATCAGGTAAAGGGGCTTTACCTGATTTTTTTAGGCAGATTTTCGTTTTATAAATAATTAGAATAAAAAAGTAAAGATAAACAGATTGTATCAAATCGAATCGATAAATTTTTGCAAAAATTGACCTATCCTGCTACTATAGAGGTGTAGTAATAAATAAAGCTAAATTGGGGGAATTTATATGTGTACATCAATTACTTATACTACTAAAGATCATTATTTTGGCCGTAATTTTGATTATGAGCTTTCCTATGGTGAACAGGTAGTGGTGACTCCTAGAAATTATGTCTTTGAATTCTGCAAAGAAGCTCCACTATCGAATCATTATGCGATAATTGGTGTTGCGACGGTGGTCAATGATTATCCGCTTTATTATGATGCAACAAATGAAAAAGGGTTGAGTATTGCGGGTTTAAATTTTGCAGGCTTAGCTGATTATAAACCTTATGTTGAAGGAAAAGAGAATATCACTCCTTTTGAATTGATTCCGTGGCTACTAGGTCGTTGTGCCAACGTGAGTCAAGCGCGTGAATTGCTTGATCGGATGAATTTAGTAAAGATCAACTTTAGTCCAGAATTACCTTTAGCTGATTTGCATTGGATGTTATCTGATCAAAATGAATCGATTGTTATTGAGTGTGTGAAAGAAGGACTGAAAATATATGATAACCCAATTGGTGTACTGACAAATAATCCAGAGTTTAAACAACAAGTTTTTCAATTGAACAATTACCGTTCGTTGTCTACCAAAACACCTGCAGATACCTTTGCTAAGGGATTGAATCTTGATGTATATAGTCGTGGGATGGGTGGCTTAGGTTTGCCTGGAGATTTATCTTCTAGTTCACGTTTTATCAAAGCGACTTTTACAAAATGGAATTCAGTTTCTGGTGAGTCAGAGGCAGAAAGTGTGGGCCAATTTTTCCATATTCTAGGCGCTGTTGAACAACAAATGGGCTTATGTGATGTAGGGGATGAAAAGTATGAACATACCATTTATTCTTCTTGTTGCAATATGGATAAAGGAATTTTTTACTATCGAAGCTATCATAATAGTCAAATTACTGGTGTAGATATGCATAAAGAAGATTTAGATGGTCAAAAGTTAGCTTGCTATCCATTGATTAATGAACAACAATTTAATATCGTCAATGCATAAAATTTAGATAACTAATAATAAAGAAGAGATAGTCAAGGGTTTTGGCTATCTCTTTTGATCTTATTTGTGTGAAAATGTAACGAAATTTTGTTTATCCAGTAATTGCTTGATTGGGAAATATAAAATGCTGACAATTAAAATGGTAGTCACGACATTAATTAAGGTTGCTGGTAATTTGATGCTAGCAGCCAACCAAGCTTGTGGGACATCAGCTCCACTGATTAATAGAAAGACGAAATTTTTCAACTGAGTCATCAGTAATTTGGCAAAACCGGTAACCACCCCGACAAAGATAAGCTGAGGGAATTTAAGTGGTTTTTCTTTAAAAAGTCGGATGGCTCCATAGCTAAAAGCAGCAACGATAAAGCATTCGAGAACAAAATAAGGTGCTTCAGTTGCATAACCATTAAGCAAATCAAAAAGTGCAAAGCCAATGCTACCGGCCATGGCCCCCTTAGTATAACCTAACAATAACACCGCTAGTAAAAACATAGCATTTCCTAGATGAACAAAGGCTCCGGTAGGTAAAGGAATTTTAATTGTTGTTCCGATGAATGTTAAGGCTGCAAATAGTGCAGTCAGTGTGATAGCTTGAATAGATTTTGTTTGTTTCATTTTGATTCCTCCAATCGTGTTTCGGCATGGAAATAGGCGCCGTGCCAAACATGTCCAACATAAGGGTTAACAAAGATCCCTTTTTGGATGGCTTTATTGACAAAACTTTTGGCTAATTGGACAGCTTGAAGAACCGGATAATCATGGGCTAATAAGCAGGTAATCGCAGCGGCAAAAGTACAGCCTGCACCGTGGTTGGTTGCAGTTGAAATGATTGGTAATGCCAAAGTTTGAAAATCTTGACCATCATAGAAGATATCAATGGCCAGCTCATGATTTAAACGGGCACCACCTTTGATGACAACGTTTTTTGCACCCATTTCATGAATGATTTTAGCTGCTTGTTTCATCTGCTCAATGGTGTGTAAATCGCCCATTCCAGAAAGTATACCGGCTTCTACTAAATTAGGTGTTGTGATAAAAGCTTGTGGAATAAGTTTGTTTTTTAGCATTTCAACGACTTGGGGTTGTAAAATATTAGCCGTTCCTTTGCAAGCGATAACTGGATCGATGACGAGTTTTTCGATATTACTTGTTTTGAGTAACTTGCTTATCGTTGCTGCGTTTTCTTCGTTGCCTAACATGCCAGTTTTCAAGGCTGCGATTTGGCCCCCACATGTAGCACTCGCAAATTGTTTTTGAATCAACTCGCTATCTAACTCGTGGACTTCATGTTGCCAGCCTTTTGAAGCATCCATTGTTACGATTGAGGTAATGACCGCATATCCATATAATCCAAATTCTTGAAAGGTTTTTAAATCAGCCTCTAATCCTGCACCTCCAGTAGAATCAGAGCCTGCAATAGTAAGTACTTGTTTAACCATAGTTTCCCTCCTTTTTTGATAGTATAACGCAACAGATGGTATCGTAAAACAACCAATTGGCTCAAAACATACCCAACCAATTTAAAAAGACCTATCTGCATGAGATAGATCTTTTAACGTTTAGCTGATAATATTGATGTACAATGTGCGAGTCGCTGTTTAAATTCTTCTAAAGGATAAGTGGCTAGATGGGCATAATTTAAGCGCATAGATTGACATTGATTACAATATAAAAAGCTAGGCGCCACTAATAAATTTTGTTTCAGGAAAATTTGCCAGTCTTTGCGGTGGAGTTTTTGATGTTTCCACGTACAATATAAATATAGTCCCCCTGAAGTTTGTTGTACTTGCCAATCTTCACTAAATTCAGAAAAAACATGTAAAATCTCAGCTTGTCTCTGCGCCAAAAAATGTAATAAATGTGTCTGCTTGACAAGATAATCACTGGCACTTAAAGCATTTTGAGCAATGATTTGCGAAAATAAATCAGTCGTACGCTCGCTTTGGATTTTTGTATCTATAATAGAAGATAATAGTGATTTAGGAGCAGCTAACCAACCAATTTTGATATGTGGGCTGAATATTTTTGACAAAGAACCAAGATAGATGACTTGTTCGTCGGCTAAACTTTTTAGTCGAGGTAAGGGGCGATTGAAGTTCAGTTCACCATAAGCATCATCTTCTACAATTGGAATCTGATATTTTTTACAAATAGCGAGAATTTGCTGGCGACGTTCAAGCGACATTAATCTTCCGGTCGGGTTTTGAAAGTCAGGATTAAGATAAACAAGCTTAATACGACGTTGCAAAATTTGTTGTTCTAATTTTTCAGCTATGATTCCATCGTTATCCATATCAATTCCTAATAATTCAATTTGGTTAGAGGCAATCCAAGGCAATGAAAAAAGAAAAGAGGGGTTTTCTGTAGCAACCACATCACCTGGTTTGAGTAAAGTATCGAAAATCAGTGACATTCCTTGCGTAGAACCAGATGTAATTAGTAATTCTTCAGCACTAAGGGATAACTGATACTGACTTTTTAAATGATTGACCAAAGCGTGACGTAAATGAATTTCTCCTGAATCGGGTAAATCAGCTTGCATCTTAAGCACCTGTTCCCACGAAAGGCTTGGAATATTAAAGTTTTGAATGAAAGATAGGGGCAAATCACCGCTAGATAAATCAATACAATCTTTCTCGTTACGTTTTGTTTTCAATTCAGCAAGATAAGGATCTTCCACAAAAATTGGGCGAGCTAGCAAATTTTTCCAAGGCAGTTGGGGTGACTTACGATTGGCAATACGAGTTGCGCTGATATAGGTACCGCTTCCTTGTTGACGTTCAACCCAGCCTAAACTCACTAATTCATCGAGTGCACGTCCTACAGTAGAGCGATTAACACCATAAAGCTGTGCTAGTTTACGTTCGGCAGGTAAGCGTTCTTCGGGTAGTAACTCACCAGACTGAATAGCTTCGATTAATTCATGGATAATTTGTTGATAATAGGGTAAGTCCGAATCAGTATTTAATTGATACATCAAGATCCCTCCGTAAGTTTTCTTAGCCTAAAGTTAGAAGATTCAAGCAAAAAAGTCAAGTTGAAACATTTTTCTACTATAATATAGTACGCAATAAAATAGAGTAAAATGAAAATAGAGTGAAAAGGCAAAAAAATTTTCAGTTTTTCAAGAAAAAAGCTTGCTAATTATTTAGACATATACTATAATCAAAAAGGTGCTGCTCATTAAGGGTATGCACTGCAGATAGAATTCTGCGGCTAAGAAACGAGAGGTTGCGACACGCCCGGACGCTTTGCCATGGTCGAGCGTGACGGATAATTTTCGTGGAGCTATGTCTACTTGTCAAAATAGGCGAAGGAGGGAACAAAATGGCAAAACAAAAAATTCGTATCCGTTTAAAAGCGTATGAACATCGTATTTTAGATCAGTCTGCGGATAAAATTGTAGAAACTGCAAAGAGAACTGGAGCTGACGTATCTGGTCCAATTCCATTACCAACAGAACGTAGTCTTTACACAATCATTCGTGCGACTCACAAATACAAAGATTCACGCGAACAATTCGAAATGCGTACACACAAACGTCTAATCGACATTGTGAATCCAACACCAAAAACTGTCGATGCTTTAATGAAGCTTGACTTACCATCAGGTGTTAATATTGAAATCAAACTATAATTATAATTAAGATGGAGGTGTAATCATGACCAAAGGAATCTTAGGGAAAAAAGTGGGAATGACTCAAATCTTCACTGAATCAGGAGAATTAATCCCAGTTACAGTTGTTGAAGCTACTCCAAACGTAGTCTTACAAGTGAAAACTGTTGAAACTGACGGCTATGAAGCAATTCAAGTTGGTTTCGAAGATATGCGTGAAGTTTTGTCTAACAAACCTGCGAAAGGTCATGTTGCAAAAGCAAACACGGCTCCTAAGCGCTTCATTCGTGAATTCAAGGATGTTGAGCTTGAGGGCTTAGAAGTAGGATCAGAAATTAAAGTGGACGTCTTCCAAGCAGGAGACATCGTTGACGTTACAGGAACAACTAAAGGTAAAGGATTCCAAGGCGTAATCAAACGTCATGGACAAAGCCGCGGACCAATGGCTCACGGTTCTCGTTACCATCGTCGTCCTGGATCAATGGGTCCAGTTGCACCTAACCGTGTATTTAAAAATAAACACCTTGCTGGCCGTATGGGTGGCAACCGCGTAACAATTCAAAATCTTGAAATTGTACGTGTAGACGCTGAACGTAACGTAATCTTAATCAAAGGTAACGTTCCAGGCGCTAAAAAATCATTGATTACAATCAAATCAGCTGTGAAGGCTAAATAATCGATAGGAAGAAAGGAGGAACTAAGGAATGCCAAACGTAGCATTATTTAAACAAGATGGAAGCCAAATTGGCGAAATTACTTTAAATGAAGAAATTTTTGGAATCGAACCTAATGAAAGTGTTGTTTTCGATGCAGTCATCATGCAACGTGCTTCATTAAGACAAGGAACACACGCTGTTAGAAACCGTAGCGCAGTACGTGGCGGTGGACGCAAACCATGGCGTCAAAAAGGAACAGGTCGTGCTCGTCAAGGTTCAATCCGTTCACCACAATGGCGTGGAGGTGGCGTTGTATTTGGACCAACACCACGTTCATACAGCTACAAACTTCCTAGAAAAGTTCGTCGTTTAGCAATGAAATCTGTATTATCAGAAAAAGTTGCTGCAAATAACTTGGTTGCAGTTGACGCATTAAGCTTCGAAGCACCAAAAACTAAAGAATTTAAACAAGTTCTTGCTAACTTATCAATTGATACAAAAGTATTAGTAGTATTAGAACCAGGTAATGACTTTGCTGCTTTATCAGCACGTAACTTACCAAACGTAAGTGTTGTTGCTTCAGACAACGTAAGTGTGTTAGATGTTGTATCAAATGACAAATTATTAGTAACTCAAACTGCTCTTACTCAAATTGAGGAGGTGCTTGCATAATGAACTTACTAGATGTCATTAAACGCCCAGTAATCACTGAAAAGTCTATGAACGCAATGGAAGAAAACAAATACACTTTTGAAGTGGATACTCGTGCAAACAAAACATTAGTAAAACAAGCTGTAGAAGCTGCTTTCGATGTGAAAGTTAAAGACGTGAACATCGTAAACGTACGTCCTAAATTCAAACGTATGGGTAAATATGCAGGTTATACAAAAAAACGTCGCAAAGCTATTGTGACATTAACAAGCGATTCAAAAGCAATCGAATTATTCTCAGCTGAATAATAAAACTAGATAGATTATTAATAGGAGGGAAAAAGACGTGGCGATTAAAAAGTACAAACCTACCTCAAATGGTCGTCGTAATATGACTTCATCTGATTTTGCTGAAATTACTACATCAAAACCAGAAAAATCATTATTGGCACCATTGAAAAACAATGCCGGCCGTAACAACAACGGACGCATCACTGTACGTCACCAAGGTGGCGGTCATAAACGTCAATACCGTTTGATCGATTTCAAACGTAACAAAGATAATGTTGTAGCTAAAGTTGCGACAATCGAATACGATCCAAACCGTTCTGCAAACATTGCTTTATTGCATTACGAAGATGGAGTAAAAACTTATATCTTAGCACCTAAAGGATTAGAAGTAGGCATGACAGTTGTATCTGGTCCTGAAGCTGATATCAAAGTGGGTAACGCATTACCATTAGAAAACATTCCAGTTGGTACTGTTATCCACAATATCGAATTAAAACCAGGTAAAGGTGGACAATTAATCCGCTCTGCTGGTACAAGTGCTCAAGTTTTAGGTAAAGAAGGTAAATACGTTCTTATCCGCCTAAACTCAGGTGAAGTTCGTATGATTTTAGCAACATGCCGTGCAACAATCGGTGCTGTTGGTAACGAACAACACGAATTAATTAACATCGGTAAAGCAGGTCGCTCTCGTTGGTTACGTAAACGTCCAACTGTTCGTGGTAGCGTAATGAACCCTAATGATCACCCACACGGTGGTGGTGAAGGTCGTGCACCAATCGGACGTAAAGCACCAGTTTCACCTTGGGGTCAACCAGCTCTTGGCTTCAAAACACGTAACAAGAAAGCTATATCAAACAAACTTATTGTTCGTCGTCGTAAGACTAAATAATTTTTATGACCATGTGTCGCACATTTTGAGAGGAGGTTCACCATGGGTCGTAGCTTAAAGAAAGGACCTTTTGTCGATGACCATTTGATGAAAAAGGTCGAAGCACAACAAGGTGTTGAAAAGAAAAAAGTAATCAAAACTTGGTCTCGTCGTTCTACAATCTTCCCAAGTTTTGTTGGATTCACAATCGCTGTGTATGATGGACGTAAACACGTGCCAGTTTACATTCAAGAAGACATGGTAGGACATAAATTAGGTGAATTTGCACCAACTAGAACTTATCGTGGCCACGCTGCAGACGATAAGAAGACAAAACGCTAGTCTGAGGGGAGGATATAATAATGGCAGAACAAATTACATCAGCTAAAGCAACTGCTAAAACAGTACGTACATCTCCTCGTAAAGCGCGTTTAGTTATCGATTTAATCCGAGGAAAAAGCGTTGCTGAAGCAATTGCAATTCTAAAATTCACACCAAATAAAGCTGCATCAATCATTGAAAAAGTTTTAATGTCAGCTATTGCGAATGCTGAAAATAATTTTGACTTAGATGTTGAAAACTTATATGTATCTGAAGCTTTTGTTAACGAAGGACCAACTATGAAACGTTTCCGTCCACGTGCAAAAGGATCAGCTTCACCAATCAATAAACGTACAAGTCATATTACGGTAGTCGTATCAGAAAAATAAGGAGGGACAATCAGTGGGTCAAAAAGTACATCCAATTGGAATGCGTGTAGGCGTCATCCGTGACTGGGATGCAAAATGGTATGCTGAAAAAGAGTATGCTGAATATCTACACGAAGATTTAAGAATTCGTAAATTTATCGCATCTAAACTTGCTGATGCCGCTGTGTCAACAGTAGAAATCGAACGTGCTGCAAATCGCGTGAACGTTTCAATCCACACAGCTAAACCAGGTATGGTTATCGGTAAAGGCGGTGCTGAAGTCGAAAACCTACGTAAAGAATTAAATAAATTAACTGGTAAACGAGTTCACATTAACATTGTTGAAATCAAAAAACCAGATTTAGATGCTAAATTAGTCGGCGAAGGTATTGCACGTCAATTAGAAAACCGTGTTGCTTTCCGTCGTGCACAAAAACAAGCTATCCAACGTACAATGCGTTCAGGAGCTAAAGGAATTAAAACACAAGTATCAGGTCGTTTAAACGGTGCAGATATTGCTCGTAGCGAAGGATACTCAGAAGGAACAGTTCCACTTCATACATTGCGTGCAGATATTGACTACGCATGGGAAGAAGCAGATACAACATACGGTAAACTTGGTGTTAAAGTGTGGATTTATCGTGGAGAAGTTCTTCCAACTAAAAAGAATACTGAAAAAGGAGGGAAATAAGACATGTTAGTACCAAAACGTGTAAAACACCGTCGTGAATTCCGCGGTAAAATGCGTGGTGAAGCTAAAGGCGGTAAAGAAGTTACTTTTGGTGAATACGGTTTGCAAGCAGTTGAATCACATTGGATTACCAACCGTCAAATCGAAGCAGCCCGTATAGCTATGACTCGTTACATGAAACGTGGTGGGAAAGTATGGATTAAAATCTTCCCTCACAAATCTTATACTGCCAAAGCGATTGGGGTACGTATGGGATCTGGTAAAGGGGCACCTGAAGGTTGGGTTGCACCAGTTAAACGCGGCAAAATCATGTTTGAAGTAGCTGGCGTTCCTGAAGAAGTAGCTCGTGAAGCTTTACGTCTTGCTTCTCACAAATTACCAGTAAAAACTAAAATCGTAAAACGTGAGGAAATGGGTGGTGAATCGAATGAAGGTTAAAGAAATCAGAGAATTAACCACTGCCGAAATGCTAGATCAAGAAAAACAATTAAAAGAAGAATTGTTCAATCTTAGATTCCAATTAGCTACAGGCCAATTAGAAAACACTGCACGAATCAAAGAAGTACGTAAATCGATTGCACGCATCAAAACTGTGTTGCGTGAACAAGCTAAGTAATCGTGGAAGGAGGCCATTCATCGTATGACTGAAGAAAGAAATCAACGCAAAGTTTATCTAGGACGTGTGGTTTCTGACAAAATGGATAAAACCATTACTGTTGTCGTTGAAACAAAACGTAACCACCCAATCTATGGTAAACGTATGAACTATTCTAAGAAATACAAAGCTCACGATGAAAACAATGAAGCAAAAGTTGGAGATATCGTGAAAATTATGGAAACTCGTCCATTATCAGCTACAAAACGTTTCCGTCTAGTAGAGATTGTTGAAAAAGCAGTGATTATTTAATCAACGAGATTTTCCTATATAGATTTCAAATATTGTCAAATCTGAAAGGAGGATACACATCGTGATCCAAGCAGAAAGTCGTTTAAAAGTTGCTGATAACTCAGGCGCTCGTGAAATCCTAACGATTAAAGTTTTAGGCGGATCTGGCCGTAAAACTGCCAATATCGGTGACGTGATTGTTGCTACGGTTAAACAAGCAACGCCAGGTGGTGTTGTCAAAAAAGGTGACGTTGTTAAAGCCGTTATCGTTCGTACAAAATCAGGAGCTCGTCGTGCAGACGGTTCATATATTAAATTTGATGAAAATGCTGCGGTAATTATCCGTGATGATAAGAGCCCACGTGGAACTCGTATCTTCGGACCAGTTGCTCGTGAATTACGCGAAAACAACTTCATGAAGATCGTTTCACTAGCACCAGAAGTATTATAATAGGTCAATAAAACATAAGGAGGTGCTAAGATAGATGTTTGTTAAAAAAGGCGATAAAGTTAAAGTTATCACTGGAAAAGACAAAAATAAGGAAGGCGTAGTTTTAGCTGCCCTACCTAAAAAAGATAAAGTCATCATTGAAGGTGTAAACATTGTGAAAAAACACCAAAAACCTTCTCAAGCTGCTCCTCAAGGTGGAATCGTTGAAGTTGAAGCGCCAATTCACGTATCTAACGTAATGGTAATCGATCCTTCAAACGGACAACCTACAAAAGTTGCTTACAAAGAAGTTGATGGCAAAAAAGTCCGCGTTTCTAAGAAAACCGGTGAAGTTTTAGATAAATAAGAAAAATAAGGAAGGAGGGGCTTACTGAATGAACCGCCTTAAAGAAAAATATACAAAAGAAGTTGTTCCATCTTTAATGGAAAAATTTGAATATAGCTCAGTGATGCAAGTGCCTAAAGTTGAAAAGATTGTTATCAACATGGGTGTTGGTGATGCTGTATCAAACGCTAAAAACTTAGATAAAGCTGTTGAAGAATTACAATTAATTTCAGGTCAAAAACCTTTAATTACTAAAGCTAAGAAATCAATCGCTGGTTTCCGTTTACGTGAAGGAATGCCAATCGGTGCGAAAGTTACTTTACGTGGTGAAAGAATGTACGAATTTTTAGATAAATTAGTTACTGTTTCACTTCCACGTGTGCGTGACTTCCACGGTGTAAGCAAAAAAGCCTTTGACGGTCGTGGAAACTACACTTTAGGTGTGAAAGAACAATTAATCTTCCCTGAAGTGGACTACGATTTAGTAGATAAAGTACGTGGTATGGATATCGTAATTGTAACTACAGCTCAAACAGATGAAGAATCTCGTGAGTTGTTAACACAATTAGGCATGCCATTTGCAAAATAATAAAAGGAGGCGAACTACGTGGCTAAAAAATCAATGATTGCTAAAAACAAACGTCCTGCAAAATTCTCAACTCAAGAATATACTCGTTGCGAACGTTGCGGACGTCCACATTCAGTTTATCGTAAATTTAAACTTTGCCGTATTTGCTTCCGCGAACTTGCCTATAAAGGTCAAATTCCCGGCGTGAAGAAAGCTAGCTGGTAAAAAAGTTAAATTCGCATAAAGGAGGTAAATCATCTAATGGTCATGACAGATCCAATTGCAGATTTTCTAACTCGCATTCGTAATGCAAACATGGTTAAACATGAAGTTTTAGAAGTTCCTGCATCAAAAATCAAACGTGACATCGCTGAAATCTTAAAACGTGAAGGTTTCGTACGTGATGTAGAATATATCGATGATGACAAACAAGGCGTAATCCGTGTGTTCTTAAAATACGGTAAAAACGGCGAACGTGTTATCACTAACTTAAAACGTATCTCAAAACCAGGTTTACGTGCTTACGTAAAAGCTGACGAAGTACCTAAAGTATTAAATGGTTTAGGGATTGCAATTATCTCAACTTCTGAAGGTGTAATCACTGATAAAGAAGCTAGAGCTAAAAACATCGGTGGCGAAGTTGTCGCTTACGTATGGTAAGAATTAATCAACGAGGAGGTGTCTGATAGTGAGCCGTATCGGTAATAAAGTTGTTGTTCTTCCTCAAGGTGTGGAAGTCAAACAAAACGGAAACGAAGTTACAGTCAAAGGTCCTAAAGGTGAATTAACTCGTACTTTCTCAGAAGATATCAAAATGAATATCGAAGGTAACGAAGTGACTTTCACTCGTCCAAATGACTCAAAAGAAATGAAAACAATTCACGGAACTACTCGCGCAATCTTCCATAACATGGTTGTTGGTGTAAGCGAAGGTTTCCAAAAAGCATTAGAATTAATCGGGGTTGGGTACCGTGCACAATTACAAGGTTCAAAACTTGTATTAAACGTAGGTTACTCTCATCCTGTTGAAATTACTGCTCCTGCAGGTGTAACATTTGAAGTTCCATCTAACACACAAGTTGTTGTTAAAGGAATTAGCAAAGAAGCTGTAGGTGAAATTGCAGCGAACATTCGTGGTGTTCGTCCACCAGAACCTTATAAAGGTAAAGGTATTCGCTATGTTGGTGAATATGTACGCCGTAAAGAAGGTAAAACTGGTAAATAATCGTAAACAACATTGTTTACGATTCGCGGCTTAGGCCAGCATAATAAAAGAGGTGACAATTGTGATTACAAAACCAGACAAAAATAAAACACGTCAAAAGAGACATCGTCGTGTACGTAACAAAATCTCTGGTACTGCTGAGTGCCCACGCTTGAACGTTTTTCGTTCTAATAAAAACATCTACGCTCAAATTATTGATGACGTAGCGGGTGTGACGCTAGCAAGTGCCTCTGCCTTAGATAAAGAAATTTCAGGTGGAACAAAAACTGAACAAGCACAAGCTGTTGGTAAATTAGTAGCAGAACGTGCTGCAGCAAAAGGTATTAAAAATGTAGTCTTTGACCGTGGTGGATACCTTTACCATGGCCGTGTAGCAGCTTTAGCTCAAGCAGCTCGCGAAAATGGACTTGAATTTTAATAGAAGGAGGAACACCATTCATGGTTTATATTGATCCAAAACATTTGGAATTAGAAGACCGCGTTGTAGCGATTAACCGTGTAACAAAAGTTGTTAAAGGTGGACGTCGTTTACGTTTTGCAGCTTTAGTTGTTGTCGGTGACAAAAACGGACATGTAGGTTTTGGTACTGGTAAAGCTCAAGAAGTTCCAGAAGCAATCCGTAAAGCTGTTGAAGATGCTAAGAAAAACCTTATCGAAGTACCAATGGTTGGGACTACTATCCCTCATGAAGTTATCGGAACTTTTGGTGGTGGACGCATCTTAATGAAACCAGCTGTAGAAGGTTCTGGGGTTGCAGCCGGGGGTCCAACTCGTGCTGTCTTAGAATTAGCTGGTATCGCTGATATCGCATCTAAATCTTTACGTTCAAACACACCAATCAATGTTGTACGTGCAACAATTGAAGGTTTGAAACAATTAAAACGCGCTGAAGAAGTTGCTGCATTACGTGGTAAATCAGTTGAAGAATTAATCGGTTAAGGAGGACTAAATAATGGCTGAATTAAAAATTACTTTAAAACGCAGTGTTATCGGACGTCCTCAAAGCCAACGCAAAACTGTTCAAGCGTTAGGTCTAACAAAAGTAAACAGCTCAGTAGTAAAACCTGCTAACGATGCAGTTAAAGGTATGATCAAAGCTGTTTCTCACTTAGTGGACGTTAAAGAAATTTAATTATAAACAAATTTATACTTATTCATTAAGGAGGTGCCAAATACATGAAACTTCATGAATTAAAACCTGCAGAAGGTTCTCGTCAAGTACGTAATCGTGTTGGCCGTGGAACTTCATCAGGTAACGGTAAAACAGCAGGACGTGGACAAAAAGGGCAAAAAGCTCGTTCAGGTGGTGGTGTACGTTTAGGTTTTGAAGGGGGACAAACACCATTGTTCCGTCGTTTACCAAAACGTGGATTTACTAATATCAACCGCAAAGAATACGCTGTTGTTAACTTAGACGTTTTAAACCGTTTTGAAGATGGTGCTGAAGTAACTCCTGTAGCTTTAGTGGAAGCTGGAATCGTTAAAGATGCAAAAGCTGGAATCAAAGTTTTAGGAAACGGAACATTATCTAAGAAATTAACAGTTAAAGCTGCTAAGTTCTCAAAAGCCGCAGAAGAAGCAATTGTTGCTGCTGGTGGATCAATCGAGGTGATTTAACGCATGCTTAAATTGCTGAAGGACGCTTTTAAAGTAAAAGATATCCGATCCAGAATTCTGTTTACAGTGTTTATCTTGTTTATTTTCCGTGTAGGTACTCATATTACTATTCCGGGAGTAAATGCGGCATCTTTACAGAGCATTGCTGATCTACCATTTCTAAATATGCTTAATTTAGTAAGTGGTAGTTCAATCCAACGCTTTTCAATTTTTGCCATGGGGGTATCTCCTTATATCACAGCTTCCATCATTGTGCAATTACTACAAATGGACATTGTGCCTAAATTTGTAGAATGGTCTAAACAAGGGGAAGTTGGTCGACGAAAATTGAACCAAGCTACTCGATATATTACTTTGGTATTAGCCTTTGCCCAATCAGTAACAATTACTGCTGGTTTTAACTACTTTACACAATTAGGTTTCGTTAAAAATCCAACAGTAACTACTTTCATTTTAATTGGTTTTATCTTAACTACTGGAACAATGTTTGTGACATGGTTAGGGGAACAAATTACTGAAAAAGGGATTGGTAATGGTGTTTCAATGATTATCTTCGCAGGTATCATTGCTCAGATGCCAGGTAGTATTAAAGAAATTGTAGAAGATTATTTCATCAATATTGAATCTAGTCAATTATGGAAATCAGCATTATTTGCCTTGGCATTAATCTTGATTGTATTAATCGTTGTGACTTTTGTAACCTATGTACAACAAGCTGAACGAAAAATTCCGATTCAATATACTAAACGTATGACTGGGGCACCAACAAGTAGTTATCTACCATTAAAAGTGAATGCCGCAGGGGTTATCCCAGTAATTTTCGCAAGTTCGTTTTTAACAACGCCGAGTGCAATTATCCAGGCCTTGGCAAGCTCTCATAGTGATGAACAATGGTATCAAGTGGTGACAACATTATTCAGTTATAATACTGTGCCAGGTGCAGTTTTATATACTGTATTAATCGTTGGTTTCACATTCTTCTATGCCTTTGTGCAAGTGAATCCAGAAAAACTTGCCGAGAATCTTCAAAAGCAAGGAAGCTATATTCCAAGTATCCGTCCAGGTCGTGGTACGGAAGAATATGTTTCTGGATTATTGATGCGTTTAAGTACAGTCGGCTCACTATTCTTAGGAGTTGTTGCTTTACTACCAATTATTGCACAAATGGTTTGGCAGTTACCAGGTTCAATTGGCTTGGGAGGAACAAGTCTATTAATCGTTATCGGTGTTGCTTTAGAGTCTGCAAAACAACTTGAAGGCTTAATGCTGAAACGTAAATATACTGGTTTTATCAATTAAAGTTCATGAAGTGTTGGGGTTTTTCCTCAACACTATTCATAAACTTATAGGAGGAATTAGGCATGAACCTCATTTTAATGGGATTACCAGGAGCTGGAAAAGGAACCCAAGCTGAGAAAATCATTGCTGAGTACCAAATTCCACAAATTTCAACAGGTGATATGTTTAGAGCAGCAATTGCGAATCAAACAGCACTTGGTTTGAAAGCAAAAGAATATATGGATCGTGGGGATTTAGTACCTGACGAAGTAACCAATGGTATTGTAAAAGAGCGTTTAGCCCAAGATGATACAAAAAATGGTTTCTTATTAGATGGTTTCCCACGTACCCTTGATCAAGCAAAAGCATTAGATGAAATGTTAGCTGATCTAGGTAAGAAAATTGATGCAGTAATTGATATCAACGTTCCTGAAGAAGTTTTAGTTGAACGTTTGACTGGTCGTTATATGTGTCGTAGTTGTGGCGCAAGTTTCCACAAAGTATTTAAGCCAACAAAGGTTGAAGGTACATGTGATCGTTGCGGTAGTCATGAATTTTATCAACGTGATGATGACAAACCAGAAACTGTGAAAAATCGTTTGGCTGTAAACATTAAAAACAGCGAACCAATTCTTGCTTATTATAAAGAGCAAGGTTTATTAAAATCAATTGATGGTAATCGCGATATTGATGCTGTATTTAAAGATGTACAAGCAATTATCGATTAATCAAAGTCGCGTACATGCCAACTTGAATTAGAACTTTCTCTTGATATATTGGTAGGATATGTGGTATAATATTTGAGTCCGACTTCTAGTATTATTTTTTACTAGAAGCATTGTTTTGAGAATCTCAGGTGGAAGCTAATTCCGCCATTTTATCGTATGTAAGGTACGAAAATGTACAAGGAGGTACTGTGCGTGGCAAAAGAAGATATGATTGAAGTTGAAGGTACAGTCGTCGAAACTTTGCCGAATGCAATGTTTAAAGTCGAGTTAGAAAACGGCCATCAGGTGCTTGCTACCGTTTCTGGTAAAATTAGAATGCACTACATTCGTATTTTACCTGGTGACAAGGTAACAGTTGAGTTATCACCATATGACTTAACTCGCGGTCGTATTACTTACCGCTTTAAGTAATTGTACTCCGTAAATCATTAGGAGGTATTATCAATGAAAGTAAGACCATCAGTAAAACCAATGTGTGAACATTGTAAAGTAATTCGTCGTAAAGGACGCGTTATGGTGATTTGCCCAGCAAATCCAAAACACAAACAACGTCAAGGATAATTGGAGGTGTAACATAATATGGCTCGTATTGCAGGAGTAGACATTCCTCGTGAAAAACGTGTTGTTGTTTCATTAACATATATTTACGGTATTGGTACAACAACAGCTAAACAAATTTTAGCTAACGCTGGTGTATCTGAAGATGTTCGCGTACGTGACTTAACTAACGAACAAACAGATGCTATCCGTGCTGAAGTAGATAAATTAAAAGTTGAAGGTGATCTTCGTCGTGAAGTTAACCTTAACATCAAACGTCTAATGGAAATCGGTTCATACCGTGGAATGCGTCATCGTCGTGGTTTACCAGTTCGTGGTCAAAACACTAAGAACAATGCACGTACTCGTAAAGGTCCTACTAAGACAGTTGCAGGTAAGAAAAAATAATTAATAATTAGTGAAGGAGGTTAACACTTCATGGCAGGAAAAAAAGTGAGTCGTAAACGCCGTGTCAAAAAGAATATTGAATCTGGTGTTGCTCATATTCATTCAACATTTAACAATACTATCGTCATGATTACTGACGTTCATGGTAATGCATTAGCTTGGTCTTCAGCGGGTGCATTAGGATTTAAAGGAAGCAGAAAATCAACTCCATTCGCAGCGCAAATGGCAGCTGAAACAGCAGCTAAATCAGCAATGGAACACGGATTAAGAACTGTAGAGGTTACTGTTAAAGGCCCAGGTTCAGGACGTGAAGCTGCTATCCGTTCATTACAAGCTGCAGGTTTAGAAGTAACTGCAATTCGTGATGTAACTCCAGTTCCTCATAATGGATGCCGCCCTCCAAAACGCCGTCGTGTTTAATGAGTGCTGCTCATTTTGAGTTAACTATTAGTCATTGAACAAGACACTTTTCGTTTTGAAAGGGGTAAGTGATAAGAATGATTGAATTCGAAAAACCAAGAATTTCAAAAATTGATGAAGAAAGAGATTATGGCATGTTTATTGTCGAACCTTTAGAAAGAGGTTATGGTACTACTTTGGGGAACTCTCTACGTCGTATCCTTTTATCTTCATTACCAGGGGCTGCTATTACTAGTATTCAAATCGATACAGTTCAACATGAATTTTCTACAATTGTAGGTGTTCGTGAAGATGTGTCTCAAATTATCTTGAATATTAAAGGTTTAGCCTTAAAATTGTACGGATCTGAAGAAAAAACTTTAGAAATCGATATTACTGGTCCAGCAGTTGTAACTGCAGGGGACATTATCGTTGATTCTGATGTTGAAATCTTAAACAAAGATATGTACATTTGTACAGTCAGTGAAGGTGCTACATTCCGTGCTCGCCTAAAAGTCAAAGCAGGTCGTGGTTACGTTCAAGCTGACGAAAATAAAACTGAAGATATGCCAATCGGCGTTCTTCCTGTTGATTCAATCTACACACCTGTTCGTCGTGTAAATTACCAAGTTGAAAACACACGTGTAGGTCGTCGTGATGATTTCGACAAGTTAACAATGGAAATTTGGACTGATGGATCAATCGAACCGCTAGACGCAATGAGTTTAGCAGCTAAAATCTTAACTGAACATTTAGATATTTTTGTGAACCTTACTGATGAAGCTCGTCATGCTGAAATCATGGTTGAAAAAGAAGAAACACAAAAAGAAAAAATGTTAGAAATGACGATTGAAGAATTAGATTTATCTGTTCGTTCTTATAACTGTTTGAAACGTGCAGGCATTAACACTGTACAAGAATTAACTAACAAGTCTGAACCTGAAATGATTAAAGTTCGTAATTTAGGACGCAAATCTTTAGAAGAAGTGAAGAATAAATTACATGATTTAGGTTTAGGTTTACGTAAAGACGATTAATCTTTCATTGAGGGAGGGAAAACTAAATGAGTTACCGTAAATTAGGACGTACATCTTCTCAACGTAAAGCGATGTTACGTGACTTAACAACTGATTTATTCATTAACGAACGTATTGTTACTACTGAAGCTCGCGCGAAGGAAGTACGTTCTACTGCTGAAAAAATGATTACTTTAGGAAAACGCGGAGATTTACATGCTCGTCGTCAAGCTGCTGCATTCGTACGTAACGAAATCGCTAGCGTGCGTGAAGAAGGCGAAGAAATCGTAGTTGAATCTGCATTACAAAAATTATTCAACGATATCGCTCCTCGTTATGCTGACCGTAATGGTGGATATACTCGCATCTTGAAGACTGAACCAAGACGTGGAGATGCCGCACCAATGGTTATCTTAGAACTTGTTTAATAAGTTGAAACTATTGTAATTTTGAGTGTTATGATGTTGGAAGTGCTACTACTTTCCGAGTCTAGCTCGTCGCTACCCTCTGGTGAGTTGTCATCAGAGGGTAAGCACTCATCATAAGATATTTGTATGAGACGGTTGGTTTTCAATCGTTTATTTTTTTGCCTTGTATGTAAAGTTTTGTCTTTGCATACAAGGTTTTTTAACGTGAAAATATTTTTCTTTAGATTATAATAGAGTTGTAAGCGAATTCAATACAAGAAGGGAATAACTGTGTCTGCAATAGGAAAAAGAATTATTATTTTTTGTGGGAACAATGATTTTACTATTTGGTAGCTTATTTAGTCCGTTTTTAGTTTTAGCTGAAGTCTAAGCACAAGATTCAAATATGAGTGTTGTGAATCAGCCTACCACAGAATCTACGCAAGACGTGTCAAAAAGCGAATACGATTTCACCACCAACTGCAAATCAAAGTTCTGTAACAAATGAATCAAGGTCAAGTATACCTCTTGATTCAAATGCTAATCAATCAAATGTCACTACTAGTACTGCTACTTCAAGTACTAGCAATTCAACTGTAACTTCTCAAAATGAAAACAACAATGTTACCTCAAGTGAAAATGCAACTGCCACTTCAAAGACAACTGATAATATTACTCCAAGTGATAATACTGCAAATGGCTCAAATTCAACTGAAACTCAAGGAACCAACGCTACAACACAATCAACAAAACCATTAGCTGCTCCTAAAATTAAAAAAAGAATGGCTGCTTCCGGTCCATCATCGAGCGATATTTCGACACCTTTAGATATTGATGTGACAAAGGTAAGCTTTTATTTAGAGTTTGATCCGGATGGAGAAGGTTCGAGTATTTATACAGGTAAACTATTCCGTATTTATCAACGTTTAGAATTTGATAATGATAAAGTTACTGATGGCGTATATTCAATTATAAAAATTGCTAAAAAATATGTGAAAGCAGGTAGTGTGGAAATTTCGAAACTAGATAGCGTCAAAAATGTGGAATCGATGGACGATGATGAATACTATATTCGAAAAATCTATTATAATCCAGTAGCTGGTGGAGGAATTATTGCTTTTCCAATCATCTTTAAGCATGCGATGTATACGACGCCACCGGGTAGCGAAACACCCATCAGCTCCACTTTGTATTTGCGTGAACATAAAATTGGCTATAGCGAACTAAAAGCTACAGCCAAAACGCATGAACCGTCCATTACGAAATACGTGGTGAATAAAAGTTCTGATCATCCGTATTACGATATTAATCAAGATCTCGGCATGCCAGATAATAATGATCCAACCTATTCAAGCAATCGTCTAGATGAGTTATTGACTTGCTACTATTTAATTACCGTAATAAATGGCGGTCTTTTCGATGATTATGGGGTCTATTATCACGCGGTAGGAACAATTAAAGACGTATTACCAGAGGGCATGGAATTTGATAAAGATGACCCAGAAGCTGCTCCTTGGGCTTATGATGAAGCAACGCGTACCGTTTCATTTCCAGACCTAGGTAAATATATGGAAGAACATAGGACACGGAGATTGCAACTGCGCCTACCAGTCAAACTTCGCCATGTAAAATTAGGACAAAAAATCACCAATAGTATTTCTTTGTTTGATGAACAAGGCAAGATTATTAGTAGTCATTCAGTTGGATTTACGCCTTATGCTTAGCAAACAAAATTTGGCTCGGGTAGTGTCGATAAACAACTGGTTGCTGGTGGTGGCACATTTGATGAAAGTAAGAATGAAATGGAATGGAAAATCGCACCTAAATTTGAAGAAAGAATGGTGGCTCAAAAGTATTACATTAATGGTTTGGGGGACTTGATTAACAATAATGGTCCCCGAATCTACAAAGGAATGGGAGATGCGATTCAAACCGCGGGTGAAAAGACATTAGAATTGAAGGAAGCGACCGTGCATATTCCTGAAGGTATCGATGTGGGAACCATCAAATTGTACGGCAAAACTTTACGAGAAACTCAATTTAAACTACTGAAAGACAATGTTCAGTCTGGCTAAGCGATTTCCTTGACGCCTGAGATTGAATATATCAAAGCTGAATTTTCAAAACCAATTTTAGCGCGCAGTGATGTGTATTTGACTGTGAAAACTAAAGTTATCGATGAAAAGTGGTCAAAGGAAATCTTTGCATCAGCTGAATCAACTAGTAGCACTACGCTTCATAACTGGGGATTTGTGTATTACAGTGATGACAAAGGGAAGATAATCGGCGAAAAATATACAGAAGCTGTCGGAAGTTATAATCGGACGTTCTTAACCTTGCGCGTAGAATATGATAATAATTGGCAAACCTCAATTGAAGCGCATAATGAAGATATGACGTGTTTAACTTATATTTTGACGCCAAACCGTGTCGATGAGAATATGCCATTTACGATTGTAACGCTCTTACCAGATAGCGTCGATGTGATTAATGAGTACCATCGTCCGTTGGAAAACATGGGCTATCAAGTTGTTCATCATTATTTAGGCACCGATAAGACGGCCTTGATTTTTACTAAAGCGTTAAAAGATATTGATATTGGTGAAAATTATCCAATTCAAAAATATCGCTACTCTTTCCGAAAACAAATTCAGTTTAATAAATATTTGACCAAAGCTGTTCATCAATTAGATCATTATACTTACTGGTATGATCCTTCTGTGTTAAAGACGACTTCTGGTTGGGCAGATGAATCGACTATTGCGAGAAATAATCAATTAGACTTGGACGGAAAGGGGATGTTTGTAGGTAAATCAGTCTTAAAAGCGATGACAAAAGTGGATTTTGGTCCGCCAGAAGAAGTGATTATCCATGAAAAGATTGGTCATACACCAGAAGATTTATCGGTGCATCCATTAATTGTGAGTCCATTGGAAGAATTCTATTATGAAATTAATTTGGAAAATCGGACAAAACAAACAAGTAAACCTTATGCCTTTTATAATATTTTGCCGCATAAAGGGGATACGATGAATGACCAAGATCGTATCATTGACCGTGGTAGTACCGATGGTGCGATTTTCAAAAAGATTGCCCAAAGTGATCCGGATTTTGACGTATATTATAGTGAGGTGCAAGATATTCAAAAATTAACTACCGCAAATTGGCAACCATTGACGGATAGTGTCGATGCTTCTAGAGTGAAGAGCATCAAAGTTGTCTTGAAGAAAGAAATACAAGCAAATACCGTGAAAAAACTCTTAATTCAAATGCGAGCCAGTCATAACCCCGCTAATTTGTTGAGTCATAATTCTTCGCTTTTAACGCAAGAAGGTAAGACTTTCCTTTTAGATTCCAATGTGGTTGAAGCGCGTGGAGTGGGAGAATTAACCAAGCCTGTATTACAAGTGCTCAAGGAAGTAGATAAGACAACAGCCTATCCAAAAGAGGTTCTTCAATATACTTTCAATGTGAAGAATACTGGCGATGGTACGTGGTATGGTACGTTGGAAGATGTATTGCCTGAAAAAGATTTAAATTATGTCGCACATTCGACCAAGGTGAATACCAAGGCAATTACGGATAAACTATGGGAAACTGCTGAAGATTTAGCAGTTTCAGATGAAAAAGTTTGGAACGACAATAGTTTACGATATTTGGTTACCTTAAAACCTGGACAAGAATTGAAATTATCTTTTAAGACGAAGATAGTGAAAGAAGAAGACGGTAAAATTATCAATAGATTCTATGGGATAAATGCTGAAAACCCTGATTTCAATAAAGACAGTAACACAGTTGAAATACAGGTTCATGTCCGCAAGCTTATGGTGAATAAAGCTGTCGATAAGGCAGAAGCGAAAACAGGCGATACCCTAACTTATAAACTTACTGTTGAAAATACTGGTACCGCAAAATGGGTAGGAACGCTAACGGATGATTTACAAGCTTTGAAAACAGAGGTGGGAAGTTTTTATGGCAATACTTTAAGTGTGCCAATTGATTTGGATCAAGGCCAAACCCAGGTGATTACGTTCACAGCTAAAGTATTAAGGAAGAAAGCTGGCAAAATTTTCAACCGTGCTTTGGTAACTCATGAAAATGTTCCCGAGTTAAATGTGGAAAGTAATGAAGTGAAAACTGTTGTGGAAGAAGAACCTGAACCAACGCCAACGGAACCAGGGAAAGAATCAGATAATGACAAGAAACTTCCTAATAAAGAGAACCAAGGGAAACCTAATAAACAAACAGGGTCTAAAGTAAGCAAACCAAAACAAATCCCTGCTGCCAAAACTAAGGCTAAAAATGATTTACCTGCTGCTGGAACGAAACAAAATGGTTATCTATGGTTAGGCGTAGTATCTTTAGGTCTAGCGGGTATTATGATTTACTTTGATAGAAAAAGTCGTTGGCATCACTAACAATCAATAAATCACTCCTCTTATAAGCGAATAGTCTATACTTTTCCTCAAGAAGTGTAGATATTCGCTTTTTTTGTCTTAAATATTTATGTCAAGACAATAAAACGAGATAGAAGGATTGAAATTCTGTTGTTTTTTTGGTATGGTAAGGCTTGTAACGAAATGAAAAACGAGGGTAAATGATGCAACCAATAATTGAAATGAAGGATTTGACTTTTCGCTATCAAGAAGAAGATCAAATACCTGCTTTAAATAAAGTGTCATTGAACATTAATCAAGGTGAATGGATTGCGATTATCGGACATAATGGTTCGGGAAAATCAACGCTCGCAAAGACGATTAATGGCTTGTTACTACCTGAGTCAGGAAGTATCAAGGTCAATGGTCAAGAAATAAATGAAAAAACCATTTGGGAAGTACGTCGTAATGTTGGTATGGTCTTTCAAAATCCTGATAATCAATTTGTCGGCTCAACTGTAGAAGATGATGTCGCTTTTGGTTTGGAAAATCAAGGTGTGCCGCGAGAAGAAATGTTGGTACGTGTAAGAGAATCACTAGAGCAGGTGCGAATGGCCGAATTTATGCGTAAAGAACCATCAAGACTTTCAGGTGGTCAAAAACAACGTGTCGCTATTGCTGGAATTGTGGCTTTAAGACCGAATGTGATTATTCTTGATGAAGCGACGAGTATGCTTGATCCTGAAGGCCGCTTAGAAGTGATTGCTACAGTGAAGAAAATTAAAGAAGAAAATAATTTAACCGTTTTATCGATTACTCATGATATCGATGAAGCCGCTAATGCTAATCGAATTTTTGTGATGAAAAAAGGTGAACTTATCCAAGAAGGTACGCCAGAAGAAATCTTTTCTCAAGGTAAAAAATTGATTGAGCTAGGATTAGATTTGCCATTTCCAGAGCGCTTGAAGTCAGCACTAAAAGCTCGTGGTGTGGACGTACCTAAAGAATATATGACTGAAGAAGGGATGGTGGATTGGCTATGGACATCCGTTTTGAACAAGTAGATTTTACTTACCAACCCAATACCCCTTTTGAGCATCGAGCACTCTTTGATATTAATTTGGCAATTAAAGAGGGAAGTTTTACAGCATTAATTGGGCATACAGGTAGTGGTAAATCAACTTTACTGCAACATTTAAATGCCTTGCTCAAACCCACGAAAGGTACCGTAAACATCGGTGAACGTGTGATTACTCCGCAAACCGATAATAAAAACTTAAAACCAATTCGTAAAAAGGTTGGAATTGTCTTTCAGTTTCCGGAATCTCAGTTATTTGAAGAAACAGTAGAAAAAGATATTGCTTTTGGCCCACAAAATTTTGGTGTAAGTCTAGAAGAAGCAAATCAAATTGCGAAAGATACATTGAAATTAGTAGGATTAGATGAAAGCTATCTTGAGCGTTCTCCTTTTGATTTATCAGGTGGACAAATGCGTCGTGTTGCTATTGCCGGTGTTTTGGCGATGCAACCAGAAGTCCTTGTGCTTGATGAACCAACAGCTGGCCTAGATCCTCAAGGGCGTAAAGAAATGATGGATATGTTTTGGCGTTTGCATAAAGAACGTGGCTTAACCCTAGTTTTAGTCACGCACTTGATGGATGACGTGGCTGATTATGCAGATTATGTGTATGCTTTAGAAAAAGGACGTGTGGTGAAAGAAGGAACACCATCAGAATTATTCCAAGATGTCGATTGGTTGTATGAAAAGCAATTGGGCGTACCTACAGCGACTCAATTTGCGCTAAAACTTCAGGAAAAAGGAATGAAGTTTGCCCAATTACCATTGACTCCTCAAGCTTTAGCCGATGAAATTATTAGACAGCGAGGTGAGGGTGATGAATAAATTGATTTTTGGTCGCTATATTCCAGGCAATTCATTGATTCATCAGATGGATCCTCGAGCAAAATTGGTCGCAAGTTTTTATTTCATTGGGATTATCTTTTTAGCGAATAACTGGCAAACGTATTTATTACTCGCAGCTTTTACCTTTTTTGCCATCTATTTGTCAAAAATTAACCTAGTATTTTTTGTTCGTGGTTTAAAAGCACTGATCGGTCTTATCCTATTTACTGTCTTTTTGCAGGTCTTTTTCACAAATGGCGGTACAATTTATTGGCAGTGGTGGATTTTTAGACTAACAGAGTACGGCGTGACAAATGGTATTTTCATTTTCTGTCGGTTTGTCTTAATCATCTTTATGTCTACACTTCTGACACTAACCACTTTGCCTTTGGAATTATCAGATGCGATTGAATCCTTACTAAAGCCATTAAAAGCGTTGAAATTACCAGTTCATGAATTCTCTTTGATGTTATCGATTGCCTTACGATATGTGCCAACCTTAATGGATGAAACAGAGAAAATTATGAATGCTCAGCGTGCACGTGGGGTGGATTTTTCAGAAGGTAATTTAATCCAAAAAATGAAAGCCATCATTCCACTATTAATTCCGCTATTTGTTTCTAGCTTTACGCGAGCAATTGATTTAGCTTATGCGATGGAAGCACGTGGCTATCAAGGTGGCGATGGTAGGACGAAATATCGTAAATTGGAATGGCAATTATTAGATACCATCACAATTTTAGTATTCGTCTTATTAACAGCATTATTAATTCTATTAAGAAAATAAACAAGAGGTCTTCGATGTCGGAGGCCTTTTTTGTGCGTAATTAGTTAAGTTTTGTTACAATAAGAAAAACAAAATAGGAGTGAGTATAATGACTGCATATGAAAAAGAAAAAGCGCAATTATCAGATTTAGCTTATCGTGTAACCCAAGAAAATGCTACCGAGTATCCGTTTAGTGGCAAATATGATCAATTTTTTGAAGAAGGTATCTATGTTGATATCGTCAGTAAAGAAGTATTATTCAGTTCACGTGATAAATATGATTCAGGATGCGGATGGCCTGCTTTTACGAAACCCGTAAGTCATCAAGTAATCAAAGAGAAAGCTGATTTTTCTCATAACATGCACCGAATTGAAGTACGCAGTCAAGCGGCCGATAGTCATTTGGGACATGTATTTACAGATGGCCCTGTTGATAAAGGCGGTTTGCGATACTGCATCAATTCCGCAGCGTTAGAATTTATTCCCAAAGCAGAAATGGCTGCAAAAGGCTATGGTGACTATTTAGCTTTATTCTCTAATGAATAGTTATGGATGTTCGGAAACGTTTTTATAACTTTTTTTAGAAAAATCCCTTGACGCATCATTTGAATCGTGATATTCTAACAAAGTCGCTGAAATCAACCGACTAAATAAAATAAACTTTCAATGCGTTTTAAAGTTTTTGAAATTTAAGCTTGACAACGATTTGAACGTTTGTTATGATATGAAAGTCGCTGATTGAGCGAGTGACAACTTAAAAATATTTCAAAAAAGTTCTTGACAAACTGTTGAGACTTGAGTATGATATAAGAGTTGTTGCTAAACGACAAAGTAGACCTTTGAAAACTGAACAAATAAATGCAAACAACCAATGTGTAGGGTCTTTAACTTTTGAGTTAAAGAAAATACATGCAAGCAATAGCTAGCAAAATCAATTTTGAGCTTAAAGTCATTTATGACTTATCAATACTTTTTATGAGAGTTTGATCCTGGCTCAGGACGAACGCTGGCGGCGTGCCTAATACATGCAAGTCGAACGCATTTTCTTTCACCGTAGCTTGCTACACCGGAAGAAAATGAGTGGCGAACGGGTGAGTAACACGTGGGTAACCTGCCCATCAGCGGGGGATAACACTTGGAAACAGGTGCTAATACCGCATAATTCCATCTACCGCATGGTAGATGGATGAAAGGCGCTTTTGCGTCACTGATGGATGGACCCGCGGTGCATTAGCTAGTTGGTGGGGTAACGGCCTACCAAGGCTGCGATGCATAGCCGACCTGAGAGGGTGATCGGCCACACTGGGACTGAGACACGGCCCAGACTCCTACGGGAGGCAGCAGTAGGGAATCTTCGGCAATGGACGCAAGTCTGACCGAGCAACGCCGCGTGAGTGAAGAAGGTTTTCGGATCGTAAAACTCTGTTGTTAGAGAAGAACAAGGATGAGAGTGGAAAGTTCATCCCTTGACGGTATCTAACCAGAAAGCCACGGCTAACTACGTGCCAGCAGCCGCGGTAATACGTAGGTGGCAAGCGTTGTCCGGATTTATTGGGCGTAAAGCGAGCGCAGGCGGTCTTTTAAGTCTGATGTGAAAGCCCCCGGCTTAACCGGGGAGGGTCATTGGAAACTGGGAGACTTGAGTGCAGAAGAGGAAAGCGGAATTCCATGTGTAGCGGTGAAATGCGTAGATATATGGAGGAACACCAGTGGCGAAGGCGGCTTTCTGGTCTGTAACTGACGCTGAGGCTCGAAAGCGTGGGGAGCAAACAGGATTAGATACCCTGGTAGTCCACGCCGTAAACGATGAGTGCTAAGTGTTGGAGGGTTTCCGCCCTTCAGTGCTGCAGCA